>Ga0302321_100000005_pt1 | contig 227145 bp, 211 predicted proteins | sample Fen_T0_1_FD_202505 | JGI IMG/M metagenome (GOLD analysis project Ga0302321, IMG submission 202505) | Peat permafrost microbial communities from Stordalen Mire near Abisko, Sweden - Fen_T0_1 | ecosystem: Environmental > Terrestrial > Soil > Wetlands > Permafrost | place: Sweden: Abisko...
GCGTCCGAGACGTCTTTCTCACGGTCACGAACCAGCCCGCCTTCTTCATGAATGAAAAGAATGCGGACCATGGTAGCTGGGTATACGGGGGAGCCAATAGCCCCTCACTGTCTGGAGCTGCCGCGTGGTTCAGGGTTCACCTGATGGGTGACACTGCGAACCGCAAGTATTTCTACGGCTCGGGCTGCACCTTCTGCAGCGACAGCCGCGTGACGGCCGAGCAAAATAGTCTGATGGCCCAGTAGTCGATCGAGGCGCATCCGACCGGCTCCGGCATCTACGAGGGAGGATGTCGGGGCGCGGCGGCAGCTCGCGCTACATTGCCCCAATTGGAGTCATGCACCCAATCGACTCTTGACGGCGCTGCAGTCGGCAGCTATCGTCGTTTTACGATGAAGACGGCGCCCCTGATCCGTGAGGTCTGCTGCCCACCGGCGAATGAGCAGCCGGATTTGCGTCCGATTGAAGGTCCAGAAGCCGACGAAGAGCTTGCCCTGCTCGGCAAGGCGATTGGTCATCCCGCCCGGGTACAAATCCTGCGGTTGCTCGTACGCAAAAATGCATGCGTTTGTGGCGATATTGTCGACGAGCTGCCACTGGCGCAGTCCACGGTATCGCAACATCTGAAGGTCCTCAAAGCGGCTGGCCTGATCCGCGGCGAAGTGGATGGCCCGCGTGTCGATTACTGCATCGAGCCGCGGACGCTGAGGCGCCTGAAGGCGCTAGTAGGTGGCCTCTAGGGGCGTCTCTGCCTCACCCAGCGCATCGTTCATCGTCGATAACTGAAGGAAAACCAGCATGTCCGTGACCATTCAAGTCTTCGATCCTGCCATGTGTTGTTCAACGGGGATTTGCGGTCCCTCCGTCGAGCCACAACTGATTGGCTTCGCCGCCGATCTCGAATGGCTTCAGAGCCGTGGCGTCTCCGTTGAACGTTTCAATCTCGCTCAGCAACCAAAAGCCTTTGCCGAAAGCGCCGCTGCTAAGCTGGCCCTTGAGGGCAAGGGAGAGGCAGCGCTACCGCTCATTATCGTCGACGGGGCGGAGAAGAGCAGCGGAACGTACCCGTCGCGCAAGCAACTTGCCGAATGGGCGGGTGTGGTCTGCGAAAGCGAGCCTCCAGAAGCGAACAAGGCCACGTCGGGCAGCTGCTGTGGCGGCTCGAAAGCATCCGGAGACGCTTCCAAGAAGTCGAAGTGCTGCTGAACCCTAGGACGCTCAGATGAACCTTCTCATTGAGCACCCGACTCGCGTCCTCTTCTTCACCGGCAAGGGTGGTGTTGGCAAGACATCGACTGCCAGCGCCACGGCGATTGCCCTTGCCGACGCAGGCAAACAGGTGCTCCTCGTCAGCACCGATCCAGCCTCGAACCTCGACGAGGTGTTGGGGGTGAAGCTCTCCTCGATACCGACGCAAGTGCCGAAGGTTCCGGGCCTTTCTGCTTTGAACGTAGATCCGGTGCATGCAGCAAAGCAATACCGCGAGCGAATCGTTGGGCCGTACCGAGGTGTGCTTCCGGCAGCCGCGGTAGCAAGCATCGAAGAGCAGCTCTCTGGGGCATGTACCGTGGAGATTGCCGCCTTCGACGAATTCTCGAAGCTGCTAGGCAATCCCGCCGCAACCTGCGACTTCGACCACGTCATCTTCGATACCGCGCCAACGGGCCACACGCTGCGCCTACTCGAGCTGCCCGCGGCTTGGACAAATTTCATCGAGACTAACGTCGGCGGGACGTCTTGTCTTGGGCCGCTTTCGGGCCTTGGTGCGCAGAAGGAACTTTACGCTGCCTCCAACGCAGCCCTCCGCTCGGCAAAGCAAACCACGATGGTGCTCGTCGCTCGTCCTGATCAGGTTTCAGTGAAAGAGGCTGAACGCACACGCGCCGAGCTGTCGGAACTCGGTGTTGCAAATCTTTTCCTCGTCCTGAATGGTGTCTTTCGCGCCGCGGATAAGGGGGATGCGCTCGCCAGCGCGCTCGAGCGTCGCGGGATAGAGGCACTTGCCGCAGTTCCCGCCGGGCTCGCCAATTTACCGCGCATCGAGCTGCAGCTTCTGCCCTTCGGGCTGGTCGGCATCGAAGCCCTGCGGCAGCTCTTTCGGGCTGCGGGGGCCATCAATTCTGTCCATGCTTCACCAGTCGAAGGCACTCGCGCGTTCGACACCGATGCACTCGATTCGCTCATCGAGGGGATCGCCGCGCAGGGGCACGGAGTGGTGATGACGATGGGTAAGGGCGGCGTCGGAAAAACCACAATTGCCGCTCGCATTGCGACTTCGTTGGCGCGCCGCGGGCACCAAGTGGTGCTCACAACGACCGATCCTGCGGCTCACGTCAGCGACGCTGCCAACGAGCGGCCCAAGAAGCTAACCGTCACTCGCATCGATCCCGAGCTTGAAACACAACGCTACAGGAGCGAAGTGCTCGCCACCGCAGGCAGTTCTCTTGACGCAAAAGGGCGCGCGCTGCTCGAAGAAGATCTGCGCTCACCGTGCACTGAGGAAATAGCAGTATTTCGCGCCTTTGCAGCGACCGTTGCCCAAGGCGAGAACGGGTTCGTTGTCATCGATACGGCACCCACCGGCCACACCCTGCTGCTACTCGACGCAACCGAGTCGTATCACCGCGAGGTTCTACGTAAGGCCAGTGGCACCCCAGAGGCCGTGCGCAAGCTCCTCCCTCGGCTGCGCGATCCGGCCTTTACCCAAGTCATCCTGGTTACTTTACCCGAGGCCACGCCGATCCACGAAGCGATGCAACTCGAGCGCGATTTGGCACGAGCAGAAATCAAACCTGCTGCATGGGTGGTAAACCAATGTCTCACCACCTTGACCGTAACTGATCCCGTCCTTCGAGGTCGACAGGCGTACGAAGTAGATTGCCTGCGGGAGCTCTCGCGGCACACGTCTCGATTCGTGCTCGAGGTCTGGCGCGAAGAAGTGTTGCAGATCAAGTAGAGCCGAACATGTCCAAAGACTCGAATACTATCCTGAAGAAGCTATCGTTTCTCGACCGATACTTGACACTTTGGATCTTTCTCGCGATGGGGATAGGTGTTGGCGGAGGCTTCCTCTATCCAGACGTCGTTCCGTTCATCAATCAATTCAACGTTGGGACAACGAATGTTCCGATCGCCATCGGGCTCATCCTGATGATGTACCCACCGCTGGCCAAGGTTCGCTACGAGGAGATGGGGCCAGTTTTTCGCAACACCAAGATCCTAGGGCTGTCGCTCGTCCAGAACTGGATCATCGGCCCGATCTTGATGTTTGGCTTGGCGGTGCTCTTCCTGCACGACAAGCCCGAATACATGGTTGGGCTCATCATGATCGGGTTAGCCCGTTGCATTGCCATGGTCATTGTCTGGAACGACCTTGCCAAGGGTGACACCGAGTATTGCGCGGGCCTGGTAGCTTTCAATTCGATTTTTCAGGTGTTGCTCTACTCGGTCTACGCCTACGTCTTCATTACCGTGTTGCCAACCTGGCTCGGCTTGCCTGGCGTTGAGGTGAACATCACCATCGGAGAAATCGCCCAGAGCGTCTTCATCTACCTAGGGATCCCCTTCATTGCCGGAATCATCACACGGTTATCGCTAATCAAGCTCAAGGGCAAAGATTGGTACAAAAACGAGTTCATCCCAAAGGTAAGCCCGCTTACACTTGTCGCGCTGCTCTTTACGATTGTCGTGATGTTCTCGCTCAAGGGCGAAAAGATCGTAGAGCTTCCACTCGATGTCGTACGGATCGCGATCCCGCTACTCATCTACTTCGTGGTGATGTTCTTTCTCTCGTTCTTCATGTCTAAGAAGCTCGGTGCAACCTACGGCCAGACGGCAACACTTTCATTCACCGCGGCATCGAACAACTTCGAGCTTGCCATCGCAGTCGCCGTTGCCACCTTCGGCATCAACCACGGCGGAGCGCTGGCGGCAGTCATTGGGCCCCTGGTCGAGGTGCCTGTGCTCATCGGGCTCGTCAACGTAGCGCTCGGACTCGGGCGCAAGTATTTTCCGAATGACCCTGCCGTCCTGAAGGGCGTGAAGACCTGCGTAGGGAACGTGAAGGCATAATTACATGACCCAAACCAACCAAAGCATCCTGTTCATGTGTGTTGCCAATTCAGCCCGCAGCCAAATGGCTGAGGGATTAGGCCGAATGATCTTCGGGGACCGCGTTGCAGTGCAAAGCGCTGGGAGCGAGCCCTCGACGGTGAATCCCTATGCCATCGAAGTCATGCGTGAGTTGGGTGTCGATCTTTCCACCCATCATTCCAAATCCGTACTAGCCATTGACCCTGCCACGGTCGGCACGGTCATCACGCTTTGCGCCGAAGAGGTCTGTCCCGTGTTCTTGGGCAAGGCCACACGCCACCACTGGCCTGTTGCTGACCCTGCCAGCAAGCATTCAACGCTTTCGCGCGAGGAAATGCTTGCTCGCTTCCGAACGGCTCGTGACAGCATTCGAGCCAAGATTGAACAATTCGCAACTGACATGGAAGCGGCAAGCTGAACCAGCAGCGGAACGATGAGATCCGGGGCGCCGTGCGAGAACATTATAGCAGCGTAGCCGAGGCAGGAACCAGCGGGTGCTGCGCGCCCGGCTGTTGCGGTGCCAGCGCGGATGCGAGCCTGAATTGGGCTACACCGCGAACGACTTAGCAGCGGTACCTGATGGCGCGAATATGGGCCTCGGACGCGGAAACCCACAGGCGATTGCCGCACTTCGTCCGGGAGAGACGGTCCTCGATCTCGGTGATGGCGGAGGATTCGATTGCTTCCTCGCGGCGAAGTAAGTGGGGGAAACGGACCGTGGGGTGATCAATTTGGGGCCCGCCTCCGAGGGAATGCCTGGGTTCGTGCACGGTGGTGCCATCAGCGGTGTCTTCGATGAGGGAGTTGGCCTGCTTTCCTGGTATCTCGGCGTTCCCGTAGTGACCAGAGAACTTGTCGTGCGTTTTCGTCGGTTCGTACCGGTCAATTGCTGCGTGCACCTCGAAGGGCGGCTCCTGCCTCCTGATGGTTGGATGGTGCATGGCGACGCGGTGATGACGGGACTCGACGGCACTGAGCATGCGACGGCGGAAGCTACTTTCGTGCAACTCGACCACTGTGTGGTCGCTGAACTTGCGGCAAGGAATGCAGAGCGTCGGCGTTAGTGAGCGTGGTTCGTTGGCAATGCCCAAGGAAACTGGCAAGCTTGCTGGGCCATCCGCGTCCCCCCAAGCTTCGATTCATCGCTCACGCTCCGGGCGCGGCCTATTTCAAGCCTCGAGGGATCCCACTCGTCGAGCTTGAGGAGGTGGCATTGGCTTTGGACGAACTCGAGGCGTTGCGCCTGGTGGACTTTGAAGCCTTGTCCGAGGAGGAAGCCGGCGAAAAAATGGGTGTATCGCGCGGTACCATTGGTAGGCTAGTCGAAAAGGGCCGTCGAACGGTGGCGATGCATTGATCCACGGCAAAGCGCTACGGAGCGAAGGTGGTCCAGTAGCCGCGAGCGTTGGCAAGCGCCGTGGCGGCTGCTGCGTGAAATGCGATATCAAGTAGATTTGAGCTCTGGCATGGTTGCCAATGCAACATGCGACCGAAGACGTAGCAATTTGGCGCAGATCCGGTAGTATAGCTGCAGCTCACCATGTCTTTGCCCGTTCGCGTTGTGGCATTCCTCGCGCAACTGTTCGTGTTACTTGCGGTTCTGTTTGGTTGTAGTCAGCGTGACCACGGAACCAGCGGAGCGGCTGGGGTAAAGACAGCGGCAGTCGCAGCGACCATTTCGTCCGCCGAAGCTTCCTGGGCAAACGCACAAAACAGCAACGCCGTTGCTCACGATCCAGCGCACCCACCGATCGATTGTCCGCTTCACAAGCAAGGGGTACATACCGACCATCTGAAGCCCTTCGAGGATACGGAGAAGTACATCACCTTTCTCGAACGAGCCGACCGAGCGCTGTGGCAAAAACCCGATGAGGTGGTGGCCGCGCTGTCGCTCAAGGGTTCTGAGACCGTCGTCGACCTCGGCGCGGGCTCGGGGTACTTCGCTTTCCGCTTTGCGAAAGCGCTACCGAAGGGGAAAGTCATCGCCGCGGATACTGAAGCAGAGATGGTTCGGCACCTGCATCACAAGGCGATGTCCGAAAGGGTCAGCAACCTCGAGGCTCGAATCATCCAATCCAATGCCCCAGCTGTACCAAGCGATGCAGATCTAGTGTTTATTTGTGATGTGCTCCACCATGTATCTGAGCGAGCGGCATGGTTGTCGCACGTCTCGGTGGCGTTGAAGCCAGGCGCCAAGCTCGCCCTCATCGAATTCAAGGACGGCAAACTGCCCGAAGGGCCTCCTGAGGGCATGAAGATCCCGCGTGCTGAATTGCTATCGCTAATGACTCACGCCGGCTTTGTCCTCGACGGTGAGCACCCGGAGCTGCTGCCGTACCAAGTATTTATGGTATTCAAGAAGAGGTAATCCGGTGACTTGAGGTGTCGTGGTGTCGCGCTCTTGCGCTACCGCAGTGCAGCTATGGAATGGTGGTCGAGTGCGCGATCCTTAGTTCCGTTTCGAAGTCCTGGTCGCGCAGCAGACGACCCAGCTTCTGGGCTTCTTTGGTGAGACTGACGCAGAAGTCGATTCCAATGCGCTGGAGCCCCTGTGACTTGGCGAAGGCCACCAATTACTCGACTCGATTGCGCATCGCGCCGTCGGGTGAAAATGGAGTTCCATCGACTCAGACCATCTCCGCGTGGACTGCATCGTCGGTGTAGGGCTTGGGATCGCGCGCAAGCTCTGGATGGATACGGGTCGGGCAGGTCGTTGGCATGCCGTCAAATTCACCGCGCAGGCAACTGGCGGAGGCGTAGGGCTCTTCCATCATCCCTTTCTTAGGTACATTTGAGTTTTGGTGCAGGTGCTGTCAATTCGAACAATACCGGCTTCGTTCAGTGGCAAACCAGAGTTCTATTGCCCATCGAGTCACCAAGCTCCATGGATGGGACATGACTATCGCGAAATCAGCAGAAGGAGGGCTCGAGGTGGCATTTCGAGGAAGTGCTGAGTCGTGCTAGCAATCGTCACCGCGACGCACGAAACTTACTATATACGATGCAGGCAATGCAAAGCCCCGTCGCAGCGTCGAGAAATGCGGCCAGCCCAAACGCCGTCGCAACAGCATAGAAGCCCGTCGATATGTGCAATAGGTCGCATACCATCATGCCAATCGCAAAGCTAAGGCCGACTCGTGCGGCAAAGCGTTTGGGGCCGACGTTTATCGCTTTTGGTGCGCCTTGCGTGGACTTCACAACGGCCAGGATCCCGCGCGTGAGCAGCGCCAGCGGTCCAAGTTTGAACGACACGAACCCTTTGACCGCGAGATCAACGAACAACAAGGCGGTCAAGACTGAACGCAAGGTACCGTGCACAGCGCAAGTTGCAATAATGGTCGACACCAAGAGGAATTGTCCAAATCGGGCTCCACGGATCTCCACCACCCCTGGTTCGACGGGACAGACGTCTGCGGTCAGGTTCATCGCCCCTGTCCTTGAATAAGCTTCTCAGCCCGGTCCATCTGGTTCGGAAATAAATCGAGGGGAACGGACGTCGGGCCAAGCGCTGCTCGCACCGTCCACCGTGCGCAGTTCGTCTTGTCTCCCATGCAGTATCGCTTCTTCATCATGTTGGCCATTGCCGGCATGTCGGCCATCTTGTCGTGAAAAAATGGGCACTTCGGGACGCATTCACATTCTGCCATGGTGACCTCGCCTCTGGGGAGGCAATGAACCTCCGATAATTCAGCGGCAGCTGGCAGGAATAGTTAACCTCCGTCACTGGCTGTCTACGTCACAATGCACCGCTGGACGCCGAATCCTGGTTCAGCAATTCAATCCGGGAATCAATTCAACTTTGGCTACCCTTGGCAGCACCCGCGCCCTTGGCTAGAGGCGGTGGGACTATTGATGTCCGAATCGCAGTTGGCGTACCTAGGCCTAGCTCTTCGTGTTTGGGGAAATGCTTGGGCCGAGGCTCGCTAGGGCTACGCACTTGCTGGCGGTTGCTTCAACCAAATGCGCAAGGCAGCTCGCACCTGCTCTTGGATCTCGACTGGCACGTCGCGCGCTGCTTGGCGACGACAGGCGCCGAGGGCATTCTTGAGCGCAGAACAGGCCGATTCACAGGCAGGACAAGTGGCAAGATGCTTTTCCATCTGAGCACAATCGAGCGCATCGAGATCACCCTCGAGCTTGCGCGACCAAAGCTCCATGATATCCGGACAGGTCACCGACGCTTTTGGCCCCGTTGGTTCGAGCACTTGGGCCAAAGTGTTGCGGAGCGCTTGCCGCGCGCGGTGCAAGCGGCTTTTCAGTGCTTCAACGCTGATCCCGAGTGATTCTGCAGCTTCAGGTGCAGTCAGCGATTCAACGTCGCGCAGCAGAATCACTTCGCGGTATTCATCGGAGAGCTCGTCCAGAGCCTCGGCCAATTCCATTCCCGGCTTGTTCTTGAGCCCGCGGCGACGTCGGGCGCAGGCGCTGCGCGTTAGCGCAAAGACCCAACTCGTGAACGATGAGCGTCGCTCGAATTTCGGAAGATGACGCAGGATCGTCAGCAGCGTATCCTGCAGTACGTCGTCTGCGTCAGGGGCATTTTTGCACATGCGCATACCAAAGCGCTGAACCTTCGGTGCGACATTGACGAGCAACTTCTCGAGCGCAGCCTGGTCGCCGCTCTTGGCCAGTCGTACGAGGTCATCCATGGTTGGATGACTATAGTCACGCATTGCCCGGGCTCTAGGGGTCAGTGCGGCCAGATTCGTTCTTGGGTCGAACCCAAGGCGCAATTGGGTGGCTCATACCGTTGAACCCGCCAGAAAACGCACCTCTCGTCGCCCAAACGGCCTTTTAGCCTTGGGACGAGCTGCTCACACACCAATCTGGCCGCTACAGGAGGTCCCCATGGCACAGAACTCATCCGCACTCGACCGTGGTATCCGCATCGCACTAGGCCTTGGCCTAGTCTCCCTTACTTTTGTCGGACCTGCGACGGCTTGGGGGTGGGTTGGTCTTATCCCTCTTCTAACCGGCGCGATTGGCTTCTGCCCACTTTACCAACTGATTGGCATTGGCACGAAGCACGCTGATAAAGCCGCCTCGTGACCGCGAAAGGAGCATGGCCATGGCAAGCGTTCCGATAAATAACGAAAATTTCGCACAGACCGTAGCCCAGGGCGGCATCGTATTGCTCGACTTCTGGGCACCCTGGTGCGGCCCGTGCCGCGCATTTGGACCCATCTACGAGCGGGCCGCAGAAGCTAACCCCGACATCGTGTTTGGTAAGATCAACACCGAAGAAGAACCGGAACTTGCGGAACAATTTGACATCAGCTCGATTCCAACCTTGATGGTTATGCGTGACGGGTTGATTCTGTTTGCGCAGCCGGGCATGCTACCGGATAAGGCGCTCAGTCAATTGATTGAGGAAGTCAGAAAGGTCGACATGGACGCGATTCGTCGCGGCCCTGCCGAGGCCGAGAAACAGGCGGCTGTCGCATAGGCTTTGGCGCGGGAGTACCAAATTGAGATCATGGCCGCTTGGGGGCCCTGATACTTGATCGATGAAGAACGACCCACTGGGGAATTTGCCATGCAATCGAGCACAGTTGTGGCAGCCCGTGAGTTAGCGATATGACCGAGGCAATCGAAACCAGATATGCCGCCCTAGCAGAAGCTCCCTGCTGCTTGTCTTGTGGCTCGGCGGTGGGCTACATCAGCGCTCAGCCCGGCCAAGTCTGCGTCGACCTTGGGAGCGGTCGCGGTAACGAAGTGTTGCGCTTGGCGGAGCAAGTGGCCCCCGGCGGCAAGGCCTACGGGATCGACATCACCGAAGGAATGCTCGACAAGGCGCGTAGGGCTGCAGCCAAAACTGGGATTGGTAACGTCGCTTTTCTGCGTGCCGATCTCGAATGTCTGCCACGGCCCGATGCCAGCACCGATTGGGTCAACATCGAACTGCGTGCTCAATCACGTCGACGACAAGTCGAGGGTTTGGCGCGAGATCGCTCGCATCCTGAAACCTGGCGGGCGCTTCGTATTTAGCGACATGTACGCGCTGGAACCCGTTGACGAAAAGTATCGTAGCGATCTGAGCGCCATTGCCGAATGCTGGGCGGGCGCGATCCTAAAGCAAGACTACCTGGCCACGATTCTGGCGGCAGGACTGGTCGATGTCGAAATTCTCGAAGAAAGCATGCCCTGTGCCAAGGGCAAGGCCACTGTGGCAAGGTTCACGATCGCCGGTGCTCGTCCTGGCGCATCAGATTTGGTTGCTCCTGCAGCCAAGGGCCGTTGTTGCTGTTGACGATTGCCTTTGAACCGTGAAGATTGGAGAATGACGCGATAATGAAGTCACTATTGAAGAGCGCCAAAATTGCGAATGGGAGCGCGCGCAGCGAACGTGATGCTACGTGTTGCGAAAGAGACAGCCAGCAGCAAGAGGCGCAGTGCTGCGCGAAGGTTAGCAAGACAGTGGCCGGCTGTCACGATTGAGTCAACTCTAGCGCAGTGCTCGAACTAGGGCCTTGGTTCTATTCGGGCACCGCCATGTTTAGGGGCAACGCAGCTTTCATGCGGGTATCGCGGTTTAATATTGTCTCGCCCGTCGCGGGAACGGAAAAGTTCGCTGTCGTCAATTTGCTTAGCGGTCAAGCAGATGTGCTTGATGCCCAAGAGGCGAAGCAATTGACGGAACCCTCCGGAACTTTCGCCGATGAGTTCATTGCGCGCGGGTATGTGGTCGAGCCCGACGAAGAAGAGCGGCGCTACCGCAAAGCCTACCTCGACTTCGTGGATGGGCGCGACACCGACGAGATCCAGCTATTTTAAGTGCCAAGCTATGCGTGCAACTTCAACTGCTCTTACTGCTATCAGAAATCCTACGAAACCCCCAAGCATGCGCAACAACAGGCGACGCTTGCGGCGTTTTTTGACTATGTAGATAGTCAATTCGCGGGGCGCAAGAAGTACGTGACGCTGTTCGGGGGCGAGCCCCTGTTACCGAACGAGTCTAGTCGGCAAATTGCCGAGCGCGGCCTCGATCTGGCCATCGTTACCAACGGCTACCATCTCGAGAGCTACCTCGACATCATCGCTCGAGGCCGGATCCGGGAGATTCAAGTCACGCTTGACGGCCCAAAGGCTATCCATGACGGGCGGCGCCATCTGGTCTCAGGTGGGTCAACGTTTGATGCCGTCGTGGCCGGCGTTGACGCCGCCCTGGCGCGAAATCTGGCGATCAATCTGCGCACTGTCATCGATCGTGATAACCTTCCCGCCTACATCGAGCTGGCGCGCCTCGCCATTGAACGCGGTTGGACAGACCATCCAAAATTCAAGACGCAAATCGGGCGCAACTACGAGCTACACGAATGCCAAGTTGGGCGCGACCGACTGTATAGCCGCCTCGAACTTCATCAGGATCTGTATCGACTGGCTATCGAGCATCCAGAAGTCCTACGCTTTCATCGGCCGCCTTTCTCGGTGGCGTGTTACTTGAGTGACAACGCCAAGCTTCCAAGTCCCATGTTCGATGCTTGTCCGGGCACCAAGACGCAATGGGCTTTCGATTACACGGGGCACATCTACAGTTGCACGGCGACCGTAAGCAAAGTCGATGAATCGTTGGGCACGTTCTACCCTAGGGCGAAGCTTGATGCCGACAAGGTGGAGTGTTGGGCTGAGCGCGACGTGCTTGCTATTGGTCAGTGTCGCAGTTGCGAGCTGCAACTCGCTTGTGGTGGCGGCTGCGGCTCGGTGGCGAAGAACCAGAGTGGCACAGCGACCGCGCCTGACTGCCGTCCAGTGCGGGGTGACCGTTTGCACTTCAGTTCCTGTGGCGGCGGCGGGCAGGTCAATAAAAGTCTGGTTGCCCGAAGAACGGCTCAACCCGCTAAAATCCCGGCGGCGGTCAACATCGCCAGCAGGATCCCCATCAGGCTTTCTCCTGCAATGGCACCGGCAGCGGCTGGAACAAGTTGGGGACTAGCGGCAGCCGATCGGCTGCGAACCAGTTGAGCCAAGAGAGCGCCGAGACACATGGTGGCAGTCATGGACGCGGGCAGCACCATGGCCACACCCACTGCGGATGCCGACGGTACGTAAGCTCGCTGGGCCTTGGGAACGACGCGCTCAACGAGCGCGAGGGTGGCCCCAGTGCCAGCGCCTAGCGTCACGAGCCACGTGACGCCACTCGGTAAGCCACCGATGCCGTGGGCTAGCGCGCGTGATATTGCCGCCCAAACTAACACAGCGGGCGCGGGAAGGGACTCAGTGCCGAGCACATCAGCGCGGGGAACCAGAAGGTGAAATGCCGGCACTACTACCAGGGCGCCTGCCACGACACCCACGAGTTGTCCGATGAGTTGCTTGCGCGGGTTGGCGCCAAGTAGCCACCCCGTTTTCAAATCGGAAAGCAGATCTGCTGCATGCAAACCTACCCCGCCGGTCACGTTGGCGCTCATGATGTTGGCCGTAATCTGCCCAGGAAGGAGCACGCCATAGAATAGCTGTGTAGCGGGTCCTAGGGCTTTCGTTGGGGTAATGTCGGTTTCACCCGTGACGCGGGCGGCAATGACACCCATGAACAATGCCAACGGGATGGCGAGCAGTGCCGCCCAGAGCGGGATCGCAAAGTATCTCGTCATCATCCACACGGCAAACGGTGAAGTGACGGAGAACCCGATCCAGAACCAGTTGGTTGGGACTTCTACCTCACGCAGCGGATCGTTTCGGACGCGTTCACTGCGACGCACCCCTTTTGCGGCAGAGGCAAGCCAACTTGTCATGCCAGCGAGCTGAAATGACAATGACACGAACCCGGCGGCCATGAGCATCGCGGCGCCTGGCCACAGCGTGACCTTGACGAGACTGGCGAAGGCCACGCCTACGACCATGCCGTGACTGACAAGCCAAGGCGCAAGCACACCGAAGCCCAGTATCGAGCCAAGCAAAAGTGACCACGCCGCACGAGTTCCCATCAGGGCACCGCTGCCAAGCAGCATCAAACTTGCATCGAATCCGAAGGACCAAGCGGCTGCCGGGTGACCGGCAATGCCGAAGGGCAGATTGATGCGCCCCGGCAACGAGAATGCACGTAGCCACGTCACTTTGCTGCTGCGCAGGAACGTGAAGAGGGCACTGATGAGCCCACTGCGAAACAACGCCCGTGCCTGTGCGGGCCCTGAATCCGCCTCATGCAGCGCGCGGAGCGTTTCGGCGGCGGCGACGGAACTCGGAAACGGCAATTGTTCGAGGTTGATGAGCAGGCGCTTGAGCGGAATTGCTGCAAATACTCCCATGGCTGCGACGATTGCAAACCAGCTCATCAGCGGCAGTGGAGCGAGCATGGTACCCGTTACCAGCAATAGTGCCGGAATGGCAGCCATGTTGCCGCCGCCCGTCATAAAGCCCGCTGCTGAAGCGATCGAGCCAATTGCGTTGTTCTCGAGGATGGCGAGCGGTCGCTTGATGATGCGGGTTCGACCAAGCGCCTCGAATACCGCATAGGCCGTCAAGCATGACGTCAAAGCCAGCCCAAGACTGAACCCCGTCTTTAGCACTACGTACACATTCGACAGTGCCATCAACATGCCGACAAGCGCTCCGGTCAGAACCGCTCGGGCCGTCAGTTGAGGAGCGTTTGGTCGATAGACGTCGCGTAACCAGACGCTGTCTGGATCTTGCACTAGCGCGGCCCTCTCGGGATCTGGTTCAGGCAAATGGGGTGATGACGGCACTCGGGACTCCGCCCACATGGTAGCCGGCAATCTTGCCCTTTTCGATTACCAACGTCGTGGGCGTTGCCATAACACCCAAAGCCCGAGCGAGACTTTGGTCTTCAGCCACATTTGCGACATGCACATTTGGATTGCGCTTACGTATGTCGCTGAACCGAGCGGTCCAAGGACGGCAAGCTCCGCATTGGGGGCTCCTGAGGCCGCTGATGCAGGATAGGTATTTTCTGGGAACCCAAGAGCTGACGAGATGGCTCGAATGGTAGTTCTACTCGAATCAGGCCAACCTCATCTTTCGAGGGATCCTTTTGGCGCGGTAGACGATACAATTTCGAATGGAGCAACGAGCATGGCTGTCTACGAGTACGAAATTCTGAATTCTGATGGCGGTGTCTTGGGGATTTACGAAATTGAGCAGAAGATGAGTGAGCCCGCGCTGACAGAACATCCGATGACCGGACAACGCTTACGGCGCATTCTTTCCGCGACTTTTGCCCATGGAGCGCGCTCTGAAGGCGCGAGTAGCTGCGTCAGTGGGAACTGTGGCATCGGTGGTGGTTTCGACACCGGCAGGGGTTGCGCTGGTGGTAGCTGTAGCTTGTACTGACAAATATCGGCCACAGTGACTCAAGCGTCACCGTGGCCAACGTGCTGTCCCAATGGGCCTTGCTGCGCTAAAGGCCGATCTCACAGGGGGCTCGACGGATCTCGTTGAACGCCAAGATCAGGCATTGTTTCTGCTGCTCACTAGTCCTGCTCCGAAGAGTGCCAAAAACGGGCCGATCGCCATGATTACCTAGCCGGGACGACCAAGCAGTGGCCCCATTCCAAATGTGACATGTTAGTTCCCTCTTTGGCTGCGAGCAAGAGGCCTCGAGTAACCCCCGCGGTTACTGGAGGCGAAGAAGATGGGGGTTCTCACAGCAACACGTCCCCTACAACGGAAGGGATCGATAGCGGGGGCAATTGGAATGGGTCCCAAGCCGGCGTCAGATTGCTGTACTTGACGCCAATTGCGCCGGTTGCGCTCGGTGTGCGATTCTGGTTCCACACGTAGACCGCCGGGTAGAGCGTGTACTTGCCCGTGGCATTGTCGAGCACCAAGGCAGCTAGGTAAAGTTGAGACGAATCTGGCAGACCTTTGAACGTGGCGGCCGGGTTTTGCTCAAGTTGGAACTGCTGTGAGAACTCGTCGCCGTATTTACGCGCCGAAGAGAAGAGCAAAAAGTAGTAGGTCTTGCCATGGGCGGTGAACGCGTCTGGCGACCACTTGGGCCAACTATTGATGATGCCACGTGCCAAGTCGTCGCCCGCGCAAGTGACCGGAATATTTGCCTCGAGTGAAAGCGGCTCACCGCCTCCAGACGGTACCACGACGATTTCACCAAAACGGTTGTAGTAGGGACCATCGACGTAACTTCCACCCGGTGCCGGTGCGCGCGTGAACGCGATCAATTTGTCGTCGGCCGAGTACGATGGGTAAAACGAGAGCTTTGTCGGATCGGACGCGCCGGCGAGCGCTTTAGCGGTACCGCCGCGCTTGTTGTTGTACGGAACCGTCTTGATTACAGCTGAGGTCGCCGTGTAGTCGGGATGTCCGTCCGGAGAATAGTTGGTTGCTACGTAGGCAATCGTATCGCCGGCGTTATTTATGCTCGGTGAAACGTCACTGACCCCGGTGTCGCCGGTCGAAATCAACCCGTAAGCTGTGCCATTGGCGGTTTGAGCCGCGGTTTGTCGAGTCGTTAGGGCCTGCCCGTAATCGGGCGTGTCGGTCACGGCAACGTTGATGGCGGCGGTCGACTCAAGATCGATCCATGCCAATTGATGCCACTTCACCCGGTCCATTGGGGTTGAGGTGTAGGAGGGCAATGGTTGCCACGCCTTGTTTCTAGCTTCACCCGCTAGGAACGTGGTCGCGTAGCTGGTGATCAGGATCCGATCGCCTGGCGCCCAATGGCCCTTGGACATCGATTGCGTGCCCCACCAGGGCATTTTCATAACGGCCGCCGCACCCGCGCCAATGTAACTTGGGATCTGACCCACATGGTTGCTCGTGAGTGTGGACGCCGCTTTGCCCCAGGGCCAGTCGTCAGTGAAGACGACGGCTTGGCCGTCAGGCGTCGAGGTGTGGCAACCAACGCAGCGCACTTGTCCGTCAGTGAATCCCGCCAATTTCGGGCTGTCATAGTAGCCGCGCAAAACCGAACCGTCCTCGCCAATCTGCCCACTCCACTTGATGTCGGAGAGAGCGAGCGACACGGCGGCGCCTTCATCGCCCACGGTGAAGCCGAGCAATTTGCTCGAATCGATGGTGACCTGCGAGGAGCCGACCGTCCAGAAAACCATGCTACCGGTGGCGATGACTGGGGCGATGTTGAAGTCACCCTTCACGCCAATCGGTTTGCCGGGTGAGGCCGAATTGATGGCGCGCACCGTGACCGTCAACGGAGCTCCGGCAGCGTTGTTTGCCAGGCCCGAACCTGCCGCAATTGCCGCACCTGTGGCTGGTGGCTTACCTGCCCAAATCTCCTTGGGCAGGTACCAAGTCGTCTGCTTGGTGTAAGCAACGAGGTCGTTTTGCTCGACGGAGGTATGAATTCGGATCTCGAAGAGATCCATGCCTGCGGCAGTCAAATGGAACCGCGGTCGCACCCAGTTGGCGGGGATGAGCGCACCCGGAGTGGTGCCGCTGGATAGTTGCGGCTCCAAGACGCACAGCGAACCGCTCGCGAAGTTGTCTGCGGCGCCGAATAGATCAGGCGCATTGGCAGGAACCCCCTGACCCATCAACGGCGCTGACGGAAAGTCGGCGCACTTACCGACCCCACACGTCGGATGAGTGATGTTGGGGTTTGATGGATCGTCATCGGGAACGACCGGAGTTCCATCGACGATCGTTGGCGTCGGTATCACTACCGAGTTTCCACCCATGTTGGTAAGCACACCCGAGTTGGAGCCACCGCTGCCGGACAACCCAAACGAGGGATTGGCCCCGTTGGCGCTGCAAGCAAAGGAAAGTCCGATAATGGCGCAAAGTGAAAGTTGGGCTGTTGTAGACATCGGCATGACCTATGTCCCGATTATGACGCAAGATGGGACCAGTCGGGGCGGACCTCAGCGGCGATGGCAATCTGGAGCCACGGGTCATTGCGCCAGAGTGACCGAAACTCCGGCTTTCGCAGCAAGACTTTGCCAAATAGCTGTGCAAGCCATCAGGCGACATTCGAGTGGGGCCCGCTCATCTCCGCTCAAAGCAGGCGTCCCGACGCGAAGTGCGCTCGACCATGCGATTGGTGCCGGCCCGCCACGGGAAGTCACCTTGAGCCAATCGAGCGGGACGCTGACCAGGTGCCGAGTTAGCGGCTTGCGACGAAATTGGCCGCTGCCTGCCCGGCCAGTTCGAGCAATGGGTTGGGGTAGAGGCCGAGCCCCACAACCCCCAATGTGCAGGCGATAATGGCGAATCTGAGCGACACCCGCACGGTCAGCGGACGCTGTTCGGCGCTGGGCTTCGTCATGTACATCGCTCTGGCCATCTGGAGGTAATAAAAGAGTGAGACGACCGCGACGAGCGCCCCAAGTACCACCAGCCAGGCGTAACCGCCGCGCCAAACGGCAATGAACATGTAGAACTTTGCCCAGAACCCGATGACGAATGGGATCCCGGCGAGGCTCAACAAGAAAAGCAGCATCGACAAGGCCAGCCAGGGCGAGCGTGACCACAGGCCATCCAGATCACTGATCGAGCCTTCGCCGCCATCGGCTTCGATAGCCTCGAGCACAAGGAATGCGCCCAGGTTGGTAACGCCGTAGCCAACCAAATAGAACAGTAGCATCTGGGTGCCAAAGTTATTGACCACCAAGAGACCCATCAGGATATAGCCAATGTGACCAATCCCTGAATAGGCCAATAAGCGCTTGGTGTTGGATTGGGCCAGGGCCCAGAGATTACCAAGCACCAGCGTGGCAACGCATAGCGCCAATACGACCGGGACCCAATGGTTGGCCGCCGCGGCATAGCCAAACAGGTAGATCCGACTCAGTGCCGCGATGCCGGCGATTTTTGGCACCGTCGACAAGAACGCGACGAATGGTGTTGGGGCAGCCTGGTAGGTGTCTGGAACCCACATGTGGAAGGGCACGACGCCGATCTTGAAACCCATACCCGCGATCATCAGCACGAGCCCGAGGATCGTAGCTGGCTCAACCTTGGCCTGGGCAATCTCGGCGATGTGAGTTGTGCCCGACAAGCCGATCAGGAACGCGGCCCCGAGCAGAGCGATTGGCGTACTGACGACCCCAATCACGAAGAACTTCATCGCCGCTTCCGCGGGTTGTGAAGCCTGGTCGCCAAGTTTGTCCTGCTTTTCGAGCGCCGCGAGCACAAAAAGTGGGATCCCCATCAGCTCGAAGCACACGACCAGTAAAAGCAGATCCTGGGCGCCGAACAGCAGTGTCGAGCCGAGCAAGCTCACGAGGGTCATGAATGCACCCTCGCCCTGACGATGGGGTGTCACGCGACGTGCGCGGTCATTGCCGCCCAGCATCGCGATTGCGCCAAGCCCCCATACGGCGCGTTGGAGGAACAGCGACCAATCGTCGGCAACGTACGCGCCGAAGAACGCCTTGCCCTCCGGTGGGTAGTACACGCTTGCTACGATCAGGCCAACCAGGGCAAATGCTCCAACGTGGCCGCCCCAGCGCTTGTGCAGCGGATCTTCGACCAGTGCATCCCACAACACCACGACTAGAATGACGCCAGAGAGCCACAGTGCGGGCCAAATTGCCTGAAAATCGTCGAGGGTCAGATTCACGGGTGGCCTCCCTGGCCCAGGGCTAGCGCGAGGTATTCGACCGTTGCTCGATCGACGAAGTTGAGCACGAACCGCGGCCAACAACCGAACACGACGATGGCGGAACCGAGTATGGCCAAGGCGAACATCTCCGTGCCTTTGGCGTCTACCAAATCGTGGAACCGTTCGCTTGGGCCTTCACCCCAGAAGATGTTGCGTACGGCACGTAGCACGTAAATGGCGGTGATAAATGCGCCCACCACGGCCGGGATGGCCCACCACGCGTGCAGGCTCTGTGCTGAGCCTAGAAAAACGAGGAACTCAGCGACGAAGCCGGCCGTGCCCGGCAGACCTAAACTCGAGAGCCCGGCCAACGTGAAGAATACGGCAACGACCGGCATCTTGTTGGCAAAGCCGCCCATGCTCGAGATGTCGCGCGTGTGCGAGCGCTCGTAGACGAGCCCCACGAGAGCAAAGAACAGACCCGTCATGATGCCGTGCGCGAACATCTGATACACGGCACCATTGAACCCGGTGACCGTCATAGTGGCTAGGCCCAACATGACGATCCCCATGTGGCTGACTGAAGAATAGGCGATGACGTATTTGAGATCCCTCTGACTCATTGCCGACATCGCTCCGTACACGATATTGATGACGGCCACGGTGCCTACGACCGGCGCCCAGATCAATGCCCCTTCGGGCAACATCAAGATCCCAATCCGGAGCACACCGAAAGCGCCCAGCTTCATCAGCACCCCCGCATGGAGCATCGAAACCGCTGTAGGTGCCGAGGCATGGCCATCCGGTGACCAGGTGTGGAACGGAAACACGCCGGCGAGCGTGCCAAAACCCAGCCAGAGCAGCGGGAAGCCGACGACCTGCAGCGTGTGCGAGTACTTGACCTGCCCAAGCAAGGTCATATCGAAACTATTTTGGCCAGCGGCGACGTACATGGCCACGATGACGGCGAGAATGAAGGCCGAACCGACAAGCAGCATCAACGTCAGTTTCATTGCGGCATACATTTGGCCGCCAATGTCGAGCAACTTCCACACGTAGCGGAACGGCCCGGCTTCGGCTACCTTGTGACTGCTGCCCCAGATCCCAATCAGCAGGTACATCGGTAGCACTGCGATTTCGTAGAACAGGAAGAATATAAATAGGTCCTGCGCTACGAATACGCCAAACACTCCCGCGACGAGCAACAGCAGCATCGCGAAGAACTCTTTGGGCCGCACCTTGAGGGTGAGGCTCGCCGAAACCCCAGCCAACGTGATGAGGCCGGTCAAGAGCAGTAGCGAGACCCCCCACCCGTCCACAGCCAAGCGCAGGTTGATGCCCAGCGACGGCACAAATGGATAGAGCTCGCCGAATTGCAGCCCGCCCGCTAACAGATCGTAGTGAAACGCTACGACGACACTCCCGACGAGGCTCACGATCGCGCCGAGCAAGGCCAAGCCGCGATGCAGCCAGAACCAACTCGCCGGAAACGGTAGCATTAGCGTTGCGGCAACGGCAGGCGCCGCAACCACCAGGCTCAACCAGGGTAACTGCATCATGAGAAGAGCCTCCACGCCACCAGTGCCATCGTGCCCGCCGCGACGGCAACTACGTAGTCTAGGACGTTACCGGTCTGTAGGCGCTGCAACCGACGCCCTGCCGCCATGCTGATCCAGGCCAACCAATTCATTGCGCCATCAATGACGTAGCGATCGATCCAACCGATGGCTTTCGACACGCGCATGACCAAACCGAAGAACAACAACTCGTACATTCGATCCACCGCGCGCGAGCGTGCAAACATGCCCACAAGTCGAAACCACCACTTTGCTTCCAGTGTCTCCCGGCGTTCGGGATAAACGAGCCAAGCGCTGCCGATCCCAAGGATCCCGGCAACTGAGCCAGCGATCCCAACCGCGCCTAAGTGGAATTCGTATTCGCCGCCGACTCGACTAGCGAAAGCCGACCCGAACCAACCGACGGCAACTGCGCCCAATGCTAGCAGCACCAATGGGAGCGCCATCGAGCTTGGAGATTCATGCGCATGGCCGGCGGCGTCTGACGGTTGACCCAAAAACGCGAGGATGGCAACCCGCGACATGTAAAATGCCGTCAAAAATGCCGCCAGCAACAACATCGACAGCGGCCCCCATTGCTCGTGGTGAGCGACCGATTCGAGAATCAAATCCTTGCTGAAAAAGCCTGACAACCCGGGCAGGCCGGCGAGCGATAGAGCCCCGACGGTGAACGTGGTTGCCGTGATTGGCATCTTCTTGCCGAGGCCACCCATGTCGCGTAGATCGTTGCTGTGCACGGCGTGGATCACGCTGCCGGCAGCGAGGAACAAGAGCGCTTTGAAGAACGCGTGGGTGGTAAGGTGGAAGTACGCGGCGACCGGAGCACCGACGCCCATGGCTGCCACCATGTACCCTAACTGTGAGCACGTGGAATAGGCGAGCACGCGCTTGATGTCGGTTTGGTATACGGCGATTGTGGCGGCGAATACGGCAGTAAATGCGCCGACCCAAAGCATGACATCGAGGGTAAGCGGCGCTTGCAGGAACAAGGGACTTGCGCGGACGAGCAGGTACACGCCTGCCGCCACCATGGTTGCCGCGTGTAGCAGCGCGGAAACCGGAGTGGGGCCCTCCATTGCGTTGGGAAGCCACACATGCAGCGGGAACTGGGCGCTTTTGCCCATGACCGCCAAGAACAAAAGCAGCGTCGCAAGGGCTGCCGCGCCAGCACTTGGGTGGACATCGAAACCGACACCATGGCCCTCCAACAGTAGGACCAGAAGCCCCAACGCGAACCCCATGTCGGCAAATTTGGTAATCCAGAACGCCTTGATCGCCGCGTGCGCCGCACTCGGCTTTTTGTAGTAGAAGCCAATCAACAGGTAGCTAGTGAGTCCCACGAGCTCCCAACCAATGAAGAACTGCAGGAGATTCGGCGCGAGAACCAAGAGGTTCATGCTGAAGATGAAGAAGCTGTGATAGGTGAAGTATCGCCCCTGGGCCGGCGCCGGCTCGTCGTGCATGTAGCCGATCGAGAACACTTGTACCGCCCAAGCGATGAGAGTTACGACCACAAGCATCGACGTCGATATGCCGTCGATGCGCAAACCGACATCGACCAAAGACTGCTGTGCTATCGGCAACCACGAGGTCTCGATGATGGTCGGCGCTGCCGGATCGGTCGTGAAGAGCAAGGTGACCGCGGACGCTGCTGCGAGCGTTGCCGTCACCACGCTCAACCAGATTGCCGGCCACCCGCGTTCGCGCAGCGGCCGACCGATAGCCAAGATGGCTGCCGTCGCCACTGGCGCAAGCAGTGCGAAAAGCGCAAGAAGAGTGCTGACTTGAATGTCCATGGGATCCCAAAATGCCCTAGTGGCGCAGACTTCTCGTCTCGTCGATGTTGGTGTGTGACACAGCACGGTAAAGCAAAATGACCAGAGCCAATCCGACGGCTACCTCGGCTACGGTCAGTGCCATCACGAACACGGCAAATAGCTGCGTGTGCACGCTGCCCGAATAGCGCGCAAACGTCGCGAAGCTAACATTGACGGCATTGGCCATGAGCTCGACACCGAGCAAGACGCCGATCGCCGAGCGCCGAGTCAGCGCGCCATAAATACCCGTGCAAAACAAGGCTGCGCTGAACAACAGATAGCCGGTCATGGTCATGACTGAGGCCTCCTTCGAATGCGAACCGGTTCAGGGCTGCCGAAGTCACGTCGGCGCGCGATGACGATGGCTCCGACGGTAGCTGCAAGCAGCAAGATGCTCAGCACTTCGAAGGCCAACACGTCTTCGGTGAGAAAATCACGGGCCAAGGTCTTGGCATCGGGCTGGATCCCAATCGGAGCCAGCGCGAGGCTTTCCGAGCCGAGGATGGCCCAGGCCATCAGCCCGAACAGCCCAGCGCTAATGACCAATGCCGGCCAACGTCGCGCTTTGTCGCTTTCGTTTTGTACCGCAACGCCACCGCGCCTTCGGGTCAACATGATGGCAAAGAGCATGAGCGTAACGACGCCGCCAGCGTAAAGCATGACCTGGATCGCCCCTAGGAACGGCGCGTCGAGCACCACGAAGGCAACCGCCGTGTCGAGCAACACGAACGCCAGCCACAGCACGCAATGCACGAGGTTGCCCCAAGTGACCACGGCCAGCGCCGACAGGACCCCTGTCGTCGCCACGAGACCAAAGACGATGGGTTCCATCACGAAGTTGGTTCTTTCACGGGTTCTTGCGCGGGCTCGGCTGCGGGTTCTTTTTTTGTCTCTTTCGCTGGCGGGGCCTGCATTTCCGCCAGCTTCGAGGCATTTGCCCAGGTGAGCGGCCGCTGCGTTTCGTTGTCGTAGAGCCGCTGCATATCCAGGCACAGCGTCTGGCGATGAAACGCCGGTTCCTGCGCGGTGCGGGTCATGACGATCGCGTCAGTTGGGCAGACCTGGACGCACAATTCACAGTAGATGCAGGCGTTCTGATCCAAGGTGAACGCTTTGGCGTAGGAACGCTTCTTGTTGGTAACCGGAGATTCGCGCTTCTCGGCATCGACGGTGATGATTTCAGACGGGCAAATGCGTTCGCAGGCCTTACAGCCAATGCAGAGTTCGTCGCCCTCAGTGTCGTGCAAGAGTGCGAAACTGGCGCGGTACCGCTCGGCGCGCACTCGCCGTTCGACCGGAAAATGCACGGTGGTCGGCTTGCGCAACACGTTGGAGAGGCTGACGAATAGGGAACGGATGGTGTCATCGAAATACAGCATTAGGCACCTCCCCTGGTGAGCTGCACCCAGAGCGCCGAGACCATCACCAGCAATAGCCCAATCGGCACCAAGTAGCGCCAGCAGATCCCCATCAGTTGATCGGAACGAAAGCGCACGAGGCTCCAGCGGATGGCGAAGATCCCGGCGAAGAGCACCAGAGTTTTCAGTACCATCCAATGAAGCCCGGGCGCGAAGGGGCCGTCCCAACCACCGAAGAACAGCGCCGAGGCGACCGCTGACACGATGAGCGTGTGCAGGTACTCGGCCAGGTAAAGCAGGCCGAACCCCATGCCCGTGTATTCGGTTGAGACGCCAGCGATGAGTTCACTTTCTGCCTCAGGAATATCGAACGGGATCCGGTTGGCTTCGGCCAGCGATGCGGGCAGAAAGAACAAGAACGCGAAGAAGCCAGGCCCCGGCGGCCAAAACGCAAACCAGCCGTGTTTGATTTGGTAATTCACGATATCGGTCAAGCTCATCGACCCGGCCAGAATGACTGGGACTAACGCTGCCAATGCGAGCGGGATCTCGTAGGAGATCCCTTGAGCTACCGCACGCATGCCGCCCAGCAGGGCATACTTGTTGTTGCTCGCCCAGCCAGCGATCCAAACCGGGATGGTGGTAAGGCTGCCAATGGCCAGAATGTAGAGTACGCCGATATCAAGATCTGCGGCCACCACGTCCGGCCCAAACGGCACCACAACAGCGGTACCGAGTGACAGGATCACGGTCAGTGGTGGCGCCAAGACGAACAGAACAGGATCTGCGCTCTCCGGAATGAGAAACTCTTTCTGCAGCAACTTCAAGCCATCGACGACCGGTTGGAGCAGCCCGAACGGCCCATAAAACGTGGGACCAACGCGTGACTGCATGCGACCGGAGAATTTGCGTTCGAACCAGATCGACCAGGCCGTAATCGTCAGGAGCAACGTGATGAGGACGAGCGAGTAGACCAGCGCTCTCAGGTAAGGGTTCATCGATCGACTTCTCCCATAATTGGATCAATCGACCCAAGGATGGCTACGGCGTCACTCACCAGTTGACCGGGAAGGATGTACGGCAAGCACGAGAGCGCATGCAAACTTGGCGAGCGAATCTTCAAACGATAGGGGCTCGCGCCGCGGTTGGCGCCGCCGCCCATGACGTAGATCCCGAGTTCACCGCGCGGTGATTCGACGGCCGCATAGGCGTGACCGCGATCAGTTTTTTCTGCTAGGTTGGTCTTCACCGGTTTGCGCGAACCGAGCGGCCCTTCGGGGATGCCGTCGATCATCGATCGCACCAGCCGGATGCTCTCGCGCATCTCGGCGAGGCGCACGCGTGACCGTGCCTCGCAATCGCCAGTGGTGTCGGTAATCACGTTTACCTCGAGTTCGTCGTAGGCGTGGTACGGCGCATCGCGTCGAAGGTCGTGAGCAACACCAGCGGCGCGCAGAATCGGCCCAGTGATCCCAAGTTCCAGCGCCAAGTCGGCATCTACGATACCCACGCCCCGGGTCCGATCGAGGTAAATGCGGTTAGTGGTCAGGTAGCTTTCGTACTCGCGCAAGCGACTCTCGATGGTGTCGATGGCCTGGTGTACCTTCTGCGCCCAGCCAGCTGGCACGTCGTGGCGATTGCCGCCGATCATGTGCGTGTTGTAGTGGAATCGACAGCCGGTGAGCTCTTCGAATAGGTCGAGGATGAGTTCACGTTCGCGGAAGCAATACATGAACAGCGTTGAACCGCCACCGAGCGCGCCGCCGAGATCCATGGCGAAGGCGCCGAACCAAAGCAGGTGAGAAGCGATGCGCTGAAGTTCTGCCAGCAGAGTGCGCAGGTAACGTGCGCGGCGCGGTACTTCGACGCCAATCAGGCTCTCGAAAGCCATGACGAGCGACTGCTCGTTCATCATCGGTGAAACGTAGTCGTTCTTGTCGAAGATCGGCACTAATTGCACGTAGGTGAGCTTCTCGCACAGCTTTTCGACGCCGCGGTGCAAGTAGCCGCAGAAGGGTACTGCCTTGACGATCATCTCGCCGTCCAGGTAGAGCTTGAGCCGGAACACCCCGTGGGTCGACGGGTGCTGCGGTCCAAGGTTGAGCACCATCAGATCCGCTTCGGGATCGTAGGCAGCAATGTCCAGATACGGATCGGCGCGATAGGATTTTGCCGCCGAGGTGCTGATTGAGGACGCTGACTTTGGCGCGCTTGGGCGACTGCCCGCCGTTTCGACGTTCGTCGCTTCTACCGCCATGGCGCAACCTCGGTATCAATCGCGTAGTCCTTACGCAGCGGGTGGCCCTTCCAGTCTTCGGGCAACATCAAGCGTCTGAGATCCGGGTGCCCATCGAAGCGAATGCCCAATAAATCGAACTGCTCGCGCTCTTGCCAATCGGCACCAGCGAAGAGCTCGACCAGCGATGGCAAAGTGCCGCCCACGGGTACTTCGAGCTGCCAGGTGGCGAGGTGTGTGTTTTTGCCGACGGAGCGCAGCCCGTACACGATGCGCAACGTTTCCGGGGCGTCGCCGTCCTTGGCAGCTGGGAAATGTGCCGCCACAACAAAGCCAAAGATACGGTAACCGAACTCGTCACGCAGCGTGCGCGCAAGCTCGAGGTGAAATTGGGGTTCGACGCGCGGTGGCCCATCAAGCTCGGTGCTTGCGGAGAAGCGCTGTACGAGTAGTGCGGCTACGTCGTCAGCCAGAGTGACCGAAGCGATGCTCATGGTGTTTCTCCAGTGGCTGAGGCCTCAGCTTCGGCAGTTTCTTGTGTGTCACCAGGCCTTGAACTGGCCGCGATCGCTGCCTGATTGGTGTGCTCTTCTGCTGCTCGCAACGCCGCATCCAGATTCAGCTCGTCCCACCACCCAAGCGAAGCAGCAGACGAGATTTGCTGTTGATTCAAGAGTTCCGGACGGGCAGGATCGTTGACGATCGGCAGGCGCGGCAGTCGTTGATTTGCCATTGGTTCCGGACGGATGTCGTATTCTCGCGCTTCGGCGCCAGCAGAAGTGCGGATCTTCTCTTGCAGGCGCAAGAGGCCATGCATCATGGCTTCTGGATTGGGCGGACAACCAGGAACGTAGACGTCGACCGGAATGAACGTGTCGATCCCCGGGACGACCGAGTAGATATCGCGGTAAAAATCGCCCGAGATTGCGCACGAGCCAACGGCAATCGCCCACTTTGGTTCGGGCATTTGATCCCAGAGCTTTTTCACGCGCGGAGCCATTTTTACCGTGATCGTGCCGGCGACCATCATCACGTCCGAATGCCGCGGGCTGCCGCGCACGATCGCGCCCATGCGATCCGCGTCGACACGGCTGGCCGCCATGGCCATAAATTCGATCCCGCAGCAACTGGTCGCCACGGGGAAGATCCAAAGCGACGATTCGCTGCTGTACGTGAGCAGTTTGTCGACCGTGGTGGTCATGACGTCCAACCCCGGCACCTGCATCATGAAGTCGTAGACCGGGTGGTGAAACGTCCGGCGGCTTTCGTCTATTGCCATTTCAATGCCCCCTTCTTTAGGGCGTAGATCCACGCGAGCAGTAGAATGCCGATGAAGACGAGCATGTCGATGATGGCGATCCAGCCCATTTCTCCAATCACCGTTGCCCAGGCGAATAGGAATACGGCTTCGACATCGAACAGCACGAATATCAGCGCGACCACGTAGTAGCGCGGGTGGAACTTGAGCCACGCGGGACCTTCGGGCTCTTCGCCGCACTCGTAGGTCGTCAGCGTTAGCACGGTGCGCCGCTTGGACACCACGCGCAACAGCCAGGCGCCAAGTAGCGTACTTGCGACGATCAAGACCGTCGTCGCAAGGTATATGGTCACGGTGAGCTCTTGGTGCAAAACGTCGTCCTTTGATTAGGTCGGAGCAGCGCTCTCGAATGGGGGCAAGACACCGCGGCTAGCTGCTACTTCACGTGAGAACCAGCGGCGCTGCAATTCGATTTGGAAACCTATATCGAAATCGGCGCCCGCGCCCTTCGGGTAAACTACTGATCGGCTCCAGGAAATGATCCCGATCAGGTGGCGTAAGCACCCTAACACAATCAGGTTTGTGCATTTCGTGGCTTGTCCAACCCGTACGCGCTTTGTCTCACGTTGGTTTCAGGCCGGCAACGCCATTGCTCGCTTGACCAACCACGCGGCTTAGGCCCGACAGCGGCAGAGTCCCAGTCTCCCTTTTCCGGGTGAGGGGGGTAAGCCGCAACCCACCTCCACTCTTTCTGACTGTCGGCGAAGCCATTGGGTCGCCAACCAAACAATCGAACTGCGGTCTGATTCAAATTGGCAAGACGGCGGTCGCAACGTTGCTAACTGAAGTTGAGGGTTGGGGCAGGCTTACCTTTGGTGTCTATTCCGGCGTGACTACGGCACGATGCGCGCAGCGTCGATTAGCGAGTCACTGCGACGAACAGCGCCTCCGGGTAACACCACCCGGAGAAAATACCGGCACTTTCTCCGCATGAGGCCCAGAGTACCCTCGGTAAAGCCGGCTGGTCGCGGTAAGGTTCCTGATCAAAGATATCCCCATGGCCTCTGACCTGACGCTCTCGTGGCGGGAGAACGATGTCCTGAAATGGTGGCGGGGCGTCGTCGACTCGCTGCCGTTCTACGTGCTGCTCGTCGATGAAGATCACCATATCGTCGCTTGGAATCAAACGATGAGTCAGGAGTATGGCGGCATCGTGCCAAATGGCGCCTATTGTCCGGAACTGGTACACGGGCAGTCCCAGCCCTATGCGGGCTGTCCACTCGAAACGGCAGTCGAAGTCAACGCTGCTGTCGAGAAGGAACTCTGGGACGCTGCCACTGGCCACTGGGTTTCGTCGGCAGTTTATCCGACTGGCATCGTTACACTCGACGGGCGGCGTGTGTACCTGCACTTTGCCCGCGACATAACGGCCGAGAAAAAATCCCAGTTAGAACTCGCGCAGAGCCTCGAGCACCATAAGGCCCTCGGACAGTTGTTGCAGCGCTATGCCCAATGCACGAAGCCGGCGGACGTCTTTCAGTGCCTGATCGATACCACGTTGGAGCTCTCGTGGATGCGCGACACCTGTGGCGCAGCGGCGTTTTTGGCCAACGCTGAACAGCTCGACCTCGTATACTCTCGTGACCTCGAGCGTCCTGTGGAGGAGCGCTGCGCGCGGGTGGCGTTCGGCCATTGCTTGTGCGGGCGTGTTGCGTCGGAACGGCGCGCGATTGTTACCGGCGACCATGCGGCGCGTCAGCTTCGCGTCTTGAACGAACACGGGCACGACAACCGTGACCATGGGCATGCGGTGTTCCCGCTCCAATACGAGGGGCGAACGCTCGGGGTGGTGAACTTCTACGTGCATTCCGAGATTCGTCTCGAAGCTTCCCAGCGCAGTTTCCTCGACGCTGCCATTGGTGTCACGACCTCCGCGGTGGGGCAATTGCTTTCACGCGCCGCCGCCCACGAATCGGAGCAACGGGCTTCGGCCCTGGAGCGCAAGCTGCTAGAGATGGCGATTCAATCTCAGGAGGACGAGCGCAAACGCGTGGCGCGTGAGTTACACGACGACCTCGGGCAAGCACTCTCCGCGTTGCTGCTCGACATCCGTACCATGGCGCAAGACGATGGCCACAGCGCTGCCGAGATCTGTTCGCGCATGGACCATGAAGTGCGTGGTTTGGTCTCACGCGTCTCGTCGCTGGCGTGGGATTTGCGCCCGGCGGTGCTTGACGATTTGGGCTTGGATTCAGCGCTTTCTCGACACATCAGCAATGTCGCTAAGCGCGCGCAGCTCAACATCGACTACCAGTACATTCCGGCGACGCCAAACGACCCGCGGCTACCGAACAGCGTGGAAATCGTTTTGTACCGCGTGACGCAAGAGTCGCTCAACAACATCGTTAAGTACGCCAAAGCCACGCGTGTGAGTGTGCTCGTTTATCGGCGTGCGGACTCAGTGGTGCTCGTGGTGGAAGATGACGGAGTGGGCTTCGACGTTGCCACGATGGACAAACCAAAAGCCGGGCTTGGGCTCCTCGGCATGCGCGAGCGTGCGAATCTGCTCAAGGGCACTTTGTTGGTTGAATCGACTCCCGGTGCCGGGACGATCGTAAAAGCGACGCTACCGATCGCCCACGCAGATTTAACTCCTGGAATTACCTGAGGTTGTCGCGCAGCGGTCGAAGGTCGCGCTGTTTTTGCGCCACTTTGGCCCTGGGACAACCCGCAGGGGCACTACGTAGTAAATACGCAGAACCTAGGAGTTGAACCGCAAGATCGGGCTGTCGATTGCGCTTTTGCACTGATTGAACCGCTTATCCAGTCCTCGTACCCTACCGATACGACTGTGTGCTCGGTTCCAACTAGCCAGAGGGTCTACCATGGCAACGCTAATCACTAAATATCCGAAGTATCCATCACTAATCGCGGGCGGGTGTCTCGTTGCCATAGTGGCGACGATGGCTGGTTGTGGGGGCAATGATGGCGCTGCGGGCGCACCGGGCACCAGAGGTGCAACCGGTGCCAGAGGCGCAACTGGTCCTGCAGGGGTTACTGGGACGAACGGCTCAACAGGTCCGAGCGGGCTTGATGGCGCAACTGGTCCTGTCGGTGCCACGGGTCCTGCCGGTACCGGGACGGGCGCGGGAGTTACGGGTCCTGCTGGCGCAGCAGGCGTTACCGGCGCGGCGGGCGTAACCGGCGCAGCGGGCGTTACTGGCGCAGCAGGCGTTACTGGCGCAGCAGGCGATGCCGGCGCTACCGGCGCTGCGGGCGCTACCGGCGCAGCGGGTTCCACTGGGCCAGCCGGTGCCGCAACACTACTGAATACGGTGCCTGAGCCCAAGGGCGCCAATTGCCCAGTCGGCGGCCTCCGTGTCGAAACTGGCGTCGACGCCAATGGCAACGGCGTGCTCGATACCGCTGAAGTCAATGCCGCCGCTACCAAGTACCTGTGCAGTGTCGCGCCGGCCGGTACGGTCAGCACGGGCCTGAAGGTCAACGTAGTTTCCGTAAGCCCCGCAGGCACGAGCCCGATCACGGTGCGCTTCACGATGAAAGATGACAAGGGCTTCCCGGTCGATGCCGCGGGTGTGTACTCGCTCAATACCGCGATTCAACCGCGGTTCGCGTTGGCGTATTACACGCAGGCGACGGTCACCGATCCCAATGATACGACCAAGTCGTATACCAATGACTCGTCGCTGAAGGTCTACACGCAGAGCGGCAAGACCACTGCACTGTCGCCAACGGCGTTCAATTCCGCCACCGCGGGCCAGGGCACTCTGGCCGAAAACGGATATGGCGCTGGCGACTATACCTACACGTTCCCGGCAACCGCGACCGCAACGGCGGCAGCATCCGGAGTCGCCGCAGTAGCCTATGACGCGGCGCAGTTGGCCTCAACTCACTTGGTCTGGATCCAGGCCTCGCGCCAAACGGATCTGGTCAATACGACCTCGCCCAAGACGCTGTACGTCGTCAATCAGGACTACTACTTCGTCCCGAACGGTACCGGAACGCCGCTACCACCGCGCGTGATCGCCAGCCAAGCGGCTTGTGACTCGTGCCATAGTGGTTTCAAGGCGGAAGGCTCGTCTGCCAACGCTTTCCACAGCGGTGGTCGTGTGGCAGCCGCGTTCTGCAATGTCTGCCATAATCCGGATCGCAAGAACTCTGACGGCACCCCCAATCTCTGGGCAAACTCAGCCGCGTTCGTTCACCGGATCCATTTCGGTGCCGAGATTGCCACGGCCAATCAATTCCACGGCATTGCGGCTACTTACCCGCAGGCAATCACCAACTGCGACAAGTGCCACAACAACGACGACACCAAGACGCCGGCGGCTGGGCAATACCTGACGAACGCGTCGCAGGTTGCCTGTGGCTCCTGCCACGACAGCGTGAACTTCGGGGTTGCGGCGAGCGTCAAGTGCAACACGCTTTCCCCCAATACTCACGGCATCAATGTCGCCGGCGGCACGTGTGACCACAGCGGCGGCGTCAAGGCTAATGGCACCTGCATTACCTGTCACGCCCCCGCAGACATTACGGGGTATCACCAACCGGTGACTCCGCCAGATCCGAACAATTGCTGGTTAGTCCGCGGAGCGAGTTCAACAGCAACCACCGCGTGCAATGCAAACACGAATGCCTCGTACGTTGCGGCCACGGGTTTTGTGCCGACTGGCGCAGCAGCCATTACCTACGATCTCAAGGGCGTTGGTACTGTAGTTGATGCGACAGACACAACCGTGATTCACCCGACGATTACGTTCAAGCTCAAGAACGGCGCGACAGACGTCGTGTTCCAGACCTATGCGGCTGGAACCGTGACCGAGCTTATGCCGAATTTCGTCGGTGCACCGAGCGTCTACTTCGCCTTCGCGGTGCCTGAGGACGGCATCACGGCTCCGGCAGATTTCAACGCATCGGCCAGTGCCTATATTAAGAACGTCTGGAAAGGCAGCGTAACTGGTGCCACCATGACGGGTCCCGATGCAACGGGCTACTACACCATCACGCTCGGTGGGGTGAGGATCCCGGCCGCATCGGCAACGATGCTCACTGGCGGGGTGGGTTACACCTACTCGCTTGGGAATTACATTGGAGCTACCAGCGGGACTCAGCCGCTCACGCAGACCAACGTGCCTGGGTATGCCTACAACACGACGACCCAGCAGGGTGGTTTGAGTGTTCCGGCTCCAAACGTCTGGAAGGTGGCGACCAAACCGGATGGCACGACCGCATTCAACGCTCGACGTGCGATCGTTGAAACCGCAAGGTGCAACGCATGCCACGGTGCCTTGGGCGTCGCGCCCACGTTCCACGCGGGGCAACGCAACGATGGCGCGACCTGTTCCTTCTGCCATACGCCGAATCGCACCAGTAATGGTTGGTCGGCCGGGTCAAAGTACTTCATCCATGCCATTCACGCGACTCGCATTCGCACGACGCCCTTTGGTTGGCATCAGGTGAAGGGTGAGGCCTACGACGCAGAGTTCCCAAGTCCGTTGAACGATTGTGAATCCTGTCACGCGCCGAAGACCTATGACTTCAGCCTCACTGTTGGCACTGCGACGCCAAACCTTGATTCAATCTCGAGCCAACTTCTAACAACGGTTGGTCAGGATTCAGTTCCTCAGGGTGCCACTGTCGCGGTGACCTACGCCGGGCAGGCGGACCAAACGTTGAACTTCGCGCCGTGGGTTGACAGCACGACCGTCGCGGTTCCGCTCTACGGTCTGGGCTTCTCGTATAGCGCCAGCACTGGTGCGACGGTCACTGCCGACCCCACGACCCTCGTCATCTCACAGATCACGACGGCCTGTGCGTCGTGTCACGACTCGCAATCCGCAATGGCTCACATGAAGATCAATGGCGGGCACTTCTACGACACGCGAGCCAACACGCTGGCCTCGTTCGGCGAGTCTTGCTTGACCTGCCATGGTCCAGGCAAGGATGTCGCGATCGGCACCGTGCATAAGTAGGAATAGGATCGGAAGCGGTTTAGGTCCTGCCTGAACCGCGAGACTCGGAATAGGGCCGCCCTCGGGCGGCCCGTTCTCGTTTAAGAGGGTGGGGCGCGGGCGCCGAGTTGGTGCGCGGAGTCTGTCCGGCTTTGCGCTGATTCCCCAAAGGAATTGCGCAGTGTGCAAGTTCTGCGCGCCGACGAGGGCAACGTGCGCGTCCATCGCCGCGACACTGCTGCCCATTGCTGAGAAACCCCTTCAATTTGTGGGGCAAGGGCCGTCCGATCCTGCGACAATGCGCGCAAGGTCTCTTTTCCTCTCGGAAATGTAATGCGGAGCAATATGTTGTCCCCCCGTTGGGTATTGCTGGGTCTGGTCCTTCTTCTGCAAGCTTGTGCTGGTGGCGGTGACTCGACGCCTAGCCAATCGAGCAAGTCACTTTCTGCACCGGCGGCACTACGCAGCAAGCCAGCGGCAAAAGCCGAGGAGATCACCCAAGAACTCAAGCAGTCGTCCCATGCGAAGCTTGATTGCTCGGATTGTCATTCGCCGAGCGGGCAGAATCCGAGCCCCGGTAGCGAGAATGGTTCTTCGATCGGTAAAGCTGATTGCGGTCATTGCCACGAGAAGCAACTCAAGGCCTACGAGGTGAGTGTGCATGCCGAAGCGGTCAAGCTCGGCCAAAATGGTGCGGCGAATTGCAGCTACTGCCACGGCTCCCATAGCATTCTGCCCGCCAGTGATCCGCGCTCTCAAGTCTATCGCAGGAACCTGCCCGAGACCTGTGGCGAGTGCCACCAGAATGCGGAACTTGCCACTAAGCTCGGTATCAAGCAGCCCAAAGCGGGCAAGCTTTACCTAGATAGCTTGCATGGTCACGCGCTGGTCGAACAAGGCCTATTGGCAGCTCCAACCTGCACCGATTGCCACAGCTCGACACATACTATTCGTCGCGCAGCCGATCCGCAGTCGACGGTGCATCGGCGAAATATCCCAAAGACCTGCGGCAATTGCCATCAGGGGCCTGCTGACGAATTTGCCATGGGTATTCACGGCAAGAAGCTGGCCGAAGGCAACACCAAGTCGCCAGTTTGTAGTGATTGCCACACCGCACACCAGATCATTCGCCCTGCCGGCGGCTTTAAGTTGGCCAGCGATGCCATGTGCGGCAAATGCCACGCCGATCGGCTCAAGCAATACCTGGAGTCGTATCACGGTCGCGCCAACGATCTCGGTTCTCTATCGGTTGCGGCTTGTTTCGACTGCCACGGCACCCATGCCATCTTGCCGGCGGCCGATGCGAAGTCGACGCTCTCGGCAACCAATCGCCTACAGACGTGCAGAAAGTGTCACGCCAACGCAACTGAGAAGTTTACTAGCTTTCGCGCCCACGCAGATTTTCGCGACCAGAAGAACTATCCAATGCTCTTCTGGGCCTTTTGGATCATGACGGGCCTCATCGTGGGCACGTTTGCCATTTGGGCCGTGCACACCTTGTTCTGGGTGTTGCGAACAGCCTTGGTTTACCTAAGTGATCCGGCTGCCTTCCATCGCGAGAAGCGCCATGTTCGCGATGAAAGCCAGGGCAAGCTCTATACTCGATTCCGCCCGGTAGACCGATTTTGCCACTTCCTCATTATCATCAGCTTCTTGATTTTGGTCTGCACGGGCATGCCACTGAAGTTTCATGAGGCGCATTGGGCCAAGGTTGTATTCGACATGCTGGGTGGTGCGCACGTGGCAGCCAAATTGCATCGGTTCGGTGCCATCTTGAGCTTTTTGTACCTCGGCATCCACTTGACGAGCTTGGTCGGGCCGGTCAAGCGTCGTTGGGCGAGCTTCCGCGACGCGAGCGGCAGCTTCCGCATTCGCCGCTTGCTCGGTTTTGTGTTCGGGCCGGACTCGCCATTGCCGAACTTCGACGATCTGAAAGACGTCAAGGCGCACACGCGTTGGTTCTTTGGCAAAGGTCCTAGACCCAAGTTTGACCGCTTCACCTATTGGGAGAAATTCGACTACTTTGCTGAACTGTGGGGGAGTGCCTTTATCGGGCTTTCGGGTCTAGTGATGTGGTTCCCGGTCCAGATCAGCCGATGGCTGCCCGGGTGGGTCGTCAACCTGGCTCAGATCATTCACAGCCAGGAGGCATTGCTTGCGGCAGGCTTCATTCTGACGTTCCACTTCTTCAACAGCCACTTCAGGCTCGAGAAGTTCCCGCTCGACACGGTCATGTTTTCGGGGCGTATCACCGAGGCCGAGCTAAAGCACGAACGTGGCCGGCAATACGAGCGACTAACCGCCGAAGGGCGTTTGCATGAGCTCGAAGTCCGTGACGATTGGAACAGTTGGAAGCACGTCTTCAACGCCTTTGGAATGACGGCGCTCGTCGTGGGTTTGCTACTCGCGGCAGGGATCTTCTACGGACTCGGCAAGCTGTGGTTCGGTCCCTAGGTGCACCTACATTGTAACCGCGTCGCATCAACAAAGCTCGCAGGGTTCGATTCCGGATCCTGACGCCATGTTGTGGTGGCATCTGAATGTCGAGAAGGTCAAACGCTCAGTCTTGTGCCGAGCGCAGAAGTCTGCCTAGGCTAGTTCTATCGCCCGCATGGCACTCGGCGGGCCTCTTGGAGATAGCCTGATGGCCAGGATCCTCGTTGTCGATGATGACGTCCAAATGCGTCGCCTGTTGCGCGAAGCCTTGACCCGCGCGCGGCACACGGTGGACGAAGCAGTTGATGGCCTTCACGCCCTGAGTCGATTCGCGGAAAGCCATCCGGACCTGGTCATTGTCGACCTCATTATGCCCGAGCGGGAAGGCATCGAAACGATTCAGGCGTTGCGGCGTGGCAGCCCGGCGCTTCCGATTATTGCCATTTCCGGAGGCGGCCGCAGTTCACCAGAGAGCTACCTGTCGATTGCGATCGGCGTCGGCGCGAACCGGGCATATCGTAAGCCTTTTCGATTGGAAGACATTCTTGCCGCAGTCAATGACCTGACGGCACCCGTTGCCTAGAGTAGGTTGGTTAGCAGCGAGCAGGAGGGCTAGTGAACATCAAGTGGCATCGCCGGGCGCGGCCAAAGTGTCGACTCGGTATCAACGCGGGCGCGGCCTCCCCCGGTGCCCGTTCGCTCGACGTTGCACTTCGCCAAAGCGAATGGCTGTTTCGAACCGCCTTCGAAAGCGCAGCCGTCGGTCGGCTCATTGCCGCGCTCGACGGTCGCCTGGTGAAGGTGAATCTCGCGTTTGCGCAGATGCTCGGCTATGAGCTCGACGAACTCCAAAACACCCAACCTGCTCACCTAACTCAGCCAGATGACGTCGCTAAGAGCGTCGGAGTGATGAACAGTCTGCTCAGCGCTGAGTGCTCCTCATGTCGGTTCGAGAAGCGCTACTTGCACAAGGACGGCCACGTTGTGTGGGGTGACGTCGATACGTTTCTACTGCGCGACGACCAGGGCGAGCCGCTTCATTTCATCGTTACCGTACAGGATATTACCAAACGCATGGCAGTCGAGGCGGACCTGCGAACAAACGCCTCGCTCATGGCCGTTGCGGTCGAAAACCTGCCGCTGATCTTCTACATCATTGGTCAAGACGGAAATTTTCGGCTCTCGATTGGGGCAGGCCTGAGTGGACTCGGGCTCAAGCCCCACGAGGTTGTAGGGCAGTCCGCATTCGAGATTTACAAAGACTTTCCGGATATCATTGGTGCCATTCGTCGCGCGCTTGCTGGCGAAAGTGTAAGCTTCGAGGCCCACGTGGGGCAGGCTTCGTATTTGAACATATGTAGCCCGCTTTTGGACGCGAGAGGCGGAAACGCTGGGACTGCCGCGGTTGCGCTAGATATCTCGGAGCGACTCCGCACCGAGCGGGCGCTACGCGAGAGTGAGACTAGCTACCGCACGTTGTTGCTCGGTCTTCCAGATGTTGTCATGCGCTTCGACCGCGACGGCAGGCATCTATTCGTATCCGATAACGTCACCAGCGTGTCCGACCGATTGTCCACAGAGTACCTGGGTAAGACTCACCATGAGCTCGGCTTCCCGGAGGACCAATGTCAATTCTGGGAAGAGGCGATCGCGGGCGTATTCGACGCTGGTACACCGCGCGAATCCGAGTTCGACTTCGAAGGCAAACTGGGCCGTACTGTTTTTAATTGGCGTCTGGTGCCGGAGCGAAGTTCGAGCGGTGAGGTAAAGTCGGTGCTCTCGATTAGCCGTGATGTTACGGGGCAACGACGAGCCGAAGCGGACTACCAACTGCTATTCCGTGAGATGTTCGATGGTATCGCGCTTCACGAGATCATCTGCGACGAACAGGGCACTCCGATTGACTATCGCTTCTTATCCATCAATCCAGCGTTCGAGCGATTGACCGGGTTGACTGCTGAAATGACCGTGGGGCGTCGCGTGCTTGAGCTGATGCCGGGAACCGAGCAACACTGGATAGAGACTTACGGCAAGGTAGCGCTCACGCTAGAACCCGTAGTCTTTGAATCGCATGCCAAGGAATTGGGCAAGCACTTTCGCGTGACGGCATTTGCGCCGGTTCGTGGCCGGTTCGTGTGCATTTTCGCCGACATCACCGAACGGCGGCGCGCAGAAGAGGAAAGAGAACGGCTTGAAGCCCAGCTCCAGCAAGCTCAGAAAATGGAATCGGTGGGGCGCCTCGCCGGTGGCGTAGCGCACGACTTCAACAACATGCTGGGGGTGATTCTCGGTAGCGTCGAGTTAGCAGCGGTGCAGGTTGATGCCACGTCAACGCTTCACGCTGATCTGGTAGAGATCCGCAAGGCGGCGGCACGCTCAGCTGAGCTTACCGAACAACTGCTCGCGTTTGCGCGCCAGCAAACCGTGGTAACGAAAATACTGGATCTGAACGAAAATATCGGAAGCTTGCTGAGGATGCTCGAGCGCCTCATCGGGGAAGACATCCAACTCACCTGGTCGCCCGGTGCAAATCTTTGGCCGCTCAAGCTGGATCCGTCGCAGCTCCATCAGATTTTGACCAATCTTTGTGTCAACGCTCGAGATGCCATCTCGGGCGTTGGAACGCTCAGCATCAAAACGGAAAATCGGCTCGTCGATGCGGAGTATTCTGAGGGCCAGGCCCGCCTCTTGCCTGGTGAGTATGTGCTGCTGACAGTGAGCGACAGCGGTTGCGGCATGTCAGCGGAAACGCTCGGACACATTTTTGAACCGTTCTACACAACCAAGGGCGTTGGCGAGGGTACAGGTCTTGGCTTGTCGATGGTGTACGGCGCCGTTAGTCAGAACGGAGGAGTGGTCTCGGTTTCCAGCGAGCTCGGACATGGGACCACGTTCTCGCTCTACTTTCCCCAATACGCAGGCCAAGTCGACGTGCCGTTCGACGAGCGCACGCACGAGGCACTGGTGCCAGGTCGCGAGACCGTCCTACTGGTTGAAGACGAGCCTGCCATGTTGCGCGTAGTCAAACGCGTGCTCGAAGGTCAGGGCTATACCGTTCTGTCTGCCAGCACTCCCAATGCAGCGCTCGCCATCGGTGAAGACCGCGCAGGTGCGATCGATCTTCTGGTAACTGACGTGGTGATGCCCGAGATGAATGGCCGTGAACTGGCAAACCAACTTCTCGGCGTGAATCCGCGGATGAAGTTACTTTTTATGTCAGGGTATACCGCCAACGTGATTGCTCCTCACGGCGTGCTGGACCAGGCCGTTGACTTCATCCAAAAGCCATTTCACGGTAACGACCTGATCGCCAAAATCCGCGAGGTCCTGGGCGCCGCGCCAGACTAGGCGCTGCGCCAAACCTGCCAAGGACCACGGGCCCACTCCGCGTCATCTAGTGTGCACCGTGCGCGAGCGCCCAGAAGATGCCGAATGCTAGCGTTAGTCCGATGAGGAGTGCAATGGCGCCGAATGGCGTCAAGACCCACTTCCAACTCGACCATTCGCCCTCTTCGGTCAGAAGCTCGTCGAGCTTGTTCTCCGCTTTCAAGCGCGCATACTGACGACCGCGTTCATGCAGCATCTCGGCTTCGCTGATGTGGCCAGAGAAGATGACGGGATCAAGCGGGAACTTTTCCGGGCGAAAGTGGCTATTGAAGAAGTGGAACGTGAAGATGAAGCCTGCGGCCAGAAGGGCTTCGTCACTGTGAATGATGTGAGCCACATTGATCATCCACCCTGGCATGATGCGTGATACCCCAACCGGGAACCACATCGCGAGGCCGGAGATGCCAATGACAGTGACGCCCCAGAAGACCGCCATGTAGTCGAACTTCTCCCAATAGGTAAAGCGGTCGAAGCTGGGCTTTGGGCCTCTGCCCACAAACCATTTCGCGTGGGCGATGAAGTCTCGCAGGTCTTGGAGATTCGGGACCGGCGAGTCAGGACCAAACGCGAGCTTGAGGAAGCCGATGAGTTGGAACTTGCCATTCACGTCGACGTACTGGCTGCGCCGACTTCGGATCGGGCCGACCATGCTCGCCAGGTGAATGATGAAGTAGAAGAGCGTCACGAACGCGCCAAGGCGGTGCAGTTTGCCCGCTACCTGTACGCCGCCCAGGAAGGAAAACACGGATTGAGCCCAGGTCGCCGAATGGAACTTGAGCGGCATGCCGGTCGCCACCAGCGTCAGGAAGCTGACAATGATGAGTAGGTGGCAGAAGCGATCTACCGGGCGGAAGCGCCGATAACGCTTGGCAGGTTTGGTCGCCTCGGCATCGCGAATGTGCAGGAAGTGCTTGCGATCGCCGAAGAACTGGAACATCGAGCGCGCGAACCAGAATAGCGTGTGAATGCCGAAGAACGCGAAAGTCCCGAGCAAGAGGCTCGTCATCGCCCAGAATGACCAGTACAAAACCGGGTAACGCTTCGAGTCGTTGTGATCGGCGTGCGGGGAGAAAGTCGCGAAACTCGCGCTCGCGTTGGTGTGACACTTCTGGCAAGTTGCTAGCCGATTGTTTGGTGAAACACTCGAGCGCGGATCACTGCTTTTGTTGATGGCATGGGCACCGTGGCAGTCGTAGCAGGCTGCGACGTGGGCGTCGCCCAGGTCATGTGCTCGGCCGTGGTACGTGTCGAGGTATTGGTCGCGCCGCGATGTGTGGCATTTGCCGCAGAGCGCATCGCTGGTTTGGCGGAAGTCACCGCGCGTGCCGTTGATGGCGTGGGCCGAGTGGCAAGTCGTGCACACTGGGGCCTTCTGATCACCACCGGCGCGGGCGGCCGCGTGAATGCTCGATTGATACTCTTCGAGGATCCCTTCGTGGCATTGGCCGCAAACCTGGGCCTGGTTGGTCTTGTTGACGCGGCTTGCGGGATCTTGCGGAGACTTTAGGCCATGGGCTTTGCCGTGGCAATCAGAGCACGATGGCGCAACCGTCATACCCTTTTCGAGCAAGGCGCGGCCGTGGATGCTGTCTAAATAGTTTGACCCGGCCGAGACGGCACTCGCGCGCATGCGCGGCGTGACTTCCGGGCTCTCGTGGCAGGCGGTACACATCGCCGACAGGTTGCGCTTAGAAACCCGCGAGCGCGGATCGTTTAGCTTGTAGATGTCGTGGTCGCCATGACACTGTGCGCAGATTGCGCCGCGCGTGATTTGCCCTTGTTCGATTTTGGCATGCACGCTTGTGGCGTATTCGGCCACCTGTTCCTTGTGGCAGTTATCGCAGCGGGCTTCGCTGAATTCGGTTCCACCCGGTGTCGGTGCTTCGGTCGCACCCTGTTTTGCCGGATGGCACGCTGAACAGTCGAGTTCCGCGTGGACGGAACCGACAAGGACTTTGGTCACCTCTTCTGGCAGTTGTGCCTTGCGCAGCGAGGTCGGTGCAGTCAGCCGAGCAGGTGCCGTTTTGCGCGGCGGTGGCCGTTGCCGCACCTCGGCATTCTGGCAGGCGAGGCAGGACAAGAGCGTGAGCAGCGTCGCTGCGGGGCGAGCCTTTGGAAATGCGAGATTCATGGGTGAGCGGCGTTTGGTTAAAGCGAGCCTAGCTAATCTGGCTACGGAGCACAGGTCGAATCGGATTACACAGGCTGAAAGAAATCCGGACTGAACCAGGGGCCACTCGGTAGAAACTACTTAGGCGTTCAGGGGATAATCTCTCGATTGGTGCACCAGACTTGTTTTCGGGGCAAAGTGGCCGCTCGTGTTAGAGTCGACAAGTTGATCGCGCCCTTCTGCCGACGGAGAGCACTGCGCTGCGAATGTCCGAGGAAGTCACAAGCAGCCCCCCAAGCGGGCCAGAACCGAAGCAGCCAACGGCCGCGTCGTATCGTCGCAAACGGCGCATGGCGTGGGTCGTAATCGCATGCCTGATACTTCTTGCGGGTTTGGGCGGGGCAGCGACGCGACGCCTACATCGGCACATTACGAGCGAGCCGACCTTCTGCTTGTCGTGCCATGGCAAGGTCGCGACCGACATTGGAAGGCACCCCCATTCGAACCTCGATTGTGGCAGCTGCCACCGCAGTGATTTCTCGGCGGGGATAGGCCTTTGGGTATTCCCGGGCAAGGCGACATCGACCAAGCACGGCCAAGTGGACCTCGGGCGCTGCAAGACCTGTCACTTTGACCAGCGCAAGGACTCGAAGACGGCGCGCTCGATCGGTCACCAGAACCACGTGACCGCGAAGGTCCACTTGACCTGCGACAAGTGCCACGACCTGAAATTGCACCAGTCGTCAATCAATTCACGGTCGTGTGCCGCTTGTCACGAAAAGGTTAGGGTGCACGAGCACGGCATGAACGAAATTGCCTGTCTCTCGTGCCATCAATTCATCAAGGAGGGGCGGGCTGGCGATCCGGGTGCAACAGGCTGTCCGACGTGTCACAGCGGCAAACCCCCGCAACCGGGGCAAGGTTTCGTTTCTACCAAATCAAAGCCGATTACTGCAGCGGTAGTTCACGGTAATGTCAATGCCTGTCGGTTGTGTCATGAACCCCATCGCCCCGATCCTGCAAACAGGCGACATGGCACTGACTGCGCGTCGTGCCACAAACGCGTCGTCGATCAGCACATCGAAGCCAACATTCCGACCCATCGCAATTGCGCCGAGTGCCACGCCGTTCACGGCCCTCGCCCGAAGACGCCGGACCTATGCGTCAGGTGCCACAGCGCCCAGGTTCCAAAACCGAACGATGCCAAGTTGGCGGCTCGTCACGAAGGCTGTGCAGGCTGCCACAAGGCGCACACCTTCCGGCCAAAGGCCGCCCCATGCATCGAGTGTCACAAGGCAGTAATGGCAGTGTTTGCCACCTGGAAGTCGGCACCCCACGCCAACTGTTTGAGCTGCCACAGCGGACATTCCGGCAAATCGCCAGCAACTGCTTGCCCGACTTGCCACGAGGCACAGCGTGCTCACGGACATGAGAAGTGCACCCTCTGCCACGAGCCGCACAAGGACAAGAGCGCCGCGAAGCAATGCATCGTTTGCCATCAACCAGTGTTCGATGCGGTGGGCAAAGTTAAGGTTGTTCAACACCGGGTTTGTGCCTCGTGCCACGCGACTCACGCCGCCCCGCAGGCGCCGTTGCGTTGTGCTGGTTGCCACGGCAAGCAGGCCGAATTGGCCGCGTCAGCAGCGCCGCCCGCGCATCAAGCGTGCATTTCCTGTCACCAACCGCATCAGTTCGCCGCTTCCGCAACTGTGTGTCGCAATTGCCATCGAGCGTCGGACCTCGGTCCACATCACGATGGTTGCACCAAGTGCCATGAACGCCACGGGCCGCCCGGGCGCCCGCAGAAAGCGTGTGCGAATTGCCACAAGGACAAGGACGCGGGGCGCGGTCACCACGACGACTGCGCCAGTTGTCACGGAATCCATCGCCAACCACAAGGTGGTCCCGCGTGTGTTGCCTGCCATCAGAGCAAGGTGGCTGCAGTAAACATCTGGCGTCCGGCAGCCCACCAAAAGTGTGATTCTTGCCACCAACGCCATTCGGACAAGGCGCCAAAGGCTTGCGCGGAGTGTCACGCCAACAAGACGAGCCAACCCCTCTCCAAGGGCCATCAGTGTCTCGGTTGTCATAACCCTCACCAAAGCCCAACGCTCAATTCAGGGCTCTGCTCGAACTGCCACAAGAGTCAAGCAAGTCAGGTGAGCGGCGGAACTCCGACCCATTCCGACTGCATCAAGTGCCATCAGCCTCATTCGAACCAATTGCCCACTTGTCAGAGTTGCCATCAAGTGCGAGCGGGCGCTCATGCCATCAAGGGCCACCAACGCTGCTCAAACTGCCACGCCGTTCACCAAGTTCAGTTCGCCGGCAAGGACAAGTGCCTCGGCTGCCACAAAGACAAGGTGACCCACTACCCGAAGGCCGCCATTTGCACGGCTTGCCACGCGTTCAAGTAGTTTCCTTCACTGCGAGATGACCATGAAATTCGAATCGAAGTACCTGTTGCCGACCATTGCCGTGATAGCTGGGGGTCTAGGGGCTTGGCTCATGAAACCCACGTCGAGCCCCTCCACTGCGGCGTACTCAGCGGCAGCCGCAATGCCGGTCACGCAGGGCAACCAGGCATCAGGGGTTCACGGCGAGGCCGAGCAACATCCTACGGATGACCGGATTTCGGGCAAGGTGCTCGAGACTATTACTGTCCCCAATTACACGTACCTGCGGCTTGCCCCGACGGGTGGGACTGGCGACGTTTGGGCAGCGGTCGCAACTGCCGATGTGAAGGTAGGCCAGCTCGTCGCGATTGTAGGCACGCAGCGGATGGAAAAATTCACGAGCAGCACGCTCAAGCGCACCTTTGAGGCGATCTATTTCGGGGCCCTCGAGGGCGGAACTGAGGCGGCTGGTGGAAAGCTGCCTGCCGGGCATCCGGATATTGGTGCTGGGGCAGAGCCTGCCCGGACTGACAAGCTGCCTGCTGGGCACCCTGACGTTGGAGCCGGCACCGGTATGGCCAGCGCGGCAGCATCTGCGGCACTACCCGCCAATGGTGTAGATCCCATGCTGGGCGGTTCGCACGGATCACCGACGGCGGGGGGCAACGATGTTCCAATTGGCAAGGTCGAGCGCGCGCCAGGAGAGCTCGGTCATACCGTGGCAGAAGTCGTCGATGGTCGTACCAAACTCGTGGGCAAGGCGGTGCGAGTGCGGGGAGTTGTTGTTAAGAGCACGTCAGGCGTGCTCGGTAAAACATTCGTACACCTACGCGATGGCAGCGGGAACGCGGCAGCGGGTGATCACGACTTGACCGCCACCATCAACCAGGAGGCAGCTGTCGGCTCGACGCTGCTGCTCGAGGGAACAGTCGTTACCGACAAGGACTTTGGAGCCGGTTACACGTATCGAGTACTGCTCGAGGACGCACACACGGTTGGTAAATAGGCATGGCATCTCGTCGGCAGCGCGAATGGTGTCCGGGCACTCGAATCGCAGTGTCTTTTGGATCCCTGACAACGTTTTGTGCGCATCTGGTCAGCGCAGCCGAACCAACAACACCAAGCTTTCAGCTTGGTACGCCAGCGGCAACGGTTGCCGAACCCAGCTCGTCAACGTCGACCGCCGCCGATCCCAATTTGGCGATGACCGAAGTCGTACCCCAGTTGCCAGTGCCGGATTCTGTTGCCGTGGAGGCGAGTTCCTCGACCTACATTCCCTTGTTCCAGCGCGCCCTGCTGCCAGGCCCCGGGGGAGCCTTGGCCAGCCCGGCTACCGGATTGCCTGTCTATGAGTACCTGATGCTGCGCGTCATCGACGCTGACACGCCGTGGGCAAAGAACAGTGTCGACACGGAGCTCTCCCTCTGGGGGGCTGCGTCGTTCGTCGGTAACGACGTCGATGGTCGCGGCGGCGAACGTCGAATCGATGGCGATGTCTCGGTGGCCTCGGTCACGCAACGGTTGGGGCCGGCATACGTGAAATTGGGCCGGCAATACGTGACCGGCGGTGCAGCGCGCTTTGCTCATCTCGATGGGGTTTCCGCCGCATATCGAAGCAATTGGGGTCTCGTTGTGTCAGGCTACGCGGGTTACACGGCGCTGCCGCGATGGTACAACGTGCCAAACTACCGCCTGCTTGGATCGACCGCCGACTCGATGGTGCAGCGGCCAGAAGACTTTCCCCACGCTAACCGCAGCGGCAATTGGATGGCGGGCACACGGGTTGGCTACTCGAATCTGAAGTACGGCGAAATTGGTGCATCGATCCACGAGCAGCACGAGAATTCGGCGCTCGGGCGGCGTGACGTGGCAGTCGATCTACATCTGCCCGGCACTGAAACGCTGGATGGTGACGCGCGAGTGCTGTTCGATATGGACAGCGGTAAGCTCGCGGACGGCTTCGTTGGCGTGGGTTGGCACCCGGTGCGGCGCCTCGATGTCGCCGTCGACTACCGACGCATGACCCCAACGTTGCTCATGTCACGGCAATCCGTACTCTCGGTATTCGCGGTTGACCGCTTTGACGAGTTGGGTGGCGAAGCGCGCTATCGAATTGGGCAGAGTGTCGTCGCATTCGCAGGCGCGTTCGTCGAGTGGTTCGAGGGCGGCGATCAGGGCGTGCGGTTGCGCTCCGGGTTGCGCATGACTCCTGACGACAAGCACCGCTTACTCGTCAACGCCGGCTACACTCGCGTTGTCGAACCTGTGAACGGGTACCACAGTTCTCGGCTATCCATTGGCTACCGCGTTGCGGAGCCAATGACCGTGACCGCAGAGCAATATTGCTACCTCTACGACCATGCGATTCGGGGAATGAATACTTCCACCGTCCATGCGCTCAACGCTTCGTATCGGCCCAAGCGTGCCTGGGAGATCATGCTGGGTGGGTCGTTGTTCAATTCGCCCTATGCGGCAATGGACGCGCAGACTATGGTGCGCTTGACCTACACGGCTGGCGCTGCGCTGGGAGGTGAGCCATGAGCCCCCGAGCTATCATCTGCGTCGTGGTGACGTCAATGTTCCTTGCGCTTGTCGGCGCGTCCGGCTGCGAGCGCAAGGTTGCCCGCTTCGAACACTTGCAACATCTCAACGTCGAGTGCGGTGGTTCGGGCCAGCCCGAGTGCCTGAGCTGTTCGAAATGTCATGGCAAGGTGCAACGTGCGGCTCACGAAACCCCACCATGGGTCAAGACGTGTGAGGCCTGCCACGAAGACGGTATGTCGTTGATGAATCGATCGCTTAGGTTCGCGCGCGCGCAATCCGATCGCGTCGAGCGAATCATCTTTCCACACGAGAAACACCTCGCGCTCGCCCCAATCCACGGCGCGTGCGTCTCCTGTCACGCGGGCGTGGTCGACAAGGCGAAGGGGGCGGTTCGTTCGCCGCCGATGAGCAAGTGCCTCGAGTGCCACCAGCGTGATTTCGAGGGCGCCAACTGCAGCCCGTGCCATGTTCGGTCCGAGCTATCGCGGCTCTTGCCACAAACATTTCTGCGCCACGACGCAGCGTGGATCGAACGCCATGGTATGTCAGCATCGCGTCAAGCCAATATCTGCCAAGCGTGCCACTCACAGACCTGGTGTGCCGATTGCCACGAACAAAGTCGCGGGCTCCTGCTCGAGCAGCGAAAACCCGACAGTATCGAACGGCAGTTCAAGCATGTGGGCGACTTCATCGTACGCCACCCGATCGAGGCGCGGTCACGGCCGGCCACGTGCCTGCGTTGCCACAACTCCGAGAGTTGCGACAGCTGCCACATTGCTCGCGGGGTCAGTGCTGTGCGAGCGGGCGCGGTGAATCCTCACCCACCCGGTTGGGTCGGGCGAGATAGCGGGGCTTCGCAGTTCCACGGCCGCGTGGCGCGACGGGACCCGCTGTCGTGCATGGCTTGCCACGATCACGGTCCAGCCACCAACTGCATCAACTGTCATCGGGTGGGCGGCAGCGGTGGCAATCCGCATCCGCATGGCTGGCACAGTAATCGATCTCCAGATGCGCCCATGTGCAGGTATTGCCATGTCAATTGAAATGAAATGGCTCGAAAACTGCTGGCCCGGTAGGGTAATGGGCATAAGCGTGGCTGGCCTCGCCTTGCTTACCAGCGGCTGCCTCGAGTTGCAGAAGTCCGAACCCACTCAGGAACGCAGCTGTACTGCCTGCCACGGTGATGCAAAGCGCTCTTATGACGCAACCAACCGCGCGGCGCCACCGACGGATCTCGACGGCAAAGTTGACCCGAAATCTATGGGCGTTGGTGCACATCAGTTGCACCTTTCGGGCGTTGGGCACGCCCGAGTAGCTTGCAACGCCTGTCACGTGGTGCCAGAGACAGTTTTTGATGTTGGCCACGTCGATACGCCGCTTCCAGCTGAAGTGACTTTCGGTGATCTCGCGGTTACCAACGAGCGTCAGCCCACCTACGATCGAAAGACGCGGTCTTGCGCGGATACCTATTGCCACCGTGCCGCGACGGTTGATTGGACTGCCGCGCGCAGCGAAAAAGACGCTTGCGGAACCTGTCACGGGCTTCCGCCACCAGCACCACATCCGCAGAAAACGAACTGTTCTTCTTGCCACGGTGAGGTGATTGGGGCGGACGGCAAATGGGTTGCTCCCGAGCGGCACGTCGACGGGAAGAACGACGTAAGTATTGGCGGTAAATGCGCGGCGTGCCATGGAAAGAATCCAGACACGGGCGCACCGCCACCGGACTTGTCGGGGAATGTTGATGCATCGGCGCGTGGTGTTGGTGCTCACGCCAATCACTTGAACGATGGCACGACGCACCGGGCGATCGCCTGCAGTGAGTGCCACCAAGTGCCGAGCTCTGTCGATAGCCTGGGCCACATTGATGCTGACGGGCGCGCAGAAATTTTATTTGGCACTCTCGCCAAGACCAATCGCAGCAAACCGACCTACGACGCCACTACTGTCACTTGTTCGAATACCTATTGCCACGGCACGCCGACGGCAAATTGGCAAGCGCCGCGCAATTCGGATGCCGCCTGCGGTAGTTGCCACCTTCTTCCTCCGCCGCTACCTCACGTTCAGTTGACACAGTGTTCCAATTGCCATGGGCGCGTGGTCAATGCCGACAGAACGTTCAAGGATCCGAGCCTGCACGTCGACGGCAAGGTCGAAGTTGACTACGCGAGTGATTGTTCCAGTTGTCACGGATCGGCCAGTACTCCGGCCCCGCCGCTCGACTTGCATGGCAATAACGCTCCGTCCGCGCGCGGCGTGGGTGCTCACGCCAACCACTTGAGCGATGGTACGACGCACCAGGCGATCGCCTGCAGTGAGTGCCATCAGGTACCGAATTCAGTCGACAGCCCGGGCCATATTGATGCTGACGGGCGCGCTGAAGTGCTGTTTGGCACTCTCGCCAAGACCAATCGCAGCAATCCGAGCTACGACGCGACCACGGTCAATTGTTCGAATACCTACTGCCATGGGGCAAAGACGGCCAATTGGCAAGCGCCGCGCAGCTCAGATGCGGCCTGCGGTAGTTGCCACAGTCTTCCGCCGCCGTTACCCCATGCCCAGCTGACGCAATGTTCGAATTGCCACGCGCGCGTGGTGAATGCCGACAGAACGATCAAGGATCCGAGCCTGCACGTAGACGGCAAGGTCGAGCTTGATTACTCCAACGACTGTACCAGTTGTCACGGGTCGACCGGTACCCCAGCACCGCCGCCGGATTTGCAGGGCAATACCGATCCGTCCGCACGCGGCGTAGGCGCGCACGCCGCGCATGTGAATGCAGGAACGACGCACGCGGCGATGGCTTGCGATCAGTGTCACGTGGTGCCAAACACGGTCACTGCCCCTGGCCACCTGGATGGTGACAATGTTGCTGAAGTCACCTTTGGCGCTCTGGCTTCTGTGTTTGGCAAAAAGCCCGTCTATGATGGGGCTACTGCGGGCTGCAGTGAAACCTACTGTCACGGCGATGCAAAGCCCGTTTGGCAAGCGCCTCGAAGCTCGGATGCCGCCTGCGGCAGTTGTCATGCCCTGCCGCCGTCAGCGCCGCACCCGGCAAACGGCAACTGTTCAACTTGTCACGCTGGTATCAACGCTGCGGGCAAGTTCGTAACACCCGGGTTACACGTCAATGGGACGGTGGACATGGTCCAGATGTCTTGCAATTCCTGCCACGGATCGGCGACGGGCGACGCGCCGCCGACCGATACGCTGGGCAACCAAGCGACCAGCGCGCCCGGTGTCGGTGCCCATACGTGGCATACCCAGGCATCTTCGACCCACGGGGTCGTCGCCTGCACCGAATGCCACATCGTGCCAACGGACGTGAACGCCGTCGGACATCGCGACTCGAAGTTGCCCGCGGAGGTCAATTTCGGCACTCTGGCGAAGACGAATGGCTCCGCACCAGCCTACTCGAGCACGAATTTCACCTGCAGTGGCAGCTACTGTCATGGCAAGGCAACCCCGGTATGGAATCAGCCACGAACCGATGCTGAAGCCTGCGGCAGCTGCCACGGTTTGCCTCCGCAGGGGCGGCATCCGCAACGGACGGATTGTGCGACCTGCCACGGCGCTGTGATCGATGCATTTGGCACGTTCATCGCACGTGAACGCCACGTGGATGGCAAGGTGGACGTCATCGCAATGCAGTGCAACACCTGCCACGGCACAGGCGCCAATGGCGCACCCCCACCGGACGTAATGGGAAACACAAGCCCAAGTGCCTCAGGCGTTGGCGCGCATCAAGTGCACTTGCAAGCGTCGGCTACCCACGGGAGCGTTGCCTGCAATGAGTGTCATCTAGTGCCTGCAGCTTGGAATTCACCTGGCCACACCGACACAGCGTTACCGGCCGAAGTCACCTTTGGAACGCTAGCCAAGACCAACGGTTCGAGGCCCAGCTACCAAAACATTACCGCAACTTGTTCTGGCAGTTATTGTCACGGCGCCTACACGCCCAACTGGGTCGCTCCGCGTACCTCGGATGTGGCTTGCGGCAGCTGTCATGCGCTACCGCCACCGCTACCGCATCCACAGACCAAACCCTGTTCCCTTTGCCACGGAGCTGTGATCGACTCAAATCAGCAGATCATTCGACCAGATCTGCATGTCGACGGTCAGGTTCAAGTGGTCCAAAACTGCACTGCCTGCCACGGCAGTTCCGCCAACGCGGCTCCACCGAAAGATCTTGCAAGTAACTCTGACCCTAGTCGCTTGGGCGTCGGAGCTCATCAGCTCCACTTGTCCGGTGGCAGATTCAGTCAACCAGTGGCCTGCGGCGAATGCCACGTCGTGCCGGCCACGATCACGAGTCCAGGTCATATCGATCTGGCTGCGTCCACCCCAGCGGATGTCACTTTCAGTGGTGCAGCCGCCGCCAACGGGCAAAATCCTCAATGGGATCGCAGTGCCGCCACCTGTAGCGGCAGTTGGTGCCACGGGCCACAGGATCCGTTCAATACATCACCCAGTTGGGTTGGCTCGACGGGGGTACTCGGTTGCAACTCGTGCCACGGGATGCCGCCAGCGGCACCGCATCCGGCGAATGCCCAGTGCAGAAATTGTCACAGCAATGTCGACGCGCTCGGCAATATCATCGACCGCACGTTGCACATTAACGGCGACATCGACTTTTAGTATCAACGTAAATTGGCCAGCGAGAACTAGCCGTCGCGAGGTACCGAGCGTGGTACTGGTTCAGTGTGCCGAAGCGTCGTTGAGCGGCCAAAGGCCGTTCTCCATCGCAAAATGAACGAGTTCTGCGCGGCTTTTGAGGCCGATTTTCGACATGATCGCAGCGCGATGGGTTTCCACCGTCCGCTTCGAAATATTGAGCGCCTCGGCAACTTCGGCATTCGTGTGACCTGATGCCAAGTACTGGCAGATCTCACGCTCGCGCCCGGTGAGCAGCTCGACACCGGCTTTGGTCTTGCGCGGCCGACCAATGTAGTTGGCGATGAGGTAGTGAGATAGTTGGGGATCGATGTACTGCTCGCCGCGATGCACGCGACGGATCGCTTCGATGAGTTCGCTGCCAGTGGAAGTCTTTACCATGAAGCCGCGCGCGCCCAAGCGCAGGAATTCGCGCAAATAGTGTTCCTCATCGTGGATCGTAAGAATGAGGATGGCGACCTTCGGAAATTCCTCGAGTAAGCTCTGCGTGACATTGGCCGCGGTCGGTCCGGGGATATTGATGTCGAGAATTACGACGTCCGGCTGGGTTTCGCGGACGCGCAGCAGGGTCTCGTTGCCGTCCGTGGCTTCGCTCACCACCACAAAATCAGATTCCTTTTCGATGAACGCCCTAAGGCCACACCGGAACACGGCATGGTCATCGGTAATGTGGATCCGAACCTGCGGCATCAAGCGAACTCCTCACCCTGTAATTACCAGACAATGGGCCTGAGCATAACCTCCTCGGCGAGGAACGTCACTTTCACGTGTAGGTCATCGAGAATACTCAGTTTGTTCCATCGGGGCGCGAGCCATCGCGCGCTTGAATAGGGGCCCAGTGGCCCCACGATTGGGGCAATTAGGCCCATGTGGCCGCCGCCGGATCGGCCTGTTGTTGGTTCGGCGTGGTTACGTCACTCGAACTTGACGCGACTAATCCCGATGCCAATTCGTGTGCATCGGCACGCGGCTCAAAACAAGAACCCACCGACGGCTAGTCCGCGATTCGGCGTCTTTCGCTCGAACTGTTCTTCGTGCGAGCGCTGTTCGACACCAACCCGACAGCGCTTGGACCATACGAGTTTCCCCTTGAACCACACCGGAGGAGAGCGTCAAAACGCCCTCAGCGCTAGAACTTGGTGCTTCGGGTTCGACGCGGATCTCATGCGTACCATCGTTGACGATTTTGGTATGTGGCGTCGTAATCATGCGCCCGGTCGCGAACCAAACGCTCATGAGCGAAACTGCACCCAACTGTCGCGTGTGGCGGCTTAGCGCAATACTGGGGCCAAATCGCAAATTGCCACAAATTGCTGGAAGTGTTGCGAAATGGGTGGCACTGGGCGAACCGCGCCGTGTCAACCAACGGCTACGACGACTGTGCAACTTTGCCACGGCTTACCACCGTGCGCGACACGAACGACCATAAATACTTACATGCAATCAGCTTCACGCTGCCGACCAAGTCGCTTGAGTGGTTCCATAGTCGTTGCTCAAACGAAGGCCGCTAGGTATTCTCTATCGGCCGCTGTCGCACATGAGACTAGGCAACCTCGTTCTCGTGGCGACTCGGGTTGGCTGTGTCCAACTGAATTGCTACGCCCACCGCACCTTTTGCCCTTGAGGGAGCTTCGGCATGAATGTTCGACGATTGTTTCAGTTTCAGCTCTGCCTCACGGCGCTTTCTGGTTGCAGTACCGAGCCAAGTCAAGTGAGCGGCGCTGGCGCTACGCCGACTACCGGCGCGGGTGGCTCAGTGACCTCGACCGGTGGCGTTAGCAACACGGGTGGCGTCTCGGCCACCCTGGGTGGGGCGGCTGCGACATCTGGTGGTACGACCAGTACAGGCGGTAGCTCGATAGCAACGGGTGGCAAAGCTGCGGGCGGGGCCACGCTGGCAACTGGCGGAATTGCCAGCACAACGGGTGGTAGCTCGACGGCAAACGCTGGCAAAGCGGTGGGCGGGGCGACAGCGAAAACCGGTGGCGCCGGCACAACGGGTGGGGCAACGGCAGTTGGTGGCGCCGGCGCCGGCGGCAAAGTCGGTTCAGGCGGAAGCGGCATTGGCGGTGCGGGTGGCATGGGTGCGGGTGGCATGGGTGCGGGTGGCATCGTCGCCGGTGGCTTGCGCTGGGTCGGGCGAGTCGACGCAACCAGTCCGGACGCCGCCAAATTCGCTTGGCAAGGTGCGGGCTTCGTAGCGACGGTTACGGGCACCAGTGTTGCGGTGAAACTACGAACCGAAGGCACGAGCACGGTGTTTTTTCAGCCCGTCATCGACGGAATACCGGGCACTCGATTCAAGGTGGATTCAGGCAGCGATCAGACCGTGACGCTTGGCAGTAGCCTCAGCGCCACCGACCACTTGGTCGAGCTCTACCGCGAGACCGAAGGCATGTACGGCGTGAGTACTTTCCTTGGGTTCACCAGTGGCACGGTCAAGGGCGCTCCAGCGGCGAGTGGTCGAATGATCGAGGTCGTGGGTGATTCAATCAGCGCTGGCTACGGCAACCTTGGCAGCGAGCCACATCCCAATTGGGTGGCGAACCCCGCCTGCCACTGGACCGCCGACAACTCGAGCTGGTACTTGACTTATGCTGCCGTGGCTGGGCACGCATTGAATGCGGAAGTCAGCACGATCGCGCGGTCTGGTTGGGGAATGTATCGAGACCTCGACGGCAATACGACGGGCGTGCTGTCGAGCATTTATGACAATTCCCTCGGAACCAGCAGCACTGCGGCTTGGTCCTTCGTGTCCAAAGCGTCAGTTGTCGTGCTCAACTTGGGCACCAACGATTGGGCAAAGGGTGATCCAGGTACGCCGTACGAAACTGCCTACGTGAGCTTCATCGCCAAGTTGCGCAGCCATTACCCTGATGCCTGGATCTTCTTGACGATCGGCTCAATGTTATCCGACCCGGCACTGACCCAGGTCAAGACCCGGCTTTCCAGCGTTGTGTCGAGCGTTCAAGTCGCGACCGGCGATCAGAAGATTACAACCTTCGACCTCGGGGTTCAAAACACGGGGTCGGATGGCACGGGGCCAACCGGTTGCGATTGGCATCCCAATGTCACCGATCATAAGCGAATGGCTGGCATTCTGCAGCAGCAGCTATCGACGAAGCTTGGCTGGTGAAGACGCGGTAACTAAAGGCAGTCGGCTCAACATGAAGCCGTCGCGCAGGCACTCGAGGCGGAGAAGATCGGCGAAGAACTGACGTGCGCCGGGCTCGTGCGTCAACTGCGACGGGTCAAACCAAACAGCCCTGTGCCTAGCGAACCGCGTTGCGATAAGACGCCGGACTCAAGTGTTGAAAGCGACGAAACACCTTGCAAAAATGATTCGCATCCGCAAACCCGCAAGCGTCGGCGATCTGCTTGAGCGGTGCTCGGGTGTCGAGCAACATGCGCGCGGCCTTTTGAATTCGTACGTCTGTCGCGAAGTGAGCGGGTGTCAACCCTGTGCGCTCACGAAAGAAATGGCTGAAACGGCTGCGGGTCATCCCGTAGTCTGCGGCCAACTCATCGACCCCCACCGGAGTCGCCAAGTTGGTAACGATTTTCGCTCGGACTGCATCGAGCAGCTGCTTGCGTTCGCCAGAGCGGTCACGCGCCAGGTGCACCGAGCGCTCAAACGCCAGCACGAATTCGAACAGCGCCAACTCCACTGCGTAGCGGTCGCGAAAATCTTTCTTGATCGCGCCACGCACGAGACGCAGTGCGCTGGCGGTCAGCGCGCTGTCCGGCGGCGTCTCGACGATTGGACCAGTTGCGCCCACCTGTTTTGTCACCCGCGCGAGCAGGTACGGGTGGTAGATCCCGAGCCAACCGAAGGTCCACCCCGCAGACTTTCGGGGCAAGTAGTAGCGGTGGTCCGACGGGACAATCGCGAAGAATGCTTTGCCAGGCGGGATTGGTTCGGGACTCTGGTCATTGAGTTGGAATTCACCAATGCCTGCCAAGGTGAACTGGAAGAAGAACAGTGGATGGTCATTGCGTCCCAGTCGCTTCAGGCCGTCCCAGCGATAGTTGTCCGGGTCGGTCCGGGTTTCGATACTGCCAAAGAAAGCGCTCCCTGGCGTCCACCAAGACGGAGCTGGCGTCGGCTTGCACGACAATTTGGCGAGCTGACTGAGCGTCAAGGCCCATTCCGGTGGTGGTTTCGGCCCAAAACTCTTACTCGCGACGACCTCCGACGTGAGAACTTCGTTCGAGCGACGGCGCCATTCGGACACGCTAGATTTCGTAGACCCTCGAGTCTTCACAAATCGACTCAACCTCGCACGTCGCCCCCTTAGCTGTATAGCAATTTCTGCGTGAACTTGCAGAAAGCAAAATATTAGTTGACGCACAAATAGACGCGTGGCGAAATCAGGGCAGGCTCTATTCGTTGAAGTCTCGCGGCTTTGCTAGCGACTTTGGTCGCCCCAATTGTGGCGTCGTTTGCACCAACCAAGCACTACGGTACCGCCTGCAGGGCTTGCGCAATGATGGCATCAACATCCGAACGAAGCGTAGCGTTCGCAGCATTGCCGCCAGGTTGCTGTTTGGCGTAGGCGGCCGCGCCTTGAGCGTGGGTGCCGCGGTGTTGGTGTTGCGGCTTGAGCGGCTCCAAGGTTCCGGTCTGTGAAGCGGCACTGAACTTGGACGCGAGCTCACTGAGGTGTTGGGTTCCTTCACCTGTTTCTTTGGTAGCGAGGCTCTTCAGTTGCTTGCCGATCTCGGCGGTGACGGCCTTGAACTTGGCGGGATCGGTGGTCCGGAGACCATCGAGTTGTTTCATCAGTTCGGCCATCTTCGACAGCCCAGCGGCCACGGGCGCGGGAGCCACTTCTCGCACCTTCACGTCGTCACTGTCGTCATCGTTCTTGGCGGCGGCGGCGCCACGCGACTTTTGTGCCTGACTGGCGACGTTCTCGGATGAGATCATTGATGAGGGAATTTTCATGAGCAGAGCCTCGGCGCTTTCGCGGTCCATGGACTTACGGAGCGTGGAGCAGAAACTTGAGCGGAAAGTGACGAAGCAGCGCATTCGGGCGTGAATATGCGTTGCCTAGTATGCTCATGCGGCGCGAACCCGAAGGCGACCCCTGCGGCCAATTGTGACTCCCCCTTGGAAGCCCGGGCAATCGACGCAAAAGTGAGCGATCGGCGAGCGCGTTCAGCGCATCGGAATGGTGCAAAACCGAATTTGTGATCAACTTTTTAAGTTGCCGCCATCCACTTCCTGCAAGCGTGCCGCTTGTTGACGTTACCGAAGCCCAGTCACCCGCAGTGATTTGGATTGGGCGTCGTGGTTGCAGCATTCCGGGAGGAACGTTCTGATGCGTCATCATCGATATTCGTCGAGCTTTGCGTCACTGGTGTTGGTTTCTGTCGCGACTTGCTGCGCCACCACCTCCAGGCTCTCGACGCATGGAGCAGCTCGCTCAAGCCAACAAGCCGTGAAACTCCAGCCAAAAGGCGGCGAACTCCTGGGTCGTTCGATATTTCCAGATCCACGCTCAGTGCCGTGGATGCCATTCTTCAATCCACCAGCGAGCGGTGAGGGAGCAGTCAAGCAGGGCGCGTATTGCGTGCGGATTGACAAGCCGGGCAAGAACCTTTGGGACGTGCAATTTCGTCATCGCGACATGACGATCGTAAAGGACCACCACTACGCGGTGCGCTTCACGGCCTGGTCGAACGCACCAGTCGGCATTCGTGCCAAGGTGGGCATGTCGGGGGCCCCGTACTCGGACTACTGGTCGGGTGAGTTCGACTTGACGTCGAAACCCGTCGAATTCTCGGATGAATTCACTTCCTTTGAAACTGACGATCCCTCCGCTGAATTCGCCTTTCACTTGAACGACGAACAGGTGAAAGTGCCGATCGAGATCTGCTTCACCGACCTGCATTTGACCGACCCGGATTTTGTGCGTCACGAAAACTCCGCCGACACTCAACTACCGGCGATCCGGGTCAACCAATTGGGCTATTTTCCGTCCGAGAAGAAGCACGCCACGTGGGTGCTGACGGCAAGCGATGCAAAGGTGGCCATGCCGTTTGAGCTCGTCGATAGCGCGGGCAACGTGCTTTACCGGGGGACAACCGAACCGTTCGGTCGCGATCCGACGAGCGATCGCTCGGTGCAGCGACTCGACTTCTCCAGCGTGACTGCGCAAAATAGTGGATTGCGCCTGAGAATCGTGGGTAAATCGGGCGAAGCGCAAGCGTTCGTGAGCGATCCGTTTGCGATTGAGCCGCAGCTCTTCAAGACGATGGCGCGCGATGCCCTGCGCTATTTCTACTACACGCGCAGTGGCATTGCACTGAAGCAGCCGTACGTCGAAAATCCAGTGTGGGAACGGGTGGAGGGTCACCCAACGGACAAGCAAGTGCCTTGCGCCAAGGACGCCAATTGTGCATACAGTCTGGATGTTAGCGGGGGTTGGTACGACGCAGGTGACTACGGCAAATATGTCGTCAATGGCGGATTGAGCGTTTGGCTGCTCATGAACCTGTGGGAGCTCTCCGAGCAAAAGGGTTACACCATTGCGGGCAGTCACGATCGAGATCTGAATATCCCCGAGAGTGGGAACGGTGTGCCGGACCTACTGGACGAAGCGCGGTGGGAACTCGAGTGGATGATGAAGATGCAAGTTCCCGCAGGGCACCCCCAGGCTGGCTTGGTGCACCATAAGATGCACGACGAAGATTGGACCGCCCTCGGCACGTTACCGTTACTGTCTGAAAAGACCTCGCGCACGCTTCGCCCAGTCAGCACCGCTGCCACGCTCAACCTTGCAGCCACAGCGGCGCAGGCGGCGCGCCTGTATTCAAAGTTTGATCCAAAATTTGCCGCGCGTTGCTTGGTCGCGGCAACTAGGGCTTGGCAAGCAGCCGAGGAACACCCCGCGTTGTTTATCACCCTTGCCGACAACCATGGCGGAGGCGCTTACGAGGATTCGGATATCAGCGATGAGCGATTTTGGGCCGCGACTGAACTCTACTTCAGCACTCGTGATGCGAAGTATTTCGACGTCTTGACCAAGAGCCCGCACTACCTGCGCGTCGAAGCGCAAGCCGCGAAACCCCCAGAACTATTTCAGGCGTTTGACTGGCGAGAAATGGCTGCTCTCGGCAACATCGCGATAGCGACCGACACCAAATTCATGGGCATGCAAGCCCGTGAGCGTAGCAAGGCGGCAATCCTTGCTGTGGCTGAACGCTACCTGTCACTCTCGAAGGCGGATGGGTTCGGGCAGCCCTATGCCGGCACACACTACACCTGGGGGTCGAATTCCTACATCCTGAACAACGGCATTATTCTCGCCTATGCCCATGCGTTGAGCAACGATCGGCGCTTCCTTGAAGGCGCAGAAGCAGCCATGGACTACATTCTTGGTCGCAACGCGCTCGGTAAGTCGTACGTCAGCGGCTACGGCAAGCGGCCATTGACAAATCCGCATCATCGAATGTGGGCGCATGCAATTGCTCCGAAGTTCCCGCCGCCTCCGCCCGGCGTCGTTTCCGGTGGCGCCAACACTGATCTGCAAGATCCCTATTCGAAGGCGGCCAACTTCGGCTGCGTTGGTCAAACTTGCTACATTGACCACATTGATGCTTACAGCGCCAACGAGGTAGCGATCAATTGGAACGCCGAGCTAGCATGGCTTGCCGCCTACTTGAACGCGGCGGTTGTGGCGTCAAAGTAACGACGTTTTGCTGCCGCGGGCGCACAGATCGCGGCAGTGGCACACATAGTGGTTGAATGGCGCCTTGCGGCGCCGTTCAACGCTGTGTTAGCTTGGCTCAGATGGCACCAAAGGCTCTCGCCTCGAGTTATGTTGCGTTGGTGGCCTTCGCTACGCTGGCGGCGTGTAGCGACAAGGGCTCGACATCGACGGCAGCGAGCCTGCCACCGACCAATCCGCAGGCGGGACCAGCAGCAGGTTATGCCGATGGCCAGGCGTCAATCCCCGCCTTGGGCCAAGCCGAAGCAGTCGAATCTCCCACAAAAGTCGTCGGAACTGGGACTCCAGCTAGCTGCACTGGTAAAGGTTTTGTTGCCGCGGTGGCAGAGGGCGGGACTATCACGTTCGATTGCGGCCCTGATCCGGTGACTATCGTTCTGACCGAAACGGCCAAAGTCTTCAACGATAAGGGGACAAAACTCGTTATTGACGGTGGCAACAAGGTAACGCTCAGTGGTGGCGGGACTACGCGCATCCTCTACATGGCCACCTGCGACAAGGCACAAGTGTACCCGCCGGGTCCGGGCGACTGCAACACGAACCCCGGGGTACAGCTCGTGGTGCAAAACCTAACTTTCATCGACGGCAGTGCCAAGGGAATGGCCGAAGGCACGAACAACGACGGCGGTGGGGGTGCCATCCATGCGCAAGGTGGAAGCCTCAAGGTCGTCAATTGTCGCTTTTTCAACAACGTGTGTGACGACCTTGGTTCGGACGTGGGTGGCGGTGCCATTCGCAAGCTCGATTACCTCGTTGCCAACGGTGTTGGCCCGGCCCGCCCCGTTTGGATCGTGAACAGCACGTTTGGTGGCAAAGCTGGCTACGGAAACTCTTGTGCCAATGGCGGCGCGCTCAGCAGCATCGGTGCTTCGTGGAATATCGTCAACTCGTGGTTCTCGGACAACGCTGCGGTTGGCCATGGGGCGAACTCTGGTGAGGGTGGTAATGGCGGCGCGATTTACAATGACGGCAACGAAATCGTGCTCAATATCACGAGCGCCCTCATCGAAAACAATGTAGCCAACGAGGGCGGCAGCGCCGCCTTCTTCGTGAGCAACAACAAGACTGGCTCGGTTGTGCTTACGGATTCGATTACGCGGAATAACCCGCGCGGTACCTTCGAAACCCCGGACCTCCCAGGGTTCTACGTCATTGCCAAAGCACCTGCCCAAGTCATCAATTCGCAGATCCAGCGCTAGTCGATCGAGTGATCGCATTCGACACGATTGCGCTTTCACCCGATGGCAGATCCCTGGGCGTGATTGCGCATGGCGCCGGCGATGAAGGCGCCAACAAATTCGAGTTGCGTCGGCAATCGGTGGTCGCCTTCGTGGCGCAAGTCTACGACGACATTGGCTTGGGTCCTCACAAGAAGGGCGAATTCGAGTGGGCAGCGGCGCTGTTCCACAAGACTGACCGGACGTGCGCTCCGAAGTGTGGTTCACGGCGCTGACCGAGTGATGTTGCCGGGTTGTCTTGCGACGGTATCAGGGCGGTGGATCCCAGTGACATGCCGCACGAATTCGCGCACCAAAGGGCGAGTTCAGCCAACGCTTGGCGAAGACTTGCCAAAGTTTCCGGGCCTCGCCCAAAGTGCCCTGTGCGCAGTTGGCCACGATGACGACGGCTTCACGCTCTTGCTGCATGCTGCTGGCCGGGAACCGTCGCTCGTGTTCCTTCAGCAGACGAAGCGCCTCCAGCGTTTCCCCGAGCATGAGTTGCTGGTGGGCCTCGAGCAGCAAGCGCGCCTCATCGGTCGCCAACGAACCGCTAGCATCTTTTGCCACAGCGAATGTCTCGGAGGGTGCTGGGATGCTCATTTGGCGTGCCGAAGGGCGTTTCTTTTCCGAGAAGTTTGGTGTTGGAACGGGCAAATCGGCGATCGGGCGCAGCCTTGCCAATGCGCTGTTGCGCGAGGCTGCGCTGTCGATAGGTGCAGCGACTGGTAACGCCGTTTCGACGGTGCTTGGTACGAATCGAGGTGCGGCGTTTGTCGCCGCTGCGCTCGCGAGCGAACTCGAGTGCCGACGGGACTTACGTATGGCAAAGCCGATCATCACGGCGACGAACACCATCATCGACAAGAGCGCGACCGTCTTGCGGTTCATCGGTAGGACGAAGTGACGTGTCAAGGGCCGGATATTCGCACGGCCACGGTGCATTGGCAAAGAGCCCCAGTGGGAAGTTGCGGCGAACGAGTCGAGGTGAGCGGTCGAGCTCGCGGAGATCCCCGGGGTCCAGTGGCGGTATCGAGCAGATCGACCAATGCCTGCTTCATTTTCAAAGGATCCAAGAGTCCCGTGCCCAACGGGCTGAAGGGAACGAACCCGGTGCCAAACGCGAAATCAGTAGAAGACGAGCCGCTTGTGCCTAGTGCCTTCATTGGTCAAAGAGGGGACGTACTGAGTAGCTCGGGCAAACGATCTGAGCGCCGCTTGGGACCTGTTGAGCGATCTGAAAGCGGAGTTCGACCGGCTTCGGGATACTATAATGTAACGTCGGTGGCGCACCCATGGTAGGAATGCGGCTGGAATCGTCCTGATGTGCTCGCAACCAGAAGACTATCCATTTGCCGATGTTGAAAGTTGGGCCGCCCACTACATTTCAACCGACGACTTAGCGGTCAAGCTGGCTCCACCGCTGCCGCCCAAACTGTTCGGTGCGCACACGCCGCGACGCATCGATAGCCCCGGAAGGCCTCAGCAGTTTCGCCAAGCCAAGCGCGGTGAACGCACGCCCAAGCTGGAGGCACTGAAAGAGCCTCGCTATCGCGCGCGCACACTACACACCTTCTTTCATCACGAGTTGCAAGCAGCCGAGCTAATGTGTTGGGCGCTATTGGCATTCTCCGATGCCGAAGTTGAATTTAGGCGCGGTCTCGTCGGGATATGTCTGGACGAGATCCGCCACATGAACCTCTATCGCCTGCACATCGAGGCGTTGGGTTGTGCTCTCGGTGACTTCGGCGTGCGCGATTGGTTTTGGCGCCGGGTTCCCGCTTGTTCAACCAAACTTGCGTTTGTGTCAGTCATGGGAATGGGGTTTGAAGCCGCCAATATCGAGTACGCAGCCGAATTTGCTCGGCGCTTTCGAGCTGTCGGCGACGAAACGGGAGCTGCCATTCAAGAGCGGATTGCGCAAGAGGAACTCGGCCACGTGAGTTTTGGCACACGTTGGTTCAAGCAGTGGACGGGTGGGTGCGACTTCGAGCGCTGGTCACGTGAGTTACCAGCGCCGCTGTCGCCGTGGGTCATGCACGGCAATCCAATCGCGACGAGCGCTCGTTTACGCGCGGGCATGAGCGAGCCATTCGTGCAGGCCCTCGCCGCTTACGTGCCTTCTGCGAAGGGGCGTCCGGTGCCCGAAGCGGCTGAGAGTGTGTAGTGCAAGCCAGTCGTGGTTATGCCTGGGTATTGAATCTTGATGCCGAACTCGAGATGGCGGAGCCAAGTTATTGTCCCCAAGCGCGGCTCCTAGCTCAACTCGAGCGCTACGGCCAAGGTGCGCTAACGCTTCTCGCGCCACGGGACGTCTTGCTCAGCGGAATGAACGGGTCTGTGACGGGACTCATTGGTCGTGCTTGGTGCCCCACTCCGCGGGCGCTGGCGCGTCTGGCAACGGCGGGAGTAGAAGCCGAGCCACATCCGCCGCTGGAAGTATTGCGTGCGGTCAATCACCGAAAGTTTGCTGTCGATTTGGGTCTTGGTCTTCCGGGCCAAAGCTACGTCGAAAGTCGAGCAGCGCTTGATGCGCAGCTTGACCGAATGCATATGCCTTGGTTGCTCAAGCGCCCACTAGCGTTTGCTGGTCGCGGACAACAGCGCATCCCAGACACGCTAGATCCGCAGCAAAGCCTGTGGGTCGACGCTTCTCTGCGCCGAAACGGCCTGGTTGTTGAGCCCTTAGTAACGCCCACGCTCGAGGTAACATTGCACGGTTTTATCTGGCGCGATACACGGCATCAATTGGGCCGCATCTGCGTGCAGGCGGTTTCCGAACGCGGCGTGTTTCGCTCGATTCGCTTGATGAACGCGGGGGAACTGTCGAAAAATGAAGAGCAAGCGTTGATTCAAGCCGCCCATCATGTGGCCGGCGCACTCGTGGTGGTGGGCTACTTCGGACCATTTGGTATCGATGGTTTTCGCTACGTGCTCAATGGTGAAAGCGCCTTTTGCGCGCTCAGCGAAATTAACGCTCGCTACAGTATGGGTTTCGTGACCGGATTTCCCCGGCATCCGAGCGAACTCAAGCTGGAATAGTAGAGCAATTGGTTCAGTGGACTCTTCGAAACTTCCCGTGGTCGTCGTAGTCGAGCATGACGCTGCCGCGCGGGCCGGTAACGTACACGCGAAAGACCCCGCGGTTCGCTTCGATATCGAGGATCATGTGCGTCACGTTCGGCTCCTCAATGTTCTTGGCCCGGGCGAGGGCGTCCTTGGCCATCCGCGGGACGGCGGCAAAATCGACCGTATCGACGGCGAAGAGTTGACTCTTGAGCCTCTTGTCGAAGAGCTCCGGCTTCGGATCGGCGCGGCCACCCGTGCGGCGCACGAAGTAGCTATCGAGGTGGTCGAGCCGTGCGGGATCCTGAGCCGTGATGCTGGCGTATTCGGGGTAGACGACGAGCTTGGTCGCTTTGAACGGAGCCGAGTAGAGCCCCTTGAGGCGAGCCGCGAGCGGCGCCGCGTCACAATAGTAATCGCAGGCCGATAGGGCTGGCTCTGGCACCGGCTTGGGGGCGGTGGCGGGCGTGCGAACTACGACCGGCGCCGGGCGCGGGATGGTGGGGGTCGTCGCCGTGGCGCGCGCTCGCACGATTACCGCTGACACGACCGCGAGGAGCAGCGCGAAACCAATGGTCGAAAAGATGATCAGGACTGCCGCTACTTGGGTCTTGCCGTTTGGAATGTTGACGACCTGCTGGCCCCCGTAGGCAGGCGCCGTTGCCCGTCCGAAGATGTCCCGCTTCTGAATCAACGACGAGGCGCCACAGTAGACGCACGTGGCGTATTCGCTACCAGGCACAATCGGCAGGGCGGCACCGCACGTCGGGCACTTCGCGTTCACAACGGCCAGCATGCGCCGGATTTTCGCACGCGCGTCGCCGTCCGTAAAGCGGCCCAGGCGTCCGACCCAGTGCGAGCTTACCTAATCATTCCCCCGAGCACGTCGGCATTCGGCGGGGTGCGGTCGTTGTCCCGCGGTGCGGCATCGCCGTCACCGGAGGGGCGCGGCAGCGACATTGGCCTGACTGCGCAACTGGCGTAGAAGTTGGCGGGTCACGCCGACTTGTCTGCCCACGAGCGCTACCTTCGATCAGCGTCGCGCACACCCGAGATCACCGCCGCTGCGTTGCCGGACCTGTCGTCTTGAGTTTCGTCTCACGTCGAGCCGAAACTAACAAGCCCGGTTTTGCAACCAGGCTTGTTTACTGTGGGCCATATAGGAATCGAACCTATAGCCTCCGGATTAAGAGTCCGCTGCTCTACCAATTGAGCTAATGGCCCAACGAACCACGTGGGTCCGTTTGGAGGAGCGGTTGGTAGCACTGCACTCTCGAAGGTCAAGCAAGTCCGAGGGGGTACGTGACGGAATCTCCTGGCTCCTGTCCCGACGAGGTAGATTTGCCGGTCTGGCAGGCCCTCTGCTGCAGCCGCACGCCGTTGCCGCGCCGCCAAAGCTCGGCTTCCCGCGCCCTTCCACCTTTACCACGCCGCACAGGCCAAAAGCCCAATTGAACCAGCGTCCGATTGGCAAACACGGACGTAGCCGTCAGCAGGACCTTCGCGCCCACTGTGAACTTTCGACACGTCGCGTTGCTGGCGGGGCGTATCCCTGAGCCACAGTCACCAATTGCGATCGCCGAGGGAAGGTTGTTTGTTGTTAGTACGTGCAGCAAAGGCGTTGGCACGGACGTTGCTGTTGGGGGATTCGACGACAGGTGACGGCTCGATCGAGCGAGGTGTCCGCAAGTGACACACTCGTCGATGAAAAGCCACTGCGCGTCGCATTCTAGGAGGACGTGATGAACCGCCCAATGACAAGTCTATTTGCTCTGATGCTTGCAACCGTGTCGCAAACAGCGTTTGCCAATCCCGAGGTCAAGGTGTGCGTCGACGTGACGCTACGTGCACCAACTGGCTCAACCACAGCGGATAGCGAGACCTCTGTTGTTTCCGCTGCAGTGATCCAAACAGCCCCGGCGACGACCACGACAGCGGCTCAAAGTGCCGACGTGCCGACCACTGACATGAATAGCGCGCAGGCGGTTCCCGAGCATCCGCAGGTACAAATGGCCAGCGGGAAGTTGGTGCCGCGCGTGCGCGTGGTGAGCGGCACCGAAGTGAGCGCTGAAGACGCGGCCAACATGGCCTCCGCGGTCGACCCGCAAGGCAGCACGGATCCACGAGTAACGAGCGGTGCCCACTTGCCCCTGGGGCAAACCCCGACCGTTTATTTGAAGCGCTTGATTGAGCACTTCGTCACCCACGAGCAGGGCTTCATTGCGGCCGAGGGGGATTGTGCGCAACACATGTCGGTCGAACTTTACCCCTTGAAGGTGGGATGGACGGCCTTTGCTCGCTATTCGGGAACCGGTCGTGAAGAGCGCGTCGATCAGCTGCTGCCTACCGAGCTCTCACAGTTTGCCGAGCGCAGTGCGTTGGCGCTCTTACATGACGTGCCGATTGGTGCCACCGTCGATCGCGACAACGTGCTCTGGGCCGATTCACTCAAGAGCACCCAGCGGATCCGCGGCCGCGGGCACTTGATGTTAGGAGTGGGCACGCGCGCTAGGGCGGGCGTGTTCGATACGCTTGCCGACAACGCGACGACGCAGAGTGACCCGGTAACGCAGAAGCTACAGTTGTTTACGCCGATGGCCCTCACCATGGGCTATCGCGGCCAGTTCGATGCTTATGGCGTCGAAGCCCTCGCGGAACTAGATATCGGAACGGGCGTGACTGGCGTCAAGAACAACCCGCATGGCGGCAATATCGACTACGGCGGCAGTACTGGCGTGGCGCTGCACGTGCTCCGGTACCTGGATCCGCGTGGCCTCAGCTCACCCTACTTCGGGGCAGGTGCGACCTTTGCTCTACATTGGTTCCGGGCAACGCGTGCACAGGAGAACCGGCAATTGGATTCGCGCTCGACTCTTTACGGTGGCGGCCTCGATGTAGATATCGTGGGCGGCTACGAATTCATGCGCGCCAGTGCGATTTCCTTCTTCCTGCAGGGCGAACTGACGCTTCCGGCCTACCTCGTACGCAACGAAAACAATGATGGCAAAATCAACACCTGGTTCCCTGGCGCAGCTCTGCGGCTTGGTGCGAATTTCTTCTGAGCGTCCGAGGAGTAAGTCATCGTGGCACGTCTTCTTCTACCAGTTGCAGTCGCGTTGTTGGGTTTCGGCCTGGCCCGCCAAGCTCAGGCATCGGTCACGCTGTGCGTCGAGTCCCGCACCGAGGCCTCCGATGGCGAGGGGTGGAAGAAACTGGTCCTCTCCGAGGTGGGGCGGCACCCGTCCCACCAAGTCGTCGAGTCGAATTGCCAATCGCGGCTTCGGGTTGAGCTATTCTCGACGAACGGCACGCGCTACCTGACCGTGCAGGTTGACGGCGAGGTGCCAGACCGGTCGACAATTGCAAGCGATGCGGAAGTGGGGCCGAAGCTAAGCGAGTCTGTCACCCAAGTACTGCGCAGTGATCCAATGCACCTGTCCGAAGATCCTGCCAAATGGTCAGCCGTGGAGCGCGCGAGCCGCAGTGTGATGGTGCGCGGCATGAATACCTACCGTCTTGAGCTGTTCGAAACCATGGCCCGCACCGATACCGGCGTCGCGTTTGCGCCTGGGATCGGGGTAGGCTTTGCCCGCGGTGCGGACCAGTGGCAAATCGCGGCGCGCTTGCACTTGGCTGGTGACGGCAGCGCGATCAGCGGCACCAGTCGTTCGCTGCGTTTGGCTACAGGTATGGACCTCGGTGTGCTTTGGGAGGCGTCACGGCGCGCGAATACGAGTGGCTACTTGGGCGCGGGCGCCGGTATTACCGTGCTGCGTTTCGCTGGCTTGCTCGATCCGAACGACAAGACGAGCCAAGTTGACTTGAAAGCTTGGCGTCCGGTCGTCAATTTACGCGCAGGTGTCCGATTCATGCGCATCTACGATTTCAATGCTGATGCCTTCGTCCAGGCCAGCATCCCGCTTTGGGCGACCAAGCAGGTTGACGACGATTTATGGGGCAAGTCCGGCACCTGGACGCCGATGCTCCAAGTGGGCGTGGGCGTGGGATTCTGACCGGTAGGCAATGGCATTGGGGTTGCTTTCTGCAGGCCCGGCTTGTTATGCCTGTCGTCCTATGAGCGACGCATTTACCTCGAAGACCCCACGCCGAGCCTTGATCACGGGCGCGAGTCGCGGCATCGGCGCAGCCACAGCCAGAGTCCTGGCCGCCGATGGGCACCGGGTCGTGCTCAACTATTTGGGCAATCACAGAGCCGCCGAGAGTGTTGTTGAGGAGATCCGGTCGAATGGCGGCACGGTGCAAGCAGTTGCCTTCGATGTGGCGGACGCGGACCAAGTGAATGCGGCGTTCGCCCAGCTCGAAGTCAAACGCGACCCATTTGGCATCATTGTGAACAATGCCGGAGTTGCCATCGACGTGCCGTTTGCGGGCATGAAGCGCGAGCAATGGACGCGCGTCCTTGGTACGTCGCTCGACGGGTTCTTCAACGTTACGCAGCCACTAGCGCTTTCACTCGCTCGGCAGCGCTTTGGCCGTGTTATCAACGTTGTGTCGTTCTCGGGTGTGGCGGGCAATCGTGGTCAGGTCAACTACGCAGCCGCCAAAGCCGGGCTCATTGGCGCAACTAAATCTTTGGCCAAGGAATTGGGAAGTCGTGGGGTGACGGTCAACGCTATCGCGCCCGGCCTCATCGACACCGACATGATTGCCGGTGTCGACATGCAAGCGTTCTGTAAGCGGATTTTACTTGGGCGGCTCGGTCGCCCCGAAGAAGTGGCCGCGGCCATTCGCTTCCTAGTGAGCGATCAAGCCGCGTACATTACTGGTCATGTGATGCAAGTGGGTGGCGGGTTCACCGGGTAACTACATCGCCATGCCGCCATCGACGCGCAGGACTTCGCCCGTCACGTAGGACGACAGATTCGAGGCGAGGAAGAGCACGGCATTCGCGACGTCTTCGGGCTGCCCCAACTGCTTGGTCGGGATAGCATCAATCAGTGCGGCGCGCGCTTTCTCGTCGAGTTGGTGGGTCATGGCAGTCTGGATGTACCCTGGCGCAATGGCATTAACGCGGATGTTGCGCGACCCAAGCTCCTTGGCAGCGCTCTTGGTCGCGCCAATCACGCCGGCCTTGGATGCCGAGTAGTTCATTTGGCCGCCATTGCCCATTAGCCCGACCACGCTCGAAATATTGATGATGCTGCCGCCCTTTTGCTTGATCATTGGGCGAGCTACGGCCTTGGTGAAGTTGAAGACGCTCTTCAAGTTGACTGTGAGGACCAGATCCCAGTCCTTCTCACTCATCGTCATCAGCAGGCCATCGCGCGTAATGCCCGCGTTGTTGACCAGGATGTCGATTCGGCCGAAGCGCTTAGCGATCTCGGTGATGAGGGTCTTGACGGCCTCGGTGTCTGAGACGTCTACCTGGTAGCTCTCGGCCTCAACGCCCTTCGCCTTGGCTGCCTCGGCCACTTCCTTGGCCTTGTCGCCGTTGATGTCGACGACCGCGACGGTCGCGCCTTCGCTCGCGAGCTTGTCGACGATGGCAGCCCCGATCCCTTGCGCACCACCCGTGACGACTGCAACCTTCTTTTCGACGAGACCCATGAATTACTTCCTTGTCAACGGCCCGAGGCTGGGCCGGGTGCTGTTGTGCCGGCGATAGGCCGGCGCCGGAGCATGGGAGTTGGGCCGGGTCAGGTCAAGGCAAGCTCAGCCGAGCAGGTGAAATGGGCAACAAAAACCCGCTCTATGTCGGCCATTTTGCGCACGCGACGCACCGCGTCGAAGTGGCGGCACCACCCTCGGCTTCTGGCGCAGACGCAACTCGCTGTAGGTTGGTCTACGCAACCGGTGCGAGTTGCGCTCAGGCCCATCGCACCAAAGATGGAGCGAATTCGATCGGTTAGACGAAACTCTTGAGCGCGCATCGTTCGTGTGAACTCTTGCGACCGGATTTTCCCACTGGGGAGGCCAATGGACCAATGCGCATAAAGGATGAGCTCGCGGCGCAATCAATCTTTGAATACTTTGAGCGTGATCCGGATCCGGGCGTCAAACGTAGCATCGCCTTGGACGGACTGTCGCAACGCAAACAATGATCGAACCTAGCGTGAGCCTAGTGTCACCTGCCAATATGGATGCCAGCAATCGGACCAATGATGCCGAACGCGTTCAGTAGCCACAGTATGACTACGATGATCACGACCACGTTCAGGATCTTCTTGATCCGGGCTTCCATCGGAATGTAGTTGTTGACCAGCCAGAGCAGGACGCCAACTACAACCAGAGTCACGATCAGATTTATCAGCGACATGAGATAGTCCTCGGTGCGACTGCGCGGCAGCACCGGTGCAAGACGCGTGCCGCCGACGCCGCCGCTCGCCTCAGCAACCGTACTCGCGGCAGTCTTTCGGCTGATAGCGCGCCAATTCGATAGTTCACGGTTGGCAAACGCAACAGGTCCACGCATTGGCGTTGCGCGAAGTCAGGTTGGCAATTTACAAACGTCATGCGGGCAGCATTGCCCAGCCAGTTACCGGCAATACCGATCGAGGCATTGTCGAGGCGTTGAGCTAGCGTCAAAGCGTCTCAGCGCGATGCGCATCCAGGTCTGAACGTAACTGCGTCATACGTGTGCCACCCAATCCATTCAATCACTTGGCACGCGTCGTGCATCGGTCGTCGACCACGGAGTCTTGCGTTGAAAATGACCAACAATGCACTACAGCAACTGGGAACGATGGGTCAGTCCATCTGGATTGACTACATCCGTCGAAATCTCATCGTCAGCGGTGAACTGCGACGCTTGATCGAGCAAGACGGGCTGCGCGGCATGACGTCGAATCCCGCAATCTTCGAGCAAGCAATTGCAACCAGTCATGAGTACACCGCGGACATTCTTGCCATGGCGCTTGAAGGTCGCACGGCTAAAGTCATCTATGAAACCCTGAGCCAGCGCGATGTTTGTGGCGCCGCCGACGAATTCCGAGCGCTCTACGACAGCAGCAACGGTGGAGACGGATATGTCAGCTTGGAGGTGAATCCCCACTTGGCGCACGACACTGGCGGAACGATCGATGAAGCGCGCCGGCTGTGGGCCACGCTCAATCGCCCCAATGTCATGATCAAAGTCCCCGCGACGCTCAGCGGACTCCCCGCGATCGAGCAGCTCGTCAGCGAAGGAATCAACATCAACGTAACGTTGCTGTTTGGCTTACCGCGCTATCGCCAGGTGGCCGAAGCCTACATCGCCGGCATTGAAAAGCGCGCGGCCCAAGGCAAGCAAGTCATGCGTGTCGTCTCGGTCGCCAGCTTCTTTGTCAGCCGCATCGACGCTCTCGTGGACTCGCTCTTGGGAAGACTTGCCTTGTCTGGCACGAAACACGGCGCCATTGCGGAAGGGCTGCGAGGCAAAGCTGCCGTTGCCAGCGCGAAGTTGGCGTATCAGATGCACAAGGAGATCTTCGGTGGCGACCGTTTCAGGGAGCTGGCGGCGCATGGGGCCTTTGTCCAGCGGCTGCTCTGGGCCAGCACCGGAACCAAGGATCCGGAATACAGCGACGTGAAGTACGTTGAGGAGCTGATCGGACCAGCAACCGTGAACACGGTACCCGTCAAAACCCTAAACGCCTATCGTGACCATGGCAAGCCAGAGCTTCGGCTGGAACGAGACATCGGGGAAGCCCGTCTGGCGTTGGCAAGTTTGCACGAGCTCGGTATCGATATCGACTGGGTCACGATGCAACTCGAAGCCCAAGGCGTCGAGAAATTCAACGAGCCTTTCGACAAGCTGATGAAGGTTCTGGCACGGCGATCCCCGCCGCCGCAGGTGAAAAAAACAGAAGATGATGCAGAAGCATCCAGATCAAGGATATGAAATGCGCGCAGACCTACATTTTCGTAGCAGTCATGCAGCCTTGGGGAGCTGCTGAGGTTTGGCGTCGTGAGTGCGCGTAGGGGTTGGTTGTGCGGCGAGGCGCATTGAGCGAGCTGAACGTGAATCAGGTTTCAGATTACTCCCTCGATGACCTTAACGCTAGCGAAGTTGTGGCGCTATACGCCCGAAGAGTTGGGCGAGGCGGTGCAGGGTCTCACTGGGCGTGACGCTCGTTCGGTCGCGGCCACCAACAACAAGACGAGCTAGCACGGCACGCGACCTGCGTCGCACGCGGCAATTGTCCAAGTCTAACTTGGTTCTTGCCTATGCGGCGCAGTCACGTTCGTGTGGCGTCTATTGTGTGAGGGTCACTTTGGAGAGGCCGCGCGGATTGTCCGGATCTTGCCCGCTCCCGAGGCAGAGCGCGTGCGCAAAGAGTTGGCCAATGACCACTGCCACGACGGGCGTCACCCATTCCGGCAAGTCGCTGGGCAGTTTCAGACCATAGTCAGCGCGCGCAAGTACCTCGGTACGATCCGATAGGGCGATCGTGATGGCGCCGCGTTGCTTGAGCAACGTGAAGAGTTGCGGCATGGTGGCTAGCGTTGGACCACTCGGCGCCACGACCATGACCGGGAGATCCTGATCGATCATCGCTACTGGCCCATGCATCAGATCTGCTGTGGAATATGCTTCTGTGCCAAAGTAGCAGAGCTCTTTGACCTTGAGCGCAATCTCGAATGCCGTCGAATAGTTGAAACCGCGACCAAGGACGACGAGCCTGCCGGCACCCGCCAAATGCGCTGCAACTCGTTGCACCTGGTCTTCTATGGAGGCAATCACCGCCTGCACGTAGCTTGGCACTTGCCCGAGGACGTCGAAACGCTCGGTGCTACCTTCGAGGGCGGCGCTCAGCATCGCCAGCGCGACGAGCTCTGCGGTGTACGTCTTTGTGGCAGCGATGCCTCGTTCGACGCCGGCATGCAATGGAAGTGTCATAGAAGACGTGCGAGCGAGTGGCGACTCCACGTCATTCGTCACCGCGAGTGTCAATGCACCCTGGTGGCGTGCTTGCTCGAGCACGGCCACGATATCCGGAGACTGGCCGGATTGGCTAATGCCAATCACCGCAGCACGACCGATACGCGGTGGTGCCCGATAAAGCGAGAACAAAGAGGGCACAGCGAGGCCCACACCCAAGCGATTGTGCGCGCCGAACAGGTACTGCGCATAGCGGGCGGCATTGTCCGAGCTGCCACGGGCCGCAATCAACACCCACTCCGGGGCGAACAGCTCGATCCTAGCGGCGGCGTCTTGCGCAGCCTCCCGGCCTTGCTCGAGCAGTCGACGGAGCACCTCGGGCTGTTCGAAGACTTCGGTGAGAAACTGACTCCGTGGGTTCATCTGGCTAGGCATACTGGCAGGTTTACGTCATTGCGCCGAACCGACATCAGAAGAAAGTGTCGAGCGGCCAGCATTGCCGAGCGCGCGAGCGTTACGAGCCTGGCGACGGCGCAAAGTCTCGGGTTGACTGACCGTGCTTTCTGCATGGCCTGGCAACGTCCGCGAACTCGAGAGCGCCATCGAGCGACTGGTAGTGCTTGGCCGTGATGCGCTGATTTGCGACGCTGTATCGATGGGAGCGCGCGAAGGCTTGAGACGGGACGCCCCGGTATTGCATTTTGCGAATTTGATCTGGAGCAATTGCGACTCAGCCCGGCCTACCGATGCAGAAGGCTGCGAAATGCGCTTGGCCCAAACTGTGCAAGGCCAAGCTGCACTACATGAGTATCATCGGAAAAGTTGCTCTAGTTACCGGTTCTGGTCAGGGGATTGGGCGAGCGATCGCATTGCGCCTTGCTCGCGATGGAGCGGATATCGCGCTCGTCGACGTGAATGGCGACGCGATTGCAGCGGTGGCCAGAGAGATTGCAGGTCTGAAACGCCAAGTGACACCTTTCGTCGCGGATGTTGGCAACCGTGACCAAGTGTACGCCGCAGTCGATCATGCCACGAAGGAACTCAATGGCTTCGACATCATGGTGAACAACGCTGGGATTGCTCAAGTGCAAGCGATTGCTAACGTAACGCCAGAGGAAGTAGAACGCATCTTCAAGATCAACGTCCAGGGAACGCTCTGGGGGATCCAGGCTGCTGCAGCGAAGTTCAAGGCGCTTGGCCACAGAGGCAAGATCATCAATGCCTCTTCGATCGCCGGGCACGAAGGCTATGCCCTGCTCAGTGTCTATTCGGCAACGAAGTTTGCCGTCCGAGCGCTGACGCAAGCTGCAGCCAAGGAATTTGCAGCAGACGGCATCACCGTCAATGCTTACTGCCCAGGCGTCGTTGGCACCGCCATGTGGGTCGAGATCGACAAGCGCATGGCCGAGCTGACAGGTGCCGCAATCGGCGATACATACAAGAAATACGTGGCAGGCATTGCCCTCGGTCGCGCCGAAACCCCTGACGACGTCGCGGCTTTCGTCGCCTTTCTTGCCGGGCCAGACTCCGACTACATGACAGGCCAGGCGCCACTCATTGATGGCGGCATGGTCTATCGCTAGGAAGCAGAGCACGGGCGAAAAGTCGACGCGCAGCGAGCTGTCGACTGGCCTGGTTGTTGCAGAGGCAAGTCAACATGAATACCCGAAGCCAGTATCTGTCTGCAGCTGTCGCGCTTACTAGTGTTCTGTGCGCCGCGGAGACGGCGTACGCCCAGAGTGCGACCGAGCAGACTCCCGTTTTCGGCCCCGCTGAGTCATTCGGAGCCAAGCGACAAATCGCGATTTCAAGCGACGCCGCTCTCAATGTGCAACGCGCAACCACCAGTGGTGTATCCGGCGGAACCACTTCTCTGCAAATCGCCCCAGCTATAGACTACTTCGTTCTGAACAATTTCTCCGTCGGTGGTTTCGTGGCGGTCAACTACATCACGAGCGGCGATAATGACTCTACCCGGTTTTCCATTGGGCCGCGTGTGGGTTACAATTTCGCGCTTTCCGACTTGATTTCCATCTGGCCGAAGGCGGGGTTCTCCTATGCCTCGACGAGCGGCACCGTGGGACGAGCCGTGGGTGACACTATCGTATCAACGTCGTTCAGCAATAGTAACCTCGCGCTGAACCTCTTTGTGCCGGTCATGTTCCACCCGGTAAGGCACTTTTTCGTGGGGTTTGGTCCCTTTCTCGACGCAGACTTGAGCGGGGACGCGCGCACAACAATTTGGGGCGGCAAGCTCACGCTTGGCGGTTGGATTTAGGGCTATTGCGAATGGCAGTTTCGCGAAATGACACCGCGTATGCTGCCGCCATTGCCTACGGGACATGGCACTGCTGAACGGACCATTCTTCTGACTATTTCACATGGCTGCATTTCACTTTCGCGCAATGCGCGAGAATTTCGGAAACAATTAGAGGAGGAGCCTCATCATGACGCGGACTACACATAGTCTTTTACTTGGAAGTATTTTGCTCAGCGCGATCGGTTTTTCTGCTTGTTCGGACGATTCCTCGGACGACAACGGAACCGGCGGCGTGGACACTGGTGGCAAGGCGGCTGGCACTGGCGGCAAGGCGGCTGGCACTGGCGGAGCTGCAAGAGGCGGCAATACCGGAGTCGGTGGAGTTGCCAACGGCGGCGTGGCTGGTGGCGGCGTTGTGGCCAATGGCGGTTCGGCTGGAAGCGGCGTGACCACAGGTGGCACTGCGAGCGGCGGCGTGGCTGGTGGCGGCGTTGTGGCCAAAGGCGGTTCGGCTGGAAGCGGCGTGGCCAACGGCGGTTCGGCTGGAAGCGGCGTGGCCAAAGGCGGCTCGGCTGGAAGCGGGGTGGCAACTGGTGGCAAGGCAACCGGCGGCACAGCAACCGGCGGTACAGCAACCGGCGGCACAGCGGGCGCAGGCGTAGCTGGAGCCGGCATACCCGGGACCGGGGGTGCAACTGCCGGCTCAGCGGGTACTCCCGCGGCAACTGGTGGCGCAACCGCTGGCTCAGCGGGCGCTATCGGGACTGGCGGCACGGTCGCAGGCGCGGCGGGCGCTGGTACCGCAGGCGCAGCGGGTGCGGCGTTCACGAAACTCTGGGCGTTCGACGCAGTCGACGGCTGGGGCATCAAAGCTTCGACTAGTGGTGTGCCACGTATTGACGCGACAGCTGGCACGACACTGACGACGGGGCTAACACCCGGAGTCGCCACTTGGACGGTGCCGTTTGTGGCGGCCGCAAACACGGCGATCACGCAAACTGCGCTCGAAAACAACTTTACCGCAGTGGACATGACGGGCAAGACCATCACACTGAGTATTCGTTGGGTCTCTGGTGGCATCGGAGTCGCTGCCGCTGCGACCGGTGGGTTTGACGTCTACATCGTCGCAAGCGATGCTGACTTGACCGAAGGCGGCAGCAACTACGTAGGCGCACTCGCTTTCGCCGATCGCGGCGCTGCTGCGTTCAAGTCCTTCACGTACGCGGTACCAGCCGCGGCTGCGCCCTGGGAGCCAACTGCCGTGCGGCAGCTCAGTATTCGCCTTGACAGTAGGTACTGGGTCGCCGATCCCCAACCCATCTTCGACTATACGACCGCGGTGTTTGAAATCGACGAAATCACTTACTAGGTTTCCACCGTCGATGGAGAAGGCAGCGGCGGGTCGTACTGAGTAAGGGCGATGCCGTATGTTGGAGCGCCCACTGATGAGGCGCTCCAACCGCGCGGCGCCGCGGCACAATTGGGCGAGCCGCCAGGTGGAGCAGTGAGGGCACTGCATGCCACTCGCTCTTGCGATTGGTAGATTCACTACCAATGCCGAATGATTCGCAACTGGCTAGCGCTTATCATTGGAGTCGAGGTGCATCCTCGGAGTGACGGCCGGGGGCACACTCTGAATCTTGGGGACACGGATATCCGGACCCTTGGAACCCGGAGTAGCCGAGGCAGCTGGCAACACAACCATTGCCGTCGTTATGCCTGTGATGATGACGACGGATGCGACTATCCACCAAGTACGCCGTTTGCTGATGTCAGGAACTTAAACTCAGGGCAGCGTTTCGGAAAAATTTGGTGATTTGGTCTACGTCAACTTGTCTCGGCAGTTGGTCAGAAATTGCCCGAAATGGAATTCAGTTCTTGAAGTAGATTTGGAATACGAAACGCGGCTACACGACAACTACGGACGCACGGTACGCAGCGACCACATGACCGACTGGTGGGCTCGTCCGGCGTGAAGCGTCCGGGCAACCCGCTGCCGAGTTGGGCGAATGGGCAACGATCTGCGTGAAGCGTGGACTTACGAAGAGCCCCGTCACGCCGCATCAGCCTTCAGCCGCAAGGTGCCAGTTGTTTCAAGAACGGCGCGTGAGTGAACGAACATTTCGGTGGTCCCATGCACGACAACTGCAAATTTTCCACCCTTCACCGCGTGTTCGTATTGGACCACACAGTTTTTTTGGATCTTGATGCTCGTCAGCGCAGTCGCAAGCGCACCGGCTATGCCGCCAATTGTCGCGGCTTCGAGCGCACCCACGACCCAACTAGCGAGCGGCTGAATGCTCGCAATTCGACTGTAGGAGAAGGTGAAGAAGAGCGCCCCGCCGAATAGAAGTCCCCAAAGCGCACCCCACGCGGCTCCTCGCCAAACCCGACCTTTCATGAGCTCACCAGGGGCATAGTAGCCGAGGGCATGGTCCTCTGTCTCAATGCCCTTGCCAACAATCGACAGGCGCCTTAGGTCCAAGCCCTCATTGTGGAGCGCCTGGATAGCGACCTCCGCACCGACGTGCGAGTCGTAGACCGCGACGATAAAGTACTCTTCAGCTTTTTGAGTCACGGCCCATTCCTATGCGTTTTCGCGGTAGATGCGTTCAAGTGGCGTTACTATGATTCCAGAGCGAGGGCGGATTGCCCTCTGGGCCCTCGCTGCAATTCGTCATGGCTTTGGGCCCAGTCTGGCGGACGGTGCCGATTCTTCTGTGTCCAACTCTGCAGGGAAGGGCATTGTCACCTGACTCAGAATCTTGACCCAAGTGTCTTGGTGTATTGCACTTCGTGGCAGCACGCGACCCATCGGCGTTGGCGTTGACTGTGCGCGACACACGCCGACGCTCAGTTGCTCCAAGTCCAGGTACTCTTCACCATCGAGCAGTCGCGCAGCGGACTCCGCGGTGCTAACTCGGGCCACTTCCTCATCGGAAAGCAGGTTCATGATTCCATTGCGCAGCAGGTATTCTTGTCGTTGTTTGTTGTTCATGGCTGGGTGGCAAACCATTCCATTCTTCGTCTGCTTCAGGCCCAAGTGGACCAACCAAGCACTCAGCTCGTCATCGACATTTTATCTGGTCGATGACCTGAGTTACACCTTGCACAGCCCACGCCGCGTTGGCGTCCACGGCGCCGAAAAAAACGACTGCGCCATTGTCCACACGCACACCAATTTGTGCCGCATTGACTTGAGCCGCCTAGTCCTCGCTGGGCTGACGTGAGCAAGCTCCGTGAGGTTACACTGAAGCATGCTGCAGCCGGCACCAAGCAGGTTGTGTGCCACGCGGTTGCATCGAGCCGATGTGATTCCTCTGGCGAGCATTGCGTGCACGGAACCGTCCAACGCGCTCGCTTGATGGATGCTTGGACAATGCGGTAGGATTCCCCAGCGCACCAGCGCAGCTTTTACCGATTCTTTATCGCGCCAAGGTAATGGAGGAATGGCAAGGCGCAACTGATTCAAGCCAATTTGCGAATTCTCACGCCAGTGCGACGTCGAACCCACCACTAACTAAGACGCATTCCAAGATGATCTATCGCGGCCGTCCTGTGGCGTAGCGCCGGAAAGGCGCCACCAACAAGACAGCTCCTCGAATGCTGCGACCGGCGAGTGCTGGCATGCTTCATGCAGCGAACCGGAGGTGCTCCCACCATCGCCTGCATTCGCCCGTCCTTGGTCATGGAGAATCATCACAGTCGCTGGCATCGACGTTTATCTCCATGGCACGTTTCTCTTGCTGATCGCCTTCGTTGCCTCGAGCGAACTCGCTAATGGCCGAGGGGTTGCAGCGATGGCGCGCAGCGTCGTTCTCACGATCGCTGTCTTCACGGCGGTCGTGTTGCATGAATTTGGTCATGCGTTGACGGCTCGGTATTTTGGTGTGCGCACCCGTGACATCACGCTTTGGCCTATTGGCGGCATCGCAAGCCTTGAGAAGATGCCGGAGAAGCCAATGCAACAGCTCCTGGTGGCGCTTGCGGGTCCGGCGGTAAATTTGGCCATCGCGCTGCAACTATTCGGCTTGCTTCTCCTTCGAGGCAAACATGTTGAACTCGACACCTTCGCCCACACGCAAGAATCGTTCGTCACCGAGTTCATGTGGTTCAACGTGTCGCTGGCGTTGTTCAATCTGTTGCCTGGCTTCCCGATGGACGGGGGGCGAATTCTAAGGGCGCTTCTGGCGATGCGAATGGCGCCGGAGCGGGCGACCCAGATCGCGGCCCGCGTCGGTCAGGGTGTAGCAGTTGTCTTTGGAATTGCGGGCATGTTCGGGAACGTGCTTCTGCTGGCGATTGCGCTATTCGTCTGGCTGGGGGCGACGGCTGAGTATGCCGCGTCGACAAGCAAGTCAAATCCCTAGACAGGTCAATCATTCGCACAATGCCAACGTTGGCGGCGCATTTTGCGAACCGTTGCTCGAGATGCGCATGCGGGCTCGTCACAGCGAATCGCTGGCGGCATATATTGGCCACGTTTCGCGTTGGCACCAATCGTGCATTGCGCGTGAGTAGTCCGTGCTTCGGCTCGGTTGAGCTTGCGGATCGAAGGGACCAAAAATGTTGCGCAGTCTAGAGGATCTCGAGCGGTACGAAGTAGCTGCCACCGATGGCGAAATCGGCGATGTGGTTGACTTCTATTTCGACGATCAGCGTTGGGCGATTCGCTACTTGATCGTAAAAACCAATAGTCTCTTCCTGGGCAGACAGGTGCTGATCTCGCCGATTTCGTTCCGCCATGTCGACTGGTCAACCCGACGCTTCGAATTGGAGTTAACGAAGGACAAGGTAAGGTATAGCCCCAGTGTGGACGTAGACAAGCCAGTCTCTCGCCAACACGAGTGGGACTACTTCCGCTACTACCAGTACCCTTTCTACTGGGAGCAACCAGGGATCTGGGGCAATGTCGCGCATCCGGAATTTCTCGAGGCTGGCGGCAAGAAGGATGCGCCCGTCGGGCACTCTGCCGACATCCACTTGCGCAGCGCGCGAGAGGTCCGTGGATACCACATTCAAGGAGTCGACGAAGAGATCGGCCACGTCTCAGACTTTATCGTCGACGACGAAACTTGGGAGTTGCGCTACTTGGTGGTCGATACGAGCAACTGGTGGCTTGGCAAGAAGGTGCTAATTGCGCCGCGCTGGACCGATCGTATCAGCTGGGAAGAGAACAAAGTCTATCTGAACCTATCTCGGGCAGCCATCAAGGACAGCCCCGAGTGGGACTCGGGCGCTGCTGTCAACCGCGAGTATGAAGTCAGGCTGTATGACTACTTTGGGCGCCCAGCGTATTGGAAGAGCGGCGAGGAGCGGGCGGAGGCGCCGCCAACGCACCAATCGGCAAGTCACCCAAGGTAATGGTTCAGTCAAGAAGGCGAGTCCAATCGCAGGCCTAGTGCGAGCGGGAGACTCCTCAGCTTTGCCGGGGAGGCCGCCGACGTTCGACATTTCGCGGAGTTTCATCGCGAAACTTTCTCTCGTGAGCTCTGGCCCGCGTTTACCGACGTCATATCGACTAGGGCGCGCATCATGCTCGTCTTGGTGCTAACTACATTCAAGGCAGCACCCCTGTCTGCACACCTGCAGTCCAGCCGACGCAGGGTGCGTAGTCAAGCCGCGGCGCATGTCGGGGAGCCCCGGGATTTCGAGTTCACGCCATGTTGAGCAGTTTTGCGGTGTTGGTGAACGTTTCGTCCGGTACACCCAAGGCCTTCTTGAAGAGCACGTCCATGTCGAGCCAGTTCGACGTTGCAACAGCGCGCATGTACTTGATGTAGTCGACTGAACTCGTAAATGTTCCAAAGGTAAGATCGAGCGTTGGCAGCGGGTAGTCGCTGCCTTGTACGAGCCTGTGGACTGGAAATTCTGGGAACACCTTGGAGAGAGCTTTGCCGCGAACGGGACCGAGCAGCAGCGCAGACGTGTCAAGGTAGAGATTGTCAGGATACCTTCGCAGCAGATCGACGACCGTGGGAAGGTAATTGGGCTCGGCTTCCGTGTAGGGTGCCGCGCAGTGGGCGATTACGATCGTTGCTCCAGTATTAAGGATCGCCTCGATCTTACCAGGGTCCTCTTGGACACGCCACGCTTCGTCGACAGGGATCGCTCCTTCTCGACCCATGTGACAGAGAAGCGGAATTCCTCGGTTGCGCAGCTGCTCTGCGAATTGCACCGAACGACTATCGGCGAGATCGATCTGTTGGGTCGAAGGTACCCATTTGACCAGCGCAGCGCCGTTCTCGACTGCTTCGTCAAGGACCTCGATTGCGTTCGTGCGATAGGGATGAATTGACGCCCCCCAACGAATGTGCTTGTGCCCTCCGGATTTGCGATAGTCGACGGCGACGCTTTGCGCATAAGCGTTGGTTACGATCAGATCAGAGTGTTCGCGCCGCTCTTTGCCATCAGGGCCTACTATGCAGTCCATGGCCAACAGCACGGCGCCGTCAACCTCCGCGGCGCGGTCAATGACCCCGACTAAGCGATCAGCCAGGTCTTTGCTCGAGGAATGCGGCCCGTGGTGAGGATCAATCGTATCGAGAATATCCTGCCACGTCGCGCTCAATAGACTGGCGGCGACAAAGCCAGTGGGACTTGACTTCATGCGCGTAGACATCAAGCAACCGTCGATGTCAACGTCAGCAAGCAGGTGAAAGTGGATGTCGATGACGAGGGGCTTTGGCATGGCAGGTGTCAGTATCGGGGTCGGCGCCTCGGCATTGCACCCCAATTCTTGGAAATGTGCAGGTCGCGTGGAAACTGATCGTGATTTCCGGTGATTCCTCGGCAATCATGTTGTCCCGATGGTCCGTCTCAACGTAAATCGCCGCCAGCAACCCCATCAGATGCGATTGCCCTGGGGTTGGGCTCAGGGTTGCGTCAGCTGCCTGCGTCGGTCGTGTCGAAAGTGACGTTGAGCTGGAAGTCACCCGAACTGCCTTCGAACCCGTCGATGACGAGCGCCACGGTTTGGCCTGCGCCAAACGCGTGAGTGATGCGGGCATTCGACTCCCCCCAAGAATCATCGTTACACGTGAGTTCGCTCCCGGCTACGCTCTTGTCGCGTATCGAAAGCACCGGGTCAAAATTGCTCGATTCGACGACGAAGTGATACGTGCCAGACTCCGGCAAAGTGTACAGATACACGTAGTCACTCGCGGATTTCTTGCCGTTACAGGTGCTAGTGGAATGGTCGAGCTTTCCAACCGTGGTACCAGTCACCGAGAGCGGAACGCTCGATGGCAGTGTCGAATCCACGAGCGACGAGGCTCGGTTGATCTTTAGCTCGAAGTCACCAGCGTCTTTTGTGTAGCCGGTAACGACGATCGTTACCATTTCGTCCAACCCCAATTTAATGGCGATGCGCGATTGGCGGGACGTGCCATTAGCGTCGTCGTCGTTGCAGCGAAGTTCGGTCTTTCCGCAGAACTCTTCGTAGACGGCAAGCACCGTGTCCGTGGGTGAACCTAGAGTGTCGATGATGTACGAATCGTTCGCCGGCGACGCCCAATTATAGGTGAAATCTGCAACTCTCGGTCCCTGGTCACAGCGCGGGTGGTAAGTATTGGTGTAATTGCTCAAGTTGCCATAGAGCCTAACGGGGAGTGTTGCAGGACCCAACTCGCTCGGGCAAGTGGTGGAATAGCCAACCTGACCGCCCGTAGCGAAGTCACCGGTTGACGGCAGTGTGCTGGTCGCCGTCGTCCCGCCCAGTACGCCGCCGTAGGATACGATTGCAGTCGAAGTGTTTCCGCCAAAGGTAGCCGGCAATGCCATTGGCTCCTGCTCAAGCTCACTCTTACCGCCACAGCTGCTCAGTACCAAATTCGCTAACGCAGCCAGCGAAAACAAGTTCGAGATGGATTTCTTCCTCATACGCTTCGGCGTGATCTTGCGCTGATAGTGTCGGGCTCGCAACGGGCATACTGTCATGCTCCCACCCGACGCCAATTCAACTGAATCGTGCTGGCAGGGACCAATCGCCTTGGTCGAGCCCAAACCAGCGAAAGCGTGGCTGCAACTCTGCCTGAATTTTCGGTCTAGCAATCAATGCCTGAGATGTGTCTAAGTGTCGAGAAGTGTTAGTGTTTGGTTTGTGCGGCGCAGCCACGGCAAGGGTCTATTCCGCGCGTGCTTGTCGTCGCAGTGGCAACTAGCCTAGGGTTGACGGGCGCCGCTCGGTTGGCAGCTTATGGCAAAAGCTTTCGAGGATCGACCCAGCGGACCGAATGACTTCGATGTCATTGGCTGCATATCGGAATTTGATCGCCAGATCTCCCACCAGTCATTCGGTGAGGTCACTCGAGGGGCGCTCCGGTTTTTAGCCGACCACCTGGGCATCACGCGTGCTTCCATCGCGTTGCTGCGAGCCGAAGGCGATGGGTTCTTTCTGTTCGATGCGACTGTGGATGTAAAGGGCGTCGAGTCAGGCAAAATCATTCCGCATGGGTCGGCTTCACTCAGTGAAACTGTGGAAGAACAGAGAACCGTCTACCGAACCGACATCAGAGAGTGGCCCAAGCAAAACCCGGTCGACACGCATTTCTTGGCTCACGGCCTGCGCTCGACCCTCAGCGTACCGATGGTGCATGACGGGCGCTGCACTGGGACCCTGAATGCCGCTGCGGTTGAAGTGGATGGGATTTGGCCCGTCCATCAAAAGGTGTTTGAACTGGTAGCTCCGCGTTTGGCGTTTGCGCTCGAAATGGGCAAGATCCACGACGCCTTGGTCGAAAGTGAGGCTAAGTTCCGCGACGTGTTCGAGACCGTTGGTGACGGCATCGCGGTCGCAGACACATCGAACCGGCATGTCGTCATGGCCAATTCGTCCATGGCGCGCCTGCTGGGGCGTGATCTGGGCGAGTTGATGGCATCGGCCGTGGATTCCTTTCACCCCGTCGAGCAAATTGATGCCGTTGTCTCGATTTTCCAAGCCATGGTTCGGGGCGAGCGTGACAGCGCGAGTGATATTCCGATGGTCCGGGGCGACGGAACCGAGTTCCTGGCGGACGTCACCGTGAGAAGGGCAAAGCTTGGCGACAAGAACTGCGTGGTCGGTGTGTTCCGCGACGCCTTTGCACGGCGTCAGCGCGAGCAGGCGCAGATTCAAGTGCAAAAACTCGAATCCATTCGCACATTGGCGGCTGGCATCGCACACGACTTCAATAATTTGCTAACGGGTTTGGTTGGCAACGTGACGCTCGCCCAAATGCAGCTCGACCGGAACCACGAGGCCTGGGAACTCTTGGACGAGGCGCAGAGCGCGGCCACGCGTGCGACCGCGCTCACCCGGCAGCTGCTCACCTTTGCCAAGGGCGGGGCACCGTTGCGCGGTCGCTTGAACGTCAGCCAAGTGCTGCGAGATTCGGCAAATCTAGCTGTGGTTGGCACGAAAGTTCAGTGCCAATTCGAGTTGCCGGCAGAGGTTGTTGCGGTGCTAGCTGACGAGGGGCAGCTCGCTCAGGTATTCCAAAACCTCGTGCGCAATGCTGTCGACGTCATGCCCCAAGGGGGGCTCGTGCATGTGCGCCTGTCGCGTCAGTCGAGTGCCGATGGAGACGAGGCTTGCATCGAGATTTGTGACCAGGGGCCTGGGATCGCTCCTGAGTTGCTGGATAAGATATTTGTCCCATTCTTCACGACCAAGAGTGGCGGTACGGGCATGGGTCTCGCCGTCGCCTACTCGATCATTCACAATCACGGGGGACGCATTTTCGCGGTTTCCGAGCTCGGTAAGGGGACGACACTTCGCGTCTTTTTGGCAGTCTGTGCCAACCCCGCAGTGGCACCAGAGCCGCCTTCGACTTCACTCGCAGGTGCTGGCCGAATCCTTGTCATGGATGACGAGGAGGTGGTGCGCCATGTTTCGACTCGCGCATTGGCCCGAGCTGGCTACGTCTGTGAATCGACGACGAATGGTCGCGACGCGGTAGAAACCTACCGGCGAGCACTGGGCGATGGTCGGCGATTCGATGGTGTTATTTTGGATCTAACGGTGCCGGGCGGAATGGGTGGGCGCGAGGCTGCAACCGAAATCCTTGCCCTCGATCCCGCCGCTCGGTTGATGGTCTCGAGCGGGTATTCCGAGGATTCGGTCATGGCCGAATTCGGCCACCACGGCTTTTCTGCAGTGCTGCCCAAGCCGTATACTGCTTACCAGCTGTGTGACGCGGTGCGTGCCATGTTGCGGTAACCGAGTGAGCACGGCAATACCAACTAGCGGCACCGTCCCGCGACCTTGCGTGTCGCGATTTGTTCAGCTTTTCGAGCTGCAGCGCGCTTAAAAATCCAATAGGCTGCCGCCCCATGACCAAGACCAAGCTGGGCATCATTGGTGGTTCGGGTGTCTATCAAATGGACGCGATTGAACAGGCGGAATGGCGTGCGGTAACGAGCCCATGGGGAGAACCGTCGGACGAATTGCTCTTTGGCGTCGTAGCCGGTGTCGATTGTGTATTCTTGCCGCGGCATGGTCGAGGGCATCGGTGTTCGCCCAGTGCGGTAAACTATCGCGCCAATATCGACGCCATGAAGCGCGTTGGTGTGACCGACATCATTTCGATTTCTGCGTGTGGTTCCCTGAAAGAAGAGCTCGCGCCAGGGACATTTGTGCTCGTTGATCAGTTCGTGGATTTGACGAAGCATCGCCAGAGTAGTTTCTTTGACGTGGGCCTCGTGGCACATGTTTCCATGGCACATCCGATTTGTCCCAAGTTGCAGCAGGCGCTGGCCGAGGCCGCTCTTGAATCCGGGATCCCACATCGTGTCGGTGGGACCTATGTCTGCATGGAAGGTCCGCAGTTCTCTTCGCTTGCGGAATCAAGATTCTATCGCGCCCAGGGCTGGGACGTCGTTGGCATGACCAACGCGACCGAGGCCAAGTTAGCCCGTGAGGCAGAGTTGCCCTATGCCACCGTCGCCATGGTGACGGACTACGATTGTTGGCACCCGGGGCACGAAGCAGTTGAGGTGAGCGATATCGTACGCGTCCTCCATGACAATGCCGACAAGTCCGCAAAACTGATTGTCGGGGCGGCGCCACGCCTCGGACCAAAGCGGCAGCCGTCACCGCTCGGGATTGAACGGGCGCTAGATACCGCACTGATTACAGCTCCAGGCGCGCGCGCTCCGGACCTGCTAGTTAAGCTTGACGCAGTGGCTGGGCGCGCGTTGGGGCTGGCGATGAAGGCGCTAGATTGAGTCGAACTCGATTCAGTGCCGGGCTAAAGCGCGTGAGTGTCGGCTTCGTGGCACTAAAGTTCGGCGTTTGGTTTGACGTAGCCGAATGAGTCGCGCTAGCAGCCAATCGATCTCACGCTGGCGGCAGAGGAAGAAGTCCGCAGCCGTAGTCAACGAGCTTTCGACGCGCACACCCAACCAGGCCGGTTTCGTCGAGTAGCGGAACACGTCCTCGTCGGTTACGTCATCGCCGACGTAGAGGACTTGCGCCGCGTTGAAGTGATTCTGAATTGCCCGGACGGCGTCGGCCTTGTTCGGTGCACCCTTGGGCACAATGTTGACCACGCAGAGCCCCTCAACGACGCGGATTGGGGCTTGCAGTTGGTCCAAGAAGCCTACGATGTATTCGTGAGCCATCACGCGCCGGCGAGCGCGGCGATAGTGGACGGCCAAGGAATAACGCTTGTCTTCGACCTCGACTCCACTTAGGTGGCCAAAGCGCGCCGACAGGGCAGTTCGCACTGCCGTCATCAGCTGTTCATGTTGCTCGAGGTTGGGGCCAGGTTCCAGACCATGGCTGCCGAACACGATCGGAATGGGCACCCCTTCGAGGTGCTGCAGCACGTCGGTAAGCCCCCTGCCGGACACAACGCCGCAGGGATACAGGGCGCACAACCGGGTCAGAAGCGCGTGCGTCCGCTTGCGCATGCGAGCAAGGTCACGGTTGGTAACAATCGGCGCTAGCGTACCGTCAAAGTCGAAAACTGCGACGCTGTTGCCGTTGGCGAATTCGGATAGCCTTTCATTTGCCATCGAATCCATCAGGTGCGTCATGCAAGTATTGAATTCTTCGCGGGCAGATTTGCCAACCGAGATCTGCTCTCGATCTTGACAATCTCCACGGCCAACCGTTAGGACGGCGGGGATTGAGTGGTGTCATGAATCTTCGAGGTAAAAAGTCGCCCTCGTTGCGGCGCACACTCCCGCCTGGCAAGATTTCGACACTGCGGGGGGCTCTGGTGGAAGTAGTGCTGGTCGCGGCGGGACGAGCATTGCGGTTGCGGGCAATGCTGGCGCGGACCTTTCATCCTTTCAGCTGCTGCATGACTGCCGGGGTCGCGCTGCATAGTAGCCCAGTCATAGGGTTCGATATGCAGGTTACCGTCGTTGAGTCCGGCCTCGCACCGTCAGCTGGTGACTACATTGCGGATCAGACCGCTTCGGCGCCGTATCGATTCTCGATCGCCAAACTTCATGACGTTGGCATCCTCACGAACCAGATGGTAGGCACGGTTCGGGTGTTTGGAGCTTCGTCAGCGAATAGGCCGCCAGCTTTGGGATTGTGCCTTCGCGTCAACGAACCTGCGTCGGTCTTCGCAGGTACGATCGGATACGTGTCGCGCGTCAGCTTGTCGAGTTACAACGACGACAAGCGCTTTCAGATCTTTCGTCTGTTAGATCCCAACATCGCACCGGCCGTGGCTGCGGCAAGTCCATTGTCGAGCCTTGTCCTGGCTGCGACGCCCTGGTTGGGCTTGTCGGCGCTCGTCAGTGTCGAGCAGTCCAGCGGAATTGTGGAGCTTGCCACCGGCCACGCCAGTGGTGATAGCCTTCGCAGTGCGCTGTCGAGCATACCGGTGAGTGGTAGTCCATTCGTCGTCACTGTAGACGGCAGTCCGATCTACCTTGGAGCCTTCTGGCGCAGTTTCTCCGGCATGAGACCGGATGTCCCAGTGATCGTGGTTGACGAAATTACCAACACGCAGTTCAAGATCGTGGCTTCGATGCAGGGAACTACTGATCCAAGATTCGATGCGCGGGTCGTCCAAGTGCTTACGGAAACTGGGAAGCTCTTGCCGTAGCTCGAACGCAAATCCACTCACACGCGAAAGCCTCTCGTGCAATTCAGATGAAATCACATGAAATGACCGTCATTTCATCGACTTACCAGCCGAACCTGGCCCTCGTTCAGCATTCTAGTTGCGCGAGTGAAGTCGAGCGGCAAGGCTTCGTCGCTGGCTCACTAAGAATTGCGAGTGGAACGAAGCATGGATATCTCATTTCATCGATTTGCTCAGTTGACCGCGCTCATCGCCGCTGGAGGCACGATTGCCGTTGCCTGTACGGTCAAAACAGTTGAAGACGACAAGACGGCGAACGCAGCCGAAGGTGGTTCGGGTGACGGAGTTGGTGGTACGAGTGCGGGGTTGGCGGGCGCCAACAATGCAGGCGTTGGCAACCTAGGTTTGGCTGGGGCCATGGCTCAAGGCGGCTCTACTGGCCAAGCTGGTAACACCGGAGCGGTTGACTCTGCCGGGAGCTCGTCGGTAGCGGGTGCTGCTGGAAGTGCCACAGCTGGGAGCGGAGCGGTGCTTGCGATTGCTGGCGGCACGACGAGTACTGGCGGCGCCACAAGTGCGGGCGGACCTGCTGTTGCGGGGCGCGCTAACGTTGCTGGCAGTGCCAACGTTGCTGGCAGTGCCAACGTTGCCGGCAGATCTGGCGTTGGTGGTCAATCCTCTGGTGGTGGCGTCGCAGGACAGGCCGCAGTGGCGGGTGCAGCTGGTGCCGCGGGCGCTGCAAGCTGCGTGTCGAGTGATCCGGCCGACGAAGGCATGGGTTTCGACTGTTCAAACTTGTCCTACTACGCCGAAGAATGCCCGGATCCGTCGGGTGAAGGCATTGTACCCACCTACGGTTACCAGGCTTGCTATTGGTACAGCGACAGCCGAACCGAGTCAGTCAAGGTGCTTACGACATGCCTTGCGGCATTGACCCAGCCCGCGGGCGGCTGGTGCGGCGCTGAGCATGAAGCCGCGGTCGAGGCTTGTCGCGCCAAGATGTCGCAGATGACCTGCGTATCCCCGGTCGCGCAATCCGCGTGTGCCACCTATCACAGCCAATGCCCAGCGGTGAGCATCCGAGCTTGTGAGGCTGACTTGGGCGCGAAAGGCGACGACGAGATTGTCAACTTCGTCGATCCCTGCATGGAAGGGCTTGCGGACATTCCTGCGACTTGCGGCGTCAAGTTTCGCCTGTGCGCCGCACATCTCGACCATGCTGTGAACGTCAGCACTGCTTGCACGGCGCTCAAGTCGAGTTGCAGCGCAATCAACATGACCACATGCACCACGAACCTCGACGCCAGCGGCAACGGCGTGGTGGCGGAGAGCACGTACCAGGTCTACATTCCCGAAGCCATGGTGTACGAAGAGGTGAATTACGGTGCCACTTGCGGCGAAGCCTTCAATACGGCAATTGGACTATAACTAGCCACGGTCGCCGTTGTTTTGCATGGTAGCTCATGCGGACATTGCAGCTGCAACCCGCCCGGTCCCGCCTGCAGCGGACTGGGCGGTCGAGCTGCTTTCCGTGGGAATTACCGGAACGAACGGCAAGACTTCGACCACCCTGCTCATCGCTGAGGTGCTGCGCTCGAGTGGTCACGCTGTGGCCGTGGAAACGACGATTGGTGCCGGTGCGCGCGTCGGTGACTTGGTACCACGTAATAGCAGTAACTTCTTCGAGCGCATGCGCACCACGAGCCAGTCGGGCACGTCTCGGTTTGCCATTGAGGTGACGAGTGAGGCATTGGCTTCAGGCTGGGCAAAGCGGTGGCGCTTCGATTTGGGGGTGTTCACAAACCTCACGCAAGATCACTTGGATGCGCATGGCTCGTTCGAGCATTACCTGGCCAGCAAAGCGCAGCTCTTTGTCCATTTGGGGCCTGGCAGAACGGCAGTCCTCAATGCGGCAGACCAGGCCGCGATCCTCTTGGACCGAGTTATCCCGAGCGACGTAAAGCGCTGTTGGTACGCGTCGCCCACTCGTGGTCCAGCCCTGACAAGGCCAGACTTAGCCTTGCGTGCTTTGCACCTATCGTTGCGTGGCACGCGGATCGTGCTCGAGCCGTCTGCTTACGCTGAGATGCTAGGAGCTGAACTTGAGACGCAGCTGGTCGGAGCGGTCTTTGCTGAGAATGCCCTGGCAGCCGCCTCGGTCGGTTTGGCATTGGGCGAGCCAGCAAACCAGGTCAAAGCCGGGATCTTGGCCCTCGCTCGAGTGCCTGGTCGTTTCGAGATTGTCGCTGAATCACCGGTCGTTGTGGTTGATTATGCGCACACGCCCGATGCGCTCACGCGCACCTGTGAGGCTGCGCGGGACCTTGGCAACGAGCAACCCGGTCGTGCGCGAGTCATTGTCGTGTTTGGCGCTGGGGGTAATCGCGACAAGACTAAGCGCGTGCCCATGGGTGAATCGGTAGGGGCGTTGGCGGATATCGCCATCGTTACTAGCGATAACCCACGCGACGAAGAGCCCGCGGCCATTGCCCAAGCCGTTGCCAGTGGCTGCCATCGCGGGGGTAAGTGCCACGTCGTGCTCGAGTTGGACCGCCGCCGTGCCATCGAAAGGGCGCTCGAAACGGCGAATCCGTACGATATAGTGGTGATCTGTGGCAAGGGCCACGAGACAGGCCAGACCCAGCGTGGGGTGACGCTGCCATTCGACGACGCTACCGTGGCGCGTGAGTTCCTAGGGCTATCAACGCGCTGAAGTGTCGTTCGCGCGGTCCGGCGTAACGGCAAAGGCCTCTCAAGTGCGTGCACTGCCCACGTGCCGCCAAGCCATGCGTCAACTCGATGCCAAATGATCGAGCATCGCTTCGCTCCGACACCTTGGTCGACCTGGATCCCGGCTCCATCTGTGGATCGTCCCATACGGTTGACGCAGCTGGTCGGTGGGAGGCTATGAGTTGGTTCGCCGCGTTGTGCGTCGGAGGGTCAAAAAGCCGAGAAGACCCAGGATTACGAGTGACTTCGAGTGCGAGGGCCCGCCCGCCACACGACAACCACAACCACTGGCCTCGGATGTCTCACCGGCGTTAGCCGTTGCGCTCGTGTTGGCCACCAAACCACCTGACGCCCTCGCCCCTCCGACTGCAAGTACGCCGCCAGCAGCCACTTGCCCACCTGCACTATTGCCAACAGTACCACCAGTGACAACCGCGACGGCGCCGCCGGTGGCGTTCACAACGCCCCCTGTGGATGCTCTACCGCCCGTGACGGCAATGATGCTCGTGGTACCGCCGGTGCTAGAAATGCTCGTGGTGCCACCAACGGTTCGCGAACCACCGGTAGAAGCAAGGCCACCGGTAGAAGCCGTGGCACCGCCCGCAGCAGTGTTTCCGCCGGTGGCACCGGTACCACCAGCATTAGCGGTACCGCCCGTCGTTCGGGTTCCGCCCGCTGCCGCGGTTCCTCCAGTGCTCGAAGCGCCTCCGGCTCCTGCTCCACCGCCGCCGCCAACACCAAAGTCGTTGTCGAAAGTTACGCCGTCGAAGGGCACAACAATGACCTTGGTGCCGTGATTGGTGCCGGGCAGGACCTGGTTGTCCTTGTCCACATCGGCTACGGCCCACGTGATATGGGTGGGGTGGCCGTCTTGAAGAACCACGCCGGGGCGCTCCATCTTGTACCATTGCGTGCAGGTGGTGCTTCCCTCGTAGCAGAAGAGCTTCTGGTAATCCCGCGGAGACCACGCGTACCCGTTATCCTTCCAATTCGTGATGCCGTCGACCGAATACACGTGCCAGCCAACTCGATCTCCGGAACCTGAATAGATGATGTGGTAGACGCCTCCGCTGCGCCAAATGTGGGGATCCTCCTGCCACCCATAGGTTGGATTGGTCACGCCCGGTATCGAGGTTCGCTTCGCGTAGACGCTGCCGACAACCGGATTGCCCTGTGCGTCGGTGGTGTTCTGGGTATAGGAGCACGTGGGCTTCTGCTTCACGTAGGTACCGCACAGGGTGTCCGAAATCGCGATGGTCCCGTTGCGCTCCGTGATTTGGAATCTACCGTCGTGGCGAGGGAAGAGGCTGATGTTGGACGCACCGACCTGGCTCGTGGGTGAGCATTTTGTCCACGGACCATCGAGCGAGCTCGACTTGTAGATTGTGAAGGGAACGACCTCGCTGACGATGACCGCGTAGGTGCCGTCCGGTAACTCGACTGCGGAGACATTGTGCCCTTTGTGCGAGCCGTTGTCGGTGTACACGAAGTCTTGTCGCGCGTACGGACCGAGCACGTTGGTTTGGCTGATGGCATGGTAGGCGTCCGAGTTCAGCCAGCCCGTCCCGAAGTTCGTGTCCCCAGAGAACGTGCTCATGAACAGGTGGTACTTGCCGTCCTTGGCCCGGATGATCTGGCCGTCCCAGTAGTAGTAGTCTGGGTGGACGCCCGCCCCCTTGGCGCTCTCGATGCCGTTAGACAAGTCGCGCGGCAACACTCCCGCCACGCCCCAACTGGCCGAGCTGAGCGCCGCGACGGTGGGGGTTGGCTTAACGTAGTCCATGAAGGGCTTAGCCTGCGCACTACCGACGCCGCTTTGCGCGAGGAGCACGACCGCCGCGATTCCGAGGCGTCGGTATGCCAGCGTTGACCCCGGTCTTGAAGAAGCGAGTCGCACGGCTGAAGTTACGGAGTTGTGCGTTTCGGACATGGCTGTACTTGTCGCAAACCTAGCCCCATTGTTGCGGGAATCATCGCGGATCTGAACCTTGCCGGTCCCGTTCGGGTGAGCTGCGAAAGTTCCGCCCAACCGAGCTCCAATGGCGCACATGAACACACAGCGGCCCTGTGGCCGCGGCATCAATATCGGCCGACGTTTCGAGGCGCGCAAACCCTAGGCTGCCTGTCAGGGCTACATTCACCGGTGGCGAGGCTCTTGGCTGACTTGGCGCGCTGACAATGCCCCACCCCGCCAACAACGAGCTGGCCGTCAAATGAGGCGTCTTTCGGCGACGGTGTGAACGGCCAATCGCGGAAAACGCGATGATTCGCCATTTTCCGCTCCAACTAGGCCTTGGGCGTTTGGCACGCCTGGGCGACGACAGTTCCACTCGCGGGCCAGCTACCAACCGATTTGCAGGCGGTCTCGTCGCAAGGAAATGTGCACGAATAGTTGAATATCTTGTCAGTGTTGGCAGTCGATCCTGCCGTCGCACACATGACGTGTTCGTGCCACTGGACTTTGAGCGTTGCCCCATCACAGGTTAGAGTCGTCCCACACTGGAAGTAGGGCACCTTGCTGCAATCCGACGAATAGTTCGGGCCCACACAGGGAGGAACGCTCACCGAGCCACCCGTGCCAGTGCCCCCGGTACCAGCCGCTCCGGCAACGACAGGCACTCCGCCGATCCCGATGTGGCCGCTCGCGCCAGCCATGTCCAAGCTACCCATCGAGCCAGAGCTGCCAGAGGTGCCGCCCACCACCATATTCGTCCCGCCCGTACTTGAGACGGTTCCGCCTTCGCCGGTTGCGGTGCCCCCAGCCATTGTCGCACCTGCCAAGGACAATGCATTGGTGGTCGTACTTTCGCTACCGCCTGCGTTTGCGCCACCCTCGTTGAGCGTAGTGTTCGCACCGCCCGTAGTCGGCAATCCCGTGGTTGTGCTTGTGCCGCCGCCAATCGTCGCGATCGCCCCGCCGGTTTCAACTCCCCGACCGTCACCGCTTGTCGTCTTGGCACCGCCGTTGCTGGGGGAACCCCCGACGCTCGCGTGTTCGACGTCCGTCGACGACTCGCTGCACGCCAGCGCCGCAAAGCTCGCGGCAACCAAGAACCACTGACGAAGCCACGGCTTTCGATCGATGAAACGTGTCATAGAATGCACCCTAACCTGGACAAGCCAGAACCAAACTAGCTGTCAGGTGTCAGCTAGTGGTCCACCACATCTGGCACACCATGTCGCGCCAAGAGACGAGGATAGGCGTCAGCAAAGATTGTGCCGAATTGGAAATCGTGCGAAGGCAGGCGATTTCTATCGATCTGTGCCAGATAGGACGTGACTTGAGTGTGCCAGGACTGTGCCGAGGCACGTTCCGCAGGCTGGTTCTGTTGTCAGCGGTCAAATCAGGAGATTTGGTTTCGGGCGTCGCAGTACTGGCGTTGCCCATTGGCTCGTCGGAGTTCGGGACGTAGGGGGCGGCGAACAGCCTAACGCATTGCTTTACTCCACTGTCCAGCAGAGGCACCATTGGAATTTTGAGAATGGTGCAGTCCGGCCTTTCGGTCATGGTCGTTGTGAGGCACAGAAATATCCGGGTTGGATTGATCACCGAGGATGGTGTTGTCGCCAATCACTTAGCGCAGCAGTTGAGTAGCCAGGGGCTTGGCCCAACGAGGGTCGCTGCGTCAGCACTTCATACGAAGGACGCCCTGACCATCGAAGTGCTTGTTGTTGCGGAGCCGATACATGAAGTGCTTGAGCAGATACGCGCTGGCGAGCTGGGCCGTGCTCTTGGCGTCTTGGTGGCAGAAAAGAGCCGAAGGTCCGAGATCCGTGCGGGTTGGCTCGACGCCGGCGCAAATGACTGCATTTCCCTTCCCACGACGGCCGTTGAGCTCGGTGCTCGTGTGAGAGCCCTCGGGCGCAGGAGTGGAATGCGCGTCGGCGCGAAGAACATCATCAGTGTTGGGCGACTCGAGTTGTATGTTCTACGCAGGGAAGCCTACTTGCACGACAATCGACTTGAGTTGACAAGCAACGAGTTCGACCTCTTGGTGAAGTTGGCAGAATGTGCAGGACAAGTACTCTCACGAGAACGCTTGCTTGAGCTCACTAAAGGCTCATCGGATGAGTCTTTTGAGCGCGCAATCGATGTTCAAGTGTCGCGATTGCGCGCCAAACTTGGCGACGACGCGCGGCATCCCCAAATGCTGAAGACGGTTCGGGGGAAGGGTTATCTGCTGCGCGGAGTGTAGAAGCTCGAACACCTTGTCCCGGCGGGTTTGTTGCAAGTTGTTTCGCTGGGTAAAGGTTTATACCAACGCACCGTTCACACGGGCAACAGACCAAGTACGGCAATTCGTGAGGTGAATCATGACGATTGGGTCGATTGGAAGTTCGGCAAGCTCAAGCATCCACCAAACCGATGTCACTGCAATGCGGCAGAAGACGGCCGCAAGCATGCTAGAAGACATGGACTCCGACAAGACTGGTTCGGTGTCGAAGGAGGAGTTCGTCGCCTTTGGTGAGCAACTGAAGGCACATGCTCCGAAGGGTGCTGGAGCCAATGGCACGTCGGCGCCAACACTACCATCGGCCGACAAACTATTTGCCTCTGCCGACAAAAATGGCGATCAATCGCTTAGCGTCGATGAACTTTCTTCGATGATGGCCCAAGCGGAAACCCAACGCGCCAGTGCCGGTGGCGCCGCTCGGGGCATAGGCGCCGCTGGCAAGCAACAACCACCTGGTGGCCCAGGCGGTCCGCCGCCTGGTGGCGGCAAGGGTGGTGTGTCTGAAACGAAGAGTAGTGACAACAGTAGCTCGTCCAGTTCTAAAACGAGTGATCCAGCCGACACGAATCACGACGGTACGGTTTCCGCTGCCGAGAAACTCATCTATTCATTGACGCATCCCACCGCGAGCAGTGGCACGTCGTCCGCGTGATGCGAAAGTGCCGCCCGCAGTGGTCGGTTGGATGTCTGTCGGGCGGTTCAACTTGTGCGCTGTGCGGTCCAGTCGATTCGCGCTTGTACCAGGGCTTGGGCTACCGGGAAGGGGGACCGCCAGGACGGCCTAGCGGCATACAGACAAGACGCGTGTCGTTCGCCCCGGGAGGACCGTGGTGACAAGTTCCGGAAATCTCCCTGCCGTCGAATTTGACGCTGCAATCAGCGCCTTCCTGCTTGCCGTTACACGCAGCGAATGCCTCCTCTGGTGGTGCGGGCGGTGTGCCTGGTTCAGACTGAGCTCCGGCGGGCGTTGCGGCGCGAGCGGGCGCGTCCGTTGAATTAGCAGTCTTTGCGCTGGGGACGGATGTCGCGCAGGCCAAAGTGGTAACAACGGCGACCAGAAACACTGACACTTGGTGTCGATTCATGCGAGACCTCAGGGGTGGATGGTAGAAATTCACTTGTACTTCTTGGCCTGCAGCTTTCGCAGCAAAGCCTGCTGGTTCAATGACTACCGTCAGACACGAAGCGTTATAAACTGCGAGCCCAATCTGTGTGCATGCGTCCGGTTGCAAGCAGTCTTGGGACCCGCGCGAATGTGGCAGGCGCTTTGATGAGCTAACAATCGACGCTAGCTGCGTGTCATTGGGGTGACCAACTTGCTCCAGAAAACCAAACGGTATGCACTTTGCCACTGAGGAATCTTAGCAATGTCGAACACAGTGAATCTTCGCGCAAGCATCGCTGGTTGTCTCGCGCTGGTCGCCTCCGCATGTGCGGCGAACCCACCGCCATGCCCCGCGGCTGCACTACCACCGCCACCACCACTACCGCCGGCTCAGCCCCATTGTGGCCCGCCACCGCAATGGGCTCGGGATCGGGGTGGGCCTGAGATCGGATGGACCCACGAATATCCGCCGGAAAGTGGCCCAGTGGCGCGGTCCGCAGGTCAGAGCCGCGGCCCTTTTTGGGAGGCAATTGAGGCCTGCAATGGCAAAAAATCCGGGGACGAATGTATAGCCAAGAAGGGTGAATGGGAGCTGCGTGGGGCTTGTCGCTCTGGTCCGGGCGACAACTCGGATGGGCATCTAGCCTGTGCTCCGACCGAAGCGCATGGGCCGCTGCCTGGTGGGCAAGTTGTTCCAAATATTGGCCCAGGACAGAAGCCGAAGAAGTAGTCACGAGACAATCACACTGCTAAACGAGCATCACCCTGCTGCCCGGAGCCTCACCGAGTGACCCGCCACTGCCAGCAGCCAGGTGATGCTCGTCGCCTATTTGCTTGTCGCTTCCCTTCCCAGCGATTCGAGGGTGACTCCGCCGTTGGCGTGGCGGAACCGGTCAACCCTTGGGGGGCGCAATGGGCGCGGACATGGAAGGCGGTGGCATCTCACCGGGCGGTCCGAATCGATGACCCGACGGCATGAACGGTGGTGGCCCACCTGGGTACGGGCTGTCTGGCCCAGGTCGGGAACCAGCTCCAGGCGGACGACGCGACTGCATTTCGTCGAACTTCCGACGTTGGCCTTCGGTCAATAGCGCTCGAATCTCGTTGTCGATCTTCTCTTGTACGGCTTTGACGCGCGGAAAGGTTTCGCGAATGACCGCGTCAAGTTCCGGGCGATACTTTTGCATCGCCGCCTCGACCTTCTGCTGCTGCTCCAGGGAAAGCCCCAATTCCCAGTGCATAATGCCGGGCCCCATCCCTTCAGGCGGACCCATTGGCTGATCGTGCAACGCCCAACGATAGAGGCCGGCACCTGCGAAGGCACCTGACGTGAAGATCGCCAGTAGCAGCGCGACGGCAGATGCCCGCATACCCAACAGGCTCTGGTCAAGGTTCGACATTTTGTACCCCTAAGGACTGAAAGACCTCGGACGTCGCCGGTACTGCGTCGTTGGCTGCCCATTTCAACAGCGTCAAGGTCGGATTATCGAAGGTGCTCGTTGTAGGCTTCCTGTTGAACTTTACGGCGCTCGCCCAACTTATCAAGGCAAGGGTTGCCGCAATCGCCAGTGCTGGGCGTGCAAAGCGCTCAACTTGACCCGACAGGCTAATTCGTCGTTGTCGCACGCGAATCGCCTCGGTCACAATTCGATCGATTCGCAACTGCCACCGCGCCGGGTCTCGCCTCGGATCGAGCAGGGCTAAATCGATTGGTTCGTCATTCATGGGAGCCTCCTTGATTGACCTCATGACAAAGAACTTGACGAAGCTTGCGCCGCGCCACAAACAGGTGCTGACGTGACATCACGCAAGAGATCCCGAGAGCATCCGAGATTTCTTCGTGTGTGAATCCCTCGAGGTCGTGCAACAGGACCACTTCGCGTTCGGCGCATTTGAGGTGACCAAGAGCCTCGAGCAGTCGGTCGCGCGCAAGGCCGATGTCAATGTCTTGTTCTGGCGCCAGCTGATCGCACGCTTCGTTATTGGGCAACACGTCGCGCAAACGCCGCTGGTCCAACCAATTTTTGGAGCGGTTGCGGACGATGGTCATTAGCCAGGCGACGAAGCGCTCGGGCTCGCGACAGGTTTCGATGCGTTCGAATGCCTTGCTGAGCGCATCCTGAGCAACATCTTCGGCATCGGCGGGACGTCGCACAATGGCGAGCGCGACTGTGTAGGCCGGACGCAAACAAAAGCGCGCCAATCGCTCGATCGCCTTAGCCTCACCAAGCACAGCGCGCTCGACGTACTCCGCGATGTTAGTTACCGAAACTGGTGCGTCCTGCCGATTGACCATGTCATCATGGAGCCTTGACGCAGAGCCTTCGGACTGATGTTCTGTCAGTAGGGACTCAATGCTTGCGACGGGCGCGCGGCGGATCACCCAGTCAATCACTTCGTCGACTCTGGCTTCTCGTCCACCGGATCGTCAGGTGACCCACGAGCTGGGCGATGGGGTGGCATGCAAACAGGGTGTTGGTCATGTGCTTCAGACGGCGCTGACTGGCAGACTCATAACGTGACGCGTTCGTCGAACCTGACAACGCATTCGTCGCCCCAGTTCTTTCCATCACAGGCCTCAAATGCTTTGGCAGGTGGCTGACCGGGCGGTGGACGCGGCCCGTTTGACCGGTCACCAATGGGCGGTGAAGGAGCCGATGCGGGTTGCGCTGCGGCCTCGCCACAGGCGAGAACCGCCCGTAACGCGAAGGTGAGACTGCTTAACATGGACGGAGTCGGAATGACGTTGGGCATCTCAGGCTTTCTACGAACGACCGCCTTCCGAGCTGGTTCGTTAGGCAAAATCGACGCGTCGCAGCCGCCGGACTGGTGCCCCGGCCAGTGGGTAAGCTGCGTATTGGGGAGTGTCTCATCCAGGAGGTTGGTCGCGTGCTATTTCGCGGGCGTTCCAACGAGTGAGTACTTGACCTCACAGGGTAGGTCGGAAAACCCGTCCTTTGAACCAATCAAAGCGTCACAGAAGTACCCAGAAGCTTCGGTGTAGTTCGAGTCGACATCGGCTTCGATCTTGGTGATGTTCTGGCCCGACTTCGTCAGTGTTCCCGAATAGGAATCGTGACGCCTCACGGAGCATCCGGCACTTTCTGCGCTGGCCGCGGTAATTTGGAACACGTCAATTCTGGCAAGCGTAAATGCATTGCTACTGATGGAACCTTGAGTCGAATCACCGGTGTCGAGGTCGTACCATGTCAATGTGTCATCGGATTGGGTGATGCGCACTTGGAATTCTTCGCTCGCGCTCACGGTGACGGCGGCGCCGCAGGACGAGGTTGCCAGCGTGGCGGTAACGTTGAAAAGCGTACCTCCACTGCTCGTCTGACATCCTAAGATGGCGAGTGCGGCTGTCAGGGAAAAATACGATGCAGTTTTCACAGTTCTCTCCAATTTGCCGCAATGTATGCCAGCGGCAAGTAGACAGCTTGACTCGCTCGCGCGTTAGTTAAGCGTCGGCTCCGAACGGCTAGCGAGACGTCACCCAGAAAATTGGCGAACGATCCGTCAGTACGTGTTCGGGGATCCCTGGTGAACCGAAGCTGCTTCGGAGGGGCAAAACATGGCCATTTTCGGCACATGCGTAGCGCCGACGCGCTTTTACATACATGCTATCGTGCGATTGCCGTGCGCTACTGGTTGACCCTGTGCTACTTGCTTGCCTCGAGCGAAGTGCTCGCTCAATCAGGTGTTTCCGGAGGCAAACCGGACCCCTTCGAACTCGTCTGGAATGCACCTAGTGACTGTCCAGACGCGGCCTCTATTCGAAGGTCGCTCGCGCGCCTCTTGGCGACGGGTACGCGAACATCACGGCGCCTTCGAGCCGATGCCCGGCTCGAACCAGCCAGGGATACTGTTTTCACTTTGACGCTTCGGACGGAACTCGGTGGCATGGTCGGTGAGCGCATCTTGCAGGGGCACACCTGCGCGGCGGTGTCTGATGCTGCCGTGCTTACGCTGGCCCTCATGCTTAATCCGGACACAGAGCTAGAGCGCGACGCACCGACCCAGACCGCTCCAAAAGGCGCAGCACCGATTGGAAATTTGACCCTGCTGCCCGCCAAGACATTCGACCTAATCACCCCGACGAAATCAGCGGTACCCTTCGGTGTGCAGCTTTCGACCGACGTCGGTTTGGCCGCGGGAGTTCTGCCGCAGGTCGGGCCAGAGCTCGGGTTGGGAGTTACAGCTCTGTTGGGGCGGGCGTCGCTACTGCTCAACGCCGACTATGGTCCTGCCCAGAACAGCACCCTGGCGGAGCGACCGAAGATGGGTGGGCGCCTTTGGTCGGCCGCGTTGGGGCTCATCGGTTGCTGGACGCCGCGCGCTCAGACCTTCGCTGTTGGACCCTGTGTTGGCAGCATACTGACGCGACTCGAGGGCAAGGGCCTCGGCGTGCTGAACCCGCAAGGCGGCGTGGTCTATTGGTTTTCGCCGGCGGTCGGTGGGCACTTCAGCGCGCGGCTGCACCCGAGCCTTAGCCTGCGTGCGCTCGCCATGGGGCTTATGCCCGTTGACCGGCCAATGGTCTACTTGGACGAACTCGGGGTGATACATCGCCCTCCTTCCATTGCGGGCCGCGTGCAAATTGGGGTCGTGGTTGACTTACGTTGACGCAAGGCTTCAAAAGTGGCCACTCACGGATAAGTGCCTGATTTGGCGACGATCGAATGTGAACCGAATGAGGCTTCGGCTTCCGGCAGCACGCTGCGGGGGCCACCCAAAGGCACAGGCCTAGCCGGTGGTCTGCGCGAACTCTATGCGAGCCATGCGCCGTTGGCATGGCGCGCCTTGCGACGGTTGGGGGTTTCGGAGGTCGCTCTCGAAGACGCACTGCAGGACGTTTTTTTGGTTTTGCATCGGCGCATGAACGAGTTCGAGGCGCGAGCCTCGATCACCACCTGGATCTACGGAATCGTGCTGCGCGTTGCCAAAGACTACCGACGCGCCGAGGCGCGCCATAGTGCGAGGCTGACGCGTTTGGCTCAACAACTGGCCACCGAACTCGATAGCGTGGTCGATCCAGCCTATGCCGTCGAGCACCGCGAAGCGAACCAGCTCATGCATGTGTTGCTAGCCAAGCTTGCTGACGACCTGCGCGAAGTGCTGGTGCTGGTGGAACTTGAGGACTTGCCGTTGCGCGAGGCGTGCCAATCCCTGGGCGTCAATCAGCGGACGGGTCAACGGCGCTTGCGCGCGGCCCGGAAGGAATTCGACGCGTTGCTCGCGTGCCATCTGAATGATGCTGGGAGGTCGACCCCATGAATCAGCTCAGCCCAGAGGCCAGACGTTTGTTCCAGCTCGCGCGTTCCGGTGATGAGCCAAGTGTCCAATCGCTGCGACGCGTCGAGTCGTCCTTGGCAACGCATGTTGCTCGAGGTGTGGCGATTGCCACGGTGAGTACCGCCACGACCAAAGCTGCAGCGACCGCGGCTTCGACGCTACCATTGCTCAAGGTCATGACAGCGGTTGGCCTCGCGGTTTCGTTCACTGGGGTAGGGTGGTGGGGCATGCGCCAGAGTTCGCACCCGGCGCAGAAGCCACCCGCGGTGTGGTCTGAGAACCGAACCATCGTTCCCTCCCGGCCCCCACGAAGTGAAATCGCCAAGGCAAGCGAGGTAAGCGAAGCCTCTGAACCGGCAGCCACGCCGGAACCAGTGGCGCCGGTGCTACGGTCGCTGAAATCTCGCGCGCCGCTGGTTCCGGCTCCTGCGGATGATCCACTTCACGCCGAGATCCGCGCGCTGCGAGCTGCCCAACAGGCGCTGCGCGCAGGCGAGGGTGCACGAGTGCTCGCGCTCTTGCACCAGCAAGATACGACCTATTCCGGGGGCACTTTGCAGGAAGAGCGAGCTGCAGCAAGGGTGTTGGCTCTATGCCAGACAGGCCAGGTCGGTGAGGCCCGTACCTTGGCTCAGCGCTTCGAGCAGCGTTGGCCCAAGTCTTCTCTACTGGCACGGCTCAAGCACGCCTGTTGGAGCCCGTGAGTTTTTTTTGGTGTCGCGCTCGAATTCAACTGGCCACTTATCTATTCGACAGGGAGAACCATGATGCTCAAACTTGCTGGTATCGACGGACTTGGCTTGGTTGCGTTTGCTCTCGGCTCGGGCTTGGTTGGGGTTGGGTGCAACGACGCCAGTCTTGGCAACAATCAGGGGGCCAGTGGCGCATCGGGGGCCTACGCATCCACGACGAATCACAGTGGAGGTGGTTCTGGCGTTGGTGGCGCCAGTTCAAACGGCGGCGTGATAGCCAACGGCGGCGTGATAGCCAACGGCGGCGTGACGGCCAACGGCGGCGTGATAGCCAACGGCGGCGTGACGGCCAACGGCGGCGTGACGGCCAACGGCGGCGTGACGGCCAACGGCGGCGTGACGGCCAACGGCGGAGCCACTGGTTCGGGCGGTACCATTTCGAGAGGTGGCACGGCGACAACGGGTGGCACAGTCTCGAGGGGTGGCACGGCGACAACGGGCGGCGCCACCGGTGTTACCTGTGGCACGGCGGTCTGTGGCACTGGCCAATATTGCTGTGACCCAAGCTGCAACAGGTGCGCCCCGACCGGTTCATCTTGCATTCAAGGATGTGCTTCAGCCGGCGGAAATTCCACGGGTGGCGCGACTGGCACCGCGGGCGCAGCGGGAGTTACTTGTGGCTCTGCGGTCTGCGGCGCGAGCCAATATTGCTGCAACGCCAGTTGCAGCATCTGCGCACCAATCAACGGTGGAGGTTGCATTGCCATGGTGTGCACGGGCTCCGGAGGAAATACTTCGGGCGGAGCGGCGGGTGCTCCGGGCACAGCAGGGGCGGCGGGCTACCAACCCTGTGGCGGAAAGAGCTGCGGCGCGCGTTGCACTATGTGTGATCCCAACGACCTAAATTGCGTCGAGGGCGCGGTCATCAATTCCTGCAACATGGCCGGTCAGTGCGTTCCGGGTGCAGTGAACTGCAGCTAGGCAGCCCAGACACCGAGCGCTCGAAGTATTCTTACAAGATTACGATTGGTGGTGCTTCGGCGGTGGCACAACCAAACAACACCTCAAGCTTGCTGCGCTCACCACCAGATTGAATCTGCGCACAGGTTTGTGGGCAAGCGATGACGCTCCTCGGCTTGTTTGGGTCGTCGTAGTACCACCCCTCTTCGGCGTTGGTGCAGTCGGCCTTGCTGCTCACCTTACCCAAGTCGGTGGCAAACCCGGACCCGCTCGTGTAACGCACATTGACGCTATCGGCTACAAGGTTCTGACCAGAAGGTGGTGTAGGTAGAGCCCATTCGCAACTGCTCGTCGTAAGCGATGTCGATTCGCTTGCAACACATGAGCCAACGCTCTCACAGCCAAACACGACTTCCACTTTTCCTGCGGTCGACCGCTGCATTTCATCACAGGAGCTACTGCAGGCGAGGATCTTCGTGGGGTTCAAGTTGCTATCGAAGTACCATCCTCCCTTCGTGCCGCATTGGGCAGCCGAGGCAACACGATTGAGCGTGCTCGTACCCAGGGAATCGATGCGCGTGACTTTAACCAACGAAGGCGAGAAGGTCTTGCCATCGGTCTGGGCCGGTAGTTCCCATTCGCATGCAAGCTTACTGCCGGAGGTCAAGATGATTTGTTCCGCGAGACGATTGAATACAGGTGCAAAGTCCTGAAGGCACAGATCCCCACTAACTCCGACGGTGCGTGCGACGAGATCCGAATAGACGCTTCCGATCGCAGCAGCTTGAGCGCATTGCGTAAAGCAAAAGACTCCGCTAAACGTCCATTTCGCAAATAAAGTGGGGTCAAGCGCCGTAAAGTTACTTACGAACGTGGCCGCGCTGTTGTTTGGCGTGGCGGTCGCGTTGTCGTCCGTCACCACCACGAGCGACTTCGATGCATCGGCGCGCAAGTAACCTTTCCATTGTGGGTAGGTGCTAACGAACAGATTTAGTGCATCATTGCTGGCGACGGCCTGTGGAACGTGAGCGTAGTTGGGCAGATTCGTGTCGGCTGGACATTGACCAGAACCGAGCGGGGCACCGATGCAGATCCCGGTCGTGGGCCGAACCGTGGCGCCGCCGTTCCTGCCGCCGGTTGCGGCACTTCCGCCAACTCCGGAGCCACCACCCGTGCCCGTCGCCTGTGCGGCAATGACGATGACGTGAACGTCTATCCCGCTACTGATGATTCTCTGCGAGAACTGGTTCATCTGCTGCTGCACGAACTGCGTCTCCTCCGCCATGCTCGAGGAACCGTCGATGGCGAATACGATATCCGCTGGCTGCACAGTCCGTACGTCTGTTGCTGTCGCAGAGGTAGAAGCACACTCCTGCTGCACCATCCGGCCCCCGCTCGCATTGGTCCCATTTACTCCACCCGCATTGGTCGCGCCGCCACCCACTGACCCGATGTCGATGGTCATTGTCGAGCCCCCGGCGGCTAGCGCGGCGCCACCGCGAGTAAGCGTTCCCACTTGCGCAGTCGAACCACCGGTGCCCATGCCACTGCCTCCTGACGCCGCCTCATCACTCGTCGAAGGTTGTCTGCCAGAGGAGCAGCCACAAGTCAGCATGAACAGGGCACCGATGCTGCTGACGAACGATCCGAAGTATTGGCGAGGAAGTGTTTGTGACGTCATGAGAATTGCTCCTACGCGTGCGCCCACACCAGACACCCTCCGTGAACTTCAGGAAGGCGGCGACTGTTGCTAAGAATAGGCCCTGTCGCTAAGGGTCACTCCAGCGGATGACCACCAAAAGCCAACTAGGATGATTATGTGTCGTCGTCAAGTCTGTCAAACGTGGGTTGTTGGCCGGCGTTTCGCCGTCATCGCACCAGGCGGTTGCATGGTTGCTCGTGATGGCGAGCCACGGCTCGAACGGCGCAACGTTCGGCATTCCACAGAAACGTGAGCCAAAGGATCCCGTGCCTGACACCATCCCAAGCCGACACCAAATTCACATGTGTCTCGAATCTGTACGACCGGCACGGGACCGTTTCCGTGCTTGGCGCGACCACGCTAGGTGACGCGACCGCACCCCAAGCCATAAGCCAAAATGGCTACAACAACGCTGCTGCATGTCGCAGGCTGCCGCTGTCTCGGACTCGTGGCTTCTGAGTGTGGTGGAGCGCTTTGCGCTGGGATCTGCTTTGTGAACTCCACAGCGCTCGTCGCTCGAGTGCAGGTGTAACAAGATAGAACCCTGCCTCTTCAGTCACATCACGCCGAGCTGGCGGGGTGGGGAGTCTCAAGCACGCGAGCGCAAAGTGGATGGCCTGACGTTGCGGGTCAGCAGGTTCCACGGCGAATGGAACAATGAAGTGCAACCACACTGAATTTGACACTGTAATTTGGCCAAAGTCTCTTGATGTCACACCGGCCGATATTCGGCACGGTGCCGTGACGGTTCGCGGCGCGCGGCATGGGTTGCCAAGTGAGCCAGCGAGCTCATCGGCAGGTGCAGGCGCTCCGACCGTCCCGCGATGGTGACCAACAAGGGATCGGCGGGACCAAACTTGTCGCCCACAAACCAATCCCGATCAGCGATTTCGACGTCTACCACCCCAAGTTTGTCGACGATCGATCTAGCCACCGCAGTCGAATCGACGTGTCATGCGCTCGACGCTGACGCCGTTGATCTGGCGATTATGGCAGACCAGAAGCTTGAGCAGCGGTACCGAAGCGAGATCGTCTTCGCAGCCGAACTCGTGATTGCCATGGCGCCCAGGCATGCGCTCGCGAACCACGAGCGTGTCCGCTACGCCGATTTGCACAATCAACGTATGCTGCTTCATCTACGCGCAGAGACGGTCAAACGTTGGTTCATGCAGATGGTATGCCGTGATGGTTATGGACCTGGCCCCCGCGAGCTAAGTACATCCCGGTCCCCGACACCATCATCGAGCTCGTCTCGAGCGGTAACGGTTGCGCTCTCTAGACGCGCCGCCTTGCCGCGCGCGCGGTGGAGCAAGGCCACACATTGGTGTGCGGGGCGTGTCGAAGTTCTACGTGGCTCGAATATTCGCGTACAGTGACGAAGCCAACCCAACTGTATTGGCGCTACTTGGCAGTTCAAACGGTAGAAATTGGTTTACTTAACGCACATTTATCCGCAGAGCCGCGCATTCGGGCGTGAGGCGCCGGCTCGTTCGAGTTCGGGCTGCGCTTACCAGTGCGGATTGATGTTACCGCAGGTGCATGACCCAAAATGATCGGAACGATGGTATTGTTCCGGCACCGGAACAGCAGAAGAAGCCTCGCGCAGGGCACCTGCCTTACACCCGCCAACTGACCATACTTGAGTCTCGCCACATCTGGTGGCGAAAACGGCTAACCCGCACTGGTGATCGGTAGTCATGGAAAAGAAAGAATCTCGAGAATTTGCCGGGGCGACGGCGGTCGCGCGAAGCAATGTGCCGCCACCGGCAACTGGCACCTCGCCTGATTACGGTATTGCATCATTCGGCCACCGTTCGAACAGTTCGATGCCACCGCCCATTCAGGCGTTCGGAATTGCTCCACTCGGCGGCGCTCTACCAGGGGTAAAGTCACTTGGAGCAGGCGTATCACTCGCGTTGAATAGTCCCCTCCCAGTGAAACTACCACCGCCTGAGGCATACGAGGGTTTGCCGGCGCAATCTGAACCACCGAAGCAGTTCCCGGAGACCGAGGTGAAGACTGCGCCATCATTCGGGATTGCTAAGTCGACGAGCAGGATCGTTTCGAACCCGGTGCCGGATAACGATGACACCGACGATTGGGATCCAGTTGAACCGGTCACGTCACGCGTCGCAATAGTGTCGCGTGAGATGGCCGCGCCTGCGCCCGCAGCGGCCGCAACCGAACCCGCCACACTGGCAAGCGAGCTAGCGCAAGTCAATGGCGCGTTAGCGATGAACGATGATGAGGATGAGGAGTCTGACGAAGCCATGCATGCCAAATTGATGGCCATGCTTGCAGCGGCCAAGGCAAAACCCGATGACGTGCCGCCACCGCCGCAAGTGATCGTGTCTGAACCTCCGTGCCGCTCCGAAGGATCAGCTGCGTCCAACGTTGAATCGGCGGAGGCCGGGTTGGATGAAGATGCGGAACTGAGGGCGCTCATTGCAGCGGCCAAGGCAAAACCCGATGACGTGCCGCCACCGCCCCAAGTGACCGCGTCAGAACCTCCGCGCCGCACCGAAGGATCGGTTGAGTCCAAAGTTGAATCGGCGGAGGTCGAGTTGGATGAAGATGCGGAGTTTAGGGCGCTACTCGCCGCCGCAAAAGCGAGAGTGTAAGGCGCACTGGTAGGCTCGTAGGGGCTATCGGCCAGGCGGGTACTTGCTGGCGGAATCTCTATCAGGCAGGGCCCAACGTCACAGTAGAGCCTCCAGGATCCACGCGTTGAGCGTGACGGTCATCAACCCAACGCTGCCGAAATAGCGGTGTGCGATGGCGATTCGACTCAGAGCCGCAGCGCTGAAAACTGCCAACCTAGATGATGATTGGTGGCGGCGTTCCGCAGCTGACGAACTTGAGTGAGGTGTCGATGCGGAAGTTCGAATCGCCGGGGCGACGTTCGGCCCCGAAGAGTTCGAGCGAGTAGACCATGCCCTTAGTCAACCCCAGTTCTGCGGCGCGATCGTCGATGACAAGCTTTTCCGAACTCGCAATGTGAACACCGCCGAGATCGATCGCGAGCTTACCATTGATGAATACCCAGAGGTCATCATCACCGGTGAACGTGAAGGTTTCGCCGCCCTCGTACACAAATTCCGTGTGGATTTCGGTCGTGAAACTATAATTGTGCGAAAGATACTCAAGCCCGAACCCCACGCCGTCGAGTGGGAAATACTGATGCGTCGCGTCCGCGGCGGAAAACGTGTAGATCCCTTCGCCGTTAGCGTCGAGGCGGAACGCGACGTAATACGGAATGTTGATGTCCTGCACGTTGTTGTACCACTTGTCGAAATCCGCCGCACTCGTCAGCATGTTCGACGTTGCGCCGACTCCCGAATACACGGGCTTGTGATCGGCGCCCAAGGTGGGTTTGACCATGCCCTTGACCAGATTGCAGCAGTAGTTGCCAAAATCCTTCAAGGAGTTGGGTGTTTCAGCGTGATAGTTATGAAAATCCCTCACGATCCCCCAGAGCGTCGTTCCGCAGCCCACCGCTTGATTGGCATTTGTCGAGGGCGGGCTGGCACCCGCACCGTTGACCTCGGGCCCCAAACAGTACGCCCCGACGCTGCCGGACACGGAAGCGGCGACACACTGCTTGGGTGGCCATTGCACGACCGGAGGCTCAACCGTGCCAGAACCAGCGCCACCAAGGCCGATCGAGATGCTCGCGCCCCCTTGTCCCACTACTTGGGCTCCACCGGCTCCACTCGTACCGTCAGCGCCACTCGTACCGCCAGCGACTGGACTTGGATTGGCGTCGAAGGACGAGGTACTTACGGCGCAAGCGGTCAACGCGAACGGTACCGTCAGTAAGCTGGATATAAGGCGTGCAGAATAAAGTGCGATTGATGCCATAACGGGTGCCCGTTACTTTAGCGTCACCCCGGGGCGGGTCGAGTCGATTCGGCCTGGCTTCAAACTTCCCGCCGAGGATTCGAGCGCAGGTCTTTGCGTTACGTCTCCTCGTCCGTGGCAAGATTCGTCGCCAAAGGCAGAATGGTCGACACGACGGCCCCCTTCGGGCTATGAGTCCAAGAAGGCTTGCCCCCGACCGTCCTCTGTCTGCCGCCGCGCCATTAGCCACACCGGACTAATATTAGTCGTGACTCTCCGGGTCATCAGGCCATCGCCGCTAATGTTTGGTAGCAATCCGAGCGACCTGTGCGGTAGTTCGTGGACAGTGTCACCACCTACCAACGAAGAAGTGCAAGCAGTCAAGCAAGATCCCCTTGGGAGCCACGGCAAGCGCGTCGTGCAGGAAGGCACGGTCGAAGTGTGAGCCAAGGACGTGTTTGGGCGGGGGCGCAAGGCTGTCGCGTCGTTCACTCGCCGGCCACAAGACGCGACGCTGTCCGCGACGGTTTCACAACGTGCGCAGTGGCACCCCCCGCACGCTGGTTCGTCGCCCACATCATGGCACTGCTCGCCCTCCGAAGGCGCAAGGTTCAGCGTTCGTCCACCTAGAGGCCGGACTGATGAGGTGCGCCACTTTTTTGGACCAGTCTTCGCTCATCCCGGCGACTGCAGCGGGAAGCCCTCGCTACCAGTCCAGACCGCGGAGACGGACCATGAGGATAGAGAATCTGTCGAAATTGGCACTGGCTACCGGTGTGCTGAACGTCGGGTGCAGCAGTTCAGCGCCAGGCGCCTTGCGAGCACAGTCGCGTCGTGCCGTGCAGAACCAGCGCAGGAAATGTTGTTCAGTTGGAGCTCGGAAGGATGCACAATGATATCTGAGAGAGCAATTGGTTCGAAGTCACGCGCTGCCAGCATTGCAATCTGCGCAATATCCTACGGGTGCTCGGGCTCGTCCGGCAGCAACCTTGAACAACCCGGGGCAGCCTCTGGCTCGCACGGTTCTGGGGGCGCGATAAGCTCTGGGGGAACCGCCAATTCCGGAGGCATAAGCGTTACTGGTGGGGCAAAAAGCACGGGAGGTGCGCTCGGCTCCGGGGGCACTGTCGGTTCCTCGGGCGCGAGCAGTAGCTCGACCGTAATCGTCGCCACCGGTGGCAATAAAGGCAGTGGAAATGGCGGCAAGAGTAATACTGCCGGAGCGACCGGAATAGGTGGTGTGACCGCCGTGGGCGGACTGACGGGGACTGGCGGCGCGACTGTTACGGGCGGCACCTCCGGAACCAAGCTTGCCACCGGCGGTACCGGCGGGCTCGGTGGTGGCGATGCAGTCGCAACGGGTGGGACTAGTGCCGCGGGCGGCAAAACAGCGACCGGGGGCAACGCACAATGCCCTAGCAACTCGACGCTAAAGGCCGGAGACAACAAGGCCACGCTCCAGTACGGCGGCCGCAGTCGCAGCTATGTGGTCTACGTTCCAAGCTCTGTCAAATCGGGCACAGCTGTCGCATTGGTCTTTGATTTCCATGGCCACGGTGGAAGTTCGACGCAGGAGGAGTCCTCCAGCGGCTGGAAGAAGAAAGCCGATCAAGAGGGCTTTGTCGTGGTCTATCCCGATGGCGTAGATACGTCTTGGAACGTAGGGAATTGTTGTGGGCTAGCGATGTCGGAAAACGTCGACGACGTGGGTTTCACCAGGGCCATGCTCGAGGCCGTCAGCAAGGCGGCTTGCATTGACGCCAAGCGCGTCTACGCCACGGGCATGTCCAACGGTGCGGGGTTCACCCATCGACTGGGATGCCAGGCCGCGGACGTGATCGCGGCGATCGCCGCGGCGTCCGCTGACTTGGTAACCGATCCCTGCACGCCCGCACGCCCCATCTCGGTGTTGTCGGTGCGCGGGCTCAGCGACACTCTGGTCGCCTATGCGGGAGGGAACACGGGCTCCACGGGCTGGTACGACCCCGGCGCCAAGAAGAGCCTCGACCTATGGAAGCAAATCGATCGATGCACGGGCGCCGCGGTTACCTCACACACGTACTGTGAGAGTTACACATCGTGTGCCGCGGGCGTGGAAATCACGCTATGTTCGCTGCCCAATACCGGCCACGATACCTACAACAACGCGGTGAGCTTGAACGTGCCTGACGTCGCATGGGAAATGTTTCAGCGCCAACCAATGCTGTAGTGTCGCCTCTGATGCCTCAGGAGCTTGAATTTTCTGCCACGTTGGCACTTGGTGAAGGTGAGCCCAAGGCGACATGAATCGTCCAAAGCAGGTTTGGGTCAAGGTCACTTTTTTTGGACCGATCCAAGCGGATCTCGGCGACTGCGACAGCAAGTCGCTGTAATCGGTCCAAATTGAGGAGTCAGTCCATGACAAGAGTGCATCTGCCCGTATCGACGCTGCTAGCTAGTATTCTGGGCATTGGAGGTTGCAGCAGTTCGGACCCCGCCTTAGTGGGTGGCGGCGGGACGACCGGTGTCGTAGGCGCCTCTGGTGGCACGGTATCGAGCGGAACCGGCGGAGTCGTGGCCACAGGCGGCGCCGCGCAAGCCGCGACAGGCGGGACGACCGGTGTCATAATGCCGTCTGGTGGCTCCGAGACGACTGGTGGCACGAAAGCAACGGGCGGCGTGCGAGCTACTGGAGGGGTGAGCGGCCCCGTTGGTGTTGGTGGCTTCGGCACGGGCGGTAAGACAGGTAGCACTGGTGGCTCATTGGCGACAGCAACCGGGGGCTCGAGCGCCGCGGGCGGTGTGGCAACAGGCGGGCGATCCGGTGGAACGGCTGGAGCTGGGAAAGGCGGAAATAATGCGACAGGGGGAAGCGCCGCGGGCGGTGTAGCAACGGGCGGTACGTCCAGCACCGGACCTTGCACCGTGACCGCGTCCAAGGCCGCAGGCGTGACGGTGACAGGGTCTGGGCCGCATAAGGTTGTCGTTGAATCCAATTCGGCCATCAGCTGCGGCACCATCTACCGACCCGCTGATCTTGGAGGTACTGAGAAGTACCCGATCTTCGTCTGGGGAGAGGGTGCCTGCACAAGGAGCGGAACGTCGAACACGGCGTCCATGGGTGAAATCGCCTCCCACGGATACTTCGTTATCGCAGACGGCCCGCCAAGCAGCGGCGGCAGCTGCGCCAGCATCGGCATGTCAACTGACGTCGTGTCGATGGGAAAGCCCCTGGTCGAGTACATCAACTGGGCCATCGCCGAGAACGGTAAGTCTTGCAGCGCGTACTACGACAGCCTCGACACGACCAAGATCGCGTCGGATGGGTTTTCGTGCGGCGGACTAATGTCGTACGGTACCGCTGCCGATCCTCGAATGACGGCAGTTGGGATCACCAGCAGCGGGATGACCAGTGCGGTTGCGACCTTCTACAAGTCCATCCACACGCCGGTGAAGATCCTTCTCGGTGGCACGGGCGACGTCGCGTACACGAATGGCGAGAGGGACTACACGGAGATCAGTGCCCTTGGTATTTCGACGCTATTGCTCAGCAAAGATGGTGCTGGCCACGGAGGGGATTTGGGCAATGGCAAGGGGGACTTCAACACGGTCAATTTGGCCTGGCTGAACTGGCAGCTGAAGGGTGACACGGGAGCGACAGGCAAAGGCCTTCTCGTTGGCTCAAGCTGCAAGTACTGCAACGCCAGCGGTTGGGAATACAAGTCGGCGAACATACCATGAGATTGTCGGCCGTGGTTGATTCAAAGTCTCGCGTTGCCCTACTAGTCTTGTGCGTAATAGGTAAAGGTTGCGGAAGCTCGTCCGGCAGCAATCCAGAGCAGCCGGGTGCCGCTTCCGGTTCACCCGGTTCTGGGGGCGCGATAAGCTTTGGTGGAACCACCAATACCGGCGGGACAAGCGCCACTGGCGGGGCCGAAAGCACGGGAGGTGCGCTCGGCTCCGGTGGCAATGTCAGTTCCTCGGGTGCGAGCAGCGGCTCGACAGCAATCGTCGCCACGGGTGGCGACAACAGCCGTGGCACTGCAGGAACGACCGGGATTGGTGGAGCGACTGCTACGGGAGGCACCTCCGGCAGTGGCACGGGTGGCAAGAGCAGCACTGGAGGAACGCTCGGGGGGAGTGCTGGTGCGGGCACCGCACCGAAGACGTGCACCAGCTCGCTGCCTGTACCTAAGTCAGGGGATCAGACGGCAACTTTTCAATACGGGGGACGGTCTCGCAGCTACAATTTGCACGCGCCGTCGGGACTGACCGCGGGCAATTCGCTCGCGCTGGTTATCGATCTCCACGGGGCCGGTGGCAACGGGAAGCAGCAACAGGGAATGAGCGGTTTCAGCTCCCTGTCGGATACGGAAAAGTTCCTCGTCGTGTTTCCAAATGGGATAGACGGGTACTGGAATGTGGACGACACCTGCTGCGGCACGGCCGGCAAGGAGAAAATCGACGACGTTGGATTCGTCAAAGCGATCATCGATAAGCTGACCGCCGAAACCTGTATCGATGCAAAGCGCATCTACGTTTCGGGTTTCTCCAATGGGGGCGGTCTTGCGCATCGTATGGGTTGCGACGCGGCCAACGCCATCGCCGCAATTGCCCCCATAGCTACCGACCTTCGGACGCAGCCCTGCAACGCCGCGCGACCTATCTCGATGATGGAGTTTCGGGGCATGACTGATTCGTTGGAGCCCTACGAAGGCGGGGTCGTGGGACCAGCGGGCGGGCAATATACCGATGTTGGCGCGAAGCAGTCGCTGAAGCTTTGGGCGGACATTAATCAATGCACCGGCACAACGACGAAGATTGACACGTATTGCGAAAGCTACACTCTATGTGCAGACGGCGTAGAAACGGACTTGTGCTCGCTCCCCAACACCGATCATAGCGCGTACAGCAACTCCCTCGGCTTCAAAGTCGCGAGTGTTGCTTGGAGCATGTTCAAACGTCAAAGAATGAAATAGCGCGGCGCGTCCGGTGTCGGAGAGTGCAGGAACGCACTGCGATGGGTATGCTTCTGCCTGACGCAACATGTCTGCTGCCGCGTAGCCTGGCTCAATTTCCGGGGCTTCCCGGCACTGTGAGCTGGCTTCGTCGCCCCCCAAAGCTGGCCAGCGCCTTCACAGAGTGCAGATCTCATTTGAGGTACGGGTGATATGGCCAGCAATATTTTGGATGCCTATCCTCGCTAACAGGAAGCATTCGTCTTTTTCAACCTCAAAATCACCGCCGACGCTCCGCACTGAGCCCAACCCCTTCAAGTTGTTATTCGTGCAGTTGCTGTGTGTAACCGAAAGCTCACCGCCGATGCTGGTCAGCGAGGCAAGGCCATCCACATTTCCCAGGTCGTACATCCATTGAATCACTAAAGAACCGCCGACTTTCCTCAGGCAGCAGAGGGCATGCAGGGATTTAAGTGACTCATCTCCCTCGAGGGTCAAGTTGCCCGTGATTTCAACCACGCCTTCTAGCGCGTCTACCTGCGCTTGAGTCGTGAGTCTGACGTGGCGGTTGAGTACCCTCGGGTTGTTCGCTTCGGTGCAATCCCCGCACTCGGCATAGTCAGAGGACATACAACTGGTTAGAATTCGCCCAGGCTCAGCCGGGGGATCTCCGGTTGATGCGGATGGAACGCTGTCCCCAGAACTCGGTGAACCACCATCGTAATTCCAAGCCCCAGCTGACCCAAGCGCCAACCCCGAAGCCGAAGTGCCTCCCTGGTTAGCGCCGCTCGTTCCAGTCGAGCCGGTGTGAGCCGCTGGAGCGCCTCCAGATAATGCGACTTTCTGCGGCGAGTTCTCGTCCCCGTCCGCGCTACTGCTGGCAACTTGTCCACCGCAAGTGTTGAGCCCCATCACGCACAAAGCGGCCCCAAGCAACTCGTGCAATCCTTTTGCCCGATTCATCCTCTGCGTATTTGACATGGCACCGAGCTCCAATGATGCTCGGTCACGCTGGGAGCGTCAAGCCATGACTCTTCGTAACTCGCCGTTCGGTTCGATGGGATGCGCAGCGCGCAAGCGTCGTGCGTCGAACACGCTCGAGTGTGTTCGAAATAGGCTCAGGCATTCCACGGATTTTTGGACGGGCTTCTTTGCGCATGATCCGTACGATTTCTTGGCGACAGTTTGCGACCGGACTGCAGCAAGCAGCAATTACTTTTCGACGCTGGCGGTCCGTGTCAAGCCGGTGAGGCGTGCGTGATTGACTCAGTGGACGAGACCCGAATGTGCAGTTATGAAACCGGTCCGCTGAGGGCCACTTGCGCTCCCGGCAAGCAATGCCGGGCTTATGTCGTCGACCCAATCCGCTGGTCGGGGTGTTGGCTGCCAACCGGGGAGGGAGCTGGCCATTTCAAAGTTCCTCTGCGACAAAAGTGAGCGGCGCGGTAAGGGGTCGCAGGAGCCGTTTAGGCGAGCGACGCGTGTGGCAGCATCGCTGAACGATGGTAGCAAGAATTTCGCGTAGAAAGCCCAGGGTTGCCAGTTGCCAATTTCAAGTGAGTCCTGGCTAATTGCGGCCGCTCATTGGTCAGAAGCTTCCCTCGCGCAGCGAAAATGCGCTATGTGTATCGCTCGATGACAATCTCGGCCTTGGCGATTTCAGGGAGCCCCCGCAAGGGTGGCAACACTTCGATTCTGCTGCAACGATGCCTAGATCGTATGATATCGCAGGGCATTGCTGCGGAGTTGGTGTCGCTTGCCGGAAGCGAAGTGCGCGGTTGTGACGCGTGCAACGCGTGCTGGCAAAGTCGTGATGGAGCGTGCCCTAGCATTACCGACGACGCCTTTCAGGAATACTTTGCGAAAATGCTTAAGGCCGACATCATCATCGTTGGATCACCTGTTCATTTTGGCTCGGCTACGCCAGTACTAATGGCTCTGCTGGATCGCGCGGGTTATGTGGCTCGAGCGAATGGTAATCTACTCTCCCGCAAACTGGGGGGGCCAATTGCGGTAGCGCGCCGCGCGGGGCAGAATTTCACGTTCGCCCAATTGATAATGTGGTACATGATAAACGATATGGTTGTCCCCGGCTCAAGCTACTGGAACGTGGCGGTGGCTCGTGAAGCCGGTGCGGTCTTGCAAGATGAAGAGAGTCTCCTTACGGTCGATCGGTTCGCCGATAACCTTGTTTGGTTGGCGCGAAAGACCGTGACCCAATAGCGCGCCATTTGCCAGCGCTCAGAAGGTCGCTGACGGCCTCAGTGGAGCTTCCTGCCCCAGGGCACGAGTCTGCGAGACATTGGCCTGCTTGCAGATGCCAGGCTCTTGCTGCTGGTTCGGCGTGATTACTTCGGGGTTCGTAACGACGTCGAGACAGTCGTATTCGCTGACGCGAGGAGTACGTGTCGCTATGCCAAGCCGCGAGATACTACTTTCGATAAGCACCTTGTTTGTCGTCCATTGCTGTGGAAAAGGGGGAAACGAACGGTCAGGGCAGTAACGGACCCACTTTTGGGCATGCCAGCGCCGCAGCGCCAGACGTCGGTGGCGAAAGGACGGGAGGTGGGACATCGTCCAGCTTTCAAGGCGGCACTGCCTCCTTCGGCGCCTACAGCTGGCCTTGGGTCGATGGTAGCAACGCTCGCTGTCCGTATTTCATGGATGGCTTCGAATATTGCCCGCTTTTGACCAATTTTGGCAGCTTCGGTACGAGCGGTACGCGGGTCAGCTATACTGGTTTTCAGCTGCCTGCCTTCGTGCGCTTCCTCCAACTTCACGGTATTGAGCAGCCGTCGGCTGCGTGCAATTCGGCAACCGTAGCTCGTCCGCCTGGCATTTGCACTATCCTGCTAACGCATGTGGCACAATGATGCGAAGAGACGGATGTCTGTGACCGTTGCCGCGACTCGCACAGCTATGGAAGATAGATTTGGCAGTTCCTGGTGTCGCACGCGCCAAGTATGGATTGCCCTGCCGTCCACGGGCCCGCGTCACAACCCTCGTGAAGTGATTGTACGATCCCGTCGCCGCAATGCGGACCGAGTTGGCAGTTGACGAGACAACCAGCATAGATGGGCCTAACCAGAGGCGAGTTGAAACTGCCGAAGTCGCACTGCTCGGATCCGTTCGTGATGCTATCACCGCAGAACGCAGCAAATTGGCAATCGGGCGTACAGCCGCCGTAGCTGCCATCATTGATCCCATCGTCGCATTGTTCACCGGTTGATGACTCGACGACGGCGTTGCCGCACGTCCCATCTCGACCGCATTTGGCACTGCATTGTCCGGGCTGCCCGTTGAGGCTGCCGTCATCGCAAAGCTCGCACAGCTCGCTGTCAACCATGCCGTTGCCGCATTTGGCAGCCGCATCGGTCATGCTGAGGCAAGCGCGCCCCGACACCGCACAACAGTAATCTGGTTCAACGCTACAGGTGTTCGAGCAGCCGTCACCGCTGACGAGATTGTGATCGTCGCAACTCTCACCCGTCGCGAGTTGGCCATCGCCGCAGACGCGCGTGGTGGCGCAGAGCTGCTGCGGGCAAAGGTAATCGTTTTCGCAATATCTTGAGCAACCATCGTCACTGGTGACGTTGCCGTCGTCGCATTCTTCGCCGAGTTCGAGGATCCCGTTGCCACAAACCTGCGCCCTTCCCACGTTGGTGGTGATCGAGATTGGCGTGACTAAGCCGCCCGAGTTTAAGTTTCCGCCCGCTGCGCCTGCGCCACCACTGGACCATGCCGTACTAGCGCCGGTGCCAGCCTTGGTTGCTTGAGTTCCACCGGCGCCTACGGTGCTGCCACCGTTCTCGCCCGGCTGCGAGTTTCCCGAGAGGTCGCTAGCCTTGCCTCCGCAGGCCGCAGCCGCTAACCACGCTGCAGCAATGACAGCGCAGTGGCTTGGTGTTCGACTTGGGTACATCTTGCGCACAATCAGCTCCAGTGGGAGCATAGCGTTGTTCGGGATCAACGGATGACCAATATTTGCCGTGTTGTCAGCGCTGCACTTTCAAGTCAGGCGGTGCGCGCGGATCAGTGCATCGACGCTAGCGACGGTGCGCGGACGCTCCGGTGACGACCAATGCCCGCAGAAGAATCGAGTGGGGCGCCAACAACCTCGACTGAGACCCGCAACTGCAAGGGATCCGATCAGTCTCGTCCGAGTGAACGCCGTGTTCACACAAGTACGCCTGGCAAACCAACTCTGGCCCCCTTCTCGGTCTTCTGACAACGATTCGATTAGGAAATGGGTTGGAATAGATCCCCAACACTGCAGCAGATATGACACATCGCGCACTCGGTCATATTGCCGCTCGGAGCAGGTTGCTCGGCCAGCTCTCGCCTACCCTGCTTACGGCTTTGATGGCCGCTCTGGCGTGTGGTGGCAGTGGCACCTCGTCGTACGGCGCAGGCGGTTCCGATAAGGGGGTTGGGGGAGCAGCCTTCGGCGGAGCAAGTATTGGTATCGGCGGCAACCAGGCCGGGGTAATCGGAGGAAACAGCTCAAATCTGTTTACGGGGGGGAGCCAGCCCGTCGGCGGGACGCATCCGACCTGTGGCGCAACCTCAGCGGGCGGCGCACAGCCAACTGGCAGCAGCGCTCAGTCTGGAAGCTCAACGGGCGGGCGAGCAGCGAATGGCGGAGGCTTCGCTTCGGGAGGGACCGCTGGGGGCGGTCTGACCATCGAAGCCTATGATTTCGCCGTTGTGAGCAACACGACGTTTCAAGACATCCGGGTCGAAGCCGCAGATAGCATGCTCATCAATCTGGCGTTGGATCTGCCGCCCTCATGGCGAACAGCCGTCAATACCGGCGTTTACAAGGACACCCATTTTACCAACGTGAGCTCGGGCACAAAGAAGGTTGTTGCTATGCATGGCAAGTCCGCGAACGTCAACATCACCGGGGTTCATTTCAAGAGCTTCACCGTCCAGGGCAACGCGGTTACCAGCCGAACCGATGCAGACGCCTGGAACATCAATTCATATGTCTCCGGCATTGACTTTCAGTGAGTCTGATTGCCCAAAACTGTGCCTTTGAGGCTGATGGATGTCACGGCGGCACGGAAGCCGGTTTCCGTGCCGCTTCGCCCTGTCGCTCTTCCTGCGGCGAACCACCGCGTTGAATAGCGCTTCGGTGCCGCTTCTTTCCGGACATGATCGACAAAAACGTCGAAGCCTCCGCGGCAGCATCCTCGGAGGCTTCGTCCTGAGCGGCTCGCTCGTCGCGCACCACCGGCTCACGTTGGGCGTAGGCTCTAGATCTTCGAACTCTTGGGCCGTCGCCTGAGCAAGCCACCTGCAAACAGGCCTATTACGCCAATGAGGGCGAAGGGCTTCGAGCCCGCCCCCTCTCCTGCGACGCGACAGCTGCAGCCGCCTGGCTCACTCGAGGTCAGACTGTTGTCGACAGCGCTGGTGCCAGACGAATTCGCCGACCCGACTAGACCACCGGTACCTGGTGCACCGCCCAGGCCGGGATTGGTGCCAGTGCTTGGTGCTCCTCCGGTTTGCTTTGCGCCACCGGTACCAGATGCATTTCCTCCGACAGCGGCAGCCACGCCTCCCGTCGTCGCGCTACTTGAACCGCCAACTGTTGCGCCACCGGTTGCCTTTGAGCCTCCAATAGCCACTGAACCACCTGTTGACCTGGCACCTCCACTAGCGCTCATGGTGCCTCCGGTGCTGAAGGCCACTGCACCTCCGGAGTTTACGGCCACCGAGCCGCCAGTTGGGCCTGTGGCAGAGCCACCGGATGCTTTGGACCCTCCGGTGCCCACTGCACCACCAATGCCCACTGCACCACCAGTGCCCGGTGCACCAGCACCGCCCGGACTGCCGGAACCAACCAACGAAGTGACGCTCGATGCGTCCAACGACACAGACAATGAACCATTGGATGCGGTGACTGCACCATCACTCGCCAACGTCTTGCTCGATGATGTCGTGTACTTGGTGAAAGAGGAGATGGTCGTACCAGGGATCGAGATCGCTAGCGTGCTGGCTGAGCCGGTGTTGACGACGTTGACGACCACCGACGTATCACTCTTGTACGCCGAAAGGGACAGCCCGGACCCAGGGCTCGCCGTCGCGTCCACTCTGTACGACCCGGGGCGCACGAATTTAGACCAGTGCCCGATGCATCCTCCGCGCTTGGTGACAGCGCCACCGTTGATGAAACTGTAACTTCGCTTGATGAACCACCACACGTAGGCGTTCATTTGGCCTGTCACCATGGTGTTGTGGACTTCTGTTGCCACCCCCAGTGCGTTAGGCCACGAGTTTGCATCGGTTGTACTGTCCGTGTAGTGCTCGGTCATCCACATCTCTTTGCCCGCCCCTTTTGTATTCCAGTTTGGGTAGGCGTATGCGCTCACGGCAGTACCGTAGAGGTGCGTTCCGAACAGAGCAACATTGGCGAGAGCTGCGGAGTCATTCAGGACGGCATCGTAGTAGCTCTTGGCATAATTGAACGACTCACAGGCCATGAGCTTCGTCCCCGTGATTGTCGCGCCGTAGTTCAGAATGAAGTCATGGCACGAAGCTGCGCTCCACGAGCCCCAGCCTGCCTGCGACCCATAGTCAGGTTCGTTTTGGACGCTGATAGAATAGAGGTCGACGCCCTGCCCCTTCATGTAGGTGACAAAGTTGTTCAAATGAGTCGCGTACGATGCAAAGTCGGAGGAGGTATAGGTGTGGGCAGCGTTCCACGGCGTCGCCATTACGATTGCGCCAGCGGCAATGGCGGCTTTGGCGGTGGCCACGTCACCGGACCCAGGGTTGCCGTCGGTTACTGGAATTCGCAAAATGGAGAGGTTGAGTTGGCCGGCCCCGTTTCCAAACGCGAGGGTTCGATCAGCGGCAGTCATGTCTCCGGCCCATGCGGCGTGGTTCATGCCGCCAAAACCACGGATGTATTGTTTCTGGCTGCTAAGGGTGACAGTCGCGGTCTGCGCTAATGCTTGGTTGACGGCACAAAGCGTTAGAGCGCCGCCTAGGGACGCTAAAATGGTTCGTTGAAAAGTTTTCATAGGGATACCTGACGTCTCCGGCTGCATTGGGGACAAAGGGGACGAAGCGGGAAAAGCGCTCAAATGCCCAACGATGGTCATGATGCAGTGATATCCGCCCAGCCCATTCCATTAACAAATACGGCTACGGCAACCGAACACCGCCGAAAAGTCAGAGCGCTTCTGCCTTAGCTGCACGATGCCGCTGTCGGTGCCATTGACATTGACAAACGCAGCTAACGGCAAACGAGGTCTTGCTAGCTAGCGTGACGCACAGGGGCGGTCGGTCGGAGATATCTGCGAAGAACTGAGTGAAGTGCGAGTCAACTTTGATGATTCAGCTGCGGCTTGTGACGTCCGCCCAAGCGCGCACAAGGCCTGGATGCGTGAGGCAGTTCGCTCTTGAGCGAGAGCACCGGAAGGAAATCTGCGCTGGTGCTCGTCGAGTACCTTGAGCGCTGCCGCCGGCCGACCATTGCGAATTTCCTTTCCCGCGAGGGTAAGGATCGCCACTTCTTCTCCCAACGAATCGCCGCGCGAACGGGGCACGCGCGGTGGTTGGTCCACCTGAGTCGGCTGAATGCTGGCGGCGGGTTCGACAGCTTCCATCGTGGTTACCGGTCTCTGCACGTCGTGGGTGTAGGAGGGAGCAGGCACGGCAGAAAGTTGGGCGGCAATTGCGCTACGCGACGGCTCAAGCCTCGGTGCTATTCTGTTCAGCAGGTAGTAAGTGCCGCCTACTGTGATAAGCCCAACAGCCCCGATGACTTTTGCCAATGTCGCCAGGGCATGCCCCGAGACCAGACTTGGTGATGCGAGTGCACTCGGCGCAATTCCCAAAGTTGCGGCTCCGATTCGTTCCGCCAGGGCCTGTGTCATACGCAATTGATCAACACTCGTGGGCTGAAACCCGTTCTTGCCGGCGTCAACGATTGCGCGTGCTTCGTTACTTAGTTTTGTCACGGAGCACCTCCCCGTCTGCTTCTTGCGTCATGCCGTGCCAGAGCTGCCTCAAACAACTGCCGTGCAGAACGCAGCCGGGAATAGACCGTGCCAAGCGGAATCTCCAGTGCGTGAGCGACTTCGGGCATCGTCATTTCCTCAATTTCCGCCAATACGAATACTTCGCGCTTGGGTGCATCCAGTTCCTGAAGCAGAAGCCACAACATTTTCACCTGATCGGAGTGCTCCGCAATGTCTAGCGGAGTGGGCATTAGTGAGGGCGCCGTGCTCTCTTCCGTTGCGGTGAGTGCTGACTCAGCTCTGGCCCGGTCCAACCGACCATGCGCGAGCACAGTGCGTCGAACAATTCCGTAGATCCAACTTCGCAGTGCCGAGGGAGTTATCAACGTGGAAAGTCGGGAATGGATGACAATAAAAACGTCCTGGACAACGTCGTCAACGGCCGACGGGGCGATGCCCAATCGCCGAACGCATCTCCAGACGAAGCTGAAATACGTTTGATAGATGACCGAGAAGTGAGGCAATTCGCTTGCCGGACCGGGGCTCGCATTGTCCCCTGAATGCGTAGATGGCGCGGCAGCCGAGGATTGTCCTGACATCATCAATGCATCCGGCAGTGACTCAGGACACGACGGCCCATCAGAAAATCAGTTCAGTGCCAAGGCCGAATTTCAGGGACAAGAGTGAAGACTCGTAGACTTGCCCAAAGCCCTGGTTCACGAATACCGGACGCGACGTGTTGATTTCCGCAGCGCCGGTCGCGAACAGTCCGGCCCACTCCGCCACGTAGAACCTGACGACGAGCACCGCGCCAGCCGAAAATATGGTAGTGCTAGCGGATTTCGGTACCAATCCGGCAGTCGTGCCAGTGGCGACTAGTCGCGTCCACCCGCCTCGAAGACACGGTGCACCTCCGAATCGACCAACGCGCCAGGTTCGGCAGAAATCCAGATCGACTGAATATTGGGCGATGTTAGCGGTGTTTCCAGGCCAGCGGCCCTGCAAACCGCGTTCGGGCCAATAGTAACCACTGAATGTGGCCTCCCACCGGGCATAGCTAGCACCCAACCCGAGGCCGTAGCCTAAGGTCAACCCGGGCAACCTGCTGAAGCTTCCGCCAATCGCGGGAAGACGCAAATGCCCTTGGATGGCGGTCTTCGGCTCTGATCCTTCAGCCCCTTCAGCGTACTTTTCAGGCTGCACTGGCGCGAGTAGTGGGGTTACTGTGCCTTCAGCTGTATCCGAGGCGTCGGGCAAACTACTTCGACTACGTGGCTCAGGCTCGGGATCACCCAGGTCATCTGTAGTTAGGACAGACTCGTGATTGCTGGCTACGCGCACGAGCAGGCTAAGGGAAATGGCCGCAGCCCCTGCGAGATGCTCACACGAGTCAGATTCAAGTTCCCGCCTGCCAGAGGCCGTGCCGCTCGTGATGACCAGAGTAAGTTGATACTTCTCGCCACTCCAAACAATCCGACCTTCGGCACGTAGGCGATCTGGGGTGACCTCAAGGTCACCTACAATGTCCCGAATGCGCGCCTGCACGTAACTCGAAGTTGGACATTGCGTCGGAACGTCCCACCGCATCTCTACAACAGGCTTGGTTTGACCGAAGCTCACCCGAGGAATCGTCACCAAGGCAAGAACAACGCTCGCAAACCAGCCGACGCAGTAGCGCATCTGCAATCTACTCAGGCCGCACATCAATGCGCCAACCTTTCGCATGCCACGGCCCACGGCACAATCATGGATCTGGAGAGAGAGCGACATCGTCCACGTAAACAGTGGTTGTCAGTGGTGAGAGGTCAGTTGCGTAATTGCCAACGTACCATTGTCCCCAATTGCTGTTCTCCGTAATACCAGTCGAGTTGAGTACGAGTTGCTCGTCTTGATATAACTTGATTTCGCCTGTAGCATCCTTGGCACGCTTGAGGTAAAAATTCACCTTGAACCAAGTGTTGATTGGAATGGCTTTGTCACTCGTGAGGCTAGTCGTCGGCTTGTTCACGTAGTCAGTGACCGACAGCCGAAGTTCACCTGTGCCGGTTTGCACGAGTGACACATCCCATAGGCTCCACCCGCCGCCAGAGGGAGTATTGCTCCCGCTTATGTACATCAGGTTCCACGTGCCACTTACGATTTGAGCCGAAGGAATGTAGAACCAAGCACTGTAGTAGGCACTTGTCGGAAATGTACCTTGCCGAACACAGCGAGCCTGAGTGCCTTGGTTGTTGGGGTCGCTGTTGATCGTATAAGCAACAGCAAAGTTTCCCGTATGAACGGGAGAAGTCACCAACTCATACGTCGCCGAACCTCTTCGGTAGCAGAACCCACTCGTGGGGGCGTAACCGCAAAACCCCGTTTCAAAGCTCGTGGACCACGGAAACGCGAAACCGGTAGGGGTATCAATACGCTCACTCGGAGGCGCCGCACCATCCGTACTGGAGCACTGCCCGATTTCCAATGGCCTATCGCAAGCTACCTGCATCATCGCCAGCAGCAACACCCATTGAGTATGCACAAGCCTCGACGCACCTCGCGGGCTCGACAGCCACAGAGGGATCACGCGCCACGAAGGGGGATACGAACGAACGGCGGGCCTCAACAGGCCTGATGCTAGCGCGCCTGGCGTCGAGTTGTACTGGAATTGGGATCCGGGCGCGTTATGGACCGATTCATCGGACTTGCCGTGGCTAGTTCAGAGGATCCGCGTCGTCTGCAGTGAGGGTGGAGGCTATCCCCGAGCAGGTTCTGTAGGGTTCAACTGCATCACCCGTAACCTATTGCGCCGGTCATGTCCGCGCAACGGGTGGCGCTCGCCTGGCACGACGTGTACCAGCCTTCAGATTTCGTTTTATCGTACCCAGACTTCGCGATGCCACCGGTGCAATTGTTCAGATTCGCTGATGCGCCTTGGCTTCGTCGGCAACGGCGCGTAGGTCGAGTTTCACTGTATGCGAGAAGTCAGGGATAGTGAGCGAGACACAGTTGGGCTTGCTGGCAAGAAAGAAGACCAGGCGCGAGAGTGGATCGAAATCAGATCTTGGCTCACCGGGGGCGAGTGGGCGTTTGCGGGCCACCTCGAGCAGACTGTGATCCATCCAAATCGGAAAGACTTTGCGATTGAACAAGCCCCGTGTTGCGTTGTCGATGTGGTAAGGTTTTTGGCGCGACTCGGCAGGCTGTAGAGCTCGGGGCAAATCGCCAGTGCCATCATTTCCGGATAGAGCAAAACGCCCTTGAATCGCCGCGTGGTCGAGCCAATGACGAGGGATTGCTGTTCGAGCTCGAAGGACTGGTTCTTGTAGTCGAAGGCGAGCTCGTGCCACGCGACGGATTCTCTGGTTTCGAGCACGTGGCGGTACACGCGCGCCTTGTCGAGGGCACTAATGCCCGGGCGCTCCAACAGACGCTGCTCAACGTGGAACTCCGTGACGAGTTTGGCCCACTCTGGGCACACCTCGGGGATCGCGCGGAAGTACGCTTCGCGCTGCCCTTTGACGCGTTCGGTGAGGGTAATGGCTTCGAGTTCAGCGACGATATTGGGGTTGAACGGCGGCATGCGCTTTAGAAAGCAGCGGGCGAGATTGCCTTCCGCCCAAGCCAACAGAGTTCTGCGGCGGTCTCGGGCGCGTGCCTGACCCGACTGGTATCGGCGGTCTGAGTCCGCTTGAAGATTCGCGACCGGTCACCTTTGGTCCGGCGGCTGCTTCGTGATTGATTTTTGTCAGGGGCACGCGGCGACGGCGCATGGGCGCAACGCCGTGGTGAGAATGCGTCGGCCCCGGATTACCGTAGGAGTCAATTATGCGTTGCCGAGATCGCGCGTGGCCACGTCACCGCGACGCACCGACCAAACAGCGGGGAAGAAGTTCTTGACGATTCGTGCTAGAGCAGCGCCAACGCATGCGAGAGCGGAAGGTGCCCTCAGCAGCGGCGGTTCGCCGACTGCGCCGATTCAAACCGGTGGATCTGCCCAGTTTTGGCGCGCGGCCGTCCAAGCGCGTCGGAGAACTTTTGGGCGATCGCTACCGGATCGAGGGGCTTATTGGTTCCGGTGGCACTTCCAACGTGTATCTTGCGGTCGACACGCGGGTCGGTCATAGCGTTGTGGTCAAGCAGTTGAACCGAATTGGAGCGGAGAACGCTGGAATTCGTGCCCGATTCCTGGCAGAGGCCGAGGTGTCAGCGGATTTGCAGCACCCGCGGATTATGCGTGTGCTTGATTTTAGTGTGGCGTCGGATGGGTTGCCCTACCTCGTGACCGAGGCCCTGGTGGGCGAGTCGCTGTCGACCTTGTTGCAGCGGCGGCCGTTGTTGCCAGCAAAATTGACGCTGATGATCGCTCGTCAAACTGCTCAAGGGCTCATTGCTGCCCACCGCGCGGGGATCGTCCATCGCGACATCAAGCCGCACAATCTGTTCTTGCTTGGCCCAAGGGGAGCGCCGTTCGGAGTCAAGATCATCGACTTCGGTATGGCTCAAGTCACGCACACCAACGACCCGAGCGCGTTACATACCGTGCTTGGCACCCTCGAATACATGGCGCCCGAGCAGGCCGTGACCGATCCGGTGGATGGGCGCGCGGACATTTATGGCTTTGGGATCGTATTGTTTCGGCTATTGACGGGCCATTTGCCGTTTCAGGCCGATAGCGAAATCGATCTTCTCTGCCACCAACTGTACTCGCCGGTGCCCACGCCTTCGTGGTTCGACAGTGAGATCCAGCCGCATCTCGATGCTATTGTCACGCGTGCGACGCGCAAGCACCCAGACAATCGCTACCCCAACATGCGGGTGATGTTGAGCGACTTGGATGTGGCACTTGGGCTTTGCCACGGCGAGCCAGCGGATACGTCACTTGTCGTCGAGCCCGACCGGTACCACCCGAAGAACCACAAGGGCCGTGAGGTGGCAGATTTGTTGGCTCAACGCCACGCGTCCCTGGCACTGAACCACGATGGGCAATCCGAGCGCGATGCCGCCTATGCCCTGACGCGGCCCGAAACGATCATGCCCGAAGCGATTTCGGGCTTGCAGGCCACAGACAAAGCGGACCAAGCAGGTCCCGATTCAATCGGGTTTGAAGAGTTGCCGGATGAGGACTTGGTGGGCGAACGCTGAATTGGGCATGTCGAACAGCGACCGGACATTTGCGGCCTAGCGGGCTACAGTTCTGGCATGCGCCAAGCCATTCGCATTGGGACGACCGTTTTACTGTGTTGCGCGTCAGCGGCTTGTGGCCCCCGGCCCGAGCCACGCCAGAGTCAAAAGTCTGAGCCCGCAGATCACGACGACAGCGCAGCCAAAGACAGCGCAGCCAAAGACAGCGCAGCCAAAGACAGCGCAGCTAAAGACAGCGCAGCTAGAGACAGTGCAGCTAAAGACAGTGCAGCTAGAGACAGTGCAGCTAAAGACAGTGCAGCTAAAGACAGTGCAGCTAAAGACAGTGCAGGCGATTCGCCAGTGAGCAAGTCGTCTACAACGAAGTCACAGGCAGACTCCGCAAAACACAGCGCGGGCGAAATCTGCGAGAAGGTAACGCGCCGGGCGAGCCAGAAGTGCACAAAGCAGATCGCGGGCTTATACCAATCAAGCTGCAACCATTACCTGAAGAACCTAGGCCAATGCGAAGAGGAGATCCGCGTGGCTTTGGAATGTCACTACCAGGCGCCAGATGAGTCCTTCTGTGCGCACGAGGTTGACCAGAAATGCTCGAAGGTCAATCGGGAGCTCAAGGCCTGTCAACGTGGTACTGCGCCCGCCGAGCAAGAGACCGCTGCAGACCATCCTGTCCCTTCGAATTGGGAAAAGATCTGCGACACTCAGCTTGGTTTCACCGTCGCCATGCCAACAGGTGCGCACTTAGACGACAAAAGCAAGCGCCGAACTTGGGAAGCCAAAGAGAACGGCGTCGCGTACTACGTAGCCGAACTCGAACCACCCAGAGGCAAGCTTAGCAATCCAGTGTACGTGCGCACGGTCATCGCTTACGTGGGCGCGCGGTGTCAGCAACACCTCAAATTGCATGGCGAACTCGAGACTAAGGGCACAACCGTGGTCCAGTACCACTCGGGCTGTCCTGATGGCTCCGAATGGCACGGCATGCTGCACTTCTACAACGGCAAGGTCATATCTACCGGCGCCCACGCCCCCGCAGGCAGAGCGGGCGTAGGCGAGCCGTTCTTCTACAGTTTGCAGTTGAACAAGTAGCTCGGCTCGCCCACTGGCCCCCGACCCGGCTCAAATCCCGCCCCTCGCGAGCGCGGGAGCTGCCCCGGGGCCTACCTACTATCTACGTGCCCACCGAGGGGCGCGCATAGAGGTAGCCAGAGATGCGCTTGCTCCGCCGAGTTGCTCGCTTATCGCGTGCCATGAAGATTGTTGGGAACCTTGCGGCGGAGCGGTTGTCAGCCTGATTAACGCAACGACAGTGGCTCACCGATGCGCGGTGTATCGAGGTATGCGCCACCCACACCGATAACTGGTCGGAGTATCGACACGAGCGCAATCGCGGCGTCGCAATGCGCCAACCGTAGCGTGGCCAAGGGGACTGTTGCGTCAACTCGAGTGACTCAAAGGAGCTCGCCATGTCAAAAGTTTGTCTAACGTTCGCAGTATACCAGGGAAGCAGGCTTCTCCGTCACGAGGAGCTCAGCCAAAACATCGTTCGAATCGGTAAGGACCCGCGCAGCCACTTACGGCTAGAAGATCCCGTGGCTGCGCGCATGCACGCTGTACTGGAGGTTGCACACGAGAACGATGTGACGCTCATCGACCTCGGGCAGGATGCAGGAACCTTCGTCAACGGTACGCGCGTCAACAAATGCCATCTGGTCAAGGGCGACGAGCTACGGATTGGTGACACACGATTTGTTCTGGAACGGATCACGGAGCAGACTGGCTACGTGGCGCCATCCAACGACGTGCCTGCTACGGCCAAGAATGACAATCCATTCCTCGCGCCACGGCTGAACTTCTTTTCGTCGCCACGAACGAATCCGGCGCTGAACACCGACGGATTCGACACCAGCTTCACCTACGCCATGGTAAAGTCTGGGCCTGCTGTGGATCCAGACGAGGTGGAACTGGCAAACGTGACCGCGGTAGAAGTCATGGTGCTGTGGGGGCAGAATGTCCTGCACGTGGCCCATCTGCGCCCCGGAGAGAGTTTTGCGGTGGGAGAAGAGCAGGGCAAGAACGTCGGCTGCGACTTCTTCATTCCCGCCGAAAAGCTTGGGGTCACGCGGATGCCGATCGTAACCAGCGATAGGGCCGGTGCGACAGCGTTCATTCCCGATCTGGCGAAGGGGAGAGCTGAACTCGTCGGTCAGCCAACCATGGCATTGAAGGACCTTCGGGCGCGTGGTGAGCTTTGCCAGCAAACCTTCGGCGGGCACCAGGTGCCACTCGTCCGCGGTACTCAGCTGCGCATCGAAATTGCCGATTTTGTCATCCGCGTTGCCGCGGTGAATGCGGGCAAACCGACGAAGAAGGGCCTCGCAGCTGGGGTCGATTTGGCGGCAATTGGCAGCTTTGGTATGTCATTCGCGGCGGTGGGCTCCTTCATTGCCACCATGGCTTTCCTCATGCCGAGCCTCAATGGGTTGGAAGACACCGAGGTTACCCAGGACCAACTCTACCTTATGCAGCAGTTCCTCGTGGCTGCGGCAGAGCGCGAACAAGATTCGAAGCCGACGGAGGAAGTTGCTGATGTAGACGCGGACGACCGCGAGGGAGGAACCGGCACGCGAGCGAAGAACGAAGAAGGTGCCATGGGCAGCGCAGTCTCGCGGGCAACCAACCATCGTTACGCAGTCAAACGCAATCCGGACAATCCAGAGCCGCACCTAGCTCGCGAAGCTCAACTCGCCGATGCACGGACCTTCGGCACCATTGGCCTGTTGAATGCAGGCCTCGCCGGGGATCCCAAGGCGCCGACGGCTCCGTGGGGGCAAACCGACTCGTCCGGTAACGACGAAGTAAGCGCCAATGGCAACATGTGGGGCGACGAAATTGGCGAATCCTACGGTCCCGGTGGGATTGGCCTCTCGGGGCTTGGTGAAGGTGGTGGTGGTCATGGTGAAGGCATTGGTCTCGGCTCATTTGGGGCACTTGGGCACGGCGCGGGGCTCGGTGACGGGCAAGGCATGGGGCACGGACATGGTAGGCTCCTCGGGGGCCATCGGTCGAAGGCGCCGCCAGCAATTAGAATTGGGAAGTCAGTGGTCAGCGGTCGACTTCCTCCCGAAGTGATCCAACGCATCGTGCGCCAAAACTACGGCCGATTCCGCATGTGTTACGAGCAAGGGCTGGCACGCAATCCGAATCTCGAAGGCCGCGTTCAGGTGCGCTTCGTCATCAATCGCGAAGGTACGGTGTCCAACGTGCAAAACGGTGGGTCGGATCTTCCAGATAGCGGCGTTGTTGGTTGCGTTATCAGTGCCTACTACGGTTTGAGCTTCCCTCAGCCTGACGGTGGCATTGTCACTGTGGCTTATCCGATCATGTTCCAGCCGGGTTAACATTTGCGACCTATTGAGCAGAAGGTGACGGCTTGGCGAACCCTCGAGGACAATCGCTGCACGCAGCAGCGGCAGTCTTCGAGGGGCAGCTTCTCAACCAGATCCTTTGCTCGCTGCCGGTTGTGCAGCAGCCACGGACTTTTCGCGGCACGACCGGGCCGAGCTGAGGCAACAGGTGCTGTTTGAGCGCAAATGTCGCAACAATCGCCGGCCAAAGTGTTGCTCAAAACGATACGTGCTACGAATTGCCCCGAAGGCTTGTCGCGACCATGGCTGCACCCAGCAAGTCCCCAGTTCCGCGCCCTCCCGAGGTCGAACTCGCGAAGTTACCGATGCCGGCGACACAGGCCAGTGGTTTTGGCGCGATCGAGGAGCTGGACGACGCGATCACCGACGAAGAGGCTGCTGACCCAATAATCGATGTTGGCCAGGCACGCGCGATCCTCGAACGCACCAGTGTCTTCGGCCTTGAGCGCTCGATTCCGCCTGCTAGCTACGTCTCTGTTCCTGCACCCGAGCGATCTGGGTTCGGGAAGGGCAGTCGCACAGTGCGGCAAATTGCCGGTGCAGTTGCCGCTTTGGCCGCCATTGCCGCACTGGTTGTGTATACCGCGCGTGAACCCGACGGGCTGCCGGAGGTGAAGCTCGCTGTGCCAAGTGCGGCAGGACGACGAGCAGTTGAAGATGCACAAGCAGCGCCTAAAATTGCGGTTTCGCAGCATCCGAAGCCGGCTGCAGTGTCCGTTGACGGTCACGCCGATGTTTCGCCCAAACAGACGGTCGTCGTCACGCAGGGCCCACTCGATGTCCAATTGGTGATGAACCTTCTGCGCCACGGCTTGCCCATGTATGACGAACAGTGCTGGGATAAGTTGCGCGTTCCGGTGGGCAAAGTTGCCAAGAATCCTTCGATTCGCGTTGAGTTTTCTGTCGATCGCTTGGGCAATGTGTACGATCTGAAATCAACCGTCCCGCCCGCGGGCTATCGCGGCGTTGGGCGTTGCGTCATTGGTCGCATGCGTGGCTGGCGCTTCCCGCGTGCGGAACAGGGGAGCCACGCAGTTGTCACGGTTGCGCGCGTACAGAACTAACGCTTGCCAAAGGTGCCGCGCTGCCGTCGTTCGCTCTCGTCTGCGCTGCGTACGGTGCGACAGTCGAGATGACGCGACGGCTGGCCACCTGACTGCGGCCTGTTCGGAGCATAGATTGCTGAAAAAGGCGGACTATAGCCGCACCTTGCACGATGGTCCTTTGCGTTGGACGGGGATTGCCATAGCCTGACCAGGCTATGGACGCACAAGCATCAAAGGTAATCTCAGCCTTAACCGAGCCCGAAGTCGATGCAATGGTGGAAGTGATGCTGTTGGCAGCTTTTGCCGATGGATCCATCGCTCAGGCGGAATCTGCAGTGATAAAGCAGAGTCTGCTTGCTGCAGACGAGCTCTGGATCAACCACGTCGAATTGGAAACGCGCATCGCGAGTGCCAAGCGCCGCATTGATGAATCGAGTCGCGATCAGCGTCTGCTGAAACTAAGAACGATGTTGCCTTGGCCGGAACAGCGCTCCGTCGCGCTGAAACTTGCCATACGCATCGTTGCCGCTGACGGCATCTTAACTGATAGCGAGCGTACGCTCATTTTGCAGGCCGCTGACGCGCTCGGGATACGCAATGACTTGGCGGTTGAGCTTGATGGGCTGAAAATGCCCGCCGTTGCACTCTGAATCGACGGAGCCTGTAATGGCTTGAGTCGACGGCTCCGACCCCAGGGATGACACCCATCCCCGCGAGGGAACTGCATCAAACGCGCCAGTTGTTGCGATCGAGGCGGTGTGCTCTATGATTCCGAGATGAAGGCGACACTCGGGATCGAATCGCGACAACTCGGGCTGGAAGGGCCAGCAGTCTATCCGATGGGCCTCGGGTGCATGGGCATGAGTGGCATGTATGGTCCGAGCAACGAGAGCGAGAGTGTCGCGACCATTCAAGCGGCCCTCGATGCGAGGGTCAATCTGATCGATACGGGTGACTTCTATGGCATGGGGCACAACGAACTACTGATTGGTCGCGCGATTCGAGATCGGCGTGATCGAGTCGTCTTGTCAGTCAAGTTTGGCGCCATGCGCGGACCGGACGGGAGTTGGGTCGGAATCGATACGCGTCCGGCTGCGGTAAAGAATTTCGTCACCTACAGCTTAACGCGTCTTGGTGTTGACTACATCGACATCTACCGCCCATCACGGCTAGATCCGAATATTCCGATCGAGGACACGATTGGCGCCATTGCCGACCTGGTGCAAGCGGGCTACGTGCGCTACATCGGCCTTTCGGAGGTAGGTGCGAATACGATCCGGCGTGCCCATGCCACACACCCAATTTGCGACGTTCAGCTCGAATATTCGCTGGTAACTCGTGGCATCGAAACCGCGATTCTTCCCGTGCTAAAGGAACTGGGTATTGCCGTGACCGGATACGGCGTCTTGTCACGGGGGCTGCTCGCGGGTTCTGTTGCAAACGGCAAGCGTGACATGCGTGCGCATATGCCGCGCTTTGCCGAAGCCAACCGCCAGCAAAATCAGACTGTGGTGCGTCAGCTCGAAGAGCTGGCAATTGCGCAGGGGATCAACTGTACGCAATTGGCGATTGCTTGGGTTCTAAACAAGCAGCCCACGGTTGTCCCCGTGCTCGGGGCAAGGACTACGCGCCAACTCAACGAAGCGATGGGAGCCCTTGCAATTCGAATGACTTCCGATGAGATTGCGCAAATCGAAGCTGCGATCCCGGCGACGGCGATTGGGGGCACTCGGTACCCTGAACTGCAGATGAAGCTTCTTGACAGCGAGCGCACCTAACCGTCCCAGAATTAGTGGGTGTCAGTTCGCGCGAGCAAGCCTGCGGAATTTAGTCTACCGACCACCAGAAATGGGCCTGCATCTGAAAGTCGCAACTGATGGGCTTGCCACTGCCTTCGACTTGGCCTTCGAGGTGGACCGAATAGCTTGATTCAGGGTTTGCGGTTAGCACCATTCGACCGGAAAAAGTCTGCCCGATTCGAGCCATGACGGGTTCCGGAAACACGAAGCGCAACTGCCACCAGTGGGTGTTCGGCGCATCAGGGGCCGTAGTCAACAAAACTTGGTGCTTGCTTCCAACGAACGCCAAATCGAACCAACCGACGATTCCGTGAATGGGTCCACCGTGAGCCATGCTGAAGCTGAATGGCAATTCGACCCTCGCGAGATCCGCCATTGGCATGTGTAGGAAGTCGAAAACCTTGAATACCGGCGCGGCCATCAGTTGGTTGGTGTTAACCGGGCCCAACGCCGGCATTGCGAACAACTCGCTTCGTGCCGTTGCGGCAAGCCCGGACAGGTCAATTCCGTAGAAGTCCTTGCTCTCCCAGAATCGCGATTTTGTGACCCTTGATTCGTGCAATTGCGCGTCGCTGAAGGGCGCAATGGCCATCGTAGCCGCTGACGGGAACACCCTGCCATTGGGCGCCAAAAAGCGGTCTCTGGCTTCGATGAAAGCTTCGACCATCCGCTCGTGCAAGAGGAAGAAACCCCACGGTTCGGAAATAATAACGTCCACCTTCTCGGATAGCTCTAAAGCTTGCAACGTCGACCGCACCACCTCGATCCGATCGCCAAGTCCGGCGTGATCGATGAGCCTCTGTGCATAGTCGGCCGAGCCCGAGGCCTCGACGGCGTAGACCTTACGCGCACCTGCTTGGGCCGCAAACAGGCTGAGCAGGCCCGTCCCCGCGCCCACGTCCATGACCGTGCGGCCCTCAAAGTCAGCTCGGTTGCCGACGATCCCGTCGTGGTATGCACCGACTCGCAGGTCGTCTTCAAGCATGACCTGCTGGTTCGCCAAGAACTGGTAGTGGACCGAGTGTACGGCAATCCAAGTCGGATCGACTGGTACGAGCACCGAGCTGCTCGATTCCTGGGTGGCTGGTGTGGGCTGGTTCAGATCGTTTGTCACGAGAGTACTCCGAATGGCCAAGTTGGGCCGGACACTACGACCCAGGGTGGGGGGTAGACGAGGGGAATCGCCCAAATCCCGATTTCCTGTGGGGGTTTCTAGTCGATCAAGTCAGGGGCATGCGGGAGATACCGCACACGCGCGCTGATGAAACGGCTTCGCGTTTGCCCCGCGTGCACCGGGCATTTGGAGTGGTACGATTACCCGTCGCGCAAGTTGTGTCAGCGTGCGTTCTGGTTGCTTGTTCGAGCCACGAGAGCGTACAGACTCGGAGTCAGCCTGCTGTCGTGACGACGAACCGGGCGCCGCCTTACGGGAAGGCGATGGCAGCATGCTCAGCGGGGGCTAAGGAGAAAGATTGCCATCACGACTTTTCGCCAGTTAATTTGCCGCTGGCAATCGGCAGGCGTCCGACCGATTCACGAGCGGAGGCCAACGCATTCTGCAATCGGGTCTCCGACCCACGACCACCGATGCCGGTTGCTGGTTGGCTCATGGCATTTGTCGGAAAGCGCCCCGAAGGGTTGACGGCAGTGCCCCCTCGAACGCGAGCCCATTCAATCATCTTCTTATCCTCGCTGACGACGTGCCCGGTGAGCCAATTCCCCAAAGACTGCAATGCTGCTAGGCCCACAAGTGACTTGCCTGAACGGTGATTCTGGATGAGTTCATGGGCCTTCGTCGCCAAGGAGTCATGGAGAATCACGTGTCGCGCAAGTTCACCATATGCAGTGGCCTTCATGAGCCGAGTCTCGGTCGCGAAATGGTCAACCACGGCGCGCTCCAGCTGATCGAGCGCGCCGCCCACCACCTCTTTGCTTTGGCCTTTTGCGACAGCGGCGTGGAGAGCATTGATCATGCCGAACAAACCACGGTGCTGCGAGTCCACTAGCGAGTCGCCGGTCACGTAAACGTCGCCCCACTCGACTATTGGCATGGCACTGTCCTGCTCTGAGATCCCGAGCGTCTCCACTACCTACGGCGCCACTGCCGAAAACCCTAAGCAACAGTGTTTTCTTGTGCTTCAAGTGCCTGAAATTATTGACTTATTTGCGTGTGGAGTGGCTCAGTTGGCACAGGTTGGCTCGTGACCGCATGACGGCATGTTTCTCAAATCCAAGGACTCGTGCTGATCAGTCGACGCACCGTGTCTGGCCGACTTCGTCTTTTGAGTCCAGATTGCGAAGGCATGCTGGCGCGCCGTCCCATTGCGTGAATCTGATGAATAACCACAAAATCTATGCCGAGAATATTCCGAAGCGCCGGCACTTCAGGTTCGCCTTCCCTGCGGATTCAATCACGATTTACACTTGCATTTGCACCCCGCGGTACAAACGAGCAGACTTGGCGCATGCCAGTGGTGCCGGTACGAACATCGCGCGATGAACTCACGGTCGAGGCTACAAGGGTGGAGGTCAAGCCGTTCACTGAGGAAGGTTCGTTTTCACCCAAAGAACAGGGCTCAGCGGTGCGCGAGCGACCGCGCGTGGTGACTCGGGAAGAGATCCTGCTTGAGTTGTGTCATTTGCTTTGACCGGCGTGGTTCCGGCCATGACCAGTTCATAGTGTAAGTCAATGCGCCGCGCGTTGACGTCGCGGCAGCCTGGAATTTTCCGATGGGTCTCGGGATGTGTGGTGCGCGAAGATTTCTCCGCCAGTCTTGTTGGTCGAATGCCACTTGACCGGATGAAGCTTGCCACACCACGATGAGCTGCTGAATGCCCTGGGCCAAATCGAATCGATCCGTTCCATCCCGCTCGCCAGTTGGGCTCCTGAGCTGCGGTTGGCTGCTTGTAGCAGTCGCTTGCTCAAGTTCGGGCACTGAGCCTGCCATCTCAGGCGGAGCACTTGGACTGGGCGGGGCAACGGGAAAGGGGGGGGCAGTCGGTAATGGCGGCTCGTTGCAGGGTGGGGCAACTAGCACTGGTGGGGCACAGATCCAGGGCGGGACGAACTCTGGTGGCGCAACGGCCACAGGCAGTCTGACAAGCACAACCAGCGGAGGGTATGTCATTGGCGGGGCCGCAGCCTCGGGTGGCAGCATTTCTACCGGTGGCGTGATTGCCGGCGGAACGAGCGGTACCACCACCGGAGGAGCGACGGCAGTGGGAGGCGCCACTAACGCGGGGGGGAATGCTACTGGCGGTGCGACGGGTGGCAGCGCTACTGGCGGTACTGCGGTGGCAATCGGTGGTGCTTCGAGCGATCGGTGCGACGTGGGCGTTTACAACTCAGCGACGCCTCCCACGACGCTCACTCTGGGCGGCGCGTTAGGCACCCATGATCCGAGTGCGCTCGAATCCAACGGCAAGTACTACCTGTTTGCCACGGGGCTGGGCGCAAAGACCTCGTCGAATCTAACGACTTGGGCGAATGTTACTGCGCCTTTTGCCGCACCGAGTTGGGCTCAAACAGCGGTGCCGGGAGTCGCGGATCTCTGGGCGGCGGACATCTCGAATTTTGGGGGCAAATACCACCTTTACTACTCAGCCTCGACCTTTGGTAGCAATCGTTCGTGCATTGGTCACGCAACGAAGACAGATCTTGCTAGCGGAGCCTGGACCGACCAAGCCTCCGCCACAGTTTGCTCGAATGTGACCACTTCCGGTGACAACTGGAATGCGATCGATCCGGCTATTGTTTTGGATGCCGCGGGAACGCCGTGGATGACATTCGGCAGTTTCTGGAGTGGAATCAAGCTGATTCAGCTCGACCAGAATGGCGCCCGCGTTGGAACGACGCTCACCTCGATTGCCGCAAGGCCGAGCAATGGTGGCGCGCTAGAAGGGCCGTATATCGTGCGGCGCTGCGGGTACTTCTACCTCTTTACTTCGTGGGACACCTGTTGCCAGGGAGCCAGTAGCACTTACAACATTCGGGTGGCACGCGCCACGACTGTCACTGGGCCATACGTGGACAAGGCGGGCACGGCCGCGATGTCAGGCGGCGGAACCCTGATGGCACAAGGAGATGGCACTTGGAAGGGCCCCGGCGGCCAGTCGGTGATGGTCGTTGGAACTAAGGCTTACCTCGTGTACCACGCGTACGCAGCGAGTAACGGCGTGGCCACGTTGCGCATCGCCGAGCTCGTATGGGGGACTGACGGGTGGCCCATGCCGGTCGGGCCGTAACGTACCCAGCGCTACCGAAGTGTTACTACGCCGCACAGACCAAATGAGCGAGCGACACACCAACGGACTAAGATGCCGCGGCTGCTGCGCCCAAGATGGCCAGCGCAATTCCGAGCAATAAGACGAACACCCCGGCAGCTTTGCCCCAAAAACCAGTATAACTTTGGATCTGTTGGCCGTCGGCGGTATTGAGTTGACGCAAATCGATTTGCTGCGAGATGCTGCGCCGGAACCAGCCCACCACGCGCGCGCGCTGGTTCATGAGTTTACCTACGGTGCGCCAGGCAAACCAGAAATTGCCCAGTTTGCCCAATGGCGACTCGTAGTTGATCATCATTAGCCCGCCAGCGTCGTCGCACAGCGTAAAGTCCTCGCCGATCTTGTTGCCGGCATCGGCACGGCCCACTACCGTTCCGTCGACTATTACCGGACGACCCTTGAGCGGAGATGCGTAGGGATCACTCATGAGCTCCAAGACCGTGATCGGCGCCGGCTGACCAATGGCAGGGAAGGAGTAAAATCCTTTGATCATCATACCAACTCCCAACGCCGCCACGATCAAACCCGTGAAAAAGCCGCCAAGGACGTTGTTGGCGAAAGCAAAGCTCAAGACCGCTGGAATCGTGACGATTACGCCCAAAATGTGCGGCAAGAAGTAGACAGTTAGCTCGAACAAAAACGTGCCGTAGAGGCGGCCTTTGTCTAGCGGTTGACCCTGGGCATCGGTTTGCGCGAACGTCAACAGCGGACGCTGCCCGAGCACCATTGCTTGCGCACACATGGCCTGGATCCGCTTGCCCGTCAGTGGATGGGTAGCCATCAACTCAGCAACCTTGGCCCAGGGATTGAACAGGTCGAACAACATGACCTTCTCCATCCGCTGGACGCCCTCCCAAGTCACAGCCGGTGCAGGACCTACGTAGCCCGATGCCGTTGCGGGAGATGCGTAGCCGTTTGCTGTCGCGGACTGAGCCGTGATGCTGCGATACGCCAGCCCAACGCCGGAAGAACCGCGCGAATCGGAAATCCCAAGAGCGCGAGTGCCGCCTAGTAAGCGCTGGCGCCAAGGGGTCTGCTCGATTTGCGTCAACCCGTAAGCGATTTTGATCAATGCCATGGACAAGGCATTGGGGTTTGTTGTCTGCTCACCAGCAAATTGATCCGCGTAGTATTCACGCGTTCGCGACAGAAATAGTAACATGTATTGCGAGATCCAATAGAAGGCCAGGGCCACGAGCGCAATTGGGTACGCGGGCCGCGAGTTGTTCTTTCCGCGGATGTTCCGCGCCACTATGTAAATGGTCCAAAGCATACTGAGTAGGGTCGCCGCGATCGTCATCACGATGAAGTCGCGATGCACGATGTGTCCCAATTCGTGGGCATATACGGCCTTGAGCTCTTCGTCGTCCAGCACGCTCATGAGCCCGCGTGTGGTGACGAGGCGTGCGTTGTTGGCGTAGCTTCCGTAGCAGTACGCCTGGGGTGTTCCGTCCTCGATGAGCTTCATCCGCGGCACTCGCACGTTGTTGCGTTGGCACACCGAAACGACAAAATCTGCCACAACTGGCCGCTCTTGCCTCAACTTTTCGATGCTGTACGCGCGGGCGGTGTACACCCAACGCTGCATCAGGTCCATGAGCCATGGCGAGACGAGCCAGGTGATGAGCGACCATAGGGCTGTCGCCACGACGCCAATAACCAATCCAATCCCCAAGGATACCTCACTTGAGGCGATGGCCGCACCCGCCAGAGTAGCGAACACGAAACTCCCCATGAACATCAGAGTTACGAGCGAGGCAAGAAACGTCTTTTGTCCCATATGTGCCAACCCTTTCGGCGAGAATCCGCCCAGCGTAACGCTCTCGCGCGGCCATTGCTACGCCTATTGCGGGAGTTTTTGCAGCCAGGGCTGCTCGCTGCACAGAAGATATAGCATTCGGAACTTGTTGGTATTTTTGTCGTTCGGCGCAACGACGAAGGTTGACGTGTCTGGTGGCACGCACTGCCGGATCGAGGTCGAATGTCGGGTATCCGATGTCTCATCCTGCCGGTAGCGGATGCGCGCAATTGCTACCTCGGGTTGAGCACATCTTCGGACTTGGCAATACCGGTCGCCACAAGTCGAATCGATTCTATCGATGTCACTTCACTGTCCAATTCGGGTCGCTGGCATGCATGGTCTGGAGAATTGCTCGCATTCGCTTGAATACCATTCCGGGCTTGCCCGCAGAAACGGCTTCGAGCACCGCGGCGGATACGGCGTGCGCCGCGTACACTCCCGTCGATTCTGACCTGGACAACCCGGCATCCGAACGCAACGCGCGACGGACTTGGTTCGCTTTTCGCTCATCCGAGTCGTACCAATTCTGGATTTCCCCGAGCGCATGCCCGTCGAGTGATTTGCACTTGTGGGTAGCCACAACCACAGCAGCCAGCTTTGCAGATTCGTGCGCAATGGCCGTGTCAACTCGGGCACCACTGAGCCTGATGTTGACGACGTCTTTGTTGGCTTCGCCCAGCAAGATGTCAGCCCAGCGACTCCGGCCCGAGAATTTCAGCAGCCGAATCGTTTCGGCTGCCAAATACCCCCTGACAATGTCCGCCGGATGGGGATCGTCGTTTGGTCCGTCATTGGATAATGTGGCGGGGTCGCTCAAGGCCCAATTGAGCCCGCGAAGGTACCCTACCAAGCCAATTGCCGCTGCCTGGCCCATATTCAAGATCCCCATGACATCAGAGGCCGTTTCGTCGATGCGACTGGACCAATATCGCGCTAGCGAGCGTCCGAGCGGCGAGAGCCTTTTGTTGACGGCATCGGCAAGTTCTGTTCGAAGGCCCGTATCAGCGCCGAGTATGTCGTGTCCGGCGGCTTCGTGGCCAAGTGCCGCCCACGCTAGCAAACCGCGACGGGCGTTGGCCGGTGGCAGATTGACGACCGCGGCAGCAACGCCGAGCAGTGAGGTTGCCTCGGTCGTCCAAGTGTAGGCGCCGTCGTCGGGACAACCCCATTTGACAAGCGGAGGCAACGTTCCCTGGTCCGGCAGTTTCACTCCACGACGATCTTCGGCGCTCAAGAACCCAGCATACAGATCACTGACGACCTCCTGGAAGGCGCGGGTGGATGCCGCTTGGTAGCCTTCTGCGTGCTGCAATATTGCTTGTGCGGCGTCCAACAACACGCCAGCCCTGCCTTCCCGCTTCTTATCCTGCTGGAGGATCCGCTTGAAGCCGTCCTCACCGGTTCGCTCCAGCGCCCGTTGGTACGGCTCAACGAAGCCGACACGATAATGCGTCGGGAATGCCTCTCGCGCGGTTTTCAGGCGCTTGCGCAGCGGTTCAAATTGGGTTGCTACCTCTGGGCCAGCATCGGGATCAATTGCGGCATCACGTACATCGCGGACGCAGACGGTGAAGTGCGAGAGCTGGACCGAGCTGTCCGTTTCGCCGTCGTTCGTCGTTCGTGCCATTTGGCGAATATCGCTTGGTGGGCCAGATTGAGTCAAGGCGATTGCTGAAGCGCGAAAAGCATTGGTTGGTTTTTGACTTCAGTTGCGGTTTTGAGCACTTCGCCTTTGAGCAATGGTTCGATGGCGATCTGCCAAAAATCGGCAACGTGGATCTTGTAGGCAAATAGCACGAGCAATGAGCCACTGTGGTGGTGTTCAGGTGATTCGTAGTTTGAACCATAAACACCTTCAATCAGCGCGTACATTCCACTACGCTCAACCAAAATGTCCGCTCCGCTCATCCAAGCGAATTGGGGGCGATTCGGATGAGCAAGGGACGACCTGCACGTCTTGTCGCGTTTTCGTTTCTCTTTCTTATTTTATGCGGAGCATCAACGTCTTCTTGTTCCACTTGGATCGAGCGTCCTTCTGCAGCATCCTGCGTGGACTTGGCGCTGACGGTTGCGTTTTCCTCGGACGCTTCAGTACGAAGTGGGGCGTCGGATTCGCGTGAACTCGGCTCTGGGGCGTCAGGACCAGCGTCAGTGATGCTCGGAAGCGGCGCAGCAGGCACGGACGGCTGTTCGTTAGCAGGCGAATGACTCGCGTCCGGATTGGGGAGCGTGACGCCGTCCTTCGCAGCTGCTGCAACTGCATTGATGTTTGCACTTCGCAGGATCAGACTCAGGCTGATAAGAATGGATAATTTCATGAGTCATGAGTCTTTCACGACCCTCACGGTCGCGGGCGATTGTATAAGTCTTGGTGCGGCGAATCAGAAGTTGTTGCGAAAAAGCGCGCGATTGCTGGCCATGAACCATGGCCCGAGAGGTCGCCGGACGATGAGCAACATCAACTTCCACGTGGCGACTACACGCAACCGGCAGACGCCAACAACGCATACCATCGGGGGTTTGAGTGCTGTGCAGGCGCGAGTCCCACGGATACAGCTTGCACTCGTTGCGTGGGCCGCGGTGCAGCGTCCTTGGGCATAAAACGAACGCTTCGCGGCCGAGCCCAGATCCGTTCCAAGAAATACTCGCGTTAGAGCCGACCAAGTGTTGCAAGTGACCAGCCAAGTGCGGGTCGAATGTAGCGGAGAGGTCCCCGTTTTCAGAACCGCAATCAATCCGCCAACCGGCCTTATGCGTCGCACTTTGAGCTCGAACCACCAGGATGGTCGATAATGTCTGAAAACATTGCATCGAACAGCAAGGCGCTATTGGGGCAATTTCTGCGCTTCGACCTGTGGGCGGATAGCGGTCCCCTTTCCACGCAGGATGCTTCGAGCTAGGGTCCCGCCGTCACTCACGTTTTCCGCGTACGAATAAGCCCTCTTGAGTCTCTTAGGATAGCGAACCTCGATGCAACGGCAACGGCGTGTGTTCGCAGGGATCCGCCTGCGACGCTGCTTCCAATCCCCACGACTCGTTGGGATGCAGCTCTTCTGAGTCGTGATTGCGAATCGAGAACTGTCCCATGGGAAATCGTTTATACGTCGGAAATCTTTCATTCAACGCGACTGCCGAATCGCTTCGAGCGAACTTCGCCGAGTTCGGTGAAGTCACGGACGTCCACCTTGTTGCTGACCGCGAAACGGGCCAGTCGCGTGGTTTTGGTTTCGTCACTATGGGGTCGGCTTCAGAAGCCGCCAAGGCCATTGACCAGATGAATGGCGCCATGGTCGACGGTCGCTCGCTCAAAGTGAATGAAGCCGAAGAGCGCTCGGGTGGCGGCGGCGGCGGTGGTCGTGGCGGTCGCGGTGGCGGTGGCGGTGGCGGTCGCGGCGGTCGCGGCGGCGGTGGGTCGCGCTGGTAGGCCGTTGCGGCAAGCGCAAAAGTCGATAGCCTAACGAGCGCTACCCACGAACAATAGAGCCGGTGTGGCGATTCATCGTCACGCCGGTTTTGTTTGTGGTGACAAAGCGAACCCGCGTTGTTGGCGGGGCAGGCGCACTGCCAAAATCCGGTCCAAGTCGAGGCACCCTCGAATCTCTCAAGCTTCAACTTGCGCCACTGTTAACGCACCGTCCACTACGCCGCGCAGCCCCAACCATACCAACGGAGAATAGGGCGTATCGCAGCTTGAGTGACTGTCGTACGCACACCCGGATCCGCTTCGCTACTAAGAGCCGAAGTGTCATGCTTTGCGATTCTCACGCATCGCGACAAGGGTTGGCAGGTTTCGCGCTGTATTTTTTAATGGGTTAGGGCGTCGTGATCGACGTCGCGTTGCGAATGCAGGCACTGGACGACGCCTGCCGAACCACAACTCTCGAAATTCCGACCATCGCTCACCGGTTGGTCGGATGGCTTAAGCGGAACCATCATGGACATCGCCGCAATGCGCCAGACACCAGACTGTGCCAGTGGCTGTGGCACAGTTTGGCGCAAGTCCGAGCGCACCGTGACATCCAAGGTAGGCAGACCGTCCACTCAAGTTCGGCGCGCGCAAGCCGTAGCCTGCCCGCAGGGATCCCCTTAGAATTTCCCAACTTGGTGGCGCATAAGGAGTTTTCTGGTGCCGATCACCTCGTTCTGTCCTGCAGACGGGGTAGAGATAGTTGAATGACGGCGGGTCTCGATGACCTCCGGCGAAAAGCAACACTTAGGAAAGAGCGAAAGTCCGGTGACGGGCAGGTCGCGGAGGCTCGGATGGTCAATCCACAGATGGTGATGTACGAAGAGGAGTTCAACCAGATCCAAACGGTCGTCAACCGTCTGGTGAGGGAAGCGAACGCCAAGGTCGTATTCATCGTCGACAAGAACGGTCAGCTTATCGTCACAACCGGTGAGGACGACGATATCGACATGACTTCTCTTTCCTCGCTAACGGCTGGTTGCATTGCAGCCACCGGCGCGATCGCTCAGCTGCTCAGAGAGAACGAGTTTGCCACTCAGTTCCACGAGGGGGAGCTTGCCAATATTCACATCCAAATCGTCGGTAATCGCGTCATTCTCGTTGTGATTTTCGACACCAAGTCGAGCCTTGGTCTCGTCCGCCTGCGCGTTCGCAAGGCCAGCGACGAACTCAATCGCATCTTTGAAGCAATTCTCGCCAAAGCGAAGGAACCAGGCGCTGATTCGCCATTTGCTGAAGTCACTGACGAAGACATCGATAACCTTTTCAACGACTGAGGCGCCGAGCATGAGCTTCATCAACTACATGGCTCGGGAGATCAACTGCAAGATCGTGTACTATGGGCCGGGCCTTTGCGGAAAGACTGCGAACCTGCAGTACATCTACGCGCGCACCAATCCCGAGGCAAAAGGCAAGCTCATCAGTCTTGCCACCGAAACCGAACGCACGCTCTTTTTCGATTTTCTGCCGATTGCGCTCGGTGAAATCCGCGGATTCAAAACACGGTTCCACCTGTACTCTGTGCCGGGGCACGTGTTCTACGGCGCCAGCCGAAAGATCATTCTCAAAGGCGTCGATGGAGTTATCTTCGTTGCCGACAGCCAACTTGACCGCGCTGAAGCCAACCAGGAAAGCGTCGAGGACCTGTCGGTCAACCTGGCCGAGCACGGCTACTCCATCGAGACGATTCCATTCGTTGTGCAGTACAACAAACGCGATCTGCCAAACCTACTCGATATGTCAGAGCTACGAGCGGTACTCAACCCATTGAACGTTCCGGACTACGAGGCCTCGGCGCGAACGGGTACGGGCGTATTCGATACACTAAAGGCCATCAGCAAGCTTGTGCTCACCGAACTCAAACGCGGCGGGTAGTCTGGTACGCGGAGCGCCCCCCGTGCGCCTCAGTAGCCCCCCCCGGCAGTGAACCTATTTGCGCGGGCGCACACGACCGCTGACGCAGTGCGCGCCATTGGAATCGTCGTGTCTCGAGCGTGAGCTGACTGCCGACGATAGCGCCGGGAGCGATGGCTTGAGCGACTCCCGAGTCGACAAAATTGACTATTTCGGGATAGTTGCGAATTGTTGATTCAGGGGCCACTCGTTCCCCGTCAAACGAGTAAGCAACGTGCCCTGGCGCGCGGGCAGAAACGTTTAACTGGATGAAACCACGACGTTCCGCTATTGTTGCCGTGCATCTGCGCGTCTCTGCATGGAAAAGTCACCGTCTCAAAATGGCCTCCGGGCGCAAGCAGCTCGCCGCATTGCGGTGCTCCTACTTACAGATGGTCAAGATTTTCAGCGCTTCCAGGGGCAATCGGCTGCGGATGCCTGCGCGCGCAATGGCCTAAGTCTAGAATTGGCATATGCAGACAATAATCCCTTCGTGCAGATCCGGCAGGTGCTCGAATTCATCGAACGACCGTTGAACACTAGACCAGCGGTGATCGCCATCGAAACAGCAAGCGCACCGGTCGGCTTCAATCAGGCGGCACGAGCGGCCCTTGCTGCGGGTGTCGGATGGATCGAGCTTTCCTCAGGTGCTTCGATTGTTGAAACTCTGCGGTTTGACTATCCCGGTCAAATCGTCGCCTCGGTTGCCGCAGATGAGGAGGCAATTGGCATGCTGCAGGCTCAGCAATGCGCGGTTCTCTTGCCTACCGGCGGGGCAATTCTGTACGTCGAAGGCCCCACGACAAATGCGGTCGTGAGCGCCCGAAGAGTTGCGCTCGAAAAGGGCCTTCGGAAATTGTCGATTTCCATTACAAAAACACTTGCCGCTGATTGGACCGAGGAGGGCGCTAAAATGGCCGCAATTGCCTGGCTTCAGCAGGCATCGGCCAGCCGCGTCCGCCCTGACTTGATATGCTCCCAAAACGACGCGATGGCGATGGGGGTTCGCTCAGCCGCCAGTTCCTTGCGCGTGGCTTGGGCCAATATTCCCATGCTTGGCTGCGACGGCGTGCCCAGCGTTGGACAGCGATATGTAAATGAGGGGCTCCTGTCGGCTACGGTTATCAAGCCCGCAACCGCGGGGCCAGCGGTGGAATGGATGGCACGCAAACTGCGTGGTGAGAATCCGCCGCTTCACGTGGTTCTTCAACCCGAGTCTTACCCAAAGGTCGAGGCCATTGGTCGACATCGGCAGTAAGGGACATCACACGAAGTCGAGCGAGCGTGTCAGCTTGAGTGTGAACTACCGCGTGGCACTCGCGGATTCGACATCCCTCGGGCGGCCCAGCTATTCGACTGGTCCAATCCGTTGCATTATCTCGCTCGCCTTCTCCTCGTTGCCGGCGAGCTTGTAGATGGCCAGCAATCTCCGTAAGTGTGCTGGATCGTTCGGATTCGCGGCAGCTGACTTCTCGAGGTAGAACGCGGCTTTGGCGTAGTTGCTCGATAGCTTATACGCATGAGATAGTGCCTCGAGCGCGTGGGCTTCGTCGGGACGAATGTCCACGGCTCTCTGAAGATAGTGAACCGCGTTGGTAAGGTCGTGCTTCTCTCTTCCGTAGATATACCCGAGACGATAGTTGAACATGAAATTGTTTGGCACTAAGTCGACGAACTCAGTGTAGCTTTTGAACTTGAAGTCGACGTCATTTGACTTGCTGATGATCGCTTCAACAGCCTCACCAAGTTGCTCTTGGTCGGGGCTCGACCTGATGGCCTTCTTGTAGCACTGCAGTGCGTCATCCAACGCGCCGACAGCAGCGTAACAATCCCCGAGCAGCGTTAGCGCATGGCTGTACGATGTTCCCTTCAGGCGATCAACGGTGACGTGTTGTTCATAAAGCAATACAGCTTTTTTTGAGTGCCCCAAGGCTCGAGCGCGGTACGTCTGAGCCAACGAGGCATCGTACACTTTTGGTGCCTCCATGAGGAATGTGACGGCTGCCGCGAGATTGGCCTTGATGCTATTTTGCGAGGTAGCGACGTCGGTCGTGAAGAGGGAAAAGTCAGTCTTCCACACCTGGTTGCGAGTATACGTTTTGTACAGGCAGGGAAGTGCGAGCACCAGCAGCGCGAGCCTCCCATGCTTGAGCAAGGGAAATACTCGCGTCGTCAACAACCATGCAGCGATGACAACGAAGCCGACCGATGGCACGAACATAAACCTTTCGCTCATGAACGTTCCAATGGAAAATGGCAGGTTTGACACGACAAAAAGCGAGAAGAGGTAGAACAGGATCCCGTAGGCGATGACCGATCTTCTTCTGACATTCAACAGCGCGAATAGAAACAATGAAGCGTGTGCCAGTGTTGAGGACCACACGCTCAAACTTCGCCAATCTGCCAACTTGACGTGGAAAGGATAGTAGTCAATCGTCAGTGGATGCGGGAATACGAGTAACCGCAGGTAAACGCCAAGGGTGTGAAGTGCAGTGGCGAATCTTTCCGACAACGTTGCGTAGGCGAATGGCTCGGTGATGATATCTTGAGGCGGAATTGGTCCGGAATTTCCCAAAACCAACCGCATTACACCAAGAAAGGTCGCGCTTGCGACGGCTAGTGGCAACAGCGCACGAAGGCAAACGGGCCGCCTCGCAGGCTTATAGTAATACATTGTCAATGGCGCAATCGCCAAGAAGGCAATGGCGTTCTCTTTGGAGAGCAGGGCCAACAAGAAGAGCAAGAAACTCCAATGCAAGCTCCGCCGCTCGCGAGTATCGAGGTACTGTAACGTGAGCATCATTGCCGACAGTGCGAAGAGCAACATCAACAGTTCGTCCCGGCCTTTAATGTTGGCTACGACTTCCGTGTGTATGGGGTGAGCGATGAACAACAATGCCGCAACCAGGGGAAAGTCGAGGAGGCGGTCCTTTGGTTCCGGTCCACCGAATAGTTTTGAGAGAAGCGTATAGAGAACCAGGGACGTCAAGATCAAAAGCAGGACGTTGACGAAGTGACTGAAGGCGGGGTTAAGTCCAAGGAACTGATACTCGACGGCAAAAGTAGCCACTGAGAGCGGTCTGTACCTTGCGACCGTCGGATTGTTCCCGTAACTGCCGCGAAAGGTGTTGTTTCCGAAGATCTCGGGGATTCCGCTGAGGCCCTTCAAAGTAAACTCATTTTCGGTGATGACGACTGAATCATCGAAAGCGTAGTCGTTCTGCAGCGTATTCCCGTAGAACACGAGGCAGGTTATGGCGATCAATACGACTTGGAAGGCTCTGCCTTTGAAGTGGTTCATTCGGGTTTCTCTCACGAAATCGCGCTGTATCGGCGTGCGAACTCAGCGAGCCTGCTGCGAGCCGTTCTGGGCTCGAGGGAGCCGGCTCCCGTCAAGCGGTCCCACATGCCGTCAGAAATTCCATTCCGCGCCAACCGACGTTAGCAATGCAGCCATTGGAACGGCGTGGTTTGGAAAGGTTCCGGTCAGTTCCTGGACACTGAATGTGGGCGGATTCAGGTTAAATCGAACAGATGGGGAAAAGTATAGCGAGAGCCAGCTGGACAGATACCAATGCCCGGTCAAGCCAGCGCCAACAGAAACAATCGCTGCGCGCTGTTCCGATGCAGCCAATCGTGCACTCGAAGCGCGAGCTGAGACCAAATCCACGGCCGTAGTTAGACAAGGGGCGATTTCAAATGTGCCCGAGCGCCACCCACGACACCCCGAAAGCTCGGCGGAGTTGCGCTTGAATCCGGCTTGATAGGTTTCTCTGCTGGTGGTCGTTCGTTCTTGTGACAACCAAAGGGTTGTCGAGGCGAACACTCGCCATTGTCGATAGACCAGCCCAACCGCCAGTCCGAATCCTACGCTCTTGTTTGGCAGAGTCCACAGATCGAGCGTGGTGGAGGGCCCTCTGACAAGCAAGTGCCATTGCCGCTTGGGTTGTTCGTCGGGCGTCTGCGCGACTACCGGCGGCGCGGGATCCGTATGCAGCGGCTGCGGTGTTTTCGATCCGGTCAAGCTCGATTCGTTTTGTTTACCTGCCGCGCCAAAGTCGTCACTCAGATCGGTGTGAGTCAGTTCGCGTCCGAGATCGCGCTCCTTGCGGATCAACAGACCCAGTACCACTGCGGCGGCCTTGCCAAGGCTACGGCATTCGTCCGACGCAATGACCCGCGACCGCTGCGTCTGGGCAACCTGAATCGACAAAGTGAGCTGAAAGCGCTCGCCGATGGGTTCGACGACACCCTTGGCACGCAACCGACTGGGCAGCACCGATTCAGGGGGCACACCCAATAGAAGGCGGAGCTGGCTGTCGACTTCGGCTTGCTGCGGGCAGATAGAGGGCGACTCCCAATCGAGTTCGAAGTTGGGTCGCTCGTCGGCGGCTGCAGCGGAAGCCCAAACTAACAGCCATGTTGCTGCTAAGGCGCCCAGGGCAGCTTGAGTCATCGCGTGACCTTGGCGTGGGCAGTGGGTGCCTTTATGGAACATGGACTGAAATTGTCTGTGGCACACGTACGCACGTTCACAAATCTTGACTGGAGAGCGTAGTGGCGACGCTCACGTCGTCCACGTACACCGTGGAGTCGACGCGGGCCTGGCTCCCCTTGGAGGGCTCGGCGATGTTGCCGACAAACCATTGGCCATACTTGGCGTCATCCGTGGGCAGGCCGGTCGCTTGTAGAATGAGCGCGCCGTCCTGGTACAAGCGGAATTCACCGGTGCTGTCCGCGGCTCGCTTTACGTACAACTCGATGTGGAACCACTTGCCTATTGGCACAGACGGGGCATTGGATTGATTTGGCACTACAGCCGCTATGGGTTCCCACCCGTCTGGGAAGTTGTACAACTCCAAGCGGTAGCTCCCATTGTCCTTCTTGACGAGCGACACGTCCCAAAGATCGTGGAAGGTCTCCCCTGGTGTGTTGCCGCCTTGAAAATGAAATAGGTTCCAAAGCCAGACGTTTTTCGGGACATACGCGATGAAGTACCAAGCGCCATAGTATGGCTCGGGGGGGAAGCTCCCCTTGCGGACACACCGAGATTGAGTGTTCGTGCTGGTGGAGGTCGTGTAAGCCGCCGCGTAGCTTCCGCTGTGAACAGGCTCAGCGACAATGGCCATTTGGTCCGGTCGTTCCAAGCAGAAGCCATCGTCACCCGAGTATTCGCAGAAGCCACTTTCGAAGCCATTCGACCAGGGGACCTCAATTGGCCCCCACGCCGACTTGGTGGCACCCCCCGACCCAGCAGCGCCAGCTGTTCCGGAGAGCACAGCCGCGCCCGCCGCTCCCGCAGTGCCGAGCAAACTCGATTCTCCTTTCTTGGGACAACTCCAAGTGGCAATGACGAGATTGGGTTCGCAACTCAGCAGATGTACGACGACCAAGCCCAATCCGACCACACTGCCGAGGTATTTGCCGGAAGGAACTACCTCACGCGACAAGTTGGGACCAAGCCCTTGGCCGTCAGCTGACCAACGCTGGCAGTCCTCAAGCTTCGACATGCAGGAATTCTAGATGGTCTTTCCTTGCTGTCACGAAGAAACGAGACGCCCGCACGACTAGCCCACACCATTTACGGCTGATTCAATCGAGCGCAGCCCTCGGGCCTACGACGCATTTCGCGCCTAAAACCTCGCAGACTACCCTCTCGAATTACCCCTACGGCGGTCTAGTCACCATAAGACGCCCAGAGCACCCACCAGACAGGATTGGGTGCCAGTCTTAACCAATTGCAGCCGAGGGGCGATGCTGACGCAATCATGAGTGCTCAGCAAGGCCCCCCGCAGTAAACCGGGACTCAGTTGGGTGGCACGGGGCGATTGAGCTGCCCCATGAGCCAGGTCATGGCGGACCGCGGCGTTGTGCCGTTCACGATCCCCGAGTTACTGATCCACGTCCTGCCGTTGATCCATCCCCAAACGGTTATTCCCTTGATCGAGCTCGTGTTCAAGAAGACAGAGAAGTGGTTCTGGAAATTCGTGAGTTGAGTGGCATCGCTCGCATCGCCGATGTCGTATTCCGTGATGTACACGGGTAGGCCAGTGTCCGTAGCCATCTTGTTGACATTCGTCTGTAGCGTTGCAGTCGACATGCCCTTTAGTGCATGTCCCTGACAGCCGACGGCATCGATCGGTGCCCCGTTAGCTTTGATGTCCTTCACGATGTCGATGAAGTGCTGTTCCTGCGACGCATACTCGAGATTGTTGTAGTCGTTCAGAACCAACACGGCGCTGCCGCAATATTGGCGCGACAGTTTGAATGCCTTCGTGATCCACGCGTAGGTTCCACCCTCACCAGCACCCAGATTCGCCGTATAATTGGGTGTCGTGTGCGGTGGAGGTTCGTTGACGACGTCAATTACCTTCGTGTTCGGGTAGCGCGTACAGAATGTCTTGATCCAGGTTTCCACTTGGGCGAGCGTTGGGGTTCCACTCGGCTGTTGGGATCCCCAAACGAACACGTGCTGTTTGAAGATGATGTTGTTCGTTTGCGCGTACTGGTAAAATGAGTCGAGCGACGCCCAATTGAACGCGCTGGTCGTCGACCCCTGGACACTGCCCCACTTGCCGGCGTTTTCAGGTGTGATCTGGTCCCAGTACTTGGAATACTTCAGCGTACCGGAGTCGACGGCGTTCCCAGTTGAGATGTTGCCGACGAATTTCGGCAAACTGGCACCGCCACCCGCCGCTGTTGCGCCGCCAGCGGTATTGGCGCCGCCCGTGGCCGCAGCGCCGCCTGTCGCGCCCTTGCCTCCGGTCGAAGTCGCGGCACCGCCGGTCTGCCTCGCGCCACCTGTGGCCGCAGCGCCGCCTGTGCCGCTCTTGCCGCCCGTTGCCGAGGCACCACCGGTTGCCGGAGAGGCACCGCCAGTTGCTTGTGGCGCACCACCGGTCGCGGCGCCGCCCTTGCCCTGAGTTACGCCCCCTGTCGCTGCGCCACCCGTGGCGGCGAGCCCACCGGTTGGAGCTGCCCCCCCGGTCATGGCGTTACCCGTAGTACCGCCAGTCGACGAAGCACCGCCGGCGCCGGGTGTAGTCGGCCCCGGCGCCAAATCGCCTTCGCCAGCCGCGCAACCAATGACAGATAGGCCAAATGTCAAACTTGCGACAAGGATTGATTTCGTGCGCACGAGACCTCCAAATAGGAATCAACAGAAAGAAACACCTGATCGGGCTTCCTTGAGGCAGTGGCAACCGAAAGGGAATTCCGTCAACAAATGGCGATCTGAGTGAGTTTGGCGCGATTGTCCACATTCGAGTGTGGAAGGTCGATTGCACAGTGCGACGCTGACACCATTATTGTTCGCGCTTGGTGCAATTCGCTCGCCGATTTCTCGGCACAATTATTGAAGCCGCCGTTCGTGCACACGGTGATGCATCCAGGCGATTTCACGACACAAGGGTTTGTGCGGTGTCACTGCCAAACGTGGTGACGGGAGGAAGGCATGTATCGACTCCTCGGATTTGCGTGAACTTGCGCGCCATACGCTCAAATTGGGGTAATGCGATTGCATTGTTACAAGCAATAGCCTGCAGTACTGCAACCCCACCGGTGGCGAAGTCAGGCGGCGCTCCGGGGATCTGCCTCGGTGGGCGTTTGTTATCTTTGATTGTCGGAGGCACATTTGCGACTGCGGCCGCCGCTTCGAGCGCAAATTTGGGTGCGTCGCCACACTTGGGCGGCGACTGCTGCGTCGAACGGCGGTGGTCAGCCAGCTGGCGGTGCAACGGGCGCGCTGGTGGCGTCGAGATGACGGGCATCAATAGGGCTGGCGCGGCGAACCTGGCTGGCTCCGCGGAGTCAAGCAGCGCGACATGGCCACCTCATGTCGTGTGACGAACCAACCCCGTGGACATTACCGACGGTAAGTCGCATCGTGGGCACCGGCACCGCGGTCAGCTGCACGACGAGTGCTCTGAGTTCTGCGGTCACCTCCGCTGGCAGTATCACGTTCAATTGCGGCAGCGCGCCGGTGACCATTGCCATCACGAGTGAGATCCAGGTTACTAGGGCATCAGTTGTGGATGGCGCTGGCCTCGTTATTTTGGATGGTGGTGGCGTTTCGCAAATCTTCGTGGTTACGTCGAACAACACACTGTCCGTGCGCAATTTACGATTCATCAACGGCAAAGCGCCAGACAATGCCGAAGCCGCGGGTATTGGCGGTGCCGTGTCCAGCAATTGGCGGAGCAAAATCGAAGTTATCGGGTGCACGTTCGAAGATAATGCAGCTGCGCGTGGTGGCGCAGTGGCAGTATCGACGGGCAGCGCGCTCACGATCGTTTCGAGCAGATTCCTGCGCAACCAGTCGTGGTACTGGGGGAGCCGTGTACAGCCTGTTGTCGCCGCTGCAAGTCATCAACAGCGAGTTCGTGGATAACTCATCACTGCTCTAGACTGGGCATGGCGACGGTGGAGCAATCGGAACGGATGGCGCGTCCGAGTCACCGAGCGATACGCTCGGTGGTACGATTGAGATCCGTGGCACGCAGATCCGAAGCAGCAATGGCAATGGGAGTGGCGGTGGCGTGTACATCTGGATGTATCCACCAGACAAGGCCATCTTCGATCGGGCGACCTTTGCTGCCAATGCGGTCACGAAGAACGCCTCTGGCCAAGGTGCGATCGGTGGTGCCATGCGTATCAGCAATGGCGCAGTCACGATCAAGGACTCGCATTTTCGGTTCAGCCACCTGGGTCATCCAGAATACCATCTTCCTTGACAACAACTGCGCGAGTGCAGGCACCGGGGCAAACGTTTTGCATTGGGCAAGCGCCTCCAAGAGCGCGGGTACGGGGCCATGCATCGCCGGTGTCATCGCTGCGGATCCGAAGTTGTCCAGTCCAGCCGACCACGGCGGTCCGACTCACACGATGCTTCCCGGAGCCGGCAGTGCTGTGCTTCAAGCGGGACGAATTGTGAATCTGCGGATCAGCGCGGACAGGCGCGCAGTATCGCCACCTGCGATCCAGGTGCAGTTGAAGTTCCTTGAGCGCTGGCGATCGGTCGGTTTCTCTTCGTGTGCGACCTGACGCCGACGCTGGGCCTCGGCGTCACCAGGGCTATCTGTAACGATTTCGAGACAGAATCGAGTGGCTACGGGCACTGCTCGCTGTTTTTAGAATGTGACGTCCGTCACCGGATGGCAGCATTCGGCGTTGGTTGGAGAATTTCATGCGAATCGTCCGCGGAAACGCTTGTGTTGGTCTTCTGGTTCTCGCCTGTGGTGGAACCAATTCACATTCCAGCGGGAATGTTGGCGGGGGCGTCAGTCCAGGCGCGGGCGGGAGCACGGGTTCAGGCATTGGTGTCAATTCGGGCGGCACTCTGAACACTGGCTCCAGCACTTCTGGTGCAGCGCCTGGAGTCGGCGGTGTTGTTTCTACTGCCGGTGGCTCGACGTTCGTTGCGGCCGTTGGCGGTGGTGCGTCAACGACAGGTGGAACTCAGTCTCCTGGCGGCAAGGCTGCGGGTGGAGGTTTGACCAATTCCGGAGGAACGACGGTGATGGGCGGAGCTTTCATCGCAGGTGGTGCACCGAGTGGTGGCAACCGGCCCACAGGAGGTACGGCTTCGTCAGCAGGCAACCCCAGCGCTGGTGGCAGCGTTTCCAACGGAGGAACACCTGCCATCGGGGGCGGTAGTGCAGCTGGCGGCACCGCAGGATCGAGTGTTTCCGGACCGTGGCCGCCGTCTGCCACGTTCTCGAATCCCAGCATGTGGGAAGATTTGCCGGATCCCGAGGTCATCCGGGTGGATGACATTTACTACTATACCGCGTCGAACATGCACTACTCGCCAGGGGCGCCCATTCTGCGTTCCTGGGACCTCGTCAATTGGGAATACGTTGGTCACGCTGTTCCAGTCTATGACTATTCAAAAAACTACGATTTGAACGGTGGCCAAGCGTATATCAAGGGAACGTGGGCGTCGTCGTTGCACTATCGGACGAGCAACACGACCTTCTACTGGATGGGGTGCATCGATTTTAGTAAGACGTACGTGTATACCGCTGCTGCGCCCGAAGGGCCGTGGACGAAGAAGTCCACGATCGACAACTGCTACTATGACTGCGGTATGTTGGTCGACTACGACGATTCGGGCGACGACGGCATCTACGTTGCGTACGGCGGGGGGACAACCCTCAGCGTGGCCCAATTGAGCGCCGACGGACTTGCCCAAGTAAAGACGCAACAAGTGTACACGACGAGCGGCTTTACCCTAGAAGGTTCGCACTTCTTCAAGTACAAGAACTACTACTACATAACGCCCACTCGGCCTGCGAACGCCGAGTTTGTGCTCCGCGCCAGCAACGTTTGGGGGCCGTACACGATCAAAACGTTGATCGATGGTAATTCAGGTCCCATTTCCGGTGGCGGAACGCCCCATCAGGGAAGCTTTCTTCAAACCAAAGCCGGCGATTGGTACTATATGTCGTTTCAGGATGCATTCCCGGGTGGCCGGATCCCGGTTCTCGCGCCCGTCACCTGGAGTGCGGACGGGTGGCCTTCAGTAACTCTGAATGGGAATGCTTGGGCAGCGTCGTATCCTTATCCCAACGTCCCCCGCCCACCCCGAGCGACGAAGCCGCACGTTGGAACAGACACGTTTGCCGGGACCACGCTTTCGGCGGAGTGGGAATGGAATCACAATCCTGACAACACGAAGTGGTCGATCAACAATGGTGTCACGCTGCAGACGGCAACTGTAACCGACGATCTATATGCTGCCCGCAATACACTCACCCACCGTAATATTGGTCCGCAATCGACCGGAACCGTCCAGCTTGACGTTAGCGGCATGAAAGACGGCGACGTGACAGGGCTCGCCTTGCTGCGCAATGCCTCGGCCTACGTCGCGCTTCGGAAATCCGCTGGGACGCTAAGTGTCGTTATGTTTAATGGATTGACAATGAACACCAGCACTTGGGCCACGACGAGTACGGGGACCCAGGCAGCAACAAGCGCGTTTTCTGGAACGACGATTTGGCTTCGAGCCACGATGGATGCCCGTGTTGGCTCAGGCAAACAAGGCAAGTTTTCATACAGTACGGACGGCACGACGTTCAATTCGATTGGGCCCGCCTACGTTTTGACCAACTCGTGGGAGTTCTATCCAGGGTATCGTTACGGCATCTTCAATTTTGCGACCTCGGCACTAGGAGGCTCCGTTGTCGCCAAATCATTCACGATTGTCACACCCTAAACGTTCTTGAGCGGCGATGCTTACAAGATTGCCGGTGCTGCTGATGGGCTATCCCTGCAACGGTGGACCGACCTACACCATGCGAGCCACGGACTGAAGGGGAAACCCGAAGCCGAGGTAGAGTGCGAAGCTGCGGATTACCTCGAAAAATCGCGTCTCACCGCCGGCCTCGATCCGGGTGCGGTGAAGCTGCGGGGGATCCCTGAGCAAAAATGTTATGTTTGCCGTGGTGAGGATTTTGAAACGGAAGGCTCTCGCTGCTGCCACTGCTGCGGCAGTCCCAGTTTTAGGCCTTTCGTCACAGCGCCCACCGTCCCCCGGATTGGCGAATGCAGGCGAACTTTGCTTGAATCGCGTTATAAGGAACCGGTCCCCATGAAGACTAGAACGATTTTTGATGCACTGAAATTAAGGGCAGCCGGCGGCAGGTTCACGCGCCGAGGGCACGTTCTGGCAACTGGCGCAGTGGGGCTCGCGGTCTTGACGAGTGCTCAGGCGGCTAGCGCAGCCATCACCGTGGACGCGGCTGTTAGTCCGTCGGGCAATCCGCACTTCTGGTCCGCCTGTGTCGGTACGGGTACGGCCAGCCTGACTCTCCGCTCTGATCTGCAGACGCACTACAAGCTGGGAGCCCGCGAGCTTGGCATGCTTCGCGTTCGCGGCCACGGCGTCCTCAATGATGACATGGGCGTCTACAAGGCAGCCGGAAGCTATGATTGGACGAAGTTCGACACGTGGCTGTCGGCAATCGTGGCAGCGGGCATGCGCCCCATCATGGAGCTCAGCTTCATGCCCACGACACTTGCGGCGAGCGGCAACAACAAGAACCCACCCAAGGACCTCCCCACCTATCAGAAATTCATCCAAGCCGTAGTGCAGCACTGCGTCGACAAGTACGGGGCTGAGGAAGTGGTAAAGTGGTACTGGGAGGTCTGGAACGAGCCGAATTATACTGGCTTTTGGACTGGCACCATGGACCAATACTTCACGATGTACGACGCCGCGGCCGCGGGTGCGGTTGCCGCGTTGCCCAACATCATGATTGGCGGGCCAGCGACTACCCCAGGATCCGCGAACCAGGTCACTGCGTTGTTGAACCACGTCAAGACCTCCGGCGCGCGCATCACCTTTGTCTCGTCTCACGCGTACCCCGGCGCTGGTGGCCCGACTGCGAACGCCGACTTCGGTCTAACCGACAACGACGCACGAGTGGCCGCCATCAAGAGCGCGGGCTACACGACGGCGAATATCAAGTCGCTGAACACTGAATGGAGCTCATCGTACTCTGGCCAGGGCGGCGGAACCGAAGCCAATTTGGTAAGCATGGACAACTACCAGCAAGCAGCCTTCATCGTCAAGGCCGTCAAGTTGCTGGCCGATCAGACCACGGGCAGCACGCCGTCGCTGGAGGTGTTTTCGTACTGGGTGATGTCGGACGTTTTCGACGAGTCTAGCGGCCCGTCTGGGTCGTATATCCTGAGCCAGACTGCGGCTGGAACTTTGCCATTCGGGTCAGTCTTCGGGCTTACGACCTTTCAGGGCATGCGCAAGGCCGCCTTCAACGGTTTCAAGATGCTCAACTACCTCGGTCCAAAGCGTCTGTCGGTGAGCGGCGGTACGGGTACCAAAGACGGAGTCGATGCCTTCGCGGCCATGTCAGCGAACGGCGACGAGGTTCAAATCGCGGTCTATAACTACTACAATACGGTCAACACCACTGGCACCGACGACACCGTGACTCTAACCGTGAATAATCTCCCCCTCACGGGTCAGATGTACGTCTCCCAATTTATGGTGGACAATACGCACAGCAACCCATACAGCGTCTGGGTCGGCCAATCTAAACCGAAGAGCCCTACCGAGGCGAACTGGCAGGCAATGCGCTCGGCACAGCACCTGGCGCTGCTCAAGCCAGTCGCCACCGTCGCCGCGAGCAGTACATACACCGCGACGTTCGCGCTACCGAAGCAGGCAGTATCCCTTATCATTTTGGGGAAATCACGTCCGCTGACTGGCCGTGACGCGTTCGTCGAAATCGAGGCTGAAGATTACGACGGCCAATCTGGTGCAACCAAGGAAGACAGCGGTGATACCAGCATGGGACAATCTATAGCCGTTACTGCTGGCGGCTATGTGTATTACGAAAATGTCGACTACAGCGACGCTGGCGCGGACACTGTTCAGTTCCGCCTGAAGACCGCTGCTGACACGACCGCGGAACTGCACGCAGAGACTCAAACCGGCACGCTTCTCGGCAAATGCACGTTGACCTCTACGTCGAATGCCTGGGCCACTCAGAAGTGCACGCTGACCACCCCCGCAACGGGGGTGTCCAAACTCTACGTAGTTTTTGCCGGCGCGGCGCACCTCAATTCGCTGGTGTTCTCGGGGGCAGGCGGAACACCGCCGCTAGGAACCGGAGGCTCGGGCGCGGGCGGAGGAGCGAGCATCGGTGGCGCGGGCGGCACGCCTGGTGCCGGTGGGGTGAGCGCCGGCGGTGCTGCTAGCCGCGGCGGTGCCGGCGGAGTGGCAGTCGTCCAGGGTGGCGCCAACAACGGCGGCTCTGCTCAGGGTGGGAGCATTGCTCAAGGTGGAAGCCAAAGCATCGGAGGCGGTCCCGCCGCTGGTGGGGTAACCGTCGTCCAGGGTGGCACCAACAACAACGGTGGCGCCGCCGCCGGTGGCAAGGCAAGTTCAGGCGGATCTCAGCTTGCGTCTGGCGGGAGCACTAGCGGCCCAGTTGGTGGATCTGGCGTCGTCAGCGCGGGTGGCAGTAACAACAACGTGAGCTCCTCAGGAGGCAATTCTGGTTCAGTCGGCTCTCCGACTCCCGCGGCAGACTCGGGTTGCGGTTGCCGCGTTGCCAACTCAAGCGGGCCGCGCGGAGCAACGCTGATCGGTGGACTTGTGCTGGCTATGCTCGGCCTACGCAGACGCAGGGCCCCTGACGGTCTGCAAGCGGCACCTCAATTGCGCGGGATTGCCTCGTCGCACGCGGGAGTCAAGAGCTAATGAGAACCACACCCATTGCATCGATTATCCCAATCGGTCTTGCGTTGCTCGCTGCAGCTTGTGGCAATTCGACCAGTGGAAATACCACCAGTGCGAGTGTGGGTGGCGCCGCGACCAACGGTGGCACGCCCGCAGCCGGCGGTGCGACGGTGTCCGGCGGTGCCACTGCGTCCGGCGGCACAATGCGGCCAACTGGAGGCACCGCGGCATTTGGCAGCAGTACGGGTGCCGGCGGCAGTAGCAGCAAGGGAGTTGGTGGCTCAACAGTGGCAGTCGGCGGCGCTACCGGAGTCGGCGGTTCAACAGTAGCAATCGGCGGCGCTACCGGAGTCGGCGGTTCAACAGTGGCAGTCGGCGGCGCTACCGGAGTTGGCGGTTCAACAGTAGCAGTCGGCGGCGCTACCGGAGTTGGCGGTTCAACGGTAGCAGTCGGCGGAGCAAAGTCGGTTGGCGGTACAACAAGCGTCGGCGGCACCACGGCAACCGGCGGCGGCTCGACGATCACAAATCCCACACTGGTTACTTCCGCGCCGGCAGACTACTGGAAGACGGGTGGGCAGATCATGGAAGCGGCGAGCGCGACCGCCGACGTTACCATCAACGATGCTACTTCGGCTCAGAGCTGGGACGGATTCGGCGGTGCGTTCAACGAGATGGGGTGGACCTATCTATCGATGCTTTCCGCAGCCGATCAGCAGAAAGCGCTCACCCTCCTCTTTGGCGCTGACGGTCTGAACCTCACCTTCGGTCGTATCCCGATGGGCGCCACAGATTACTCGACGAATCGCTACACGCTCGACGAGACGGCCAACGACACGACGCTCGCAGACTTCTCACTTGCCCGCGACAAGGAGAAGCTCATCCCCTACGTCAAGGCCGCGCAGAACATAAAGAAGGAGCTACACTTTTGGGCCAGCCCATGGACACCGCCGACGTGGATGAAGCAAGGGCCGTTCAATGGCACACCTGCGTCTGCGTTTGACGGTGGATCGATGAAGGGTGACGCCACCACGCTTGCAACTTACGCGCAGTATTTTGTCAAATTCGTGCAAGGCTACGCGGACCAGGGGATCAGCATTGAAACGGTTTCCCCACAGAACGAGCCTGGCTACAGCGGAACCTACCCGACCTGCGCCTGGACGCCAGCGACCTATTCGTCGTTCGTCGGCCAGTATCTCGGTCCCGCGATGACCGCAGCCAACCTTTCCGTGAAGATAATGCTCGGTACCTTCAACGGCGGTACGGGAGACACATCGATCGTTAGTACTGTCATGGGCGACGCCGCAGCGAAGAGCTACATCAAGGTCTTTGGCTATCAATGGGGCATGGACGCCGCCGCCGCCAAGCAATATAACGTTCCCATTTGGCAGTCGGAGCACAAGTGCGGCAACTACCCCTGGGTGACTGGGTATAATACGACTAAGGCTCCCAACGACGACGCGTACGCAGTCGAGAGTTGGGGCCTAATCCGAGACTGGATTAAGGCGGGCGTCACTGGCTACAGCACTTGGAACCTGGTGCTAGACACGGCTGGCATTGGTATCGACTCGGCGCGTGTCTGGCCGCAAAATGCCCTACTGACTGTGGACACGTCGGCGAAGACGCTGGCCATCACGCCAACCTACTACGTCTTTCGTCACTTCGCGCAATTCGTCGCACCTGGTGCGAAGGTCGTTTCCGCGACGGGGGGCGACACAGTGGCGTTCAAGAACGCCGATGGCAGCATCGTCGCAGTGACGTACAATTCCGCAGCCATGAAGACGATGACCATGGCCATCGGCGGCAAGAAGCTGCAGTTCACTATCCCCAACAAGGGGTGGGCCACGGTTGTGTGGCGGCCAGGCGCTTAGACCTGATTCGAGGACGTCTGCTCGCTCTCACTCGAAGGCGGGGCGGAGGCGTCCTTCCACAAACGCCCGCATTCCGGTCGATGTTGGCGCTGCTTGGGCAATCTTCCGTAGCGCAGTTGGTGCGGAAGTTGTTCAGTGACCTTCGCGAGAGCCCCACTTTCGGCAACAGGAAATCATCGTGACCACTAAGGCCAATTTGAGCGCGTTTTCGAAGACACGATTTAGCCTGCTTGCTGCAATGGCGGTTTTGCCCGCATGCGGCGCGGGAAACGGTGGCGACGGCATCGGGAGTGTCGCAAATGGCGGTGCGATAACGAGCGGCACTGGTGGAGCTCCAGCTGCAGGCGGGGCCGTGAATAGCGTTGGTGGTTCAACTGTAGCGACGGGCGGTGCCCGCGTTGGCGTTGGGGGCAGCAGCGGTGGTTTCGTCAGCGGGACGGGTGGTGTTGCAACCGGCGGCGCGCGCAGCGGAACCGGCGGTGCGGCGACAGGCGGTTCTGTTGCAGCAAGCACCGGCGGTGCCTCAACGTCCGGTGGTGCTTTGGGAACGGGTGGCGTAGTGGCAACCGGCGGAGCCACGGGAGGACATGCCTTTGGCGGTCAGGCAGGTCGCGGCGGAGCTGTGGGGCAGGCCGGCAGTCAAATTGGAACCGGCGGCAATAATGCGTCAGCGGGCGTACCAGGTGGCTCGACGTTGCCGCCAGTCACTGATTACTCCGCCCCGGGGCCCTTCGCGACGACTACGAACAACAACGTCGGCCCCGATGGCAAGTGCACTGTTTTCAGGCCCACAACTCTCGGTCAGAACGGCTTTTTGCATGCACCGATCGTTTTTGGACCTGGAATCGGCATGCAGGCGACCGCGCTGAGTGGGCTACTATTGAGCTTTGCTTCCCACGGATTCGTGGTCATCGGAACAGGTGTCCTCAACGGTGGCCCCAACGACCCAGCCAACAAGGCCGCTATGCTGAATGCGTTGAACTGGATCATCCAGCAGAATACTCAATCCGGGATCTACCAAGGCAAGCTTGACGTGACGCACGCAATTTCCATGGGCTACTCGGTTGGCGGAACCGCTGCGGTGGAAATCGGTGGCGAGCCAGCGATCGCCACTACTGTGTCGATCCATGGTCACGTCGCGACAGCGGCCTTACATGGGCCCTTGCTACAGACAAGCGGCGACAAGGACACGGTTGGTCGACCTATGCAGCAGCAGACCTATGACAAGTCCCAGGTACAGACCTTCTTTGGAACGGTCTCTGGTGCCGACCATGGGTATATCCAGCAGAACACCGGGGGCGTGGAACGGCCGGCAATCATAGCTTGGATGCGCTACTGGATCAACAACGACACCGGCGCCAAACACTACTTCTGGGGTACCGATTGCGTGCTGTGCACTTCGCCCTGGATCGATCCGTTGCGCAAGAACTGGCAGTAGTCCTGCCGGGGTCACAAGGCGCTGCCGCAGCTTCGCGACGCGCCATGTCATCGGACCCCAGAGTCGCCACCCATCTTGATGATGAGCGGCGACTTTGGTGTCGGCGAACTCGTCCTCGCTAGCGCACGCCCGTCGTCGGAATCCGTAGAGTTTTGCGCTTGCCCCAGCGAAAGTGATCTTCAGCTCTTTGTCGTCACGTGGATCGCTCGAGGTTTACGTGCGCAAACCCATTCATCGAACCGTTGTTTCAAGAGGTGGGTCCGCGCTGTAGCCTTCCAGACTGAGTTCCGCGTAAGCGATTTACTTGATGTTGTTGATTACGGTCTGAAGCGCACTCGAGAGCGAACCGTCGCTCCGACTGATGTCGCTTCCACAATCCCAGAGCACTGGCACAATGCCGCGCGACTTTGACGCCTTTGCCACGGATTCCATCCATAATTCTCGCGATGCCGACTGACGCACAACCTTCGTTCCTAACGTCACAGCGAACTCGCCGATAATCACCGGGATCTTCTTGTTGGTCGAGCAGGTTCCGATCGCGTTGAATAGCGCATCTAGCGCGCTCTTCTCCGCTGCAGTGCCCCAAGTGGAGGCGGGAGATCCCCAGCTCGCTGGATCTTCCATCAGTGTGAAGGTGTAGGGGTCATAGAAGTGGAACGATAGAAAGAGTTTGCCAGCACCCGCTGGATCCGTCGGCACGGTGAATGCGTTGACGCAGGTCTTTGCGGAGTTTGTTTCGAAGCCGGCGATGAGCAGTGCCCGCGTAGCATTGAAGCCGCCCTGCGCGCGAACAGTGGTTACGAAAAGTTGGTTGATGGTGTTCAGTGCGGCGATGTCAGGTGTGCCGTTAGTGTCTCCGCCAATGTAGAAGCTCGCCTCTTCGTTCAGCCCTTCGAGGACAAGCATGTGCCCGACGCCACTAAAAGCCGTGCCAATTTGCTTCCAGTAGCTGGCGAATTTTGTCTTTACGTCATCGGTAAGCGTGTGCGCGGTGGATTTGCCCTCATTGAAGATCCAGCCATTATCCCAATGGATGTTGACAATTGAGTACATGCCCGCTGCCTCGATCCAACTGACTACCTCCTTGATTCGATTCATCTTGGCTGTGTCAATGACGCCGTTGTTGGCGTAGGTGTCCCATGCCACCGGCACGCGCACTGTCTTGATGCCGCGGCTTGCCATTCCGTTGATATAGGCTTGTGTGACGACTGGCTGTCCCCAACCGGTTTCCCATGCCGTCGTATTGTCGAATGTGTTCCCTATGTTCGTGCCGAAGCCCATCGCTTTGGCCATTGTCGCAGCGTCGACGGTGCCGCTCGAGCCGCCATTAGCGTTTGCTCCGCCGGTCGACGTGGCGCCACCCGTAGCTTTGGTCCCGCCGGTGCTGGCGACACCACCAGAGCCGCTACCACCGGCACTCGCACCGCCTGTTCCACTGCTGGATTTGCCGCCCGTTGCAGCACCACCGGCAGCGAGGCCACCCGTTGCATTGCCGCCCGCCGCAGTTCCGCCAGCGGACTTGCCGCCCGTTGCAGTTCCGCCAGCGGACTTGCCGCCCGTAAGGGTCCCGCCGCTGGCGAGTCCGCCAGTAGCGGCACCTCCAGTTGCCGTTCCACTCGATGACCGCTGACCGCCAGTTGGAGACGGCGTGCCACCGTTCGAGAGCATGATGCCGCCAGAGGCCCTGTTGCCGCCTGCTGCAGTCGCTGAGCCGCCAACGGTCAATGTGCCTCCCTGGCCGTCAGCGACGTCGGGTGCTTTTTGACCGCAAGCAACTGCGAACAGAGCCAGACCAAATGCCAATACGAAGTTGCGTCCGCGGTGCTTCATGTGATTCGACCTTCGTCCAACGAAAACTATGGTGAACAGTGCGTGGGCTGCTCGGAAGAGCGTTGAAGTCAAGACACCTTTGGCCCGGGCATCAGTGGGAACACCGAGCAGTGTCGAAACGGAGTTGCCACAGCGCTATGAACTGGTCACGCAAAATTCGCAGGTGATGTGGTCGTCGATGATTCGCACTTTGTGTGGAACCTATGTCAGATCCGCGAGAAACACGTTCGCATAGTCGAAGTGTAAGCTCGAAGCCATGCGGAAGATCGGCTGACACTTCATGTCTACAGCCAAGACCATTGATCTGCAGCCTTGCACCGGTACTGGCTGTTCGCCGGTTCATCCGAAATTGACGGAAACCCGGCGCCCGCGCGTCGCCTGTCGTTTGCAAGTCGGCCTTACCGACAAGAGAATCGTCCATTGACGGCTCTAGTTACACGCCACGGATTGCGATCGAGCGCTGCCAGCCGGGCCAGAGCACGTGCGCGCCGTCGAGCGCTGTCGGATCGTGACGTTATCGCCTGAGCAACGCACTCCGTGGAAACCGCTTTTCAAACGCCGAAGCGACCGTACGCGCGTCCTCGTCTCGTCCGGCGCTTAGAAGGGCCTTCACGTGCAAGGCTTCACGCTCCTCGGCGAGGCGGCCACTCGGAAACCGACGGCTGTGTTCGCTGACCAAAAGCAGGGCGGTCGCAAAGTTCCGATCTGCGTATGCGGCGTGAGCTCGCTGAAGCAGACCGAGCTCGGCGGTATACGACTCTTGCGCGGTGACGGAGCGTTCCGGGCGCTGCGGCTGCGGCGCAATGGTGGCCTGCGGCACCTGCTGTGACATGGACGGCAAAGCGACAGGCGAGGGGTGAGTACATGACGCCTGTTGCGCATACTCGCTCGTTGCGGGTACTGCGCGCGTTTCATGCGGAGCACGACCATGCAGCGCAACTGCCGCACCAGCCGCACCCACTGCACACGCCGCAGCAACGGCGAATGCAATCGCCACCCCTCGGTGACGTACGACCTGAGTTGGACCAACACGTTCTGCTGTCAGCCCGGAGGAAGCAATAGTGGTGCGCGCTCGAGACAGCGCACGGGCGCGAACGCTGTCCGGGATCGCCGGGATGGTGCGTCCACGTGCCAAGAGAAGATTCATGGCGCCCTCTAGGTTTGACTTGCGGAAGTTCATAATGTTGCTCTTCCCCTCAGAAGTCGACGAACGGCTGCCTTCAATTCGCTTCGACCTTGGCGGAGCCGAGCGTAGGCACCGAATCGAGAAATGGCTAGACTCCTAGCAACTTCGACGATCGGGATCTCGTCGAGGTCGTGCATGATGACGACTGCTCGCCGCGGTAGGGGTACGGTTTCGAGCGCCGTCAACAGTAACCCGAGGGCCTGTTTGCTTTGAAGCGAACATTCGGGACTCATGGCCTCATCAATGGCTTCGAAATCAACGGAAAGGACTTCGCGAGCTCGCCGACGGTGTGCGGAAACAAGGCGAAACGCGATTCCAAACAGGTAGGGGCGAAGTGGACGGCTTGTATCGAGGACGCTCCAGTTGCGGTGCAGTACTACGAATAGCTCTTGTGCGAGATCCTCAACCTCATGCGACGAGGCGCCTAGTCGGCGCAATGTCGCAAAAATGTACTCGAGCTCGCGCTCAAATGCGTCCAGGCAGGCGCTTTCGGGCGTCAAAACTGGCGAAGGCGTTGCGACGAGACGTAGATGGCCCACACGGTTACCTTATCTAGACTCTACTGTTTTGGCGCGGCGAAATGTTCATCGAAAATTCCAGTGCCTAGCAAGCTAGGGAGCGAATGTCGCAGGATTGAGCAGGATTGACCAGAAGTGCTCCGTCGCGGCCGAGCCATCGCACTGGCGAACCAGCCATCCAGATCCGTCGGGACTGGCTTCTAGCGAGGGGCCTTCTGTTGCGCCACTGTCTACAATTCCGATAGGGGATACCCGCCCGACCTCAGTTGCGAAGCTGGCAATGGCGACGGCCACTACGGCGACTTGATCCGCTGCCACAGCGATACTATAAATATTCGGTTGCTTGGCTGCCATCCAGGATCCAAACGGATTGGCTGGCAACTCGGAGATACGCGATGCGGGGACGTCCGTGAGTTGATCGTAGAAAGCACTCACCTGGACGTAGCGAAACCGAGTCGTCACGATTGTGTCGGCCCATGGATCCATTTCTCCGTTGGGCTCGCCCATGGCCGCCCCAGACGTGGTCAAGCTCCCGAGCGACGATACGACCACGACTCGATCCGTGACGGTTGGGTCGATGAGGTAGGCATCTGCCACATCGGTCAACTTTCCGCCAGTTGCTACTACTAGGGGCCGATACGAGAGTGCCAGTCGCTTGGAAGCCTCGACAATGAAAAGTGCACCCTCGGAACGATTGGCCTGCGTCGCATCGATTGCGCCGCTGGTTGGACGCTTGAGCTTGTCACTAATGCTTGCGATTGGATCTGGAATGCCCTTGAGTCCACTACGGCTTGCGGCCGCCACTAGGTCGCGGGCCCCGGTCCAATTGGTATCGATGTCATCCGAGCGACCGCCGGTCCCAACCACGATACCAGCTAAAGTCAATCCGCCGCCGTTGGCAAGCAATATGGCGTACTCCGTACTCCAGTTATCGAAAGCGCCGTCATTTATCAAAACGAGCGGATTACGCTCATCCACAGGAAGCAATCCGTGCGGGCGGCTTGACCCGGCATCCAGCGTCTCGCTGCATCCTGCGGCGCAAAAGACGAGTAGCATAACTGCGGCCGTACCAATCGTCGCGCCAAGGTCGGCCAACCCCAACGATGGGCGCAAGCCACGCTTGTCCGCCGCGTCGCTTCGAGGAGTCATAGCTTTCTTTCCATTTGACGCCGAAAGGTCAAGTCGTCCAGTTGCTAGAGAATTTCTCACGGTTGCCAGCTGGGCCGCTCGTTTAGATTTCTGGTACCTACTCAAAGTGCATCGCCACATCGAGGCCGATCGTCTGGGCGAAACGCGGTGATGTCCAGACCACACTGCGGTCGAGCGTGACCGCCCAGAGGATCGGCAATGCGAGGAACTCGGCATGGGCAGACACATAGGCAAGTCCGAAGATTTGTCGCACGGCTTTGACACCGAGCCCGGTCTCGACAATGGGCCCTACAGCTGACATCGGGACGTCCACATCCTTGCCAGCGATTCGGATTTCACCGGCCTTGGCGAGCGCGCACAGGCTCCACCACGTAAGAGTCCCACATCCGGCGAAACCGGCGAGCAACTGGTGATGCGAGAATCCAGCCCCGTCCGAGCGACGGACGGTCATCGGTGCGCTGACTTCCGTGGATAGTTCAAGTGACCAATGCGGCCACCCGATGCTTCCAAACACACGTGCAAATGGGACTGCGCTCGCGGACACGCCAAACCCCAAAAACGCTCCTACTCCGACGGCAAGCCGCGGGCGAGTCCGTGGAGTCGGTGCTTGCGGCCGCCTTGCTTTGGGTGGCGGCTCACGTTGGTCGACGGAGAGCGCAGGGCGCGATGGAGTTTGTGGCGGAGACAGCGGCGATTGCGACGTTTTGTCGGTCGTCGCAGTTCCCTGGGCGCTCGGGCTTGGTGCAACTGGAACGGCCGAGAATTGCAGCTGAAGAGCGAGCGTAAATGCCATCGCTCGCACGAGATCTTCGCAGTCGCCACTGCGCGACGGAAACGTCCGCTCTCCCGCCCAGTTCCCCGCGGCATCCCGCCATTCCATGCGACCTTCGAACGTTTTGTCCTGGGAAGTAACTTGCACAAGGACGCGATTTGCGGCGTTGTCCGCAAATGCTTCGGCACCAAACCGTTCGACGACGATTGCCTTGAAATAGCCGACGTCGGGGCAGTTCGGTTCCGCGGAATATTCAAGAGCGACTGCCACGTGCCCAGTGGCACCGTGCGCTATCCCAGGTGCAAGCAATGTAATCCCAATCGCAACAACGGCGAATGGCGTGGCACGCCGAACCTTCTTGGCGGTGTCTCTGCGCGGTTTCACTCGTGACCCAACTCATATTTTGGAAGAAGCTTGGCTTCCACGAGATAGTACCAGTTCATCAAGCCAAGGGTACTCGCGGTTGGCTCCTCGTCTGCACCCTGTCCGAGCGTTTCGTGTTGTCGCGTGCGGTCCGTCCACCGACTCCGGCTCAGAGTCCGCAACAGGCCAAACATTGGCCGTTACAAGGGGTTCGGCGGCAACGCGACTGGGCGCGATAGTGGTCTCACCCAATCTGGAGCCAATGGCGGCCCTGGCACCGGCATTGCCGTTGCCGGTGCCAGGGCCGCCATTGCTGATTCTGCTGCCAGCACGAATGCGGGTGGTGCTGTCGTCAAAGGCGGAGCCAGCTCGGCCCGAATTTCCGGTTGCGCCTGCGGTGCTAACTCAGGCGGACCAACCAATTTGGGCGCCCAAGCTGCCACAGCGGGTTCAACTTCGCGAATGTGTGCAACGCTTCCGATCGGCAGCGCGTATTCACGCGATTTGCCTGGTGTGACGTTCATAATTGATACGCCAAGGCTCCGCCTGCAAGTCTGCAAGGTAGACAATGTCCGTGTTGAGTGCACGAGCCCTGCGGTACTTGAACCGCACGTTCAACCTCGCGGTCGTGGGGGCGAGACCGGCAACGCAATGGGTGTTACCGCTCTGGGTCACCGCTGGTCCAAGAGAAGGGAGGGCTCGTGCTCAGGCTTTTGGCACCAGCGGCGCTATTGTGCACGAAAAGTTGTTGGATCCAGCAACATCGTCCACAGGCGAGCTGTGCCGAGAGCGCTACTGATCTTGGACACCAGCCGCGCCGAGCCATCGGGATCGGTTGCCAGAATCGGTACATTGTCAGAATTTACTCCACGTCCTGTCATTCGATTCACCTCTGACACGAAATCGGGAATGGCCACGGCGAGGACACTTACCTGATCGGACGCAAACGCCGAGCGCCAGACATTGGGTTGCTTTGCCTTGATCCACGAGGTAAAGGCGTTCGTTGGCAGTTGTAGAAGGGCGCTAGCTGGAAAGTCTGAGGCCTGCTCGTAGAAAGCACTGACCTGGACATAGCGGAATTTTTGGACGACGATGAAGCTTGCCCAGGGATCCATGGCCCCGTTGGGGTCGCCCATTAGTCCGCCGCCCGTGGCGGACGTACCCAGTGCTGAGACAACGACCACACGCTCCGGTACCGTGTGGTCCATGAGGTAAGCATCGGCCAGATCAGTCAGCCTGCCCCCAGTGACCACGACCAATGGCCTGAAGGGTTGAGCCAATTGCCTCGACACTTCAACGATGGCCGTGGCACCCTCAGAACGGTTGGTGGCGGTCGAGTCGATGTATCCATCGCTTGGACGAACAAGTACGGGTCCAGTGCTTGCCACTGGGTTTGGAATGTTATGAAGCCCGCTGTCTCGTGCAGCCACCACCATCTGTCGCCACCCCGCCATGTTGTCCGCGAGCGTTGGCCAGGGTTGGCTATCGCTAATGACGATACCAGACAGCCGCAGACCACCTGTGCTTGCCAACAGGACAGCGTATTCTCCTTGCCAGTTGTCGCGGGACCCATCATTGCAAAGCACGATTGGATTGCGCTCGTCGACGGGGAGCAATCCCCGTGGGATGTCGTAGCCGGCGTCGAGCGTGGCACCGCCGCACGCGACAACGGTACACGCAAGGACAACTGACCACCCGACGCCGAGGAACAACCTAGTTCGAGCCTTCAGCTGAAATTGTCGGGAGGTTATTGGGCGGTCTACTTTCCGTAGCCCGCGGCTACAATATTGGCTTGAACAGCGCTGTCGGTCGCATCTGACGAATAGCCCGCGGTCATCGCCCCTTCGAAGAAATCGCCCGCGCCCATGAAGCTATTGTCGCCACCGGTACCGAGGACGATCGCTCCCTCCTTCTTCATGGGGTCGTAGCCTCCACTCGGGTATGCTCCTTCGTACATGGTTGTCAGCTCGCCCGACTGAGCGTCGCCCGCCTTGACGGCAAATGTGTGGGGCTTGCCTTTCAGCATCGCCGTCACGAAAGCCGACGAAATTGACTTGTTAGCTGTATTCTGCTTGGCTCCCTTTCCTGAGAACAGACCATTCTCGAGATCTGCCATGACCCAAGGGCCGTTGCCCTCGCCGCTACCCCAAGCCGCGCAATTGCCGAAGTAAATCGCTTCCATGGTGCCGTTGCCGTTGTTCAGGCTATTCGCCTCAGCGTTGCCGTAGTCAAAGCAACACTCATTGCTGAACAACTTGCCGTTGGCCACCATGTATATCGATTCCGGTTCGTCGCCCTTTGCCGTACCTTGGGAGGCATTGTTGCGATATCCGACGCCGGTCGCGCGATCCGTGGATAGTGGGACGTGAACTCCGTAGACGGCGCGACCGTTCAAAGTCACCTTGATGCCGAATGCGTCGGCCTCCTTGGCGCGGGTTCCAATCCACCCGCCGCTGGTCAGACCGAGATCGTTATGCTGCGGAGACTGATCATAGATGAGGGAAATAGTGCACTTAGTGCCAGAACAGAAGGATTCCTGGGCTGCCGAGTCAGCGAACCCTCCAGGCGAGATGGCGTTGATGTCCTTGGTCGTCTTGTCCGACGTCCGCCTAATCTGGTAAAGCTTCCCGGTATAGGACCCGTACAGCGCACGAACCGTGCTGTGTGCGGCGACGCAGGGCGTGTTACCCGCTTGATAGATGTCGCAAGGCCCGGTCACCCCAGAACCAGCCCCGGCGACGGAGGCCCCGCCTGCAGCGGGCGCACCGCCTGTCGCAGGCGCCCCAGCAACGGCACCGCCAGCGCCTATCCCCCCGGTGGTCCGCACACCGCCGGTTGAAACCGAACCGCCGCTGCTCGTCGTCCCACCCGTTGTCGCGGCTCCGCCCGTGAGCGGCTTGCCACCTGTCGCGTTGCCGCCACCTGTTGACATAACGTTGCCACCATTTGTCGCTGTGCCGCCGACACTCCGGCTTCCTCCTGCCGAAGTTGCGCCGCCGACTCCCGAACCGCCCGTGGCCGAGGCCTGTCCCCCGCTGCCAGGAACGCCCCCGGATAAACGAGGCGTCCCGCCGTTGCTCTGTGTGCCGCCTGTCGCCAGGACACCTCCGAACCCGCCACTCGTGGTCGTAGTGTCACGACCAGATTGCCCGGATCCGGAACAGGCAAACACCGACAAGCTTGTGACCAATCCTAACCCGTAACACTTCATAAGTCGCCGTTGCTGGCCGAAGTGACGCTTCGCTGCACGCTGCTCGGTACTGTTCATCGGCTTCTCCAGCAACTGATCATTTTGAATCGACTCTATCGGATTGGTTTGGGATCCGTTTGCAAGGCGTTCGAGCAAAGTCGAACTACCGGTACGTTGAGCTGGGCCTGGGTTTGAGCGCCGCGATTTGCGACTGACCCTTGCTATGCTGATGCCTGGGTTGAAACCCGCATGCCATTACCGGCGGCCCTCCGCTCCGCGTGCGATTGCTGTTCGAATCTGTTGACGACATGCTTTCGAGGTGCATCTGCCCTCTAGCGCGGTGTCGGGTAATTTAGCCCTGCGCAAATGCTGACCATCGTCGTGCAACTCGACGGCGCATCTTGGGTCACGAAATCCCAGACTGCCGGCAAGTCGTCATGCGTGACGGTGGCACAACCGGTCAAACCACTCACTCCCTGGTTGTATGTGGAAGCCTGATCGGCAATACATGCTGAATAGGCAGCCACTGTCGCGTTGCAAGGTGAGGGTAGCGGGTCGCAGTTGGGGCTCGCGGGACTGGCTTGCAGGCACGTGGTTTCTTGGCCTTTGCAGTTGTCCTGCAACATCGCGTCGGTGGGGGCACTGCTTGATACTCCAAAAGCTAGACCTTTGGCCTTGCAAAGGACTGACCGACTAATGGCCCGATCAAAGTAGGCATAGGCATTGGCACACAGCTGCGTGGCCTCCGCCGAAGTGAGCGCGCTCAGGGCTTTGGTGGCACTCAGAGTCGTGACCGAGCCCGGTTCGCTCGACCCTCCAGTTCCCGTGCCACCGATGTTGGTACTCGAACTTGAGCCGCCTGAACCGCCTGTTTGCGCGATATTCGAACCACCACCCGAACCGCCTGTTTGCGCGGTATTCGAACCACCACCCAAGCCGCCTGTTTGCGCGGTATTCGAACCACCACCCAAGCCGCCTGTTTGCGCGGTATTCGAACCGCCACCCGAGCCCGCGGCGTCGGTGGTGGCGCTACAGCCATTGGTTGCCATGGCCGAGGCCACCATAGCAGCGAGTGAAAATCCGATCAGTCTGTTTTGCATGAGATTTCCCAATAGCTTCCGTTGCTCGAGCGACTTGCGTTTCCAAACGCATCCACGTCGACTATTTGCCGTAGACGCTCACGATGCTTTTTTGAATGGCCTCGTCGGTGGCGTCCGTCGTCTCGGCCGCCATCACGGCGCCCTCAGAGAAGCCACCGGTGCCATTTGAATCGCCAGCACCGCCTTCGCCCAAACCAAGGCCACCCTCTTGTTTCAATGGCGAATAGCCTTTTGGAAGTGTCGGCAAATCAACACTAACCGCAAGCGCACCTGACTTGGCGTTTCCGTTCTTGAGGGCCCAGTGGTTGACGCCGTCGTGTTTGAACAATGTCGTCACGATATCGTACGTCACCGACGGGTTCGTGTTCTCCCCCGTCGCAGTACAGTCGGCGGTGGGTGCCGCACCGGAGCCGCACTTCGCGGTGTTGCCAGCGTAGACACCTTGCTCCCAGTCGACCATGACCCACGGTCCGTTCCCTGTGCCTTTGGACCAGAACGTGATCTGCGAGAAGTTGAGGGCGCTGAGCGTGCCGGGGCCAGTATAGTGAATGGCGTTGCCAGTGTTGCCGTAATTGTAGCAACAGTTGTTGTTCAGATACTTGGCATGGAAGATGGCATACGTTGTTTGCGGCTTGGCGCCCGTGGGCATATTTTTGGTCTTGTCTCTATTTCTGAGGCATTGAGCCGTGCTCTTCCACATGCCGCCGGTCTCGACGGCGATCGGGACCTTCGTGCCGTCCAACATTTGCCAGTACTCGATGTCCATGAGGTTGCAGGTCTTCACGGTGCCGGGCTGATTTGTGCTTGGGTCGTCCGCCCGCCACATGTCATTGCCGTTCCCGCTCTGGTCGTACAAGGTAGTCACTTTGCAAGTAGTGCCTGAACAGAACGTGGCGAGACTCGTCAGGTCCGCAAGACCACCAGCTGCTACGGTACCAATGTCCTTCTCCTGCTTGTCCGATACGCGGAGAGCTTTGAAGAGTGGGCCGTTGTAGGAGGCGAACAGGGCACGCGTCATGGCATGTGCGGCAACGAAGGGTGTGGACGCCGCCTTTGCAACGTCACCAGGAAGACCACTGCTTGAGCCCCCTGGCGAACTGCCAGCCCCGGCATTCGTACTGCTGCCGCCAGTTGGGCCAGTCGTTGAGCCACCAACACTTGCGGTTCCACCGCTCCGAGCCGTGGCGCCACCGGTCGCCAGCTGGCCGCCGGATCCACGGTTGCCACCCGACGTCGGCGAACCACCGACTTCCGACACGCCTCCCGTCGCATTGGCGCCACCTGAACCAACCCGGCCGCCCGTAGCGTTGTTGCCACCCGTACCTGGCTGGCTCGAAGAGGACGACCCGCCGGAAGCTATTGCGCCACCGACAGGCGTGCTCGTCTGCGTGCCGCCTGTGCCCCCTAAACCGTTGTTCGCCACCGATTGGCCGCCAGTGGCTGTTTGGGGCCGACTCCCGCCACTGCCGCCACTCCCGTTTCCGGCGGCGTCGGGAGAATTGGACGCGCACGCGCCACCACCCACCGTCGCGACTAGACACGCCAATACAGGCATTGTGAGCTTGTTGATCATCGGGTCTTTCCTTCGAAATGCGTTGAAATGGGGAGTCTGGACTTCACAACTAGGGCTGCTACCGCACGGTCTGAGCCCGACGATTCAGCAGGTCCAGGGCCCGACGAATGGAAACTTGTCGGTTTTCGATCTTGATCTCTTACCGATTGTCTTTCGGGCGTGAGATTTGTCAGAAAATGCGACATTGCCCAAAAATTCCGGCCATCTATGGCAACTCGACGACGGTAGGTGGCAACGCGGCCGGTACTAGCGGAGGACCCGGTACCGACGTCGGCGTTGCCATTGCGAGTTTCGCTCAAGTTGGCCCCAATTCAAGCAAAAGCTGGGAGCCGCCTAAGCTCAAGGTGACGTTGGTCGAGCCGAGACTTTAGCCGTCGCGTGCTGCGCACTCTGTCGCGCTCTTGCAAGTCTCGTCTCAACCATTGGGTTGCCCGGACTTATCGACTGAGCGATTTCGTACTCGCCAATAGCGTCCAAGTATTGCCCGTTCGCAAGCGCGGCGTTTCCGAGGTTGAGGTGACCATTGAACGACTGGGGAAATATGGCAACGGCCTTACGGAAATGCTCGATGGACTCGTCTTCGCGGCCCGCTTGCATGAGCAGCATACCCAGGTTGTTGTGAAGCGAGGACACGAGCCGTGCCCTGGACCCGACCGAACTTGGGTTTTGGGCGAGCACTGAGGAGTAGAAGTCAATTGCTTTCGCCGAATCGCCCGTTTGGGCCAGCGCCAGACCTAGCGCAACCTGGGCATTTTGATAGTTGGGATTGATCGCCAGGGCCTTCGATAGGGGCAAAATGCTTTGCTCGAGATGGCCGGACTTTATTGCTGCGTCGCCAATGCAGAAATAGCCCAAGTAGCTTTGTGGATTCACCTCCACCGTGTGGGAAAAAAGCGTCTCTGTGGAGCGCCAAAGCTCGGCCTGCTGAAAACTTGACCCAGCGAGCGCCAAAATTACTGCTGCAGCGAGGTAGCGGGATACGGCAAACCTGTGAAGCCGAATTAGGGCCGCTGCGAATACCATGCTCGCGCCGATGAGAGGAACGTATAGGTAGTGGTCGGCGACCGTCGAGAATTCCTGGAACCCGAAGGAGAACATGCCAAGCACTGGCGCGAGCGACAAGGTAAAGATGGCCCAACCGCAGGTCAGCAAGGAAGTCCATTCGCCTTGTTTGGCGGACGGCAGAGGTCGGACTAGTGCCAGTAGTATCGCTGCGACGCCCATAGTCGAAAACACCAACGATAGCGCCAGTTGCCAGCTAGAAACGTGATCGAGGACGTAGCGCGGCGACCGGCCGTAGTCCACTGCTAGGGAGGTGGGGCTCAGCACCTTGCACACGTAGAACGTGAGAGCGTCAGCCGCGACGCAGAACTTCTGGGCGACAGTCGGGATGAAATCGAGGTTCAAATCCGGCTGCAGACGCTTGGTGACGAGTACGAGTGGCAGCAGCAGGACACCGAGGAGCGCGGCAGTGATGGTGCTTCTTATGAAGCTTCTGTGCAACAGAAGCCGATCTATGAGCAGCACAATCCCCGGTAGAACGATGGCTGAAGGTTTCGAAAGCATAGCCGCGAGGAAGCAAAAGGCTGGCAGGATCCGTTTGCCCGTGCAGTAGTAGAGACAAAGGCCCATCAATCCGAACAATGTCGACAGCTCACCCTTGAGTTCCGAGATCCACGCAACCGATTCGACTTGTACCGGATGGAGCGCAAAGAACGCAGCGGACAAGAGTGCAACGATAGTGTCGATGGACTTGCCGTTCGGCACTGCTTCGCTGCTGCGCAGTCTAAGGAGATTGCGCAGCAGAAGGAACAGGAGCGAGGCGTTCGCGAGATGGACAGCGAGATTGAGGAAATGAAAGACCCAGGCGTGCTCTCGAAGCGGGCCAAACTGAGCCACAATCATCGTGATGGCCCACCAAACCGAATATGTAATCGGAATGTACAGATTGAAATACGACTTGGTCCACAACGCCTCGAGTCCGGCGGTTGACATTCGTCTCAAATGCGGATTGTCGAATAGGTGACTGTGGTCGTCGAGGCTGATAAAGTCTGCCGAAAGGACTGGTGAGAATGCGACTATCGTCAGTGCAGGCAGCAGTGCGAGCACGAGCGTACGGCTCAGAGGCTGCAAGGAACTGAATTTTACCATTCTTGGCCGACGCATGTTGCGCAATATAGTCTTCGGTTGATTACCTGTCTCGTGTTCCCGGACAATCATAAAACGTTGTCTGGATGTCCGAGCTCGAGGTTCGAGGTTGATGGTCCAGAGTATGGCTGCGATCCCCTTCGCAGGTGCCTAGCTACGCGTCGAGAACGGCTTGCTGCGTCACGAGCTCGCTGCACCCACTTGACGAGCCGGATCGAAATTCGGACGTTCTCAAACTGGCGCCCATGATCATCGCCGAAACCGACCCAGATGGGTGTGCCGTCTGTCCTGTGGCGGGGAACCCCGAGAATGCATATCGCCGTTCGCCCGCCTACGGGGCACACTGGCTAAATCGCGAGTTGACGCGATGGCCTGGGCACAAAATCCAACCAAGAAAGGCGGCTGAGCAAGGCCCATTTTTGCCTTTTGCCGGGCAGTGATCGCCCGAGGCCCTTGCATCGGCGATTTCGGCGGCCCTTGCTTTTGGAGTCTTTCGTCGAAGCGGCGACTTCTTGGTATTCCACAATTTTCACCTGACACTGAAGTTGGTAGAATGCGACGGCGGCTGGCGTTGACGGACCGGCAGCTGATGCGCCCGAGCAGCGCGATTGCGTGACGGAAGTCAGGCGATTGCGTCACTGCCACGACCAGAAGCAAGCGTTGGCATTTGCCGCGCCAGGGGTGTTTCTGCCCTCGACGACCGCAGTGCCGACAGATCGGTGACGGCACGATAACGGGTACCAGCAGAGGCGTCCCTGAACGTATGACCGGGGCGTGTTTTGTGGTGGTTGTCCAAGTGGCAAGGCTTTCGGTTGTGTAAGGGCGGTTCGGGTCAAGCGATTGCATGAACAGTGACTGCCGACGTCCAGTTTTTCTTCAGCTAGTTCAAGTGAATGACCGCGAGTTACCATGGACAGTTGCGAACAATTCGATGCGCTCAAAGCCAAGCCGATGGCCGGCAGGCTGGTGGGGCACCACGAGATCCTGCGGGAGATTACCAACGGAACCAGTTGCCCAATCTACCTGGCTCACTCGCAGAAATGTGACGGCAGTGTCGGTAGCACAGCCGACAAGTTGGTGCGTCTAATCCCGCTAGCGGAACAAGTTTCGCGACTCGAACAACAAATCATCGTTGACGCCATCTGGGACAGCACAATATTCGATCACGATTTGGCTCTGCAAGTAGTGGACATCGTTTCCGGATCTGGCGCGATGGTGCTCGTTCACGACTACCGAGCAGGCACTCCGCTCGCTCTCGTTCATCGGAATGCTTGCGACGCTGGTCAACGGATCCCTGTAGAAATTGCCTTGAGAATTGCTCTCGACCTCGTAGAGGGCATCGAATCAAGTCGTGAACTTTGCGAGACTCGAGGCGTTCCGTGGCGGCCGGGTTGTGTTTCGATGCAATCACTCTATCTGTGCGATGACGGCCGCACGCGGGCGTTAGACGGCACTGCCATGGGCGCAGTCTTACGTTCGCCGTGCATGCGTGACTTTCTAAGTAACTCGTTGAGCATCGCGCCGGAGTTGTTCGATGATGTTCACGTGCCTGACGAGCGCACCGATGTGTTTGCTGTTGCCATGGTTCTTGCTGAGTTGCTCGCGGATCGAGATTGGTCGCTAGAACGTGGTTCGAGCGTCGCCGGTGTTGTGACAGCGGCCGCGGTCGGTGCGCACATTTCCCATGGTTTGGTTCGTGTATTGTGCCAGGCGCTGGATGCTGCAGCTTCGAATCGGCAATCGACATTGCAGGGTCTGGCGGCGGAGGTTGTGATCGGCGCAGGAAGAGTCGCGACACATGCTGAAGTTGCCAGCTTTGTCTCGTTGTTGTTGCCAGTTGACGTCAATCTGCATAGCGACGTTTCTGGGTTACATTGCCAGCATGTGGATCGCGTGAACGACGTTGAGCGGGTGTTTGTCAAAGTCGCGGCAGCGTCGGCGGTGGACCCATACACGCGCAGGTGCGATGAGGCAATTTCACCGAATGCAATCGTTCCCGCTAATGAGACGCCACTGGCCAAAATGCACGCGCCGCGGTACCCGTCGCCGTTCGGTCCTGACATGACGCTACTTGCGAGAAGATCTCCAGCCACGAACCCATCGTCACCAGCCCTGACGGGGGAAGCGGGCGGGCCAACTGTCGCGGGTAGGACTACCCACATCGAGTCAACAGGTCGTAAAAGTGCGTGTTCCGGGCCAGGCCGGCCAACGGCAGAACAACCCGACGCTGAGAAGACCGCGACTGACGCAGCGCAACCGACTGCCTCGCGCCAGGGGGTTGAACCTGAACAATGGGACGTAGTTGCCATACCGCGTGTTGATTGGAACTCGACTGGCGAGCAGCGCCTTGAGGGCACGGGGCGCAAGCCAACAACCGCGGCGAAGCGGGTCAGCTGCGCACCGTCAGCTGAAATACTGGAACCTGTCCCGCAATGGCGTCGGGCGATCCCAAACGCGCGACCGGTCGTACCGATCCTGGGGATTTCGATGGCAATGTTGGCAATTGCCCTGGTCGCGGTTCTGATGGGCGGCGAATCAAGCCCGACGAGCGCGGTGGTGGTCCTATCAGCGCAACCGGAAGCTAGTCCGGTCGAATCGGCTGCACCCAGTGGCACCGTCACATTTGCGACGAAACCAGCTGAAATGTCAGCCAGTCGAGCGCGGCGCAGCACAACGACAACCACGAACGCTCGGGCTCCCACTGTGTTCGATTTGCGCGTTGAACGGCGCAAGCATCTGGCGGGGGCAACTGCGGGACCTGGTCTAGATTCTGGAGTTCGAACGAGCGCTTCCGCTGATGGTGCACCGAAAACGACGAATGCGGAGAGACGCTACGTTCCAAGCGGCCTGTGAGCGCGCATGAGTCACTTTGGACGCACTCTGAGGCAACAAGGCAGAGGCGCGGTGGCAGGGCTTTCCCTCGGCTCATTGCGCTTCTGCGCGCCGCACGCATTCTGCTTTCTATCAACATGGGCTGACTTCGTCGAAAGACGTGCCCGATACGCGTCGGTTTCAGTCGTGCGCCCGGGTGCGCAGCGTGGGCAGTGGTGGCGTGCTTCCGGCCGGTTCGTCAATGTTATCAAACGTAGATTGTCTGACAGAGTGCATGGCCGATTGCCACTGCTTGGTCGAGCGACGCGTCAGGTGGCGCGGGGCTTTCGACGGCAGATCCCGCAGATCATCCCGAATCATTCACATCAAGCTCGCCTTCATGGCGTACATTGGCGCCGTCTAAACTCGGAGGAGTATTTCAGTGACTCGACTTCGCAGCCCCGTCCTCGCCGCAGTATTGACCACTTCTTGCCTTCTGGCCGCGGCTTCCGCACATGCGGCTTCATTGCAAAAGGTTACCGCCAACTGGTCCGGAGGGGTCAGCGGCCTACCTTCGGACGTAAGCATGTACATTTACGTGCCAGACAAGGTGGCGACGAACCCTCCTGTTCTGCTTCTGGTTCACTATTGTGGTGGAAGTGCGTCAGCAGTATTCGGTCAGGCGTCGACCGTGATCAAGGTCGTTGACCAGACCGGCGCCATCGTCGTCGTTCCGGACAACGGTGCGAGGTGTTGGGACGTCCAGACAACCAAGGGCCTAACGCGCGACGGCGGTGGGGACAGTCACGCTATCAAGCAGATGGTCCTCTACGCGATTTCGACCTACAAGGCAGACGCCGATCGCGTCTATTCAACCGGTGATTCGTCCGGCGGCATGACGACGCAGCTCCTTCTCGCTCTTTACCCAGATATTTTCAAGGCAGGCGCCTCGTTCGCGGGGATCCCGGCTGGGTGCCGGACGGGCACCGAGACTGGCAATGGGTATAGTGGCTCCTGCGCGGGTGGCACGATCACGAAGACCGCGCAACAGTGGGGCGATATCGTTCGCGCGATGTACACCGGGTATTCGGGTCATCGCCCGCGGGTACAGCTCTTTCACGGCGATCAGGATCAATACATCAGCTACAAGGTGCACGACGAAGCCATTAAGGAATGGAGCAATATTTTGGGCCTCGACGCGACGAGCCCAACGTCGACATCAACGGTAACACTGGGCACTCACCAAGCGACAAGGAAGACTTGGAAGAATACATGCGGATACGTAGTGCTGGACGCGTTCATGTCTGCCGGCGGTGATCACGGCCCGTCCGACGCGCTTTTTAACAGCTACGTTGCCCCCTTCCTGTCGCTCGACAAGACGGGTGCGACCGATCCAGAAATCGACCAATGCGGGGCTGGTGGAGCTGGGTCTGGGACGGGCGGTGCGTCGAGCGCCGGCGGTGCGTCGAGCGCTGGTGGCGCGTCAAGCACTGGTGGCGCGTCGAGCACCGGTGGCAGGGCGTCGACAGGCGGCGGCCTTGCCACAGGCGGCGCTCTGGCGACAGGCGGCAAAGCTGCTGTAGGTGGCGCTACCGCGAACGGCGGCAATCCGGCAACGGGTGGCGTGACGGTGAGCGGTGGCAATTCAGCGACAGGAGGAAACTCCAGCACCACCACAAATGCCACGGGTGGCGCAAGCAGTGGCGGTGCAGTTCCCGCCACCGGCGGCAAGCTTGGTGCCGGTGGCAATACGCAACCTTCTAACGGGGGAAATGCGCTTGGTATCGGTGGTGATATCGGCCCGACTGTCACGGGTGGGGCATCAAGTGGCTCCGACGGCGGCGGCTGTGCTTGCAGTGTCCGAAGCAAGAACTCGCCCCGCACAATGCTTGCGTTCGCGCTTGGTGCCGTTGCTTTCCTCGCGCGACGTCGCAAGCGGTGATTATAGTTCGCAGACGAGAAGAATGAATTCTGTCGAAGGTACATGCTCATGAATCGAAGACGCCATCTGTTTCTCGCGATTTCATCAGTTTCATTCGGCGTGCTGAGCGCCGCCCCCGTGTATGCAGCGTCGCTGCAGCAGGTTGCGCAGAGCGACTGGTGGGCAGGTGTCACAGGCTTTCCGAGCTATGTAAACATGTACATCTACGTTCCCGACAAGCTGGCAACCAAGCCGCCCGTTGTCGTCGGTCCGCACCACTGTGGCGGGACTGGCACGGGGAGTTACAGCGAGATGTCCGGTTTGGTGTCGATCGCCAACAGCAGCGGCTTTATCTTGATCTTTCCAGAAGCCACTGGGCAGAACTGTTGGGATGCGGGTTCGGATCGGTCCCTCAACCACGGCGGCAAAGGCGATGCTCCGGCCGTCGTCCAGATGGTGAAGTACACGCTTTCCAAGTACAGCGGTGACGCCAGCCGCGTGTATTCGGTGGGCAGCTCGTCTGGTGGAATCATGACTGAGGCGCTTCTCGGTGTGTTCCCCGACGTCTTCATGGCTGGTGTGTCGCTCATGGGGGTTCCGTGCGGATGTTGGGCCGCGAGCTACAACGATGTCGTTGGCAAGCCTGCCAGCGGCACCGGGCAGTGGAGTGGCCCCTGCGCGGGAGGCACTGTTGTCAAGACTGGGCAGGAGTGGGCAACGCTCGTTCGCTCCTATTATCCCGGATACAGCGGGCATCGGCCGCGTCTGCAGCATTGGCATGGCACAGCCGACACGACGCTCAACTACAAGAATATGGCTGAAGACATCAAGGAATGGACGTCGCTCTTTAGTTTGAGCGAAACTCCCACTGGAACCGACACGCCGAAGAGCGGGACCACGCGCCAATTCTGGAAGAATGCTTGTGGCTACACGGTCTATGAGACCTTTTCGATGTCAGGTGTCGGGCATGCGGTGCCGCTCGATGCAAACGCCATTGCGGTCTATTTCGGGCTCGACAAGGCTGGCTCCCCTGATCCGGAAGCAGCAGCTTGCGGCGCAGGCGGCACGGGCGGCACGGGCGGCACAAGTGGAACGGCGGGTGCTGGAGGGGTGAGCAGTAGTGGCGGCGCGTCAACAACCGGAGGTCGGACGTCGACCGGAGGAAGTGTCAGCGCGGGCGGTAACCCGGCAACTGGCGGAAAAGCTGCCACCGGAGGTGCTCCCGCGACTGGAGGCAATACCGCAACCGGAGGAAGACTCGGGGCAGGCGGCAGTCCAGCAACAGGTGGTCAGCTCAGTGCCGGCGGTAATTCGGCAAGCGGAGGGACCCAAGTCATCGGTGGGGCGGCAACTGCGCTCGGCGGGAGCCCAATCACCGGCGGGAATTTAGGTGTGGCGAACGGTGGAACCAGTGTCAATCCCGGCGGCGGTTCGGAAATTGGCGGCAGTGGCAATGCGATCAACGGTTCGGACAACAGCGGTTGCGCATGTGCTGTTGGTAGCCCAGCATCATCGAGCCGGCTGTTCGCGTTTGCGCTTGGTGCATTCGTCGTACTTCTGAAGCGTCGGAAACGCGTCTGAAATTCACGCCGAAATATCCGCGGATCGGTGTTCGGCGCTGATGTGTCAAGTCTGTTGCGCCACGACGAAATATTTCCATACGGACGCGCCCGATCGCACGTACGGTTCTCACGGGTGTGTAGTTCGTCGATTGTCGGACAAAGACATTGTCATTGGCTTGGTTGCCGGCAAGAACAAAACCAATTCGCCGACCGAGTACGCCAGACGTTCGCTACGGCGTGCTTGTCACCTTGACCATGACGACGCCATGACTCGGAACGGATGACGCCGTGTATGACCCGGTGAAAGATCCAAGATCGGTTTTGCTCCAAAGATCACGCACGGTGGCGGCCCCAGTGGGAATTCCAATTGCGGACCACTGTGCCGTAATTGAGACGGTGGCGGCGGTGCGGTTGAACAATGCCACGGCGACAGTGTTCGTCCCCGAGAGCTTCTTTGCCCATACCTGCCAGTCAGTACCTGACGACGCTACTACATGCCCTTGGACTCCCAGCGGGTCCTGGTCAATGGCAATGACTTCCGTGTTGGTGAGGATGTCCCTGGTCGTCGTGCTCATGCTGCGAATGTCATTTCCTGCAATGAGAGGAGCGGCCATGATTGCCCACATACTGAAGTGCGCACGGTCTTCAGTTGCATTCGCGAGCTTGCCCACCTCCATCATATCTGGATCGTTCCAATGGCCAGGGCCAGCGTACGAGTAGAGTGGCGCATTTTGGTCAATCAGCGACACGACAGACGACCAACTAGCGTTGATGTCGTATCCAATGCGCCACATGTTGGCGATACTTGGTAGGTCAAGCGAGCACTTGCCAGGAACGCAGCCGCTGCCGTCCCCGGGATTGATGCTATAGAAGATGGGTCGCCCGGTTGCCCGTAACGCGTCACGCATGACAGCAAAACCGCTGAGTGCAGCCGTGCATTTATCGTACTTAAGGTAGTCGATCCCCCACGACGCGTAGCTTTGCGCGTCGTTGGTCTCGTAACCTAGGCTTCCCACCCCGCCGGTGTAGCCACTATAGATTGCGGTGCATGTCTTTGTCCCCGGGGTCGAATAGAGGCCGATCTTCAGCCCCTTGCCGTGAACATAGTCGGCGAGCGCTTTCATCCCCGAGGGGATTTTCGTCGCATTAACGATGACTTTTCCGCTCGCATCGCGGCCATTCATCCAGCAGTCGTCGAGATTCACATATTGATAGCCGGCGTCTTTCATACCACTCGACACGAACGTGTCCGCTACGCCCTTGATCAGGGCTTCGGTAAGGTTACATCCGAACGTGTTCCAGGAGTTCCAACCCATAGGTGGGGTAGCGGCAACACCACCACTAGAGCCGCCAGAAGCCGCGCCGCCAACTGCCATGCCGCCGGTTGAATTGGTGCCGCCCGTTGCTTTCCCGCCCGTTGCAACGTTTCCGCCCGTTGCCTTCCCGGCCGTTGCAACGTTTCCGCCGTTGGCCGCGGTTCCACCGGCTGGACTAGCGGCACCTGCTGCTGTCGTGCCACCAACCACGGCCCTGCCGCCGGTTGCCATCGTGCCACCCGCCGCAGTGGTCCCGCCCGTCTGACTCTGGCCGCCTGCCGCAGAGGCGCCTCCGGTTGATGACGATGTCAATCCGCCCGTTTGGCTGCTACCGCCAGTGCTTGACGCCCCACCAGCGGCTGGTTTACCGCCAGTACCCAACCCGCTGGTTGTCAGCGCACCGCCACTCTGAAGCGCGCCGCCAGTGCTTGGTGCGCCGCCCACTCCCGAACCACTCGTGTCTGGACTGGACCCTGAGCCACTGCAGCCAAGAGCAAGAATGCCAGCGACAAGTCCATGAAAAGCGAACGACCTCATGTGATCGTAGTGACAAGCCACTGCTCGATCCGTTGCCAAATCCGCCCTAACGGAACTGCCCGGAACCAACTATCGGAAGATTTCCACGGGGGCGCCATGCCTGCGAGGCACCAGAGCGCAATTTTCCCCCCAGACCACCCAAGCCGGTACAGTCGCTAATCCTATTCGGACGCAACTGAGATCCCAGTCGCCAAACGGAATCGAATCGGACTCTGGACGGGTTGCTCGCGAACCGGCTGAAGAAGCTGTCCAGACTACTACTAGGCTCTTCGCGCTAGGCTAGAACCGAATTGAGGGCTTCCGTGTCACAGAGCGGAGCCGTTTCGAACTGGCGCATGGCTTGCCTTGTCGCGCCACTCGTTGTGGTCCCGGAGTCCCCCAACAGGATTTCAGGCCCCCGAAGATGCGTGCCTTGTCTGCCGCTGTTGCGACAAGGCTTCCCGCACTAACTAACATGACCAATCCCGAATTTCCGAATTCATTCCGGACAGGGGAGGTTTCGCTTCAGGGTTCTAGCGTTGTGCCGCTGGAGCGCCGCTTCCACTTCTTGGCGTGCGATTCGGAGTCGCGAGTACACTGTATTGAGGGGCACGCCGATTGCCGTTGCAATTTCCGGCGCTGTCATCTCTTCGAGCTCTATGGCCACAAACACTTCTCGTTTGGGCGGGTCGAGCCTTTCCAGTAAACTCCAGAGAAGCTTCGAGTGCTCGGATTGTTCGGCCATTTGCTGCGGGGTAACCATGGCTGAGTGCAGAACTTCGATCTCCACCAGCTCCGTTCCTGTCCGAATGAGCGCCGTGCGCTTGGTGCGATGGTGAACCCCAACAATGCGTCGTATTATGCCGTAGATCCAACTGCGTAGCGACTCTGGTTGCTGCAGGGTGTCGAGGCGCTCGTATATAACTACGAATATATCCTGAACAACGTCGTCTAACTCGCCGTCTCCGACGCCCAAGTGACGCGCCATCGACCAGACGAAATTGAAATACGTTCCGTAAAGTTCATCAAGGCTCGGCACGCGAACCGCACGGGTCGTGCAGAGTCGAGGATGGCTGTCCGCTGGCTCGTCCCGAGCGACGCGGTTCGTAGGTAACGTTCTCGCCAAAGCAGCAGTGGTCATGGTCGCCCGAGTCCGTCGTCAAACCGGCTAACGAGAACATTCAAATCTGATGTTTGGTTCATGCGGCCTCCGGTTGGATTTGCGGACGCAGACACAGGTCCGTCGTGCGCCACCCATAGATGCTGTCGGGAGTCCGAATTCGCTGCGACTGGCAGTCCACTTGAATGTTCAATAGTAGCGTCAGGTGTTGATGACCTTGTTGGGACTGGGACGATGGCAATCCCCGAGAGCCGAACGCACCGGTTCTTGCAGCAGAGCGGTCGGAGCAAGGGCTGCTTGTCACCACTGTCGCGTTGAAACTGATCGCTCCTAAGCGGCCAACTTCGCTTGGGCCATTCAGGTGAGGGGCTCGAGGACCAGGCTGTCTTAGCCATCTTCCACCTCTCTATTGTTTTTACCGTCCGGAGATTGTTACTGGGCCGATCACTATCTCGTCGCGGACGGAGCAATCGGCCGTTGAGCGGATCGCATGTCGACGTTCCGGCTCACCGCTGGAGGACCTCTGCCGCCCAAGGTCCGTGGTTGGGCGCCGAATCCACCAACACTTCCTACGAACGCGCCGCGGCAAGCTCAGTGCGACCACTGAATTCGGGCTATTGCGCTGTCGTGCATTCAGCCTCTGCGGGCGACAGACACCACTTGTCGCCAATCCGTCATATTGTCAGTGAGGCTTTTCCAAGGTCAACCGCCTTTGAAGACGAGTCAAGCGGAGCGCAAGTCCCCCGACATTTGAGGACATTCACTAGTGTCACTTTCGGTTGCCCAGCATTTCATCGATCCGTCCGAGTAAGACGCTGCGCGGAAAGCGTTCTCGGAACGTGGCCCCAACGGCGCGGGCTTCCGCCACGCGTCCAAGTCCGAGCAAGGTCTTCACTCGCAACGCCTCGCGCTCTTCGGTGAGCCTTCCAGCAGCGAATCGTCGTTGATGCTCCGAAATGGCGGCGAGGGCTGCTCCAAAGTCGTTGCGCGCCACGGCTTGTCGTGCAGGCTGCAGCACTCGGAGCTCCCGAGCATAGGCCTCACTCTCGGTGGTAGTGTTCGTGGAGTTAGTAGGTTTCGCTCTCGCATTGACTAGGTCGACCAGCCTTGGCCCTGGCGGTGTGACCGCCGCAACAATCGAAGTTGAAGGCTGGACTGGTGGCGCCACGCCCAAAGTCTCATGCATCGGCGCTTTTGATGTTTCGGGTGGGCGGAGCCGATAGCCAGCGTAATAGGCGGCTGCACACAGAGCGGAAAGCATAAATGCACCGACTGCGACGCGCTGCGGGGATACTCGTCGCGTCGAAATTGGGCGACTTGGTCGCCACAGCCACGCATTGCCGGGCAACGACTCTCGCGCTCGTGCGATAGCACGTTTGCAGAGCTCGTCCGATTCGGGAACGATCGCCCGTTCGACCGCAAACATCGCCTCAATCTCGGCAAGATTGGTGTTGAGATTCACCTGATTCATGCTTCGCCTGCCCCACGTAACGAACCTACCGCTGCCGCGAACTCTTGGCGCGCTTTGCGCAGCCGGGAATAGCCGGTAAAACGATAAATTGAAAGAGTGGACGCAATCTCGCCCATCGGTAGTTTGTCGATGTCGTGCATGATAAGCACCGCGCGTCGCGACAGCGGGACACGATCGAGAGCTCGCAGAACTAGCGCTCGCACCTGTTTCGCCTCTAGAGTTTGGTCAGGATGTAGCGCGCCGTCGCAAACATTCATGACCGCGTGCGGAACCTCTCTTCTGCCCTTTCGCGCGTGATTGCGCGAGACTCTGAAAGCGATGCCGAAAATATAGGCTCTAAGCGGTCGCGCCGGATCGTACTTCTCCCACGTGTGGTGGAGTACAATGAACACCTCTTGAGCAACATCCTCGAGATCACTGCGGGGAACCCCCAAACGGCGCAGGGTGCGGATGAGATAGGCGAATTCGCGCTGGTATCCCTCGAGCGAAGGGTGGTCCACTTGCTTTCCGAAGTCCTCCTGCCCTACGCTTGGGCGGCTCGAAATCAGGTGGAGGTGACTCATCCTGGGTTTGACCTAAATTGATATTGTCTGGATGCGCTCGAATTGTCACCAAAAGCGCACTGCCAGATCGATTCCGGCGACAGAGCCGAGTCGCGGCATGGTCCAGACTGCCACGCGATTGAGGGCGATGTTCCACGGTGTGAACAGGTAGAGCGCCTCGACGTGTCCCAGTAGGAATGTGTGGTCACTAAGACCCACTGAATACGCGAGCCGCGGTCCGCTCTGTGCCGCCAGTCCCTTTGGCGACTCGGGTTTGTCGACCCCGAACCCCTGAACCTGGACGCGCCCCACTTTGGCCATCCAACAAGCAGACAGGGACATGTACCAACCACAGACGGCCAACGTCCCAAGCCGCAATTCATGTCTAAATCCGGCACCATATGGCTGGTGAGTCACTGCGGGCAGACTTGCCTCCATGCCCACTTCAACCTCGGCTGGGCCCAAGCGCAAAGCCGAAAAGACTCTGCCAAGGAAAATGGGGTGTGGGCCAAGTCCAACCCCAATCGCAGGTCCGATGCCAAGGATGGCGGACCAGTCGGTCGCACTTCGCGAGCCTAACTTGAACACATCCGCAGTCAGAGTAACCGTTGAGCTTGGGAAGGGCCGGCCGGTTGAATTTGGGCTGTTTAGTGGACGCTCAGTGGGGCTAGCCTCTGGCACCGCAGGCGGCAGCGTTGGTTCAGCCGCCACCTCGGTTGCCATGAGTTGGATTTGAACTGCAACGACAAACCCCACGGTTGTCATCATCTCAACGCAATCTTCGCTTCGCGCCTCGAAGTGTCGCTCACCGGCGCCCTTCTCCAAAGCTGTGTCCCACTTGATTGTGCCTTCGATTCGATTGCCCGAAGGTCGAACATGAACGTCGACACCAATCTTGGAACCGGAACGATACGGATCATAGCCAAGTTGTTGGGCGATGATAGCTCGAAACTCGGTGACACTTGGGCAACCCTGTAGCGCCGGATCGACCTCGTACTTTAGGTCCAAGGTTTGCTTTGGCGCTGGTTGCGCGTTGGTTCTGTTAGCTAGAAGTAACAACGACGAAACCGTCGCGCACCACCTCCAACTCCCGCACGGACTACGCATCGAGGGCATTGCCTTCTCGCAATAAATCCAAATCGTGTCGGGTCAGCCAAAACACCTTTTGGACTCATATCGCATGAACCGTCGCGCCAAGGAATACCCGACCAACCATTTGCAACAGCAAGCAGTGTTCCGGGCTTTCGGCCGGTGTCGCTAACCTACTGCACGCGCAGTAGCGCAGCTGACTCACCCAACTTTTTGCCCTGCCCATCGACGACACAAAGCTTGTACGTTCCCGCATTGGTCGGAACGGCGATAGTCGTTGATGTACCGGTTGCTTTAGTCATGGTGGCGCCCTCAGTAAAATTCGTCGTCGCGGCCGGAGCTAACCACACGGTGTTCGAGGCGCTTCCGCTGCTTCTAATGCTGATGGTGTTCGTTCCCTTCGCCACGGCGCAGCTCGCCGGGAAGACGAAGTCTTGCGTAGATATTAGACTGTTGGGGACTATTGCCCGGTACGCTTCCTCGACCCCAGAGTTGAGGCAGTATCCGTACTGCGTCACCGGCCACACGTTGTCGGAGACGACCACCGGCGGATTGATGGTGCTTGTCGGTGGGTTCACTCCCATCTTGTTGACGGTTGCGTATGTCCGCAAGATCGTCAGATCGTGCTTTCCGCCGTAATCTTCGCAGTTAATGGTGTACTTGACCCCTGGATCAATGTCGAGAACGTTGTCATTTTCGGTAATGTACGCGCTTCCTTCGTCGTTGTGCAGTCCATAAGTGGGCCCTGACGTTGCCGCCGGGATCCCTTTGACGTAGTTCTGGTTGATGTTCGTGTTAGACATTTGGCCTAACGTGTAAATTGCGCCACTGTCATGCAGTCGGTTCAGTGTGTTACTGAAGCGGTTGTAGCTTACACTGTTGTTCTTGCATGTTGTTGAGTCTTTGAAGTTCTGCCACCCCCAACCAAGATTGATGCCATTGTACGCGGTCGTGTGAATGTGGTTGTGCGTAATCGATAGGGTGTCCACGAAAAACGCCGTTACCCCGGCGTGCCCGCCGAACCCGCGGAGGGTACTAACGTCGTAGATGAAATTATTAGTGATCGAGACTTTCGTGCAGATACCTTCCACGCCTTTGGCGTATTTCTCCCGGGTGCCGCCGTCTCCCAAGTACACGTGCTGCGGGTGCCCCACTGTGATGCCGCTTCCCGCAATATCGGTGATGTAGTTGCCGGTAATGTTGGAATTGACGACGTCGTTTATCATCGAAATGCCTTCGTTGCCGCTGTGCTTGACCACATTGCCAACAAAATCGATAGAATCGGCACTGTTGACGGTAATCATACCCGGCAGCGTGTCGGTGATCTCATATTTACTGTTGTGCCAGTTGCCGTCACCGTAGGCGATGTATACAGTTGCGCCCTGGACTGTCGCTTTGCCACGCGAGCCAGCAACGTCATAGAGATTGTAGTCCGTGTGTGCAAACGTAATGCCTTGGAAGGTAATGTTCTTAACGCGGGTTGTGTTCGACGTGCCGGCGATATCGAGCAGCTTCTCCACGACCGGCGCTTCCACATCGGCGGAGGTCATGTTTTCCCCGGAACGCGGGTAATAGTAGAGCGTTTGGGTGGTCTTGTCGAAGTAGAATTGGCCCGCAGTGTTCAAAAATTCATAAGCATTGTAAATTGTGTGCGACCCAGTTACGCTGAAGCCCGAGCTCCAGCCCGGTAACTGCGCGATTGCGCCGTACGGCTGTTGCAGCATCAAGCCGCGGTAGCCATCGGAAGTCGTGACTACGTCTCTGGTGCATACGATGTTTTCGTTCCAGGTTGTTCCATTGACGATCTCAAGGTCGTCCTTGTTGCTGGCGATGGCTGGAATATCTGTGGTTGCGTACTTGACCCCATCACTCGCGCTGCCGCTCGCCCAGGCCCAGCTTGCTTGCCCTGAAGTGACCGCATACGTTCCAGTTCCACCTTTGGAGCTGACTGTTTTGCTCGTCATGGAGGCTCTTGCATCGTTGACGTACAGATTTCGCAATTTCGTCGTACGGGCTAGGGTCGCCTTGTAGATGCTGCCGCTTGCAGCCGTCCACCCGGTGACTTTGACCGCGCCGTTCAAGACGGGTGTCTCACCGGGATACGCCTGGTAGTAGATTCTGTGTCCCGCAGTCCCGGAGTCTTGTGTTCCAAACGAGATGGTGCTGGCGATTTCATAGTTGCCACCACGCAGGTAGACAAAGATGTCCCCTGTCATTGCACTATTTACAGTTCGAACTGTGTCGCGGGCTTTGGTAATCGTTTGAAAGGGAGCACTGAGCGTCCCCGGGTTGGTATCAGCGCCAGTGGGTGACACGTAATAGGTTGCTTGTCCCGTGTTGCCGCCGATGCCGATGGCTGTGCCGCCACCCGTCGTTGCCAACGTGCTCCCACCAATGGCAGACGCGCCACCCTTGGGCATGTTGCCACCTGTTGCGCTTGTGCCGCCGGCGGCGGTTGTGCCCCCCGGTGAGGCGCGTCCGCCGGTCCCTGCGCCACTGCTACCGCCGATTCCGGAGATGCCGCCACCCGAAGCTACATTGTTGCCACCGCCAATCGCGCCACCTACCGCGCTTGAGCCAGATCCCGATCCCCCGCCAATGGCAGTTGTGCCGCCACGGACCACCCCGTCGCCGCCCGAACTCGAACCACCCGCCTTCAACATCGAGCCGCCAATTCCAGTAGCTACCGACCCTCCGCCATTGCCACCTCCCTCATGCGTTCCGGAATTTCCGGAGCATCCTCCACTCGAAAGTGAAGCCAAAACCAAGGTCAATCGACCAACGTTGCTGCGGAGACTTCTAATCATTTTGTCTCTTAGTTCCTAAACCTTGCGTTTTGAAGAGGCTTTTCGTCGTGCCGTGATTTGGTTCCAGCGGCATAGATCCGCAAAAAGGCCGGCCAAAACTGAATCTGCGCACATTGACCGACTACCCAGTGGCTTGCCGTAGGTCGCTGCTGACTACCGAACAGCTCTGAGCAGTGATTCGATTGCGTATTTGCCGTTGGAAAATCGACTTGTCCCGCCAAGCCCCGGAATCCCCGGAGTTGAACGACTTCACCAGGAGCGATTTGCGACCGCACATCTGGTCAAACGACTCGGGCAAGAAAGACGAACCTTGTCGCGAATGTCGGACCAGGCGCGCCGGCGGGCAGAAGTCGTAGCGAACCGCAGCGCTCGGTTTCCGGTTCCCTCCGATGGAGGTTTCCTGGTCGCAACGGCATCAAGTGGGCAAGGGAATTGGGAGCGGGTCAAATCCGCATTCATTGGCCACACCGCGCACAGCGACCGCACGAATCTTGGCAGATTCTATGAGGTGCCGAAGTGGCGCGAAGGCTTGCGCGGCAGCTGCTGCGACTACTTGCCGTACCCAGCAGCGACGATGTTCGCCTGAACGGCGTTTTCTGTGGCGTCGTTTGGATAGCCGGTAACGATCGCTCCCTCGAAGAAGATCCCAGAGCTTGCGTTGGCTCCGCCTCCCGGCTTGCAACAATCACCACCGCAGCCCAAAATAATCGCCCCCTGCTTCTTCATCGGGTTGTACGGAATGGAGCCCTTGTAGTAGGTGGTCAAGTTGCCAGACGTGGCATCGCCACCTCGAATGGCATATTCCGTCGTTCCGTTGTTCCTTAGGACCGCGGTGACGAAATCGGCGGTCTGCGTTGGATCGTTCGGATTTTTCGAGTTGTTGCCCTGCGCAAACAAGCCCCATTCGAGATCAGCCATGATCCAAGGACCCGTGCCAGCTCCTGAGCCCCACGCTGATGTCGTGCTGATGTTAATCGAATCCATAGCACCGCCCACATCTGCACTTCGTGTGGTCTCACTATTTCCATAGTCAAAGCAACAGCCGCCGTTGGTGTGACGGGCGCTCGTTACCATGTACATCGCTTCGGGTTGGCTGCCGGTGGCCATTCCCGACTTGCTACCGTCGTGCCAATAGCAGTTTCCGGGGCTGATGTAGAGCGAGTAAACTTTGTGACCTCCAACGGTCACCGTATCGGTTGCTTTCGCAGCGCTGCTCGAAGTTGAGGCAGGTACCTGAGTCGAGCCCTGGTACCATAGGTCATTGGCCTTTCCGGACTGGTCATACACGACCGTAACGACGCAAGCAGAGCCCGAACAGAACGTGTCCTGCGGTGCTGTGTCGGCAATGCCACCGGGCGTGAGCGTTAACACGTCTTTCGTTGTGTTGTCGGAGCGCCTGACCTGGTAGAGCTTACCGGTATACGCTCCGTAGAGTGCTCGCACCATACTGTGAGCGGCAACGCATGGATTGTTAGCTGCCCCATAAATATCGCATGGCCCGGCTAACGTGCCCGCGCCGCCCGACGAGCTAGCGCCGCCCGAAGTAGCGGGATTGCCCGCGCTATTCGAACCACCGGATAGTGGAGCCCCGCCCTGGCCGCTTCGACCGCCAGTAGCAACTGTGCCCCCGGTGCTGATCGTGCCACCTGTATTGATTCTCCCGCCCGCGACAGTTACGCCACCGACACCAATTGTTCCACCTGCGCCGGGCTGTCCGCCTGCGCCGGACGATCCCCCAGCACCTGACGCCCCGCTCTTGTTGAATACGATGGAGCCCGCCAAAGTCGGAGCGGTCGACTGCGGTAAAATGGTCAACTGATTTCCGGTCGAGCAATATGCATACTTGAGCGTATCGTCAGTGCTAAGCGTGTTGCCCGATGTCGCATACGCGCCGGTCGGTGATGCGTAGAACGAGACCAACCCCATGCCGCTGTTCTGTCGAACATTTGCCGAACAATCGCAGCCACCACCTGCAGCTGATGTGCAGATGACCGACGAGTACCCCATTGCGGTGAGAACACTTGAAGCTCCGACACAGGTGGTCGGTGTCGATGAAATGACCAAGCATGCGGCTTCCAAACTGAACTGCTCATTGCCGATCGTGGTCGTGGCATCCAGGTAGGTGCCGTCGGATTTGGCGGTCCACGTACCGGTCACCGCCAGCGAACCGGTGACTGATGGGGACGCACACGTCATACCAATCAGTGACACATCCAGCTTCCCAGATACTTTTAGACATGACGACGCTACGTCCCATGTTCCGAGCACGTTGCCGCCGCAGGGCGTCATACTGCTGGAGACACTTGAACAGTCTACGCTTGAGCCACCGCCCGTTTGACTGTTGCCGCCCTTCTCAGTCCCGCCGGCGTTGACCGTTGACAGACCGCCTCCGGCGGAACTCCCACCTCGCCCTGCTCCGCCGCTGCCCGTCGTGGTACCACCTGAAGGTGGCGTGCCGCCGCCATTTGCGTTGCTGCCGCAGCCTGTGCCGGCCAAAGTGAAGGCAAGCACCATCCCACCCGCGAGTCCGGACATTCTGTTTCGCATGAGACCTCGTCGGTAATTGTCAAATGGTGCACGAGATTGGAAAAGAATCTGAAGAAACGTGGATTTCGCGCGGAACCATCAGCCGACCATCTCGAATAGACTATTTCCCCCTAGCAACAAGGAACTGTCGATCAGACATTGGGCTCGGGCATTCGTCGGTCAGACATTGGGCTCGGGCATTCGTCAGTCAGACATTGGGCTCGGGCATTCGTCAGTCAGACATTGGGCTCGGGCATTGTCGTTGGCGTCGATAGGGTGCATTCCGAGCAGACGTCGCAGCAACCGGCGACGCTTGTCGTCCCCTTCAATCGGTCGAAATTGGGGCTGATTTGATACCAAACCGACAGTTTTGTCGCGTCTGGCTCGGAAGCGTTCAAATATTTGACGGGATCAAGCGGCTGACCACACTGCGTCGCATGCAAACTCGATTCGCCTGCACTCTTGTCGTTGGAGCAGCTGCCATTGTCGGATGCAGTGGGAACAGTGAGCCAGGTGGTACGGCTGCATCTTTCGGCGGAGCCAGTCAGGGCGGAATCATATCAGCGGGAAGCTCGCCCACCGGAACAGGCGTAACCGGCGGTGCCACGCAAAATTCGAGCTCCGGCGGGAAAGCCACGGGTGGCACCACGGCGAGCACAAACCCAGGGGCAGGCGGCGTTCTCGCAGCCGGAGGTGGAATGGCCACGGGAGGCCGCCCCGCGTCCGGCGGCGGACCGGCAACTGGTGGCTCGACGAGTGTAACGGGATTGGGCGGAGCGGCAACGTCGGGCGGCAGCAAAGCCACCGGGGGCAACAGCGCAGCAAGCGGTGGCAATGCGGCCACGGGCGGCACCAAGGCAACGGGCGGCACAACCGCTACCGCCGGAGCGACTTCTGCAACCGGTGGCGTGATCGGCAGTAGTTGCGGCGCAGGCACGTCCACTTCGAGTGACGTTGTGGTCAACTTGAGCAGTACCCAACAGAAGATTACCGGATTTGGCGTGTCGAGCGCGTGGGCGGGGAGCTACCGTAACGCGTCGGATGCTGACTATCTCTGGTCCACTACGACGGGCGCCGGGATGTCACTGCTTCGCATCCGGTATGGTGACGGGCTCACGATTGCCAAGTCGGCATCAACATATGGTGTCAAAGTTTGGATGACTCCATGGGGCACCGGTACTAACGGTGCTAAAGGAGGTGCCTACACCACTGTCCAAACCAAACCCAACGGTTGCAGCTCCGACCAGCCTGTGCTCACCAACCCAACCGGTTTCGCGAGCGCGCTGGTCACCTGGGTGCAGAACGCGAAGACCCAGGGGGCACCGATCTACGCCGTGTCTGGCGGAAACGAGCCAGACAGCTGCGGTATCAACGACACGACCTCCTATTCGGCTGCACAAATGGCAACCTGGCTCGAAACCCTGGGTCCCGCTATGGCCGCCATCGGGGTGAAGGTCATGGCGCCCGAGACGATGAATTGGTACGCGTTTCCGAGTTACTTCACAGCCATCCAGAACAACCCGAACGCGTATAAGTACGTTGATATATTTGCAGGCCACCGATACGGCAGAGGGCCGGATAACACCAGTGCCGACGTCGTTGCCGCCAACAAGGCCATTGCGGCCGATACTTCGAAAGAATATTGGCAGACTGAGGTCGACACGGGAACTGCGAGCGGCGACTCAACTGGCGATGGGATCGCTAGCGCACTCTTGATGGCCAAGCAAATGCACGCTGACCTAACAGTGGCAAACCTCAATGCTTGGCACCACTGGTGGGTGTACAATGCCAGCGGTAACGGCGGCAACCTCTACGATACCAGCACAAACACCTGGACCAAGCGCCTCTGGGTCATGGGCAACTTCGCACGCTTCGTGCGGCCCGGTTTCATGCGGGTCTCGACCTCGGGTACCGTGCCGTCGGGCGTGCTGCTTACGGCATACACGAACCCGGCAGATGGCACCGTCGCGGTGGTGGCCGTCAACAACAACACCAGCGCCGCGAATCTGTCCTTGTTCATCACGGGTGCCGCCCCATGCTCGATGACACCTTGGGTAACATCATCGAGCGACAGTTTGGCTTCCAAACCTGCCGTCACGGTTAGTGGCTCGCGCTTCACATTCTCGCTGGGGAGTCAGAGCGTAACAACTTTCGTCGGCAAACCCTAGATTGGGCGGTGTGCCACTTGGTACGACGCGGTGTGACGCCGCGTCGCTCGCGGCATTCGCAACGGCCACTGCGCCCTACGGTGCCGTGCCAACGACCCTGCCGTCAGCGCGCCGGGCTGACCACAAAAGCAAGACTCAACCGCCACGAAAGGCGTGTCACATCCACTACGATGTGACACGCCAGCGTGGGACAGGTGCGACGCGTCAGGCGACTTGACGCTTCGTTCGCCGTCCCGAGCGGACCATCGCCAACCCGAGTAAAGTGAGCAACGCCAGTGGTTTCGATTGCGTGTTCGCTCCGACGACTTGGCAACTGCACCCGCTGTCCGATGCATCAGTAGTTGGAGCTCCGGTGGTACCGCCTAACGTTTGGGCCCCACCGCTGACATATACGCCGCCAGTGTTTGCCTGGCTTCCCAGTGCATTGTTACCGCCGCTTGTGTTGACCGAACCGCCGTTGTTCGAGGCCAGGCCGCCTGTTGCGGTCAAGCTTCCACCGGCAGAAACCCGACCACCGGTGGCCGCAACGATGCTTGCTCCTCCTTGGTTCGAACTGTTCGATGTGCCACCTGTGGTTCCGGATCCGCCGGAACCACCACCTCCTGAGGTCAAGGCACCACCAGTGGCTAGGCCGCCGCCGTTGGCTTTGGAGCCACCTGTGGTGCTGGAATTTCCACCGACCGTTCCGGTGCCACCACGGGCGGAGTTCCCACCGGTCGCCGATGCACCGCCAGTTGAAGATGCGCCGGCGGCTCCGGCTGTGCCACTGCCACTACCGGTGAATTGCCAATTGTTGAAGTTGAACGAACCACCGGAGAACACAAAAAATAGGTCTTTTGTGCCAGATGCACCGCTGATCGTACAAGTCGTGTTGGTCCAAACTTGCGCACCACCGGTGGCCGGAACAGTGCAGGTTCCTACGAGCGTGCCCGTCTGACTACCAGTGCGGATCTGAATGCTTCCGCCACTTGCGGACGCGGCTACCCTCGCCGTAAAGGACGTTGCGGCAGTGCCAAAATCGACGTTCTTGACCTTGATGTAGTCACCGGCGGAAATCGACGTGACATCCATGCCGCCTTCGCTGCACACTTCCGTCTTGAGCCCCGCCGAGAAAGCGATGGTTTCAGCCTCATTGAGAGCATACGGATTGAGCGTGGCGACGGGATTGGGCCCCGCTGTGGACATTTTGATGGTTGGGATAGTGCCGTCGGCGTTGTAGGTGAACTCCTCAATGCACACGGAGCGTTTGTAGCCACCGCCGCCCGGCAAAGCGCCATTGTGATAGAAGAAGTACGACTTGCCCATGTAGTCGACGACGCCGGGGTGATTAGTGAAGCTCGCGCCCGTACCGGTCTGCTTGGCCATGATGTCCCCACGATAGGTCCAGGGACCCAGTGGGCCGCTGCTCGTGGTGTAGCTGATCTTTTCTGGAGTCCCGTCGGCGGGATAGACGATGTAATACAACGTTCCGCGCTTGTAGAACCACGGCCCCTCTTCATACGCAGTTGCGCGATCGGTATTGGTACGTGTGCCAAACCCCGCTGTTGTCAGCGACACTTTGGTCGGACTTCCCGAGTAGGAAATCATGTCCGCGTTCAATTTCACGTACCAGAGGTCGGGATTCCCCCAATAGAGATAGGCTTGACCGTCGTCGTCGATGAACACTGTCGGGTCAATATTGCCTGAACCGGTGCTGATCAGCGCCTTTCCGAGCGGGTCGGTGAACGGGCCTGTGGGGCTGTTCGATACCGCTACGCCAATCTTCGTACCAGTCGAATTGTTCAGGGGTACGTAGAAATAGAACTTGCCATTTCTCGGGATGCATTGGCCAGCCCACGCGTCGCCGGTCCCCCAAGTGAAACTCTTGTAGCTGAGCGGCGAGCCATGATCCGTCCAGTTCACCATGTCCACGGTGGAGTACACTCTCCAATCATTCATGGTGAAAAAGCCATTTACGGTAACATCCTCGTCATGCGTGGTGTGGACGTACAACCTGCCGTCGTACACCATGGGCGCTGGGTCCGCGGTGTAGTTGGTCTGCACGATGGGGTTGTCGGCGCGTGCATCATACGAATACATTGCCACCATACAGAACAAGGGCGACGACATGACGAATGTCCGGCGAACGATTTGGGCGGTGCTCACTTGCGGTGCTCCTGAATTGCGCGAGACGGGTTTGCTGGCTTGCTTCTTGGGGTTCAACACTCTCGCAACATCGCGAGCGACTCTGCAAAGTGCCTACCTTTTGAATCAGCAACGTTGAGGTAGTGCGTTTCGGCGTTCGCACACACGACGACTGCCATCGTCGATGACTGTTTCAATTGACTCGCAAACTTGCGACGAAGCCGACGACAACACCACTTTGCGAAGCCCGGCTGGAGTCATTTGCGATGCTTGGGATTTCGGACGCAACCTATGCATCCATGCGTAGCAGTGGCACGATTGAGCAATTCCGTTTCTAAATCGAACCAAACCACGACCCTCATCAATGGAGCTTGAGTCTCAGCGCTCGTTCAATTAGGACTGTCGACCAGTTCCCATTGCTCAAGGGCATCGACCGGTCAATAAGCCGAGGCTCCGGTTGCTCCTTGCTGACGAATTGTCGTGACAGACGATGCCTCGAGCGATCCTGCGGAGCATTCTGCGCTCAACATTGAGTGCCAAGATGTTTTGCGCCCCGTTCGCACGGCTCACGAAGAACAGCCTGCCTGTGGCGTAAGCGCTCTGCGCCACGCTGCACTTGCCACGGTTTCTCATCCGAGAGCGATCCGAGTCACGCTTGAATGCGTTGGTGTGCCTTTTGGTTCGCCAGCAGGGCGTGCACGGAATTCCCGAGACATACCCGCTCTAAGTGGTGTGAAGGAGTTCGAGTTTGCTCGAGTGCACTCTTGCGGCAAGATCACCTTGCGCCACCCAAAAGGCTCGGCGCGCAACTCGCGTCGCGTAGCGAACAAAAAGCGCGCCTCGTGCCATGGATGATTCTCCTGAGCTGATTGACCGTCGCCTCGACTTACGACGAATATCCACCCTTCTAATGGGTTTGCGAAGCGGACGGTTCCCCTGTATACCCCGAAGCGCTGAGCATCGTAGCCATGGCCATGACATCCGCCCAGTCAGTCCATGCACTTATTCAAGTGTTGGAACCGCTGGTGGCGTGTCCGCGACGAGCAGGGGTCGGGCGATTTGTTCCCGTATTTGCGCGCTGAACGGTCACATCCCCAGACAATCCGGAACCTAGACCCCGCAACTTCCGGTAGCATAAAGAGACGCATTGCGTTGGTCGGCTCAGCAAAGTAACCGACATCGACACGTTTAGGGCACCTTCATGAATACGAGTCACCTTCAACTGGCCGCCGCCGGAGCCACTTCCAAATTGGTCGGTATCGACTGGCTCATGATCGCGCTCTACTTCGGTGCCCTCTTGTGTGTCGCCGTTTGGGTGGTGCGAAAAGGCAAAGACGAGGCAGAGGACTATTTCCTTGCCGGTCGCAACCTAAGCTGGTGGATTATTGGTGCTTCGATCTTTGCTTCCAATATCGGCTCGGAGCACATTGTAGGTTTGGCCGGCTCGGGCGCAAAGGACGGCGTGGCGCTCGCGCATTACGAATTTCACGCTTGGTGTCTGCTCGTGCTCGCGTGGGTATTCGTGCCGTTTTACGCGCGCTCGATGGTGTTCACCATGCCCGAGTTCCTAGAGCGCCGCTTTTCTACCGGCTCCCGATATATGTTGTCGATCGTGTCGCTGGTGACCTTCATTGTATCGAAGATTGCGGTCGGCATATTTGCCGGCGGGGTAGTTTTTGCGACACTGCTACCGGAGATGCAGGTCACGATTGGGGGAGTGCTGATCGACAGTTTCTGGATTGGCTCGGTCCTAGTCATTGCCCTGACCGGTCTTTATACGGTTGTCGGTGGCATGCGCGCGGTGGCCTATAACGATGCCGTCCAAGTCGTCGTGTTGATTTTGGGTTCCGCACTGCTGACCATCTATGGCCTAGTCAAACTTGGCGGCTGGGGGGAATTGAAGGCAATCTGCGGGTCTGACATGTTCAATCTGTGGAAGCCGATGGTGCCCGAAGGGGTCGCTGGCACCTGGGCTCCCGTATGGGACAAGGATGCAGCCGGGAACACCGTGCGTCAGGCTTGGTATTTCAATCAAAACTTCCCGTGGCTCGGGATGGCGATTTGTGCGCCGGTGATCGGGCTTTGGTATTGGTGCACCGATCAATATATCGTGCAGCGGGCGCTGGGCGCTCCAAACGAGCAGGTGGCGCGGCGTGGTAGCATTTTTGCGGCAGTGCTAAAGCTCTTCCCGGTCTACTTATTTATCATTCCCGGCCTGATATGTTTCGCGCTCGCCAAGACCGGCAAAGTCCCCGGGCTCGACCAAGTCTACGATCCAGCAACGAATAGCCCCACAGTTCACGCTCAGGCCGCATTCCCGCTCATGGTTCAGTACCTGCTGCCAGCGGGGATCCGTGGCATCGTTGTCGCTGGTCTGCTTTCTGCGTTGATGGGTTCGCTCGCGGGGGTGTTCAACGCCTGCTCCACGCTATTTACCGTTGATATCTACGCCAAGCTGCGGCCCAAGGCCGAACAGCATCAAATGGTCAAGATGGGGCGGCTGGCGACAGTCGTCATGGTGGGCATAGCGATGGCGTGGATCCCTGTTGTGAAAGGCGCCACAGGGCTGTACAACTACCTGCAGGCGATTCAGGGCTACATGGCCCCGCCGATTTTCGTCGTATTCTTTTTGGGCGTCTTCTGGAAGCGATTGAACGCGCTGGGGTGCCTTTGGGCAATGATTGTCGGTTTCGCCGTTGGGCTGTTCCGCATGGTAGTCGATACGCCCGTAACCATGAAGTTAGCGGGGTTCGAGAACGGGTACACCGAGCATTCATTCCTCTGGATTGTCAACAACATCAATTTCCAATACTTCAGCATCCTCATCACCATCATCTCCGCCATCGTTATGGTGGCTGTCAGCTACGTGTCGGCTGAACCGGACTACGCGGCGATCAAGAACCTGTCATTTGGTACCCTAACGGACGAACATCGCGCCGCGTCGCAAGCGAGCTGGAGCATGCGAGAAGTAGTGGCGTCGGTCGTAGTAGTCGTGGTGATTATCGGTGGGTACTTGTATTTTACCGGCTAGAACTTCCTCGCGACGTGTGAGGGCAGTTCAGGACAAGACCATCAAGCCGCAAGGTGCTCGTCCAGGCGAGACCAGCGCGGCCATTCTGGCAAGCGTTTCAGCAATAACTCGAAATCAAAACCCCTTTTATACGAGCAAAGGAGCACTGCAGCCATGGCTATGAAATACATCTCGACCGCTCTTGCCCTAATGTTGGCGCTGCCAGTGGTTGCGTCTGTTGAGTCCTGCAAGCAGTCCGAGCCAATGATCGCTGGGGCCGGCAAGCAACCCGGACCCACAGTCGTCGAGTCAGCGTTTGGGGCCCTCGAGGATGGGCAGAAAGTGAGTCTGTTTACGCTGACCAACACAACAGGCGGCGAGGTGAAGGTCATGAACTACGGAGCGATTCTCGTATCACTGACGGTTCCCGATCGCGCGGGAAAGCCACGGGACGTCGTATTCGGCTACGATGACCTCGCTTCGTACGTCAAAGACAAGGACTTTTTTGGAGCCACGGTGGGTCGCTATGGGAACCGAATTGGCGCCGGCAAGTTCACGCTTGACGGAGTGACCCATCAATTGGGGCTCAATAACGGGCCGAATCACCTGCATGGGGGCGCGCAGGGCATCTACAAGAAGCTGTGGAAGGCCGAGCCGGTCAGCAGCAAGGAAGGCCCCGGAGTCAAGCTCACTTACGTGAGCAAGGAAGGCGAGGAAGGCTACCCCGGAACGGTCACACTGGTCGTGACGTACACGCTAACTGGCGACAACGCTCTGCGCATCGATTACAGCGGAACGACCGACAAACCGACGATCCTCAACCCGACCAACCATTCGTATTTCAATCTCAGTGGGGATCCGGCGCGCACTATTCTTGACGAAGAGTTGACCATCGACGCCGACAAGACGACGCCAGTTGGGCCAGGGCTGATCCCGACAGGCGAACTGGCGGACGTCACCGGCACGCCGATGGACTTCCGCAAGGCAACCAAGATCGGCGCCCGCGTCGATGTCGCTGACCCCCAGCTCGAGCTCGGTAAGGGCTACGACCACAACTGGGTTCTTCGCAACGACGGCCCCGCCACCAGCAAAAAGGTTCGTAAGGTGGCCGAGCTTTACGATTCCACGAGTGGAATCGTTATGCAGATTCTCACTGACCAGCCGGGCCTACAATTCTATTCGGGCAACTTCCTCAACGGCACCATCCATGGCAAGAAGGGGGCCGTGTATCAGCACCGCACGGCCTTGTGTCTGGAAGGGCAAGGATTCCCGGACGCACCGAATCATGAGAATTTCCCGAGCGCCGTGCTCCGTCCAGGGCAAACATACACCCAGACCACCCTCTACCAATTCTCCACCCGCTAAGCAGGAGCCGAGGCCATGAACAAGCCGCAGACGTTGGACTACGAAATCTGGTTCGTTACCGGAAGTCAGCACCTCTATGGTCCGAAGACACTCAAACAGGTCGCCGCGGATTCCGAGGAAATCGCCAAGGCTCTCGATACGTCATCCGCCATTCCAGCCAAGGTGGTGTTCAAGCCCGTATTGGTCTCGCCCGATTCTGTCAACGAACTAGTCGCGGCCGCCAATCACGCGGCGAACTGCATTGGGCTTGTGATTTGGTGCCACACGTTTTCACCATCGAAGATGTGGATCAATGGCCTCAAGAATCTGCAGAAGCCTGCTGCCCATCTTCACACCCAATACAACCGCGATATTCCATGGGCGTCCATCGACATGGACTTCATGAACCTGAACCAGGCTGCTCACGGTGATCGCGAACATGGGTTCATCTGGACGCGGCTGCGGCTGAACCGCAAGGTGGTTGTCGGCTATTGGCAGGAAGCAAGTGTGCAGGCGAAGATCGGGGCATTCGTTCGTGCCGCGTCCGCGTGGGCCGATTGGCAAGGCGCCAAGTTCGCCCGATTCGGCGACAACATGCGCGAGGTGGCGGTCACTGAAGGCGATAAGGTTTCGGCCCAGTTCAAGTTCGGCTATTCGGTGAACGGCTACGGCGTTGGCGATCTGGTGAAGGTCATTCAAGCCATCGCCGACAAGGATATCGATACGCTGGTTGACGAATACGAAGCCACGTATGAAGTCAGCAGCGAGTTGCGTAAGGCGGGGAGTCGCGCGCGCCATGTTCGCGAGCAAGCGCGGATCGAACTCGGTATGCGCACGTTCCTTACGGATGGAGGCTTCAAGGGCTTCACCACGACCTTCGAAGATCTGCACGGCCTCGAACAGCTGCCGGGCCTTGCTGTGCAACGGTTGATGGCCGACGGCTACGGCTTCGGTGCCGAGGGCGATTGGAAGACGGCGGCACTGGTCCGCGCGCAGAAAGTCATGTCGACTGGCCTCAAAGGCGGCACGTCGTTCATGGAGGACTACACCTATCACCTCGACCCTGCCGGCAAATGTGTACTGGGCGCTCACATGCTGGAGGTCTGCCCGTCGCTCGCTGCCGCAAAGGCGAAGCTCGAAGCGCATCATCTCGGCATCGGCGGCAAGATGGATCCAGCTCGTCTGGTCTTCACGACCCCCGCCGGCCCGGCCGTCGGCGCAACGCTGCTTGATATGGGCAACCGCTTCCGCCTTCTGGTCAACGACCTCGACGTGATTACGCCAGAGCATGCCATGCCGAAGTTGCCTGTTGCGCAGGCCCTCTGGAAGCCGCTGCCGAACCTCGAAGAAGCTTGCGCTTGCTGGATCTACGGCGGCGGCGCGCACCACACGGCGTTCAGCCAGGCGGTGACGAGTGAGATGCTGGAGGACTTTGCCTCAATTGCCGACATCGAGTTCCTTTCAATCAACGCGAAGACCAGTGTCTCCGAGTTCAGGAAGGAACTTCGCTATAACGAAGTGTTCTACGCGCTCAATCGCGGTTGGGCGATCTAGCCAATACCGGAACAATCGGACTTTACCATGAGCAGCCGCTATACCATCGGTCTCGACTACGGGACTAACTCTGTTCGTGCGTTGATCGTCGATGTTGTCGACGGACGCGAAATCGCTACCGCCATTTGGGGCTACGAGCACGGCCATGTTGGCGTGATTTTGGGACACGATCCCAATCTCGCCCGCCAGCACCCGGCGGACTACTTGAAAGGGGCGGAAGTTACGATCCGCGAAGCTTTGGCGAGCGCCGAAAAGTCGGTGGCAGGCTTCAAACCCGCCCAGGTCGTAGGGATCGGCGTCGATACCACTGGCTCCACACCCATGCCGGTCGATGCCAATGGGATCCCGCTCGCGCTGCACCAAAAATATGCCGAGGATCCAGCAGCGATGGCCTGGCTGTGGAAGGACCACACGGGCTGGGCGGAGGCGGCCGAGATAACGCAACTTGCGCATGAAATTCGGCCGCAATACGTAGCCAAGATCGGTGGAGTGTATTCGAGCGAGTGGTTCTACTCGAAGATACTGCGCGCGCTACGCACCGAGCCAGCCGTGTTCGATGCTGCCCATTCATGGATCGAACTCGCCGATTTCGTTCCGGCGGCGCTGACGGACACGCTTTTGCCAGAGAAGTTCGTGGCAGGGATTTGCGCCGCGGGTCACAAGGCAATGTACAGTGCGGCTTGGGGCGGCTATCCCGACAAGGAATTCCTGTCCAGGCTTGATCCGAAACTCGCTGCGCTGCGTGACCGGCTGACCCCGCGCGTGCGGGACGTGAGTTCGAGCGTCGGCGGGTTGTGCGCAGCCTGGGCGCAGAAGACCGGTTTGCCCGAGGGGATCCCAGTGGCTGTCGGCGCGTTCGATTGTCATTTGGGTGCCATCGGCGCGGGCGTGAAGCCAGGCGTGCTGGTCAAGATCATCGGGACTTCGACCTGCGACATTACCGTCAAGGCCAACACCGACGAGCTAGCGGATGTCCCTGGCGTTTGCGGTGTGGTCGACGGCAGTGTGCTGCCCGGGTTCTTCGGACTTGAGGCTGGGCAATCCGCCGTTGGCGACATCTTCAACTGGTTCGTCGAATACGTTAAGCCCGCTGGCCTTTCCCACGTCGAACTGACCGCGCATGCTGCCACGCTCAAGCCCGGAGAGTCAGGCCTCGTTGCGCTCGACTGGAACAACGGCAATCGCACCATCCTGGTAGATCAGCGACTGACCGGGCTGTTGCTCGGGCAGACACTGTACACGAGTCCGGCCGAGATCTACCGTGCGTTGGTCGAAGCGACCGCTTTTGGTGCGCTCACCATCATCAACCGGTTCGAAGAATACGGGGTGAAGATCGACGAGGTGGTCAATTGCGGCGGCATCGCCGAGAAAAACGCCTTCGTTATGCAACTCTATGCGGACGTGACGGGCAGGCCGATGAAGATCTCACGTTCGGCGCAAACGCCAGCGCTTGGCTCGGCGATTGCAGCGGCCGTGGTTGCAGGTGCACACCCGGACTTCGCGAAGGCACAGGCCGCGATGACCGGGCTGAAGGATGTGGTTTTTCAACCGAACCCGGCGGCCCATGCGGTCTATTGCGAACTTTATTCTGTCTATCGCACACTGCATGACGCCTTCGGCACCAGCGGATGGCAGGGCAACCTTTCGGGCGTTATGAAGCAGTTGCTCGATATTCGCAGCCGCGCAAGAGCCTGAAGCAAGCGAAAATATTGAAAGGCGAAAATTCGAAATGCTCGAGGCATTGAAAGAAGCGGTCTGCAGAGCCAATCTCGATTTGGTAAAAGAGGGGCTGGTCATCCTGACGTTCGGTAATGTCAGTGGCATCGACCGCGAACAAGGTCTGGTCGTCATCAAGCCGTCAGGGGTCCCCTACGACGAGATGAGACCCGAGCACATGAGCGTGGTGTCGCTCGCCGATGGTAAGATCGTGGAAGGCAAGCTGCGGCCGTCCTCGGATACCGCCACCCACCTGGTGCTCTACCGAGCCTTCGCCAGTGTGGGTGGCATCGTCCACACCCATAGCCTCTTCGCCACTGCCTGGGCCCAAGCCAAACAGCCAATTCCAGCACTCGGCACGACCCATGCCGACTATTGGCACGGCGAGGTGCCCTGCACTCGGCTGATGACATCAGCGGAGATTAATTCCGAATACGAAGCTAATACCGGCGAGGTCATCGTTGAGACGTTCAAAAACGTCGATCCCATGCACAAGCCCGCCGTGTTGGTGGCTAGCCACGGTCCCTTCGCCTGGGGCAATGACGCCGCTGACGCAGTTCACAACGCCGTGATCCTAGAATTCCTGGCGCGGCTCGGTAGCGAAACGTTGCGCCTCGATCCGGCTACAGGGGTGATGCAGTCAGCGTTGCTCGACAAGCACTTTCTACGTAAGCACGGGCCGAAAGCCTATTACGGACAGAAGTAGCGCAATCCTCGCGCTCGGGCTCGCGAGTTGCAAAGCAAAAGGGGAGTCGCTTGGACAGCGACTCCCCAGATGGTTCGGTCAGGTGCCGATTACTGGCCGTACTTCGCAGCCTGGACGTTTGCCAAGACCGCGGCGTCGGTGGCCGGCGTGGGCCTGCCTGACGTCATGGCGCCCTCGAAGAAGGTGCCGAGGGATGAATTGCTATTGTCGCCGCCAATGCCCAAGATGACGGCCCCTTGATTGTTCAGCGTCTTCGGCTGTGCGCCGTCATACGCGGTGATAAGGCTCCCAGATTGCGCGTCGGCGGCCTTGATCGCGTAATTTCCCGGGCCGGAGTTGAGAATACCGAAGGCGTACGGGACAGCCATGGAAGGGTTGGTGCTGATGACAGCATTCGACGCGCCGGTTCCACCAGCCCAAACGCCACCCTCGAAATCGCCCAGGAACCAGGGGCCACTGCCGGCGCCTTTGCCCCAGTAGCCGGTTCCGAAGAACAGAGCAGTCATCGTGCCACCATTGCAGTTGTTCGGCGCCGCATTGCCGAAATCAAAACAGCACGCAGCGCCAATCCGCTTGCCGTCTGCAACTTCATAGATCCCCTGCCCAACGTTGCCTACCGGTACGCCCGAAGCGCTGTTGTTCCGATAGCCGTTATGCGCAACTATGTAGACCGAGTAAACCTTGTGACCGTTGAGGTTCAACGAATGGGACGCGTTCGCTTCGGAATCCGGCTCCGAAGCTGTTCCCGTGTAGCAGCCTGCGGGCGCGACCTTAAGATCATTCTTCTTGCCGGACTGATCATACAGAACCGAGAACGTGCATGTCCCACCCGTGCAGAACGTATCCTGGGCGGCAGAATCGGCGTAACCACCAGCAACTGAGCCGATATCCTGGAATGTGCCACCTGTCATGCCACTCCCAGCACTCCACGAACCGCCTTTTCTGACTTGGTAGAGGGGCCCCGTATAAGTGCTAAGGAGCACCCGAGTCGAGCTGTAGGCTGCGACGCAAGGAGTGCTGCCCGCCTTATAGATATCGCACGGGCCTTCGCCTGCAGTGCTGCCGCCAACATTGCCGGCTCCGCCGGTCGCGCTCGCGCCACCCGTAGACTGCCCGCCGGCATTGGCCACACCGCCCGTCGTTGCCGCCTTGCCGCCAGTTGGCTGCCCGCCGGCATTGGCCACGCCACCCGTCGTTGTTGCCTTGCCACCCGTCGGCTGCCCGCCGGCATTGGCCGCGCCGCCTGTTGTTCCCGCCTTGCCACCAGTACTTGCGCCACCCGCGCCCGCGCCACCCGTGCCGTTTGTTGTCCCGCTTTGGAGCACGATCGTGCCCGTTACCGTGCCAGCGGCGGTGCCGGTCGGCGTCAAGGTCAACTTGTTCCCCGCGACGCAATAGGAGTAGTTCGTGGTGCTGTCGGTCGTAAGTACGTTCGCCGCGGTGGCATAACTGCCGGTCGTCGATGCGCTTGAGGACACCGCTCCGAGCCCACCGCTCATTTTTACGATCCCTGTGCAAGTGCACCCGCCGCCGGTTGCTGCGTTCGTACAAGTGACCGAGTCGTAGCCTATGGCTCCGAGGGGCGCACCGATCCGATCGCAGGTGGTAGTGGTGCCCGAAATGCTCAGACAAGCGGCTGGAAGCGCGAGCTGCTCACTGCCCGTGGTGGTCGTGTTGTCCGTATACATTCCGTTTGAGTTGGCCGTAAAAGTCCCAGTCACTTGAAGCGTCCCCGTGACTGGCGCGGAGGTGCAGCCAAGGCCAAACGGCGACATGTCCAACTGGCCAGCCACGTTCAGGCAACCCGACGCCACTGTCCAGGTAGCAACCACGTTGCCACCGCAAGGCGTTACGTTGGCAGTGGCCGTGCATGCGACAACCGCCGCGCCGCCAGTCCCGGTTTGAGTGCCACCCACACCAGTCGTCGTCCCACCCACGCCGGTGGACCCTCCCTTAGCCGTGGAACCACCGTTGGCACTCGCGCCGCCGCTGCTAGGGCTCGTACCTCCGGTCGTTGCACCGGCGACTGTCGTATTGCTGTTTGACGAGCAACCTCCGGCGACCAAAATCAACAAAAATGCGGGAATGGCGACGCGTGGTTGACTATTGAACTTCATGATCTTCTCCGTTTTCGGCGGCTATCAAGGTTGTCGCTAACTGTGGGAGCAACTAAATAGCGTATCAACTGATACTCAGCTGCAAAATTCCCTCGATATTGCGACGCTCCAACCAAAGAATTAGGAAGCACGAGCCACTGGGCCCGAACATCGGACCGCCTGACAGGCGCTGCATTCACGCAGTGGCCATTCGATGGCCATTCCGTTGACAAATCGAACCCATCGAAAGGGATTCTTTGGTGGCCCCGACGACCTGCTTACCCAATCCTAAATTTGTCGTCCGGTAGCGCGAAATGGCTGATTTCTGCAGCGTTCCGCGTTTGGACTGGCGGGACGATGCGGCAAGCCGAATGACTACCATGCTCCCCAACTGGCGTTGCCGGTTCGGTTGTAAAATTGCCCTGTGACAACCGAAGTACTGGTTTTGGGCTTCCGAAGCCCAATGCCGTCGTATTCGGGGCCGGGAGCTTGGGGTTTTCTGTGCCGTCCGCAAAACTGCTCGTCAGGGCGCTACCGAAGCCCGTGCAGCGACCCATGAGCGACCCCTTCCGGGACAGACCAGACAGAATTGAGACTGTGCCTATGGCGCCAGTGAAAAATGTGGCTTGCTCTGCCAGTCACGTTCTCGTTCTGAAGCACAATTGTGCCCGTCAAGGTGCCGGTCGTGGCCGAGAATCAACTGGCCGAAACTCGCGCATTAGGTTCCCGTCACAGCGAACCCTCGGGGAGTTCTAACCATGAAGAAGTCAACTTGGACACCCGAGAAGATTGCCCTTGTCCTTGTGCCAACGTGGCTTTCGCTATTGCTCGTCGTCAGCGTGTCGGACACTAGTTACACCCAGCCGCTATTCGTCAACGCCACGTACTACTTCCTCATGGCCACGGTGCTGTGCTGGGTCGGGACCCACCTTCACGCGGCACGCGACGTACGGCGCGCGACGATTGTCGCTTGGGCGAAGGAAAACTGGCCCGGACTCGTCATTGCGTTCGTCGTCACAATCATTGCCTGGGTTGCCATCCATCCCGCTTTGCGGATCCTCTCCGACGAGGCCAACCTGGTCGGAACCTCCAAAAATCTTTGGGCATCGAAGACGGCCACCTTCACCGTTTCCGGCAAAAACTATTACGACAGCTACTGGGACGTCGATGTGGCCATCGATCGTCGACCGACGATGTTCCCGTTCCTGGTCAGCTTGGTCCACGCCGTGTGTGGCTACTCGTACGAGAACGTCTTCGCATTCAACTTGATGGTTCTGCCAGCATTTGTGCTTGTTTCCTACCGACTGGCTAAATCCTTGGGCGGTGAGTCGTTCGCCATCGTTGCGTCGCTATTCGTGGTGGCCCATCCCATTACGCTTATCTCGGTCCGCTCGGGCGGGTTTGATTTCTTTACCGTCTTCGTCGCTCTGCTCGTCATCAAGAGCCTACTTGACTACAGCCGTGACGCCTCGCCCGCGAGGTTGGCACTTCTCTGGATGAACCTGTGTGTGTTCGCCGAGAGTCGCTATGAGACCGGCCTGTTCATTCCGCCGGTGCTGCTGCTGCTGCTGCTCTTCAGGATGGTAACCTGGAGCACCATTCGGCCCTACGCCTTTATCTACGCACTGACGCCCGCGTATCTATCGCCCCGAATCTGGCAGGCCGTGCTGCGTGGGAACGTGCCAGAACAAGAGCCCGGGACCATTACCTTCAGCCTTGAGAACTTCTTCAAGAATACGCAAGAGTACTTCAAACCCATCCTGGCTCCGCTGACCTATTCGGCACACTCAGCGGTCGTCATTGCACTCGGTGTCGCCGGTTGCCTGAGTTGGCTCTATTGGATCTATGCCCGCGTGCGCTCGCGCAACTTCGGCGCCCCGGATCTGAAATTTGCCATTATTGTGGGCATTTGGATGCTGCTACAAGCCATCCTCGTCTTCACCTACGTTTGGGGCCGCGCCCAATACCCTTCGGCTGCACGCCTGGTCATGGCGATCGACACCTTCTTCTCGTTTGCCGCTGCGTGGGCCCTGACGCTTTCGCTCCGGCGCTGGCGGCCCTACATCGCCGTTCTGCTTGGCGCGGCGGTTGTTGCCATGCATGTGCCGGTGGCCTCGCAACATCGGATGCTCAACCGACTGACACAGACTAGAGAGAATGCCACAACGTGGCGCTTCTTCGAAAGCCTGCACGAAAAGCGCATCCTCATCGTCACCGATCGGCCCAACCTTTACACAATCATGAACTACGGTGCGATGAATTTCGATGCCGCTCGGCATGACGCGTACCTGCTCGAAGCCTTCGCTCGCCACCTGTTTTACGACATTTACCTGGTGCAGCAGGTCAAACTTTCCACGAAGCAACTACTGCCCGAGTATGTTATTTGGCCTTCGCGCAAGCTGGAGACGATGCTGGAATTCCAGAACGATGCGGACGTGTTGATTCGCATCTCACGACTAGCTCATGAAAGCCCATAGCCTAGCGAACGGAACACCATCCGCTGCCGATTCAGAACTGGTAGAGTGTGTAGGGCCCCGACTTAAACGCCGGGTTTTGCGTGATTTCCGGTGGCCAGTCAACTCTGTCACCCGGTTCAAGCAGGAACCACCGAAAGCCCAGAGCTCGCGCCGTCGCCGTTATGAGTTTGGGTTGACGAAGTCCCATGAACCTGTCAATTGCAGCCGTTCGCACTTCCACCATGTCACTGCGGTAAGGCATCACCGTCATGGTGTGAGAGGCGAAAGTCCGTCGTTCCGACAATGCAGCCACGGTGTAGGTTCTATCGAACTGGGAAGCTTGGAAAACGTCTTCAGTGCTGCCGTGGTCGTGGATGTATTCAGCAACGCGAACCAGCGACATTGGTACTCGGAAAGGCGAGATCCCGGGCATAGCCCACATCAGCTGGACACCAGAACCGAAGAACGCTGGGACAGCCAGTAGCAGCGTAACTACGCCCACGGTGGCAGTTCGGCCAATGCGGTTCATGCGGCGTGACTCGACGAGGCTCAAACCCAAGGCTCCGCCGACCCAAGTCACTACGAAAAAATACACCACCATCAACGGTCGGTGAGAAAGCTCGTCGGGCGTGCTCCTGGAAAAGTCGAGCGCCAGCCCAAAGAACATCGCCAGGAAATTGACGACGAGTAAAATCGGGAAGGTGATGTTGAGAAGCAATGTGCGTTTGCGCAGATGGATCGCAAAAAGCATTAGCAACGGCAGAAAGATTCCCAGAGTTGCGAGCAAAACGTAAGGGATGCCGAGCAAAAGGTTCGAGGCCGTAGTGACTTCCGGCCCAACATGACTGTTGAGGTAAGTGCGTAGGCTTCCGGGGGACGCGAAAGACCTGATCAGACGCAGAATCTCACTAACGCTCGAGCCATCGAAACGAATGAGTGGGACACCAGGCACCCTCTGCCCGTACATGAGTGCTACGAGGTAGACCACGCTTGCCGAGACAGCCCACAGGGCTCGCTTGGGAAACCCGAGCCGGCCATGGAAGAATAGCGGTGGGATGAGCAATAACAGCAGCGCGCTCGCGACAAAAAAGTGCAGTTTGTAGAGTACAACGATGACGGATACCAGCCAGCCTACAAGCACTTGCAACCAACTGCCTTGGGTGCACCCCCGAATGACGAAGAGCCAGGCGACGGCCAGCAGCGCGAGGCCATACGTTGCGCTGGGTGAGATCTGAGTCAACCAGTGATATGACATGAAGGGGTTTTGCATGCCCTGTTGCGCGCCGTCGGGCAGCAAGAGCAGCGTCGTAGCTGCGGCAAGACCTGGCCAGGTGCCCCACAATGACCCAATAAAGGCGTATGCCGCGAGCCCAGTAAAAAAGACCCCTACAGGCGCCAAAATCCCAGCGAAAGCCGTGTATGAATGGACTCCGGAGGCTTGTTTGATCAGGGCTGGCATCAAGTAGACCCCATAATGGTAGAGGCGCGCTGGCACGCCAGCCATACGGAAGTCTTCGATGGTGGACGCCCCGTGGCTGGCGCCGAAGATTCGAATGTGAACCGCGTGATAAAAGCCGTCCACCCAAGGCTTCATCAAGACGGTGTCGCCTTGGAGCGACGTGGGGCGAATTGAGTCTTGGCACCATAGCGTAGTGGCGACTAGGCAAATGCCGACGACCAACAGACTGACAGAATCGCCATTGGTACGCCTTTGCACCGGGATCGCGACCAGCAGTAGGGCTGCAAGCGCGACCAGGATGGCAAAGTTGGCGACAATGGCCAGCGGCGAGAGCCAGGCGAGCACGAGCAAAGCTGAATTGACGACGGCGTAGCCGACGAGCAGGCGCAGCGGAAGTTCGAACAGGACTCCCGCTGCCAACGATTTCCAGCCGGAAAAGAGGGAGCCCACCAGGTAGAAAGCGAGAAACACCGCTTCGCAGGCAAGGAGCACGCGCAGCGAAAAATGACCGCCCGCGACTGCCGCCCAGACGGCAACTACGGCTGCCGTTAGCGCGACCGCGACCAGGTCGGAAACGCTGTAGGTGACAATCGTGTTTCGCAGCGCACGCGGGGAGAACTTCATCTGGATCACCTTATGTATCGATTGCGCCATGTTGCATCTGCGCCTGATTCGGTCTACGCCGGTCGCTTCCCCGTTGAGGGCCGGCGCGCTTTTCCGTCAAGCGTCTTGCGCCCTTGAAAGCAGCCGGGGATAAGGCGTTGCCCGACCCACATTCCGACATAGAGGGGGACAGCCTGCCAAGGGTAGAACAGCTTCTTCTGGCGGGTCAGCGCAAACCGTGAAACTGCCCGGACTGTGCCGTCAAGCGACGCGGAAAATAGATCCTTGACCCAGACCATCCAGGCTGGGAATTTGTCTGACATCGTATAGATCGCCGTACGAACCGGACCGAGCATCACCTGCTGGAACACCAGATCCGAATCCGTGTACATGTCGGCCCAAACCTCGAAGCAGGCCGTTAGCGCTTTCTTGCTCGTGTAATAGCCAAGGCCATAGGGATTCCCTACGTAATTGGCGATCGAACTGATGGCGACGATGTGGCGCTGATTATCGAGGGCGGGTTGTTCGGTCAGCGGTTGGACGAAATTCAGAACACCGTAGAGGTTCGTCTCGATAACTTCCCGGTAAAAGGACAGTTGAAACGATTCGTCATTGTCCACGCGGTTGATCCCAGCATTCAGGACAAAGACATCGGGCAACTCGCCAGCGTCGGCCAGGTTGCAGACCAGCTTTTTGACAGCTTCTGCGGAACATACATCCACGCATTCGAATCGAACGGATGGATACTGAGCCTCGAGCTCCGTGACGTGGCGACGGTTGACGGAGATAACTTTTGTCCCAAGCCTAACGTAATGAGCCAGAAGCGCACGACCGACTCCCGAGGTAGTCCCGGTGATGAGTACGCTCCTAACGTTCATTGCCATCTAACGTTCGATCGCTCACGATCTTGCGCGATCGCCTTCGTAGAAACGTGTCAATCTCCGACCCAGTGCGGAAGTGATTTCCGCCCTGCCGAACCGCGCTTCTGATGAATTTCGGTCGCCGCTTGCTCTCCTCGAAGACCTTCATCACGTACTCCCCGACGACGGCAATGGCGAGCAGGTTGAGGCTGCCAAAGAGCGCGATGCAGATGACAATGGTCGAGAGCCCGTGGGGGATTGCGGGGCGACGCAGCGCGTCGATGACTTGGTAGATGACGGCGAGCAGTGCGAGGGCGGTCATTGACGCCCCGGCATAACTCAGCAGTTCGAGTGGCACGAAGCTGAACGAGACGATCCCCTTTTTTGCCCACCAGACATTCTTCAGCCAGCTATTGGTCGAACGCCCAAAGACCCGCTCTGGGCGAACATAGTCGACTCCGATTTGCTTGAAACCAACCCAGGCTCGAAGCCCGCGCAGGAACTGATCGGTTTCAGGAAGCGCGAGCAGTTCGTCGACGACCTTTCTGTCCATCAGCGAAAAATCGCCTGCGTCGAGCGGCACGGGAACATAGGCGACTTGACGTAGCAGCCGGTAGAAGACCCGATAGAAAATGGCCAGTGGCTTCGAGCCCTCGCGCTTGTTGCGACGGCCATACACCACTTCGTTCCCCTGGCGCCAGTAATCGTAGAACGAGCGGATGAGCTCGGGCGGATCCTGCAGATCACCATCGAGCAAAATGATAGCGTCACCGGTGGCAAGTTGCATCCCGCTTACAAATGCGTTTTGCGAGCCAAAATTTCTCGAATGCTCGATGGCAAGCACATGGTCGTCACCCGCCGTCAGAGCCTGCAACACTGCATCAGTGTCGTCCGGACTTCCGTCATTGACGAAGATGATTTCGTAGTCCACCGCCAACGAACAGAATACTTCGGTCAGTCGCTGGTGCATCAGCGGGATCGCCCGTGCATCATTGTAGCAGGCAATGACGGCCGACAGCCGTGCACGGCACTCGCGAACAGTAGGCTCGTCAACCACCGAGGACCTTCTCCAGGCGTGAGAACAATGCTTGACCAGCGAGCCCGCTCTCTTGTTGGTGCCAGCGTTGGCTGCCGTAACGTCCAGTGGGATATCCGACGGCATGGAGACTGGTGAAGCTCTCTGGGATCACGCCACCGGTCAACAACAGGTGGCTGAGGGCTTCACTGAGGCCGCAAGCGCGGTAGTGTTCTTCGATGACCACGACGCGCCGCTTTTCTCGGATGCTCGCCGCGAGTTCGGCAGGAATGTCCTCAATCGGGAACATACCGACACTCCAGATCTCGAGCTCATCGAGCAACTCCTGAAGCTCAGGGTCGTACAGGTTTTGGACCACAGGCCCCATTGCAACAACGATGCAGCTTCGGCCAGACTTTAGTCGGCGCCACGGCGCAAAGGCTGGGATGTCGCCTGGGATTTTGGCGGCGGCATTCAGGCGCAGGTAGTTGGGGAGGGGGTCGTCTGCCATCAAGGTGACGACCTGCGCCACATCCGCCAGGGTGAGCGGTATGTAGAGCTGCATGTTGGGCAATCCGCGCATAGCACCAACATCCTCGAGGGCGTGATGGGTTGCTCCCATGATGCCGAACCCATAGCCACCGCCATTGCCAACGAGTTTGACGGGAAGCTTGTGGAGGCACACGTTGTTGCGGATCTGTTCGTAGGGACGCAACACGACGAACGGGGCAGTGCTGTATACCCACGGAAGGTGTCCTTCGCGCGCCAGGCCTGCCGCAACTGAGATGGCGTTCTGTTCTGCAACGCCCGCGTTGATAAAGCGCTCGCCATAGGCCTTGGCGACGCCCTCCAGCGCCATGTATCCAAGGTCACCCGTGACGAACACAAGATCGTTTCGCGTTTCGAAGAGTGCGATCATTGCTTGAGCGAACTCATCTCGCATTCCGGTAGCCCTTCATGGCGGCTTCATGTGCGCGCGTCAATTCGCCAAGAGCTTGCTCGTATTGCGCGTCATCCATCGGCAGGTAGTGGGAATCCACCGTGTCGTGCATGTAGCTGATGCCGTTACCCTTGACGGTGTTGGCAATGATGGCCACCGGCATCGTCTTCTGGCCCAACGCGAGTGTGCACTCGTCACGCGCAGCCAGCAATGCGGCGAAATCGTGACCGTCAGCGGTGACAACGTAGAAGCCAAAGGCTCGCAATTTTGCAGCCAAGGGCTCAAGCGATAGTACCTCCTCAGTACGACCAATTCCCTGGATGTGGTTGCGGTCAACGAGCCACACGAGGTTGGTCAACTTGTGGTGGGCAATAAAGAGCGCCGCTTCCCAGATGCTGCCTTCGTCGAGCTCACCATCGGACGTCAGGCAGAAGAAGCGTCGCTCGTCGCGGTTGAGCATCGCCCCAAGGGCCATGCCCGCACCAAGCGAGAGGCCATGACCAAGGCTCCCCGTGGCAAACGGGATCTCCTTGATGGTGTTGACCGGCGGAAGGGCGGGCAATTGCGTCCCTTCCGCATAGTAGGAATCGATTTGGCTCGGGGTGAGGACATCCACTTCCGCAAGTAGGGAATACAATGCGGCTACCGCGTGCCCTTTGGACAAGATGAACGTGTCGTCGCCCCGCATCCACGCAAACCGCAGAAACGTCAGAACCTCTGCGCATGAAAGCGAGCTGCCAATGTGTCCGGCATGGGCCTTCTTGTACATGGCGAGAAATCGCCGCTTCACGGAGAAGACCCGCTCCGTAAGCCGCACGCACTCGGCGGTATTATCCTCACGCGTCATTCATCGGCCCTTAGCCTACTATGCTTTACGCGACGTGTCGTAGGGTGGCAGCGTACCCTACAAGGTTTTGCGACACGGTAAACAGGTAGGAAGAGGCGCGGCGCCTTGCCCGCGCCTTGAGTCCGCGTGACTGCGTGGGGTTACTTGCCGTACTGGGCAGAAACGATGTTCGCCTGAATAGCGTTATCGGTTGCATCGGACGGGTAGCCGGAGACGATCGCGCCTTCGTAGAACGTCCCGATGCTTGCGTTGTTGTTGCTGTAGCAGCAGTCCCCACCGCTGCCCAAAATGATCGACCCCTGCTTCTTCATCGGGTTCTTCCCAGCGGGGAGCGCGCCACTGTAATACGTGCCCAAGGCACCAGCCGTGGCGTCGCCGCCACGCAGCGCAAATGCCGTCGTCCCGTTGTTCTTCTCGACAGCTGTGACGTACTTAGCTGTCTGGCTCGGGTTATTGGGATTGTTGCCAGCGGTCGATCCGGAGAAGACGCCACCTTCGAGATCAGCCATGATCCACGGACCGCTGCCCGCCCCGGTACCCCAAGGTGGCGGTGAACCGTTAGTATTGCCCATGAGCGAGAGGGCATCCATTGAGGGGCCGGCGACATAGGTTCGGGTCGTCTCGCCGTTTCCGTAGTCGTAGCAGCACCCGTTGTTGAAGTGCGTACCGCTCGTCACCATGTAAATCCCTTGGGGAGCTGCGCCGGTCGGCATGCCCGTTTTCGAACCATCTCTCCAATAGGCCTGCTTGGTCGCTGTGTAGAGCGAGTAGACCTTGTGACCGCTGACGGTCAGCGACTCAGCGGCTGCCTTCGCAGGATTCTGGCCTGTGAAACCACCGACAGTAGTATTCGAGGGTTCCTGAGCTTCGACGTGATTTTCGTGCCCAGACTGGTCATAGACTTTGGTGATAACGCAGGTCGATCCAGAACAGAACGTATCTTGCACCGACGAGTCGGCAAACCCGCCTGGGCTCAAGACAGGGATCTCTTTCAACGTGCCGTCGGTACGCCTCACCTGGTAGAGGTTGCCGCTGTACGAGCCAAAGAGTGCGCGGATCGTACTGTGCGCCGCGACACACGTGGCGCTTGCGGCCGCATAGATATCGCAGGGCCCGGTGCCGTTGGAACCTCCCCCAGCGCCGCCCACACCAGTCGTGCCACCTGTCGTGACCGCGGCCCCGCCCGTGTTGGCCTTTCCGCCTGTTGGTGCACCACCGGCGGCGGCCCCGCCCGTCGCGGTGCTCCCGCCCGCGTTGGCCTTTCCGCCCGTTGGGCTCGCGCCACCTGCGGAGCCACCGCCAACATTGCCGGCGCCACCAGTGCCGGCCTTTCCGCCTGAACCAGTTTGCCCGCCGCCACCCGTTGCGCCGCCCGTACCCGCCGAGGTGGCGTCTTTCTGAAGCACGATCGCGCCCGTCAGGGTTACGCCGCTGGTTTGTGGCGCCATTGTCAACGTGTTGCCCGAGACGCAGTATGAGTTCTTCAGCGTGTCGTCGGTAGTAAGCACGTTGCCCGAAGTCGAGTACATGCCGCTCTTCGCCGCGTCGGTGGACACTAAACCAAGCCCACCGCTCTGATTGGCGGTCGCCGTGCAGTTACATTGGCCGTTTGCGCTGCTGCAAGTGGCAGACCAGCCCAGGGCTGCGAAGATAACTGCCGCCCTCTCGCAGGTGGTGGGGACTGACGATATCGTCAGGCACGAAGCATCCAACGGGAATGCAATGGAACCCGTCGTGGTCGTGTTGTCCGCATAGGTGCCGTCAGCGTTACCCGTCCACTTTCCGGTGACCTGGAGGGACCCGCTGCTGAGCGGTACGGTCTTGCAACCCAAGCCAGCCAGCGACACGTCCATGGCACCCGTCAAGCGCAAACACGAGGACGTCACGTTCCAAGTTCCGACCACGTTGCCGCCGCAGGGCGCCACATTGGAACAGGTGCCACCGACGCTGGTCGTCGTTGTCGTGCCTCCACCCAAACCAGTCGCGCCGCCCTTGGTCGAGGACCCGCCATTGGCAGCCGCACCGCCAGCACCTGGCGCTGTTCCACCGGTTGGGCCGGAGACTCCAGGAGTGCTCGAAGTGCAGCCTCCACCCATTCCCAACACGAGCAACGCAGAGATGACGACACTTGGGTGACTGTTCAACTTCATAATTTTCTCCGTTGCCGACGGCTCACACAGGTGTCGCGAGCGGCCGGGCGACACAGAATTCATCGACGAGACAATGGTTAGGAAATTCTCCGAGCGTGGCGACGCTGCCCGCAAAGATTCCGAAAGTGCGGGCCAGCTGACCCGAACATCGCGGCAATTGACGCACGCTGCGCTTGTGTAGTGACGAATCGGGTGGGATTCCGTCTAGAAATCGGACAGGTCAGCCCGCCCCTTGGTGATGCACGCCAGGTGGCTCACTTCACAGGTGACGAGTGTCGCAACTACCCCCCCGCGGGCGCCATCAAATGGCGTGGCCCGCGGCGATGGGGCAATGGACGATTCTACTACTTGCCGTAATTGGCAGCGACTATCGCCGCCTGCAGGGCGTCAACAGTCGTTTTGGCAACTACCGGCCCGGTCGACACTGCACCTTCGTAGAAGCGACCGCCAGCGCTGTTGCTATTGTCGCCGCCGATCCCGAGGATGATCGACCCCTGTTTCAGCATCGGGACATATCCCGATTTCGCTGGGCGAATTCCGTCGTACATCGTCTGCAGCGTACCGACAGTTGCATCGCCGCCGTATATGGCGAAGCGCCCTTTTCCGGAGTTTTTGTCCTTCGTGTCGCCGAGGAGGACTCCAGTTACGAAGTCGTAGGCGAGAGCCTTGTTGGTCGAAATGTTCTTGTCTTGGTTGTTTTCCCAGCCGGCATAGAGACCATTCTCAAGATCTGCCATCATCCAGGGGCCTACCCCACCATAGCCAGTGCCCCAAACAACGCCCTTGCCAAAGTAGAGCGTTTCCATGGTGCCGTTGCCGTCGTCATTGGACGTCGTTTCAGCATTACCGTAGTCGAAACAGCACCCATTGATTAGGTCCTTTTGGCTGGTCACCCAGTACATTGACTCAGGGTCATCACCCTTAACCATTCCGTTTCCGGTCTTGATTGTGCAGCCGGTGCACCCCGTTCGGTAACCGATCCCGGCTTTGATCAGGATGCCGTACGCCGCATGGCCCCCGATTGTTACTTTGAGATCCGACGCGTTGGCTGGGAGGTCAGGCGAGGGTTTGGCTCCGCCCTTAGGCGCAGGTTCGAGGTCATTCTTCTGTCCAGATTGATCGTAGATCTTCGTTATTGTGCATGTTCCACCTGTGCAGAACGTATCGTGCGCGGCGGAGTCGGCATAGCCAGCATTGGAGCCGACGTCTTGCGTCGTCCCTTTACAAGAGGCCGGTCCGGCAACCGCCGAGCCTTTGCAGAGCTGGTAGAGGGGACCGGCGTAGCCACTGACGATGACGCGCACCGTGCTGTGGGCTGAAACGCAGGTGTTGCCGCCTTGCTTCAGGATGTCGCAGGGAAGGGCGACGCCGTTGGCAGCTCCACCGGTCGCCGCAGCTCCACCGGTCGCCGCAGCTCCGCCAGCTGTGGGGCTTCCCCCGGTTGCCTTGCTACCACCGGTCGCGGTGGCGCCGCCGGCACTCGCGCCGCCATTGCCTGGGTTAGTGGCGCCGCCGTTGCCTGGGTTAGTGGCACCGCCGTTGCCTGGGTTAGTGGCACCGCCGTTGCCTGGGTTAGTGGCACCGCCGTTGCCTGGGTTAGTGGCGCCGCCGTTGCCTGGGTTAGTTGCGCCGCCGTTGCCTGGGTTAGTGGCGCCGCCGTTGCCCGGGTTGGTGGCACCGCCGTTGCCTGGGTTGGTGGCACCGCCGTTGCCTGGGTTGCTGGCACCGCCGTTGCCTGGGTTGGTGGCACCGCCACTCGCGGATTCCGTGCCACCCGAGCTACCCAACGGTGACGAATAAGTGCCACATCCAACACCCACAGCACCAAGTGACACGGCGAGCAAGACTGAGCGAAGTCCGATGGAGCCAATTTTCTTCATATTCAACATCTCCAATTCCACAGGCCGCTCAACAGGGCGACGGCACCCGTAAAGAATTCAAAAACGTGAGCCAACCGAGTCGAGCAAAGTGTCGGTTGACAGGTACTTCATTGAGCGCAGTCACAATATCATAGAGATTCCGTCAACAAATCGAACAGGTCAGACTTTCGCTGGAAAAATCACGTTCATTCACACGCCCGACCCATGGTCCTGAGCGCCCCAGTGACGACTTGATTCTTGGATGCTCGGACCACGTTCTTTGACGAGCAATCCCGGCGCCGCCGGAGAACGGACGAAGAGCTCAGTCGACGCTGGACGACGCAAACACGCCGACGTTGACCGGTATGGCCTTCGTCGGCGTGTCGTGTTGAGACTCGTCTGTCCAAGAGCGACGACGCTCATGTAGTGGAGCGTCGGGCCCAGACGGACAAGGGCGGTCTAGAAGGCGACGTTGGCTTGGATCTTCACGACGTCTGCGTCGGGCTTCAGATTCGTATACGCACCGGATTGGAAGATGTTGCTTCCTGCCACGAGCGGCGCGTTCCAGGGCCAATTTCCGGCGAGCACCATTTTGTCGCCGTAGCGGTACCGCGAGTACTGCAGGTAGATGCTTTCGGTGGAGAGAAAGTGCGACGAGAATATCAAACGCCCGGTGATGGCAGAGAAGATGTATCCGGGGTGATCCAGATCGTAGTTGACGGCATCGTAGCGGGCCATCACCCCGAGCCAATTCAGCGGTTGGACCGTCACGTCCGTTCCATACTTGAATTGCTTTATCGCGTTTTGCGTGATTGGTACGGACGACGTTGCGTTAGTAGGTGGCAAGTCGAGGCTAGCGTTCGCCATCAGTCCGAAGATGCTCAGCGACACCTCGGGCAGCATGCTGCCTGGCGCCTTGTCCAAGATACTCGAAAGCGTGTTTTCGTAAATAAAACCAAGATTGACCAGAGTGCCGGTGCCGGTACTCGTGGCAACGTCGTTGGTATATCCGAGGAAGTTTGTGGCGATGCCAACGCCGCCAACGCCATGCATGATTTCCGTGCCGCCGCCGCCCTGGTTGAGCGCCCAACCATTCTTGATGTCGATATACGATGGGGATATCCACAAATGGCCTGCGTAGGGCGCACGCAGATGCACCTCGAAGCCAATGGTACTTAGGTGGGCATCCGCGATGCGGGCATAGGACTTAGCGTCGTCGGTTGTATCGCTTTGGTGAGGGTCGGCACTCCACTCGTAGTTGTAGTGAAGGCTGGCGTCGACGTACTTCTTGTACGTAAACTGGATGTTTTCGTAGTGGATCATATCCAGGTACACTTTGCCCTGGTACGGAGCAGGTGACCCATAGTTGAAGCTGCCATCTCGCCCAGTACCAACCCCCTGCGTGACAGTTAGCGTGGCATCGGCATTGAACGGGATGGTGAGTTTTACCTGTTCGCCCATTTGGCGAAAACGCCCGAGCGTGAAGGTGTCGTACTTCGGGTGGTAGCCATAGCCTGGCCACCACGCGCCAGCCGTGAGTGCAATATTGGGCTTGATGCCACCAACCTCGATGTCCGTGTCGAGTGTGAGGTAGGCCATGCCCGGCAACCAGGCAGCATCCGGGTTGCGGAAACCGACTCCACCAAACCAATACCCCATCCAACCGATGACCGCTTCGACGTGCTTCTTCTTCTCGTGGACGAAGACCTCCGCCCAGTCTTGTTCCTGAAGTCGCGTGTAGGCGAAGCTGTAGTAGTTTGAGTCGACGGTCCGAGTGGGCCCGTACGACAGTTGCGTTTTCGGAGCTCCAGTGAACTGGTCGGCGCTCCCCGGTACTTTGGTTTCCGGCCCCGGGCGTGAGCTGATGCCTATGGTCATGGGCGCTCGGAAATACCCAGTGATGAAGGTGTGCCAACCTTCCGATTCCGCGGCGGGCTTCACTTCGGGGACTGGTGGCGGAGCATCAATCAAAGTACCAGGCTTGGTTGCCTGCTGGTCCTTGGGAGTTGACTCGTCTGGGGTCAGAGCATCAGATGAGCTCGCGGCCGCCTTGGTTGTCTGCTGGCCTTTGGACGCGGTATCGTCTGTGGCTTCGCCACCAACGGATGAGCTCGCGGCCGCCTTGGTTGTCTGTAGGTCTTTAGACGCGGTATCGTCTGTGGCTTCTTGGCCCGCGGCTGGAATTGTTACGACCCACACTCCCAACACTACCAATGGTTGCAATCTTCGCAGCATGGCTTCTCTCTCCCTAATAACGCGACGACCTTTGCGCGCACGTTTGTACCAAAGCTAGCTCGGAGTATCAAGTCCGTACTAGGGCATCAGTCGTTGGCAATTGCTGCCAACCACGGCAAGCCTATGCCAAGACGAAATCATCTGAAGGATGATCCAGTTGAATGGCGGACCATCCACGCCAAATAGCACGGGCGGCGGAACGCCTTCTCGTTCGTCCGCCGCCCGCAGCGAGTTAGAATGTACGTAGCGTGATTATTTTTGACGGAATTGTTGCGCAGGGCCACTCATGCGTCGGCGCAACTCAAGGCATGGAGTAACCTACTACTTTCCGTACCCGGCGCCGACGATGGAGGCCTGAAGGGCATCAACGGTTGCCTTCGTCGCAGCGCCGTTCACCATCACGCCTTCGTAGAAGCGCCCTCCGTCAGCGTCGCTGTTGTCACCACCGACCGAGAGGATAATCGACCCCTGTTTCTGCATCGGCACGTAACCGGACTTTTCTGGGCGTATGCCGTCGTACTGCGTTCTGAGGGTACCGGTCGTTGCGTCACCGGCATAGATCGCAAAGCGCCCCTTTCCGCAGTTCTTGTCCCGCGTATCACCAACGATGACGACCGAGACGAAGTCGTAGTTGAGCGGCAACGCCGTCGAAATATTGCTCCACTGCCCATTCTCCCAACCGGGGAAGACTCCATTTTCGAGGTCTGCCATGGCCCATGGTCCACCTGCCGAACCGACACCGGTGCCCCACACGACGCCGCCACCCAGGTAGGCTGCCTCCATGGTGCCATTGCCGTCATCATTGTTGGTCGTTTCAGCGTTGCCATAGTCGAAGCAGCAACCGTTGATCAGATCCTTCTGGCTGCTCACCATGTAAATCGACTGTGGCTCGTCGTCCTTCGCAATCCCGTTGCCAGTCTTGATGTTGCAGGTGGTGCATCCTGTGCGATAGCCCATTCCAGGCTTGAACAATAGGCCATACGCCGTATGCCCATTGAGCGTTATTTTTAGATCCGACGCGTTTGCCGGTTTGGCGGGAGAGGTTTTCATGCCGCCTGGTGGCGCGGGTTCAAGGTCATTGCCCTGGCCAGACTGGTCGTAGATCTTCGTTACGGTGCAGGTTGCTCCGGTGCAGAATGACTCGTGCGTGGCAAAATCGGCGTAGCCGTCGGTGACTGCGATGTCCTGGGGTGTGCCTTTGCACGAGCTCGGGCCCGGCGACGCCGTTCCCTTGCACAGCTGGTAAAGCGGCCCGCTATAGTTACTAGCGAGAAGGCGAACCGTGCTGTGCGCCGAGACGCACGGCTGGCCGCCTTGTTTCAATATGTCGCAAGGCAACGCGGTGGTGCTGGTCGAGCCACCCGTGCCCGTCCCCGTGCTGGTCGAGCCGCCACTACCGGGGCTGCACGTCGAGCCGCCACTGCTCGTCGCCGTCGTCGCCGTCCCGCCCGCGCCTTCCGACGTTGCAGCGTAAGAGCCGCAGGCAGCAGCGACGGCGCCAAGTGACGCCACGGCAGACACTAATACGACGGTGCGAAGTAAGACGGACCGGTTCCTCTTCATTGCGACATCTCCAGCTGCAAGCGTCACTCGGAAAGGCGACGCGACTTAGGGTAAAACTCAAAACTGCGCGCCAAATAACCCGAACATCGCGTCATTTGACATAGGCTGCGCCGGTGCAGTGGTATTTCGATGTCGATTCCGTCGACAAATCGAACTGTCCGGCGTAACAGCCAGCCTACCAGAACTGCTGTCCAAGGTTTCCCAAACGACAATTTCAACTTGGCTCAGCGGTTGGCAAGAGCGCAGACGTATTAACGGAACCGGAGGTTAGCGTCGAGAGAAGATTGGTGATTGGTCGATGGGCCTGATTGGTGCAATGTACTCAGACCCCGGGGTCGGGGTGCCTGGCAACCAAAACATTGGGCTCAATTGTGCGCATAGCCCGCATTCGACGACGGAAAAAGCGGTGGGCGGCATCGTCGTCGCGGCAGCCGTCACCATCGTCGATGACGGCTCGACCTGACACGGGTGGCGAGCAAGGTACATCGCGGCCCCGCAGGCGGGAGAGCTCAAGTGGTCAGATCTGAGCGCCTCAGACGAGCCAACAGTGACTGTGCGCGCCAACGGTTTCGGCGGTGGTCAATCGCAACGTAAACTGGAGCTTGCGCGCGATGGGCTCTGCCTACGAAGACAACGCAAGCTGGTTTTACTCGCGTTTTGTACAAACGCTCCAAACCCAAGCGCGTCCGCAATTGGCAATACCCAGACAAAACTCCTTCGCAGTGGCGCGACACTTCTCTTTCCGTTGCCAAATCGACCAACCGGGAATTTTGTTCGAAAAACCAGCAATAAATGAGACTGTTTCGCGGTGCGCGTGTCAACCCGGACGCTTCCAGGGGCCGGTCGAGTTAGCATGCAAGGGTTCGGCGGAGCTACAGTCGCAGCGGACGCGGATGCATGAATCGACATTGGCGTCATCGCGAACGCACGATTCTTGACGGATTTGCCCGCGTATTGTCACTGCACCGATATCGAACGCGAATACGCCGGCTGGCACTACCTAAATGTGCGTTGAGCGGCCCGCAGGAAACGCCGGCCAATTGAAGGCGTTCTACCTCTTGCTGAAGTGATTTCGTCGATGCCGTGAGAAAGCGATTTGCGATGGGCGTGTTGCACGAGCAGACAAGAGGGTATGCCGCTTCCGTTTCGCCGGTGGTGTTGCCTTTTCCGGTGCCAGGTTCCGACTTCGGAATGGTGGCGGCGCTGCGCGCGAGACATCCGGATGCCAAGCGCGCACTCTGCGAGCGCTACTCAGGAGAATTGCTCAGGCTGGCCACGCGCCTATTTGGGCCACACCGCTGCGTCGAGTCAATTGTCGTTCAGACATTGAATCGCGCCTCGACGCGCCTTGCTGACTTGCCCAATCCGCGAGCCTTGCGCCATTGGCTCCTAACGCAACTGATTGTCGTTGCAAGGCGCAAGCTCCGTTCACAACGGCGATGGCAATGGATTGTCAGGAGGAGCTCGTCGAACTGGTTCGAAGCTGCTCGCTGCAGCGAGCAGCTTGTCATGACCTATCGTCTATTGGACAAGCTCCGTGTGGAAGAGCGAATCGTCTTCATTCTGGTGGTAGTTCACTCAATGGGGCCAGGGGAAGTGGCGGAGGTGCTTGGCATTACCCCGCATGTCGCCAAAAAGCGTCTCGGTGCGGCGCATACGAAGTTCAGTCAGCTGTGTCAATCCAGGTACCGTCACTTGATGATGCTGCATCGTTCGCATGCGTCATTGGGTGCCGATATTGCCGCTGAGCAGGATAGGATGCTTGGTGACCGACGAATCTATGAGTCTGACCTGCGACAAGACGGTGGGGACAGAGTGTCACTATTGCCGTTCAGCAGTAGGCCACTCGCGTGGGGGTTAGCGCTTTTACCCATGGTCGTTATTTTGGCGACTGCGGTCACCGCGCTGGCCCTCAAGTTTCAGGCCGTCACCGTTCGAGTACAGGGTGAAGTTTCAGGCGTGCAAGCGCTGGCCCCACCCGGGAAATGGGTCGTTGCGTCTGCACAGCAGTCTAAGCTCGTGTCGTTTAGCGATGGCTCGAGCATTAGACTCGAACCCGGAAGCTCAATACGAGTTGTCAGTACCACTCACAGTGGGGCCCTGAGCGCGCTTGAGTCGGGTTCTGTCATGCTTTCGGTGGCAGGCACGCTTCAAAACGAATACCGGATCGCGGCGGGTCCTTTTGACGTGATATTGACCAATGGCCAGGTCGAGATCGGCTGGGACGCGAGCAACGAACTGCTCAATCTCGCCGTTCATCAGGGCAGCGTTACGGTTTCCCGTTGTCAGTTTGGCTCTGGGAATTCGGTTGTGGCAGGAATGACACTGCAGGCACGTTGTTTGGCGCCCTAGACGCCGCCTCGCGGCAGTGACGGCTGATTGGCAGCAGAACCCAGAACGCATTTCTCAGCGTGCAGGCGGTGTTCAGTGCTCAATTGTGAGTGCTAGAAAGCCTTTTGCAACGTCCAAAGGCGCTGACCATTCTCACAAGGTAGCCAACTGGAGGATGCGGGCTCCATTTCGTTTGGGCGGATTTTTCGACGGAACAAGTAACCACTTGTCACTGCCGTAATGTTAGTAGCATGGCTGTTTCAATTCCCGTAGCGCGTATGTCGTCACTCGATGGCGACCCAAGACCAAACGGCGCGCCCCGACCGGTATTGGCTGCGAGCTTCACGGAAATCTACCAGTGCTTTTTCAATTTCGTTTGGTCCTGCGCACGCCGCATGGGGATCCCCGACAACGAGATCGACGACGTTGTGCAGGACGTATTTATCGTCATTCATGGCAGGCTCAAGACGCTTGAGCAGCCCGAATCCCTGCGTAGTTGGATTTACGGAATCATTCGACGTACCGCAAGCACCTATCACCGGGCAAGGCGCATGAAGGTAACGTCTGCGGCCGCACTGAACTCAGAGCCGCTGACGCAATACCCAGAACAACCATCGCCCCAGGACTTAGCTCTCCGGTCCGATGAGTCAAAGCTGCTGTGGTCACTGCTGGCAAAACTTGATGCGCCGAAGCGCGAAGTCTTCGTACTCGCAGAACTCGACGAAATGACTGCTCCAGAGATAGCCGCTGCCATCGAGGTTCCGCTCAATACCGTTTACTCGCGACTGCGCTCGGCGCGACAGGACGTTGAAGCTGCACTGGCGAGACACCATGCCCAAATGACCAAAGGGGGCCGACCGTGAGTGAAATGAGTCTACAATTGCAGCAACTCGTGATCGCCGGTAAAAACGCGAGCCGCCCCACTACATCCGATCAGCAACGCGTGTTTTCGGAGCTGCAGGCGCGCTTGGGCCTCACCGCCGAAGTCGGGAGCGGTGCTGTGGTTTCCGAGCGCTTAGCCAGTAGTTCGGCTGGGTTGATCGCAAAGACGCTGGGAATCACCGTAGCCACGCTCGCGGTGGCCGTCAGTAGTGTAGTGTTGGTGCGCTCGACGACCGGTGCTTCGGTCCCGAGTTTTGAGAGCTTCGCCGCCCAAACGCCTGCGGGTGTCGCGGTAGCAGTAAGTGCAACCGTCGAAGTCGCGCCGCCGGCAGTATCAGCCGGTGCTAGCGCCGCTGCCGACAGCCAAGCAACGCCATTGCCCGCCTCGGGTTCCTCGCGCGGCACATCGCGGCAGCACGATACCCTTTCGGAAGAAGTTACGATTCTGTCACGTGCCCAAACCGAACTACACAGCGGTCATGCAGCGAATGCCCTGAGATTGCTCGCCGAACACGAGCGCAGATTCAGCCATGGGATCCTTGCGGAGGAGCGGACAGCCGCGAAAATTCAGGCACTCTGTGCTCTTGGGCGCGTGACCGCAGCGAACAGCTTGATCGGCAAGTTATCGCCCCAATCGCTTCACGGCGAAACAGCGCGCGAGGCCTGTTCGTCGACCGAGGCGTCCAATATTAAGAATTAGGGCTTGGACGTAGTGCCTTGAACCAGTGCTCGGTCACCCGAGTGACTCCTGAAGCATCCCCTCTCGTCGCGCATGTTCGGAATCGCTCCGCACCAGCACCAGCCCTGGTTGAAGAGCGAGGTGGTAGGACGTTTGACCGTATTGGCTTTGAGCTTGCGGTCAAGTCCGACCTCTTCGGCTGCAGCCCCAAGCAGAGTCAGCAGTGCCTAGTCGAGCGCACCGACACGTAGGAGTCGACAACGACGGTCGGTGCGATCGATATGGGTTGGTGGCGAGGCACCAGGGTTCGTTCATGTTCTTTGCATGTACGCAAACGGGATCCCCGCTTCCCGCTTCAACTCACTTCGAAGCTGCACCAGGGATGGATCATCGCCAGGGAGATTGCCGAGCTGTCGTGTCGGGGCAACCAAGTTGATCCAAAGGAGCGGCGGGGTGGTCGAAGGGGACCGCATGATCCGCCATAGATGCACTATTCCGAATTCATTCGAGCGCTAGATTGAGCGAGAAGGTTTGGTCCTCCTGTCCGCCTTGCAGGCGCACGGGCCGTTTGCCCCTTTTCCTGCGCGTTGACGCATGCAATTCGCAGGACGGCGTCAGAGTGTTGACACGGCGGAGTGTTGACACGGCGGAGTGTTGACATGCCGGAGCGTTGACATGCCGGAGCGTTGACATGCCGGAGCGTTGACATGCCGGAGCGTTGACATGCCGGAGCGTTGACATGCCGGAGCGTT
>Ga0302321_100000006_pt1 | contig 224111 bp, 185 predicted proteins | sample Fen_T0_1_FD_202505 | JGI IMG/M metagenome (GOLD analysis project Ga0302321, IMG submission 202505) | Peat permafrost microbial communities from Stordalen Mire near Abisko, Sweden - Fen_T0_1 | ecosystem: Environmental > Terrestrial > Soil > Wetlands > Permafrost | place: Sweden: Abisko...
CGACACAACCTGGCTACCAACAGCCGACACAACCTGGCTACCAACAGCCGACACAACCTGGCTACCAACAGCCGACACAACCTGGCTACCAACAGCCGACACAACCTGCGTACCAGTACCAAAGCTATCAGGCGCCCACTTCCAGTCGAAAGACGCGCGATGGTGCCGAAATGGGAGCGCTCTATGTCACTTCCGCGGCCTATGGATTTGGGCTCGGGATTTGGCTCTCAACCGAGTTGAAACTACAGAACGATCCAGCCCCCTTTCTCATCGCGCCCTTTGTCCTTGGCGTCGCCGCGCCGATTGGTGCCTTTGCCCTCGACCAACCGACCATGAAGCGCGGCAAGCCCTCGGCAATTACAGCGGGGTTGCTATTGGGCGCTGGCGAGGGGCTCGGGATCTGGGGCACACAAGCGGTGGCAGCCAATTCTGTCGACGCTTGGCAGTTTCGAGGTCTCGCGCGTGCGTCGGCAATCGGGTCGACCGTGGGTGGGGTCGCGGGTTGGGTCGTTGGAGAATTCCTCGAGCCGCCTCCCATGACCAGTTGGCTTGCGGTAAGCGGTGCATTTTGGGGTACTGCCATCGGCTCGATGTTCACCTACGGGGCAACCGGTGGAAGCTCGAGCTGGGGCAAGGCAAATGACAAGACTGCGATTGGCGGCCTCATTGGTTACAACGTTGGCATGCTGGCAGCCGGCGGATTGGGCGTCCTCACTGTTCCAACAGTCAACCAGCTCGCCTGGATGTGGAGCGGTGCCGGGATCGGCGCGGCGGTTTCACTGCCTGTATTTTTGTTCTACGTGGGTGACGGCGGGCCCCCAGCTCGCCGCGGTTTCATTTTCATGGGGACAACGACCACTCTGGGCATCGTCGCTGGTGGCGTGTTCGCCGCCGCCTCGGCAAAAATCGGCAAAACTCACTCAAATTACTCGATAGCAAGTCATCGAAGTCGAGCTTTTGGACATATCGAGGGGGTGCTACCGCTCATGACTTCGGACCAACTGGGGCTTTCACTCTGGGGTTCCCTCGAATAAGTCTGCTAGGCTGCTCGTCGACTCATGGCGACGCTTCGATACTTCCCGCCCAATCGCGAACCGCAGCTGATTGCGGTCCACAAGCCGGTCACCACGCTCGGTCGGGAGCTGAGCAACGATGTTCATCTCGAGGAGTTAGACGTCGCCGATCATCACGCCCAGATCGTTTTCGATGGGCGCGATTTCCAGCTCGAGGAGCTCGACAAGCGTGGCGAGATCCTGATCAACGGCAAGAAGAAGCGTCGAACTCGTCTCGTCAACGGTGATCGGATTGCACTCGGTTCAGCACAGATCGGTTTTAGCCTGTTCAGTGAACTGGCGAGCGCCGATCGCGAGTCTCCAGGGCAATTGGCCTTGGAATCCGAGGTCGCTGGGTTTCGGCGGTTGCAGTCCTTCAGTGAGAAGTTGATGAACAGCCGCTCGGTGGACGACTTGCTCGAGGGGCTGCTCGACGACGTAATCGGGCTCACCGGGGCAGGACGCGGCGCTGTGTTGCTGGTCGATCCAACGGAAAGTGAGCCGCGTCAACCGCGTGTGCGTGCGCTGCGTCACGTGCAACGTGAGGCTATCGTCGATGCAACTGGCGCCTTGAGTGACAGCATCGTGCGCCAGGTGCTTGCCACCAAGCGCCCGATTATCGTGAGCGACGCGCTGAACGACACCACCTTCGGCAAGAGCGAAAGTGTGATTGCGCTCAAGCTCTCGAGCGTGATGTGCGTGCCGCTCGTCAGTCAGGGTGATGCGATCGGCGTGCTCTACGTGGGCAACGACGAAATTAAGTCACTGTTCAATCGCAAGCAGCTCGACCTCTTCACGATCCTGGCGGCGCAAGCGTCGCTCATCTTGCAGAATGCGATGCTGGTCAGTGCTTTGCGCGCCGACAAAGAGAAGCTGTCCGAGGAGCTCAACAAGAAGCACTTTGGCGAAATTATCGGAGCATGTCCGTCGATGATGGAGGTGTTCAAGAAGCTCCAGCGCGTCGCCACGACCGACATCAGTGTGCTCATTACTGGCGAGACCGGCACCGGCAAAGAGCTGATTGCGCGCGAGCTGCACCGGCGGAGCAATCGGGCCAAGGGCCCCTTCATCACGGTCAATTGCGGGGCTATCCCTGAGAATCTGATGGAGAGCGAGATGTTCGGCCACGTCAAGGGGGCGTTCACAGGCGCCATCGCAAGCCGTGCGGGCAAATTCCAGCTAGCCGATGGCGGCACACTGTTCCTTGACGAGGTGGGTGAACTGACGCCGCAGCTTCAGGTAAAACTGCTGCGCGCAATTCAGGAGCGTGTTGTGTATCGCGTGGGCGACAGTCGCCCCGAGAAGTGCGATATCCGCATTCTCGCAGCCACTAATCGCTCGCTCGAAGACATGATCAAGACCGGCGAATTCCGCGAGGATCTCTACTACCGGCTGAACGTGGTGAATCTCTGGCTGCCGCCCTTGCGTGAGCGCGGGGATGATTTGCTGATCATTGCCAAATCGTTGATGAGCAAGCACGTCGAGGAATTGCGCAGCCAGGTGAGAGGTTTTTCACCCCAAGCGCTGTCTGCAATTCGCAAGCACCCTTGGCCAGGCAACGTGAGGCAACTGGAGAATCGAATCAAGAAGGCACTCGTGCTGTGCGATCGGCCGCTGTTGGCTCCCGAGGATCTCGATTTGGGCGAAAAGGAAGTGCAGTCTATCGTCCCCCTGGAGAAGGCAAAGGAAGATTTCCAGCGGCGCTACGTGCTCGAGATGCTCGAGCGCAACAACGGGAACCGCACGCAAACTGCGCGCGACCTTGGCGTGGATCCGCGAACGATCTTTCGCTACCTCGAGCGCGAATCCCAGGTCATACCGAGTCAAGCGCCGCCGGCGGACGACTAGATTTCAGCCGATATGAGGTCGGCCGTGCAGGCCATGCTCAAGCTAGCGCGAGCAGGAATCGCACGCCCGACACTAACAACGACGTGACAGCTGACTGACTAGTGCGTCTGCCCAACGAGCCAGGCGAAGCCGGGCACCAGCACCTCTTCGGGTGAGGCGCCGCCTTGGCGCAGCGCTGTCGTGCCAGTATCGCTGGCTTCGAGGCAGAATCCGTGATCGCCGAAGACCGCCACGAGTGTACGTGGTGGCATGCGACCGAGGGCCACGGCGAGCGCATCGCCGAGTTCCTGCCCCAAGTTGTCCAGTCGCTCTGCCAAGGGCCCGCCGGGTTCGCTCAGGCGGGCTTCGATCAGGTCGAGTTTGAATAATTCGCGGTTCCCGGTACGGATTCGACGCAGCGTCGATGCCGAACGGCCGCGCGCCACGGGAACGGGTGTTTCGCTGTGGATATCGCCGTCGCGCAGTCCGTCGGGACCGCGACCGATGAGCTCGAGTTGCTGTGCCGTGGTAGTGGGTAAGGCGCTCCAGAGGAGAAAGCGATCCGTAAGTATCGCCTGTTGCCCGAGCCTTTCCACGAGCTGTGATTCCAGGCGCAAGCCCAAATCAAAGCGCATCCCGTCGACTAACACCAGTTGCACCGAGCGGGCGCCGTGCAGGCGCGCGAGCCGCTGCGCAGCTTCGGGAATGTCGAGCACCATCATCGGGCGGCGTCCACGTAGCCGCATCGCGTCGAAGGCCTCGCCGTAGCTTTTGGCAAAGCTCGATGCCCAATGATCGAGCACTGGGCGGCATTCGTTGCCGGCGATGCCGCGCTGGTAGGCATCTTCTAGGGGTACGAAGGCGTTGATGAACAGCTGCTCGATGGCATTGAGCGGTTTGGGCCCGCGAGCAGCGTCGAGGCGCTGCATCCAGCTGCGCCAGGCATTGTTGGCGTCCACGTGCAAGGGGCCAAAACTCAGCGCTTTGACCGATGCGAGTGGCGCCTCTGTGGTCCCGAAGGCGGGTGCCGGGATGGTGGGTGGATGAGCGATTGGAAGGATTTCGTGCCGCGGCCCTGGTGTTTCGGGGATCGCGTGCGACAACGATGAAGCACAGGCCAAGTCATCTTCAGTCGGAGCGGCGATCGGAGTCAGACTGGGATCTACAGCCTCGATGTCGGCGTGCAATTCCGTATCCTCTCCAATTACGACGATCGCCGACGACTCAATTGGCGCGCTGTCCGGCGGTGGAGCGATTGAGGGCTCAAGGGCGAGGGGGTCGAGGGCCGTTTCGGTGGGCAACGGCTCGTCGAGCTCGTCCTTGGCTTCCGCGAGGAAACGGCTCACTGTTGACTCGAGTTCGACGCCACGCACGCTGGCCACGACATCGGATATCGGTGATGCATCGATGCTACCAAGGTCCGGAGTGGCCCCGGAATCCGTTGTGTTTTCTGCAATTGTCCCCGCGCTGTCAACCCACTCGACCACCACCGGCGGTGAGGCGTTTTGCATCATGGGTGCGACGGCATTGTTCATCAAATGGGCAAGCGTCACCGGCTCCAAGTAGGCGCCGAGCATGCAATCGGCGACATCGAGGTAAAGCCGAATCGGTCGTTGATGGGCACTTTGGAGCCACCACCGCAGCATTACGCTGTCGTCAGCATCCAATGCCCCCATGCGATTGGTTAGCCCTTCGAGCGTGGGCAGCGCAATGACGAAGCCGCGCGCACCGATCAAGCGGGCGCGGTAGAGTTGATCGGTCAGGCAGAGTTCGAGGTTTGCCGAAGCGCCAAAACCAGGACTGCACGCCCCGCGCAATTCGAGCGAACGTTCGATCGCCTCCTCGAACAACCACGCGAGCCTGCCACGTAGCGCCGGGCGCAATTCGGGGATATCGACACGCATGTACCCTTCCTGCTCGCTCTGCAGGATGAGTGACTTGACCTCGGTCGGTCGAATGAACCTCGCCTCGCCCGCGGGCAACGTTGCTTCGGGCTCGAGCAGCGCTTCTAACGTCATGTCCCGAGCTTTTGCCCGAATTCGCTAATTTGGCCCAGTTTACGGATCTGGCGGGGGCACCTCAGGCCCATTGGTCAGTTGGGGGATTCCGGCGAATTATCGGCAATTTTGCGTGCCGAATCGTTTGCGAGCCCCCATATAGTCAGGCCGAAGACGATGAAACCCAACACCGATGACGTGCGGATCGGCTCACTCGGGCCGCTCATCCCTCCCGCGATTCTGATGGAGGAGCTTGCGGTCGACGACGCTGCAGCGCAATGCATTGCCGAGGCGCGGGCGACTGCGGCCAACGTCATTGCCGGCGGTGACGATCGACTGCTCGTGGTGGTTGGACCCTGTTCGATTCACGATCCCGAAGCAGCGCTCGACTACGCACGTCGCCTCAAGGTCGTGGCTGAGCGTCACACTAACGACCTGTTCGTCGTGATGCGCTGCTACTTCGAGAAGCCGCGCACGACTGTTGGTTGGAAGGGGCTCATCAACGACCCGCGGCTCGATGGCAGCTTCAAGATCAATGAGGGGCTGCGCGTGGCGCGTGGCGTATTGCGCGACATAGCGAATTTGTGCATGCCGATGGCAACCGAGTTCCTCGATCCGATCACCCCACAGTTCGTGGCCGATTTCATCTCTTGGGCGGCGATTGGCGCACGCACCACGGAGAGTCAAGTTCATCGAGAATTGGCCTCAGGTTTGTCGATGCCGGTTGGGTTCAAGAATGGAACTTCAGGCGCGTTACAGATTGCGCTCGATGCCATTCGATCCGCAGCTCACCCGCACCATTTCCTATCCGTCACCAAGCAAGGCTTGGCTGCCATCGTCTCGACACGGGGCAATCGTGACTGCCACTTGATTCTGCGCGGCGGCACGTCTGGCCCGAACTATGATGCGGCTAGTATCGAACAGGCCACGCTCGCGCTTCGGCAGGCGGAACTAGAAGCTTCGGTCATGGTCGATTGCAGCCACGCCAATAGCGGCAAGGATGAAGCTCGCCAACCAGTCGTCGCGCGTGCAGTGGCCGACCTCGTTGCCACCGGTTCGAATGCCGTTTTCGGTGTGATGCTCGAGAGTTTTCTGCAAGCTGGCACCCAACCTCCGGGACCCCGTGCGTCGCTGCGCTATGGCCAGAGCATCACCGATGCCTGCCTTGGCTGGGCCGACACGGTTCCGGTACTTGATGTTTTGGCTAATGCGGTGCGCGAACGGCGAGTCGCGCGTCGCACCGCATGAACGTCGCTCCGCGCCTACGAACTTTTGCGCACTACGGTCGGTTCTGGTTGTCTAGCCATGGTGGGCCCAGAAGGCCTAGGTTTCAACTTCAGCGTTGCTTCGGAACAGCAAAATGTCGCAATTCACGCCGCGGACAACGTAAGGAATGTCCGCACTATTGTGCCGACCCTTGAGATCGGTGATGCTGGAAGCGTGTTTCGCGGCAGGATTGTTGGTTTGGTATTCGCGGTATCGGTAGGTTGCCGACCTGCGAACGCTCCAAATGCAAACTTTCACGACTTGAGTGTCGAAGGCGGGTTTGCACCTTCGGAGCTGCAACGGTTGAGCATTGGGGTAAGCCGCCCTGAAGTAAAGTTTGTGATTTCGCACTTTGACGATCCGGCGCGTCGAAGCCTGAGGCTGCTCGATGGGCACTTCTACTGGATGCACTTGCTCAATGGGATCGCCGTGCCGGGAAGTGACGAGCGCCCGATTGCAGGAGTCGCCTTGCGTACCGTCGCCGATGCCTACGCTTGGGCCAAGACTCATCGCCTGCCGCTCGATCTGGCCTGGTCCGACGAAGGCCGGTTGTTCTCCGGTGACTTCTACCAGAGTTGTCTGGGCGTGGGGCGCCGGTTTGGGATTGGTTCGCTGCTGCTCGTCAAGCGTCGGCATGGGGGCGAAACACCAATTTGGGTGTTTCAGCTCGAATACGTCGACAACCCAAGCCTCGAAGAGCTGCACGTATTTTACCAAGTTCTGGCACGGGTGTTACCTAGCGCTATCACGGCCCAATTGCGTTGGCTCACGCGCTCGGCTGAACAGGAGGCGCTTGCTCGCCAACTGCAAGCGACCGAGGCTCCGCTGAGCCAGCGCGTCCTGCATCTGCGCGACGTCGTAGGGTCCGAGCGCGTCGAGGTATACAGTGAAGGAATCACCGCCGGACAGGTGCGCATGTTCAAGACGCGTCCCCCAGCGCCTGGCACCACCAATTCAGACGAGATCGTGGTGCTCGAAGCTGCGCCAGATGAACTTCCTGCTGCAGCTGGGCTGATTACCGCGACTCCGCAGACACCACTGGCACATGTTACCCTACTGGCGCAAAACCGCGGGATCCCAAACGTCTACGTCGATCAGGCGTTCTCCGATCCAGCGATTGCAACCGCGATGAACGACGGTAGCAAGGCGATTCTGCGGGCGACGAGCCCCAATCAGCTGACGTTGGTTCCAATAACCGAAGCGCAATTCACCAAGTGGAATGAACTGCGCCGCCCCAAACCCACGGCTGGCCAGCACTTACGGGCAGCCAACGTTCAGTACAGCGTCGACCTCGCAAGCCTTGCCTACTCCGACGTCGACGTCCTGCGGCCGCTTGTTGGCGGAAAGGCCGCCGGGTACCTGCTCATGCTCACGCAACGGCGTTTGCCCGTGGTGGGGCCGGCTCGCGTTATCACGACGCGAGCCTTCGATGAACACCTGGCCGCGTTGCGGCCCGTTATCGACAGCGTCCTTCGCGACCAAGCCTTCGAAACTGACGCCAAAATCCGTTTTCTGTTGCTTGAAGGGCTTGAGCACTTCGAGCAGAGCCACCCGAATGATACCAAGACTGTGCCGCGATTCTTGGCGGAAAAGGGCCACGCCAGCACCATGGTGCAGTTAGCTCGTACCGGTGGGCTCACTGCTGCAATTCGTCGAGCTCCAATCACCGTGAGCACGATGCACCGCCTACGGCAAGAGTTGGCGAAGCAGTTCGGTAGTACGGCGCGCGCGCTTAGATTCCGCTCTTCGAGCACAGTGGAAGACATTGAGGGTTTCAACGCCGCTGGGTTGTACGAATCGGCGACGGGCTACTTTGAACCGGCGGATTTGACTGATCCGAAAGATCGTCGACACGACTTCGAGTACGCGATGAAGAAAGTCTGGGCCTCGTACTGGGGGTTCGTGGCTTTCGAGGAGCGTCGGCGTGAACGCATCGATCACTTTTCCGGGGCGATGGCCGTCTTGGTGCATCCGCGGTTCGACGACGAGGCGGAACTGGCAAACGGGGTCATCACGTTTACGCTGTTGCCAGCGGCTCGACAGCGCATGCAGGTTGCCGTGCAGGTAGGTGCAACCAGCGTCACGAACCCCAAGGGGGGCTCGTTGCCAGAGGTGGTAGTGGTAGAAGGCAGCGCAACCGCAGCCACTGCGCCCGAAGTGTCGCGCGAACAGGTTTCGAGTTTGGCTCAAGGCAACGTGCTGACCGACGCCCAGTTGAACGAGTTGTATGCGGCAGGCGAGGCGCTCACCCGGTCAGCCCTACGCCAGGCGAATCACGGTCTCGATGAGTTGCGCCAACGCAGCGTATTTACGCTCGACATCGAGTTTCGGCTCATGGCGGGCGGTTGGCTAGGCGCGGGCAGCACCGGCCAGCTTCCGTTCATTGTCTTGAAGCAAGCGCGTAGCCTCGAACCAGAACCACGTGGAATGGATCCGAGCTTGTTTGCAGAACCGATTGCTCGAGACCTTCTCACGCGCGCACGACGAATCCACCTTCACCGGTGTCAAAGTAAGGCGGTGTCCGTCGAGTGGCTTTCTCTGTGGACGGACGTCAAGTCAATGCCCGACATGGGTTACCGCGAAAGGCCGTACACCGCTTGGGTGAAATTGCAAATGCCGGGGAGCGACGAGGTACGCTGGCTCCAACGCGACTTTGCCAGCCTAGAAGCGGAGGCTGTTGGTGGTCGAGCAGTCACGCTGAAAGCGGCGTTATGCGCGGAGTTGGTGGTGCAAAGCCATGTCCGAGGCATTCAGGTCGGGCCCAATCGAGTGGTTGTCGAGCGTGACGACGGCCGGACGCTAACCGAACCTGTCGAGTGTTCAAGAAGAATCCTTCATGATACGGCTGACGCCTTTCTGCTCGATTTGATCGGACAATAGTCTAAGTTATTGGGGCAAGGGTGCGTCGGGTGAGGGCATGAGCCATAATTGCTCACTGATTTTGGTAAACCGACGGCCAGCGTTCAAGTCCACCATGAGCGAGATGCGTATGACACCCGTGCTGCGTTCTTTGGTTGTCGCGATGCTTCTTGTCGGAGTGTCCTGCACACCGAGCTACGTTGTTGTGCCGGCCTCGGGAGGAAACATCGCGAGCGCCAAGGGCGCGGGGCTCGTTATGCAGACCGTTCCCAACGCCTGGGACGACGAACCGAGCGATTTGAACCACTACATGACACCAATCTGGATCCAGTTGGTCAATCGCGGCACCACGGATGTGCGCGTGGTTTACTCAGACTTTGCGCTGACCAACAGCTCGGGCTTTCGCTACGCCGCAATCAGCCCCTATCCTCAGCGGAGCCAGGTGCCAACCAGTTTGGCTGAGCCCTCGAAGCTGGACGCCGCAACCGCACTGGCCGAACCCTCCGAGTGGTACTTTGACAAGGGCCGACCAAGCGAAGAGACGGTCCAGTTGGTCCCAATCGGTGACGGAACTGCTCAAGTTGAGTTGGTCCGCGGTGCACGAATGGGTGGCGGCCATTTGGGTGGCGGCCATTTGGGTGGCCGTGTCTACGTCGGTCCGCACTATGGCGGCGGTGCCTACGGGCAGCGCCATCTCTACCACTCCTACGGTTACTATTCGCCTTGGCCGTACTTCTACGCGTGGCCGCCTTTCTACGGGCCCTACGTGTACTATTGGGGTCCTCGATACTACCCAATCGGGCCAAGCGACGCCGTGATGCAACGCGGGCTGCCCGAGGGGGTGCTGCATGCAGGCGGCGCTGTCTCAGGCTTCGTGTACTTTCAACACGCAGCGACGCATACGACCGGACTCGATCTAACCTTCGCTGCCCACAGCGCCGATGGCAAGAGGATCACCACATTGCACGCGCCGCTCGAAGTCGTGGAAGAATAAGTCAGAATCAAGGCGGCTTGCGGCGACCGTTGTGGTAAGGAGTCTCAGTCGAGGTGGATTTGTCCGACACGCCGTCGTCGCATCAATAGCAACGGCGCCAATCCCAGCGCAAACCACGGAACTCGCCCTGGGCGAGGTCCTTCAGTCGAGCACGAGCACCCAGCTTCGTTTCCGCTGATGGACGTTGCAGCTGCGGTCGTTGTCATGCCGCCATTGCCGAGGGCATTCGAGCCGCCGTAGCCGTTGGTCCCGCCGATCCCGAAGGTGGTAGAGCCGCCGGTCGTGGCCGCGCCGTTGATTCCGCCAGTGGCATTGCTGCTGCCGCCTGTCGTACCATTGCCACTGTTTCCCCCTGTTGCGCGGTTGTTCGCTCCACCAGTGGCGGCGCCTCCAGTGCTGGTATTGCCGCCGGTGTTGTTCGTGCCAGAAGTGGCTCCGCCTGTGGCTTTCCCGCCCGTGTTGGCGTTACCACCGGTGTTGGTTCCGCCCGCAGCCTTGCCGCCAGCGCTAACGTTGCCTCCGGCGCTGTTCACGCCGCCTGCAGCACTGGCACCACCCGTGCTGTTCACGCCGCCTGTGCTTGCGGAACCGCCAGTGCCGGAAGCGCCTCCGGTGCCAGTGCTCGAAGTCGTAGCGCCGGTGATTGTGCCCTCGATCCCGTAGAACCCAATCGAACCGTACGCGCTAAATCCATTGGCGGCGGTGCCTTCGAAGCCGCCCTGGATGGTGAGCGTGTAGGTACCAGCACTGAGCGATGCCTGGGTGATCGTTGCCTTGCGTGCGGCGGTTGGGTTGCTACTGGTGAGCGTCGTGCCAGTTTGGGTTTTGAGCGTCGCGAGTACGTCGAGCATTGCCCCGCCGATGAATTCGATGCGGTCAACTGTCAGATTAACGCTGCCGCCACTGGCACCAATCGTGAAGGTGAAATCGTCCGTGTCAGTCACGCCGGTGATCTGCCCGCGGTTACCGTCGGCTGTCACCGATGTGCCAGAAATTACCATAGATTTCGGGGTTGTGATGTCATCAGCGCGAAAGTCGAGGTACTTGTCGATGCTGGCCAGGCCATCGATCTTGGCCTCGGCATTGGCGTTGGTCCACTCGCCTTTACTCCATTGCACGACGGAATTCGTGGTGTCGAGGGCATAGTAGTAGTTGCCCATCATCGGGTACCATTTGTACGTGTCGTTTCCCGGGTAGTACGCGTCAGCCGTCGTGCCCGCGTCGTTCATGCCCAGCAAATGGCCCAACTCGTGCGCGACGGTTCGACCAAAACCGATTGACTCCGTCTCGGCGGGCTTAGTGGCGTAAATCGAGCAAAAGTAGGTCGCGCTGCCGAAGCTGTCCATGTAGCAGACGGAGATGTCGTTCCGTGCCACGAACTTGGCCAGACCGACGTTCTTGGTAGGCGTGGCAGCATTCACGGTCGGGCTCGTTGTCACGTTGACGTCGAATGCCGAATAGGCAGCGGCGACGGTTTGCCAAACTTGGTAAATCTCTTGCTTCGTCCAAGCGGTGCCATTGCCAGCCGTGGCAGCAGAAGGCGTTCCATTGGTCAAGATCCCAGAGATATCCAGGTAGAGGATCTTACTGGCTGAGGGGCGGCTCTGCAGCGTCAAGAGATCGGCGCCGTTGTAGCTACCAATGTGCGGTTCATTTGCGGTCGGGTTGGCGACAATTGCATAGCGGATCGGGGCGTGGCGCAGGGTCATGTCTGGGCGAGTGGGTCGTACGTCTTCACAGGATGGGCAAACCCGTTTCGGGGAAACCTGCTCAACGGTGACGATGCCGGCTCGAGTGGTGGCGTATTCGTAGGCCAGCTTTTCGTTGCGGAAATATACCCAACCATGAAGACGGTCAGTTGTGCCACGGACAAGGAAAGGAGCATCTCGATAGCCCAGCACGTGGCCGGCAATCATCAACTCGTCCGAGTCGCTCCGGAATTCTTCGACGGCAAGAAGGACATCACTACCGTCGCCGAGCGCAAGCACCTGGCGCTGCCCAAGGTCGTCGAAGAATTCCGCTGCGGTGCCAACCTCCGTTGCCGCACGCGCGGCGGATCCTAGGAGAGATGTGACGAACAGCGCGTGCAAGCAGGTCGATTTTCGGAACATGCCGATTCCTTCCGACTTGAGACGATTGGCTCAGGCTCCGCAAGGCACAAATAATCAGAAAACAGAGGATTAGACTCTTGGGCCAAACTGACGGACCTGATTGGGCCCCACTGTTTGGCGGTGGGCTAAGCTACCTTTGACCTGTAGGGTGCCAAGTGGGACTCAAGCTCGCGCAACAAAGGCGTCAGCGGCAAGAGCCGATGGGATCGGGGCAACCCGTCAGTGACCCACTCTAGCGCCTTGTCGAGCTCTTGAAACACACGATGCGTTTTGCGCGCTGAACGCTGCATGAGGTTAAGTGCGATGCTTCGCACGATGGACGCAATGAAACCATCTTCCAGATATACCAACGCAGATCGATGAATCACCCTGACCTCATCCTCGATAAGTCGACCGAGGGCTTCCCTGGCTTTCGTCGAAGGCGGCTTTATGCCAGGTTGGACAATTGAGACAGCGGCGACTTTTCCGAGCCCAGTCTGGTTGGCGACCGAAATCGCTGAATCGTAAATGCTCCGGCAAACGTCCGGGTGCTGGTGGCCGCACCAGATCACAATCAACAAGTTTGTGTAGGCCAGTAAGACATGGCTGTCATCACGACGGACCACATCCAGGGTGAGGAGCGGCGGCGAACTTCGGTTCGGCGAAGGGTCCGACACAAGCGAGAACTTAGCTGCGCAGCGCTTGGCTGCAAACCATCGTCCACAGGTCGGGGCTGGGGCCAGTCCCGGCTTGCCCCAATCCTCACCCAAAACGCAGTGGCTTGCCTTGAGCGGATAGCCGATTGAGGCAACGGGATCCCTACCTGAGGGCGCCACCAGGCTCCTCTTGTTCACAGTACCGAATTTTCTGCGCCTGAGCCTTGGGCGCAGAGCCCACCCGAACGCGTGGCATGTGGCCGTCGCGTGAGCCTACTGCGGTGTCGTACGAGCTCGACTTGAATCGCGTTTTCGGCTAGCGGAAACGGCCGATGACCGTCCTTGAAACCCCTGGGGCCGTGGTGCGAGAAGAGCTGGTCAACGACACAGCGCGAACCTTTGAGCAACCATCCCAGAACGGCAACCAAAGGCAGTTCAAACTTCGACCGTACCAGAAGGCCGCGGTACAGGCGGTTGTCTCGCGCTTTCGCAACGATCGCGAGCACCGCCAGTTGCTTTACTTGCCGACAGGTGCGGGCAAGACCGTCATTGCTACCCACATTATCAAAGCGTTCGCTTCACGACCCGGCTTCGGCAAATGCTTGTTCTTGGCGCATCGGCGAGAGATTCTGGACCAAACGGCGCAAACAATCCGGCAACACCTGCCAAAGATGCGTGTGGAGATCGAGCAAGGTGAGCGTAACGCAGGTGGCAATGCGGACGTTACCGTGGCCTCGGTCCAGTCGTTGTTGCACCGTAAGGACCGCTACGACCCCAAGGCCTTCTCCCTGGTTATTTGCGATGAGTGCCACCGCGCTTTGGCGCCGAGTTGGGAGGATGTCATTGGTTATTTCTTTGCCAATGCTGGTGGCAATATGTTGCTACTTGGGATGACTGCCACGCCTCGGCGCTCGGATGGTCGCTCCGTTTCGGACATGTTCAGCCAGACCGCCTTCGAGATCTCCCGGACCGATCTGGAGGACTTGGGTTTCTTGGTTAGGATGCGTTATTTCACTGTGCGCAGCGAACTGAAGCTGAATCGAATCAAGCTGTCCGGCGGCGACTTTCAGCTGGGCGCCCTCTCGGCGGTAATGGACAATCCGGAGCAGCGGGCGATGGCCGTCAAAGCGTGGCTCGAACAAGGAGCAGGTGTGCGCACGGTGGCGTTTTGCGCCAGCGTTGACCACGCCTGTCACCTGGCAGAGGACTTTCGCGTCCTCGGGATCTCCGCTGAGGTCATTGACGGCAAGACCAAGAATCGGCAACAAATCCTCGAGCGATTTCGCACTGGAGAAATCCGCGTGCTCACCAACTACGGCGTCTTGACCGAAGGCTTCGACGACCCTGGGATTGCCTGTATTCTTATGGCTCGGCCCACGACGTCGCCGCTCGTTTACACACAATGCATCGGCAGAGGGCTCCGATGTGCTCCGGGCAAGCGCGCTTGCACCGTTATCGACATTATCGATCGAAGCACGCATGAGCTTCAATACGGTGCGCTCCAGATGGCTGAATTGCCCGCGAAGTGGCGGAGCCACGGCAGCGATCCGTTTCGACAGTCGCAGTCACTCAAGGGGATCCGGGTGACCAGTCCTGAGGCGTTTCTCCAAATCCGCAATGCGACCTCGCTTGAGGAGGTTCAGTCAATCTTGATGAGCCTACCGCCAAGCATCGTGGTTGCCGGGCTCGATGGCGAACCAGTGCCTCGCTACGCATCCGTCGAAGCGACGGCTGCCCCGGAAATTGCTGAGGCCGAGACCAAACGATTGCTGCGCCAAGCCCGCGCTCGGGGAGCCAAGGTGGCAATCGACCGCGACACAGTGCACATTACCTTTCGCGTCCCCGAGACCGACAATGAGCGTTTTGACTACCTCAAGTGGCATCTTGGGCGAGTCACGGGCAGGGCGATTGAATTTGCGCCGCCAAAAGGCAAGCGCAAGTTCTCCAATCCACGCACGCTACTGCGCTCGATGTTGCCCGACCGATGCCGCATTGCCGCACTCGACACTGCAGCGTCCGGAGCGACAATCGTGGCAAACATTACTGGGCTTACCCCGGACGAGATGTCCGAGATCGAGACTGATTTCCAAGACGAGTTTGGGCTGAGCCTGGATCTCAAGGGCCAGATGTCGCTGTTTTAGCGCAGAAGGTGGATCGAAGCCCCGCCCAACGACACATCGAGTGACTCGAAAACTGGTTGCGTGCCCCAGGGTAGGGCCGTGCTATGGTGCCCCCGATGCCCGCGATGATTAGCTTCCATGACTGGCTTGCCAAGCAGAAAAACCTCCGTTCGCCAATGGGCGAGTTCGCTCGCTCGGCCGCTCGAGACAAGGGGTTTCCTCGTGAGGTCGTGACGCTCGAGGCCGTAATCGAGCACGTGCGCAGCTCATCGAAGGGCTCGGCCCAAGCCGTAGCCGTCGCGCGGATTGCATACCAAGCCTATGAGCGAAGCCTCAGGCCGGCACCCGCACTTTAGCTCGACTTAGTTTGCGTCGTGGAAGTTTACTCCTCGATCTTTCCGAGTTTGGCGTCAAAAACCATTTTCCCGAATTCCGGATCGTTGAGCGCGATGGAATAGTCATTGGGAAACGCGATCTCCAGGGTTCGTGGGATCTTTGCCATTGGTGCAATCCCCTTGTCTTTGCCCATGGGTTTCAGCACCAACCATTCTGGCTTCTCTTCGCCGACTTTGACCTGTATGACGTGCCACTTCAGCAGGTTGCCTTTGTAGCGATTGAGCGTGATCCACCAGTATTCAGCGCCTTTTTTGACGAACCGTATCGACTCGAGCGGGACCTTGTCGCGGGCTTTCTGCAGGCAAGCCGAGAGTTCGCGCCGCGACTCGCTAGCGGTTTCGCACTTTTGTTGTGCGGCTGTGCCAACGTCTGACTCGCTGAAATTGAACACGTAGAGGGCTGTGGGATTGGTGATGAGCTCGACTGGCGGGCGGCTTGCTTTCCGCAGACCATCGCCAGACGACGGGGCAGGCGTTTGTTCGGATTGCGTTGCTGGTGCAGTCGCGGCTTCATTCTTGGTGTTGGGTTGTGCGGACGGTTCGACGGGGGTGCGCGATGCTGAACGCACCTCCGACGGTGCCGTGCTCTGTTGTGGCGCGGGCGATGCCGAGCAACTGCTCAGGCAAGCGAATAGGGCGAAGTTGATGGCACGACGAGCGAGAGTTGTCATAGGAATTGCAGTTTCAAATCGGCGAACGAGTGGGCTTCCCTAAACCGTTCCTAGCGGCAGGGGCTCAGTGGAAATAAAGGGGGTACGCTCGAAGCACACAGACGGGCGAGCAGTGTCACTCTTGACCCCGGCATGCGCGGCATCGGCGCGGCTGAATTTCTCCAATTTCTACCGGCATCGAGCGATTCGCTGAGCAGCCGTTGCTCTGAGTCGCCAAGATGCTGCCAGGTAACGGTACCGGTGAGCTTTGGCCGCTCTCGCTATGGGACTGCCTCGGCGCCGCGAGTTGTCGTTGCAGTGATGGCGGCGAAGCGCCAAAGCGCAGAACTAGGCCTGCTCGGCACGTGGTGGTGTTGCCAACTCTGGCCGCGGAAACTGCAGTACCCGCTGATTGCGCAGTGGGAGCGGATTGCTTAGAAAACGAACCGTGCGTCAAGGCGGAATGCGTCGGCGTGCGGAGTGTCATTGCGTTTGCGCCGGCAGGCGAAAAGTGCAGTGGGTTGAAGCCCTCGGTGCCGCCCGCGTTCGGCGAGCGCGGATGCACGTGCTAGGCTGAGCGCAAGAGGTGTTCGTATGCCGTCCTTTGCTCGGCCATTTGTTGGCTTGTGCGTCGCGCTTTGCATCGCAAATTGCTCGAGTTTGGACTCCACTCCAGCTGGTTCGGCAGGTGCTTCGGGCGCGCTTGGTTCGGTTGGGCGCGAATCGACCTCCACGACGAGCTGCAACACTGCAGCAGACTGTCGGCTCGTAGATGACTATTGTGGGGGCTGCACCTGCAAAGCCCTAGCCAGCACCGCGACCGATCCAGTATGTGGCGGGACAACGGTCAATTGCTTGGTCGCGCCCTGCGCTAACAAGACTGTTGCTTGTACCAATGGGAGCTGCACGGTCGGGAGTTGAGGCCCACTCGTTTCGCTCTTCGATTGAGTGCGTTTAGGTTTCCTGACTGCTCGGGTGAAGTGGTGAACCATTCTCGAGCCCAACAATCGACTCCAACCACTCGAGTTTTGGGCGGATACGGGCGACAATACTGCGACGAGGCGCGTTCTGCATCTCGCCTTCCCAGGTGCGGATTCGGGGGCGCCCGGCATTGGCCGCCACGAGGGTAGGCATGCTCGTTACCGGATCGGTCGCAACGATGAAGAATGAGTGATAATGCAGTTTCTCGTCATCGCGCGGTCCTAGAATGGCCACGACATCTCCAGGTTGAAAATTGGCGCGCTGTTCGAACAACCTCCGAAAGAAGCCCGAGCGATCGGCGAAAGCCACGCGTTCCGGCGCAGGAATGAGCATTGCCTCGAACCACTCTGGGTGCACAACGGCATAGTCGATGAGATTGCCTACGCGCCGTCGATTCTCGATCGTCATCGCGTCGAAGTCGAGTCGGCCGACGTGGCGCAGACGACGTTCGCCTTGCTTGGCCCAACGCGTGCCGGCCATGCGCTCCCAACTATCGGTGATGAAGTCGATGCAAACCTGGGGGATCCGCGGGATCCCGCGCGGGCCAAATACGGGATATTCGTCCCCATTGAATTCGAACACTTGCAGTCCACGCTGATACGCGTTGCGCCATTGGATCCGCAATTGGCCATCTTGCTGACCCTCTTCGGTTTTCGGTTCATCGAATGGGAGTTCTTCGGTGACTTGTTCGGATATCACAGAACGAAACCGCTCGAGCACCCGTTCCCGCCTCTGGTTCATGCTTTGCGCGGCTTCGACTAGCGCTACAACGTCTGGCTGAATGACTTCACAATCGATTCCCAGTCGACCGCGATCGAGTGTCAAGAGCGCAGGGACTCGCTGGTCCCCATAGAACAATGTCGCCAAAACGGCATGGCTAGTGAGGTGCTCAAGCTCGATGCGATTGGCATAGGTCCGACGGCGCAAGTCATTGACGTCGACGTGTTTGGGCGGACTCAGTGGTTCGCCATGCACTGAGATGCGATCGAACAGCCACAATTGCGCTGGTCGCCCTGACTCGGCTCCGTCGGCCCAAACGTATTCGCGGTTCTTTTTGAGTGCGCGACGTGTTTCATGTCCACGCGTGACGTCGATCTCTTGTTCGTCGAACAATCGCGATAGTGTAAGGTGGGTAAGTGTCAGCGCCAGGCCGGGAGTTTCAGCGTACAAATAGCCGTCGGTGAGTACTACTTGACGCAATTGCTTTGGGTGATGCTTCAGCTGAGTGAGTACAGCGTGCAGGGCTCGCCCTGCGGCGCGGTCTTGTGTGTGCAGCCGCTCGCGCAGCTGAGTCAAATCGGCGGGCAGCGTTTCAGCCACTGGCCGTTGGAGAAATACGACCGGTTCAGCTTTGGCGCGCGCAACGAGCTCTGGGCGCACCGCCTCCAAGTCAGGTACTCCGGGTAGGCTCGGTTGAGCTCGAACGGCTTGCCGTCGCTGCTCGCAAGTGTTGCTCGGCAGTGGTTCGAGTGTCTGTGGGAAGGGGACACTGATGCCAGGCTTCTTGATAGCCGGAGGTGGTGCCTGTCGACTAACGGAGACAGTGACGAAAGCCGAGACCAATAGTGCGGCTGCGCTGAGTACCGCAGGTCGTAAGGTAGGCATACCATTGCCTCTGCATCGGTCGTGCCACGGTGCGGGTCGGTTTGGTTGGCGTCAAACCCCGCAAAATCCCATAGTTTTGGTGCGGGTGGGTCTTGAGGCCAGGTGATGCGATTTGTAGAGGCTGTGCGAGCTAGCTATGAAACGTAGAGAATTCAAGGTTGGATCGCTTCAGTTTGGGGACGTGCCGAAGTCGTCGAGCGTGGGTTGTGCTATCAGAGCAGGGCCAAACGGCTTTTCTATTGTTGTTAGCGCGTCGCGGTGACGTCTGGAGACACCTGGTCCACGCTGTTGCAATCGCCGCGACAACCTGCTCGAGATAGGCTTCGCGGTGATGCCGACCGTGAATTATCACAACCTCTTCACGAGCGGAGCTCACGGCGAAGATGACGCGGTAGGGGGCTACTCAAAGCCCTTGTTGGGTGGCCTCGCCTCTCACGCGTCATAACCTGTGCCGACGCTTTCCTTTTGGCCGCCGCGCGCCGCCGACAGGTCGATCGCCTTCAATCCTCACTCGGTACTGCGAAGTGCCTTGGAGATTGGACCAGAATCACACGTCGACATTGGTCTTGGTCTTAGCGGCATCGTACCTTCGGGTGTTTAGGTGGAAATGGTGATTACCACCACCACCATCCAGCAGTGCAATTCGTCGAAGTCCCGGTTGCAAAATGGACGTACCAATATCCATCCGCGGCGCGACTCACGGTTGTGCTGACGGAACAACCCGTCGCGGGAGTACAGCCCGAGTTGACGCCGTTGATGGTCGCTGTGCGCATGTCACAGTTGCTCATCTGGAACCGACGGAAAAGTTGGCTCGAATTCGCAACGGTGAAGCGATAACAAGTGGCCAAGGTGGGCACACTTACGCCGACCTGGTGGATTGATTTACATGACGCGCCTTGCTCGCGTGAACTAGACGATCACTCGGACGCCGGTCACCGGATGCATTGGAACCAATACGAAATGGCGCAGGTCGAGGGGACATCCAAGGTCGATTTGCTCTTTGGCGGTGGCGGCGGGGTTATAGGCGGGCATTGCCCGATCCGGCCCGCAGCCGACTGCCCGGTCTTCGCCGAAGCTGCAGCGTCAGGAGAGCAATTGTTGGCCCAAATGGCACGTGACGGGATAGAGAACGTCGGTTGGTTCTACAATCCGCGTCCAACGGATGCCGTGTTGAGCGCCAGGACTGATGTGCTCAGGCCCCTGCTGCAAGACGTTTGAGAAAAACAGCGCAGTGCGTTGTCATTCGCTCGCTCTTCAGCCTACATTCGACGGGTATTACGCTAAATACGTTCTGGCTGACGGCAGGACACCGACTGCAGCCGGTTACCAAGCGAGCGCCGCGGCGAGCTGGGGCGTCATGCCGCAGAACTGCGTCGCCCAATGAAGTTGGGTTCTTCACGTCTGTCACTCCACCAGGGCATCATCGCTTGATCCGAGGTTTCCGATGAAACGACCAAGCGTGCGAATCACGATTTCGGCAGTATTGGTGACGCTCACAGCGCTAGTTGCTGGGCAGGTCGCCTTGCGTCACTTCCGAAGGCAAGTGCCGCTGCCTCTCGGGGAGCCGGGCTCGCTCACGATCGACTACCCCATCGACGGGTCGATCTTTCCTCCCGAGTTTCCTGCCCCTACCTGGCTGTGGAGAAGTACCGACGACACGGCTAAGTCTTGGGAGATCAACATTACCTTTTCTGATGGTGCTCCCCCAATCCGGACAGAATCGCTCGGCGAGAGGATGCGCGTCGGCGAGAGCGATTCACGCTGCGTTTCTGCCACCAACAAGCCTCCCGCATTGACACCGGAGCAGGCGGCGGCTCACACGTGGATGCCGGATGCCGCCACGTGGTCCGCCATCAAGGCGCACTCGATTGACCGACCAGCGACGATTGTCATCTCAGGACATCGCCACGGTGCTTCGAAGGATCTCCTTTCTCGCGGTCAAGTTTCGATCCAAACATCGAGTGACCCGGTCGGCGCGCCCATTTTCTACCGTGACGTCCCGCTCATGCCATCGGAAAATGAAAAGGGTGTGATCAAGCCATTGGCCCCGCAAGCCGTTCCCTTGATTGCCTGGAGGCTGCGCAATGTCGGCGACAGGGATAGCCGAGTCGTGATGCAAGGGTTGCACACCTGTGCCAACTGCCATTCTTTCTCTGCTGACGGTAAGACGCTCGGGTTGGATATGGACGGGCCCCAGAACGACAAGGGTCTCTACGCGATCGTCAAAGTCCAGCCGCAGATGGCGATCCGTAACCAAGATCTGGTCGCATGGAGCACGTTTCGAGGGAAGCTCGGGAGCAAGCTACGGGTAGGGTTCATGTCACAACTCTCCCCCGATTCCCGGCACGTGATTACCACTGTCAACGACCCTGGCATCGATCAGAGCGACAATCAGCGCCGCAAGAATCCCGTGGACCTGGTGCGGAATTACTATGTCGCGAATTTCAAGGACTATCGGTTCCTTCAGGTCTTCTATCCCACCCGCGGCGTTCTGGCTTGGTACAGCCGCGAGTCGGCGCACCTGCAATACCTGCCGGGCGCCGATGATACGCGCTTCGTGCACGCAAACGCGGTCTGGAGCCCCGATGGCAAGTATCTGGTATTTGCGCGAGCGCAGGCGCAGGATGCGTACGCTGCCGGGGCACAGCTAGCGCAGTCCGCCAACGATCCGAGAGAGACGCAGATTCAGTTTGGCTTGTATCGTATCCCGTTCAACGAAGGAAAAGGCGGCAAGCCCGAGCCGATTGTGGGTGCCTCAGGAAACGGGATGAGCAATTCCTTCCCGAAGGTTTCCCCCGACGGACGCTGGATCGTGTTCGTGCAGGCTCGTAATGGGTTGCTGATGCGCCCCGACAGTCAGTTGTTCATCGTGCCTGCGAGCGGTGGTAAGGCGCGCCGCATGAACTGCAACACTTCGCTGATGAATTCTTGGCACAGTATTTCGCCGAACGGTCGTTGGCTGGTGTTCTCTTCGAAGAGCCAGTCGCCCTACACGCAGATGTTCCTGACCCACATCGACGAAGCGGGCAACGATAGCCCGGGGATCCTGATCGAAAATGCCACAGCGGCAAACCGCGCGGTCAATATCCCTGAATTCGTGAATATCCCAACGGACGGAATGGTGAAGATCGAAACGCCAGCGGCTGAATATGCCCTCCACGTCGATCTTGCGGTCGAGTTGATGAAGAACAAAAGTTACGATGCTGCGGCGAGCGAATGGAACAAAGCGCTGGAATTCGGCCCCGCGGAACCACGAGCGCACAGCAATCTGGGAGTTGCTTTGTCAGAAACCGGTAAGGTGGATGAAGCCATTGTGCACTATCGTAAGGCGTTGGAGTTGGATCCCCAATTTTCGGAGGCCTTCAATAATCTTGGTGAGGCATTGGCCGGCAAAGGCTTCGTCCAGGAGGCGATCGCACAATTCGAAAAGGCAATCAAATTGGATCCCGACGATGCGGTCGCCCACGGAAATCTTGGCATGATATTTGTCCGCACGGGGCAGAAGGACAAGGCGATCGCGCATCTGAGAAAGGTAGTCGAGGTAAAGCCCGATTCGGCTGACGCGCGCAGGAATCTCGGTCATGAACTGGCGGACAATGGCAGTTTGAAGGAGGCGCTGGTTGAGCTGGCAGCAGCGGTCAGCCTATCTGGCGGAAAGGACCCTTTGGCATTGCATCTCGTTGCCCGCGTCAATGCTGACTTGGGCAGTTTTTCCGAAGCCGTTCAGGCAGATCGCCAGGCACTTGAAATCGCAACCGCGCAAAACAACCCAAGGCTCGTCCAAGCCGTCAACGCGCACCTGAGCGAATTGCTTCAACGGTTGCAGCCCGGTGCGTCCTCCAGCGTGGGTGACGGCCAGTGATGTCCGCCCGATCATCGCCGTCACCCTATCGGTGAAAACTCAGAAAGGGTCCTCTGGATCAGAGAACCCCTTCGTTGCCTGCGACATCGAGGGCGCGCAGAAGCACCAGAGCGGTCAGAACTGCGAGAGGAACTTCCAGGTTTCTGCCGGTATCCAGTTCGGCGATGGCGTAGCCGTGTGAGGGCCGACGAAGATGCATGATCGCACAGGATACCCAGCCGTGCAGCCCGTGAAGTCGATGCAAGAGCCTGCACTGCTAGTCGGCACGGGCAATGTTGCCGCGAAAGCACTCGCGCTCAAGCTTGGGTCCGGTGTCTTGCACCCGTTGACCTTCGCGAAGTCTTGGAGCTGTGGCACGCCATAGGCCGGATAAGTGCATACGGTGTCCTGGTTACCGTGGGTCATGAAGTAGGCCACGGGCTTACTGTGACCAGCGGTGGTTCCACTCATGGGCCCACCTGAGTGGACCGCAACGCCACGGAACACTTCAGGCGCCGCAGAGGCGAGGGCATAGGACATGGAACCGCCCATGCTGAAGCCTTCGGCGAATACGCGCGATGTATCGATACAAAGCTGACCCTCAAGCTGAGTGACCAACGCCTTGATGAAGGTGGTATCTGATCCACCGCTGTTGCTCCAACCATTGTTGATGCCCTGGGGCGCTACGAACACCGTGCTGTTCTGCGACAAACTCCACAGCCCATAGTAGTTGCCGTCGGTGACGTTCTGGGCGGTCCCGTTCAACCAGTGGATCGCCACGATCAGCCGATAGGCCTTGTTCATGTCGTAGCTGTCGGGGAGCTTGAGGTTGTACGAGCGACTCGAAGTTCCGACGGTTATCGTTTGGGCGTTTCCACTCTTGGCAGTTGTCGCGGTGCCGCAGCCAGGGCTCTTGACTGGATCGGCACTTGAGCCCGTGTTGCCTGCCGTCCCCTGTCCGCCGGTAGCCTGGACAGCAGCCCCGCCAGTGGCACGACCGCCACTGGCAACGGTTCCACCAGCCGCCGCTCCGCCCTTAGGCCCGCCGCCGCCCGTCGCGGAACCGCCTTTGCCTACGCTGCCACCCTGGTCGGGGTTGGTCGTAGCGCCACCAGTTGCTGCACCACCAGCCGCCGCGCCACCTGTGGCCTTGGCGGTAGCGCCACCCGTGGCCTTGGTGGTAGCGCCGCCTGTGCTGCTGGTAGCGCCGCCTGTGCTGGACGTTCCACCAGTAGCTGCACCGCCGACACTCGTGGTGCTGGCGGTTTGACCACCGGTAGCCGCGCCGCCCAACCCATTGGCCCCGCCGCTTCCCGAAGGTGACGGACTAATCGTAGGATCCGTCGCGCCGCATCCCAAAACGAGTGCGAGTGGAACCGCCGCAAATCCAAGTGCAGATTTGTAAAACATTGGATGACCCTTCGAGTTACTTGGGGGGAACGGAGAATGAAACATTCACGCGCTGCCCGAAGGCTATCACGCGCCGCGGCATTCAACAACCGGCGTCACCCTGCCCGCATCCGGCATTGGAGCGGACTTATCCATTGACGGGGTCAGGAACAGAACTGTCACCAACGAGAGCTTAATATTGCCGTGTGAAAGGATTCCGAACCGCTATAGATGTCACTTCCGGCAGGCGCGACTGCAAGCGCTTGGATTGAATCAGCAAGTCCTGAAAAAGGTCGGGATCTCCAACGTGGCCGAGGCGAAAGTGAATATGTTGGGCTGCCCCCAGTCCGCTTCGCTGCGCCTTCGGCGCTCCTCTTGCGACGCAAGTGTGTCAGTCGCCAGTTATGCATCAAACAGGCGGACCGCATGCAGACCTGCGGCGCGGAGCGCCTCGTCCTAGGAGCGTAGGGCTTTTCATGAGGGTTCTTTCTATGTCTGCCTGCATGGCGTAGTGCGGCCAAGTCCGGTTCGTTCGCAGACGACATCGCCTCCACGTTCCCTTCGGGAGAGACCACAATCACCGTCCTTCTGCCCTGGAGCTTGAATGCGATCCCAACGAGTTACCCGAATGCGAGTTCGCTCGCAATCATCTGTCCCATCTGCGCCGAAAAAGCGGCAATTGCCCCAAGTTCATCTGCGTCGCCTTTTGAACTGAGGACATGACCACTGGCGTCCAGCCGAACGTGGCTGGCGCGGTTTGCTGTGCGTGAAGGAGGTGGCGGAGCGCCCTCTGAACCTTGCATATGCAGGAAATTTGGTAGGGGTGGATGGACCTTGTGCGGTGCTTGGCTCGAGCGTGCCATCTTGCCAACCAAGGTCTTCGAGTACGGCCGCATCCCCCTCGAGGTTACCCGTTGCAGCGTGGAGGATCTTGCCTTCTCCGAAGTGAATCCAAGCGATTTTATGCTGCGAAAGAATGCGCACGCAGCATGCGGAACCAGTTAGCCAATTTAGCTGAATCAGTTCGGCGACGCTGATCCCTTTTAGATGCGCAGGGAAGCCACTCTTGACGCTGGTGTCGGACTCCATCGGCGTTGCCATGTTGCAATGGTTCCGGATCCATTGGCTTGAAGCATGCCCATGTCACCGATTGCGTAAATTCCAGCTGGCGGCGCGGATTCACGCCGACTTGCCACCGGTAGCCACTCACTGAAGTCACTGGCAATGCACTTGCCTTTGCTTGACGTGAACTTTCAGGTGCTTGAGCCCAAGGAGTCAGTTGACGTCATCCACGGGCTAGCCGAGCGTCGTCCAGAGCATTGCTGTTGCAAGCTCAACTGCGACGCCAAGGCCGCGCATAGGCAACCTAGAAGACGTTCCTCGGTAAACTTATCAACCCTTGCCTGTCGAATCCAGACATTGATTTCAACCTCCGAGCAACAGACGGATTTGATCCGCTTGAGAGGCGAGCCAGGGCACTGCAGAAGGCCAATACTCCACCAGATCCTCGATCAACAACGTCACCGTCTTTAGGGCAGGCGGCCCCTTGTCGATCAATCCCTCGATTTGGTCAATAACGGATTCGGCCTCGTGTCGTTTCTCAGGCGGGAGTGACGCGACTTTTTCTCTAAGCTCTTGAACTACCGGATGCGCAACTGTGTTCGTCACGGTCTGAGTGTTGGCGACCTGGTCGATATCATCGTTCATACGGTTCCGTCCGTTGGTTGCATTCAACCTCTCACCATAGCAGGATCTCGGGGCACGTGCTCGGGCTTTTGCACGTCGTCGTACCGTGAGCCGCGAGAGTCTTCTCCACTTGCGCACGGCCTTTGCCGCGGCTTACAGACAAAAGCACCTCCCATGTGAAGAAGACTGGACTTTGCGAATCAACAAGCGCCTGGCCACGGAAGGTAGCGCGCCGTCTCCTCGAACACCTTGATGATGCGCGGGTCGTTGCCACGATCTGCAATTGGTCTTGGTTTGTCTTCACTTGTGGGACCCGGGACGTCAACCCGCGGTGCAATTGCGACGGTCAGCCTTTGATTGGGTCAACGGTTTCGGGCCCAGTACCTCCATCCCGTTGTCACTCGTGCTTCGGTGCGCACTAACGTTGATTCTCTACCGGACCGCGCCGCCGATCAGCGGCTAAAAACGCGGTTAGCTGTGCCGCAACGTTCCCGGGGCTCAGCCGTGGCCTCGCCGAACCGACCACAAAATTCGTCCAAGGAGCGGCTGCGCCCTAGTGAGCGGAGCGTCGCTTGAACCGATCGGGAGATCCAAAGGCAACATTGGCAGTTCAGTCACTGCGCATGAGGCCGAACCCGAGTCGCGTATCACTCGCAGTTTCGATGCACGAGACCGCGAGTGATACAACCATCATTGTCGCTCGGATTAGTAGAGGCAACCGAGCGCGTTTCCCTCCACGAAGCTCTTCAGTGTGTATACCTTATTGCGATCGTTGACGTAGTCTGTCCCGTCGCCCCCCATGTACTGCTCGGTGTTGTTGGTATGCGAGCAGCTGTGAAAGTCATCGTTGCCGTCCTCCCCCCAAGAAGAACCCCACGTTACCGTAGGACCAGAGCGAGTCATTTCCGGCGCCCCCGTACAAGTAGGTGAGGGCGTTTGTGCCGTCCAAGTAGTCGTTGCCGCCCATCCCAAACATGTATAGTGGCCATCCGTTGTGGATTGGAGCCGACATCGCCCAGCCGCACAGCGTGCCACCGTTATCCTCGATAATGCTGTCGCCGTAGGGCCCACCCACTGCGCTCACCGAATCGGTGAAGCCTTCGATAGGGCCCAAATACTGCCACACAATCCGACTGCAGTTGGCTGGGTCGCTTTTCGGCAGCCAGCCCATCCAATGCCCATCGGATTGTTTCGATACGTGCCCCGTCGCCGCCTCTGCGAACGGGTTAATGGCATTCACCGTCGCGTGTGCAGTGTTGGGGACGGCGATCCCTGTCGACATGAGCGTAGCCGCTCAATAGTGTTGGCGCGCCTTGAGCTAGCAAGGCAAACATCACTCGTTGATCGCCCTTCGGCGGAGAGTCACCACAAAAGTTCTGGGTGAATTCGCTCGCCACCGCTTCCGCGACGCTCGGTTCTGCCGCGCTGAGTGCTGCCACAAAGCCCTCAACGTACGGCTACATTGCCTGCGCGCGCGCGCCAGGGCTCGGGGGCTCGACCCCGAGGCTTGGCCTGAAGACAGGTACTAGGCGTCGCAAGCGATCGACGGCCGCTGCTGCCTTGCCTACTGGGTCATCCGCGACGGACTCGGTCTCCCCGAACCCGGCGGAGGCCGAGGGCGCAGCTGCTAGCGTTGCCACCAATAGCGCTCGCGTCGCCTGCGTGGCCTCAATATGCTCACTCGGCGATTGCGCGATATTCGATGAACGCGGCTTTGAAGCCACAATGCTTTGCGGTGCGGCATCAGAATTCGCAGACCAACGACCGACACAAAATACGCCGGCGCTTCCGATCAAGATCGACGTTGCCTTAGGTACCGACAGATATCGCATCGAACCATCTCCTCAAGTTCCTAGAATAGGAATCCATCCGTTGCCCCATTGCGCGGGCCGCCACATGGCACCGTCTCGGACAAGTGTAAGTCCGTCTCCATCATAGCTTGAAATTGTTACTTGATTGTGAGGTGGCAAACACACGGGTCAAATTCATCACTGACCACCCTTCGACATTGGGGCGGCTCAGAGCACTACAGTCCAAGTGCGCGCATCCGCAGTAGCGGACACATGAGCCATGAAATTTGCGCGAACGCGCGGAAACGGCCGACTGTTGATATCGACGTTTCTCGCCATTCAGCACCGCCAAAGGCAAGCTGTCACGGAACTTGGAATTCGCGCGAAGCGAGAATACTGATTTGTGATGGCGCGCTGCTCTTCTAACCCTCCTGTGTCCAAGTGCACTAGAGTAATGTGTGTCAAATGTCTGCAATTATCGTGGGATTGGGCAGCTCCAGCACCGAGGAGTGCAATAGCCCACCCGACTACGTCCATCGACGTCCCCAAGCAATTTCGCTGTCTAGCGCGTTGATTGGTTTGTCTTTGGCAACCGGGGCCAACTGTCCCGTCACAACTTGGATGGGGGTTCAGACTTTTGTTGCACCAACAAGATGAACTTTGCCACAAAAGGTCCACGAGTCGATAACTTGATGCTGCGCCGGTAGGACAGTCGCGCGCCGACTCGACTGTCTTGATGGATAAGGAGTTCCTGCCTTGCTGCAGCGTCGTTTCGCAAAGCAAATGCTGCGTCGGTTTGAAGTAAATATTGAGCCCGGATACGTCCATGAGCGTTGCCACGCAGGGTGCCGCGGGCTCGCCTGATCGAAACCCAGGCGCTGGATAACGAATGGCAGAATCAATTCGCCAAAAGTGCCCCAGTTGATCAGCCCAATTGCGCTCTGCGTGACAGTCGTATCGACCTGACGGTAGTGCGCCTTGCAGGTGCCGAGCAGCGCTGCCCATGCCAGAACTCGAAGTGAACACTGGAACGAATATTGCTCAATGGCGGCCCCTGCCATCTCGTTTTCGTGTCCCTTCAGGGCACGAGCCATGCGCATCTCCCCCAGGAAGCAGTGCGGAGAGCCAATGACTCAGGTGACAGATCGCCAACTCGACGAAGTGGTGCCAATTGTCGGCGGCGCGGCAAGTTCAGAGCGAGCGAACAGCCACTCCAAAAAGGTGGGCCAGACGGTCATCGCAGGGCGCCCCCGACAAGAGTCGAACTTGTGACCTTCGGTTTAGGAAGAACGATATCGCACGGGCCCGGGCAAGTTGTAGGACAGCAGAATTGCCGGGCTATTTGATGGTGTTGAGGGCGGGGCTATAAGGATCGATTTGGCCGTTGCCCAAATGTCGCCCAACGTGCCGGCGACGTTCTACGCGATCGTTCGAAAGCCCGGATGGCTCGCGAGGTTCGCGTCGAACGTTGCGACATCGCCGATGTGGCCCCGTTGTTGAAGCACTACGAGGGCTGCATCGTTGTAGTTGAGCGTTCCGCCGGTTTCGTCGATGACATCGAGCACCTCCGGAAACAAGCCCTCGAGCTTGGCCTGAGTGAACGCAACCTGTCCGCGTTCGAACCAAATCCGCACCTTCCGCAGGATGTCAGGAAGGTTTGGCGCTCGCTGCTTACGCTCTCTTGCCCGCCGACAAAGGACCGAGACTGCCTCGTGTACGAGCAAATCGATGGCTTGAGGAACATCTCCGTTTGCTCGAATTCGTTCCCCCAGCTCCTCGGCACGTGCATGAAGTGAATCGTGCTGATCGAGATGCCCAACGAGCACGCTGGCATCTAGAACGATCTTACTCATCGTAGAGGGCCTTGCAGTCCTCGTCAGCGTTGCCGCCGAACGCCACAATCCCTTTCGCCTCGTCGTAACTCTCCCAAGACAGGGCTGGCAAGTCGTTTGGTAGACGCTGGAGCTTGGCTGCGCGAATAACCAGATCGCGATCGCCTTCGTTCAATTCGGAAAGTTGCCGCACGAGAGGCTGAAGCTGCTCGGGAACGGCTGGAGCGGCTGATGTTGATCTGGGCGGTGCCATGGTCTGAATCATACACCCTCCGGTCCGACCCGGCCAGGGAGTGAAAAGGCTGCAATTGTCGCTGTCAGGTCGCTTGCGACCATATCGACGTAACGCTGTGTAGTTGCAAGATCGGCGTGACCAGCCAATTGCTGCACAACCGGCGCCGAGACGCCCTTCCTGAACAGTTCCGTGATGAAAAAGTGCCGAAGGTCGTGGAAGCTCGCTCTACTTCGTCCGGCACGCTTCTGAACCCGCTTAAGGGACTGATTCAGTCCGTACTCGCGCCAAAGTTTACCTGCACCAGTGACCGCAACAGGCGCCCACGGGGACTTCTTGGACATTGCCGAGGCTTCGAGCATCACAAGCAATGGCTGGGCGATGGGTATTGGCCGAGGTTTGCCACTCTTTGGGGTGGTTTCCTCGCCGCGTGTGATGGCCCGGCGCACCGTGATGACATTGCCTTTTAGATCCACGTCCGACCACCGCAGGCCGATCACTTCCGAGCGACGAAGTCCAGCGAACGCCGCCAGCCCGATTGCCACCTTGAACGTCACTGATGACTTCGCAAGGAAGGCCTCAATGTCGTCACGATGAATCGGGTTCGGCGTCTTGCGAGGTGCCTTTGGAAATCGCGGGAACCGTGGCATTTGCGCGAGCAGTTGTCTTTGTCGAGAGTCCATCCAAGTTCTTCATAACAGTCGGCCACGTGCTTCAGGAAATCTTCACTTTCTATGCCTTGACACGGCGTCCTTCCCTGATTCACTAGTTCAAGAACACCGACTTTTTTGGATAGCTGACCATCCCCTGTCGCTCCTTTCGCCAGTTCCGCACGCACCTTCGCAACAACACCTTGGCACTTCTGCGACGCTTGCAAATTGCTAAACATGGTCGTGGCCACCGCAAGCAGAACCAGACAACCACCAATCCCGAAAAGGACCTTCAGTGAAACGGATGACATTCTCTTTGGCGGAAGAAATGCCTTTGCCGGCCGCCATTGTTGGGTGCCAACGAGACACGCGGCCACCACGCCGGAACTACCGTACAAGAGCTGCACCAGTTGCTCGTAGGTAATAGGCTGTTCCGAGACTGCCCCGTTTGAATACCTAACCCAGTACAATCGGTCTACCATCGCATGACAGAACCTACCCGAGTTCAATCAAGGGAAGTAGAATTACGTGCTCGAGCGCGCTTGTCCTAGAAGTAACCTTTCAGGACACCGGGGCAGCCTTCCGCTTTTTGGCCTTGGTGACCGCTGGCGCATCGTGACCTTTTTGGGACAGAACACCGAAGAGTGTCGCGCGATTGAGCTTCTTTGGGAAACGGAGACCTCTCGAACAGTGCGCCACGGTGGCCAGAACCTTTTGGGACGTTCAGGGGTGCCAGACTCGGCGGCTGGACCCGAGCCACCTCGGCTTAGTGATCAACCCCGTTTCTCGCAAACTGCTGCTCACCCGTTTCCACGCCATTGCCACGCCCGGCGTCCCGTCCTGTCCAAACGCGTCGCGTTCTGTCCAGTCGGTGGGCATCCGTCCAACACGGCCTCGCTCGGCTACGCACCGAAAAGCGGCTGGCTTTTGTTCGGTTTCTGCGAGCTTCGTGTTAGCGCCCCCGACAAGAGTCGAACTTGTGACCTTCGGTTTAGGAAACCGCTGCTCTGTCCTCTGAGCTACGGGGGCGAGGGCGGGGAACATGGCATGCGGTTTGGCCCCATTCAAGCCCTGTGGCATTTGGCGACGGTTCCCGCGCTTCAATGGCAGTTCTGGCCCGTTTCTTCGCCGATCCAGCCGTCGGTCCCGTGTCGTGATGCGTCCCTTCGCCGTGCGCACCGCGCCGCCAGCCCGCACTGCCTCCGCCGCATCCGCGCCCAACCGTGCACCCGTTGTCGGCCCCCGCCTGTTCGACTATCGTCGATCACGGCTCACTTTCCATCGTTCATGAGGCAGCCGGCGAATCCTATTGTTAGTGCGTCGCAGTACACATCGGGGATCGAAGGCTATGTGTTCGACGGGGTGAACGGTGCCCAAATGGTGTTTTGGGAATGTTCGGTGGCCATCGCGCGGAGCGCGAGCACACTACCAACGTGTGCCACAACGCGGCAGACTAAGCGCTCAGGTACAGCTGCGCTAACTGTCGAAACTGCTCGCCACGTTCTTGATAGTCCCGATGCTGGTCGAAACTGGTGCACGCGGGCGAAAGCAACAGTGCATCCCCCGGTCGTACCAGCTGGCAGGCAACGCGAACGGCTTCGTCAAATCGATGGACATGGTAAGATTCTTTCAGGCCCAACTGCGCAAGCAAGCGCGGTCCGGCTTCACCGTATCCAACGACCGCAACGAGTTGTGGGGCAAAGCGGCGTAGCGGATGAGCATCAAGCATTTTGTCGCGGCCGCCCAAGAGCAGCACCACTTTGCGGTCAGTGAAGTTCTCGAGCCCACGCGCCACGGCATGCACTGAAGTCGCCTTCGAATCGTCGATCACGTCGACGCCTTTGTACTGCGCGACGAACTCGAAGCGATGCGGAACACCTTGAAAGCTTTCGAGGCGCGATCTTGCCTCTTCCGGATCTAGCCCAATCTCGATGGCCATGGCAAGCGCCACCAAGACATCGCAAAGCAAGTGCTGTCCACGTACCTGCAAGCGGCCTGTTGCGAGTCTGTGGGAACCGAAACAGAGTGCAGAGCCATCAAGATAGAAGTGGGCATGTTTTGTGAGCGATACGGTCCGCACTGCAAGCGTTGGAAGCAACCAGTCCGACACCACCGGATCGTCCATGTTCTGGACGAACACGTCGCCTGGGCGCGCATAGCGCACGATGTTGCGCTTAGCTGCTGCATACTCAAGCAGGTTGGGGTACCGGTCGACGTGGTCTTCGGCAATATTGAGCACGGTCGCCACATTCGAGCGAAATTGTCGAAGATCCTCCAACATGAAGCTTGACAGCTCAAGCACAATTACATCGCGGTCGAGCAGCTCGTCATAGGCCGCGCACAGTGGCATGTTGGTGTTACCCGCCACGACTAGTGAGCGAGACGATTCTAGGAGGTGTCCGAGCAAAGTTGTGGTGGTCGTCTTGCCGTCCGTACCGGTAATCGCGGCAATGGTCTTGTGCGCAAAAAGCGGATAAAGCAGATCGAAATCGCACCAAACAGGGATTTTGCGGGTTCGTGCAACTTCGAGCAAGTGCAGGGACCGCGGTACCCCTGGGGACACTAGGACTTGGGTAATGTGCTCGAGTTGCTCTGGCAGTTGGAAGCCAATGAACGCGTCCTCTTCCGGAATGCCCAATTCAAGCACCAAACGAGCAATCTCGGCTGTGGCCAATGAATCAGAAACTCGAAAGGGTACGCCCATCCGCCGAAAGAGCCGCGCCACTGCCGCGCCTGTAACCCCGCCGATCCCCACCAAAAGAAACTGTTCACGCCGAAGCGCAGACCAGAAAGCTTCAACATTGACTGTCATAGAATGTCGGGCGAGCTGCATCCAAGGGCGATACTTCGATCGCACACCACCTCGCGATAGCTAGTGTATGGTTGAATTCGTTCGCGTTCGAGAAATGCTTTGACACTCTGAACCACTGTCTTCATTTGATGCAACGCTAACGGACCTTGGTTGCGCCGCACGTGGTTGGTAACCGCAATTGTGAGCCGCAGTTGCGCCAGCATCGACCGGGGCGGTTCGGGAACCGGCCCGTGCTCGTTCTGGAAGAAGGAGCGAATGAGAATCGCATCGTGATGGCAAGGTAAGCTGCGAAGTACAGCTACCCAAGCGTCCCATTGCCCATTCTCAAACAGGTATTGTTCAATGTTTGAAACGTAGATCGCTCCGAGCTGAAGCCCGCGACGGCGGAGTTGGTCAGCTACCCGCAACAGGACCCCGCCTTGCAGGCTGCCGACGACTGGGATAACGCCATGGGCGTTCTCGATCGCTTGAATTCGGAGAAATGTTGCTTCGTTGGCGAGGAAACCGAGCGGTGCGCCTTCAGGCGTCAGCATGCCGAGGAGGTTGGTCAGAGTTGGATAGCGTCTGAGACGCAATCCCCCCTGTTGGAAGTTCGTCTCCAGGCCATGACGCCAAAAGTGGCGATGGATCCGGCGGATCGCCTGGCGGTCAAATGGCAACAAGAACGGCGGCAGCCGGTCGAGGGCCCCCATGAGCCGTTGGTGTGCCTCGTCAAAGGATCGCGCTGTGGGCCGATTGAGCGTGAGCGATGCAAGTACGTCACGCAGCGATGCGTTCGGGCCCTTATCCTCGGCCTTGTCGTAGGGCCTCGCAAGCAACAGTGACAACCACTCGGTTCTACTCGAAGCTAGCGAAAACGCGCCAAGGTACAAGCAGTGAAGCCGGGCGTTGTCGCGCCGAATGTCGACGATGAATGCCAGCGGTGTCTCAACCAAGCCGAGGTACGAGAGCATCGTTTCCGGGCCAACGCCCAGGCAGGCAAGACCAGCAGGCAGGGCTTTCAAGTGAATGGCAGCGTCGAGCGACTCGCTTTCGTTGGACACCAGGTTCTGACTGAAGAAATACCCGCTTGATTCCGAGAGCTCCGACCAGAGGTTTGCCCAGTCGATGGCGGACTTAGCATACGACACGCCGTCGCGTTCTCGACGCTTGGATTCGACGTAGGCACGTTGCATTGCCCGCCGAACATTGGCGATTGAGGGAGTAATCCCGCTTTGCGCAGCCGCGAGGCGCACTGGTTCGGTGCCCACGTAGGCGAGGTGACGCAACGTACGCGCTCCAGGCACGTACATGGCTAACCCACCCTCCTGGGGCCACACGCTCCGCGGTGACATTCGGCAACGCTCTGCGCCGCACTCGTCAATGTAGGACGCCGCCAGCAGACTGGATCGGGCGCAAACATATCACCCGTTGCCTGGTATGCGGCCCCGCGGCAACCATAACATTCGTGGCTTAGTTTGCAGCCGCGACATGGTTGATGCACCCGCTGCCGCACCTCGCGCAAGCTGGTAAACTGCGGCAGCTTGACAATTTCTGCCAGCGGCAATCCGTCGCGCTCGAAGTCACCCACTCTGAGTTGGGCCAAGGTGCAATCTACGCCGGCGCAAGGCTGCACACCGCCGCGCGCATTGATGTAGCAGTTGTTCTCGAAAAGCCGACAGGATGCTGCCGGAAACGGCGGGTGGGCTTCCCAAGTGTAGCCGTAGAACTCGCGATCGATGCGCGCGAGTTCATTGAAGAGTTCCTCATATTTACGCGGCGCTTCTTCCGGAGTGAAAGCAATGTCCGCTAGGTGTTCCAGCGCCCTGCCGTGCAGTGTTGGGATCTCGACCTCAGGCACGATGTTGCGTGCTCGCATCCAATGCCAAATTTCGGGCAGTTCGTCGTAGTTGCGCGGGCAGATAATGGTTTCGAGCGCCAGTCGGGAAGGGTTCGTCGAGGCGAACCCGGCATCGAGCAGCCCGTCGATGCCGCGCCGAATCAATTGTGCACTTCCGCGCGCCCCAGCCAGGTTATCCTGGACGGATTCGCGCAGACTATTGAGCTTGCCAACTACAGACACGTCGCGTGATCGCAGGAAGTCAGCGACGCGCGGCGTCACCAGCGTGCAATTCGTGTAGAGGTAGCAGTAGCACCCAAGAGCATTGGCGAAGTCGATGAGCGCTTGCCCGGCGGTAGTCATCGACGGACGCAGTAACGGCTCTCCGCCTGCGACGATGGAGACCAGACAGGCGCCCAACTTGACGGCTTCTGCGACGATTCGCTGCAGTTCATCATCGGTTAGTCCGGGGTGGTCATGACTGGACGCCGCTGCGTAGCAATAGCGGCAACGGAGGTTGCATTGGTGGGAAATTTCAAGTGAAATGCGCTCAAGCGGAGCTCCAGGTTCGAGGTTGCGCGTTCGCCCACTGCGTTCGCAAAGTTTTGGTGGAGCTAACAATAGTTGCATGAAGAATCTATCCGGAGCAGACCACAACCCCAATATCAAGCGTTAGAGGCAGCAATTGAACTATCGCACTCTCGAGGTCCAGAATTCCAGTCATAATCATACAAGCGGCTGGCGTTTCAGTTCGAATTACTGTCCGAGTTTGCTCGCTGTTTCGGCGGTAAAGAGCGAAATTCCCCGATGGTAGCCCCAAGGTTTCACCGCACCACCCTCTGGGTGGTAGTGGATCTCAAGCTTGGCTACGAAGTGGCGGCCGGCCATCTCAAGCGGGATTTCGGTGCCGAGTGGACGTTGGTAATGGCTGCGAATCAAGCGTTGCGCCTCGGCAACTAGCTCGGTCGGTACGTTGGCAGATGCAAGCCGGCGAAGTCGAACGGGGTTGTCGCTTTCAACGCGGTCAATTCCAGTGGCTGCAGCGGGCAATGCGCTGGTCGTGGCGTCTCGCGGTAATTGGAGCGACACATCGATGGGGCGCTCGTGGCCGAGAGGCATCTTGAGCGAGAGGTCGTTGCGTTGAGCGTGGAGCGACACGACGTCGGGTTCTAGCTCCAACTTGACCGCGGCGATGGTTGGGATTGGGTCGGGCGTGGCCGTTGCTGGCGTCAGGTTCTGCACTGACGAGATAGCGAACGCTGGGATAGAGGTAACCGCGGCAGCGGCAACGGCAAGGACGACTCGGAGCGAGAAACGCATGATGGCCGCTTCAGAGCAGCCGGCATGCCAAATTTAGTGCCGACCGATTTCACGCCATTTCAAGTTAAATATTGCGGAATCGTGGAAGGCGGTGCTCCGGACGTTGGCAAATGCCCGTAACATTGCTCCAGTGTTACGGGCGAATGCAACGCGTTGCCGGCTTGTTGGCCCTGTTACGCTACTACTCCCATTGCGGAAGGGATCATCCGCCGTTCGAGTGATTGCGTATGCGAATGGCGCCTGGGGGAGTTCACGCGGAGTGTCGTTCCGCTCCAGACGCCATGTTTCCCGGCCGAAGGCGATCTTACTGACGCGGGTTTGGTCGATTTCCCTCAGCATGCTCGGGCCCGTGGTGTCGCCCGGGGCGGCCTAACTTGCCGGCTTTGAATGCGGCGGTCAGCTCATCAAACGATACTTTGTTGTCGCGGTTGGCGTCGGCTGCCTTTAGATGTTCCCACTTCTGTTTGGGCACTTCGACCTCAGTTAGGTAACCATCCTTGTTCCTGTCTTCGGCGTTGAAACGCTCTTGCGCTTGGGCTTTCATGTCTGCCTCTGATTTGGCGCCATGGTCGCCGTGGGGTGGGCGTAGTTTGCCTTCGTCGAAGGCGGTTTTCAGTTCATCCAGGGTAACTTTTGAATCCGAGTTGACGTCGGCTGCCTTCAGATGTTCCCATTCGGGCTTGCTCGCCTCAGCTTCGACCAGCGCGCCATCGTGGTTCTTGTCTTGTTCGATGAAGCGCGCCACGACATGGGCGCGCATCACCTCGCGACGCTCTTCGTCCGTCACATTACCGTCGCCGTTCTGGTCAAATTCCTTCTCGCGCATCGCTTTGAGGGTTTCTTTGCCTTGGTCGAACTCGGCTTTGGTCAAAATGCCGTCTTTGTTCTGATCAATCGCGGTGAGGTGGGTCTTCATCCGGGGTGGCAGCTCGGCGATGGTGATGCGACCGTCGTTGTCCTTGTCCCAGCGCTGAAAGAGGCGTTCACCCATGCCGGTACCGTGATGTCGCCCCTGGTGCTCAGTGTCGGGCTTTGCCTGATCGGAACTCGGGCCGGCAATTGAAGTTGCGGCAATGAGCAGCAGGCCGATGGCAGGCAAGGTGGCGAATACCTGAACGTTTTTGAGATTTTGCGCGTAGATGAACTTGGTCATTTTGAATTCCTGTTGAGGCGGGTTTCTGTGGGTCTCGCTCCAACCGACGTTGCGGGGCCCGGGTTCCCTACGCCGAGCGCTGATCCTTTTTTTCGTTATGGTTTTGCAACGGCTCACCGTAGGGTTGAGCCCTGGCCGACGTCAGTAGCCTACAAGGAATACTCGAGCGCGAGAGGTAACGAACGGTGTGGCTGAATTGGAAGATGCAGCGCGTCGGGTGAGCGACGGAGACAGCGGCGCGTTTCGGCTCATCGTCGAGCGGAGCTCGACACGATTGATACGTTTGGGAGCTCGAATGTTAGGCAACGTGGCAGATGCAGAAGACCTTGCGCAAGAGGCGTTCGTTCGGGCGCATCGGGCCCTTGTCGAGCAGCAATTCGATGGCCGCTCTTCGGTAGAAACTTGGCTCTACCGGATCGTGACTAACGTGGCGCTTGACCAGTTGAGGGCGCGCAAACGTCGTGGTAAGTTGGTGGAACCAAGCGACGAGATGGCGGTCGATGCCGGCAATTCCGCAGAAGCTCGGTTGGCATTGCGCGAGCTCGATGGTTGGATGAGTGAATTGGCACCCGAGCAGCGGGTGGTCTTGGTGCTCTCGGCGATGGAAGGCTTTTCCAATGCCGAAATTGCCAGCATGATGAATTGCAGCGAAGGGTCGGTAGAACAACGCCTCGTGCGCGCCAGGACTTCGCTGAAGCAGAAGAGGACCCTCGAGCATGACCAGAATTGAAGAATCCGTCGAGGACAAGTTGGCGCGGCTCACTGCCGAAACCGCAGCCCTCCGGCCGCGGGCCGATTTTGCTGCACGCATGATGAGTCGGATCGACTCGGCCCAACCAGTGGTGGTCAGTGGTGATTGGTCGCTGCAGGTGCTGCGCTGGGCGCGGGTGGGTATGACCATGGCGAGCCTGGCCGCAGCTGCCTGCGTGTTTATTGCTTGGGACAGTAGCAACGCCGCCGATCAGGAGGAAGCCATGGCCTACGGAATCGTTGAGGCGTTTCAGTGAATCGTCCAAAGTGGCAAGCTGTCGGGATCCTGTTGGCGGTGTTCGTGCTCGGGACCGTCACCGGCGGTGCAGCGATTTCGGCCTGGCACGGCAAGCAGCGTCGAGATGTTGCCCGCAATGGCTTTGGTCCGCGCGGCGAACGTCCGATTTTCGCGATGGCGCGGCGCTTGGAGCTGAGCGCTGAACAGCGGCAAAAGATTGAGGCGATCCTCGAGCAACATGCTCCCCAACGGCGCACCATCATGCAGGAGATGATGGCGAAGTGTGGTCAGTCGATGCATGAAGAGAAATCGCGGCTTGACCGGGAGATCCGCGCAGTCTTGACCCCAGAGCAACAGCGACAATTCGACGAATTGTCAGTCAGGCAACGAGAGCACCTACTCGGTCAGCCAGGCCCAGGGGCGCGGCCCACGCGTGGCGACTAGCGGATCGCCAGCGCAGGCTTCAGCGTGTACGCTGGACTAGGTCAGGGTGACTAGGCCACGCTCACAATGTCGCGATCCAAAAGATCTGCGACGAAGCAAAGTGTTTCCGGTCGCGATAGGGGCGAAAGATCCAGCAGCTCCTCAACGGTAATCGGCTGCTCGAGGCGCGAGAGCAGGAAGAAATGCCCTGGCGTCCAATCGCCCTGAGCCGACGGCCTGGCATGACGCAAGGTGATCCTTTTGTAAATGCTGCCAAGCGTTGGCAGCAATACGAGTTCGAGGATACTGGTCGCGTCGACGAGCACCGCCCTCGCCTCACGTGCATCACAGTCGCGCGCCAACCCAACGGCGCGTCGCGCCTGAGTTAGCGCGCGCTGTTGCTCACCGAAGGCGACTGCGCGCCGAACTTCGGCAATGGCGTTTTGTAGCTCTGCTAGGCCAACACTAACTGAGTTGCGTCCTGGATTCGAGCCGGTGCGCAAGGTGTTCGGCGACGCGTCGACCGCAGGTTTGGCAGGATTCGAAGGCTTGCCCGAGTCTGGCAGAGGGCGCTCCTCGCCCGAATGGGAGCGCAACATAGGTCGGGCCGGTTGGCGCGGCGCGGCCGATTCGTCAGATGCGCGCCAGGGCCGTTTCGGAGCTGCAAACGCGCTACGGTCCGGGGCTTCGGGGATCGGCAAGGCGTCTTCGTTAGTGACGGCGCTGGGTAGGCGCGAAAGCTCGGTTCCGCCTTCGAAATGCGGCAGACTTGCCATGACTGGCGGATTCGAAACCGGGGGACTTGGTGGCGTGAGTGAAGGTGAAAGCGGCGGTGGGGCCGTGTGCAACGGGATCCCTGTCGACTGTGCCAAAGCGTATGCGAAATCTTGGATGGATGGGAATCGCGCGGCCGGCGACTTGGCCATGGCGCGCATCAAGACTTGATCCACGAGTGCGCTCAGCCCAGGCGCATAGGTACTCGCCGGGGCAGGTTCGTCGTTGACCACTTTGCGCAACAACTCCGGAATGCTCTCGGCCACGAACGGCATGCGCCCAGTGATCATTTCGTAAGTCATACTCGCGAGTGCGAACTGGTCAGCGCGATGATCGGCGCGAGTCGTGCTGATGGCTTGCTCGGGCGCCATGTAGTCCGGAGTGCCCAGGACATCGAACTCGCGGGTGACTTTCCGAGCCGCGGCTGAGGTGCTCTTGCTGATGCCGAAGTCGAGCAGTTTCACAAATACCTGGGAGGCATCCACGTCAAGCAAGAAGACATTGTCTGGCTTGAGATCGCGGTGCACGATCCCCTGTTGGTGAGCGAGGTTGAGTGCACTTGCGATCTGCGCCACAACTTGAACGATGTCGACCATGGGCAACATTCGCTCGCGATCGATGCGACGGCCCAAGCTCTCACCGCGCAAGAGTTCCATGACGATGTAAGGCTCGCCCCCATCGGTCGTGTCGAAGTCCAAAATGTGAACGATGTGCGGGTGGTGAAGCTGACTGACAATCTCGGCTTCGCGGTGGAATCGCGCGAGCGCGCCTTGGTCCGCAGCCAAGTGATTGGCCAACACCTTGACTGCAATCGGCCGATGTAGGCGTATGTGCTCCGCTCGATAGAGCTTTCCCATGCCGCCCTTGTCGAGCACTTCGAGCACCCTATAGGTTCCTCGAAGTACCTGCCCTACGAGCGCTTCCCCTTCTGGCGGTGCAGGTGAGCGCGTACCTGTCACGTCGTCGTTCCTCGGACTACCGGGGCGAACCGCTGACCGGACCATTTGTTCAAGTGGCGTTCCGGGCAATGCATCAAGCAAAGGTATGTCACGCGAATTGCCATCAGTTCAACTCCGGATTTGAACGCCAGGTGCAGATTCCCGAATTTGGGTCTGCGATGGCACCCACCAGGGTCATGGCCAGTGAAATAACTTTTCGTTTCGGGCGTTCAGGGTTAGCCGGACCATTTCGGCGCTGATAGCGAAGTATTGAGATTTACATTCTTTATCGGATTGGACGGGCTGGCTCGGCCCGTAGCAGGCTCATGGGAATTCCCATGGGGGTCATTGCTCGGGCGCAGAATCGAGCTGCGAGCGAAACTCACGGAAGAGGCGTTGAAGATGTCGGCCCGGATCGCCGAAGAACTCGTCGAGGGTAACTCCCAACGTCAACGAATGGATTGCCCCCTTGTTTACCAGCGGTTTGACCTGCGCAAAATCCTTGATCCCCTCGGCTCGGTCACAGATCTCACCAGCACCCGTGACCAGACCTTGGCGTCCACCGCGGCCAGGCTCGTCCGAGAATGGACCCACAATGGCGCCGAGCGCACCCACCCGTTGCACGTCACGGAGCAAAGACTCTAAAGGCTCTGCATCTGCATAGCTGCCGCAGGACGAATTGGGCGCGTCAATGGCAACGAACCCGTCGCTCTTGACCATGCACGGTTTGCCCGTCAGTGTTGTCGACAAAGCGCAGCCAAAGGCTGCGCGCGATTTTGCGTCGGCTAAAACGACGTCACCTAACAGTCCGTCACTGCAGAAGGTCGAGTGATCCAGGAAAGCGCACACCTCGTCCGCGTGTGCAGCAAGCCGCGAAGTTAGCTCGGTGCCGGTCAGGTCGCAGGTTACCGCATGTTTGGGATCGATCGCACGAATAGAGCGACTCAATTCGTCGAGCCAAACCCGCGACTGCCCTGGAAGACTTGATTGGGCATGCGTCGCGAATGGTGCACCCAGGTTGTAGGACCACACTGCAGGGTGTCCGCCGACGTTTCGGGCAATGCCCTGAGCAAACGTGGTTGCTGCCTCGACTGCAATCGGATCCAGAAGGGACCCCCTCGCATGCTCAGAGGTTGCAATCATCGACTTCTGCAGGGCCAATTCTAGCCACTCTGGTCGAGAACCAACCGCTGCCAAGTGCCCAGAAAAGAGCAGCAATTCGAGTCGAATGCCCTCAGACGCGGCCGCGTCGCACAGCGAGAGCAAGTGGGCGAGCGCTCGGCAACGCAGCCCAGTTGGCTCGGGTTGGAAATCCTCCCAAATCAAAGTAATCTGCGCGAGGTTGGCGCCTAGCTCGGCCAGTAGTGAGAAATCCTCTTGGACCTCGTCGACGTCGAAGTGGTTCCACAGGTCCAACCCTGTTCGCCGTGGCCAGTAGTCTACCCCGATGCGAAAGGGCTCCTTGCCGATAGGGTGTTGGCCAGATCCTGCCATAAGTTTGTCGAGTCACTGCTGACGCGGCTAGTTCTTTCGAGAAGAGCCAGTGGCTCTATCGTGCCGAATGACGGAATCGCAAGGGGGGCGACTCGCGTGTCGTCCGGCCACAGGATTGGAATCGGGGTGGAACAGTGTCGAGCTGGGGGTTGCCTGCGCGCGGCACGGTCTCGCTTGTTGACGGTGGCAAGCCATGCTGCAGCCGGACCCGCGTGTCAAGATCCGCGGTCGTCGCGATGTTTCAGAAGTTTTGGTCTGCCCTCGGTCTCTCCGTAGCGCTGCATGTGGCGGTGTTGGGGAGCCTTCCTTCGTGGACCAAGCACCGCAAGGTTGCCACGTCTGAGTCTGCGCCGATTGACTTTGCGCCGGAGCAGTTGGGCAGTTCGGTACACGAGTCAAGTTCGTCGCTCCCGGTCGAAGTAGAGCCACCATCCGCTGACGTTCCTGCAACAGCGCCGATCGCGGAACCCGTCCGGGTCACGCCGCCAACTCACCAATCGCCATTGCGGCGCCGCTCCAGAACAGAAACTCAGAAAGAGCCGCAGGCAAGTCTGGAGCCTGCACCTCACCCGCATACAATACCCGCGGTTGAGGATCCATCTGAGGTAAATTTGAGCGCTCTTTCGGACGCTGGTACTTCGCAAGCAGCCGAACCCAGCGTGGATCGAGCGTCGCTTCACCAGGCCATGGCCGCGGCCGCGATTGCCTCGAAACATACGAACACTGCCTTCACGCAGCCAGTCGTGCGCGTCGATCCGACAGAGAGGAATCTCGACCGAGCCTTTGCGCGCGCCTATGCTTGGGCATTTGCGCTCGATCGCAGCTTCTTTTCGGCTGCACCACTTGGTCTGGTGCGGTTCACGGTTGAGCTTGGCGACGACGGTAAAATCACCCGAGTTGCATGGCGGGAGCCGCACCCGCCAGAGCGGCTGAAGCAACTCGTGGAGCGAATGGCCAAATTGCTTTCAGTGAATCGCTTCACTTTGCCAGCGGGCCCAAGCGAAGGTCCGAAGCACCGTGGCTTTGGCATGTCCGTGACCGACAAACGTGTTGCGGTGCCGCCTGAGGTCACGACATCAGAGGGACAGGTTGGAGATATTTGGATGCTTGCTGCCGGCGAAACGCCAACTGAAGGTCACCCAAGTTACCCGAGCGTTGCCGATGTGACCGGGCACCGAATCGACTGCAGGCTCGAGATTTTGGTACCGCAGCCTCAAATTGTGAAATAGCGCCCGAGGTTGGGGGCTCGCTTGGTTTTGGGCGGCGTGGTAAGGCTTGGTCATGTGGCTTCGAGTTGGCCTGGTGCTCACGTTGGTGGCGTCCGTCGCTATGCGCGCTTGCGAGCGCTTCGCCGCTACCGTAGGCGAGGGGCAATGCCTGCGCCATGCGGTTCGTGCCGCACTGCCGAGAAGTGACGCAACACCCACTCTGACCAAGCTGCGCAAAACATCGAGCTTGAAGTCGCGGCAAGTGAACAAGCGCGTCGCCGCAGTGACGGCTACGGCGAGCAGTCCCGCGACCGAGGCATTTCGCTCACCAGCCTCGTGCTTCGAGTTGTTGCGGCAAGGGGTGCGGGCAGGCCGCAGCCAGGGCATGGCGCGCGTGGGGACTTGGAACGTGCGCTGGTTCCCCGATGGAGTTGCCGGCGACACCTTGGATTCGAACCTGGCTACTGACGTCGAATGGATGGCATGCACATTGGCGTGGATGAACGTTGACGCTATGGCCTTGGCTGAGGTCAAGTCAAAGCCTCGCTCGCTGGCCGCGCTCGAACAATTGGTGTCACGGCTAGATGCCTTGACTAACGGCAAGCACACGGTTCACCTCGATGACTGTCCAGACGAGAATGGTCAACATGTGGCTTGGCTCGTCAACGAACAACGCGTTCGCGTGGCCGATTGGCAGATGCACGCGCCGCTCAACCCGAATGGCGACGCTTGCGCCGGACTGCTGCGTCCGGGGTTAGGCGTCAATTTGAGATTCTTGGGTGGCCTCGACCTGCACGCGGTCGCAGTCCACCTCAAAAGTGGGGTCGAAGCACGCGATATAGAGTTGCGGCGCGGCTCGTTCGATGGGCTTGAGCGCGTGCTGCAGTCAGTGTCGAGTCGCAACGGCGATGCAGACGTTTTGGTGGCAGGAGATTTCAACTCCATGGGTTGCTCGAGCTGCCCGACCGTGATGCGAAGTGCTGCAGAAACGAGCTGGCTCGACAATCGACTGCGCGCATTTCGGCCTCAAGCGCGGCGCATCCCGAGCGAGCTCGGTTGTTCGGAGTACTATCGACAACAGCCCACGTTACTCGACCACGTACTGGTGACGAGCGCGATGCGTGAGGCTCCCCTCGACACCGTGGCATCGGTGTATGGCCATTGTCGCGAGCTTGGCTGTGAGGCGTACTCCGGCAGTGAACCACTGGCGATGGGGCACCTCAGCGACCACTGCCCGATCGTGGTTACGCTTTTGGACCAGGACTTGGACTAGCCGGACCCAAGAACAGTCCATCCATTCAGGATGGGCAGTCAGGGCAAGCGGTTAAGGCGTGGGCGTTGAAGCCTGCTGACGGCTCTCGGCGATCTCGATCAGCGAAGCAAGTGCGTCGATTTCGCGTTTAGTCTGCACCTCACGTTGGCGAAGGTTCTTCACCTCGGCCTCGAGCTTACGGGACTCGATTTCGAGTTCGCGAAGTTGCTCCTTGGTGCGGTCTCGTTCGGCTCGCAGTTGGTCAAGCTCTAGGGCCATCGGTATACTCCTCCGGATGCGGAGATAGCAGGCTTTCTAGACGGAGACTACCTGGTTTCTACCATTGTGCTTGGCTGCATAGAGCCGTTTATCGGCCGTCGCGAAAAGGGTCTGCTCATTTGCAGGCTCCAATTCCGAAAGTGTGGCGCAGCCGACACTTATCGTAACGGGGATCGATGTCCCGGCCGCGACCGCGTTCGTTTCCGCCACGGCCACCCGTAGCCGTTCTCCCAGGCGGGCTGCCCCGGGAAGGCCAACGCCACGCAAAATGATCGCGAACTCCTCCCCACCAACTCGAGATAGCACGTCCTCGACGCGCAATTGGTGTTGCAGGGTCAATGCCACCTGCCTGAGTACCGTGTCGCCCGCGGCGTGACCGTGGGTGTCGTTGACCAGCTTGAAGAAGTCGATGTCAACGATGATGAGAGAGAGATCGGTCGAGTGGCGGCGCGCGTAGGCGACTTCCGAAAGCAGCCGGTCGTCGAAATGACGGCGATTGCATACGCCGGTCAGTGCATCGCGGGTGCTCGAGCGGTACAACTGACGCAGCAGCTGCTCTTGGCGCTCATCTACCAGCGTGAAACGGAATCCAACATGGAGACCTATTTGCAACAAGCAGCCATCGCTCAACGCCGCGCGCTCGATGCGCGTGCCTTCGATGAAGGTGCCATTTCTCGAGCCTAGATCCTCGAGGAACATCTGATCGCCCACGGTAGAGATGGCTGCGTGCTGTCGGCTGACTCCCGCGTCGTCGACCACGATACGACAGCCGGGATGTCGACCGATTGTCGCGGGAAATAGATTGAGCGAGAGCACTTCGCCGGCCTGGACTCCATCGAGCCGCAGCAAGATGGGGCGATCGATCGGCTGGGCGATGAAGCCATCCCCGGCGGGGTTGCTGCGACCATGGGGAGGATCGGTCAGCGCTGTGCTGGCTTCTTGTTCATCGAACTCACTGGTGAGTAGATAGACGGCGCGGAGCCGATCGGTTGGATTGACGAGGCTGGTCGAGTCGGGTGCAGCATCGCTCGATGGGACGCCGAATCGTGCAACGAGTTCGCGACGCTTCTCTACCTCGGCCACGTCGGAATTGGACGACGACGGTGGGGGTGCGTCAGGTCGGTTGGTGTCTTGTTGGCTCATTCCTTGGGCCACTGCGCCTCCGGGAAGGGCGGTCCGGGCTTCGAGTAAAGGAAGCCTTGAAGTAAATCGCATTCGAGGCCAATCAGCGTACTGGCTTCAGGCGGAGTTTCCACCCCCTCGGCCACAACGATCATGCGCATTTCGTGACAGAGCGAGGTCATCGAACGCACAATCTTTTGCTTGGTGAGACTCGTATCGATCCCGCGCACGAGCGACATATCGAGCTTGACGAAATCCGGTTCAAGCAAGGCGAAACTAGTTAAACCGGCGTAGCCTGCACCCAGATCGTCAACGGCGATTCGATAACCCATCTCGCGCAGGGCCGCGATGCGTGATCGCACGTCGGGGACTTTGTCGAGACTCGAGCGCTCCGTGATTTCGAGCACCACCTGGCTGGCTAGGCTAGACAGCGGAGATTGGGTGGACAGCAGCTGAGGGTCGAGCAAATCAGTAACGTGCAAGTTGACGAACAATAGTTCGGGCCGTCGATGGTGGACATACGGGCGTACCGTGCGTTCTCGAACCGTTCGCCCGAGGGTGTCGAGCTGACTGAGGCGCTCGGCTGCGTCGAGGACCGCGCCCGGGTGGGGCAGACTGGGCTCGGTACTGCGCAGCAGCGCTTCGAAACCAACGATGCGGCAAGCAACAGGATTGACGATGGGCTGGAAGGCCATCCACAGTGTATCGAGGCAGCGCTGGAAGGTCGCTTCGAGACCGGCACGATCGGCGGCCGGCGAAGTTGATTGTCCCAGAAGTTCGGCTGCGCGCTGACGGACACGAGCCATGCGGCGCAGATGAATCGCCTTGTCGAGGGCGTGTTCGAGGGCATCAACGGGCACTGGCTTGGTCAGGTAGTGCAATGCTCCGTATTCGAGGGCCTGGACCGCCGTGTCTACCGTTGGTTCACCGGTGACCAAAATCACCGGGACATGCAGATCGTGTGAGCGGATTTCGCGCAGGAGGGTAATCCCATCCATCTCCGGCATGGCGATGTCCGAGAGAATGACGTCGAAGTCAGTCTGAGTGACGAGATGAACCGCTTCTGTACCGCTGCCGGTTGTCGTCACGATGTAGCCACGAGAACGGAGGACTCGACCTAATGCGCGCAAGACGGACGGGTCATCGTCGACGAGCAACAGATGACGTGGCCTGGTGACGTCCACATTCGAGAGCGAGGGTCTCTCGACGAGCGGAAGCTTCTCTGTCGGGACTGCGCTTCGAAGTTGTGGGGCGGAGCGGTCTCGCGCGCCGGCCTCACCGCTTTGCGGCGAGAGATCGGTTGGATGCGAAGGGCGCGACTTCATGATTGGGGCAACGGCCAGCCACCGGACCAGATGAAGCCCCAATTCCAAAGATCAGAATATTGGAGCGCTGGTATTAGGCGTTCGGTTCGGCGATCGTCGCTATGGGAAAAGCTTGACTTGTAGCGGAACGGCTGGCCGAAACGAGAGATGGTGATAGCGTCGCTCATACTGCAAGCAACTTGCCGCCGCGCTGCACAATGAATCGCGTGCGTCGGCGTTCATGCTTCAACCCGCGATTGCGACCGAACAGAATGTCGCTCGTGTTGGCCTGTAGCTCGCGTTTGGGCACCTCGACAACGCGCTCGATTTCGCTGCCGACCGGGAGAGAAACGGTGATAATGCGTCGCCACACGACGCCCGGAGTCGGCGCCGCAAGTTGAACCGCGGCCGTAGCCAATCGTTGCAATGGCTGCCAGACGCGGTCGAGCAGCACGAGGTAGGTCGTCGTAGTTGAGCCCGACCTCGTGATCCGCTCTGACTCTTCGAACGAGACGGCAACAGTTGGCTGCGCGGTTGTCACCTTGACTGCGCCAAAGACTGGCTTGTCGCGGTCAGGGGGCATACCCGCGTTTCTTAGGCGGCGGCACCTCGACCTCGGGCTCCGTGTTGTCTGGTCCAACGCCGGTCGATTCACTGGAGTTACTGCTGGAACCAGTCCCGTCCGTGACTGGGGACGTGGGCGTGGTGGACTTGGCCGCCGAAGTGTTCTTGTCGCCAGCTTGGCGTTGCGCCAGCGTGAAGCGGGGCGGATTCCCCGAGTTGCACGCGGGTGAAAAACCAGAAGAGTCGAACCGCGTCTCGAACGCGTCGGTCTCGGTGCGACCGTCGTCCGCATTAACTTCCACCTCTACCCGAAGACTGCGTTCACCGGCTCGCGCTGGAGAGCAGTAGGATATGAGGTAGTATTGCGTTACGAGCTTGTTGGCGAGGATGGCTGCATCTTCGAAGGCAATCGGCAATGTGTCGGTGGCTTGGGCCTCGACCTTGCCTCGATTGCTCAGCGCCGCGACCCGGTCGTTGTCAGGATCGCCGGCAACGGCCACGTAGACGAACTGATGTTCAGAGCGGGAAACGCGCTCGTCTAAGTGGGCATTGGTGACTCGACCTGCCACGTCGGGGCCGCGCGAGAACACGACGAGTGTCCCGAGCCGTACGGGTCGACTACTGCGGTCGAGGCGTCCATCGAGGATGTCGAGTGCAGAGACGACCGCGCCGTTGAGATTTCGCGACCGATCGGCAGGGACCATCAGCATCACGTTCTCGAGTTGCTCCGGACCCGTCCCGGTGGGCTCGACAGTAAAATCGCCGACCAACCGAATGTGTGGCGAACCGTCAAAGGCCATCACCGTCACCGATTGCTTCTGTCTCACCCGACGCACGAAAGCCGCCGCGGCGCGACTGAGCTGGCGTTTCTTGTCCTCGGTTGTGGCGTGACCCAAATCAATCAGAAGGACCGTGTGAAAGGCAGCGACGCTTGATGTGTCGAGCAGCCGTAGACCGACCGCACTCGGATCCAGATCCTGGCCGTTTTCACTCAGGCGAAAGGCCGCAATTCCGAGGTCGGCGACCGGCTGGCCCTTCTGAGTCACCGAGACCACTGTGGCCACATTGCTAGGCTTTCCGGTCGTAGTTGCAACCTCCGCCAACCGAATGCTCCCGAGGCTGTGGCAGCCGCTGGACAATGCGACGAAGAAGCTTGTCAGAAGAGGCTGCCAACGTGTCACACCTCCGTTGTCGCACGGCCATGGCAATCGCTCAACACCTGGTAACTCATGCAATGGACTGCCGCCCTGAAATGGCGTCGGCCAGCATGTCGGTCATTCCATACGCGAGAGGATTCGGAATTTCTGTCTGACTGAAGAGCTTAACTCCGCGGATTTCTATGGGATTTTTTGGTGGTTGGCGGGGTAGACTCACCTCGGTGCGAACCACGATGGTGACGGCGTGAAAACGCTTGTCACTTGCCGGATCTGAGTAGACGCCAACAAGCCCATTGACTGACAATATCTCCACCCCGGCCTCCTCCATGAGCTCGCGGTGCAAACCGGTAATGAGCGCCTCCCCCCATTCCAATGTGCCGCCGGGTAGGGCCCACAGGCCTGAGGGACGCTGAATCAGTACCCATCGACCATCCGGGCAAGTGGCTGCAGCCGCGACCCCGACCACGGGACGACGTAGCAAGTGACGTGCGGCTTCTTTGACGACTCCAAGCAACCCATTCATCGGCGACATACCGGCCGAGCATGACAGACGGGCCGCGTCTCGACGAGCCGTCAAACTTTTTTCCTCAAGGTGGACAGTGACTAACCGTTCCCGTAGGCGTGCAAACCGGATCAGTAGGCAACTCGGGCGCGCTAACTCAAGACGTTCAAATTGCGGCGGCGCAAACGCGGATGGCCAAGAAGCAAATGGAACAAGAGGGCGAGGCCGCACTGAAGTTGATCCAGTCGGTCGCATCAGTCACGCCTGACGGCAACGTCGGTCGCACGCTCAACGTGGTGGCTTAGGGTCCAGCGTGGTTTAGCCCCGTAGCGCCGCCCCGTGCTTCAGCCGTTCGGCAATGAAGTCATTGAATACGCTGACCTTGAGCGGCACATAGGTTGAGCTCGGCCACAACAGCCACACTTCCGTGCTCGGCAGTTGCCACTTGGGCAGCACCCGCACGACATCGCCGCGGCGCAAGTCGCCATCGAGCGTGAAGGATGGCAATAGACCGAGCCCAGCGCCAGCGCGCACCGCTTCGCGAGCGGCCAACATGTCGTCGACTACCAAGCGCGACTTGGGTTCGAGTCGAATCGACCCGCCCGGCCCTTCGAGCCGAACCGAGCGCATACCGCGAAACCGGACCCAGCGTTGGTCGTCGAGATCCTTGGGGCTGCGGATGGCTCGGGCTTGGTCGAGGTACTGCGGCGAAGCCACGAGGTAGAGAGGCAACTGCCCGACGCGGCGTGCTTGCAGTGAAGAATCATCAAGGCGCCGGCTCGCCAGGCGCAACGCAATATCGAGCCCCTCCTTCACGATATCCACGTATTCGTTGGTGAGTCTAAGGTCAACACTGACATTCGGAAATTTGTCGAGAAATTCTCGCAGCAGTGGGGCAAGAACCGCGACGCCAAAATCGACGCTTGCCGTTACGCGCAAGGTTCCTGATGCGTGACCGTCGCGTTCTGGCACTTCCATCAGGGCCTGGCGTAACGACGCCATCAGTGGTTCGACGCGTTCAAACAACGATTGGCCGGCAGCAGTGACGTTGAGGCGGCGTGTGGTGCGGTGCAACAGCCGCACGCCGAGGCTGCGCTCAAGTTCCGTGACATGTCGACTAATGGTCGACTTTGGCAAGCTCAACTGTTCGGCTGCTGCCGAATAGCTTCGACTGTGTACGACGGCGATGAAGGCATCGAGTAAGCGCGAGTCCATTGTTCCAATTATGGAACAGTATGCATGACTTCGTGCCACTTGCCAGCAGCCAGGGTGAGCCCAACATCCAGGGTGAAACACGAGGAGTCATCATGAAACGAGCACGGATACTTGGTTCGGTTGCCGCAATTTCACTAGGCATTGCAGCTGGTTGCAACAACAACCCGGTCGAAAACAAGTCGATTGCCAAGGTCGACCAGGCCGTCCAGCTGCCAGCGGCCCCCACCGAAGCAGGCGTGAACTACGCATTCAGTGAAGCCGCTTCGCAGCTGGCTTGGGTGGGCGCGAAACTGACGGGCAAGCACGACGGGAGCTTTGGGAAGTTTTCCGGTCAGATCCTGCTGGTGGGGGGCGATCCCACGAAGAGCTCAGTCACGGTCAATGTGGTAGCCGCAAGCCTAGCCGCGGATCAGGAGAAACTCACCGGGCACTTGAAGAGCCCAGACTTCTTCGACGTGGAACACTTCCCGACAGTTCGCTTCCAATCGAGTAAAATCGAGGCCGGTGGTGAAGCTTCTGCCACGCACACCGTCACCGGTAACCTTGAGCTGCACGGAGTCAAAAAATCGATTCGCTTCCCGGCCACAATCGCTGTATCGGGTGATGGCGTAAGCGTGAAGAGTGAATTCGGCATCAACCGGAAAGATTTCGGCATCGTGTACCCGGGCAAGCCCGACGATCTCATTAAGGACGAGGTGCTGATCCGCCTGAATATCGTGGCGAAGAAGGGCTGAGCTGCCACGCCAGACGCCGGTATGAACGATCACATCGCCAAGCCTTTCGATCCGGAGCTGCTTCGCGCGGCGGTTGCGCGCTGGCTGCCGTAACGATCGCTTCAATTGGACTTGGGACTGCATGAAAAGCGTATTGAAGCATACCGCCAAGGCGACCGCGGAAGCTTATAGCTGTTCGAAGCCAGAAGCGGTACCGGCCTAGAATTGGATTCACTCGGCGTTCGTCCTGATGCCAACGCGGTTAGCGCGAACCTACTTTCGAGTTAGTGAGGTAACTTGAGCGGTCCCCGAGCATGCAGCGTGGTCACGCTGAACCGACCAAAAGGCCAGGAATTTGGCCCCGGACGTCAATACACGCGCCTGTCGAGACCGACCGATGCAGTCTTCCAACTTGCTCGGTGGATCCGGCTGAGGCAAACTCAAGCCCGATGAAAGTCGATGTTCGAATGGGCGGGATACTGGCAGCGTTGATGCTTACGAATGGCCAGACGGTTTACGCCGAGGGCAACGACGAGCCGCGAGCGCCCCACCCCGAACCGCGCGTCGTCGTCAATGTATTGGATGTCAAGGGGCCACATAAGCCTGATCGGGTGCAACATGACGCGCGGTTTGGCTGGAAGCGCATTGTGCGCTGCTACAAAGCCAATGGTGCCAAGGAGCCGGCCGTCGTTACCTTGGAGCTGATCGTGTCTGGCGCGGGTAACGTGGCGAAAGCGCGCGGACTCGTGTTCGAGCCGAAACACCGTGAATTGGCGGGCTGCCTCGCTGAGACGTTGCCAGGACTAAGCATGCCGAAAGCCGACGCAGATTCCACCGTTGACGTGGAGATCAAGCTTGCTCCAGGCGATCGGACCGACAAGAAGTGACCGTGCCCGGGTGAGTTGCCTCAGCGCTCCGCCACTTCCGGCATGAAATTGCGACACTCGAGTACGCCACCGTCCACGCTCATCGCAAGCAAGTGACCCATTTCAGCGTGCAGACTGACGAATGGAGCCGTCCACGACGGGTCATGCCAGAGGCACTTGATGTGTCCGAGCGGTTCTTTGGCGAAGTAGATGCGCCCGGTGCTCGCCGCCCAGAGTTCGCCTGCCAAATCGAGATCCACAACCGTGAGATCGGACTGATCCGGGACGACCGAAGCTCCTACCTGTTGGCCTTCGAGGCTCAAAATTGACCCATTTCCACCAACGGCGACAGCGATGTTCTTGTGCTGGCGGCTAACGCAACCGAGTAAGGCGCGCGTGAGCGGCACTGGCAAATTGGTCATGCGCAGCTCAAGCGGTTCGTAGAGGCCGGCCCAGGCCCGACTGCTGCGATCTCGACCGACGACGAGCCAACGATCATCGGCTAGCCGCGACAATGCGGAAATGTGGGCCACATCGTTGACCTCGTAGGGCTTGAGCCAGCGTTTACCGATCAAGGTGCAGAGCAGCGGCGGGCGGCCCGAGGCGCGTCCTACGACGACAGCAAAGTCTTCGAGTTCCCCTTCGATATCCAAGAATTCGATCTGGCGATCGGGGCCTTCGGCGAGGACCGTCGTGCCTTGGCGACTGACCTCAATCAGCCGAGCCCCAGCTGCTGTCACGAGCCAATTGGCTGAACTCAATTGTTTTACGTTGAAGCACTGACGATCGGCGAAACAGTCGGCGGGTGGCAAGGTACTCCACCCCACACCATCGAAATACTCGAGACCGCGAGTTGTGGCACTCAAGCATTGGCCGTCGGCATTCCAGGCGGCACCGAGGACCACGCGATCGTCGCCTGGAGGATGGCGAACAAGCCAACTGCGTTCAATGCTCGATGGCGAAAGGTTCAACTTCTCTACTCCGTCGAGCCAGCGCGTGCTGACATGAACGCTGCGCGGCTGATCGTTGAGCCAGGGCAAGAGGCTGTCAGCGAGCAGTTTGGCGGTGGCAGGTCGATCCTCGGGCTCGAACGCTGTGGCGCGGGCGAACGCTGCATCGAGCGCTTGAACGGCGGCCGGGTTGTCGCGCAATTCTGGGCACAGCTTCGGCGCATCGCGAAGGCTTCGACGCTTTGGGTTCTTTATTTCCTGGTAGGCTTCCACAGTAGTGCGCGCGTCGAAGTAATGCGTGCCAGTGAGCAGGCAATAGATGACTGCCGCGAGGGCAAAGATGTCCGTGTGGGGACCGACGGGCAATTGCGTGCCGAGGGTTTGTTCCGGCGCAACGTAGCCCGGGGTGCCGACCGCCACGTTGCCGAAGGTGACCGCGAGGCCAACTGGGCGCGCGATACCGAAGTCTGAGATCTTGAACATCTCGGTGCCCCCACTGCCGCAACACAGAACGTTGGCTGGGGTCAGGTCGCGGTGTACCACGCCAACGGCATGGATCTCGTCGAGCCCGCTCGACAGGGCATGCACGGCGCGAGCTGCGCGTTCCGAATCGAAAGCGTAGCCGGTGGCGTTGATGGAATAGATGATGCGCTCGTCGAGTGCGGAACCTTCGATTCCGCCATTGACGTATTCCATGGCCAACCACGGCAAACTGAGGACCTGGTAGCCAACTGAGTATGGAACAACGCCAGTGTCGATGAAACGTACGACAAAAGGACAACGTGGAATGCGCTCGTTTAATCGCCCAAGGGCGACGGCTTCCTTCTGGATCACCATGGCCGCAGTCTGGTTACTTGCGCGTACGATCTGCGGCAGGATGATCTTCATTACGACGGGTTGTTGACCGTCGGGGCCGACGCGAATCGCGTAGTAGGCACGCGCGGTGCCTCCTTGTCCGATCAAGCGCTCGATGCGGTATCCTACGTCAGGGCGAACCTCGGACGGGATGGTCCGTCCAATAAAGGCATCCTCGGCTGTGAGCGGAGCATTCGAATCGGTCATGAACTGCCTACCGATCGGGCATCTTAGTCTCTTTTTTCGCAATTCAACTGCAGTTCTTGGTGAAATCTGTCGACACCGTGTGGCCATGGGGATCCCCATGGGGTCCCTATTCGGCGCGCACTTGCCATGGTATTGACGGACGCCATGCGCAGCGTCGTCCAACGGGTGAGTCAGGCTCGAGTTACAGTCAATGGAGAAGAGGTCGGCGCGATTGCGGTTGGCCTCTGTGCCTTTGTCGGCATCGGTTGCGAAGATACCGAAGCCGACGCCAATGCACTTGCCGACAAGCTAGTCCTGCTCCGCATATTCGAAGACGACCAGCAGAAAATGAATCGAAGTGTTCTCGACATCGGTGGTCAGGTGCTGCTTGTTTCCCAGTTCACGCTGTTCGGAGATACGCGGCGGGGCCGACGGCCCAGTTTCTCGGCCGCCATGGAACCGGCTGGCGCCGAGGCGCTGTTTCGGTACTTCTGCGAGCGAGTTCGGCAGCGCGGGCTGACTGTGGCAGAAGGCAGATTTCGGGCCGACATGCAGGTCGCGCTGGTCAACGACGGACCAGTGACGCTGCTCATCGACACGGCAAGGGTGTTTTAGCGACGATTCGCCCAAGTGCCGTGGTCACGCCGAACCGGCCAAAAAGCCCAAAGTATGGTCAATCCGTGTCAATGGTTGACTCAAGGCTCTGGGATGGGTGGAGGCGTAGAGGAAGTCGCCCGTTGGCTCTGGGGACCGCCCATGATATCGCTGCGGTGGAGGAAACCGAATTTTGGCTTCGGACTCTCGGTAGCCACAGGCTCCGGCAGAAGGCATAGGAAACCAGCCAGATCATGTCGCACTGTCGCAGCACCATCGTTCGCTTGTGTGCCCGACGATCCGAGTTGAGTGGTGTCGACGTGTCGGCGCTGCTGCGCGAGCACGGGTTGACCGAAGCCGGGCTGACCGATCGGGAACAGCGCTTGCCGTGGGGATTTTTTGCGGCGCTTCTGGCACAGCTCGAAACTGCTCTCGGTGGCCCCTTGGCGCTCGAGCAATTCGGGGCCGAAGTGGCGGCAGCGCACCCGCTGTTCCCTCTGCTAAAGGCCATGCATTTCGGCTTGGCTGAGATCCAACAGATCGCTGCAGAGCGGCTCGTTCCTCATCTATTTGACGCTGTATTGCAGACGTTGGTGAGCCACCAAACCGACGGCGCCGCGAGGATCACCCTCTCTCTCGGTCGCGAGATTGCCACCTCGTACCCGTTCTGGACCTTCATGCTCGGCATGTGGCGTCCCTTGCCGCGGCTTTTTGGCTTCGGAGATGCCCACGTCGAAGTGGAGATGGCGGATCGGTTTGCCGAGTTCCTGGTCATCTATCCGACGGAATTGACAGGCGAGCCAGAAGACGGGCAAGAGATCCGTCGGCGCGTGCGCGAGTTGTTGCTCAAGGACTTAGTTCGTTTCGAAGAACTACTGTTACTGCCCAGCCCCGATCCGAAGACGAGCATTTTCGCGCGTCGGCTGGGAGCCGTGGCGGCACCCGAAGCCCAAGCGAGTGCGGCCACGAGTGCGCTTGAGCGCGAGATTCGCGAGAAACTCGACGTCGAGCGCGTGCAATTGTTGGAGCTGACACCGACGGGGTTGCGGCGGGTTGGCTCTACTCGCGAGTCGCTTGATCGCGCGCGGATCCGTCGCGTGTTCTGGCTGTCCGGGGTGCCAGTCGGAGCCGTGGAGGTTGAACGGCCCGGCGAGGCGGGGCACGCGCGCGAGGCTAGTTTGCTCGACGAATACATCGATGGCTTCTCCTATCGTTTTGCCGAGGCACAAAATCGTTTGCCTTTTGGTACGACGGGGTTTGCGCCGGCTGAACCGGAAATGGGCGATCCTGCGACGGGCGAGCCGCCTCCGAGTTCACGCGGACGAGTCGCCCGTGCCGCGCGTGATGGGCGATTGAGCGAACTCACCTGCGAGTGGCAATTGAGCGACCGGCAGCGCTCGGTGCTGGCGCTCTTGGTCGATGGCCTTGGCAATCGTGAGATTGCCGCTCGGCTGGGCTGCAGTATCGGCACGATCGAGAATCATGTCACAAAGCTGTTGAAGCGCGCCGCGGTCGACAATCGTGCTGCTTTGACGGCGCGGTTCTGGAAAACTCAGCGCCGCTAGGGCGGTGTCTCAACGCACGTTGACGCGAAGCGTGTTCGGCGCGCCCAGGCTCGAAGTGACGTCGGCTACTCGGTTCGCACGCGCAGCACGATTTTGCCAATGTTCTCGTTATTTTCCATGCGTTTGTGGGCTCTGCCCGCATCGGAAAATTCGAAGACAGAATCGACGATTGGGTGAAGGAGCCCTTGCGCAAATAAAGGCAGGCTCTCGCGCTCAAAGGCTCGAGTGATTGCGATTTTTTCAGCAAGCGGACGTGCACGCATTACCAAGCCGAGGATCTGGTGCCGTTTGAACAGTAACGCGCCAAGGTTCAACGTAACGCTCGGCCCGCCCATTACGCCGATGATGACCAATCGCCCGCCCACAGCCAGGCATTTGGTGTGCAGTTCGAAGTACGTCGCGCCAATGAAGTCGAGCACCACGTCGACCCCACGCTTTTCGGTACGCTCGGCGATGACGGCTGCAAAATCCTGGGTCTTATAGTCGACTGCGACGTCGGTGCCGAGTGACTTCACGAACTCCAACTTGCCGCCGCTGGCCGTAGCGAAAACCTCGGCGCCGCAAGCCTTGGCTAGCTGGATAGCAGCCGAACCCACACCACCGGCTGCGGCATGGACGAGGACCCGCTGTTGGGGCTGAAGACGGCCGAGCGTGAATAGGCCTTCGCGTGCCGTCAAAAATGCCTCGGGGATGGCAGCGGCCTCGACCAGGGACAGCTGGCTTGGCACTGGGATGGCCATCGCCTGATGCACGACGACCTCTTCGGCATAACCGCCGGCGGCAAGCAACGACATCACTCGGTCGCCCGGCTTCACTCTCGAGACGGCTGTTCCGACCTCGCGGACTACGCCTGAACATTCGAGGCCCAAGATGTCGCTTTCACCCTTTGGCGGAGGGTACTTGCCGCGACGCTGTAGCAGATCAGCGCGATTGAGCGCAGTTGCATAGACGTCGATCCGAACTTGCTCTGGACCCATTTCGGGTGAAGGCACGTCGACTGGTACGAGCTCTTCGGTGCTACACGGTGCCGTTACAACGATCGCTTTCATGGCGCCCTCTGCAAGTCGGTGAATGGTCAGAGCGTCGTCAAATACGCGGCGCCGAGCAGGCCGGCGCGGTCCGCGAGTTCGCTGACGAGTAGCGGCACTTCGGCCAACGGCGGAGCAAATGCGTGCTCGCGCAGCGCTGCTTCCAGGCTGGGGCGGATGAGATCGAATGAACTCGAGATCCCACCGGTGAACACGATTGCGTCGAGATCGAGCGTATTTTGGAAGCCAGCGATGCCAATGCCGAGCGCGCGTCCCATCGTCGCGAAGGTTTCAGTCGCGGCGGGCTCGAAGCGCCGCGCGGCTTCGGCGATGGGCAGGATCTCAGTGGCCTTGCCGCCAAGCTCGGCGTAACGACGCAAGAGGCCCTTGGTGCCAGAATAAGATTCAAGGCACCCAGCAAGGCCACAGCCACAAGTCCAAGCCGTCTTACTGCGCTCGATCGGCGTGTGCCCGACTTCACCCGCGAACCCGTGGGCACCGCGGCGCAGCTTACGATCGAGTACGAGACCGCCCCCGATGCCAGTGCCGAGTGTCAGCATCAAGAAACTGGGATAGGCGCGACCGTGGCCCTCGACCATTTCGGCCAGTGCCGCGGTCGTGGCGTCGTTTTCTACGACCACACGGCACCCGAGGCGGTTACCGAGCTCCGTCGATAGGTTGATGCCTTCAAAACCGGGCACATTGGGCAGGCGGAAGCACACGCCGTCGGGGGCGACGATGCCCGGAACTGCGAGACCGACCGCGTCGGGCTTGGGTTCGATGCGCCGGACGGTTTCGGCGATAAGATCAAAGATTTGCGCTGGCCCGTCCGCGGCGCGCGTAGCGACTGATTCAGTCCTTGTGACTGCCGCGCCGGAGACCTTTCCAACCTTAATTCTCGTCCCGCCGAAATCGATACCGATCATTGACGACTTCTCTCCCGGGCTCGCAAGCTGGACTGCCGAGCCGATTGCGCGTCGTATTGCCACTACCTGGCCCTGTCAAGGTGCGCAGGGTATTTCGCGCCCACCAGGCGATTTGCCCACCATCCTTGGATGGATTATCCCGACGCTCCGACCCAAAGGACGATGCCCCAATGAAGCATGAGATTGCCCATGACCTAGGCGAGGCGAAGGCGCGTGAGATCACGGACAAGGCACTCCAAGCCTATCGTGCGAAGTTTTCCGAATACGAGCCAAAACTCGCGTGGAAAAATGACAAGTTGGCCGAGATCGCCTGCACGATTAAGGGCATGAAGATCGGGGGTACCGTCGAGATTGCCGAGCGTGTCATCTTGCTCGACATCGAAGTACCGTTCATGTTGCGTCCGTTCAAGGGGATGGCGATTCAAGTAATCGAAGACGAGATCCGCAAGTGGATTGACCGCGCGAAGGCTGGCGGTTGACCGCACCGCTTGATACTCGAGTAGTCCAGGTGGGCGGATGACCGGCTGAATCCCGTCGATCTGATTCCGATTGGCTAAGGATCGCTGCTATCTTCGGAACGGGCAGGCTCCCGGAATCCACGTGCAAGAAGATCGAAGTCCTATCAGCCGCATCCTGTTGCGGCGTCAGCGTCGTAGTCAGGGCGAACCTGCTGCGATCGAGGCGACTCGTCTGCGTGAGCTCTCGACACGCGCGTGGGGCGAACTGTTGGCGCAAGTACGTCAGTTTGGGTTGGGTCTGCGCGCTCTCGGCGTCGAGCGCGGTCAGGTCGTTGGCATATTGGCTCCAGCCGGTCCCGAAGCCACGATCGTCGTGCTGGGTGCCTTGCTGGTTGGGGTGGTTGTGGCCGATCTCGGTGACGGTACCGACCTCGAATTGTCGAAGGTGGCGTTGTGTCGCGCCGATTGTCGGCTCGCCATCTGCGGTGAACGTGAGCATGCGGAAGCACTGCTGCCCATTCTGCGCCAGCGCGGTATCGAACGCGGCTTGATTGGCTGGGGCGCAGCCTCGTCAGTTAATGCAGTTTTCCCATTCGGGCAGGTGTGTCTCAAAGGCAACGAGCTTGCCGAGCGCGAGCCGGTGCAAGTCACCGAGAGTATCGCGAGTGTGCGCAACGATGATTTGGCGATCGTTATGCCAGATAGTCGTCGCGATGGGTCGTTTCGCGAAGTCAGACTAACCCACGACAACTGCATCGTCGCTGCCGAGTCCCTGCGCAAGGCCATCGGCGTTCAGGCAGAGGACCGGATCCTTGCACTCGGCACCAGCCGTGGTTTGCTCGAACAACTGCTGCTGGCGCTGGTCAGCGGCTTGACCGGGGCCAGCCTGCTCTACGCCGTTCGTGAGTTGGGCGCGCTCATCACCTGCCAATCTACACGGCCCACTATCGTACTGGCGGACAAGAATGCCCTCGACGAGTTGCATCGAGCGCTCGATCGTGAGCTTTTGGTTGGTGCGGCGTGGCGACGACGGATTTCCGCTTGGGCGTTGTGGATTGGCAATGAATCCGCGCGTCGACGGATTAGCGGCGCTGAGCTCGGTCCGCTGCTGACGGCGCGCCAGCTTGTTGCCGATTACTTCGTGCTCGCCGAGTTGCGACGGCTGATAGGCGGGCAAGTGCGGCGTCTAATTGTACCCGGTGCGAATTCGCGCCGCGAAGCACGCTGGTTCTTCGAGGCGTTTGGCGTTAGTCCGTTGGGGATCGTCGGGCCGGCTGAGGCGAGTGGAATTGGCTTGATGGAACTACCAGACGATCCGCGCCCTGGGAGTTACGGGCGCGCCATGCCCGGAGTCGACGTCTGGGTCGATGCCGAGGGGCGGGTCCGGATCCGCGGTGCCAATGTTTCCAAACAGGCACCACATATCGACGCCCGCGGTTGGCTCGATTTGGATATCATTGCAGACATAGATGACGAGGGGATGATCTGGCCAGAAAGTCCAATGGGTTCCCTCGACGCATCGAGTCTCGCTGTCTTGCCTATTGCCGAACCTACCGAACTGGGGCCAGCATGAGCGGCCTCAGTACTGCGCGAGCGGGAGGGCCGCGAGCGGCCACGTTCGAGCGGTCGTTCGTGCACTTGAACTTCGCTTTCATTGCCCGCTACCCATGAGGATTTCGACCCATGCCCAATCGTGACAAGTTCGTTGCCATTCCCAACGAGCAACTCGGCCTCGACAAGGATGCGATAAAGAAGAGTTTCGTCGACCATATCCTGCACACTCAGGGCAAGCATCCGATCGCCGCGACTCCGTTCGATCAATACATGAGCGCAGCGCGTACGGCGCGCGACCGTATGGCAGATCGCTGGACTCGGACTTGGAATCGCTTTAAGACCGAGCATCCGAAACGCGTCTACTATTTGTCGATGGAGTTTTTGCTGGGACGTTTGATGGAGGACGGCCTGATTAATCTCGGTGTCCAGGAGTCGACACGTTCAGCACTTGGCGAAGTGGGACTTGACCTCGAAGAGGTCGTCGAGCAGGAATTGGATCCAGGTTTGGGCAATGGTGGCCTCGGTCGACTTGCCGCGTGTTTCGTTGATTCGATGGCGACGCTCGGAATTGCCGGGATGGGCTATGGGATCCGCTACGAGTTCGGCATCTTTCGTCAGGACATAGTCGAAGGGGCTCAGGTGGAAACCCCAGACAACTGGTTGCGTCGCGGCAACCCTTGGGAAATGGTGCGACCGGAGCGCACGTTCCGTGTTCACTTCGGGGGCCGCGTCATCCACTACACTGGGCCACGTGGTCGCGTCGAAAGCGATTGGACTGAAACGAGTGAGGTTCAGGCGATGGCCTACGATCTTCCGGTCGTGGGTTACCAGAATGGCGTCGTCAATACTTTGCGTCTGTGGTCAGCCAAAGCGGCGCGTGATTTCGACATTCACGAGTTCAATCGCGGGGATTACCTGAAGTCGGTCGAAGAACGCAGTTATTCCGAGAACATCTCGCGCGTGCTGTATCCGAACGACCAGACCGAGGCTGGCCAGGAATTGCGCCTCAAGCAGGAGTATTTTCTCGTTTCAGCGACGCTGCAGGACTCGGTCCATCGCCACCTCGAAGAGCACCAGGGGCTGCACGATCTGCCTGAATTTGCTGTATTTCAGCTGAATGATACGCACCCGGCGCTCGCCGTGGTCGAGATGATGCGCCTTTTGTTCGACGTGCATCGCATCGATTGGGAGGAGGCCTGGTCGATTACTTGCCGGTGTATGAACTACACTAACCACACCATCTTGCCTGAAGCACTCGAGCGATGGCCCGTCTACCTGATGGAACGCCTTTTGCCCCGGCACCTGGAGATTATTTACGAGATTAATCACCGCTTCCTCACCGAGGTCAGAAAGCGGTTTCCCGGTGACGAGGCTCGGGCCGCTCGAATGAGCATCGTCGAGGAAGGCCAAGTAAAGAAGCTGCGCATGGCGAATCTCGCGATCGTCGGCAGTAGCCACGTCAACGGTGTGTCGGCGCTGCACAGCAAGATCCTCAAAGACAGTCTGTTTGCCGACTTTGAACAGATGACGCCCGGTAAGGTCATCAATAAGACCAACGGGGTTACCCCGCGGCGCTGGATGCTCAAGTGCAATCCCGATCTGGCCTACCTCATCACCGACCGAATTGGCTCGGGGTGGGAGAAGGATCTGGATCGGTTGGTCGAGCTCATACCGTATGCTTCCGATCCGCGTCTCATCGCCGATTGGCAGACGGTGAAGCTCCGCAACAAGAAGCGGCTCGCCAAGTTCTTTCAGCGACAATACGAGATTGCGCTCGATACGACGCACATCTTCGACGTGCAGGTGAAGCGCATCCACGAGTACAAGCGCCAGGTGCTCAACATCCTGCACGTGGTGTCGCTCTACCTCAACTATCGCGCCGGCAAGACCGAGGGTGCCGTTCCGAAGACGTTCCTGATTGGTGGCAAAGCCGCGCCGGGCTACGAGATGGCCAAGCGTATTGTGCATCTTGCCAATTCCGTCGGGCATTTCATCAATAAGGATCCGGCAACGCGTGACCTTTTGCGTCTGTATTTCGTGCCCAACTACAACGTGACTCTGGCCGAACGCATTATTCCGGCGACTGACGTGTCCGAGCAGATTTCCACTGCTGGCACTGAGGCGTCGGGCACGGGCAACATGAAGTTCGCGATGAACGGAGCGTTGACCGTCGGGACGCTTGATGGCGCGAATATCGAGATCCTTGAGGCCGTGGGCTGGGAGAACATGTTCATTTTCGGGCTCACCACCGAGAGCGTTGAGCACACCAAAGCCATCGGCTATAAACCGATGGACCTCTACCACTCCGACCGAGATCTACGCGCTGCGCTCGATGCGATATCGGGCGGTACTTTCTCGCCTGACGATCCGGGACGCTTTCGGCCTGTGGTTGACAAGCTGCTGTGGGAGGATCCGTACCTAGTACTCGCCGACTACAAGAGCTATGTCCTTTGCCACAAGGCGGTCGCCGAGGCCTACAAGGATCCGAACGGCTGGACGCGGCGCGCGATTCTCAACGTGGCCAACATGGGGCGCTTCTCGAGCGACAACACAATTCGCGGGTATGCCCGTGACATTTGGAACGTGACGATCGAATAGACGGGCGCGTTACGCCTTGCGTCCCAGGCTCGATGGTGTGCGTATGCCACCCCGGCCAAAAAGCCCAGAACGAAATTGCCGTCGAATCTTGGTATTGCGACGCTTTATCCCGCGTTGTGGCGCTTGCGCTAGGGGCTTGATTGGGGAATCCTTCCCCCGCCTTCGACCCAACTGGGGCGACGCGAGAACTCATTCTTCGAAAGCGACGACGAGAGGAACAAGAACGTCATGGCGAAAAGCTACAAGCTTGCCCTGTTGGGTGGCGACGGTACCGGGCCCGAAGTGGCGCTCGAGAGTAAGAAGGTTTTGGATGTAGCGGCGGCCCGCTTCGGGTTCAAGCTCGAGTGGACGCCCTTCGATTGGGGCGGCGACAGATACCTACGAACCGGTGAGGTGTTGCCAGACTCGGCCGCGGATCAGCTGCGGCAATTCGACGCAATCCTGCTTGGCGCGATCGGGCACCCGGATGTCAAGCCCGGCATCCTCGAAAAGGGGATCCTCTTGCGCCTGCGCTTCGAGTTGCAACAGTACATCAACCTGCGACCGGTCAAGCTCTACCCTGGCGTTTGGACGCCGCTCAAGGACAAGGGCCCCGAGCATATCGACTTCGTAGTCGTGCGCGAAAACAACGAGGGCCTCTACACCGGTTCCGGCGGTTTCTTGAAGAAGAACACACCCGAAGAGGTAGCCGTGCAGACTGCGATTCAGTCGCGCGCCGGTTGTGATCGTTGCCTGAAATTTGCCTTTGAATTGACGCGCAAGCGCAACAAGGCCAAGACCTTGACCCTCGTTGGCAAGACCAACGTTCTGACCTATGAGTTCGACCTCTGGGAGCGCGCCTTCCACGAGATGGGGCAGAAGAGCTACTCGGACATAAAGCGCGATTACAACCACGTAGATGCCTGCTGCATGTGGTTCGTGAAGAACCCGGAGTGGTACGACGTAATCGTCACCAACAACCTTTTCGGCGACATTATCACCGATCTAGGCGCGATGATTCAGGGCGGCATGGGGATTGCTTCGGGCGGTAACCTCAACCCCGAGGGCGTCAGCATGTATGAGCCGATTGGCGGCTCGGCGCCGAAATACACCGGCAAGAACGTGATCAACCCGATGGCAGCCATCGGCGCCGGCGCACTCTTGCTCGAGTACAGCCTTGGTGAGCTTGAGGGGGCCAAAGCGATTGAGCGTGCCATCATGAAGTGCACCGCGGAGAAGATGCAGAGCCAATCCGCGGGCAAGATGGGAATGGGTACGACCCAGGTGGGCGATCTCGTAGCTCAACTGGTAGCAGACGGCATCTGAACCCAGGTGTGGCCGAACAGCAGAGGGCGTCGGCTCGTACGGCGCCCTCGTCCTTTTGTCGGTTCGACCTAATTTTGTCGCGGAGCGTTTAGACGGAATCCCGACGCTTGAGCAGAACCAGGATCGTGACGAATTGCAGCAGCATCATGCCGCCGAGGACTGCCAGTGGCAGCCACACCTGGCCGTAGTTGACGAAACCCCAGGCACCGTTGAAGTCCGTGCCAGCAACTTGGGCGATCGCGCAATCGAACTTGCCGCCATGGATGAAGTTTTCTGCGGCATTTAGATCAGGCTTGCCGACGTTGAGCATCCACGCTGGGTCATTTGCTATAGCGATTCGCTCTTGTGCCACCGCGCCCTGAAAGCCCCAGCGCCCGGGCATGATCATCATCGGGTACTCAAGCCAGGGGTTGGTCGTCATCGGCACCATCATGCCGCCTAGGACCACCTGCGGCAGCAACGCAATAGGGGTGAGTGCCATTGCCGCTTCACTCGAGGTGACGATGGTGCTCAAGAGCAACCCCGTGGCGACGGAAGCCATCGACGTAACGATGAGCGTCACGAGTTCGATGAGGAAGGCGTTGATCCCGCCGTTGAAACCGAGCGAGAAGAAGGCAATTGTCAGAAGGACGGTGCATTGCGCGATACACACCAAGCTGAGCAGCGCGAACTTCGACAGGACGTAGTTGAACAGCTTGAGATTGACCATTCGTTCGCGCAGGTAGATCGAACGCTCGCTGACAATCTCGCGCGCCGAGTTGCTAGTGCCGAACCAAACGGCGGCCACCACCAGAAAGAACAGTGCCGACGAATTGTCGTTGGTCGTCTTCATGCTCTGCAGCATTTGGTTGCCACTGTCGACGGATCCGCCAGCGCGCCGCGAGAGCTCCTGCAGGGCTCCGAGGCACCAATAGGGGATGGCGTCTTTTTGACCGCCAAACACTAGCGCGAGTAGGACGCCAATGATCGGCGCTTGCAGCAGCATGATCGCCGTCCCGCTCGAATCGCGCATCTTGGTCTTCGCGTAACGACTGATGAGCAGACCGAGTTGCCCGCTCGTGGCGGGACGCTGCTTCGGGATCCCTTGCTGTGGCGTACCTGCGCCAACGGCGCGGCGCCCGGAGTACATTTGCTGGAAGATCGGGTTTTGTTGGTTGAAAAATTCTGCATTCCATTCGCGTGCTGCCTGCTGGCGCGCCGCGAAACGTGATGCCCCCGGATTCTGAGCCTTCATGCCTTCAAAGATCGGGCGCTCGCGTTGATTGAGCATGTCGAACATGTCGCGCGGGTTGTCGACGTTGTTCGGTCGACCCTGGCGCTCGATGAGCGAACCGAAGAAGCGATAACCGTCGCGGCTTGGGCCGTAGTAGAGCGGGATCCCACCGGGCCCCATGACGAGGGCGAGGTTGAACTTCTCGTACTCGTCCTTGGCCGGCTGGTGAATGGTCGTAATGATCGTCTTGCCGGTCTGTTTGGCGAGGTCGGCCAAAAGCTGAACCAGCGCCGTCGTGTCGTCGGCGGCCAGGCCACTGGTAGGTTCGTCGAGGAAGAGAATCACCGGATCGGTGACGAGCTCCATCGCGATATTCACGCGCTTTCTTTGGCCACCTGAAAGGATCTTCTTCTCGGGGCGGCCAATTTGCAGGTTTGCGACACTTTCCAAGCCCAGTTGCGCGAGCGTCGTCATGACACGGCGCTCGATTTCATCGCTGGAGTAGTCGGGGGGCAGGCGCATCTTGGCGCTGAATCGGACGGCTTCCGACACCGTGAGCTCGGGATGAACGATGTCGTCTTGGGGAACGTACCCGATGCTGCCGCGCAGCGCGTCATAGATGGCGTAGAGATCCTCGCCATTGATCCGGACCTGCCCCGCCGTGGGCGGGGTGTAGCCATTGAGCGTCAACAGCAAGGTGGTTTTGCCCGCACCGCTCGGCCCCATCAGAGCGATCAGATCGCCCGGAAGGGCCTTGAAACTTACATGGTCGAGCAGCGTCTTGAGCTCATGCGGATTGTCTCGATCAGGGACCTGGATCACGAGATCCCAGGCTTCGATCTCGTAAAGTGGGCGCCCCTGCCATTTCTCCGAGTCCTCGATGATGACAGCTACTTCGCCGGCTTCGACCTGCAGGACCAAAGGCATGGGCCCGACAAAGACCTTCTCGCCGTTCTGGACCGGGACCTTCTGTCCCGGGGCAATGCGCTGGCCGCGTACGTAGGTGCCGTTGGCGCTACCGCGGTCTTCCAACAACAATTGATCGCCAAGCCGATGCAGCAGGGCGTGGTGGCTGGAGACCTGGGCGTGTTGGATTTGTATGTCGTTGTCCGGCGTCCTACCGATGGATTTGACCGAAACCTGTCCGGGAGCCCCAAAGCTAACTTGGCCGATAACTGTCTTGTGCTTTTTGCGAGCTCCTTCTGGTGCAGGGCCACCCTCCACGGGAGCGAATTGAGCGGGTGCCGGCGGTTGTTGCACCATCGGCGCGGCTGGCAGCGCGGCATCCTGACCGCGCGCGGCTTGCAATAGTGTTGAGATGAGGACCGGCAATGGTCCGAATGCCAATACGCCGTTCGGATCGATGAGTGTTGGTTGCCCGGCGGCTAACCGTGTACCGCCGATGAAAGTGCCTGCCGTGGAACCAACGTCGACCACGGTTGGTGGCTCGATGCTTAGGGTTGCGTGTACACCAGAGACGTTCGGGTGTTGGATGACGAGGTGCACGCGCTCTGGATCGCGCCCCACTACCAATTGCCCCGACACTGGCACGAGCCGGCCATGTTGCATTAGCAAGGCAACGATGGCCGGATGGGTGTTGGGCACTGGCGCGTGCCCAACCATGAACTGCGCGACGAAATCAAATGGGTGCTGACTCTGGGGCGCGAGGTTTGCTCCGTTTACTAAGCTGAGGCCGGTGCCGAGATCAACGAAGCTTAGTCGCCCCTGTCCGTCGTGAACGATTCGCGCGTGCTCGGGGGCAACGTTGGCGCCTCCGACGCGAATGTCGCAGCTAGGGCCAGAACCGATGGTGACAACACTCTTGCCGATTCCCGGGATCATCGTTCCATATGCACTAACAGACCCCTCGCCAAAGGAAAACCCCTGACCGGAAGCCGAGCCCAAGTGACACGGTTAATGGTGCCGAAAAAGGCCAATGAGGACGGCCAAACCCGCCAATATCAGCGCAATCCCGAGGAGCAAGCCGAGCCTCAGGGTAGGCGGTGCCGGTCCGGTCTCGGGCAAACCGCCGTGGTCGTCTGCGCCGCGATGCTCCAACCTTGATGCGTCCAATTGCCGCAACGGTTGCGTCTTGCCGACGGCCAGCGCAGGCGCCTGATTCTGCGTCCGCTCCACCTGCTCGTTCATGATGACGGTTCGGTCGACGGTGCCGAGAGGCAAGGTGCGATCCGTTCGCCCTGGAGGCATCGGGAACTGCTCGGTCGTGGCGCTAGCGACACAGGGTGCTGTCAGTTCGAAACAAGGGCCAGCCCCACCGGGATCAGTGCACCCACTGTCTGCGACTTCGAGTAACAACGCTGTGATGTTGTCATGACCACCGCGTTGATTGGCGAGATCGACGAGGTCGCCAGCCAGTTGAGTCAAGCCGACGGCTCGCCCCAACATTACGGCCAGATCGGTCTCCGCAACGAGATCGGTCAAGCCATCTGAGCAAAGCAGGTACCGGTCCCCAACAACCAGTTTTTCAATTGTGCGTAGCTCGACTTCCACCTTGGGTTCGATGCCTAGGGCACGGGTGATGCGGTGCGCATCGGGGTGCAGGTGGGCTTGTTCTCTTGGGACTTGACCGGCTTGGATCCACAGCTCGATGACCGAGTGGTCGCGCGTCATTGCCTCCAGTTGACCTTGGCGCCAGCGATAGCAGCGCGAGTCGCCGACATGGGCCAGCTCGGCCGAGTCTTCGTGGAGTGAAATTGCAACACAGGTGGCACCGGGGCGCTGGTGAACCGGGATATTTCCTCCAAGTCGATGTACATGCAACGACGCTTGGCCGATCGCTTCGCGCAGGCGTTCACGGCTCGGCATGTTGGGGCTGGCTGCCGCTAGGGCCTTCAAGATCGTGCTGACTGCGGCTTGGCTAGCCAACTGTCCAGATGCATGTCCGCCCATGCCGTCGCAGACGACCGCCACGAAAGTTCCGTCGATTGCGGCGGCCCCATGCGCGTCTTCGTTGACTTGCTTATCCGGATCGCGGCCAGGATCGGACTTGGCCGCGACGAAGACGCACAAGCGCGTGGGGTCGGGCATCCGTGGAAACCTTTGGTACTGTGGGTTCGAGCGCGCGGCTAAAGTGCCTGGCTACTCGAGGCGAAGGTTCATCTCGATCGGCCCAAAGCGAACTAGGGAACCATTCGGCACTGTCGCCCATACCCCAGGTTGCAGCCGTGCGGCATTGACATAGGTGCCGTTGTTGCTGTTCTCGTCGCGCACCATCAACTGGCTGCCCTCGATTTTGAGCGAAGCATGCAACCCACTGACCCGTGCCTCAGCCAGCAGGATCTCGCAACGTGACCCGTCGCGACCAACGTGCATCTCAATTCCAGGGGTGACGGTGAATACTCCGGCCTGGCTTTGGAGGATGGCGCGTTGGATCTGCGCCGGCGGCGGGGCACCGGGCCCGATTGCGGCCGAATTGCCTGATCCGTACATGAATTCGGGGCTTGGTTGGGGAACTGGCGCGGCCGCAGCTGGTGGCTGCATGACGCCCGGCTGCATCGGCATGACTTGGCCGGGCATGGCATGACCTGGCATGGCATGACCTGGCATGGCGGGATTCGCGACGACGGGCGCCGGAGCGGCGGCGGCTGGGCGCTTCTTGTTGCCGCCGCGCAGGACCAGTACCAACAAAAGTGCGAGAACGACGACGCCGAGTGCACCGGCGAGCACTGGGATTAGCGGGAACGGAGCGGTGGTACCTTTCAGCTGCACCACCGTGTCTGCCGTGACACCACTCGTGCGTTTGGCCTTGTTGTCGTAAACGACCAACCGTACGACGGCTTGCGTACCCGAGCCATGCAAGAGCTTCTCTTTGTCGGGCGCTTCGAACTCGACGAAGGAATCCGTGGCTTCAATTGCTTTGCCACGCATGCCCATTTCGATCAGCTGCTGTTGCGCCTTCTGTGCTTTCTCAACGTCAGCGCCCGCGAGGCCTGTCGGCAGCTGCTGCCCAGCAGGCAGGAAGTAGACCTCGGCGCGTTGCACGTCGCCACCCCAGCAGAAGTTGCCGTACGTGCGGAAACGACCCCCGGGATAGACGCCGCCTTGCTTCTTGACACTATCCTGCGTGGCCTGCAGATCGACTTCGAGCGGCCAAGTCGTTGGATCGATACCGACCGGGACGTCTTGGAAGGAACTGTCACCGAGGATCGGAGGTTTGACGTTGGCGAAGTTCAGTTGGAACGTCTGTGTCGCCGAGAGACTGACGCAAGCGACGCGCCACTTGACCACGTACATCTTGGAGAAGCGGGTGCGTACTGCGTTGACGATGCCCTGGACGCGACCGCTTTCGCCATGTTGCAGGACGGTGAAATAGCCACCAATCTCGGGATTGGCGAGATTCTGCATGAACTCGAAAGCGCTGTTGCGGTACTCCTCGATAATCCCCTTGGGCGGGAAGTAGACACTGATGACCGGCACCGGTGCTTTGGGTAACGATGGGTTGTTTTCGGGGAAGCGCCCACCGGTCATGTAGGTGGCGAGCTGTAGAGCGCCAGGTCCGGTCGTCATCGCGTCGGCGCCGCCGTAACCACTTGAAAGCACCACCATGGCTTGGTGCAACGGCACCTGGATACTTTGCTGCGACGAATTTCCGAGCGACTTCCAGGCGTCGGTGGCCGCCGAGCGAATGATGTTGAACAGGCCTCGATTGCGGCCTTGGGATTTGAACGTTGAGGTAACGGAGCCGAGGAACGTCGTTGCCTTGTTGCGCTGCGAAGCCGAGATCCAACGCGAATCGGCTGCGACCATACGGTCGTTGACGTAGACCAGGTTCACGATGTCGTTGGGGCCCATTGCCGCGACGAATTTGCCGGCGAGCTCCTTGGCGTCGTCGAAGGCGTCGCCCATCCGGGCATCGGCGTCGACAATGACGAGCCAGGCCGTACCGACCGATGGCTGCTGCTGGCTTTCGCCCCAGCGCGTGTGGCCGACGTACTTGGCGAGCGCCTCGGTACCATCGACTTTCACGGTTAGAATGGCGTTTTGGGCGGGAAATGGGAACGCCGAGTAGAGCGGGGTCTTGTCGAGTGCATCGGCCATGCACGCGAGCTGCGCGTTGCCAGACTGCGACGCACAGGGCAGAGTTATCTCGCTGACCCGACGGTTCTCCACAATTTCGATGACCGAGGTCAGGACCGGCGAGCCATTCTCTTGCGCTGCGCGAGGATCGATTCTGAGAATATGTGCTTCGGGTGAGGCGGCGGCCTGGATCGGCCAGACCAACCAGCCCCCCACGAGCATCAGTGTAGCGAGGAGAATTCGAAGCGCGCGTCCAGACATCATAGACTCGGTCCTTTGCGTGACCACATATGGGGAGCTAACAAGAGTTGACGAAGCGTGTCACCCAACCAAATGGATGGTGAGGGAGAACCCGCCGAATCTGAGCGTGTCACCCGGTTCGAGTGCGCGGCGTTCACCCGGTTCGAGCCGCCGCTCGTTGACATAGGTGCCGTTCGTGCTGCCAAGGTCTTCGACCTTGATGCGACCAGGGCGCGCGCCAGCGTAGATCGAGGCGTGTCTCGACGAGGTCGTCGGGTGGTCGAGCTCAAGGCCCAAACCGGTACCAGAGTCCTTGCGTCCGACGAGGGTTTGCCCTTGAAAAATCGGCCAAAAATCGCCAATAGGGTTTTGCTCGAACGTGACCAGGAATGCCGCCAACGTTTTCGGGGCATTTCCGGGCACTTGATCCGCTTCAAGTGGCGACACGACCGCCGACGCGGCAGTGGGCACGACGGGTGGTTGGGCGACAGGCTCCGGCGCAGTCGGGGCCAATGCTTGAACATCCGCAGGCGTGGGGAACAATGGCGCTGCATACGGTGTGGGCGCAGGCTGACCCCACGCCGGTGGTACCGGCACAGGCGCGGGTGCCCCCCAAGGCGGCGCCCCATAGGGACTCCCGTAAGCTGGATTGGACGGAACCGGGGCAGCCGGTGGCGGATAACCTTGCCCGTACCCTTGAGGCTGTTGAACTGCGGGATAGGCGGCAGGGGGCGCCGGATGCGCCGGTGGCGCACCCCACTGTTGGGGCGCCGGATGCGCCGGTGGCGCACCCCACTGTTGGGGCGCCGATTGCGCCGGTGGCGCACCCCACTGTTGGGGCGCCGATTGCGCAGCGGCTGGCGCAGCCCAATTCGCTTGCGGCGCACCCCAGGCGGGCGGCGGCATCGCTTCTTGGGGCATACCTGGCGGGGCCTGGGCGGGCATCATGGGTGCTCCGCAAGCTGCGCAGAACTTAGCGGCTCCGTCGTTTCTATAGCCGCAACGGGCGCATTCGATCATCCAATCCTCCGCAATGTTTCGCCGCAGACTTCTTGCTGCAAGGCGGGGACTCCGCCCGGCGGCGTCGGCCAGCATACCCTTTTGTGCCACCAGCGAAACAGCTTTTCACCAAAGCGAAAACGGCAGCCAGTGGCAAAATCCACCGACCGCCGTGCAGGCTGTATCCGGGGCGCCCGTTAGCGGCCCGAGGATCAGCTGTCCTTGATGTCCTTGACGCGAGCAGCCTTGCCGCGAAGCTCGCGCAAGTAGAGCAGCTTGGCGCGACGAACGACGCCGCGGGACACGATTTCGATGCGCTCGATACGCGGAGAATGCTGCGCGAATACACGTTCGACGCCGATGTTGAAGCTCACCTTGCGCACGGTGAAAGTGCTCGAAACCCCCGCGCGATGGCGTTTGATTACGATGCCCTTGAACACCTGAACGCGGAGCTTGTCGCCCTCGACGATTTTGTAGTGGACCGCCACCGTGTCGCCGACCCGAAATTCAGGCAGGTCGCTGCGAAGTGAGGCGTTATCAAGCGTGGCAATCTTAGACAGGCTCATGGACATGGTGTTTGGTCCGTTTACTTAGGTCCGTTTTACTCGACTCCGGCGGAGCGAGGGAGCGGGATTATGCACTCCCGTGAGCCAACGTCAACGCCAAGCCGACGGTGCGGCCCAAGCCCCGGTATTTCTATCGCTTCGCGGGCGACCGTGTGCTAAACGTTCGGCCAACTACCTGGTTCACCACGGGTTCACCACAATGCCTTGACGAATCGTCAGTCTAGGGCTAATCCCCGCTCCCCACGACCGGCCCCAGGCTCGGCGTGAACGACTGAAAGACTAGGAGCTCCTAACGATGAACCAGTACCCCGGGGTCATTGGCCGCAAGCTGGGAATGACGCAGATCTTCACCGACGACGGCACCGTTCTATCCTGCACGGTCATCGAGGCCTCCTCCGTGGTCGTTGGCAAGCGAACGCAAGAGAAGGACGGCTACGATGCCCTAATTCTCGGCTTCGGCGACAAGCGAGAGAAGCTTGTCAACCGCGCGTTGGCAGGTCAATTCAAGAAGGCCAACGTCACTCCTAAGCGCACGCTCAAGGAATTTCGCTGTGCCGCTGACGAGGTCGCCAAGTATGAGATTGGCCAGAGCGTAAAACTCGACGAGGTGTTCGCGGTTGGACAATTTGTCGATGTGCGTGGATTGTCTCGCGGTCGCGGATTTACTGGCGTCATGCGGCGTCACAATTTCAAAGGCAACGTGCGCACGCACGGTACTCACGAGTACGAGCGACACGGTGGCTCTATCGGCACGAACATGACTCCCGGTCGCACCTATCCGGGCAAGTGCATGCCCGGGCAGCATGGCAACAAGAACGTCAGCGTTCTCAGCCAGCCCGTGGTGAAGATCGACGTGGCGGAGGGACTCATCCTGATTCAGGGTGGCGTGCCGGGTGCGCCGAATACGGTTGTTGCCGTGCGCGGTGCCAACAAGAAGCGTGGCGGTCAGCCCAAGGCGAGCTGAGCACCGGCCCCCAGTAATTGGGCCAAATGGCGTACGAGCCGATCCGCGTCGCTTGGCCCAACCAGCGGCTGATCCATGTCGATGACCGCGTTTTAGTCATCGACAAACCGCGCGGGTTGCCTGTGCATGGCGGCAGTCCCGATTTCGACGACGTAGTTACACGATTAAGTCGGTGGCTGGTCGACCAGGGGCAGGGCGAGTACTTGTCCGTGCACAGTCGTCTCGACAAGGAAGTGTCGGGAGTGATGGTGCTTGGTCGTCTGCCCGCGGACAATCAGGCGATCGCGCACGAGTTTGAGTCGCGTGGCGTTGTCAAACGCTACGTAGCGGTGGTGCGGGATTACGGGTTGCCGGTTCGATTCGAGATGCGCGATCAGCTGCAGCCGAGTGAACGCGGTCCAACGCGCGTCGTATCGTCGGGGGGAGTCGAAGCGGTCACCGAGGCGTGCGTCAGCAGTCGCAAGCACGGTCGTGCGTTGGTCGAACTTTGGCCAAAGACGGGGCGTCGCCATCAGCTTCGCGCTCAACTTGCGCATCGCGGCGCTCCAATTTGTGGCGACGCACTGTACCAAGGCGATCCGGCTTCACGCTTGATGCTGCATGCCGCCAGCATCGAGTCGAACGCGCTCGGGTGGCAATTCGCCTCCGAGTTACCAGAGGAATTTTCCGAACTAGGCCGCGGCAAGACCCTTGGTTCCCGAGAGCACTTGAGGCAGCTGTTGTTCGACTCGGCATGGCTGCGTGAGCCACTGTTCCGCAGCAGCGACGCACAACGACTTGTCAATGCACACGGCGATGGCCTTGCAGGGATCGCCGTCGATAGGTTTGGCGATTGGGCGGTTGCGGAGCTTTCCAGCGACGAAGCCTTCGCGCGTCGCGCGGAACTGTGCGACGCCATCCTCGCGCTTGGCGCGCGCGGCGTCTACACAAAATGCCGCCTGCGGCGCGACTTGCGCCACGAAAACGTCGAGGAACTGGCACCGAAAGTGCCTGACGTGGGAGAAGGCGCGCCTCCGGCATTGACCGTCAATGAGCAGGGGCTTTCTGTCGAGGTGAGTCTTGGTGACGGTTGGGACGTTGGGCTGTACGTTGACCAGCGCGAGAATCGACGTCGTGTGATGGGAATGTCGAAGGAGCGCGCGGTCTTGAATCTCTTCGGGTACACCGGGTCATTCAGCGTCGCCGCTGCGCTCGGCGGCGCCAAGCACACAGTGACGGTCGACATCTCGCGGCGCGCGCTCGAACGGGCGCGGCGCAATTTCGAATTGGCTGGTATCGCACCAGGCAGTGCTCATCACTTTGTGCGCGAGGACGTGGTCGAGTGGCTCGAACGCGCTTGTCGCAAGGAACAGCGGTTCGATATCGTGATCCTCGACCCACCGAGCTTCTCTACCCTCGGCAAGGGGCGTGTGTTCAAGCTCGAGGAGCGCTGGGAGCAGTTGCTCGCTGGCGCGATACACCTGCTTCACCCGCTCGGGCAGTTGCTCGTGATCTCCCACGAACGCGCGGTTGGGCCGAAGGCATTGCGGCGTCGAATCCAGCACGTGGCCGAGCAGTTGGGGCACACGCCGCCGGCCGTGAGGGACATTTCGCCGGCCGTGGACGTTCCGCCCGGACCCGACGGGCCTTGGCCGAGCTTCGGACTTTGGGTGGCTCTGCGTGCCTAACCCCGCTGTACCGTCGTCGCAGTGTCCCGCTTTTTGCCCGCCGACGAATCCAGCGTCCGCTAATATTCGGTACCCCGACGGATTGACCAACCTCGGGGGCCGACTGCTGCCATGACGAAACGCAACCCCTACATTGGCGATCACCGCACCAAACTCGCCAAAGCCCAGGGTTTTCCCGCCCGAAGCGTATTCAAGCTCGAGGAAATCGACCGGCGACTGGGTTTATTTCACAGGGTCAAGCGGGTGCTCGACCTTGGGGCTGCGCCTGGGTCATGGAGTCTCTATGCAGCTGGCCGCGTTCCGCCCGACGGCAGGGTCCTCGCCATCGATCTGAAGGCCATCACGCAAGGTTTTCCGGCAAACGTGACGGTCATCCAAGGGGATGCGCTCAGCCTGGAAAACGAGGTGCTGGCGCAACACGCGCCCTACGATCTGGTTTTGAGCGACATGGCGCCGAATACCAGCGGGCAGAAGAGCATGGACCAACTCCGGAGCTTCGGACTATTCGAACGGGCCGTCGAAGTCGCGACGACGTTGGGGCGAGGTGGCAGCTCGTTTGTCGGCAAACTCTTCATGAGCGGCGAATTCGAGAAGGCGCGTACCATGCTCGAGCAGGCTTTCGACAAAGTGCGCGTGCTTCGGCCCGAAGGCACGAGACAGCAGAGTTCCGAACTATTTCTAGTCGGGCAGGGTTTGCGCCGTCCGGCAGGCACGGGCAGTGGGTCAAAGCCGGAGGCTACCGAGACCTCCAACCCCTTTGGCGGGTAGCTGGGGCGGATCCCACGCTTTCTGGCCAGCGGGAACAATGTCTGCTCTTTCGCGTGGGTTGCCACGCAGTTTCTCTTGACGGGGGCCACGGTAAAGAGTTTAGGTGGGCCCCACGGGGAAATACGCCCGTTTGGCGCTCGTCGCCAGGGAGTTCCAAGATGCAGACACCGAAGAAGCCCAGTAGGAGAGGGACGGCCCTTTATCGGACCGCCGCGCTAGGGGTCGCGCTAGGCCTCGTCGGCTGTGGAGGCCAAGTCCAGTTCGCCGGTAAGACGGCGATGAACATTTCTGGAGAGCTGCCACCACCGCCACCGCCTCCACCTCCGCCGCCTCCACCTCCGCCTGAACCACCCAAGGCGCCGCCGCGCGTCGAGGTCAAGGCAAACAATATTGAGATCCACGAGAAGATTCAGTTCGAGCACGACAAGGCGACCATCAAGGAAGCATCGTTCGGGCTGCTCGATGAGATCGTCAAGGTTATCAAAGAGAATCCGCACATCAAGAAGATGCAGATTGAAGGTCATGCCAGCGGCGAGGGTGATGCCAAGCACAACCTCAAGCTGAGTGACAATCGAGCCAAGGCCGTCAAGAAGTACCTGGCCGACCACGGCATCGCTGACGCTTCTTTGACCGCCAAGGGTTTTGGTAGCGCTAAGCCACTCGTCAAGGAAGCCGACGAGGCCACACGCGAGACGAATCGTCGCGTCGAGTTCAATATCACTGAGCAAGACGTCACCAAGAAGAAGGTGGAAATCGATCCGACCACGGGCAAAGAGCGCGTGCTCGAAGAGACCAAGCAAACGGTGACCAAGCCTACGGAAGACGCGCCCCCCGCTGTTGACGCGAAGGCCGACACCAAGAAGGTCGAAACCAAGAAGGTCGAAACCAAGAAGGTCGAAACCAAGGCCGACACCAAGAAGGTCGAAACCAAGGCCGACGCCAAGAAGGTCGAAACCAAGAAGGTTGAAACCAAGAAGGTTGAAACCAAGGCCGACACCAAGAAGGTCGAAACCAAGGCCGACGCCAAGAAGGTCGAAACCAAAGCTGCGACCAAGGCTCCAACCACTCCGGCTGCCAAGTGAGCTCGGACAGAGGAGAGAACACAATGAAGAAGTCCTTGATTTCCCTTACTGTCGTCTCACTCGCGGCGTTGTCTGCGGGCTGTTCCTTCGCGGCGCGTACTCCTGAAATGTACGCTTCCGACACGCAGAAGGTCCTCGAGTCCAAGTCGGCTGACATTAAGAAATGTTACGACGACGCTCTCAAGGGCAAGCAGGATCTCGCTGGGCGCGTGACCGTCAAGTTCACCGTCAAGAACGAAACTGGCGAGCTCACAAACGTCCAGCTCGATCCCGCCAACACCACAGCGGTAGAACCACTGCCGGGCTGCGTCACCGCCGCTCTGCAAGGCTTGAAGCTGACTCCACCGGATGACAAGGAAGGCCTTGCTACCTTCACGTGGGAGTTCGCGTCAGGTCCGGCTGGTGCGGCTCCCGCCGTGCCTGTCGCAGCTCCTGCTGCCGCGGCTCCTGCCGCTCCGGCCGCTGCCACCGGCGGCTTGTCGCTCGGTGCCGCCGCCGGCATGAAGTAACCAATAGGCTCGCTCAGGCGGGCCCAAGCGAATCCCCTGAGTCCGTGGCTACACCACGGGGCAGGGGGTTCGGCTTTTTGTGGTTAGTGCGGAGTGGTAACGGCAAGAGCTAGGGCACAGTTGCGCGGTGACGCGCGCGCCACGCGCTCGTTCTCAGTGACTGACGATAAAGCGTGGCGATGGTCGCCACGTCGTCCGTGACAATGCCGTCGGCCCCGCGCCTAAGGAGATCGCTCGCCGTTTCCGAGTCGTTGATGACCCAATAGTCGACAGCCAATCCCAGGCGGTGGCACTTCTCGATAAACGTGCTGCAACTGAGGTTGAACGGACCGGAGTTTGGCGGGATTTGTGCGCGGACTCCGGCAAAGCCAAGCATTCGATTCAGGCGTTCGGGGGCCAAGAGTAAGCGCGTGACATCTCGACGCGACAACCCTAGAGGTCCCGCGTATTTCAAACGACGGAGGGTTGCTATTGTGCCTGCCGAAAAGCTGGTCAATAAGACGCGTTCTTCGGCTTGGACTGCGTGAATCGAGGCGACCAACGGGGCGAGTTGAGCCGGGTGTGCACCCTTGACGTCGACGTTGAGTGGCGTAGAGGGAAAAGTAACGAGCACCTCCTCTAAGCGCGGGAATCGGATCCCTTGGTCCCGAAATGGGTGGACGCCATTGCCCGCGGCGAAGCCCCAACCCGCATCCCAAGTTCGAATCTCCGACCAGGTAGACTGCGCGATCGATTGAGGTCTTCCAGCCATGCGCGCGCCGGTTTCGTCGTGGGATACGACGAACACGCCATCTTGCGTCGCGTGTATATCAAGCTCAAGCACGTCCGCGCCGAGTTTGATGCCACGACGAAACGCCTCGAGGGTATTCTCTGGAAACTCTCGATTCGCCCCGCGATGGGACGAAATCAGCGGCCCCTCGCTCGGGTCAGGATACGGCATGGGTCATGATACGGCGGGTGGCATAGGATTAGTACGCCGACGTCTTCACGCCGTCGCAACTGAACCGCGCGGGCACCGATATCTCGCAACGGAGCGGTGTGGTCTTGAGCGCCAGGATCTTCAGACCACTCCTTGAACACGCGCCCCACGACGCCCGTGAGCGGCGCTGGACGGGACGGCACCTATCGCACCGACTCCCCTCCAGAAAATTCAAAGGAATTGGCCAATCGTTGCCCGGACGGGAACTTTCCTATCCGGGAGCTGTCGTAGTCGGGCCTGATGGCTACTTTGCCCAATTGGGTCGCGCCGAGCCCTAAGCTTGCGAACCGAACCAACGCTTCGAGCCCGATCGGATCGGGCGAAGTTGGTGAGTTCCGCGAGGCTGGGCTGTTGCCGGATCTCCTCCACCCTGTTCCGTGGTGTCGCATCGATAGAGAACAGACGCGGCTGGCAATGGTACTGGCATTTTCCGGTGGCGTCTCGGGCGGATTATTCTCCGACGCGCTCGACCGCGCCAGCGTCGCCGCTTCGACTTGGGATCCGCATTGCTATGTTCGCGACATCTTTCTCACCGAATTCCTCAGTAGCTGCTTCAAGATTCGGATCGGTCGCGAAGATTGCATCGTCGCGACTTCAGCATTGGTCAAGCTCATTGCGAGCCCACCTGCGGATCCAGCGGTTGTCGATTATCGACGCCGAGTATTGGCCAGTCTTGCGCAATCGCCCACGCTGCGGCAAGAGCTTGAACGTTTGTACCTGCTATTGCGGAAGTTCCGCTCGCTTCTCGAGGCCGCCACTGGGATCGGGCGCCTCGATGCGCAACGCCGACAGCTAGATATTCTGCAGCTGCTCAAGCAACTCATCGACAGCATGGCAACATCAGGCTTGGCGCGGATTGCGACATTCGGTCAACGCATTCAGACGGGCGAACCGTATCGCTCGCTGGCTGATCTTTTGACCTATGACGAGCACCTGGCAACGCTCGATCTCAAGGTGCGGGTTGGTGCCGACGGTAGTATTCGCGGCTTCAATATTCTGTCGGTGCAACAGAATGACAATAACCCCTTCGTTGCGTCACCGGTGCGGCGCTGGCTCAACAAATTCGAGTTGTTTCTTCGCGGCTTCCGTTTCAGTGATGGCGAGGTGATGGCAAGGCTCATTGATGCGGTTTTCGACGGAATCGAGGAGGAAATTGCTCCGTTGGTCCAGCTCATGGGCGATCTGGAGTTCTACTTGGGCGCTCTCGGGTTTCTCGATATGGCGCGGGCACAGGGGTACGAACTCTGCTTGCCTGAGTTGGTCGCTTCCGAGCACCCGCGAATGTTAGTAGATTTCTTCAATCCGCTGTTGTTTGCTCAAAATATCCACGTGGTCCCTTGCACGATTGCCGTCGACCGCCACGACTCGACCGTGCTCTTGACCGGGCCGAATTCGGGCGGCAAAACGCGCCTGCTGCAGGGGCTTGGGCTCGCGCAATTGCTGGCGCAATCGGGTCTGTGGGTGCCTGCTCGGGCAGCGAGCCTGTCGCTTGCAGCGGGCCTTGTCGTTTCGTTGATTCAAGAGACCAAACTCGATCAAGCTGAGGGGCGTCTCGGCATGGAGTTATTGCGGATCCGTGAACTATTCGAGCGGTTGCCAGCCGGCGCCATGGTCATCCTCGACGAGCTTTGTTCCGGGACCAACCCGTCCGAGGGTGAAGAGATCTTCGAACTCGTGTTGCGCATGCTTACGCGGTTACGCCCCCAGACCTTCATCACCACTCATTTTCTGGCCTTTGCTGCGCGGCTCGAACGCGAAAAGAAGATAGCCGAATTGCGTTTTTTGCAGGTGCAACTCGGGTCAGATCAGCAACCCACCTATCAATTTGTCGACGGCGTGGCGCGCACCTCGCTGGCAGGGCAAGCTGCAGCACGTCTTGGGGTCACCGGAGAGCAGCTCATGGCGCTCATCGAGCGCAACCTGGCGCAGCAGGGCGCCGAGCATCCGGCGAGCGATGGCGAAAGCTCGGGCGCACCGGTGCGCTAGAGGGAATCATGCCAACGCTACTAGTCAACGCAAAGATGCACCCGGCACTCGCGGCGCGCATTGCCGCCAGCGTGAACGGTCGTCGCAGCCAAATTATCAAAGTGCGCTCGAATGTGAAGTTTGCGTTTTGGTTGCGCGTGCTTTTTGTGTTCAGCGTTGTGGTGGTCGTCGTAACGATCCTGTATTCGCGCCATCGAGAGCGCGCCGCATTTGAGGGCGCGCGTGGGGCATTATTCGACGAATGGCGCCGCGAGGTGGCCGCGATCACGGCGAAAGAGCGTGGGTTTGTCGAGCGCATCGCAAGCATTTTGGCAGCGGAGGCCAGTCGTTACCAGGGCGATCTAGTGAGCGATGAGCTGCGGCCGTCGGCAGCACTTGCGGCGGCGTTGGCGCGCCCCACCTTATACCTTCGGGGGCCAACTGCGGGCTTGCAAGCGGCTAATGCTATCAACCGCTACGCGATGGAATCCGGCAAAGATGCTTTGCTGCTCTGCCTGCTCGAGCCACCTGCCGAAACAGCGGAGAAGTCAATGCTACCGAAAGCGCGGTTGGCTCTCGCAGGTGGGCCCCCGGTCAACGATATAACTCGAAATGTTAGTCGTTTGGCTGATGCGGTAGTGGGCCTGCCGTACCTGATGCCCGCCTGGGGCGAGCGCATCAAACACGCAAAGGATAACGTCGCGCTGCTGCGCTGCGAACGCGAATTGCAGAAGGCTCCGCTCGAAGCGGCGAAACGGGCTTCGCGCGCCGAAGTTTTGATTGCTGCGTTGGACGAACCCAACGACGCTGGCGGCGTTACCGAACTCGACGGTGAGCACGCCCATAGTGTGCGCGTTGTGGTCATCGACCTAGCTCTGGGTAAGGTGTTGCTGCGCCTACGCCGGCAGGTTGACCCCAATTGGGTGACGCCAAATCGCCGGTCGCAGTATGCACGCGAACTCGATAGTTGTAAGTTGGCGATGGAGATCAGAAAGAGCCTGTAATGTTAGGCTCGTACTACTCCCGCGATTGGTAGTAGATGCGCGGGGTGCGCGCCGTGATCCCCTTGAGTGGGCCGGCATCTTCGGCGACCGCACAAATCTCTGGCGCCTCACTGAACACCAAGAGTCGGTCGTCCTCGAGTTCACGAAAGAACTGCAAAGCTTCTTCGGCGTAGTCAGCTACGGCTCGGCCTGAACGCAAAAACCCAACTGCGTGCAGCCCGCTGCGCAATTTCGGATCGAGCTCGAAGTCTGTTACGACACTGAATAGCAGTGCCGAATCCGAAGTGCGATTCTGAAGCTGGCGATAACAAGTCAAGAGGGGCTCCGAATCGGGGATCGCCGAAAGTGCTGCGCGCAGGTGTTCGGTGATGCCTTGCTTGGGCACGTCTAGCGCAACCATGGCATGGGCTTGAGTGACACATACACTCGCCAAATGGCGCTTCTGCGCTGGCGTCAGCTCGTCGCTGTAGCGGAGCGTTTGGCAGAGTTCGACGGCTTCTCGAGCCTGGCCTGCCTGCAGCAGGCTTTGCGCTTGAACGCTCGCCTTGTGGAATGCGAGGTCGGGCGCATCTACCGCTTCGACCAGGCGTAGCGCATTCGCCAAATCGCCGCGCTTCATGAGCAGAATTGCCTGGTTGGCCGTAATGCATTCGACGCGAACGTTCTGGCAGTGCAGCGCCTGTTCGTAGGCTAGTGTGGCGTCGTCATACCTAGCGTCTTCCGAGTAGTAGTTGCCGAGAAGTTCCCAGTTGTCCCAAGCCTCCGGCGCGACGCGAACTGCGTGCTCGAGAACCGCGATCGCTTCGGCGCGCCTGCCCAACCCAACGTAAGCCTGTGCTGCCAGATCGAACCCTCCGGAGTAGCGATCGCGCTCCATCTGTTCCGCAATCTTGAGGACGTCTTCGTATGCTGCTCTGCCGAGCAGCTCCTGGGCCTGGGTCCAGAGCTTCTCGACTCGTCGCTTGCGCAGGAACTCGAGCATTCGACAGCCTAGAAAATCGTCGACGTCGGTCGGAGTCAAGCGGCATCTGAGTGGACGCTTCAGCCCCAGTGGCGATCGCGGCAATGATGCAATTCTCACTCATGGCGGGTGTTGAATGACCCACTCCCGCTGGGTTTATCGGCCAAAGAGTCGATGGCTATTCGGTATGTGCAAGTGTCGATTTCGCTCGGGTTGATTCACGATTCGACCCCGTTCGCCCGGAATTTCACCAATTTCGTCGATTCTGATACCGAGGAGGGGATGTCACATTCAAGCCAACGAGACTTCGCGGTTGCACCGCCCGGTGTGATGGCGCGCTTGGTCTTGATGTTGGCAGCTGTTTCGCTTACGAGTTGCCCAAATCAAAGCGAGACCTTGGCGCAAATTGCGCGCGCAGCGACGCGGAATCGGCCCTCCAACGCCACTCGGATCGTGCGCAAGCTCGTGCGGGACACGGCATCGAATGCAGCGCACCTGACGGGGCCGCAAATCGTAGCGCCGACGTATCCGGCGTCACGCGAGTCGCTCGAAGACGAGCCGAGTTCAGCAGCCTACGTTGAAGCGCATGCAGCGGTGTCGCGCGGTACTGACGCTGCGAAGACGTTGGAGCACTTGGCGTCAAGTGACATCGCTCCGCGCGTATTAGGCGCCAGTTCAAATAGTCTGATCTTTTCAATTGGCCGCGAAACACAGATCTATGCCGCATCGAGTTTCGATGCCAAGCGCATTGGTTACTTGCGATTTGGTTCAGAGCTGAAGACAACAACGGATGCTGTTTCCAAAGTGGGATGTCCTGGTGGTTGGTTCGGCGTGCAACCGTCGGGATTCGTTTGCGTCAATGGTCGCACTGCCACTACCGATCCGCTGCACCCGTTGCTGCAGGCGCGGCTGGTGCGGCCCGATCGTATGGCATCACTACCCTACGCTTACGCTGTAGCTAGGCGTGGCGTGCCGCAGCTGTTTGGCTATTCCGCAGCCGATGCAAGTCAATTCGGAATGCCATCTTCTAAGCGCTTGCTTGCGTCGTTGGGGCAGCTTCGAAGTGAACCGCTGCCCGCCTGGTGGCGCAGACCTCACGAAATCTTCGGCTATCCGCGGCCGAAAGATGTGGCCCTGCTTGGCGAAGGGTTGGCGGGCGGCGGGGTGGCGCTTCTCGGGTTCTATTCCGATGCTGGGAAGCTCTTTGGCATCACACCGGATCTCGAACTCGTAACGACGGATGCACTCGAGGCAGTCAAGGCGTCTGGGTTCGCTGGGAAATCGCTGACTGCCAACGATGGGTTGCCTGTGGCCTTTGCGATGAGCGGCTCGACATGGCTCTATCGCGGTGACCCACGCAACGGCGAGCTTCAGCCAGTTCGGCAGTTGACAAGACGATCGAGCGTGGCTCTAGGCAATGAGCGACTTATGGTTCACGGGCAGCCATGGCGCTGCACCAAGGACGGGTTGTGGTTGCGCGAGGCGGGCCTCCGCATCGTCGAAGCGCGCACCGACTGGCCCGACTGGGCCAAGGCGGATTCCGCGTGGGTTGACGTCTCGATCAATCAGCAGACGCTCGTGGCGTATGAGGGCACCCGGGCAGCCTACGTGACTCTCGTGTCGACGGGAATTGATGGGTTGCTCGACCCAGCCACGACCAAGTCGACAAAGACCGGCGTGTTCCACATTGTCTCGAAGCACTTGACCGCCACCATGAATGGGGAAGATCCGGACGGAGCCTATGAGATGCGAGAAGTACCGTGGGTGCAGTACTTCTCGGAGGGCTACGCGTTGCACGGTGCCTACTGGCACGATGCTTTTGGGCAGCCGCGTTCCCACGGCTGCATCAACCTATCGCCCAAGGACGCGCGCTGGTTGTTCCACTTCACCAACCCCGGCCTGCCCCAACAATGGCATGGATCTATTCCGGTTGAGCCAAGCGCAACGGTGTTCGTGCATCCCTAGTGCCATACACCGATACTTCCGCTCCAGCCGAAGTAACGTTCGGAGAAATCGGCGGCCATGTGGATGCGCCATGCCGTTCCGTCACTGTATAGGCCAAAGACACGCCAAGTGAACAATTTTTGTTCGAATCCGAGCGTGGTGTGGATTCTGGGCGCGGCGCGCAGGTTGTCAAAGCGCGTGGGTTCACCGTAGAGGCCCGCGCGCAGCTTGAGCCAATTGGAAATGACTTCGGACTCAAGCCCGAGGTGCGGGGAAACCACGGTGCGGCGCCCGGAGCGGTCGACGACTCGTTGCAGAAACGATTCGACTCCGACCGCGTCGCCAATTGGTCCACTGACGCGCAGCGATGACGACACGAGGATGTACCAGCGGCCAAGTTTGCGCTCACGCTCCCGAAGTTCGTGATCGACTGCGGCTTTCTCCCGATCGAGTTCTTGTTCGTCGCGTGCAAGAGCGTCCGCGTTGCTTCGGTCCTGTTCGGCGTTGATTCGTGCGGATTCGCTTGGGTCCGACCGAACGGCGTCGAGCGCTGCTGCACGGTCACGCGCGCGCTCGACGCGTCGCCACTCGAGCCGGCGCCGGGCGCTGCGCAAGAGTTCGTTCGGCCCCGTCCACCGCGGGTTGAATGGGCGCGCGCCGAACTGCACGGCCACGCCCATGTCGAGATCCCACGGCAAACCCACGCGTTCGGGGAGATACATCTCGTCGGCGGTGTTGGGCGAGATCACGCGATTGCCGCTGGCATCGACCTGAATGCTGGTCGTCGACGATCTGGCGCGCGTCGTAACCGCCGAATTGAATGCAGCCCCAAGGCGAAAGGCCATGTCGTTGGGGCGCCAGAGCAAGCCCGCGGAATAGCCGAGCCCTTCGGAAGCGAAGAGGAGCGACGGCTGAGTCGCGCTTGCGTTCAAATTGACAACGTTCAGTGCCGTTGGGCGCAGGCCCACGCCAAGGATAAGTTGACCGTCCACCAACGAGCGTGCCAGCTGCACCAAAAATACGTAGAATTGTGCGTCCAATTGTTCGGTCGAGGCCTTGGTGGCGGTGGCATCGCGTTTGAGGCTGTATTGCTGTAGCGTTACCCCGGCGCCAAATCCCCAATGGTCAATTTGTAGATTGCCTTCGGCGTCGAGCAAGACGAATCGTCCGGTATTGCTGGTGGCAAGATTCGTCTTATTATTTCCTGAGTTGAAGAAATCCGAACGCTGCAACGTACCGGGTGACGTGATGCCAGCGCCGAGGTCATAATCGATGTTGTGCCGCGACCAAGGTTGCCGCACTGCCGGTGCTGCTGGGTTGTAGAAACTGCCTTCCACACCTTCGGCGATGGCGACGTAGGCCCCACCCATACCGATGACGCGAGTGCTCGCCAAAACGGGGCCCTGGAACAGATCCACCGCGTAGCGACTCGTCTGGAGCTGGGCACCGTTGGTTCCCAGCTGTGCCAGCGCCACTCGTGGCACGAGTGCCGTGGCGACGATGCCGAATGCGAAACACCAGCGACTCACGAGCCTGAGTTGGCCTTTCGCTCGCGGGCCAGGCGAATTTCGGTCGCAATGACCGAAAAGAGCACGCCGACGGCGGCGATGGCAAAGGCGACGAGCGCCGCCCCAAGAATATTGGCTGCAGCAGCGAGCAGGGTCAGAAACACGAAGGTATCGCGCTTGAAGAGTGGCGCGATGAACCCGAGCTTTCCGCTTTGGTTCGTGGTGGCTTGGGAAAGTGGGTATCTTAGCAGATCGCCCGAATGAATCGAGAGCAGGTAGCGATACTCGAGGCCACTTCCGATGACGCCCGAAACCAGCATCACTGCGCCGACGAGCAGAAACCAGGGCGACCCCGTACTGCGCGAGAGGCCGAGCGAGGCACCGACAAAGAAGGAGTAGTTGGTGATGTCGTCGCCGACGGTGTCGATCCACTCGCCGAGGTAGGAACCGCGATGGGACACGCGGCTGAGTTCTCCGTCGCAACCGTCGAGGACGCTCTGCATCTGAAACAGGAACGCCCCGACCAGCATCATCGTGTAGGTGCCAATCGAGGCCAAGTAGGCACCCAGTAAACCGACAGCGAGAATTGCTCCAGAGAGCTGATTCGGGCGCAGGCGCGTTTTGGCTAAGTGTCGAGAAATCGCGAGAGAAATATAGCGATTGAGCCAGCGTGATGTCCAACCGTCTTCGCGCTTGCGCAATGAGCAAAAGAGCTGTCGCTCAGCGTTTCGCGCCGCGGCATCGTCGATGACGAGAATCGGCGCGAACCAGTAAACCACGTCGCTCTTTTGCGGTAGGTCCGCGACGCCCAAGCGCGTCGCTGGCGCGTGTTGGTCGAGGGCCATCTCGCCGAAGGTCTGTCGATGCATCAGACAATGGGCTGGGACTTCGACACACACTTGGTCCGGCGCGGCTTCGGCGATGCGCTCGAGCGTCACTCGCGGATCGTCGAGTGCTGTCGTGAGGGCAGCGTCGAAACCGTCCACGACCAGCCACTTTGCGCTGGCACGCTGCGCGTCGAGGGCCAGGCGCAGGCCAAGCGCAAGTCCACCAACACGGCGTGCGGGGTCACCGCCGCCGACCTTGAGCTTCAAAGTCCAGGGATTGGGCATCGCTGTGCCTGAAGAGTAGCCACAGTTGGACCTGTTTCGCACGCCCAGGCTACTGGGCCAAATTGAAGGATTTTTCTCGCTGACCCTTTTACGCCCCAAGCGCTGGGCTATGGTCGCGCCGTGCAATACCGAGCCGTCTTCCGTTGCCTCGCTGGTTGCCCCGGCGAGTGGCCTGTCACTCAAGCCATCTATCGTTGCCCGAAATGCCAAGGGTTGCTGATGGTCGCTCACGACACCGAAGCGCTGCGGGATCGCAGTGCTGCGGCTTGGATGAAGCTGTTTGACGACCGCTACCACGGCCATCAGTGGCCGTATGGTTCAGGGGTTTGGGGCAAAAAAGAATGGGTCATGCCCGCGATCCCGGACGATTGCATCGTCAGTATGTACGAGGGCGGAACCAACCTCTTTTGGGCCGAGCGCTACGGCAAGGGCCTCGGAATGACTGACGTTTGGGTTAAGCATTGCGGCAACAGCCACAGTGGGTCTTTTAAGGATTTGGGCATGACCGTCTTGACCAGCGTCGTGCGCTGGGCCATGCGCGAAGGCCTCAAGGTTCGCGCAGTAGCTTGTGCGTCAACCGGTGACACCAGTGCCTCGTTGGCGGCCTTTGGTGCCGCTGCAGGATTACCCGTGGTTGTGCTTCTGCCCCGCGGCAAGATTTCGACGGCACAACTCGCGCAGCCGATTGCCCACGGTGCCATGGTGCTCGGTCTCGATACTGACTTCGACGGCTGCATGGCAATTGTGAAGGACCTTGCCGCCGAGGGCTTGATCTACCTAGCCAACTCGATGAATCCACTGCGGATCGAGGGGCAAAAGACGGTGGGGATCGAGATCGTCGAGCAATTCAACTGGCAAGTGCCTGACTGGATCATCTTGCCGAGTGGCAACCTTGGCAATGCCTCGGCACTCTACGCGGGATTCAAGATGATGCGCGATCTCGGGCTGATTTCGACTTACCCGCGGCTGGTCGTGGCCCAAGCTGAAAATGCAAACCCCATGTATCGCGCATTTATCGCCGGCAAGAAGACCGTCGATCCGATCCAAGCCCAGCCCACCCAGGCCACTGCGATTCAGATCGGCAACCCGGTTAGCGCGCCGCGCGCCATGTTGGCACTCGAGGCTATGAATGGGGTCGTCGAGCAAGCAAGTGAGGCCGAATTGTGTGAAGCCGCTGCCCGCGCCGATGCGGCCGGCATGTACACCTGTCCGCACACTGCGGTCGCGCTCGCCACGCTCGAGAAGCTCGTTGCGAACGGCACCATCGGCAAGGGGCAGCGTGTGGTCGTGATTTCGACCGCCGCAGGGCTGAAATTCACCGAATTCAAGGTGAAGTACCACGAGGGCTCAATCGAAGGCGTGCCGAGCCGTCTTGCCAATCCGCCGGTCATGTTGCCCCCGGATGTGGGACAGGTGGTTGACGCGATCAAGAAGCGTTTCGCCTAGGCTCCTCGGTTCGTCCAAGTTCAACCCAAGGGTCCGGAGTTTTCTCTGGGCCTTTTTGGGTTTGTGGCGGCGCGTGGCCGAGCCCCACCCTCATCGAACTCCGTCAACCTAATGTGTGGGATTCGGCGCAGACATGTTCGTTGACTTGGCCAAGAGACCGACGCTGCTCGATTCGCGAGGCGATCGATCGAAGCGACCCATGACGGCCTGAAGTGTGCACGGCGCTAGAAATTCCCCGTAGCCACCTGTAGCGTGAGTGACCATGGGGCTTAGTGGTCCCGGAAGGGCGGAGGAATCGACCATGGCGATAGCAGAGCTGTTTTTCGAGTACTGGTGGCAGGCCGGGCTTGTCTTGTTGGGGTTAGTGATTTTTGTCCAAAGCATTGCGATTGCCCGCGGTGATCAATTCATCACCGTGGAGCGGCGTTGGTTTGGCGCGCAAATGGCCGATGGTCGTACTGTCGCGTTGAGGAATGAAGTGGGCGTGCAGGCGCGCACTCTCAGCCCAGGGTTTCATGTCTTCGTGCCGTTCGTGTTCAAAATAACGAAGCACAGTTTCATGTCGATCGGCACGACCCAGATCGGGATCGTTCGAGCTATCACCGGTCTGCCGATGCCAGCCGGTCAGTTTTTTGCGCGCACCGTCGAGTGTAACCTGTTTCAAGACGGTGAGGCCTTCTTGAAGAATGGCGGGCAAAAGGGGCCGCAACTTGCGATCCTGCCGGCAGGCGAATACCAGATCAATCCGCACCTCTTTACGATCGAGATTCAATCCGCGACCATTATTGGTGAAAACGAGGTCGGGATTGTCGAATCCGTCGCGGGTCAGCCTTGTCCAATTGGGCGGATTTTCGCCGAACCGGTCGTGTCCGATTGCTTTCAGGACGCTGACGCATTTTTGCGTAATGGTGGCCAGAAAGGGCCGCAAATCAATGTGTTGCCACCCGGGAATTACCGCATCAACACCTCACTATTCCGGGTCGAGTGCCGCCCGGTGACGGTCATTCCCAATGGTCACATGGGTTTGGTGGTGGCGATGGACGGGACCCGGGTTCCAGATGGCAATCTGCTCGGGCGCAAGATCGACGGTCATTCGAACTTCGAGGATGGTCACGCATTCATCAAGAATGGCGGCCAAAAAGGCCACCAACTGGATATGTTGATGCCCGGCACCTACCGCATCAACACGGGGCTTTTTGTGATCAGTGCCGTCATGCCCTGGACGCATATCGGTTCAGAAACGGTGGGCATTGTCACCGTGCTCGAAGGGCGACCGATTCTCGACCCGACCAAGATTGCCGCCGACGAAATTTCGCTCGAGGTCCACAACAACTTCCAGAACGCAGCGGCGTTTCTGGCCGCTGGCGGCCAGAAGGGCCTGCAAATCCCAGTCTTGCGCGGGGGCAACTATGCCATCAATCCCTGGTTTGCTGCGATCGAGCAGGTACCAATGGTCGAGGTGCGGATTGGTGAGTGCGGTGTGGTCACGAGCTTCGTTGGCGACGAGGGCGAAGACACAACGACCGCCGATGTCAATGCCAAGATTGTACGCAACGGTAAGAAGGGGATATGGGCGGATCCATTGGGTCCAGGCAAGCACCCGATCAATACTCGGGTGTGCAAGGTCGACAAAGTGCCGACCACTCAGATCTTGCTCAATTGGGCCGACAACGAATCGAGTGCCCATGCCCTTGATTCGAACCTCAAGACCATTACGCTCCGCACTGCGGACGCCTTCAACGTAAGTATGGATGTGAGTGTGATCATACACATTGCCATGTCGGATGCTCCCAAGGTTGTCGCCAATCTCGGCTCCGTCGACAATATGATATCGCAGGTGCTAGAACCCGCGATATCTTCGCATTTCCGTAATGCGGCTCAGTCAGTGAAGGCGCTCGAGCTCTACACCAAGCGCGCTGAACTGCAGTCGCGAGCCAAGGAGCATATCCAGGGCGTCTTGCGCATTCACCACATCGAGTCAAAAGACACGATGATTGCGGATGTCGTCTTGCCAGTCGAGTTGACACGGACGGTGACCGATCGCCAGATCGCAGAGCAAGAGAAGATGACGTTTGCCACCCAGAAACAAGCTCAGGAAGAGCGTAAACTATTCGAGAACGCCAAAGCTCAAGCCAATATGCAACCGCTGGTGGTCGAGTCCGAACGCGGCGTCGAGATCTCGAAGAACATGGCAAACGCCGAGATTGAGAAGTCAACTGGCGATGCTCGCGCTATCGAGATCCGCGCGGAAGGTGCAGCCAAAGCCACGCGGCTCAAGGCCGGCGCCGACGCCGAAGCAACGAAGGTCAATGCCGTGGCGGATGCCGAAGCGATTGAGAAGAAGGGCTTGGCACAGGCCCTCGTTATTCTAGAGCAAGGCAAGTCGAACGCCGAATCCTACAAACTGCAGGTGGCGGCCATGGGTACCGACGTGTTCGGTCAGATCCAGGTTGTCGAGAAAATCGCCAGTAACAAGCTAAAGCTGATCCCTGACGTTTACGTTGGGGGAAGTGGAGCCGGTTCCGGCGCCGAGCAAAGTGGTCTGATGTCGTTGGCGCTATTGCAGTACCTGACTGGCAACAAGGTGATTATTCCGGCGCCGGTGATCGCGGAATCGAAGTAGTCGTTCGTTCCCGCGTCGCAAAGAACAAAAAGCCACACGCCCCAGCGGCACAAACCACTGGGGCGTGTTGACGAGCAGTGGGCTTTCGGTGCGCTCAGAACTCCATCAAAGCCGAAGCACCACCGGACTTGGTGGATGCCCAGGGCGACAGGGTGATGCGCTTGGGCTTGAGCATCGAGGTTGCTGCCGGGGCTGCGGGCTGCTCCTCTGGCGTCGTGAGCAGCACGATGCCCGTGACACCGAGCGTGATGGCAACGCCGAAAGCCATGTCGGCGATGAGCGCATTGTTCTCCACGTCGTCAGCTTTGGATGAAGTGGGTTTCTTGTCGTAGTCGCTCTTGGCTGAAAGGGCTCGAACTCCGAAGTACGTTCCCGCTCCCGCAGCTACGGCTGCAATTCCGAGAGTCACGTATGCCGGCACCAAGCTGCGAGGTGGCGGTGGCGGTGGCGGTGGCGGTGGCGGTGGCGGTGGCGGTGCTGCAACTGGTTCTGCGGGTGGCGGTGGGGGCACAACAGCCAGCTCGAGCAGACGCGTCGCACGCTTGGCTGCTTCGACGCCAATCGTCACTTCTTGAGCAACAAAGCCGTCTGCAGTAACGAGGATTTTGTGATCGCCGGGCACGAGCTTGAGCGTCCACGGAGACTTTTCTGTCTGGGCTTGACCGTCAACGCTCAATTTGGCGTCGGCAGGAACCGCCGTCAGCACGAGTTCACCCGGAACAGTTGCACGCAATGCGTCAAAGCGTGCTTTTGACTCTGCGACTTTGTCGTCGCCGGCCTTCGTCAATTCTGGGTTGGCAAGGAACGTGGCGTAGGCAGCGAGCGCTTCGGCCTGCTTGTCCAACTTGTCAAGTGTTGCAGCGATCCAGTATTCGGCATTGGCAGATGGGACCAGGGATTGTGCCTCCTGGAACTTCAACAATGCATGGTCATATTTGGCCGCCTTGAATGCCGACGTGGCATCGCCATAGGCTTTCTTGGCGCCGGCGAGTGCTTTCTTGTCGATGGCCGCGGTGGCGGTGGTCTTAGGTTCTGTGGGTTTCGCCTCAGCGGGCTTGGCTGAAGCTTTGGGCGCAACGGCCGCAGGCTTGGCTGCCGTGGTAGTTAGCGCTGCCGCGGCGGGCGCCGCGACGGCTGCGGGAGCCGCAGCTTCCACCGGTTTCGCCTCAGCGGACTTCGGCGCGGCCGGCTTTGCAGCTACCGGTGCCGCTACGGCTTTGGCAGATGGCGTCGGCGCGGTTTGCGCTGCGGCAGGGGAAACCAGGGCTGCACCGACGAGCAGGCCAGTGGCCAAGGCGGTCATACTGCGCTTGAAATTCTTTGGGTCGAGGGGTCGCATCCAGTCCTCCGCCGCCGGGACACATCGGGCGGCAGCCCAAGGCTAGTCCGGAGGAGGGCCAATCGACAAGCCCTCGTTTGCTAATCCCTTGCAAGAAGCTGCCGACCAGGGCTTTCCTACGCACTAGGACTCTTGACCCAAGAACCCAACCAGAGCCGCGGGACCGACTCCCGTCCGGCGGGGGCATGCCCGGAGGGGGCCACCTCGCCGGCTCCCGTGCCCGCCGAGCCGGCCACCCCCAAGGCGTTAGGCGTGCTCGCCGCGCCTTGGCAGCTTCCGGATTCGACTGGGCTTCCACGCCGAGTCGGGGCACGAGCAACGCGCGCTGCGCTTGAGGCCAAAGCGCAACGCCTCGAAACACAAGGGGACGTCGCTGCCGCGGCGTCGGCCTATCGCGAACTGGCGCAGCATTGCTGGACGAAAGGAACCGACCAGGGTGCGGCGTTGAGGGCAGCTAGCCGCGCAGTCGAGCTGGTTGCAAACGACCCAATTCGCAACGAGCTTGCAGACAGGCTGGAACGTATTGGGGCACAGCTTGCGTGTGCGGCGTTGCTTGAGGCAAACCTTACCGCTGTTGCCGACGACACGACTTTGGCGACGCGCCGCAGATTGGCAAGCCTCTGTTTTCGCGCCGGCGATGCAGAAACAGCCTGTGTCCACTGCGCGGACGTCGCACGAATGGACCCGGAAGCGACGGAAGCGCTGATGGCGATTGGTACCATGGCGGGTTGGGCACCCGAGCAAGTCAGCCGCGAGCGTGGTGTCGTTGCTTGGCACGAGGCGGCACGTCGATTGAAGGAGCGAGGGCACTTGCTCGAGGCCTTCGAATCGATTCATCGCGCTTTCGAGCTCGATCCAGCGTCGTCGCTGGCAGCGGAAAAATTGGCGCTCGAACTGCAATCGCTTGGACGGCGAGATGCTGCCGACGAAATTTGGCGTCAGAGCGCGGTCGCGTCGGGAGATCCGGCGCGCCACGACGTGCGGGTTCTTTCGGCGTTGGATGCCGGTGATATCATTGGTGCGTTGGGTGCGCTGCTAGATGGTCGTGCGGATTGCGCTTTCGAGCTGACGCAATTGCTCGCTGGGGCCGCGCATCTCGTGTCGCCAGAGCCCGGAATTTCGCGCGGATTCGACGCGATTTTGGCCGAGTTGGGGTGTGCGGATTGGTTGGCAGTCCGGTTGGAGTCTGGGCCGTTGCTTGAACGCTGGACGGGCGAGGGGAGTTGCCATGTGGCGCTCGCGCGACTGGAGGCGAATTACTTCGTTCAGCTTGAAAATGCGCACGAGGCCCTCGTTCGCGCCATGGTCGCGCAGCCCGCGCAGGCGGAGCCACGAGCACGCCTCTCGAGTTGGCCGACCACCGAAGAATCACCGAGCGCCTTACTGCGCGCGCTTGTTCAATCGGCTCGCGCGGCTCAAAGCGGGATGATTGCCCGTCAATTGGCGGGTGAATTTGTCGACCTCTATCGAGACGAACCAAACGCCGCAAGTTTGCGCTTGTGGGCGTTCGATCGACTGCAACAAACGGGACACCTTACCGAATCGCTACGCGACGAAGTGCCGAGCCTCACCGAACTGGCGGCGAAACAGTTCAATGAAATTGGGCGATTGGAGAGCGGTTGGTCGACGTTGAAGCGCGAGGAACGCCTCGTGACGCTCAAGCGGCTGGAGCGTCAGCTCGCAGTGGATCCGAACCGTGCGATCGACCACCTCGCAATTGTGGTCGGTCTTGTCGAGCTGGACCCGAGTGACGCTGCAGCGCAGTCTCTCTACATCGAGCTTCTGGACGTTGCCGCACGGCTCGTCATCTCGCCAACTAGAGACGAGCAGCTGGCGACGGCCTTGGCGCTGGCCCCGCAGCTGCTTGGCGAACGCGGCTGCATCGCACAGGCCAAATTCCACCTGCGGCATGGACAGATCGAAGCTGCCCTAGCCTCGCTTCTGCCCCTGCTCGAACAACCGTCACCATCGGTGCGCGGGCTGTTGTGGCTATTTACACTTGCGCGTCGGTTCCGCGATGCGCTGGCCTCGGCGCGGGCGCTTGAACGAGTGGCGTCGGCGTTTCGTCCGGCCATTCGCGGCATACTCGAGGCGCTCGCAGCAGAATTGTATCTGGACGCCAAAGCGCCCGAGGAGGCGATGCGCCTCGTTGCCGGTACAGTTCGGACCAACCAGAATATGTCGCGGCTGGTGACATTGGAAGTGCGCCTCGCCGAGTACGCTGAACCGCGATCTGGTAGCGAAAGCATCGAGCGAGCGCTGAGTCGCGTACTGCCGAATGCGGCACTGTGCCGCGTGCTCACCGATGCGCATCGACACGTTGGTGAGATCGACGTGGCACTGGCCTGGACGCAGCGCGCACTCTCATTGCGACCGGGCGATGTGGATCTTCGCAATGACCAGTTTCATTTGGTTCTCGAGCTCGGGGATCCGTCGCGGGTAGTCGACATATTGAATGACTTGATGCGCCAAGCCTTGCCGATTGCGGCCTGGGTTGCTTTTGCGGCGTCGGCACTAGCCTGGTTGACTTCGATCGACCCCACGCGAGCGCTCGAGGTCGGCAAGCGACTGCTCGACTACATCGGGGCGACCGATCGAAGTCTGCGTGCAGCGTTGCTTGATACGGCGCAGGTCAATAGCGACGAGCGCTTTGCGGTCGAGGTGCTTGAGCGCGCTGCCGCCGTAACCAGGGACGGGTTTGCCGTGCATTTGGCATTGGCAGAGCGGCACTGGAAGCGCAACGATTTTGAGGCGGGGCTATTCGCCGCGTTGCGTGCTGCGCGAGCTGGCGCGGAGCCGAGTTACTGGAGGGGCTACGTTTGCGGTAGTACAGAGGGCGAGTCGCCGGACGCGGAACTTGCGCGTCTGGAACTTACGCGACTTTTGTTGCAGCGAGACGGGCGAACGCACGAACTCGAGCAAGTGTTGCGGCAGCTAGCCGTGATGCGTTTTGACCTCGCGCAAGACACCGAGGGGGCAGTGGAGATTTGGCGCGGACTTGCCGCGACGGCGGCCGATGGTTGGGGGCGCACTTGCCGAGAAATGGGTGATGTGTTGGGCGAACGCGCCGCGGCCCTTCGAACCCTCGAGTGGTCAAAGTCCCTGGAGAGTGCCGACGATAGCGCAAAAATTCTTGGATTTTCAGCTCAAATCAGCTTCGCGGCGGGCGACATTGCCTTCGCTGAGCAGCTTTTGGAGCAAGCCCTGTCCACATCCGCGATGAGTACGGCGCTGCTACCATTTGCCGAGCTCGTGACTCGTCGCGGCGGCGGGCCTGAACGGCTGGAGACCTTGTACGGAATCGTGGAGCGTGGCGTATTGGGCGTGTTTGGTGAGCGCAGCCTAAATTGTCGAGCTGCGCGTGCGTTCGAGCAGTGTCAAGCTTTTCAACTGGCGATGCACCACGCGGTCGCAGCCTTCGAAGCATATCCAGACGACGAAGCCGCCTGGGTAGACCTGGTGCGGATCAGTCGTTTGGCGGGGCAGCCCCAGGCAATCGCGCTTGCTGCGATGCGCGTGGCTGAGGCGACGCGCAATCGGGGTTACGCCCACCGATGGCTTGAACGCGCCTACGAAAGACTCAACGAAAGCCCGGACGAACTGCGCCTGAGGTTTGACCTTGCAATACGAATGCTCGTGGGCTCACCCCAGGTGCGAGCTGTTCGCCGCGTGGCAGACTGCGTCCGTCAAATGCGTTTGCTCGGCGTCGAGGAGGTCGAGTTCATGCGCATGCGATTTGAACGCGCGATCGAATCTCTGGTCGACGACCTTGAAGGTCCGGATGGGGCGCGCCTGGGGATCGCCATGTCACGCGTGGCAGCTGGTGATCTTGAGCGATTCGACATCTCGGCTCGTGCGCTACTCGCAGCGCTGAAAGCCGACGGAGATCTCGAGGAGTTTGACGAATTGGTTCCGGGGCTGGTGCCGCACGTGTCTGGCGCGAGGGATGTGTTTGGTCCGATGATGTTGCGGGCGCTTGAATGGCTGGAAGGCCCGTACGTCCACGCCGGTGGTGAAGCAATAGGCCTCTTGGCGCACCTGGCACTTGCTCTGTCCGAGTGCGCCACCGTATTGCGCATTGACCAATATTGCAAACGCGCGGGGCGAGCGGGCTGGCTGAAGCAATGGTCGACGGACCTGCTCGAGAGTGACCAGTTCGAGCTCGGCGACGGGCGACCTGCGGCAATTGTGCTCGGTGCAATCTGGACCGAGCTCGGTGACGTCGAGTTTGCTTTGACGATTCTGGACCATGCCGCCCAGAGGTTTGGTCGTATAAGTGGCGATCGCGCGGCCGGGCACGCGTTGGATTCCACTTGGCAGGTCTTTCGCGAGCGGTACGAGCAATCGCTAGCAAGCTTGAGCATGCCCGAGCAGATAGCGCTGGCGCGTCAGCACCTGATCGGCCTTGAATCGGCAGTGCCAGCGGCAATTTCTTCAGGGTTGCGAGTTACGCTCGAACGTCGAAGTGGCGATCGGCATGCACTTGGTTCTGCGTTAGCCGAACAGGCATTCGTTGGGATTGGGACGCCACAGAGCCGTTGCGAGTTGCTGATCGAAGCGGGTGCGATTGCGCGGGACCTTGGCGATCTAGATGGCGCAATGGTGTACTATCGCGCCGCCGCGTCGACGCAACGCACATCAACGGCTGCACGCTTGGGGCTTTCTACCCTGATAGTCCAGACTGGCAGGCTTGGCTCCAAAGACCAAGCGCAGCTGCTGCTCGAGCTGACCACGGGGCTCGACGCGTCGGTGGGCGAGGAGCTCCGCGATGTGGCGGTATTTCTCCAAGCACAGGCACTGCACGCGCTCGGGCGGCAACAAGACGCCTATCGGTTGCTCGAACAAGCCGAGGTGCTGGTGGGGCCACGGGCGCTGATAGTTTTGGGGCTCGCGGAGCATGCGGTGGCGCAGAACCAGCCAGCGATGGCGCTTGGGTACTATGCCGCGGCGCTTGGTGGCAATTTGAGGCAATTGCGCAACCGGGCCGAAGTGGCATTGAGCGCCGCCCGTGCTGCCGCCGCTGTTGGTGATGTCACCATGGCCCTTCAGTGGTTGGAGCCGAGCATTTTGGACCCGGCGACGCGACCAGCGGCATTGGTGTTGCAGGCCGAACTTCTGGGCGCAGCTGATGTGATTGATGTCGAGGTGACAAGCCAGCGTGAATCCGCCGCCGTTCTCGCCAGTGGTCGACTTGACGCCACACACGATGCGGCTACGCACGCTCACGGCCATGGAGCTGTCGTTGAGGTCGAGCGGGAACAGCGTAGTTCGGTTGAGGGGCAGAGCTCCTCAAGCTCACGGCTAGCGACGGAACCGAGTGCGTTGGTGCTTGCGGTTTCGGCACCGATCGAGCCCCCAGACCGTCAGTTTGAGGCAGCGCAACCGACACCACCACCGCAAGCTTCGACTTCGCCATTAGTGGCATCGATTGAGCCGAGTGCCCACGAGATGGCCGTCGCCACTGCCGAGCAACTCGCCGAGCAGCCTGACCAACTGCGGGCCTGGCTTTCGGATGGCAAGCGATGGCTTCGAGAGTGGCCGCTGTCGGTTCGGCTAGTCGAGCTCGTGCAGCGCGCGGCTCATCTGGAAGGACATTTCAGTCACGAGGCAGCGCTCGAACAGGTGGGCGGCGTACTGCGCGGTGATCCGGTGATCGCGAGGCCTTCTGAGCTCGCTGAACAACCCGTTGATAGTGATGCTGTGCGTTCATTGTTGTTGCGCGACCTTGCCACTCCGGAATCGGAAGCCTTGGCGTTGGTATGGGACGGTGCGGAACATGAGTTCACGCGTGAGGCCAGTGACTACGACGTGACCGGAGTTATGCGCGTCGTTGGCAGTGCTTCAGCGCTTGCTCGTATCTACTCGGAAGTGACGCGTCATTTTGGGATCCCAAAGACGCCCTTGTTCTTCAAGCGTTCGACCCAGGCATTGAGCAGTCGAGTGCTTCTGCTAGGACCAACCGCTGCGATGGTGGAAGGCGACCTAGGTGCGGACGAAGTGTGGATGGCACACCAATTGGGTAGTGTACTGTGGGCCACCATTGCAGAACATTCGCTACTTTTCGGAATGGGCAAGGATCGCATCCAGGCGGTCCTACACGCGATCGTCCTCGCTTTCGGGACAACCGGCGGTCAACCTAATCCAACCTTGGGCGAGTCACTTCGGCTCGCCCAAGTCCTTTGGCAAACGGTACGAGGTCGATCTCAACGTCGACTCAAAGAGATCTGCGTACTCGAATTGGATCAGAATCGCGCGTGGGGTGCTGCAACCCAGTCGCTTAGGCGGGCAGGCCTGTACGTTTGCGGCGATCTGCGCGTCGCGCTGCGGGATGGGGCAACCGAGCTTCGTCTCGAGCGGGCTTTGGCGGAGCGCCAACAGTGGCTGAGGCTATGCCAAATGGCTCCGGATCTGCTTGATCTGTTTAGGTTTGCCGCCAGCGCCGAGTATGCGGAGGTACGGTGGCAGTCGGGCCGGCCAGCACAGATGGGTGGCCAGGGGCGGTCGCAGTGACTTCCAATGGTGGAGGTGTGACAGCATTGTCACACGTCGCAGTCAGGCGCAGACGCGTTCGCGCGATGGAAGTCGTGTTGGCACGGTGTTGGCTCATGGCGGTGATACCGACCATGACACTCACTGGCTGCGTCCTTCCGGAGCCTCCGGACTTCGAGCGAAGGTCAACCCCGCCATTCCTCTGGGCGCCCAGCCCTGCGACTACGAAAGTCCTGATTTACCAGGGCAATGAGATCCGGCAGTTCAACGCGCTCGTCCGGTCGGAAGATCCCCCAGGCGATGATTTGTGGGGTTTTCTCTTTCTGAACTATCGCATTGCGGGGCTCGAGGAACGTCAACCGGGTACGGCTCTTGTGGAGGCTGCTACGCTTTCTGACTCCCCGCGACTGATCGACATAGGATGGCGCGTGCCAGTGCGGACGCCCGGAGCTTGCGAACAATTATCGCTAGTGGTCTCGCATCGCTCCAATTTTGCCGGCGATCTTCCGGTGCGAGACGACGACGTGGCCATTCTGACCTGGTGGGTCGACATTAACGCGACCGACGAAACACTGGGACAGTGCCCGCATGGTGCTGGTGGAGCAAAATGAGCGGCCGCGCAGTCATCGTTGTGGGTCTGTTTGCGTTATTCACGACTGCCTGTGGAGCCGCAGCGAGCGACACGGAAACGTCCGGCACATCGGGGAATGCCTGCACAGTCGACACCGATTGTGGTGATGGTCGATGTCTGTCGGGATTTTGCGCTGCCAAGAACAACACGATTGGCTTCGTCATGGTCGAGATTTCTCCCCCAGTCGGAGTCGGCAGCGGCGAGTACGGCAACACTCGCTACTTACTGGCGCGCAAAATCGATACCGAGCGCAGGTTGGACTTCGAGCTCGACGTGGTAGCGGATTTGTCAATCGCCGTATCCGCACCTGAAGGTGGCTGCACCGCAACTTCACTGGATGGCGAGGGACTTGTGCCGATTTCGCTGAAGGCAGCTACCGACAGCGGCATTCACGGGCTCGCCGATTCGACCATTGATGCGAGCTCTGCATTGGCGATTGGAGGTGGTGCGATAGGTAACGCCGTTTCACTAGCGCTGGCGCCTGGTCAGGTGGATCTTTACATCGTTCCCCTCGCGGAGGGCAGCACGGCGGATGGTGCGGCCGAATCCGACGGTCGATGCGACTTGGCACCGTTGCTCGCACGGGGGCAGACCATTTCCCCTGGCGTCGTGTCGATGAAGCAGCCGCTCCCGCTGGCGGAGCACATGAACATTGATGTGACCGTGCCCGTTGGGGCGGACGGGCAAAGTCCGCTTGATGGTTGGTTTCTTGAAATGGTGGAGCCTTTGGGTGGCAGGAGACTTTCGGCGCGCGTATCGCTGAACCAGACGAGCCTGGGCGAAGATGGAAAATTCCATCACAAGATCCGTCTCGCCTATCACTCGATCATCGGCCTTGACGCAGACAAGCTCAAAGGGAAGGAACTAATTCGACTGACGCCGCCAGCGGGTACTTTGGCGCCGACCTATTACGTTGCTCGCTCGGCGATGGACCTTTTCGGCGCCAGCAATGTCGTGCTTTCCCAGATAACGTCGCTGCCCTCCACAGTGGTCGTCAGCGGGCTCGTTGAGTCCGCGGTGGACGGCACTCCGCTGCGCGCAGACATCGTGGCCACGCTCGATCCAGGCGAGGTGACGTCGACTGGAGCGCTGGCAAGTTTCCAACTCACCACGACCTCGGATTCGAAGGGGAAGTTCGAGCTTCAGTTGCCGGCAGGCAAATACAAGGTTCTTGCGACTCCGTCAGCGTCGGTGCCCTACGCCTCGCGTGCGATGGAATGGACAGTTGCTGCAAACCCCGCACTTCAGGCGGGCAAGCTCATTCAGGTCGGCCCGCTTTCTCAGTTGACGGGAATTGCGTACAGCGCGTTGCACCGCCAATCGCTTGCTGGGGTGACCCTTTCGGCGAGTCCGTCCACAGCCGGCAAAAGACCAACATTTTTGGACGAATTACTCGGTCATGGTGAGGCCGTCGGCGTTCGCAGTCAGATGGTCGTGGCAGACGAGCGTGGCGCTTTCCAAATCCCGGTCGATGAAGGTCGCTATGACATTGCGGTGAGACCAGCAGAGGGCACTGGGTATCCTTGGGGTGTCTACCCAAGTGTGGATATCGGTTCAGAAACCACTAAACTTTTGAGCATCGAGCTACGCAATCCAGTGGCTTATGTTGGACGAGTCACGACGCGCGGCCGGAACGCCGGAGCGTCAACTGGTGGTCTACCCGGCGCGCTGCTCCGATTCTACGCACTTTTCGATGACAATGGCCAGCTGGCCGCAAGTCCCGTTTCTGCCGTGTCGGGAGTGGAAATTGGTCATGTTCGGACAGACGAATCAGGAACCTACAAGCTGCTCTTGCCCGAGGGGCTCGACTAGATTCGTACCGCTGCACCGGAGGAGCCCTGGACTTTGAACGGGTCGTCGCCAAATACTGGAATTTCCGAGACCGATCCATAATGCTTGGCGGGACCTTTCCCGCCAAGTGATTGGAAGCATTGAATTGACCCGACCCGTCGACTCACAGCCTCAAGGACAAGATGAACCCGGCGACGTGCGAGACATCGCTGCGTCAGTCAAGGACTTGGAGCTTGCTGGAGCGTTACATGACGTGTCGAATGCGTTGACTGTCGTGGTGGGTTGGCTCGAAGTGGCGCTTGGAAAGTCGCCGCCCAACGAGGTGGTCGAGGCCATCGACGTTGCCCTGTCACATGCGCGGTTTGGGCACCGTGTTGCGCGGCGCGCGATCGGAGCAACGAACGAGCTCGACGCGGCGTGTTCCAATTTGAAGGACATCATCACCACGTCCTTGCGCGCCGTCGAACCGTTTGCAGAGCGTCGAGGGATCCGCGTCGAGGTGGAAGGCACACACAGTGGCGACGTGCTCCTCGAGGCACCGGATGCAGCCACCCAGATCTTGGTCAATTTGCTATTGAACTCGTTGGCGTTTACGCCGGCGCAGGGGCGAGTGGTCGTGTCGATCAAAACGACGCGACACAGTGTTCTCATCTCAATAACCGATGAGGGACCAGGTATCGATCCATCTCGTGCCAAGACGTTGCTCGAGTCGCCTGATTCTACGCGGCAAGGCGGCACCGGCATCGGTTTGACCCATTCCGCAGCGTTAGCGCGTGACTGTGGTGGGCACTTGCGTTTGGTTCGACATGCGCCCAATGCGGTGTTCGAATTGCGCTGGCAACGGGCCAATGTTGCTTTGGATGGCCTGAATGATTTGGTGCCCCCCGACGAAAGTTCAAGGCCGTATTCATCGCGTCCGGTCAATGCGCTGGAACTGGCAGGGTTGAATGTCCTGCTGCTCGAAGATGACGAGGCCATATGTTCACTCGTCGAATTGGCATTCTTCTCCCGAGGTTCGGTCGTGCGAAGTGCTGCGACCATCGAACAGGCTGCCTCACTCACCAAGGCACAACAATTCGACGTCGCGCTGGTCGACCTGAGTCCCATCGCCAACGACGTGGTGGGCGGCCTCGCCAAGCTGACGCACCGCGGCGCGCTCCCCGTGGTACTCATCACTGGCAGTGCCATAGGCCTTCCGCCCAACACGGAGCGGCAGTTCGCTGCATGGGTTCGCAAGCCTTTTGAGGCAAACGAGCTCATTGGTGCCGTCCGGCGCGTGACCGGGCGCAGCTGACCACTAGGCCGAAGCCGTGCAGACGCCGAAGAAACCCTTGCGCCAGCCCGCGGTCATGCGCTAATACGCGTCGCCCTCGCCGGTGGGGGTGGCCCAATCGGGTTGCTGCTGCACCGGAGAGAATCTGTGCCCCGATGCGAAGGTGGCGGAATTGGCAGACGCGCTAGCTTGAGGTGCTAGTGGGGTAACTCTCGTGGAGGTTCAAGTCCTCTCCTTCGCACAACGCAACCCGGGCGGCCTAGCCCGGGCATAACCCGAGTGAGCGTAATTCGATGAGTGGTCATTCCAAGTGGGCTACGATCAAGCGCAAGAAGGGCGCCACCGACGCAGCCCGGGGGAAGATCTTCACCAAGCTGACCCGGGAGCTTGTCACTGCCGCGCGTATTGGCGGTGGTGACCCGTCGGCTAACTCGCGCCTGCGAAAAGCCGTTGCCGACGCCAAAGCCCAACAGATGCCGAATGATAGCATCAAGCGGGCGATTCAACGCGGTAGCGGCGGGCAAGACGGGGCGGCTTATGAGGACGTGGTTTACGAGGGCACAGGGCCCGGCGGAACGCTCTTCATCGTCGAGAGCATGACGGACAATCGCAATCGCACTGCGGCCGAAATCCGCAAGCTCTTCGAGAAGCACAATGGTGCTTTGGGTGGGCCCGGCGCGGCCCAATGGGCATTCGATCGATTGGGCGTCATCACACTCGACAAGGCTAGCGTTACCGAGGACGCCCTGATGGAAGTCGCGCTGGGTGCTGGCGCCGAAGACTATCGCGACGAGGGTGACGTCTGGGGAGTCTATACGCCAGCGACTGACTTGGACACAGTCTCCAATGCGTTCGAGGCCGCCAAGCTGACGATGCAGCAGAGCAAGATTGCGTTCATTCCAAAGAACAAGAAGACCGTCACTGGCCGCGATGCCGAGGTGTGTTTGAACATGGCCGAGGCGCTCGACGATCACGACGACGTGCAGAACGTATTCAGTGATTTCGACGTGACCGACGAAGAGCTCGCGCGACTCGAAGCCGAGTGAAGTCTTTCAGTTGCGTGCTGCTGCGTGAATTCGCGCGCGTGCCTTGGGTCGAGGCGAGGCCAGTCGACCTTCAGAGCCCCGGTCGAAATTGCATGACCAAAAAGTAGGCGCACGCTGCGTGTGAGATCATCGCTGGCGTTGCGCGCCCACACAACATGGTGGCGTAGCCCCAGACGAGTCCACCGCTGATCGCCAGGAGCGGAAAAAGCACGTTGGTTCCAACGCTGGGATCACCGAGCGGCAACATCGTCGGCACGGTGGTGATGGCGTAGAGTCCAGTAGTCAAGAGCAAGCCTCGGACGTCGCCGAAGCGAGCGGTCAGTTGCTGCTGCAGCCAGCCGCGCCAAACGACTTCTTCGAGCATTGGTCCGATGATGAGCACCAGAGGCAACCACCAAGTCGACTGCAACACGAGCGGATCCCCGAGCTGCAGGTACATGCGTGCCAGCCAAGCATTGCGCGGTGACCCGTGTGGCATGATGAGGTAGCGGCCGGCCCATGCTGCAATGATGAGAACAGTTGCTGTCAACACTCCGAGGAAGATGTCACCACGACGGGGAACCAGGCGTGTCTTCAACTGACCCGCGCGTGCGAGCGCGATGCAAGCAAGGAGAGCGAGCGGCAGTTGAGGTAGCAACAGATACAGCCACAGGCGGGCCTGCCCGGCCACTTCCGGGCGCACCGCCAGAGAGGCACTGATTGCACCGAGTGCCACCACGAAAAGGGGCAGGAGCATTACGAACGCTCCGCGAAGGATCGCGCGAGCCAGCCGAGAATGGCATCTGCAACGACCAACTTGGGCGCCGTTGACACGAGCTGTTGTTCGGTTTCGGTGACGAGCCAAACTCGATTGGAGTCTGCCCCTAAGGCCTCGGCAGCGTGATTGGCCACCACAACGTCGATGCACTTCTTGTGCAGTTTCTCTCGACCGAGCGCGATGATTGCTTCGTCGTTGGCCGTCTCTACGGCGAAACCAATGAGGATTGGCCAGGGCTTGGTTCGGCGTCGCCCTATCGTAGCCAATAGATCTGGATTCTTGATCAAGGACAAGTTCGTGCTGTCCGCGTCGCGTTTGAGCTTGGCGTCTGCTACCGAAGCCACTCGGTAGTCGGCGACCGCTGCGGCCATAATCAATGCGTCTGCTCCGTTGAGGTCATCGCCCAGCGCGCCATCGAGCGCAAGTTGCAGCTCGAGGGCAGCGCGCACATCAATTCGTTTGACACCGTAGGGTGTTGGCAAGGCCACGGGTCCAGCGATGAGGGTAACGCGGGCGCCGCGATCGGCGGCGCGCTCAGCGATTGCAAATCCCATCTTCCCCGACGAGCGGTTGGTGATGAAGCGCACCGGATCAATGTCCTCCACCGTGGGCCCGGCCGTGACCACGATGTGCCGACCCTCGAGATCGCGTTCGGCAAGCAGCCCGCGGATTGTCGCGACAATGCGCTCGGGCTCACTCATTCTGCCTTCGCCTTGATCGCCGGAGGCCACCTCGCCGCACTCGGGGCCAACGAACAGCACCCCGTCTGCCTTGAGCTGAGTCACATTGCGTTTGGTTGCTGGGTGTGCCCACATCGACGGGTGCATGGCCGGCGCGATCAGTAGCCGTGACTCTGCGCAAAGGGCTGTGGCAGTCAATAGATCGTCTGCGCGGCCCTGAACCAGCCGCGCAAGCATGTCGGCGGTTGCTGGGGCAATGACGATGAGATCCGCTTTGGCTGCGAGTGATACGTGCGATTCCCCGCCGTCAGTGGGCTCGAACATGCTTGTGGCTGGCGGTCGACCCGTGATGCCGGCAAACGTAGCTGGCCCGACGAATTGCTTGGCGCGCTCAGTCATGACGACCTGAACCACCGCGCCCGCCTTGATCAACAATCGTGCAATATGAACTGCCTTATACGCGGCAATGCTGCCGGTGACACCGAGAACGACGAGCTTTTCGGCCAGTGGTTGGCCGTTGCTCGAGCGGGAATCGTCGGCGTTTGGTGAGGCGATGGACGGATGGTAGGACACAGCGACCGCAGCCTAACTCGTTCGGCACGCTCGCGCGACCCCGCGCGTCAAGTCGAGGACTTCTGGGGGGCATAGCAACGCTTTTCCAGCGCAGGCACTGGCTTTCGCCTAGCCGAAGCCGAGCAGACGCCCCACCTGATACAAGAGGAAGCTCATTAGCCAGGCCAGCACGACGGTGTACCCAAATAGAAATGCCGGCCACTTCAAGCTACGGGTCTCACGCCGCACCACCGCCAAGGTTGAGCTGCACTGGCAGGCGATGGCAAAAAACGTAAGCAATGACAGCCCCACCAACGGCGAGTAGCGTTGCTTTCCGTTTGCCTTGCGTTCGGCTTTCATTCGCTCGCGCAGCGGCGCAGCAACGTCGTTCTCGTCGTCCATACCGTAAACGATGGCCATGGTTGACACGAAGACTTCGCGCGCAGCAAAGGAGGCGAGCAGGCCAACGCCAATGCGCCAGTCGAATCCGAGCGGTTCGATCACGGGTTCGAGGGCTTTGCCGAGGCGTGCGCCGTAGCTGTTGTCGATATCGCTTTGTGGTCGGTGCGTCGCGGTTGAAGTTTGTGGCACAGGTGACAGTTGGAGAGCTTCCACGACAGCGGTGGAACGCGCTACGTCGGCTGGTTCATGCCGCGGAAACGCGAGCAAGGCCCAAAGTGCGATGGTGGCCACAAGGATAATCGTACCCGCCCCACGCAAAAAATCACCCGCGCGTTCGCCCACCATCTTGAAGGTGGCCCCCACACTCGGTAGTCGGTAAGGCGGCAGCTCGAGAATGAGCGGCACTTGGCGCCCTTTGACCACGGTTTTTCCAAGAACGAAGGTGGCCGTCAAGGTCAACAACATGGCCAAGACGTAGGCACTGACCATCAAAGTGCCCTGGATTGGCAACCATCCCCAAAGCATTTGAGCGGGAAAGAGCGCGCTGATAATCAGAGTATACACCGGAAGTCGAGCGGAACAGGTGGTGAGCGGGATGACCAGCATGGTGAGCAATCGGTCCCGCTGGCGTTCGAGAGTTCGCGTGGCCAAGATGGCCGGCACGGCGCAGGCAAAGCCCGACAAGATGGGCACGAAAGCGCGACCATGCAGGCCGAGAAGGCGCATCACACGATCAATGAGGAAAGCGACGCGCGACATGTAGCCCGAATCTTCGAGCAGGCCTATGAACGCGAACAGTAAGATGATTTGTGGGAGAAACACCACTACATTGCCCACACCCCCGACGATCCCTTGGACGAGCAGATCGCGTGGCCAACCCGGCGGAAGCCCGGCTACCAACAGGGCTTGACTCTGCGCTACCGCGGACTCGACGAGCCCGGTCAATGGCTCGGTCCAGCGAAATAGCGCGTGAAATAGCAACAACATGACGCTGGCAAAGATTACGAACCCGCCAATCGGGTGCAAAAGTACGCGATCGATGCGTTGAGAGATCGGGCGTTTCGGTGCGTCTCCGTGTCGGGAGGTGACTGAGGGCAATAGATCATCAATGAATGCGTAGCGCGGGCCTGCGATTTCGAGATCGAGGTCACGCGCTGGAAGCTGCGTGCGCGCGGCGCGGCAGGCCTCGCGCAGCTCAGTCGAAATGTCCGGGAGTTCGTCGTCGCCGACACACGCCAGTGCCCACAGTGCGAGCGCCTGCCGCGGCGCGATGCCGGCCCGCCAAGCCTCGGGCAGTGCTTGGCTCACCCTGGCTGCATCGGCCAACAGAGCCGCCGGGTATTGGATGGGTGGGCGCTTTCGCGGTGGAGGGCCCGACAACGCGCAGGCAATCGCTCGACGTAGTTGCTCGAGCCCCTGGCCTTGGCGCGCGCTGGTCGCGACACAGGGCACGCCGAGTGCTTCGGCGAGTTTCTGCGGATCGGGCGGATCGTCACGCACCTCGTCGATCATGTTGAGCGCAATGACCACGGGCACGTCGAGTTCGAGGATTTGCAGCGCCAGGTACAAATTGCGCGACAGCTGACCCGCATCCACGACCACGACGGCGAGCTTTGGCGCTATGTTTCCATGTTGGCCGAGAAGTGCATCGAAGGCGATTTTTTCCTCGGGCGAACAAGCGCTCAATGAATACGCACCCGGAAGATCCGTAATATCAAGCTCGAGTGGGACTCCGCTCGCCGATTCAAGGCGCAGGCGAGCCACACGCCGTTCGATGGTGATACCAGGATAGTTGCCGACGCGCGCCGATTCGCCGGTGAGCGCATTGAACAGCGTTGTCTTGCCGGTATTCGGGTTGCCGATGATGACAATCCCTGGCCGCTCGATCTCTTGATTGGTGTCAGACACCGAGCGCCGCCCGACACGGGCGGCAGCGGTCACGGCGTGCTCCCTGCCCAACTGTCTCCAGCCAAAGGCAGCCCACACGCAGCAGCTTGCGGGCGCAACGAAGTGCGTTTCGCTGGTCTGACGAAGACCACGGCTGCATCAGCGCGACGAATCGAAAGACTGGCGCCGCGCACTAGCAACTCCAACGGATCGCCGAGGGGCGCGATACTCATGAGGGTCACACCGGTGCCGGGCAGCAACCCCAATTCCAACAGCCGTCGGCGAAATGCGCCTTGACCACCAATGGATTCAATCGTGACTGTCGTGCCCAATGGGGCGTCCGCGAGATTCATGACCAACTGAAACGATCATGAATCGGAAGATATTGAAAGTCAATTTCAAAAACCAACGTGAGCCCAAGCATTTGGGATTGCTTGAGAATTCGAGTAATTCGCGTCCGCCTAGTGCAAGTCAGTCTTCGGGCCGTCATAGCCACGCAGCGGAAAGGCATGGTCCAAGGGGCCATGGCCCTGACCGAAACCTGGCGCACCGAGGATGGCATGACGCACGTAGGTCTCGGCGCGATTGACCGAGTCGCGTAGGGTCAGGCCGTCGGCAATACCAGCTGCGATTGCGCTCGCGAGTGTACAACCAGTGCCGTGGGTGTGAGGGGTCTTGATGCGGCTTTGGCGAAACTCGAGCTGTTCGCCATCTGCAGTGCGCAATAGGTCGAGGATTTCGTCGCCTTCGAGGTGTGCCCCTTTGATCAACACCGCGCCCGCGCCGAGGTTGAGAATAGCGTCCGCAGCGGCGCCCATGTCAGCTTCAGTCTCGACTCTGCGTTGAGCAATTGCGGCGGCTTCGGGCGTATTGGGCGTCACGAGGGCGGCGCGCGGGATGAGCCGACGCCGCAACGCAAACAGTGCCGCGTCATCCAGCAGTGAGGCGCCGCCCTTGGCAATCATCACTGGATCGACGATGAGCGGAACGCTCGTGGCGCGTTTCTCAAGCACGCGCACGACCACCTCGATGATATCGGCAGAATACAACATGCCGGTCTTCACCGCGTCGGCGCCGATATCCCCAAGTACGAGATCCATTTGCTGTGCCACGAAGTCCGGATCGACCGGCAAGATCCCAAAAACCCCAAGCGTATTTTGGGCAGTCAATGCGGTAATCGCCGTGGCCGCGTAGCCACCGAGCGCCGTGATGGTCTTGATATCGGCTTGGATCCCAGCACCTCCACCAGAATCGGAGCCAGCTACTACGAGAACTCGTCCTTGCATCAAAGGGCCTATAGTTTCCTTCGAGCGCTCGCGCAATGGATGCCGTATGGTCCCGTTTGGCATGACCTCGATTCGGACCCTTCAGTCTCTGGACCAAGCGCCCGAAAAACACGAGCCCCTACTCGGGGCAATTGAAGGCGGCGGCACTAAATTTATCTGTGCCGTGGGGCGTAGCGCCGAACGCATCACTGACGCCTGCCGGATCGAGACCGGTGAACCCGAGGCGACCATGACGCAACTCGCGGCCTTCTTTGGCCGCTACCCGATCGAAGCGCTCGGGATCGGAATGTTTGGGCCCCTCGAATTGCGCCCAGGGGAGGACTACGGCTCGGTGCTGGCAACTCCGAAGCCCGGGTGGAAAGGCTTCCACTTCCATAAGCACCTCGCGAAGCACTTCGACATCCCCATTGCCATCGACACTGACGTCAACGCAGCTGCTCTGGGCGAAGCGCGTAGCGGCGCCGCGCAGGGTTGCGGCGTCGTGCTTTATGTAACTGTAGGCACTGGCGTGGGTGGTGGCGTGCTTGTGGATGGTCAGCCGCTGCACGGCTTGATGCATCCGGAATTTGGCCACATCCCGATGCCTGTCTTGCGCGACAGCGCGGGTTACCTCGACACATTTGACGGTAGCTGTCCGTACCACGGGCGTTGTCTTGAAGGCCTCATCGCCGGGCCAGCGTTACTGCGTCGGACAGGCAAAAAAGGCGAGACCCTCGCTCCAGAAGATCCTACCTTCGATTGGGCCGCGCGCTACCTTGGCATTGGGTTGGCATCGGCGGTGATGCTGTTGTCACCCGAGCGGATAATCGTTGGTGGCGGAGTGATGGCTTCAGCGCGGCTATTGCCAAAGGTTCGCCAAGCGCTGCTCGAAACGCTGGCTGGCTACGTCGTGCGGCCGGAGCTTTTACCAACGGGCGTCGACGAATACGTGGTTCCACCGGCCCTCGGAAGCCATGCTGGGATCACCGGCGCCTTCGCTATGGCCGAGCGAGCATTTGCGAAGGGCGTTCGCTAGGACCGGAATATCAGGCGCATTTGTCCTTCGATGTGCGCAGTCATGCGACACAAACTTGCTGCCTTTTCCCGAGCGGCTGCGTTATGTTGCGCGGTTCTCGGTCCGTTCATTCGACGGACTACGGGCTCGTTCACGAACGCAGGAGAGAGCATGACAATGCAGACGTCGCAGCGTAATTCGTTGGCAATTGGGTTGATCGTTGCGTTGGTGGTGCCAACCGCATGCAGCAATGATGAAAGCTCTGGAACTGGCGAAGTAGGCGGCGCGGTTTCAGGCGGCTCGCCCACCACAGGTACTGGTGGTGCGAATCGTGCTGGCTCGAGTGGGCAAACCGGTGGTCGCGTTGGCGTTGCGGGCAGTACGATTTCGACGGGTGGAGCCACGGCAACAGGTGGAGCCACGGCAACAGGTGGAGCCACGGCAACAGGTGGAGCTACGGCAATGGGCGGTGCAATAGCTGCCGGTGGTGATCCGCAGACAGGCGGAATGGCAGCGGTTGCGACTGGTGGCACGTCGAGCGCTGGAGCTGAAGCAACGGGTGGGAATGCTGTCGAAGTGACGGGTGGAACGAACAATTTTGCCGGTGCTGCGGGGGCCAGCGGCACGGTTCAGTCTTCTGGTGGTTTGTCCGTCGCAGGAGCTGCCGGTGTGGCGGGGCGAGTGGGCGTCGCTGGCAGTCCCAGTACAGCTGGTTCCGCCGGTATTTCAGGCGACGGGGGAAGTGCTGGTGCAGCGGGTACGGCGGGTGCTGCTGGTTCGGGAGTGCCGACTTGCGTTGACGGTTTGAAGAACGAAGATGAAACCGACGTAGATTGTGGCGGGCCTCGCTGTCATGCCTGTGCTCCGCAGGAGAATTGTCTAGTCGACAACGATTGCATTACGGGGCAATGCGCGACGACCTGCAGCGCACCTCAGTCCTGTCGTTCGCTCCTGATTGCGGATCCGACTAGCATCGACGGGATCTACTGGATTGATCCTGACGTTTCGGGGCCAATTGCTGCGTTACGAGTGTATTGCGACATGACCACGGACGGCGGCGGCTGGACTTTGGTCTATCGAGCGACTAATCGAGCCGGCACGATCGAAAACGGAACAGTTACCGGATCCGAGGCGATCGGATCTACCCCATTTGCGGCCGATTCAGCGGGCCAGTTCAAACTAGCCGATGACGCCATCAACGCGCTGCGCTCGGCCGCAGTAGCCAACGATCTGCGCGTCATCCTGCGACATCCGGGATTTTCGACCCTGTTTGGTACCGCGTTCCATCCGAAGGAGTGCGTGCTCAAGACGGTACCCTTGTCGACAGTGAATTCGCCACTTGCGACTGATCCCTGCAACAAGAGCACCAACATCGGCCCCAACGACACGACTGCCTACCTTCAGAGTGGCCACTACGGCTCGCTAACCCGCTGGTACGTCGATGCCGATCTCGGCTACATCTGGCCCAGCCAGCACATAGGGCCCATAACGAACGGTTTGAGCGGCGGGCTGCCGCCCACCTACTGCACCTGGTACGACTCGCGAACCTGTCCGGAAGACAGCGCCTTCGAGATTTGGGCGTACTGAAGGCCATTCGGCGCGTTGGCCTCGCGGTCAGCGCGCTGGCTGGCGTATTTTGCTGGGATTGGTGTCAAGGACGCACTAGATCAGTCCTTGTTCGCTAAGGCCCCTTGGCGGAATGGCAGACGCCGGGGATTTAAAAGCCTATCCGTCTCGGCGTAGTGCGCCAAGTACTCGGAATCACGTCGCCGAATCGCCCGAAAAAGAGCCACTGTGTGAAGCCACGGGGCAATCGCGGGGCGATGCGGACCCTGTAGAAGTCGCACTAGCGGCTGCACTCGATGGTGCCACCAAGGCCGGCGAGTGGTCGACAGTAGCACGGATCGCAGGCGAACTAGAAGCCCGGCGACTGGCACGATCTGCGGTCGTTGATCTGTCAGTCGAGCGCAAGCGTCGCAACGGCAACACCTAGCGGCTGAAATCCTGCCGTACCGGTCCGCGCCTTTGGCGAGCCGGTGGGCAGCACTTCAGCTGCGGAAGGACCGATCCGTGAACGAACTTGAGATCCTCGATATTCACTTGGGCCGCGCAATCGCTACAACGTCAACGCTTGTGATCCTCGAGGGGCAAAGACGCAAGTGGCGATGCTACGAAGTCGGCGCAATCGATCAGGAGCCAACGCTGACTGAGCGGACAGAGTTGATCGCGCTGGCGTGCCAGTTGCGCGAAGCCAGTCGAGGCCATGGTGAAGCCCCTGTCAGTGCGGCAATGGGGGTATCGATTGCGCATGCGACAGCAAAAACCCTAGGCAAGCGAATCCACTGTCAGATCATTGGAGCGGCGGAAACTTTCAAGGGCTGGGTGGAAGCGTGATCGCGCCAGAACGCAGGCGAAATCACAACGGGCGGGCGGTGCGACGGCTAGCGGAGTACAATCAACCAGCATACCAAACGCCACGACAAGCAGCACGCCCGAGGGTCCAACCATGATCGCAACACTGTTGATCGCAAGTCTCTTTGGTTTCGAGGCGGAACCGGTTTGCTTTTCGAGTGAAGTGCAAGCGCTTTGCTGCCCTAGCGCTTGTGCGGTGCGGAACTCACCGAAATGGACCGAGGCCGACGACGTGTTGCGCGCTTGTGCCAAGGGGATTGGATGCAAGTCGGTCGACTCTTGGAGCGTTAGCATGCGATGCAATTGCCCGCCGAAAAGTGGGGCCTCATGAACGGCGCAGGAAACCCGCTCGATGAAGGCATACGGCACTGGCGGGAATACTTGGCCCAGCCAGAAGTCCACGCCGAGCGAGAAGCCCTCGAGAAGCTAGTCTTTCACTGCGGCGATACGCTCCAGCGCTTGGGGCGAGACAATCACGCCATTGCGTTGGCTCGCGACGTGCTCACGGTGGGGCTCAACGCGGTGATGTGTGGGGCGCCAGTAAGGGCAGAGGAAGCAACGCTTGCGGCTGACTGTCGAGCGTCGATCGCGAGCACCGCGAAGCACCTGGCGGACCTGCAGCAGAAGCAATCAAAGCGCGCCACGATTGCGCGGATCATTGCCAGGCTCGACAAGGCCAAAGCAAACATCGAAGATGGACACGATCCAGCGGATGTTGCTGCCGGTATCGAGAGTGACGCCACGGACCCTGTGCCAGCAAGTCTTGTCCAATGGCAGAAGGCAATTGCCACTTGGCACGGCTATCTGCCCCCAAGGCGAGGAGAACATGGCAAGCGACCCAACGTCGCGAGACTGCCCAAGGGCTACAGGTGGGACGTGGTTGTCTACCGGCTACTGAACCCCCGGGAGCCTGAATACCGCGTGAAATCATGCGCTCGGAACATGCAACGCGAGTATGACGACCCCTCGATTGAGCGACGTCAAAAATAGTGAATTGCGGGGACAGGTTCCCGCAATAGGGCCTGTCATCACTACGGTGTGAGCACCGAAACACGTCTTACCGCCCAGCAACGGGCGATGATTTCGGCGAGCGAATACCTGTGCGACGCATCGATCCGGCACGCCTATCATAATCCGGCATCGGTCAAGCCAGCGACTTTGGCTCGCATCATCCGGGCAGCTACGGCGCTCGGACTCACCCCTCCGACTCCCGCAGCATTGGCAAGAAATCAGGGCCAAATCGCGTAACTACCGCGCCATAGGGGCAACGTCGGAAACGACTGCGCCCCCCGAGGACAAGTCGGAAGGCGCAAGGAACCAACGCAGTGAAGACTACACCATCCTCCCAATTTAGCAAGGCGCCGCCGGTAGCGGTTGCACCGGGAATCATTGGGCCCGAAAATTGTGAAGCGTTCACCGGGGTACCCAAACACCAATGGAATGAACGGGTGCGCGAGAGCGGTGTCCCATATCGACGCTTGGGCCATTTGGTCCTGGTGCGCGCCGAAGATGCACTCCGCGCGTTTGGTCCGGAGGCAGTAAAACCATCGGCAGCGTCACCATCCGATCCAGCCGAGGCCGTTCGTTCTGCGCTCGGACTGAGGCGGAGGGCTGGACGATGACCGTCCGCGCAATGATGGAGCGCGACTTGCGGCGCGCAGTCGAGAGCGATGATCTCGTATCGGCCCAGGAAATAGCGGTAAAATTGTCGCATTTCGTCGAGATGGATCTGGATGAGGATGACCGACACCCGGACGTGATTCCGGGGTGGGGGGTAGAGTCGTGACCGAATCTGCGGCTGCGCCCGCAACCGCGACGTGCCTCAAGTGCAAGCAGCCGGTCGATCCGGAAACTGCCAAGCGCCGGCAGCATATCAAGACCGGTGCGGACGTGTTCCTCCATGTCGAGTGTTGGGCGGAATATTTGCGCCAACGCGAAGCAGACGAACGACTCGAGCGAGAGCGCGCTGAACGGCTCGACGCCGATCGTCGTAAGAGAGTCGCCGACGCCAAGCGGTATCTAGCAGGTGGTCTGCCACCGTGGGAATGGTGTCGGGTTGACGCGCCGGAGTTCCGTCAGCGTATACGAGATCCAAAGCTCGTCGCATTCGCAGCGCACTGGACTCCAGAACACGGATCTGCAGCATTGTTCGCGCCCAGCGGTGCAGGTAAGACGTCGGCGTGCATTGCTGCCGTCTGGCGCAACGCTAGCGAGATCGACGAATCCAACCCCGATGTGACTGCGAGGAACATCAACGGCGCCATGTTCGGCGATGACAGCTGGAAAGTCTACGGCGCAGGGCCGATCGGACACCTGAAGTGGGTTCAGGGTTGCGATTTGGCTCTCGCGCAACGGCGCAGCAAGCTCGGTGAGGAGCCGGCCATCGTCGCAAAAGCCAAGGATTGCGGTCTGCTCATCATAGATGAAATGGGCTACGAATCACGCGAGCCAGAACCCGTGTTTCTTGAGGTCATCGATCATCGGTACCGCAACAAGGAGCCCACGGTCGTCACCAGTGGATTGACGCGCATCGAGTTTGAAACCCGGTACGGCACCGCGCTTCTGCGACGTCTCACAGACACGGGAATTGGCAAGCTGATTGACTGCCATCCCAAGGCGAAGGGGAGCAATGGCTAGATCGGGATCAACGTCGCTGCCGATCAATATCGCCGTCGGAAACGCCGTTGCGCATTCCTCTTTACCGCACGAGCTTCGCTATTTCTTGATGATGATTGCGCATCTCGCGGACCATAAGACCGGAGCCGGCTATTCATCGCAGGCCACGATTGCAGCGCGAATGGGCTTATGTGAGAGGCAAGTGAAGAGGTACTTCAGTGACGTTGCAGCGTTGGGCGATGCGTGTCCAGTTCGGATCACACGCAAGCATCGGTCGCGCGCTGATGGGCGAGGCCGATCGTCCGACATGTATTGCTTGGAGGTTGTTCAAGGGGACGCGGGTGTCCCGTTGAATGGCGATTCTATGGGACGCGGGTGTCCTGTTGAAACAGCAAGCGACGGCACGACCAAAGGGACATCGGTGCAGGACCAAAGGGACATCTATGCACGACCAAAGGGACACCCATGTCCTACGATCCATATCTGTGATCCAAGTCAATTAGATCCATGTCTGTCTTCCACGCCGAAAAAGTCGGCGCGGGGAAAAGTGGCCCGCTCAGTTTCTTCAAAAGCCAAGAAGCAGAAGGCACCGAAGGCCGAGAGCCAGCCAGTCGCCGGAGCCCATGAACTCAAGCTCCACTACGTTGCCGAATTCGAGGCCACCCGAGGCGCCACGCCCGAGTTTGGCAAGCAGTGGAGCCGAGCCATGAAGGATTTTGGCGAGCTCGTGACCACTCACGGCCTCGATTTAGCAAAGACCATCTGCTCAAATGCCCTACGCGACGAGTACACCAGACGGATCAACCCCTGGGAACTTATCGCCGATGCCAACAAGCACATAGGAAGCCGCCCAGGACCGGCTAGGACGCGTCAGCAAGTGCAGATGGGGGCAACGGCGGGGTGGACGGCGGATGAGTCCCTGCCGTGGGCTAAGCCAGAGAAATGGGGCCCCGGATGCGGCAACGGTCCGCAACCGAACGACCCTGACAACCGGTGGCACCCCGACCAGAGTCAGGTGATTGAATGATTGAAAAGGCTAATGATTTCGAAGCTATTCGAGTAGCTAGGGAAACCTCGACACCACCACCCCGGCCCCGCAGTCAGGGGTATCTCTAGGCCTGGGGGAGCTCGGAAGCACGCGCGGGCAGCGAGGCGATTTTCGAAAAGGTCGAACCCACAGTCGGAATAACACTATGACGAAATCAGCGCATAACCCAGCAACAAGTGAATCAGCGCCGCAAAGCACGAAGGCGCGACCGCTCGACTGGACTCGAACCCCCGAAACCCTCGGCCTCGTCCAAGCCCAGCGGATTTACCTGGAGCTCGGCCACTCGCTTGAACGTTTGGCCGAGTTGACGGACTGTGCCGAAAGCACGCTCAGTCGCATCTTGGCTGGCAAGTCGAAGCCAGGCCGAGCAACCCGGAAGGCGCTCGAGCGAGTCATGGGCATCCCGTCCGCAGCATGGGACCGACGAGCACTCACCGAGTCCACCCGTTCGAGCGAAGTGGCGGACCCGCTGGTGTTCGGACTCGCGACTGCCGCGCAGACCCTGAGGCAATGGTCCGCGGTGGTCGATGCGGACCGCTACACCAACGATCGGCGCTTCAATACCTTGGCTGGGTGTGTCGAGGTTCGAGAGCTCCTGGGCAGCCTGCTCGATGTCGTTCTCGCCCAGCTCGCCACCGAGCCTATGCCGGACTGCGTCGACCTTCTTCGGCGAGCCGCAAATGACCCGGGCGCGTTGGACTGTTTGAGCGACTCCATGCCCGGTCACGAAGTGGCGCTTGTCCAGCACGACCGCAAGTTAGCGCAACGTGTTCTGGCGGCGCTTGACGGCACCGTGTTCGATGACTCCGAACGCTACTCCGAGACGCGCGAACGGTTGCGTAAGTTTGTTGTGAAACGCCTTGCCGCGGCATTGGAGGGCAACGGCTAGCCATGTCCGCCGCTCGCCCCCTCGACACCAACACCAACCAGGCCGCCAATGACTGCGCGGAGCCGGAGCGTGTCAACCGCTTCGATTCCGCAGGTGGCCGGCGCAGTAGGGGCCGATCCATGCTCTGCGAGGCGCTTCGTGAGTTCACGTGCGTTGACGTTGCGGCGGCTTGTGGTGTGCACCATTCGACGATTTCTCGACTGGCGAGTGGCAAGCTCTCGACTGATTCCTATTCGCTTCGCGTGTCGTTGCAGCGCCACTTCGGAATCCCGATCGCATCGTGGGATGCGTTCGACGAATGTGCATCGATGCACAGGGCGGGAGCTACATTCTGAACAGCTCATTACTACTCGACAGCCCCGGCGGTCAGTTTCGTCGCTGATGCGCCGGGGCACAGGATGACAACCAGAATGTCAGTCGCCAAAAAGTTGTTCAGTCTCGTGTCCAACACCGCAACCGAAACGCCCCAATCGGTGCCGTCCACCGCGCTAGAGGGGCAGCTTCGACGGGCGCGCAAGCGCCTGCAGGCTTGTCAGAAGTCGCATGAGACGGTCGCAAAGCAACAGGCCGAAGCGCGAGTCGAGCTTGATCGAGCGCTCGCAGATGAGGCCGATTGCAACCGAGCGCTGTTTGATGCGAGGGCCCTGTACGTCGAGACCAATAGCGAGATTGCTTCCCGTAAGATTTCTAAGTCACGCGAGTTGGCCGATTTAGCCGGGCTTCGCACGGCGATTCCACGCCGAAATTGCGAACAGTGCGACGAAAGCGCCCGGGCTAGCGCGCTTGCTGTTCTCGAATGCGAGCAGGAAATCGCGCGACTCGAGGGGCAGCTACATGTCGAGGGACTGAAGCTGACAGCAACAGTTGAATCATTTCGCGCCCGCACCGCTGCAAAGTACGCCCGATTGCATGAGCTCCGCGACGAACTTCTGGAAGTGTGCCGGCAGATTGACAAGGAATTCGACTCAACGAATGCCGCAAGCGCCGAGCTGCGACGCGAGGGGGTCGACTGCGAGGAGGCCACGCCGATCGCGTGGAGCCATTTGATGTATCCGATCATCATGCGCGCTGCCGAGCAGCGCCCCGAGACGTCTGCATATTTGCTTTCAAATGAGCGCCTACAATACCGGACGAAGCCGACCAGTTTTCCCCACTTCGAAGGCGGTCTAGCTCGCGCGATTTTTGTCGGTTGCATTGATGACGCGAGCAACATTGTCGCAAGCAGTCCAGCGGGCGATCCAACGACAATCGAAGCGCTTCGGCTAGAGTTTGCTCGAAGGGGCGAGTCCCGCGGTCGCGTCGGCCTCGACGAGTGGCTCGCGAAAGCCAGCGCCCAAAACTCCCGCGGCTAAACCTGTCGCACCAAGGAAAGAAGCATCCGATATGCCATCACAAGCAGACACCGAAGCCCGCATCGCCCGGCTCGAAAAGTCGACTGACCCAGCAATTCGCGCCGAAGCGAAGAGGCTCCGCGAGCAGTCGAAGCGCAAGTTAACGACCGCCGCCGGTCACTCAGACCTAAGCGGTCATGGTGCAAATTTTGACCGGGCAATGTCGCTACACGCTAAGGGCTCGACGTTGCCCGCCATGCGCGGAAACACGCTAGAGCTGCCCGTTCCCGTTGGCTCTGACCTCGACACATTGCGCAAGCAGTACTACGGAGGGACGCGCTAATGTCACTCGTCACTGAATTCCGAAGCGCAATTGCCGCGGACATGGCCACACTGTTGGCGTCGTACGCTGAGATGCTTGCGGCGGCTGAACGCATCGATGCCGAACGAGTTGCCGCCGGTTTGGGCGAGGCTCACACGCTCGCAGCCTTCGCCGCTGACCGCATTGCCGACGAGCCGGACAGTGCAAAGAACATCTTCCTTCGACGCGGCGGACTGTTCACCAAGTCGTTGAAGTCGCTCCTTTCGTGCCATGGTTTCGAGGGCATTGCGCTTGCTGAGCCTGGTCACCAAAACCCATTGACCGAAGAGGAATCGGCGCGGCTTATTGCTTCCCTTGGTGCCGAAACGATCGTGGGTGAGCATGAGCTTTACGTGGCAGTGACTGCCACCCCGCAACTGCAACCGGTGGCTTGATCATGACCATCAGTGTCCGAGACGACTTGATCGCATGGGGCTGTCTTCGCCCTGGCCGCGGCGATGGTCTTGCTGCGGTGCATGCGCCGGTTGGTGTTGCTGTGCTGCGCCTCGATGACGTGGGGCATCGCCATGCGCAACGACACATCGCCGAATATCGCGCAAATGAGCGGCGCTACCAGTACATGTCGCACAACGAAGTGCTCGATGGTTTCATCTCAAGGAAACGGTAATTGGCGTGGCCAGCCTAGTCGAAATCTACCGGCCGCATTGCTCCGCCGATTGCGACGAACTCGCGACCGTGGAACTGCAGGATAGACGCAATGTCCACCGCGGGACTTTCTGCCAAAGGCATGGGCAGCAGGCGCTGCGGAAGCTACACACGGAAGAGACGGCACCCAAACCACAAGCGCCAGTCGGCAGGCTTGTGGGGGCGGATAGGTGCGCGCCGTGACCTGCGCCAACTTCGGATTCTCGGAGCTGGGCGGGCATTGTTTTTTGTCAGTTGGCGTCGTGACCGGGGTGAGCGGACAATCAGGCATCGCCCGTGGGGGTGTGGCAACCAAATCAGCGCCACATGTTGCTTCGCAACTTCGACCGAGGTAAGTTTCTCTCGACAGAGGTATTCAAGCGTTCAGTGTCTTCACAATGCTAAAGCAAGGTTTCATCCAGTCCGCGACGGTAGAGGTCAAATACGATCGCGGGATCGTTTACCTGAACAAGTGTGGAATTCTTGCTCAAAGCGTTCTAGACAAACTTGGCGCGACGTTTCGTCTTATGAATGTGCCCACTGTCGAGCAAGCTGAACTCCATAGCGATGTTGAGCGCGTGACCGTTCGGTTTGGACGTGAGGGTTTTAGCGTGTCGCAGCTGGCACCGCATACCGCTGCGCTGATCCAGCGAAATGTGCCAGAAGCCTGGACCTGTGTTCGCGATGGGCTGGAGATTGATCGTTTTGTCACTCGATGCGGCTTCCGCATCATATTCCTCTGGCCAACCGACGATTGCCGCGCAGCACTTACCGAGCTGATGAGGGCCGGAATCACCAGCCTCTCGCCAGGTTGGACCGAAGTGTTCGGGCGGCCATCCAATACCACCGTGACGGCGCTTTACGGGGACGAGATGACAGGCATGCGCCGGGTGTCGGTGGACCTGATCGAGTATCGCTTGGAGGGGCTCTTTCCAGCCGGGCAGGAGGAGATTTTCCCCAGGTCCGCCATAAAGCTCGATATTGATTGCATTTATCCAACTGAGAAGAGGAAGCACTACTCGCTCGGCCCTGGCCAGTTGAGCGAGTTCATGCGTTCTAGCTGGGAATCCGCAAAGAAGACTCGTGCGGACTTCACTGCTTTGCTAGCATCCAAGGAACTCTTGGAGCCGAGTATCCCCTCGGAGAGCAAATCATGACTGCCACAGCCCATGCGTTTGTCGACTACTCAGGCGTTCCTGAGGCCAGGCTCCCAACTGGTCAGGAGGCGCAACACGTTACGGCGATGATGGAGCCATCTAGTACTCATCGGCGCGGCACACCCGAGCAACGCGAGTTGATCATTGGCAAGCTCTACGACGAGGTACATCGGTTGAACAGACTGCGGCGCACGAAAGGGCTGAGCAGTAGCGAAGAAGCCTACCTTCTCGATGTAAAGGAAGAGATTGATGTCTACGAGGCTCAACGGCGTGAGCCAAACGCACAGTCCGAAGTTGTCCAGAGGCTGGAGGCTTTGGCACAGAGGGTACTGAAGCTTGCAGGCGTTCAAGAAGGACTATAGCCCCACACCGTTGGAGCGCTCACACACGCCGCCGCGAAGGAACGCATACTTGGGCTATCGGTCGTGTCTGCGGCTCGAATTCCGGTATGAGTGCGCATACTGCCTTTCCCACGAACATGAAGTCGCACCTTCCTCATCGCACGGCCAATTTGAGGTAGATCACTTTCGGCCCGTATCCTCGTTCGGCCACCTGAAGAATGTGTACGGGAATCTATACTGGTCCTGCCACGCGTGTAACCACGCCAAGAGGGAAACATGGCCAACAGCTGATGAAGCTGCGAAGGGCTATCGTTTCCTTGACGTGTGCGGAGACTCGCCGTCGGACCATCTCGCAATCAATGGTGACGAAGTTGTAGCAAAGACAACGGTTGGTCAGTATACGATAGAGGAGATCAACCTCAACTCGAGTGAACACCGACAACGTCGCTCCAGCCGCCGCAAGCAATTGGATCTTTGGCAGCTCTTGACGTCAGTCGCATCAAGCCTCCCCGACGCTGTGCAGCGTCGAGACGTTGAGCGCGAGTCGGACGCAATCTTGGAATTGATTCTCGGCACGAAGTCGCCGTGGGATCCAGTGCTGGCGTGCCTCTGCAATGGTGTCATGCACCTGGTAATCTAGTAAGCAACACGCTGCATGCGTCGAACATCGTCCGGTGTCGAACTGCCCTTCTACACGCCCACAGCCAAAACCACTCGAGGGGGAGCACTGCTTGCCCTCTGCCAGTCCTGGTTGGGATGGCACTATGTCGAATTCTTGACCGTTCCAGCAACGAAGGAACTCAAGGGGATTTCAGTACCAACTGGATAGAATCCGTATGCAGCAAACGCGGTCATCGTGCTGGCGGATACTTCCGCGCAGGAAGTTCCCGACTTGCTGTAGACGGTTCCGGTGTATCGAGCGCCTAGTCCGAATATTCTGGCTAGACTGCACCCAGACGTTGAATCGAACTTCGTCACATACCTGGAAGTCAGCGTGGAACAGGTAGCTAGGGTTACCAACGCTAGTTCGCCAGAACATGTCGAGTCCGCGTAGTACGCGCTAGCTGAGCCCGCCGCCTGTGGCAAGCATCGAGTGGAGCCGTCGGCAGTTGCCGTGAACGTGCAATCCTCATTGCGACCCGAGTCCCACCACTGATACGTAAGGAATTCTTTTGAACCGTCGGCGCCTTCACGGTACTTCGCTTTTAATCGCGTTCCGTTGATTGGATCGGCAGAGGCTGTCGGAACCGGATCAACTATTGACGTTCCACCGGTTGCAGCGATTGCAGTCGCACCGCCGGTTGGTTTCGAGCCGCCGGAAGCTCGAGAACCGCCTGTCGCGGCTGCGCCCGACGCTCCCTCTGCTCCACCATTGCCTGTTGAGGCGCCTGCGCTTGCAACGGCTGCGGAAGTGCCCGATGTGCCGCCGTCCACCGCGGGGGAGCCAGCGCCAGAATATGTGCCTGCCCCGCCAGTGCCCGCGCCCGAGTACGGAGTCCCCGATGACGGCGAGCACGAAGCAACGACGACATAGACCGTGAAGCTGCCAACAATGGTTCGAAGCAGTTCGCTTGTTCTCATGACTTCTCTTCCCGCAAGTAGACGACTAGTGACTCCAGCATTAGAATAATGCCGGGGCGCATTGATCGGGCAACTTCGCCCCGATTGGCGGATCGAGTCAAGAGCGCCGACCCAACGTGGCCCATTTCTGCAGGAAGCCGTCGTTTTCAGACAACTGGCGGCGCCTGCGACCGAGTAGGGATTGTGGCAATCGAACCAACCTGCGTGAGCCTGGTCGTGCCCGTGAAGGCCTCGACGGTCTGGCTGCTGGACCTTGTCCAGGATGACGGCGAGCTAGTCGCGTTTTGGACGACCGACGACGGGGACCTGTTGATGCGGGTGCAGATTGGGGAGGCGTAGGGGGCTGAGGAAGTCTTAGGTCAGCTCTGGCTCGGTGGGCCCTGGAACTTCGGAATGGGGCGGAGGCTCTTTGGGTGGCATCGGAATGGGGTTGCCAAAGCCGTCGACAAGGGTCAGGTGGTTAGCCGAAGCATCGAATCCAGCTGGAAACAGGGTCTTCGATGAGTAACGCGTGTCTCCGAAATGTGCGCCATCGAGGTTCACACCGAGAAGATCGGCGTTGCTGAGATCCGAACCGCTGAGGTTAGCACCCCTGAGGTTGGCGGACTTTAGGTTGCAAAACTTGAGGTTTGCCCTCCCAAGATCGGCATCGACCAAGTTTGCGTTGGTCAGATCGGCTCCCAATAGGTCTGCATCACGGAGAATGGCGCGCGTGAGTTGCGCATTCACCATTTCGGCCCTTTGAATGTTGGCGCCAGTCAACCTTGCTTCAATGAAGTTGGCGCCGCAGAGGAGCGCGCTGAAAAGTACCGTCCTATCCAGATCTGCCTTGTGGAAGTTCGCACCGTCGAGACGTGCGGATGTTAGATCAGCTTCGGGCAAAAACGCGCCGCGCAAATCGATCCCATCCCCTTCCATGCCCTGAAGTCGAGCACGCCGCATATCTATGCGCGTGGTCGACTTCGGCAGTCGTCCAATTACTGTAAATGCGGACTGAACTACCGCCGGTTGATGCCATTCGTCTTCGCCTGGATGCGGTTCCGGGGGAGGCTTAGAAACAACTCGCAAGAATGCGCAAAGCGTCTCGGTGACGCGAGAACGCTCTTCATCCGCGTCGGCTGCCAGCGATTCCAACGAGTACACTGCGCCTAGTTGAACGGCAGTGTTCGTGTCACCAAGCATGCGGATCGCATCGGTGAATCGCTTGGTGCGTTCTTCCCGTAATGCTCGAACTGCGGCCGCTTCCACTCCAGCTTGGGCTTGTCTGAGCTCTTTGGCAGTCTGGCGAAGTCGGGTGGCAGCTTGCCGAAGCTCGCTGTCCTTGGCTTGTGTTCGCCAGAGCCACAGAAGGACAAGCGCCGGTGCCGTTGCCACGCTTGTTAGTAGCGTCCATGGTGGGTTTGTGACCATGGCACTGCAGAAGCTTCCTGGCGCACGCATACCAAACGGGCATCGCAAAAGATACGCCACACTGAGCAGCAGCACGAAGGCGATGCCAATTAGAGTCATAGCGACGATGCTGCCAAGTCGACGCTTCAGGCGTGTCGCGCAGAACCAAATCGCCATGACGTTAGGTGCCAGAAGCAGGACGAAAAGCAATGATGGCGCCATCTCAACACCCGCACGTTGGGCTAAGGGTTCCGTCGCAGCACGCAGCACGGCCGTCCTCGCACCCGCAGACGCCCTTGTGATGGGAGCAGCAGCCACGACGGCTGACGATTGCACCGGGCCCGTCGACGCCGACTGGCGCCACCTGGACGACCACAAGGACCATCAAACAAGCCAGACCTAAACGAAGTAGCCGCATGGTGACCAGACCTCCGACGCGAAATCGCCAGGATGCTAGGGGCTGGCTGGTCCGGCGGAAAAGGTTTTGCTCGAGCGGCGGATTTTCGCTCGGGAAGTGACCGGTTTTCGACGTAGTGCTCGGTGCGTGAGCTCCGACTTCGTCCAGCAAAGGTACCATTGGCTGCTCTCCTAACGATACGGCGGGGTCATCGTTGCGGGACTCGCGGGGATCGCGTCAAGTGCTTGCTGGTGAGGCGTCTTTGCCAAATCTGGTTCGCGAACTGAATGCCAAACCGTTGTGACCCCGCACCGCACGTCCGGAGGCACGTCTTCACTTTTCTGCGCAGCTGCCACAGTCAACCTGCGTTTGGTGTCGAGCGGCAGGTTCGCGCCATGCACTTCTGCGCCTTTGCCCGCCGGAGCGTAGACCATCCAATCGTTTTCGAGCCCGCGTCTACTCGTCACAAGCACGTCCATCGGGCACGCTGCCGAAACCATCACGTCTGTGATCACTTTGGGCGAATCGACGATATCAACCAGGCACTGCATCTTGGGTGTTCCAGCGAATCGGCAGGCAACGGCAAGCGTATTGCCTGCGACGAGCCAGAACTTTGCCAATGGCGGTGATTGGGGTTCTTCGGGAGAAGGCGGGGGCTGGGCTGCGGGTGGTTCAGCGTGCTGGACCAGCTTCGCGGTGGCCTGGCGACCAGTACCTTGAACCGACCGCGTGTCTGGGGCGGCCGCTACAGTTTGCGGTTCTTGCTGTGATGGCTGTCTTGCCGCGACCTCTGCGGCCGTCTGCTGAACCAGCAAGATCGCGGGTTGAAGCAGTGCGACATATTGACCGGCACCAGGCACCTTGCCCACGAGAGCCAGGCCGTCGGCGAACTTCTTCAATTCGGCAATCTTGCCTCCATTTGCGCGAAGTCCGCGCTTGAGTTTGTGTTCGCCTTCTGCGGCGTGACCATCAGCGTAAAGCGTCGCCCCTTCGGCGATCGATTCGCATCCGTTCAATCCAGCAGAGACACATTGATCTTCGATCGGGCTCTTGAGAACCAATTGGGCACCGCCAACGCATCCAGTTGTGACCGCGCAGACGATGGTGTAGGCGAGTGCTGATGAAGGGTGCCTGAGTCGACTATGGCGCATTAGTTCTCCTGAACAGATCGCGCGAGACTCGACCCTTCCGCTGGGCGCGTCAACGAGATTGGGGTTCTAGCCCCCGTCGCTCGCCAAAGGCGTGAGAATTGTTTGAGATATTCCACGCCCGCCGGCAAGCCCCCAACCAAAACCACTCAAGGGGAAGCACGCCTTGCCCCTGGTGGCGTCGTTCGGGGAGTGGCGCGCCGGTTCTGCGGTGTCGGGAGTAACAGCGGCAGCAGGCCCCTTCACGCGTTATGGCAACGGCCTCATTGCAGCACCGACAATGCCGGTTTGGGACCAACGCAATGGCGCCTTTCGTTCTTCGGTAGCGCATGCACTCGCTATCGCCCGAACAGTGTTGCGCGGGAAACTTACGGGATGAAAGTTACACGTGGTGCGGTGCGAAATTACAGTGTGGCGACTAGGTCGAGCGACCGGGTCGACTGGGTCACAATTGACCCTGTCGATTGTGTGTTGCTCGTGCTTGACGTAATGCGCAGACGCTGTCATTCAATAGGTATGCAAGCAAACAACGACTTCGTTCGCTTTGCTGGGCGACTGACACCCGAGGACATGAGCATCATCGATGCCGCGCGCCGCAAGTTGGGTATTCGGTCCGTGACCGAAACCCTTCGGGTAGCGCTTCGGTCGTTGGCTCGCGAACATGCCCTCAGCGTCAACCCACCCCAGCAAGCCGAAAACGCCTAGAAAACAAGTGGCCCCGCGACGCGCGAACGTCCGGGACCGTGACCGAGAAAGATGTAGTTTCCCGATGACCAACAGCATAGCGACCACAACCAAATCGGCAACGGGTGAACGTCATGCCCCGTGAAGCCAAAGGCGAGTTGCGCAAAAGCGAGGCCAGCCTAGTCGCTCGCATTACCCTGCAGGGCAAGGACCGCCTGTCCCTGTCCCTGGCGTCAATGCTAACTCGCGACGAAGCAATCGAGCGGACCGAGGTGCTGGCAAAGCTTGCCCGTCAATTCCGGCGCGCTGGGATGGCATCATCGCCCACGGTAGCCAAGTTGCTCGATATGGCTGCGGCATCGTCGCCGGCAATGCTACCCGGTGTTCTGCAGACCGCTTCGGAGTTGCTCGGCGGGGAACTCATTGAAGCTGGGGCCGTCGAGACGGTTGCCACGTTTAGCGATATCGCCAAGCGGTGGACCGACGGCGACCTTCACGAGCAGCACCCTGATCACGTGAAGGCCAAGGATAGCGAGGCCGACGAGCGCCGGTTCCGAATCCTATGCGAGATCGACTTGGGCGGTACCAAGCTGGGCGATATTCCGATCGACCGCTTCACGCTCGACCACGCCGAACAGATAATGCGTAAGCTGCCGGAGCGCGCCAAGCGGGCAGGGACGCGCCGACACTATGGGCAGTTGATTTCCCGGGTAATGGCGTTGGCGGTCTATCCGTTGCGCCTCATCGACCGAAACCCACTACCGAAGGGCTTCTTGCCCAAGATTGGCAAGCCACCGGCCTTCCCCTTCCTACAGCCGAAGGAAGATGCCGCTCTTCTGTCTTGCTCCAATGTTCCGGTAAACGATCGGTTGCTGTTCGGGTTCCTCGCACGTGAGGGCATGCGCGTTAGTGAAGCCACGAGCCTGCAATGGGGCGACTTAGATCTAGAACTTGGCAGCGTTGCCCTGGACGACAACAAGACCGACGACGCCCGAAGCTGGGCGCTCGACGCCGGCGTATTGGAAACGCTCCGGCGGTTGTTCACTCAGCGGCAACCCGAGCCCACCGACCTCGTATTCGTCGAAGGCAATGGCGGCTCCTACGACCTCGTGAAGGCGGCGGAGCGGTTACGGAAGCACTTATGGACGGCAGGGGTTCGGCGCGCCGAGCTGCACGAGGACGGGACCAACCGACGCAAGATTCGGGTGCATGACCTGCGCGGTACCTTCGTCACCATCAGCCTGGCAAACGGCAAAACCGAAACTTGGGTGGCTGACCGAACCGGGCACCGTTCGAGTGCCATGGTGAATCGCTACCGTCGGCAGGCGAGATCAGCTAAAGAGCTTGGCCTTGGGACACTCCGACCACTTGACCAACTACTAGCCGACCTCGATTGCCCCCGGATTGCCCCCGCGACTACACAGTGCAAACATGATAGAAGCGACGAAACGACTATAAAACAAGTACAATGGCCCCTTGGCGGAATGGCAGACGCCGGGGATTTAAAATCCCTTGCCAGTAATGGCGTCCCGGTTCGAGTCCGGGAGGGGCCACTGAGCTAGCTGCTTTGGCGGGTCGGGAGAGAGAGGTTCGTATTACTGCGGTTGCTCGGGATGCTGCAGGCAGCGTTCGAGTGCTGAGCTCTCGAGCTGACGGATTTCGCACACGCGCACCTCACCCCACTTTTCGTGAAGCTCGGTCTTGGGAGCGCGGTCCTTGCCGTTCTCGGCTAATGGGTCCAACCAGCCGCGCACCTGGTCGCAGGGTGACATGTCCGAAGTCAACACGTGCACGCGACAGTCGACGGAACCGTCATTGCGACGAATCGGCGTCGAACCCCAACACCGGTAAGCCGAATCTACAAGGAGGATGGGACTGAAGAAGTCGTCCGGGCTGGTCGCCGCATCCAGCATGTAGGTTGCGTCCAATTGGCTCAAGTACTCCGCGTTGCGTGGCTGCTGCTGTTCATCGGCGTCGATGTGGCCTCGGATGTACCGACCGCTCTCGCCTTGCAAGAGGGAACGGAAGTTGAAGCAATGCCGCGCGTCGCCGAATAGGCAGGGCCTGGCCTAAGCCTAGCTTGCGGCTAGGCGACGCGCTTCGGCGTGGTTGTTCGGGTAAAGCGTATCTGGCACCTGGTCGTTACCCAAGCACTTGGCGACCGAGTACCGAGCGCAGGAAAGGTAGTTGCCCGTGCAGTAGCGACCGCGAAACTCTTCGGCCACGGCGGGCTCGGACTCGGCGTGCTCTGGGTAGAAGCGACAGACTGAGATGCGCGGGCAGTTGTGCATAGGGTGTCTCGCGATCCGACTGGGTAAGTTGGGGTCCAACTCCGATGCGCTCGTTGTCGAACCGAAGAATGCCATTTCGGGTCGTTGCGCACAACGGCCGAGGCGACCGGTGCAGGGCTTACACTGTTTTGCGCGCGAAAGTTCTGTTCTTTGGTCCGTAGCCCAAACCAAAATCGAAACGGCGCCGAAATGTCTCAAGAACTTGGCGCAAACGCCGTCCTATTGGGTCGAGATGACGGCAAGTCTTGCGCGAATCGACGTTAGCGTTGGCCCGAGTCGAGAAATTCTCGATGGTCTGGTGCAAGCGACGCTCGAATGCCTGCGGCAAAGGGTGCCCACGCGGGTCGTAGCGGTCTACGTGGAGCAGCAAGTGAGCGCGCCTGCCACGGCCAATGTTTGGCCTGAGACGCCACGCCCAACCGATGGCTTCACGCTTGAGTTGCGATTCGCCTCGTTCCTTCATGGTTCCGAATCGGCGGGCATACGCACGGTGCCAACCTATCTTTTGCCATGGCTGAAGGCGGAGCGAGTTCTGGTGGTACCGCTCACTGTCGAGGGGTTTCAGCGCGGAGCAATCGTGGTCGACGCGACGAAATTGGGACGCAAGGAGCTGGACGCCATCTCAGAGCTCGAAATCGAACTCTCGGACAAGCTTACTGAAGTAGAACAGCAAGCGCCACAAGGGCTGATGAGTGAGCGAGTGCGTTTCGCCCATTCGGTGCGGCGGATCAAGACGCTAGTGTAGAAGCTCGAGCTCGGCGAGCTTGGCGCGGGCGTCGTTTAGGTAGGCACTCTTTGGGAAACGACGTAGGAATGAGCGCAGCGTCGTCTTGGCGTCGTTCCACGCCTGGATGTCGATCTGCAACTCGGCCAAAAGTAGGGTTGCGTCGTCCATAACCTCGCGATCGGCGGAGGCTTCCGAAAGTTGCATTAGTTGAGGAATGGCGAGACGCTGCTGACCCAAGGCACGCAGCGCGAGTCCGAGCTGATAGGTCGCCTGGGCCGAGTGGGCTGCATTGGGCTTGAGGCGAAGCGCCTCCTCGAAGTCGCTTTGTGCTTCCTGCCAGCGGCCCATTTTCGCGTGATCGAGGCCGGTTTGGTAGGCGATGAGCGAAAGCTCGTCGCGAGCGCGTTCGACGGCAGTGTCGAAGACACTCTTCTCGGTCTTTGTCAGCGGCAGGCGCGAGACCTCTGGGTATTTGTCGAGGATTTGACGCCGCTTGTTCTGAACTACGAGATCGTAGTACTCGGCTGCGGCACGGCTCGCACGCGTAGTGGCATCCTCGCGCGTCTGGGCAGCCTTCAAATCCTTGTCGATTAGGGCAAGGCGGTCGCGCTCATCTTTCGACTCCATCTTGACGGACTCGAGCCGTGCGTCCCAGAAGAACTTCGACAGCACCAGGATGACGCAGATCGTAACGGCATAGGCGGTCGCCCCATTGACCAGAAACTTTCGCTCGTAGGTCTGTTGGCGCTTCGCTATGCTCTTGATGTCAGCCGAAAGCGCGTTAACGAGATTGTTTGTCTTGATCGTGAGCGATCGGCTTTCGACGATCTCGCGTTTGATCTCTTCGAGCTCGTACTCGTCCATTGCCATACAGCGAGCCAATCTGGCCGGGGAAGGGCCCGGCGCCGGGTGGGGGGATCTAGCAGAGGACGGAGAACTGCCAGCTGACAAGCATTTTCGGCCCCCAGGTAGGAAATTTCATTTGTTGTTCGGATTTCGTCTATAATCGCGCGCCTAGCGTCGAATCGATTCGCGGACGAAATTGTTCTGAGGGGCGGCCACGAGGTTCTTGCTTGATTGAAGGGCCCCCTTTAGCTAAAGGGCCGGCGCGCGAGCGTCGAGGTACGGCGTCGCCCACCAGAAGCAGTCGAGAACGCCATGGCCTTGGATACGAGCGACATTCGCAAGGGTTTGAAGATGATGTTCGATGGCCAGCCCTACATCGTCACGGAATTTCAGTTCGTCAAACCGGGCAAAGGTCAGGCTTTCACCCGCACCAAGATGAAGCACCTACTGACCGGTGGCACCATCGAGCGCAATATCCGTTCCGGCGAGAAGTTCGACCCGGCCGACGTCGAAGACAAGCCCATGCAGTACATTTACCCAGACGGGGAAGGCTACTGCTTCATGAATTCGCTAAGCGGCGAGCAGATCACCGTCAACAAGGAAGCTGTCGGAGAAGACGCTGACTTCCTTTTGGACGGGATTGAGATCACGGTCACTATCTACAAGGGCAATCCGGTGAGCATTACCCTACCACCACACATTACGGTTCAGGTTGTCGAGACTGAGCCAGGTGTGCGCGGCGATACCGCCACCAACGTGACCAAGCCTTCCAAGGTGTCCACCGGTGCAAATGTCGCGGTCCCACTTTTCATCAACGAGGGGGATTGGATCAAGGTCGATACCCGGACGCGTTCATACCTCGAACGTACCCGGGGCCCGTCCATGAGCCCTTGAAGTTACTGCTAGTTTGCCCCTTCAGGGCGAGCGAGGAGCGTTACCTGGCCGCCGTCTGCCACGCAGGCAATGGCCTTGGCTCCATTGGCCACCACGCAGTCGGCTAGGTGTTTGCCGTCGATTCCGGGCCCCGACCACAGTTCGGGCTTTGAGCCGCCGGTGACCACTGGTCCGAGGGTCGTCATCACGATGAGCCGCCGTCCGTCTGGTGAGCGCGGCGAGCCTGGTACCACTGGACCAAGTTTGTCTGGCGAGGGGCAGGGATGCGTGGCGTCGCCTGCCCAACACACTCCGTCGATCAACGTGACAGGACTATCTCCCTGCCATTGGATTGGCGCCGTTGCGATGGGCCAGGTAGTCGGACTCTTGCAGACGCCCGGACGCGGAGCGAGCAGTCGAGTGGGCAAGAGGGGCAAGAATTGCCCATTCGGTGCTTTCAGTCCAAGCGAGAGCTCGGACCGGTCGCAGGCCGGTAGTACCGAAACCCATCGGCGGCCATCAGCCGACACTACCGCGAGTGGCCAAGCCGACATTCCGGCGTCGCTATCCACTGGCGTAGTAACGCCGTCCAGCCCAACCTGTTGCAGGCTACCGTGCGCGGTTTGAACGAAGAGTGATGTGCTGTCCGCGTCGAATCTGAGCGGGCTATAGTGCACTGGATCGGCGATTTTGGGCGTGCGCACTGACGTCGACAATGGCAGGCCGACTTTGAGCGATACGAATGATTTGCTGACCCGCTTTCGTAGCTCCTCGCGCTCGACTGTGGCAATTCCGCCGAACCAAGTGGTCGCAAATCCGAGCGCGTGGGCCGCCTCGAGCGCCTCACCTAAGCCGAGTGCTGCCTTGACTTCGACGCGCGCCAGCCGGGTCGCAACTTGGGTCATTCCAGGGCAGCGGAACGTCTCACCACGCCAATCGAAGAGTCGCGAAGTGGCAGACTGTTGGCACAACGTCGCGAGCAAGCGCCGCAAGGCCGATACCTCCGAAATTACGCTCGCAAGCTTCGCCCGCTTTCCGAGCGCGGCCTCCCAAGCCACGATGGTCGGTTCGAGCGACGCGGCCAAGTGGCCCTCGTCAATTGAGGCGCCCGCGGCTCGATCGAGCCAACCGAGGTCGGCCGCAGCGTGGCCCCGGTTGGACGTGACGTCGAATTCGATTCGGAACGAAGGATCCGCCCGACCATCTCCGTCTCGGTCGCTCATCAGGGGAGTAACGGTGAAGGCCTCGTCAGCTGCCGGTTCCGCGATGCGCAAACCCAAAAGAAGGTCTGGCATGGTGCCGAGTGCGACCAAGGCCAGCGCTCGCACTGGCGTGCGTTGAGGCAGCGACCGCTCGCACTTGGCAACCACGTCCACTAATGCTGTGGCGCCACCGAGCAGAGCCAGGCGAGATTGGTGCGAGCAGCCTGGACCACTTGGCATCCAGCCGGGAAGTGCAAGCAACTTCTTCGCGTCCCCACCAGCCGGGAAGAGCCACAGTTCGCCCATGGGCCCATTCCATTCCTCCCCGCTCTTGGCGGGGATGACCCAAATCAACGCGTCGGATTGGCCGGGCACCGACGCAGGACGCTCGATCACGCGTTCGGCGAGCATATCTTTGGGCAATTCAATGGCGCGTGCTCCAACGTCTAGCCGGCCCAAAGGCGGCTCGAGCTTGCGGCTTTCGGTTGGCGGAACCACGGGGACCGACTCTGCGGACCGCGCCGTTGAGGGCTGGTCAGCGCTGGGGGCCAGCGGCACGGTTGCAACCGAAGAAGCCTCGACACGAAACGGCGTGTACGGGCGGTCGCGCCGGCAGCCATCGCATCCTGTGCTCGTCAGCGAGCACGTTACGAGCAACGCGAGCAAAGTCAGCACCACATTCTCGGATGGGCGTGCTTCCCCGGGGCGCCGCAGTGCATGTGTCATCCCCGAGCGGATTAGCTGCTTGCCGCCAATCGGGCAACTCCCTGCAGCAGCCGAATCGCAGCCCTGCAGAGGCGAGCGGACCCCTGGCCGAAGGCCGCAATTGGCAATGACGAAGAAGGGCGTTGCCGCCCTTGTAAGGCCGGTCCTTGCCAGACTACGCTCCCCCCCGGCTTCCTATTCACGGGTGGATGATGAACTCCGAAAAAACGCTCAGTCTCCTTGGACAGTTGCAGGCGGATCCCGAGTCGAATCAGACGTGGGAAACTATCACCGAGCTGGTCAAGGCGACCAGTGATGGCGATGACTTGCGTGAGCTCGTGCGGCTGCTCCGTTCGGCTACGGCCCAACATCGTGAACGGGGAGAGTGGTGGGCCGTGTCTCGTCTACTCGAGCTGGCGCTGGAAGTATCTCGAGTCGCCGAGGAACGTCAGGCGCTGTGCGAAGAATTGGCGCGCGTGCGTCGCGATGAGTTGTTGGACGAAGCGGGCGCCACCCAGGCCTACCAAGAGCTACTAAAGCTCGTGCCAGGGTTTCCTACGGCGGTGCAGGCACTGGCCGAACATGAAGAGCGTTCCGCTCGGTGGCGTGACCTCGCTACCACCTACGCCCAAGAAGCCGAAAGCGCCACGGACGACGTCTATCGCAGCTCGATGTTAATGCGAGCCGCGGAAATGGAATTTCGCTTTGCTGGCGCTGAGGAAAGTCGCGATCGTGTTGTCGAGCGACTTGAGCAGGCGGTTCGTCTCGACGCGACGAACGTGCAGGCCGGGTTGATGCTCGAGCGCTGTCATCGCTTAGCCAACAACTGGGAAGAAGTCGTGCGCGTGGTCGACCGCTTGGCTTCACGAGCGGCCGACGGCAACTTGCGCGTTGCCGCTTCGGTTCGTTTAGCGCGCGTGCAGCGCTATCGTCTCGATGACGTTGAACGCGCCGCAGTCGCCTACGAGCGCTTGCTGCGCGATGCGACGGGCCATACCGAGGCCATGGAATTTTTATCTCAGCTTTACTCGGGTGAAGAGCGCTGGGACGAACTCGTGGCTCTATGCGAGCGCGATCTGAAGACGCGCAATCTCAACAGCCCTGAGGTCGTTGGCGACATGTTGCAGATCGCCATGTTGCACTACCGAAAGCGCGAGTGTTCCGAGGACGCGGAACCCTGGTTCGAGCGGATCCGCCGCGTTCAGCCGGCGCACGAGAGCGTGCTCGCGTTCTTTCGCGAATTCTGCGCGAAAACCGGGGATCAGGCCAAATGGATCGATGTGCTGCAGGGCGCGCAATACGCCATGCCAGACGGTCGCGAGAAGGCGATGGTCGTCACCGAACTCGCCGAACTTGCCGAGAAGCAAGAGGACATGCAGCGTGCGATCGAGCAGTATAAGGGCGTCCTGCGCCAGGATCCCGACAGTGAGATGGCGCGCAGCGCGCTCAAGCGCCTGTACAAAGCCACGCAAGGTTTTACCGCCTTGGTCGAGCTGCTGCGGCAACAACTCGAGCGCACACCCGCGGAGGAATACAGCAAGCGTCTTGCAATTTTGCGCGAAGTCGCCTCCGCCTATCGGCAATATATTCGCAGTGACGCCTCGCTGGTGACGGTGCTGCACCAGATCGTGCAGCTGGATGAGAAAGTCGATGTCAACGACGTCGAAGAACTACGTGAACTCGTAGCGCTGTACGACAAATTGGGGCGCCACCGCGAACTGCTGACCTATCAGCTCAAGTTAGCCGAGCTCACCCCGGACACGAACGAGAAGGTTGCGCTCTACCGCGCCGCCGCACGGCGTTGGCTGGAACAGTTCTCCAACTTCCAAAATGCCACCGAGGCCTACGAAGCTTTGATGGCAGTCGTGCCCGACGATACCGAGGCGCTCGATCGCCTCAACGAACTCTACCGCAAGCGGCGCAGCTGGGGTGCGCTCTACGACCTGCTCGCCAAAGAAGCCGCAAAGAAAACCGCGGGGCAACGCACCGCGTTGCTGAAGGAAATGGCCCAGCTCGCCTCCGAGCGCTTGCACCGGCCCGACGATGCCGTCCAACTGTTCCGACAAATCCTCGACGAAGACGAGGATCGCATCGAGGTGCTTGACGCACTCGAGAAGCACGCGGAACGCAGTAAGGATTGGGCAACCTTGGCTTACGCACTTGAACGGCGCGTGGGCATCACCGCGGACGATGCCCCGCGTATTGTCGTTTTGCAAAAACTGGGTTCGGTTTACTCCGATCACCTCGCTGACATTCATTCGAGCATCAAGGCTTGGCGACGTGTGCTCGACTTGCAGTCGGGCCACCCGCGAGCCTTGCGCGTGCTCCGTGACGCCTATCTCCAGGCTGCGGACTACGACGCTTTGCACGACCTATACGCCTCCCAAAACGATTGGGAAGGTTTGGTCGAAGTACTGAGCAATACGGCTGATCGCATGCTCGATGGCACACTGAAGGTGCAGCTGTCGTACCGTGCCGCAGCGGTCTATGCCGAGAAGCTGTCGCAGCCCGAGCGGGCGGCTCGCTCATATGAGCGCATTCTCTCGGTTCTACCAAACGATTTGAAGGCCGCAAAATCGCTGGTTCCGATCTACGAATCCGACGAGAAATGGTCGCGCCTACCGGCGCTCTATGAATTGATATTGACGGAAACCACCGAGGCGCAAGAGCGCATTGTCTTGTTTGGTAAGCTCGTCGAGGTAACGGGCCAACGTCTACTCGACAAGAAGTCCGCGGCCACGCATGCACGGCGAGCTTGGGGAGAATTTCCGACCAATGACAGCGTCTGTCAGCAGTTCGAGGCTGCAACCCGCGCCGCTGGCGCATGGGACGGCTACCTTGAAGCGCTGCAGTTGCGGTTGGCGGCACTCGCACCAGCGGACGCACCGGCCGAGCCGGCACCGGCAGAGCCGGCTGTCGCCGCACCTGCCACGGCTGAAGTGGACGCAAAAAGCAAGAAGAAGGGCAAGAAGAAGGGCAAGCGCGACGGCAAGCGCGATGAACCTGAGGGGATGCCGGAAGTCGATACCGAAGTCATTGCTGTGGGTCCGACGGCGAACGAGCTCGAACGTCGATCTCTCGAACTGCGGTTAGCACGCACGCTAGCGCAGGAACTTGCGCGGCTCGATGACGCCATCACGACATATCAGCAGATCCTCGGTCGCCTTCCCGATGACCTCGAGGTACAGAACCTGTTGTCTGACCTCCTGCGCAGCAATGGTCGGATCGAGCAAATCCGCTGGCTGTGGGAGCACCGCGTTCGATTTGCGGACACCGACACCACACGCAGCGACTATTTGGCCAATTGGGCGTTGTTCGAAGAGCGTGAACTGAAAGATCCCGAGCGCGCAACGGGCATTTATCGAAGGATGCTCGAACTCGATCCGAAGCACACGGCGGCGCTGTCGACGCTTCAGCGCCTCTTGCTCGCAGCGCAGCAGTTGCCAGAGGCGGCCACCATCATCGAGCAGCGTCGCGATCTGGCAGAAGGTCAGGAACGCGTTGAACTCGAATTGATGCTGGCCGAGCTCTACCTAACTGAGCTGTCGCGCCCTGAAGATGCCCTGGCCACGGCGATTCGCGTGCTCGACCAAGTCGGCGAGGAGCCACGGGCGATTTCGGTCGTCGAGCGAACCCTGGATGTTGAAAGCGTGCGGCGAGCAGCCGCCGAGGTATTGGTGCATAAGTTTGCCCTAGCGGGCGAAGCGCGCAGGGCCGCTCAGGCACTTACGGTCCTGTTGGAGGGCACGGTCGAGCGCAAGGAGCGTTTGACGCTGGTCAGTCAACTGATCCACCTGCACGCCGATCGACTGGGGCAAAAGAGTGCGGCGCTCGACGTGGCACTGCGCACGCTGACCGACTTTCCCGACGAGTCGGAATTGTGGGACCGCGCAGAGGAGCTCGCCGCGGGCTCTGGTCGCCCCACGGATCTAGCTGATTGTCTACGCGGCGTGCTGAGTGTCACTTTGCCACGGGATCTAGACCTGTCGCTATGCGAGCGGGCTGCACGCTTGCACGAGGAGCGGTTGGGAGATCCAGTTGGGGCGACCCCGTATCTCGAACGCATGCTCGTCTTAGAACCAGACAACGAGCGTGCCTTCAGTCGACTCAAGGATATTCTCACTGCGGCCGAGCGCTGGGGCGAACTCGAGGCAATGTACGAACGTGCCATCGAGTTGACGAAAGATCGCGCGCGGCGCATCGAGATGCTGGCTGAAGTTGCGTTGATCGCCGAGGAAATTGTGGGTGATCCGCAGAAGGCAATGCGCCACAACGAGCGAATTTTAGAGATTGAGCCGTTGCACGAAGCAGCCCTTGAAACGCTCGATCAGCTGTATACTCGGCATGAGCGATACGCTCCACTGGCCGAGCTGCTGGCGCGGCGTCTTGAGATAGCTGTCGGTGACGAAATCATCGAGTTGAAGCGCCGGGCCGCATTCATCGTACTCGACAAGCTGCACGAGCCGGAGAAGGCCGTTGGCCACGTCGAGGATCTTCTGGCGAAGAACGTCAACGACTTCGACGCCCGGGGTTTGGCTGAGCGCCTCTTAGGGGTCAGAGTGCTGCGCGCGCGCGTTGCCCGCACGCTCGAAACTGTCTACGAGACGCGCGACGAGATTCGTGACCTCGTGCGAGTGCTCGGGGTACGGCTCGAATGTCTCGATGACGACGCATCGGCGTCGGATACCGACGAGCGGCGGCTCTTGTTGCGGCGCATTGCTGTGCTGCGTGACGAGCGACTCCACGACGATCCCGGCGCGTTTGAGGTACTGCAACGGCTCGTTCCGCTGGATCCGGACGATGCGGACGCGCGAGGGCGCCTCGTCGAGATCGGGCGACGGCTTGGGCGTATTGCCGATATTGCCGACGTACTGCGCAAGGCCTTTGATGCCACTCGAATCATCGCATTGCGCGCCGAGATTGGTATGCAATTGGCTCGGCACGAGCAGGAGCAATTGGCGGACATTACGGCGGCGGAAACGACCTACCGCCGTGTCGCAGCGCTCGATCCGAGCGATCCGGCCGTCACGCTGCCTGCAGCGCATGCGCTTGAGCGCATCTATCAAAGCACGCACCAGTCCTCTGCCCTGGCCGACAATCTACGGCTGCAGGTGCGCCTTGTTGCCACGAGTGAAGAGCGGCGGGAACTGTTCCGCCGCTTGGGGCAACTGTGTCGTGATTCGATTGGCGATATTGATGCGGCAATCGTTGCATACCGAAGCTGCCTCGAAGAAGACGCCCGCGATGAAGGGGCGCTCGAAGCCCTGGATGAGTTGCTTGAACGCGCGCGGCGTTATTCGGAACTCGCCGACATTCTTGAGAAGCGTCACGAGTGCTCTACCACCGCCGGCCAGCGGCGCGAAATTGCCGTGCGACGCGCAAGAGTACTTGCCGAACAGTTGTCGGACCTCGTTGGCGCGATTGCGGCCTGGCGGGCCGTAGTCGACGAATTCGGCGCCGACGGCGAGACAATGCAGGCGTTAGCACAGCTGTTCGAGCAGCAGAAATCTTGGCTCGAACTCGCCGAATGCCTCGAACATCACGTTGAGTTGACGACGAGCAACGACGAGCGGCTTGAGCTTCTCGTTCGACTAGGCAGTGTGCGCCATCAACGCCTCTCTGATCCGCATGGCGCGCTAGACGCCTATCGGCGTGCGCTTAATGTGGACACGCGACACGAACCAACACGCGCGGCGTTACTCGGCTTGCTCGAAGAATCCGAGGTGTTCGTGCGGCGGGAAGCGGCGCGCACCCTGCATCCAGTATTTGCCTCAGAACAGAATGGTCCGCTGCTGCTTCGTGTGCTTCAGATCGAGGTTGAGTCCGAGGATGATCCTGGGGCTAGGCTCGATCTGCTTCTGGACGCGATGAACGTGGCCGAGCGGCAGCTCTCGGATCTGCCCCGGGCGTTTGGTTACGCCGTGCGCGGTACTCGGGAAGCTCTCCGGCATTCTGAGTTGTCAACGTGGCTTGAGCACCTCGACCGCCTGGCTGCGGGTTCCGGCTTGCAGGCGCAGCAGGTCGAACTGTTGCGTGACATCGTCACCGACATATTTGACGGCGAGGTTCAGTTGGCAGTTACGTTGAAGATCGCCACGATGGCGCGCGATCAGTTGGCCAACCTTACCTTGGCGCAGGAATTCTTCGAGAAGGCGCTGGAGATTCGACCCGATGATCGTACGGCGTTGCAAGCCCTCGAGCAACTGCACGAGCGTCAGGGCGATGCAGGCCGCCTACTCGAAGTTTTGGGACGTCGGGTGGAGGTCGCGGAGAGTGACGAAGAACGCAAGGCGTTGATGTTGCGGCAGGCCCGTCTGCTGTCGGAGAAACTCGGCGAGGTATCGCGCGCGATTGAGGTGTTCGAGCGGATTATTGACCTGGATTTCGATCCGATAGCAGTTGGAGAACTTGAGAGTCTGTATCGCGGCGAATCGCGCTGGGACGCGCTCGTGTCGTTGCTGCAGCGGCAGCTTGAAGCGCACCGAGCTCCCAACGCCTCGTTGCTCGTGTCGATTGCTGACGTCTACGCAACGCACATCCGAAACATCCCGCGTGCCCTGGATGAACTCGAATCGGCGCTATCGGCCGAGCCGGGGAACCAAGCGGCAGTGGCTTTGCTCGAACGACAGCTCGAGACGTGTGGCGACGTCGAACAGCGCGCACGTACCGGAGCACTATTGGAACCGGTGTACAATGCACGTGGTGATCAGAAGCGCGTGATGGTGGCACTTCAGGCACGGTTGGACGCATCGTCCGCTCCGGACGAGCGACGAGAACTGCTCGGAAGGATCGCCAAAATCCACGAAGAGCAGGCCGAAGACTACTTGGCCGCGCTCGAAACCATGGCGCGGCTGTTGCATGAGGATCTCTCTGACGCCCACGTGCGCGCGGAGTTGGAGCGGCTTGCAAAGGTAGCGAACGCGGAGAAGCGCTTGGCGGAGGTATACGCGACGGAGCTCGCCGAAGTGCTGACCGACGATGCGAGCACGGCCGAATTGGCGAGTCGAGCCGGAGAGCTATTCGAAGCGCAAGCGGACTTGGAGCGCTCCATATTTCATTATAGGCGAGCACTAGCATTCAGCCCGGACGACACCTCGCTGTTCAGTGCGGTTGATTCGATCTTGGTGCGTCAAGGTAACCATGCTGAGCGCATCGCGCTCTATCGGACGTCACTCGAACACCGCTTCGACAGCGAAGACCGCCTGCGAGCGCTGCACATGATCGCCTCGCTTCAGCACTACATCGGCGAGTCAGCCCAAGCCATTTTGACCCTATGTGAAGCATTGGAGGTGGACGAGCGTGACACGAGGACACTCGATGCGTTGACTGACCTCTACGGTCGGGAGAGGCGTTGGGACGATCTGGCAGAACTTCTCGCTCGGCGCGCAGAACAGTTGATCGAGCCAGCGGAGAGCTGCGTTTACCGGATCAGCTTGGTCAAGCTGCTGTTGGAAGAGTTGAATTCACATGATCGTGCCATCGATCAGCTGGAAGAAATCGTTCGCTTGATCCGCGATCATGCCGAGGCAGTCGGCATTCTCGAGCAACTTCGGTTGCGAGCTGACAGCAAGGAGCGCGTGGTCGATATCCTGCGCCCGATTTATGAAGCTGCAGACGATTGGCAAAGCATCATTCGGCTCAACGAGGACCGCTTCAATCTAGCCAGCTCACCGAGCGACAAGGTTTCGGTGTTGCGTGAAACGGCAGACCTGTACGAGAAGCGAGGGCGAGATCCAGAACGTGCGCGTCAGGCCATCTTGTTTGCGATTGAAGCTGATTCATCGGATTTCGATGTTCGGTTTGAGCTTGAGCGACTGACGGAAGCTACTGGTCAGTGGGAGGATCTGGCTAACACCTACGAGAAACTGCTGAATGAGCACTCGTTGCTCGCGGGGCAGCGTGACGTAGTGGCGGTGCTTGCCAGAACCTACGACCAACACCTGGATGATCCGCGGCGGGCATTGGCGAGCTATTGGCGACTCTACGAGGTTGAACCGGGTGAACTCCAAACGCTCGAGCAAATCGAACGATTGGCAACGCTACTGAGCGACTGGGCACAATTGGTGCGCGCTTTGGTGATTAAGGCTGACCTGTTACTTGGAGACGAAGAACGCGCGTACAGTTGGCGTCGAATTGGCGAAGCTCGTCGCGACATGCTCGAAGACCCTGCAGGAGCTGTGGACGCGTACGAGCGAGCGCTCGAGTTGAACCCAGCCAGCGGATTTACTGTCGATTGCTTATTGGAGCTACTCGAGGCGCGAGGGGCACCCGAGCGCCGGGTCGAGCTATTGGTACGCCGGGTCGAGTTGTGCGATGACGATGATTCGGAGCGCAAGTACGAGCTTTTGACGAATGCAGCGACAGTGCTCGAAAATGAACTGTCGGAACGCGGTCGGGCGATCGATCTGCTGACCTCGGCGTTGGCGTTGCGAGCCGGCGACCGGGCGGTGTTGCAGAGGCTCGAAGTTTTGTACGAGGCCGAACGCCAATGGGGCGATCTGCTCGACAATTTACGCACGATGGCGGACCTTTCGGTCGAACCGTCAGAGCGCGGCAAGTTGCGGAGCAAGATGGCGCGGATTTTGGCACGCGAGACCGGCAGCTTCGACGAGTCCCTTGAATGCTACCGCCAGGTGCTAACCGATGTGGCAAATGACGAGGAGGCGGTTTCTGCCGCGTTCGAGATTGGTCGCGAGCACGAGGAATTGCGCGAGGCAGCAGCTGCAATCCTGATCCCAGTCTTGAGCGCGCAAGGCAAAGTGGAGCGCCTCGTGGAAGCGCTGGAACTCCGCCTCACGGTTGAGCACGAGCCGGCAATGCGCGTTTCGACGTTGCGCAATATCGGCCAACTCGCTGAGCAAAATCTGAAGCGGCCCGCAGTGTCGCTGGATGCGATGCTGCGGGCGATGAGCGAAATGCCGGAAGAATTGGCGCTATTTGCCGAGGTCGAGCGGCTCGCCACCTTGACCGACGGATACGCGAAGGTCGCGGATGTTCTTGAAGAGCGCGCGGCTGCGACTTTCGATCCCGAGATCGTTCGCGAGTTGAGCATTCGCTTGGGGCGCATTGCTGAGGCTAATCTTTCTGACCCGCGCCGTGCGGTGGATGCCTACCGGCGAGCAGTCGAACAAACAGGCGACCGTCCCGACCTGCTCGGCGCGCTCGACCGCCTGTACGTCAATCTCGGCGACTCTTCTGCGTTGGCGGACGTGCTCGAGCGTCGCGCTCTCGTCGAAGACGCCGCGGATGGCGTAGCCGAATGTTACTACCGGCTCGCTCGGGTTCAGCTCGATGCATTCAGCCAACCCGGTACCGCTCTGTCCACTGCGCGCGCCGCCCTTGAACGCCTACCAGATCATGCAGGAACGGTAGAACTGCTCGAAACCCTGTCTGAGCGTAGGGAATTGTTCGAGGAGGTGTCGGAGTTGCTCGAAACTGTGTATCGAAGCAGTTGTCGCACGGCGAGCCTCGCTTCGCTCTACGAAAAGAAGGTGACGCAGGCAGACGGTTCGGAGGAGCGGTTGGAGCGGCGTCGCGCTCTGGCTCGGGTACTCGAAGACGACTGTCGGGATGTGGTCGGCGCTTGTCGAGTCCTCGGCGAGGCACTGGCTGAGGATCCATCGGATCCGCTGCTGCTTGAGGAAGTTGAACGCTTGTTGGGCATCACCGGTACTTGGTCGGACATGGCAGGCAAGCTGGATGCTGCGGTTGACGCCAAGACCGAACTCGGGCACGAAATACGTCGCGATCTTTGGTTGAAAGCAACGACTTGGTACCGTGATCGTGCCGCCAATCCAGTTCAGGCCGAGGCGTTACTACTCAAGGCGCAGAAGTGCGATCCGACGAACGATGACGTGCTCGCTCAGATCGAAGAGTTGCGTCGTGGGCCAGGCCGCGAGCGTGATTTAGTCAATATCCTTCGGCTGCGCGGACGAGGCGAACTTGACGATGACAAGCGATTGCAGTTCTACCGAGAAGCCGAGGGCATTGCCTTGGCGCTTGGCGACGGGGCCCTCGTCGAGGCAATTGTTCGAGAGTTGTTGGGGCTGGATGAACGCTGCGTGTGGGCGTTGACCGAACTGACGGAGCTGCGACGTGCCGCGGGTGACTTCGTCGAGACACTGAAGTTGTTGGAGCGCCACATCGATTCAGAGGTTGACGCGAATCGATTGCGGGCGTTGCGGCATGACGCGGCACGTGTTGCTCGCGAGTCACTCGGCATCAACGATCGAGCTATTGATTTCTATCAGGCGTTGTTCGAGGACGACGCATCTGATGGCGTTGCAGCCACTGCTCTGCGCGAACTGCTGCAACAAGGCAAGCGTTTCGAGGACTTGGCTCGGCTGCTTGAGCGCCTGGTCGATGTTGCAAGCAATCCGGCGGAACGCAGCCTGATTCGCTTGGAACTCGCGCGGCTCAAGGAAGCTTTGAAGAAGGATGACGATGCCATCGAGTTACTTCGCGCTGTGCTCGACGAGGAGGCAAACCACGCCGAAGCGGTGATTTCATTGAGCCGTTTGTACGAGAAGACGGGTCAGGACGAGGAACTTGCTGATTTGCTCGAGCGGCAAATCGAAAGCGCCAAGGAGCGCGGAGCACTTGACGTAGAGATTGAACTACTGCTGCGCATTGCCGAAGTGTCAGAGCGTCGGCTGTCTGACGTTGGGCGCGCAGTTCGCACGTATCGCACCATCCTCGAGCGAAGCGTGGCACATCGCCGCGCCCTTGACGCCTTGGCTCGCATCTACGCGGAGCAGTCCGAGCGCGAAGAGCTCGCTCAGATCCTGGTGCAATTGGTGGACAGCAGCGTTGGCGACGAGCGTGTGGGTTACGCAGGGCGTTTGGCAGAGGCTCGACTCGCACTGGGTGACGAAGCCGGGGCAGCCGAAGCGCTGGTTGTTGCGTTGAGCGTCAACGAAAGCAACGGCGCGCTGCGCGCGCAGCTGCGCGCGCTGTACGAGCAACTTGGCGATTGGTCGAAGGTGGCGGGGTTGATTGCCCAAGAAGCCTCGTTGACTGCGGTTGTTGTCGAGCAAGTGCGATTATTGCGCGAAGCAGCAGCCATTCGAGCCGAGCGTCTGTCGGATCCGGCGGGTGCGGCTGACCTGTTGGCGCATGCGAGTGCGCTCGTGCCCGAGGATCGGGAGCTATTGTTGGTACTCTGTGATGCCTACAATCTCTCGGGGCGAGGCGACAAAGCTGCTGAAACCCTGGAACGCATTGTTGCCTCGTACGCTGGGCGACGGTCGAAGGAGCTGGGCGACGTACATCGTCGTTTGGGCGAGGCCTACTTGACCCAAGGGGTGGCTGAGCGCGCAAAGGACGAATTCGAGAAGGCGTTCCGTATCGAGCCGGGCAACGTGAGAGTGATATCGAGGTTGGCCGAGGTCTGCCTTTCAATCGGTGACGCGAAACGTGCGCAGCAGCTGTACAGCTCACTTATCATCCAAGTCCCGAAGCTTGAGCCGGGAGGGACACTCACCAAGGCGCTCATCTACGCGCGGCGCGGCGAGGCAAGTCTCGCTTTGGGTGAGCGTGACAAGGCCAAACAGGATTTCGAGCGGGCGTTGCAGACTGATGCAACGCTCGATTGGGTGCGCGAGCGCCTCGCGCAACTTAAGGCTTAATCTCCGGAGAGCCCCGGTTGGCATTGGTTAGCCGGGGCGTTGCCAGAAAATGACTGTTGTCGTTGGCATCAATGGGCGCATGTTTCCGCCTGAGCAGGCACACGTGAGCGTTTTTGACCGTGGGTTGCTCTACGGCGATTCGGTATTCGAGACGCTTGGGACCTACGGCGGGCGGCCGTTTGCCCTGAGCGAACACCTGCAACGCCTTCGGCGCAGCGCCGAATTGGTGTCAATCGACATCGGAGTTTCGGACGAAGTGTTGGCGCACGAAGTTGGGCTGGCCCTCGAGCGCTCCGGCAATCCCGAAAGCTATGTGCGTATCATCGTGACTCGAGGTTCTGGGGAGTTGGGGCTCGATCCAGCACTCGCCGTTGATCCGCAGCGGATCATCATCGTGACTCCGCTGCTTCGGCCCGCCCCAGAGGCGTATCAGCGCGGCGTGACCGCAATCACCGAGCAGACTTGTCGTGTGACCGATGCCACCCAGGCCGTCGGTGCCAAGGTGAGCAACTATCTGGTTGCCGTGCTCGCGATGCGCAAAGCCAGAGTGGTGTCTGCCAACGAGGCGTTGATCGTCGATGGCGCAGGTCAGGTCATCGAGGGGGCCACGTCAAATCTGTTCTACGTCCGAACCGGTCAGCTGTGGACTCCCAGCGAATCGGTAGGGATCCTCGCGGGGATCACGCGGTCAGTCGTTATCAATGCGGCAGGGGAACTCGGGATCCCGCTGGCATTTGGCTGCGTGAAAGTGGACGAGCTTGCGGGACTGGACGAAATCTTCATCACGTCGAGCATCCGCCAAATGCTGAGTGTTGTGGCAGTTGACGGCAAAACGATCGGTAACGGACAGCCGGGACCGCTATACCGACGAGTATTCGAACGATTCAAAGCAATTGTGGCGCGCGATGACCCGAGCACGCGCAGCACGCTCGCGTAGAAATCGTTGAATGCCGAGGGGTGGCAATTTTTCAATTAGCCGCAGCTGAATGGCGCGCAGCGATATTTTGCGCCTACTTCGAGCTCATGTAGGAGATTTCGGTGGGGGGGGAGGCCTCGTTGTCGGGGGCAGTTTCACTGGCTGCCGCTGGTGCAACCGCTTGCCGAATTGGGATCTTCAGGCTGCCCTGGCCCTGCGCCAAGAGAACTGCGACTGCCTTGTCGAAGAAGCCGCGCAAGAAGCCAACTTCGTGTGCGGGATTGGTGATGAGGCCACATTCGCTGATCGCGCGCATGGCGCAAATGACTTCAATTGCTGCCTGCCGACCTTCGCGCGCAAGCACGCTCAGGGCGCTATCCTTCATGGTTGCCACCAGGCTTTCGCGCAACTGCGGGGCGAAAAAGCGATCCGTCATCGCAACGACGGCCCCCTCGACCAGGCCAGTGAGCTGTTCCTGCGAGGGTTCTTGGCCCGGAGTGATGCCTTCGCCGACTCGAGCCAAGAGTCCATCGACAGCGTCACGTGATGGGAGCCAGGCCCTGAATTCCGGCAGGCGGTGCAAGGATGCGGAGGCCAAGCGCGGTACCGCAAGATCCGCCGAGGTGGGTTCGAGCCGTTCGGCGTCGAGCGGGTGGGGCGGTGCTTCGGCAGGCACCGGCTCGAGCAAGCCAGTGGCACTGGTTAGCCCGAGGGGCTGGGGGATCCCGTGCACTTGGTGCCGGGCTTTGGCTTGGGCGACGCGGTAACGTGCCCATTCGACCGGAACCGCAACGGGTCGCACTGCTCCGCCAGGGACAAGCCGCGACATGGCCTCGCGCAACTGGGTTTGGCTTTGTTCGCCCGCCTCGACGCGACGAATTCCCATGTCGTCGTGGAGATAGACGAAGGCCGTTCGATAGCGCCGAGTCGGAGTGCGAGCAGCCAGCACGACGACCAGGCCCCCCGCTGCGTCCGGGGGTAGGGCATACGCTTCCACCTTGGAATCTGCCAACGAGATCTGCAGACTGGAAACACGAGCTTTTTCTGGAATTGCGACGCCCCGTGACTTCAGGATCGACAAGGCGCGTCGCGCGAGTTTGCGCAGGTGGTTTGGTGCCCGTTCCGCCGCTTCGACGAGCGCGGCGCCGTTTTCAGCTGACTTCCACTGATCAATCAGCTGTACAGCTTGGTCTCCAACACGCCCGAGCGCTTCGACGGCTCCGTCCGCGGCAACGCTTACCAGGCTGGGATCGAAGGAAGGTTCGGCTGACGAGGTATTGGTCATTCTGGGATCTCCGAGCGCGATCGCGAAACGACCGCGATGCCGTCGATCTCGACTCGTGCGCCGCGAGGCAAGGCCTTGACTTCTACGGTGGCGCGAGCTGGGAACGGAGGCGAAAAGTACTCGCCGTAGATGCTGTTTACCACTGCGAAATCGTTCATGTCGGTCAAATAGATCGTGGTCTTGACAAGTGCCCCGAAGGATACACCTGCGGCAGCTAGGACGGCCCCAAGATTATCGAGGACCCGCCGTGTTTGAGCGTTGACGTCATCGGACACCAGTTGCAAAGTAGCCGGATCGAGCGGGATCTGGCCGCTCAGAAAGAGCAGGCTGTCAGCAAGAACAGCTTGCGAATAGGGGCCAATAGCGGCCGGAGCCAAACCGGTCGCAACGACGTTGCGCGACATAGCGGGTCACCTCTCAGGGGCGCCATCATGACCTGGTCGACCGAAAGGATCAACCGCCAATGGCTTTGGCACCAGCGATTGCGCTGGAATTTGCAAGTGTTACCACTCCGCCACGAAACCAAGAAACACATCGAAGGGCCAGTCGGATGAAGAATCAGCAGCTTCGGCGACCCGCAATCGCGCGCCCAAGCGTGATCTGATCGGCAAATTCGAGGTCGCTACCGTGCGGAACCCCACTGGCAATGCGACTGAGCCTGACCTCGAAGGTTTCGAGTTCGTGGGCCAGAAACAGGGCCGTGGCTTCACCTTCGACTGAGGGTGGCGTGGCAACGATGATTTCGGTTACTCCCGCTGCGACGACGAGCACCTTTAGTCGCTCGACAGGCAGCGCGTCTGGGCCGATCCCATCGAGTGGAGAGAGCAAGCGACCGAGTACGAAATAGCGTCCTCGCATGGCTTGACTGCGTTCGATTGCCAGCAAGTCCTGAACGCGCGCAACGATACACAGCAACGTCGGATCGCGTCGCGGATCGCGGCAAATAACGCAGAGCGGCGCCGCGTCGCCTCCGACGTCGGCAATATGTCCGCAGCGCGAGCACAGCGTGATTTGGTTCTTCAATTCAACCAGTTCGCGGCCTAAATCCAAGGCGAGAGTGGAATCACTCGAGAGCAGGTGGAGGGCAAACCGTTGAGCCGTCTTTTCGCCCACCCCGGGTAGGCGAGCCAGGAGCGTTACGAGTCGAGTGAGCGAATCCGGCAGCACGCCCAAAGCGTGCGACAGTCGAGCTCATCACACAAGCGCAGTTGCAATAAGCGATATCGACTAGTGGTCGGCCAGCTTGACGGAGACGACTCGAGCCGCAAGGAGTTCCTGCAGATCCTTGATACGCGGATGACTTCGGATCCGCGCCTGCTCTTGACGGTAGCGCAGGGTTCGCTCTGCGGTTTCGCGCGAAGCCAAAGTGTCGCGGCCCAAAGCCCGAGGGTCGTTGGAGACGATAGCTACGTTACTGACCGCGGTTCCGCGTTCGGTAGCGGCCGTGCGTATGCAATCAGCCAACAAGGCGTCGTCAAATTGACCTGAAAAGACGCTGTTGGGAGGCCAGCCCACGACGAGGCGCTCGGCACGAGCCTCGAGTAATACTGCGTGTTCGAGAAGTGCCGATACATCGGGACGAAGCTTCATCACCCGCTCGACGATCTCCTGCCACACTGCGATAAGCTCGGTTTCGTCTGGCTCAATTGGAGTCGGAGCAGCTTCGGGGGTAGCCGCGTTTCTCGCGGAATTGGGTGGCTTTTGGTTTGCCGTACGCGGTGACGTCGCGCTCGGACGGTTTGGGGCGGCATTGGCGGCGGGCGTCACCGATTGGGTAATGGGGCGGACTTCGGTTGTTGCTGTCGCGGTTTGCGGACTCCTTAGGGGGGCGGGAGCCTGCAAGCGGGCGGGGGGGGCGTTGCTCGATGGTTGACTGGCAGATGGGTCTGCGTCGTCCTCGGCATCAGAACCACTCGGGGATGGTCGCGCCGGGGTTCGGGCTTCTCGCGATTGAGGGCGGGACGCATTGGCTGGCGTAACGGCTGGCATTGCCGGCGCGGGCTGCGGTCGCCGAGCTTGCGGGGCTGCTGCCATCGCGGCGCCAGAGGCTGAACCGAGGCGGCGCTCCATTGCGCCGAGGCGCGTCAACAAATCATCCAGTGGAACCAGTGGCGGGCGCCGGCACAAGCGAACGAGCAACATTTCGAGGGCACCACGAGGTTGGGCGCCACGCAGAATATCGTCAAAACCCCCGGAAAATCCGTGGTAAAGGCGCAATAAGTCGTCCGGGTTGGCACGGTCGGCGAGCGAGCGAACGTCGCGCTGCTCTTCATCAGGGAGATCGAGCAGTTCGCCCGGCTCACTGCAAACTTTGGCCACGACCAAGTCGCGCAGTAAGTCGAGGAAGTCTCGCGCAACGTGGGCGAGGTCAAACCCTTGCTCGCTTACTCGCTCGACGATGATGAGGCTTTCGCTTGTCTTGCCGTCGACGAGTGCCGCTGCAAGTTCATGCAGGATCTTGCGACTAGCAACACCGAGGACGCGCGCAACTGAGTCACCGTCGAGTTTCTGGTCATTCCAGGCGATAACCTGGTCGAGCAGGCTCATTGCATCACGCATACTGCCCGCGGCTTGACGCGCGATAATCGACAAGCCGGCCTCATCGGAAGCGACGCCTTCGGCATCCAGCACGAAGCGTAATCGGTCGACGATGAGCCGAGTCGGAATCATCTTGAAATCGAAGCGCTGCACACGGCTCAGGATCGTGACCGGAACCTTGTGCACCTCGGTAGTCGCGAAGATGAATTTCACGTGCGAAGGCGGCTCTTCGAGCGTTTTGAGAAACGCATTCCAGGCACCCGCCGAGAGCATGTGTACTTCGTCGATGATGAAGATCTTGTATCTGTCACGTGACGGACGGTAAGGTAAGCTGTCCTGCAGCTTCCTCACTTCGTCGACGCCATTGTGGCTAGCGCCATCGATCTCTCGTACGTCAACGTCACTGCCTTGCGTAATCTCACGACAAGCGGGGCACTCGAGGCACGGTGTTGACGTTGGGCCCGGATCAGCATCCCCTTCGGCGCGAGGTGTTGGACGCATGCAGTTGAGCGCGCGCGCCAACAGGCGCGCACTCGTCGTCTTGCCGACGCCGCGCACCCCCGTGAATAGAAACGCGTGGGCAATGCGACCGGAAGCGATGGCGTTGGCCAGCGTACGCGCAACGTGTTCTTGACCCACTAGGTCCTCGAAACGTTGCGGTCGCCATTTTCGCGCGAGAACGACGTAGCTCATACGGCCATCGGCGGTAGCAGAAATGGGGCGGCGAAGCGAGGGAGTTAGGCTACCGGGGCGTCAGCGACGCTTGCCGCCAACCCATGGAGACCTGCGATTGACGCCTTTCACGGATGCCGAATTGGGCGGAGCCGCTTTCTCCCGGCTGCTTCGGCCCAAGTTGCCGAATCTTGAGGGTGTTCGCTGGGGGCACGTCGAGTCTGAGTCGCTCCGGTGCACGCCCGATGGCCTGAACAATGCTCTCGGACAACCGGCGCACGATTGTTGATTAACCCGGGCGCTCAACTTCGGTTAGCATGGGCCCTGTCGCTGAGCGCCCACCGATACGGTTCGACTATAATGCAACACCCCATTTGGGCAGACGTCATTGCCGCTGAAACGGCCAGTCAGCTCGTGCTAGGCGGGATGTACTGCGCGTTGCCGGCGCTCGCCAAGAAGCACGGCGAGTGGATCGGATTCGGGCTTGGTTGTTGGGGGCTTGGGATTGCATCCGCATGTCTGGCGGCGTTGTCCTCATCTGAGGGTACAGCGGCGCGGCTCGCTGCCATGACATTTACCGCGGCGATCACCGTTGCGGTTGCGCTCATTATATTCGGCCTGGCTTGGAAGACCCGCATCCTGCGATTGCGTACTTTGGGTTGGGGCGCTGCAATGTCCGGCGTCGCATGGCAGTTGGCGCTTGGGTATTTCAATCCGTTTGCCGGAAAGGCCAGTTGGGCGCGCGGCAACGTCGTTTCGTGGGCGCCAAGCGGTGGCACTGCGGCGGTGTCAGTCGTGGGTGGAGTCTTTTTGATCTATCTAGCGGCGCTTATCCTGGTGGCTGCAGCGCTGTATGCTCGACACGCGGAATTAGAACGCACCGAGCGGCGGGCAGTGCTTACTGGGCTAGGCTGTATCGGTCTCGCGCTTACGTTGGATGCCCTGAGTGGCCAAGGGATCTTGCGCATACCAGCCGTCTTGCCCCACGCCGCAACTGCATTTTCATTGTTGCTCGCAATGGCCTTCTTGAGTCGATACGCGAGCCTGTCGAGCGGGATCCGGATCGTCGAGCAGAAGCTGCGACAACGCTCGGAAGAGTTGGGGTCGGCATTCGCCGCGCTTGAGCGAGTCCAGCGCGAATTAGGCGCCAACAAACAGCTGGCAGCGATGGGCGAGTTGGCAGCCGCCATCGCTCACGAGGTTAGAAACCCGCTTGCCATCATGATGAATGCCGTCGCAGGGCTGCGTCGGCCGACGTTGGGTAGTGAAGATCGGACCACTCTCCTGTCGATATTGGACGAGGAGACCGCGCGACTCAATCGGCTCGTGACCGATTTATTGCGCTTTGCCAGGCCGGTCATCATCAAGCGCAGTTCGGTCTCAATTGTCGAACTCGCACGGCGAGTCGAGGGGCGGCTCGAAGACAAGCACCGCCTCGCGGTGACGGTACCAGACAAGCCCGAGCTGAAGTTCGTGCAAGCCGACGCCAACCTGCTGCGCCTCGTGTTCGAAAACCTAGTAGCGAACGCATTTCAATCCATGCCGGATGGCGGTGTTGTCGAGATTGTCGTGTCTGAGGAGCCACTGGCAGGGGAAAGATTTGCGCGCATTGACATCATCGACGCAGGCCAAGGCATGGACGAACAGGTGCTGTCGCGCGCCACGGATCCCTTTTACACCACGAGGCCGAGCGGCACTGGTCTTGGGCTTCCGATCGTTCAGAGAATCATCGAGGCCCACGGCGGCCAGCTCGAACTGGCAAGCAGCGTGGGGCAGGGTACGAAAGTTAGCCTATTTTTGCCGTTTGCAGGGCCCGTGTTGCCGGCGGAGGGCAGTCGTGTGGCAGCGGCTGAGTCCGCAGCTCGCAGCTGAATTAGCCGTTATCCACGCAGCGCCCCGGGGTCTTGGGTTGTGGCGGGCTTGCGGGGCCGGATCTGCGCGGCGCGGGAATAGCGGATCCCCCCTTGACGTTTGGCCCAACGGTCCCGAATGATGCCCAGGTGGCGCGACGTGAACACTACTTGTTTGTCTGCAATAACCGGCGTCCGGACGAGGCGCCGCGGCCATCTTGTCAGGGCCGCGGCTCGCTCGAATTGTTCGCCGAGCTCAAGTGCCAGTTGGCGGCAGCTGGGCTTGCCAAGACTGTGGCTCGCTGTTGTCAGTCGAGCTGCCTCGACTGCTGTGACGAGGGGCCGATCCTTTTGGTGGAGCCAGAGCACCTCGTCTATGGGCGAGTTTGCGTCGAGGACGTGCCTGAGATCATCGAATCGATCCGGACCGGGCAACCTGTCGCCCGCCTTCTGATCGATTCAGCCACTAGGATATCCCCGTGACCGACTCAAGTTCCGACGTTCTTACAAACTCACCCATTGCGTTGCCCAGTAGTTCCGAAGTCACTTTGCTCGTCGTGGACGACGAAGAGGCCAATCGCCTTAGCTTGGAGCGCATCTTCATCAAGGAGGGGATGCGGGTGTTGCTTGCCAATTCGGCGCGCGAGGCGCTCGAACAGTTGCGTCGTTGTCGCGTTGACGTGGTTCTCACGGATCTGATGATGCCCGGAACCAGTGGCGTGGAGCTACTTCGTGCCGCCAAGGAGTTGAGTCCGGACACCGAGGTCGTGCTCATGACCGCATTTGGTACGGTTGAAGTCGCGGTCCAAGCCATGCGCGATGGTGCCTACGATTTCGTTGAGAAACCACTCAAGCGAATGAGCATCGTCAAGAGCGTCCGTAAGGCGGCCGAGCGGCGATCGCTTGTGGCTGAGAACCGCAGCCTTCGGCTGGAGCTACGTCGCCTTGCAGATCGCGACATCGTTGGTCAAAGTGCGCCCCTTCGGCGGGTTCTCGACATTGTGGCCCAAGCGGCACCATCGACCGCCACTGTCCTAATTCTCGGCGAGAGTGGTACGGGCAAGGAGCTCATTGCACGGTCAGTGCATGCGCGCAGCGGCCGCAGTGGACAGTTCGTTGCCGTCAATTGCGCAGCGATCCCTGAGAGCATTCTCGAAGCCGAGCTATTTGGGCACGAGAAGGGTGCGTTCACAGGTGCGTTGGCGCGCCGTGAAGGGCGGTTTGCCAGGGCCACTGGGGGTACGTTGTTCCTCGACGAGATTGGGGAGCTTACCCCTTCGGTTCAAGTCAAGCTGCTCCGGGTTCTGCAAGAGGGTGAGTACGAACCGGTAGGTGGCGCCACGGTCAAGACCGACGCGCGCATTGTTGCCGCCACGAACCGAGGTCTCAAGGCCGAAGTGGACGCTGGTCGCTTTCGCGAGGACCTCTACTATCGACTGAATGTTATTGCGGTCACCGCCCCGCCGCTTCGCTCACGGCGTGAGGACATTCCGCTGCTCATCGATCATTTCTTGACGGTCTATTGCGAGAAGAACCGACGCGCTCGGCTCAGCATAGCTCGTGACGTTCAGGACCGACTCATCGATTACCCTTGGCCGGGCAACGTACGTGAACTCGAAAACGCTGTCGAGCGGGCAGTGGTGCTAAGTCGAAGTGACGTACTAAGCCTCGAGGATCTACCTGACGTCATCGCGCAATCGTCGGAGCCACCTGCTGAGGCCATGACTTTTCCGGTGGGCATGCCGCTCGACGAAGTGGAACAGCGACTGATCCGCGAAACTCTGCGCCACACCAAGGGTGACAAGACCTTGGCTGCGCAACTGTTGGGCATTTCCACGCGCACCATTTATCGTAAGCTCGGTGAAGTTGACGCCTCAGCATAGCGACGGAACCAGTTTAGCGACCGTTTGGAACCGGGCAGGCCGCCGGCTGAGGCGCGTGGGCTGAGCGGCCGCTGGTGAACACGGCTGTGTTTCGTGGCAAATCGGCGTTCGGCGCCTCTCGAGAACCTACTGACAATTTGTCACGGGGCGGCTATCGAGGCCCCACAATTGTGCCACCTTGGCTAACCCAGCCAGCGCTGGATATTTTACCTGGATTTCTTAGCGAATCGCGACAAAGAGGCGTGGCACAGAACTCGCTAAGGGGCATCGCACCGTCCGTGTCGTTCGACATATTGCTCAAGAAGTACTTCGTTCTGGTCCTGTTAGGGCTAGTTTCCCTCGTTGCCTTTTATCAGGCTTCCGGAACCATGCATCTCGTTGGGGCGGCCATGACCGAGCCACCAAGTTCAGCCGGGCTGGCGTTGGTGGCACCGAAGGGGCTTGCCACGGTGACGAAGGTGCCGAAGAGCGCGAAAATAATCATGTCGCGCAACGCCTTTGATTCAGTGACAGGTCCGGTCGATCCAGATGCCAAGCCCGTCGAGTTGAAGCCCGCCGAAGCAAAACCAGATTTGACTGATCCTTTGGCGGTGCCTGCCTGCGAAGGCACTAAGGCACTCATCATCACCGAATCAACCGATCCGATTTGGTCGGTCGCGGCCTTACAGGGGCCAGGCGAAACCGCGCCGAAACTGCGACGAGTTGGCGATGACGTGGGCGGTAAACAGGTCGCATACATCGGGTTCAATCCGCGCCATCAAAGCCCCGCCGTATGGATGGTCAGCGGGGCGACCATTTGTCAGACGCTCATGTTTGCGAGCGCAGTGCCCACGGCTACCGCTGCTCCTTCGGCAGCGCCACCTGCCGCCTCGGCAGCGCCCGCCGGGGCGCGCGGTCCCTCGAAGATTTCTAACGATATCGCGTCCAAAATCCAGAAGATCAGCGATACGGAGTTTCATATCGATCGCGCCGCGGTTGACAAGATCCTTTCGGATCAATCCGAGTTGATGAAGTCAGCGCGTGTTGTTCCAGACACTCAAGATGGCAAAGTCGTGGGCGTGCGTTTGTTCGGCATTCGTCCAGATACGTTGCTTGGCACGTTGGGTATGCAGAACGGCGATCGGCTCGAGACGATCAACGGATTTGATATGGCCAGTCCCGAAAAGGCCCTCGAAGCCTACATGCGGCTCAGAACCGCAGATGGCCTGAAGGTGCAGCTCAATCGTCGTGGGCAGGCAACGACCATCGACTACAAGATCAAATGACCAAGCAATTGACCAAGACAACGTACTGGCTGGCGGCGATGATGGGCTTGTTCGAAGGGGTTGCCATCGCGCAGCCTGCACCGCCGCCTGTGACCCCAACTGCGCCAGCGGCAGCCGCGGGTCCCAAGTCCGACAAAGAGCCGCCCGGTGCGCAAGGCGCGTTGCCGAACTCGATGGATGCAATCGCCAAGGCTGTCGACGTCCCCTATCGACCGAAACCTGCTGGACATTTGGTCAAGTTCAACCTGCAGGACGCCGATCTTTCTGAACTTGTCAATCACATCAGCGGGCTGACTGGGCGCAGGTTCATCTACGGACAGAAGGTACGGGCGATCAAGGCGACGGTCGTGTCGCCCGAGCCCGTCACCTTGGCGGAGGCCTACGAAACCTTCCTTTCAATTCTGGAATCCAACGGCATGACGGTCATTCCGCATGGTCGTTTCTACAAGATCGTCGACTCAGGCGGCGTCGTCAACCAGGTTACGCCAGTATTGTCGCGTGGCGAACCGCTTCCACGCTCAGATCGTTACGTGACCCGACTCTACCGCATGCAGAACATCGGTGCAGACGAAGCGGCGGCGCTCATCACCAAGTTCAAGAGCAAAGAAGCCGATGTATCGGTGTACGCCCCAGGGCGTCTGTTGATCCTGACGGACACAGGTTCGAATATCGATCGCATGATTCGGATCCTCGAGGAGGTCGACGTCGGCGGTGCCGGCCAGAGCATGTGGATCGAGCGCATCAACTATGGTGCAGCGACCGACTATGCCGCGCGCATCAACGAGCTGTTTGGGCTCGGCGCGCCTCAGGGCCAGGGCAACATGGGAGGCGGCCTCACCAAGGTGATTGCCGACGCCCAGTCGAATTCACTTATCGTCGTCGGTACAGAAGACTCCTATGTGAAATTGCTACAAATGCTCAAGCGCCTTGACGCTCAACCGAGTGAGGCCGGGCGGGCGCGCGTTGTGAATCTGCAGCATGCCAAGGCCGAGGACCTTGCCAACATCCTCACCCAGATGTTGCAAGGCGCCAAAAAAGAGGGGGTCGCAGCTGGGCCAGCTGGTGCAGCTACGCGCGAGCTCTTCGAAGGCGAAGTGAAGATCCAGGCAGATAAGGCGACCAATTCCGTCGTCATCCTGTCTTCGAGTCGTGACTACGCCACGCTTCGTCTCGTCATCGCCGAACTCGACTTGCCGCGGCGGCAAGTGTTCATCGAAGCCGTCATCATGGATCTCGACGTGACCGACTCGATGAACACGGGTACATCGTGGCATGGTGGCGCTCGCGAAACCTTGCTTGGGGACAGCCCATCGACGCTGCTCGGTGGTTTCAAGGCCGGCGACTCGCTGACTTTTCCGAAGAACCCCGAGTTGCTCAATGGGATGGCTCTCGGTGTTCGCGGTCCGGACCTTCCGGGCAGTGAGAACCTGCTCGCGGCCGGTGTGAGTATTCCGGCATTCGGCGTCGTGATGCAAGCGCTCACGACAAGCGGTGCAAGCAACGTGTTGGCCTCGCCACACATCATCGCCACCGACAACATTGCCGCCGAGATCCACGTCGGCAAAAACGTACCACTCCAGCAAAATCTGGGTGGCGGTCTGAGCAATTTGGCGGGCTTGATGGGTGGGACCGGAGCCGCAGGTGCGACTGCTCAAACGGCGCTAAGTGGGCTTGGCGGGATGGGCATGATGGGTGGTGGTTACAATGCCCAGCGCCAGGACGTAGGCATCAAGATCAAGGTTACCCCCCACATCAACAACGCCAGCCAAGTCAGGTTGGAGCTCGAGCAGGAAAGCAGTGATACCGGCGCGCCGACGGGCGCATTGGGCGCTGTGCCGATCATCAAGCGTACGGCGAATACAACGATTACGGTCGACGATCAGCAGACCGTTGTTATTGGCGGGCTGATGCGTGAGGAGCAAAGTCGGAGCGAAAAGAAGGTTCCGGTTCTGGGCGATATTCCGATTCTAGGGTTCTTGTTCCGCAGCTCCACCAACGAGAAAAAGAAGGCCAATCTACTGTTGGTATTGACGCCCTACATTATTCGGGATCAATCCGATTTGCGCAAAATCTTCGAGCGCAAGATGCAGGAACGCCAGGAGTTTCTAGACCGTTACTTCGTGTTCAATGGGCGCGACTGGACAGCACCGAAGGACTACTCGCGCGCTAACGGCTTGGTCGAAAACATTCGACAGGCGTATTTCAAGACCGAAGAACAGGAGCGGCTGCTCCGAGAGAGCGCGCCGAAATCCAAGGACCATGCTCCGGGTGCCGCGATCGATCTGCCCGAAATTCCAGCAGGCGTCGCGACTGCGCCCGGAGCCTTGTCACCCGCAGTTGCAGCTGGATCAATTCCAGTGAACGCGCAGGTACCCGCCGGGTCTCCTCCTGCGGGCGTCATTGTACCGGCGGTTCCACCAGCTCCTGGTGCGGCATCACCAGCGACTACGCCCGCGGCACCACCAGGTGCGGCACCACCACCAGGTGCGGCACCACCAGCCATGCCAGCTGTCCCAGGCACGCAACCTAAGGTCCCTGGACGAACACCTTTGCGTCCACGGCCGCTGCCGACGACGGCACCGCGAATCAAAGGGGCGCAAATGCAAAGCGATTTCGACGCACCCGTGGTTCTCCGGCCGATGATGCGGAACGTTAACACCGAGTACCCCAGGTGACCACTTTGAGCAGTGAGCAAGTATTGGGGCAGGTTCTCGTTCGTCACGGCGTTCTGAGTGACGATGCGCTTGCCCAAGTCCTTGAGCAACAGCGCGAGAAACCGATGGGCCTCTGGGAGCTCGTCGTGGCCAATCGCATGGCAACCGAGCTCGAGATTGCTCAAGCCATGGCCGACGAATGCGCGCTACCCCTTGTCGAGAGCATCGACGCTGACACCGTGGAAATTGCCGCGGCAACGCGCCTGCCCATTGGGTACGCCAAGAGCCATCGGGTTCTGGTCGTTCGCGTGACCGAAGAAGAGGTCGACGTCGTTTGTGGCGACCCTCTGGACGTCGAGGCGCTCGATGCGGTTCGTGCGCAGTTCGACAAGCCATTGACTATTCACGTTGCGGTGCCCGATGTCGTAGTAGACGCTATCAATCGCGTCTACGAACGTCAGCAGACCACCGACGAGCTGAAGTCGGAGGAGACCAAGGGCGAGAACGAAGAAGTCGACATTCTCGAGTCCGACGATGACGCACCGGTGATTCGGTGGGTCAATAGCCTATTTTTTCAGGCCGTGAAAGAGCGGGCAAGTGACATCCACATCGAGCCCGAGGAAAAGGAAGTTATTGTACGTTACCGCATCGACGGAGAACTCTATGTGGCTCGACGAGCCAGCCGCCAGTTCTTGAGTGCAGTGCTCGCTCGCGTCAAGATCATGTCGGGGCTCAATATCGCCGAAAAACGGCTGCCCCAAGATGGCCGCATCTCGCTTCGAATCGCTGGTCGATCACTCGATGTTCGTGTCTCGACGGTGCCGACCAGCCGCGATTCCGAACGCATCGTAATGCGTTTGTTGCACAAGACGAACATCTTGCTCGAACTGTCCGAGCTTGGATTTGCCGACCGTGATTTCCATTTGATGCACCAGCTGATCGAACGCCCCGACGGCATCGTACTGGTTACCGGCCCGACCGGCAGCGGCAAGACGACAACCCTCTACGCCTGCCTGAACCGCATCAATCGGCCCAACGTCAACATCCTGACTGCCGAGGATCCTGTCGAGTATGAAATCGGCGGGATTCATCAGGTGCCGGTCCAAGCGAAGATTGGTCTCACCTTCGCCAGCGCATTGCGCGCGTTCTTGCGCCAGGATCCGGACGTCATCATGGTTGGCGAAATCCGTGACAAGGAAACGGCTGAAATTGCCATCCATGCATCGATGACGGGCCATCTCGTGCTCAGTACGCTGCATACGAACGATGCCGCAGGCGCCGTTACTCGCCTCGTCGAGATGGAAATGGAACCATTTTTGGTTCGGTCGACGGTCATCGGTATTTTGGCGCAACGTCTCGTGCGCCGCCTATGTGAAAAGTGCCGGGAATCCTACGAGGCCAGTCCCTGGGAACTCCAGCAACTGGGTTTGGATCCGGAACGTTGCGCCTGGCGAAAAGCGCGCAAGCTCAACCCGAAATACGTCGTACATGACGCAGATCTGGCGCCGCTTGGCTGGTGGGGCCCGGGGATGCCGACGTTTTATCGTGCTAAGGGTTGTGCCCAGTGCGACCAGAAGGGATTCACCGGTCGTATCGGCATCTATGAGCTGCTTGTAGTGGAAGATGCCGTGGGCGGCCTGATCCTGCAGAAAGCTGATGCCCAAACCATCAAGCGGGCGGCGCAGGTTCAGGGAATGGACTCGTTGCGCGACGATGGCGCGCGCAAGGTGCTCCAAGGCAAAACCACCGTCGAAGAGGTTATTGCCGCCACGCAAGAAGACATCATCGTGGACGAGTAGTCATCATGGCTGTCTTCGAATTTCGTGGAATCGAGTCGCTCTCCGGCAAGGCCACCAAAGGTGTGCGCGATGCTGAGAGTCCCAAGGCGCTTCGGGCGTTGTTGCGCAAAGACGGGATCTTGCTGACGGAGGCGACCGAAGAGAAAGAGCGTCACCTTCGGGCACGTAAGGATATCGATCTGTTCGCGCGCATGCGCCAGCCCCGAGCGTCAGAAGTTGCTGTCATGACCCGGCAGTTGGCGACGTTGGTGCGTGCTGGGGTGCCGCTCATCGACTCCTTGAGCGCGATGATGGAGCAAGTCGAAAAGGAGTCACTGATACGCGTCTTAGGGCAAGTGCGCGAGAGCGTCAATCAGGGGACCGCCTTCGCCAAGAGTCTCGAGCAACATCCGAAAGTGTTTCCTTCGCTCTACTGCAATATGGTGGCTGCTGGCGAGGCCTCGGGCAATCTCGAAGGTGTGCTCGAGCGGTTGGCAGACTTCATGGAGGGGCAGGCACGTCTAAAGGACAAGGTGGTGGCGGCGCTGGCCTATCCAATCTTGATGAGCCTCATCGGCGTGCTCGTCGTAAGCCTGCTCATGGTTACGGTGGTGCCGAAGGTCACCGCGATTTTCGACAACCTCGGTCAGGCACTGCCGTGGAATACCTTGCTGCTCATCTTCGTGTCTCGTGCCATGGCCGCCTACTGGTGGGCGATCGCCATCGTTCTGGCAGGCATGATATATGGGTTTCAGCGTTGGAAGACGACACCCAAAGGGCGAATGCGCTGGGATGCATTTCGTCTATACATGCCGATTTTCGGTCGATTGAATCTCTTGGCAAGCGTCGCGCGCTTCACGCGTACATTGGCCACCTTGCTCGCGAGTGGTGTTCAGCTGCTGCGAGCCATGGAAATCGGCCGAAACGTACTGGAGAATGCGCGACTTGAGGCTGTGATTTCCGAAGCGATTGGCTCGATCCGAGAGGGTGAGAGCATTGCCGAGCCACTCAAGCGCAGCAAGGTGTTTCCGCCCATGGTCACTCACATGATTGCGGTAGGTGAGCGTACCGGGCAACTCGAGCAGATGCTCGAGAACGTAGCTCGCGCGTACGAAGCCGATGTCGAGACCAAGGTGGTTGCACTGACGAGCTTGCTTGAACCCCTGCTCATTTTGTGTTTGGGCGCTGGAGTCGGGTTCATCGTCATATCGATTCTGATGCCGTTGATGCAGATGAACCAGTTGGTGCAGTAGGAACCTATGCGGCGCAGACGCCAGATCCAACAGCGAATCTTGTTCCCCTGGGACGTCCGGGTGGGAGTGCTGCGCTGGCTGCTTGTAGGTAGGCTCCGATCGGTCCTAACCGTCGGCGGGGTGATTGCGTTCGTTGCATTGGTGGCGGTTCGTGAGCGCAGTCGCTCAGGCGAGCGACAGACGCTGTCTGCAATTTACGACATGCGTCGCGCCGTCGACGCCTTCATGGCGGAGCACGACGGGGCTTGTCCGGCATCGCTTGAGGAGGTCGGTCCATTTATCAAGCGTGGAACAGTCCGTCGCGATGCCTGGGGGCGCGCATTGCGCCTCGCCTGTCCGGGGCACCAGCCCGGAGCCACCTACGACCTTACAAGTGATGGCCCGGACGGTGTGCCGGGTGGCCTGGATCGAATCGAATAGCAGAGAAGGGAGCCCGATATGCGAGAGTTGATATCGAAATTGGTGCGAGTTGGAAGCGTTGGGGTTGGGCACGGCGGACGTTGCCGGCGCTTGGCTCTGCAACGCGGCGTGACGCTCGTAGAAGTCATGATCGTCGTGCTCATCATTTCGATGGTTGCGGGCGGTGCAGCTGTATTTGCTTTGCCCCGCTACCGCGAGGCGCAGGTCAAGAGCGCCGAAACCTGGGCACGAACCATTCGGGCAGCGGTGCAGAATTGGCAGTCGTCGAGTAACGAAACCGTTTGCCCTACGATCAGTCAGCTGGTCCAAGAGAAGCACCTGGATTCTGGTACTTCTACGGTCGATCCGTGGGGTCAGGCGTTTACGTTGACGTGCACTGATGACGAGGTCTTCGTGCTCTCGAACGGCCCAGACAAGAAGAAGGGCACCAAGGACGACATACAGATCCCGAAGGCGACGGCAACCGAATCAGGCTCGTAGCCTAGTTCGGTAGCGAACGCTTGATTCCGCCTTCTACCTCGTGAGGTTCCAACGCATTCAATTCGGGTTGAAGTAGGGCCATCGTGTTGAAAATTAGTAGAGTCTTGACGAAGAGGATCCGCCGAGCAAACTACGCTGCCAATCGTAGCGCGAATCGCGGGGTTACTCTCGTTGAGACCATGGTGGTTCTCGTCTTGGTGGGTCTGCTCGTGTCAGCGGCAGTACTCGGTGTCGGCAGTGTAGGGAGCAGTCGGTTGAGAGGTGCGGCCGCGACGGTGATTGCCTATTCACGTGTGGCCACCACCCGAGCGAACGCTACGGGACGGCCTGTGCGCATGGTGTTCGATCTCGAGAAGGGACGGATTTGGCTGGAGGAGTCCGCTACTTCGCGAGCGCTTCGCACTGACCCGAAAGTCCTGGAATCGACCAAGGCACCCGCCGCCGATGACCAATATCAAGGGCCGGACGCAGCGCGTGCGCGTGAGGCGCAGGCCGAGGGCGAGGCCGAGGCGGAGCGATTCATTGAAGGCAAGGGCAAGCAGCGCTCGAGCTTTCTGCCGGTCAAAGGCCTCGATATTGGCGGAGAAAGCGCGGGCGAATCGCACGATTTGGGCAAGAGCATTGAGTACCACCAGGTGCAGACCGAGCACGACCTCGAGCCGCACACCGAAGGTCGCGCGTACCTCTATTTTTGGCCTGGCGGCGATACTGAATGGGCCAGCGTGCAACTCTGCCGTTCAGGCGAGAAGGCTTCCGGCTTAACAGTTCTCGTCAGTCCGCTGACAGGTCGCGCCAAAATTGAACGCGGCTACGTCGAACTGCCGAAGGCCAACCGTGCTGGCGATATCAGCGAAATCGAGGGGGACTCGTGACACGGCGCTCCCGGATCGCCAAGAGGGCCAAGCGTCGACCCGCTGCCAGCCAAGGGCAGCGCGGTTTCTCGCTCTTGGAAGTGATCGTCGCGATTGCAATCCTGGGACTCGGTCTGACGTCGATTCTAAGTGCACAAGCCGGCCTATTTTCGTCCTCGGCACGTGGTGCCAATATGACACGCGCGTCGAATTTAGCGCGCTGCAAGATGAGCGAAGTTGAGCAGAAGCTGCTGCGTGACGGGTTTCCTCTCACCGATCAAAAGGATGACGGCCACTGTTGTGAAAACGAGGACGACGACGGTTTCACCTGCAAGTGGACCGTAGAGACCGTCAAGCTGCCCGAAATGGGCTCGATGGACGGTGGTGTTGATGGTGGGGGCATGTTCGGCGGCGTAACGGGCAGTGGTCTCAACCTTGGCGGCGGGCTGAAAACGGACGGTGGTTTCAATCCGTCGAACACCTCCGGGTTGAATGCATTCAGTGTGCTTGGTGGGGCAATTCCAGGCATGGGGACCAGTGGTTCTTCCGGCCCTTTGGGCTCAGGTGCTTCGAGCGGCCCAGGCCTCGGCGGAATTGCTTCGATGGCGCTCACCATGGTCTATCCGACGATGAAACCGATGCTCGAAGCGAGCATCCGGCGGGTGAGCGTTAGCGTGAAGTGGCACGAAGGCCGCAACGAGCGGTCCTTCGACGTGGCTCAGTACCTTACCAATCCGCAACAGGGCGGTTTACTCCCGGGGATGCCTGGGTTCATCCCTTCCGCTGAGCAGCTACTCGGAATGCCGACGGGGGCTGCCACGGGAGCACCCGCGGCGACGGTACCGACGGGGGGCAAATGACCCGTCGATCGACACAAGCCCGTGGGTTTACCCTGATCGAGGTACTGGTCGCCGTGGCGATTTTGGCGATGATTGCCACGGTCATCTACAGCGCATTTGCCGGGATGCGACGCACGAAGGAAGGCGTCGAGCGCATCAATGATCGCTATCGAGAGGGGCGCCTCGCAATGTCGCGCATGGTGCGCGAGCTTCAAAGTGCATTCATCTCGATGCATCAGCCAATTCCCCCCGTCGTGTCCGTGCAGAAGACCATTTTCAAAGCGACCCAGGGTTCCCCGGGAGATCGCCTCGACTTCGCTTCGTTTGCCCATCGTAGACTGGTCGCAGACGCGAGAGAAACGGACCAAGAGGAGGTTTCGTACTACGCCGAATCGGACACCGAGAAGTCCGGGGTGGTCAATTTGGTGCGGCGCGTAAGCCCGCGGCTCGACCTTTATCCGGAAAAGGGCGGCAAGATCGAAGTCCTCGTCACGGACATTGATCTATTCCAACTACAATTCCTAGACCCGGCCACGGGGCAATGGAAAGACCGGTGGGACACGACGCAAGCTACCGAGCAGGTTGGACGGTTACCCTTGCAGGTGCGCATACTACTGGTGCTAAACGGTGGCAGTCGGCACTCGGCTGATCGCGGTCAAGGCACGATCCGGCTTGTGACGAAAGTCGTGCTTCCCATGACGAAGGGGCTCACCTTCGCCGTGCAAGGGAGTTAAGCGATGCGTTACGTTCGGCGAAAGCAGCAGCGTGGTGTGGCACTCATCATGGTGCTGAGCACACTCACCATTCTGTCGGTAATGCTTACCGAATTCCAGCAGGACACGAGTGCCGAACTGGGCAGCGCGATGAGCGAACGCGACGCAGTGCAGGCAGAGTACTCGGCGCGAAGTGCGATCGCCTTGACTCGCCTGGTGATTGCGGCAGAACCGACGATTCGGCAGGGGCTCGGGTTCTTGCTTGCCATGATGCGCATGGAGAACGTGCAAATCCCTGTCTGGGAGCACGCGGATCTGCTCCTTAGCGTGTTCAACGACGAGAAGAGTTCCAAGGAATTCGGCGCCACCATCGGCGGAAGTTTTGCGCAAACTAAGGGGCTCGGCCTGCCCGGTACGAAGTTCGAGGTCGTTATTGTCGACGAGGATTCTAAGCTCAACTTCAATTACGCTGCTCGCGGCACGGTCGCGTCGGGCATGGTGGTGACCAACCAATTCATGAGCCTCGTGCGCGGCGAACAGTATGATCGCATTTTCGATGGTCGCGATGTGGAAGGAAACTTCAAGGACCGCCGGATCGTCTGTTCCGCAATTGTTGACTGGGCAGATCCGAACGCCGATGCTGAGCCATGTACTCCGGAGTTGGCAACGGCGGCACAAACCGCGGCCGAAGACACATTTTACGAGGGACTCAAGCGCCCCTACGCGCGCAAGAATGCCGCCTTCGATAGCCTCGAAGAGTTGCACCTCGTGCGTGGAGTCGACGAGGAGTTTTGGAATACTTTCATCGATCCAGATCCAGACAATCCAAAGAAACGAATTGTAACGGTCTGGGGCAGCGACAAAGTCAATATCAATACCGCCAACGGAATCACTCTGGCCGCATTGGTGTGCCAGTACGCGCAAGCGAGCCCGGCGTGCTCCGATCCAATCATGCGGGCAAAGATTGTGTCTGCGATTGAGATGGTGCGCGGGTTCGCCCCAGGAATGCCAATTTTTCGTGGGCCGAACTCGTTCATCAAGGCGCTTTCCTTCGACCCTAGTGCCGCTGCAACCCAGGGCGCGGCGGGTGCGATGCCCGACATGGCGCAGATGTTTTTCCAGATGATGGGGCTGCCGCCGCTGCAGATAAATGGCGCTGTGCTCAAAGACCGGATCAAGGTGAAAAGCGATATCTTTAGCGTTTACGCCAAGGGGATCGTCAAGAGTGGGCGTCGCGAGACCACGACGCGCGTTCACGCCGTGATCGATTTTCGCGGCGCACCCCCGCCGGGGCAACTTCATCCGCAACAAGACGAACTGGTCAAGGCAGGCTTGCTCCAGGCTGCTGCCATGACCTCCGCGACCGCCGCGCCCTCGGCATCGGCGGCGCCCTCAAACCTGCCGGAAGGGATGGATCCGGCTTTGTTCACGCCCGAGAGCATCATATCCGCGTTTCAGGCCAGCGCTGGCGGGCAGATTATTTACTACCGGATCAATTAGATCGGATCAGCTAGGGAAAAATTCGAATGGCTAGATTGGTTGGCATTGAGGTATCAACGACACATGTGCGCGCTGTCACGGTGGTGACGAGTTACCGCCGGACGCTTGTGGAGCGCATGGTCGAGGTCGATCGAAGTCAGTCGCCAGATCTGGTGGAGGCCTTCAGGTTGGCTGCTGGGGCCATGGTCGCTCATGGCGAGAGCGTCGCAATTGCCATTGACGGAACATCGAGCTACGTGCAGCGCATCGAACTGCCCAAAACAGCCATGCGACAATTGGATCAGGTCGTGCCCTTCGAGCTGGAGTCGCGGGTTCCAGTCGATCTCGACGAACTGGTTCACGACTACCTGATGCTGCGTCGCCAGAAGAAGGATGAGCACGTTCGATTGCTTGTGGTGGCAGCACCCATCGACAGAGTTCGCGCAATGCTAGAGAGTTGTCGCAGGGCTTTGGGGCGCGATGTGGAAAGGGTCGGTTGCGGCGCACTACCTTTGGCCAACCTGTTGGGGCTGTGGGGCGATATCGGCAGGGCTGACGAGCCTGTCGCCATCATCGACTTGGGGCGCCGTAGAGTCGATCTGCTCGTGGTTCAAGCTGGGGAAGCAGTGTACGCCCGCACGACGTCGAACGGTGTGGCGCAACTTCCCGAAGGGGCGCGACAGATAGCCGCAAGCATTCGCCAGACACTCTTAGCATTCCAGGCGCAGGGGGGTGAGCAAGTCGCTACCGTCTACTTGACAGGTGAAGGGGCGCACGTGGCGGGTGCCGAAGCTTACCTTTCGACAGAAATGCACGTTCCAGTACTGCCGCTGCCAATGCCAACTGGGTTCGACGTAGCGGAGAGTGAACGGCAACAAGTGCCAACATTCACCAAGGCGATTGCCGTGGCGTTGGGGCTCGGCTCGCGTCCGCGTGATCCCGATCTGCGACAAGGGCCGCTGGCGTTTCAGCGAGGTTACGCGTTTCTAAAGGAGAAGGCACCGATTCTCGCCGGCTTGGTGACGGCAATCTTGATAAGTTTTGCCTTTGCTGCAGGGGCTGAGTCGCGGGCGCTGAGCAAGCAAAAGGAGGCGCTGGTTCTGGAGTTGGGGCAGGTGTCCAAGAGCATCTTGGGTGAGGAAGTGACAGACGTCGAGGTCGCTAAGGAGTTGCTGCAAAAACGTCGTGCATCGGACGATTTCGATCCGATGCCGCACATGGACGCCTTCGATGTGCTCCTCGAGATCTCCAACGCGATCCCTCAGGCTATCATTCACGATATCGAAGAGTTCGACATGCAGCGCGAACGCGTGAAATTGATCGGTATCGTTGGTTCCGCTTCCGAAGCGCAAGAGATCGCGTCACGTCTGAAGGAAAACAAGTGCTTTCAAGAACAGAGGCTTGGCAAGGTCACTCAGGTAGTCAATAGCGACCGCCAAAAATATGGTCTTGAGTGGGACGTGCGCTGCCCAGAGGATCAGTCGAGCAAGCCTGCGAAGAAGAAATCGGACGAGAAGAAATCGGACGAGAAGAAATCGGACGAGAAAAAGTCGGACGAGACCAAGGAAGGTGCGAAATGAGCCTAGCTCAATGGTTAGAGCGTCTCGATCCGCGGGAACGCCGTCTCTTTCGCGTGTTGTTGGCTTGTCTAGCTGCCGGTGGCGTGTTGCTCGTGCCAATCGGCACAACCGCAATGCTCAAGTCGAAGCGAGACGAGTCCGAAGCCTATCAGACTGCTATTGCCGAGATCATTGCCAGCCAACCGGCATTGGTCAAAGTCGAGCAGAAGCGGCAAGCAATTGCCAGTCGCTACGCAAAACCAGCGCCGCCGTTGGCGTCCTTCATCGATTCACTAGCTCGAGAGCTAACCCTTGACGTTCCAGAGAGCCAGGATCGACCCACGGTGCCACACGGCAAGCGCTTCGAGGAGCGTGCGGTGCGGCTGCAACTGCGCAAAGTGGATCTCGGAAAGCTTGCAAAATTCATTGAAAAAATCGAGAGTTCCGGTCATCCAATCGTGTTGAGTAAATTGAATATCCACAAACGAATTTCTGAGCCGGACTCCTACGATGTGGAATTGATCGTCAGTGCTTACGACCGCAAGGAATTACCGAAGGCCGAGAGCAATGCAGACGGCCCGAAGGGTGCGGATGGCAGTCCTGCGGGCAAAGCCAGTGGCGAAGTACGTAAGGAGGAGCAGTGACACCTGCAGTCAAGCGCTGGGCTGGATGGATCGGCTATCCACTGGGGTACTTGATGTTGCTTGGCTTGTTTGCGCGGATTACGTTTCCGTACGAGCGCGTGAAAGACCGGCTGGTTGCAGAATTCAACACCAGGCAAGCGAGCGCAGGTATGCGCATCGAGATTGCCGAAATGAGCGGCTATTGGTTCAGCGGAATCGAGGCCGAGGGGGTCAAGGTGACGCGCACGGCAAGTGCCACAGGCACAACCGCCGAGGCCGCAAGTGAGGAATCTAAGCCGCACGTAACGCTCATCGACCACGTTTACGGAAGCATTTCGCTACTGCGCATGCTTTTCGGCACAACGGCGGGCTCCTTCGGCATGCAGATGCAGTCCGGCGAAATTGAGGGCAGATTCTCGTCGTCGAGTGACAACCAGCGCCTTGAGCTGACGCTAAGCAAGGTCAACGTTGGTGACCTACCGATGTTGAGTGATTTGGCGGGATTGCCGCTCAAAGGGACGGTTGACGGCAAGCTCGAGGTTGAGCTGCCTGAGAAGAAAGCCACCAAGGCTGAAGGCAAGATCGAACTCAACATGACCGGAATTTCTGCCGGTGACGGCAAGGCAAAGATCCTCAAGGTGATTGCATTGCCAGAACTCAAGGTGGGCGACGTCAAACTGAGCGCCACTGTTACCGACGGCAGGCTAAAGGTCGATTCGATGAGCGCCAAAGGACCGGATTTTGAGATGTTGCTCGACGGAAGTATCCGTCTGCGCGATCCGATCCCGCTCAGCATGCTCGACATCGGGCTCGAGTTCAGGTTCATGGACGCGTACAAGAACAAGAGCGATATCACGCGCGGTCTATTTGGGACGCCAGGCGCGGCAGTCCCAGGGCTCTTCGAGATGGATGAGAAGGTGCGTCGTTCCAAACGGGAAGACGGCTTCTATGGATGGCGCGTCGTGGGCACGATGGAAAAGGCCGTATTTGAGCCGTCGCAAGCCGGTGCGGGGGCACGCAATAGCGCGCGTCCGACATCGAAGCGGGCGACTGCCAAAGCCGCACCAGCGGCGCCAGTGCCTGCGCCAAATCCGTAACTTGTTGCGGCAGTAAGGCGCTCCGTCGCCAAATGGTAACGGCGGGATGAACCGTCACCCCGCCGTTGGCACACGTTTGAGGGTTGCTAGCTCGGAGCTCAAGAGTCGACGGCGATTCGCAACCGCCTTCGCAAACCTAAGTACTCGGGGCTGACGGCAAAGAGCGCAACGCTGCGCAGTCGATCGGCTCCGGACACCGCGCTTGAGCTTTCATCCGAAGCCTTGATGATTTGGGCCGCGGTGTCGAGGTCGTGGGCCAGCACAAAGCCCGCACGATCAGCGGAGAGATCGACGGCCGTGACCCACTTCTTCAGGTCGAGGGATGCCGCATCGCGCAGCAATGTCGACACGAGGCGTGCCAGTTCGTCGCGTGCGCCACCTCGAAGTGCGACATTGAGCGCCTTCGTGGCTTCGCGAACTGGCCCTTCGATATCGGGCGAAATCGGGAACTGCGGCGAAATAATCTTGATTGCGGCAAACAGCCAGGCCTTCAATCCGGTGGCGTTAGTGAGCAACTGGCGCAGGTAGAAGCCCGGTCGTGTGTAGGAAAGGTGCCGTGCGGCGATGAACGCTGCAGGTTGGGGAGGAACTTGGTTACTCATCGCCACCCGACCAAGACCGATCCCAGGGGTGCGTGCGTGCAAGAAGGACAGGCCGCCCGGATCGTCGGGAATGACGAAGGCAGGGGGACAGGCCATGCCCATAACTCCGGCCGCATAGTAAAGCGTTTGGGTCATAGGTGCCGGCGTCTGAGCGAGGTCGATGGCTTGTGAGGCGTCGTAGCCGAGCTCGTTGAGGTGAGGCGTACGTTCGGCAATGACCGCTGGCTCAATGAGAGCGAACAGACTCGTCAGCAGTGGGTCGGTGTCGGGGTGAGTAACCGCCAACCAATCTGGCTCGGTGAAGACGGCTTGTGCTGGCGCTGCAGTTTCAGCTCGCATGCGCTTGTAAAACCGTTCTTCGTCAGGATCGGCAAACCCCAAGGTGAACAACGACTGGCACAAGCACCAGGCGCCATCTGCGTTCTTCGTCTCGGTGTGCAGTTTGCGCATGGCACGGTACGATTCGACCAGGCGATGCGGTTCAGCGTGGATGATCTGCATGTGGGCTTGCAACGCGCGTTCGATATGGTGCGAAGTGTCGCTGGCGCAGAACGCTGCGATCTGCCTGATGCGATCGATGTTATTGGGTTCGAGCTTGGACGCACTGTCGAGAGCTGCAATTGCGTAGTCGAGCCAACCAAGGTCGCGTTGGTAGAGCTCTGCCAGGGTGGTGTAGGTTTCGATTTGGCCGGCGACGTCTTCTGCCTTGATTGCGGCCTCCAATTTGCGGCGGAGCAAACGCTCGACGGCGGTAAAATCGCCACGGCTACGGTTCAGTTCGATTGCTTCGGCCAAAGCCTTGGTAATCGTTGGGTCGAGCTCAATGACCTGTTCGAACAGTTCCAGAGCTTCCTCGACTTGTCCCATTTGGCGAGCCAGGACGATTGCAGCGGTGTGCAGGTACTTTGCGCGTTGCTTCGGGTCGTCGACGAACCCGGCTAACCGCATCACGACTTCGACGAGGTGAGTCCAGTCCTTTTCGTCGCCGTATAGCTGCATGAGCTTGGTCAAGAGGCGACGATCGTCGGGGCGATCCTCAAGTGCGGCGACTAGGCTCTGAATGGCGCGTGGCCGATCCTTGAACTTCTCTGCGATGATGTCGCCGAGGTCGATGAGCAACTGCACACGGTCGTCGCCGCTGGCCACGTCGAGGTGGCGATACTTGGTCTGTACGACGTCTTGCCAACGACCGAGCTCGCTGTAGGCCAGCGCGAGTGCCACCAACGGATCCGCGACGTTGGGGTCCATGTCGCAGGCCTCTTCGAGCGGAGCAATGGCCTCGGCGGCCCGACCCGCGCGGCGAAGCGACTCACCGTACGAGTAGAGGACAATCGAACGCTGCGTGGCCGAAAGCCGCTCGCCGAGGCGCGCAAGGATGCCGTGGAAATGGTCGGCAGTCTTCGGCGCTTCACCCTTTTCGAACAAGGCCTTGCCTGCGCGAAGTTGGGCGTCAAGCTCATCGGGAACTAGGCGCACCAAAGCATCGGCAGCCGCGTGTGCCCGCTCGAACGATTCGGCCTTCGAGAGTGACTCAACCGAGCGAACGAGAGCGCGCACAGCTTGGCGTGCGGGAACGTGCTCGATGCGGTCAATTAGAGGCGCAAAATGTTTTGCGGCCTCGATGAAGCGCCCTGCCTCGTAGGCGACGTCACCGAGCACGCTGAGCGCGTCGGCATTCGTCGGATCGCGCGAGATGGCTGCCTTTGCGGCATCTTCAGCACCCCTGGCGTCATGCAACTGCGACTGCAGGATTTGGGCCTTCTCGCCATAGAGCTTGGCCTTGGCGCGTTCGCCCGGGGTGCGTTGGATTTCCTGTTCGAGGAGCTGCACGGCGGCGTGGGCGTCGCCGCGTTCGAGATAGGCTTCGCGCAGCGCTATTGTGGTTGCGGGGTGATCCGGAACCGCGTCGAGGATCTGCTTATAGTAGCCCACGGCCAGATCGAGATCGCCTCGCTCACGCAGCAATTGAGCGGCGCGCCAGAGGTGTTCGCCTCTGGCCTGAGGTGAGGTAGCTTTGGCCGCCAATACGTCGATGGCCGCCAACGCCGCGTCCGCGTCTCCAAGTGAGGAACGGAGCCGTGCCACCATCTCGAGTGCTTCGGAATTTTGCGGCTCAAAAGACAGGACTTGCTCGAAGGCGTCTCTCGCGCGATCGGCGGCATGGACTTGTTCGGCCAACACGCGGCCCAATTGCAAAGCTAAATTGACCTTGCGACTTGGCTCGGTGACAATAGCGAGATGGCGCGCCAGAAGCTCTGCCACTTCGGGCCAACGATCAAGGGTGCGGCAGATGCGAGTCAAACTGCTGAGCGCGCCTTCGTGATTCTGGTCGAGCACCAAGACCGCGCGCAGCGCCGAGGTGGCGCGTTCGCTGTCGAGGAATTCTTCTTCGTAAACTGAGGCGATTCGTTCGTACAGCTGGGTCTTTTGGCGCGGCGTCGTGGCAATTTGGACTTGGCGCTCGAGGTTGGCAATGAGATCGCTGTAACGACCAACCTTGGCGTAGAGGCGGTCGAGAGCACGCATGACCTCGAGTGATGAGGGGATCTCGTTCAGCAGGTACTCAAGAATCTTAAGTGCTTCGTGGTCGTTGTTCAGTCTGGTCTCGTGGACCTCGGCAATTCTGACCAAAGCGCTGACCTGATCTTCACCGCGGAGCGAGTCGGCGCGATGTTGCAGGATCTTGACCAGACCCAAGAAATCACCGCCGCGCTCACTGACACGACATAGGCCGTCGCTGGCGCGTTCGTGCGTCGGATCCTCGGAAAGCACGGCTTCGTAGAGCGCGCGTGCCGCCGACAGATCGTTTAGTTGCCTTTCCGCCAGTTCCGCGGCTTCAGTGCGCAAATCACGGGCGCGCGCTGGGGCGTTCACGGCATCAGCCCAACGTGAGAGCACCATGCCGAGTTCCTGCCACTGCTGACTCTTGCGGTAGAGCTGGGCCATTGCATCGAGCGCCGGTTCGTTGCCGGCATCGAAGCCGACAACCGTCTGGAAACACGGTAACGCCAGATCGGGGCGCTGCAGCTTGTCCGCGTACCAACGGCCGACTCGTACCATGAGTCGCTTCTTCGCTTCAGGGGCGAGCGAAGTGTCCTGAATCGAGGCGTTGCAGGAATCAAGCACCTCGCCCCAGGCTTCTTCTCGGTTGCCTGCAATCTTCTCGATCTCTTCGGCGTACGAGTCTTTTTCGGGCTCTTCGCACAGGGCTTGGGTGAAGGCGACCAGCGCCTGATCGAGGTCGCCCATTTCCGAAAGGTAGATCTTGCCGATGTCGTGAAAGGTCTTGCCGCGCTCGGAGGCCATCTCAGCCTGTTCGGTGCGACCGAGTAGGGTCTCGATGATCTCCTCGAATTTTCCGAGCCCGCGACGGACGCGTTCGAGCGAACGCAGCGACACGGAATCAGTCGGATCGGTGTTGAGGGCCCAGAGGTACATCGTCTCGGCCTTCTCGAGATCACGCAGCGTATGCTCGTAAATTTGAGCCGAACGCTGGAAGAGATCCTTACGCATCTCGCGCTGGGACTGGGTGCCGGCCTCGTGAATATCGAGTGCGGCCAACCGGAATGTCTCTGCAATCCGCTCGGGATCGGCGCCATCGTTGAGCGCCTCGTCGAGTGCGGCCATGGCAACGACGCTTTCGGGCTCGAGTGACAGTGCCTCGACGCGCCGGGCGAGCTCTTCGTCCGTGATTGCAGGCGAGGGCTGCATCGACGGAAAGCGACCGATGCCCGCCATTCGATCGAGTATCGCTCGCGCGTGCAAGGGGCGTTGCTGTGGGACCTTGGCCAACAAAGCCAACACGAACTCGTCGAGCTCGCGATTGGCCCAGCCCCGCGGCGCGATTGCACTCGGTGGCTGGGGCTGCTCGTGAAGGTGCGCATGCGCCGCGTCGATCCCGACGGCTGCGAATGGTGGCTGCCCACTCAGCAGCTCGTAAAGCAAGGCGCCAAACGCGTACACGTCTGATGTCACAGTGGCGGGGCCACCGCTGAGAATTTCGGGGGCGATAGATTTACAGGAGACCACGGCCATGTCGAGTTCACTCGAATCTTGCGGTCGCGCGCGCAGGCGATCGGTTGCGGCGTCCAACAGTTGCACGCGCGGGGCGCCGCTGGCATCCCTGTAAACTAGGACATTTTCTAGACGCAAGTCGCCGTGGGCCAATCGCTGCTCATGCAAAAGCGCGAGTGGTTCGAGGATCGCTTTGAGAATTGGCAACGCCTCGAGGATGTGGATTGGCCCCGTTCGAGCGAGGCGTTGCGCCAACGTCTGACCCTCGATGTAGTTGTGAACGACGAGAACGCGGTCTGCCGCTGTTGCGACGACGAGCCCGGATGGCAGAGCGTTGTGCTCAATGCGAGCCAGTAGCCGAGTTGCTGCGGCGAAACGCTGCAGTCCCCGCCGATCGCGCGTGGCCTCGTGCCTCAGTACTTTCACGCGTACTTGACTTGGGCCATAGTGGCCGAGGTAGCTTGCCCCAACGCGACCTTGGCCGAGGATGCGAACGATTTGGACGTCACCAATGGCGGAACCAGGTTCGATTGCCTCGTTGACAGTGAGGCCGGCGGTGCGAATTTGATCGAGCTTTGGGCTCGCGTTGGGTTTCAGGATTCGCACTGCGTCACAAAGCGCTTCGGTTGCATCACACTGAACGCAATGACGGATCAATGACTGTGCGTATGACCCGAGCGCAGAGGTGCCGCCGATCGATTCTGTATCGAACCCCAAGATGTCCCGTGTCAAAGCCAACAGGGAATTTAGATCGAAGAGGCGTTCCAGCTCAGCTTGAAGAGTCTCAATCTCCATGACGGTCCTTGGTTCCGAGGGCAGGCGGGGGTGGTTGAAAATTCTGTGATTCCGCGGGGTCCGCACCGGCCCGGCAAGCGCGCGAACAATACCGTGTTCGACCGCAAATTGAGCGTCGAAATGAAGAAGGGCGGTAAGAAAGTTCGTTTTCGGTCGTCATTTTCTCGCCAGACCGTTGTATTTCGTGCCAATCTGCCGTCCGACGTGACACGCAACTGGAAATGGTTGGACCATTGGCTGCCTTTAGCGCTCATTTCTGCCGCCTTGGTGTCGGTTCCGTTGCAGGTTTTCGCTCAGAACGGGCTGTCCCAGCTCCGCCATCTGGAGGCCGAGCGCGCGAGGACGAGCGAGCAGGAATTGCTACTGAGTCAGGACATTTCCCAGCTCCGGGCCGAAGTGGAGCGAATCAAGAGTGACCCTTCGGCTGTTGAGCAGGTTGCTCGAGACGAGCTCGGCTTGGTGCGCCCGACCGAGGTCGTCTTTCAATTCGGGCGCTAGTCCGAGCGTGGCTACGTTCATTGACGCAACGTGTGGCTTCGAGGCATCGTTGCCGCGTTGGTCGGGAGCCGAGGAACCCAAGTGACCGTCGAGCTTGCCTGTCGTCTACTCGAAAGAAAATTGCTTCTTCGGGCCGAGGTAGCCGCCGCACTTCAAGACGCGACGACCCGCGGAATCGCGCTTGTGCAATCGTTGACCGAGCGCATCCCCGGAGCCAGCGGGATCATCGACACCGAGTTCGCTCGCTGGTCCGGGCCCGTGCGGACATCTCTCATCGTTGATGAGCGACTGCTTCAAGACCTTCCCCTCGGCATGTGCGAACGGCTATTGGCGCTTCCGCTCCAGTCCCGCAATGCCGACAACCTCGTCGAATTGGCGGTTGTCGATCCGTTCGATCGCCATGTCTTGACCGAGTTCGAATATTGTTTGTCCGTCGCGGTAACGCCGGTACGCGTGGCGTATTCGGTGTTGGTTCAAGCGCTCGGCGCGGTGCGCAACCCCGGCATGGGTGCCGGCGTCGAGCTGCTGTTGGACGTCAGCGACGACGAGACGCCAGCGTTCGGTACGCGCATGTTGCGGCTGGCCCGGCGTGGGACAAGGGATCGACCGTCACGCATGGCGCCTGACGGAATACTGCCAGTTGCGCGGCGCGGAGTCACGGTTCCGTCGGTGGACGCTCCAGAACCGTCCAGTCACCCACCTATCCCCTTGGTGCGCAATACACTTTCCCCCCCGTCCGAGGGAGCTTCGTCGTTCGACGTTGACGTCACACCGCTTCCGGGGCGCGTGCGCGCCGACTCGGAACCTGTCTTGCGCTTGGTGAAGCAGAAGCCTTCGGTGCCGTCGCGACGGATCTCGGTTGCTCCGCCGCCGCGCTTCGCCGATCTGGGCGTCGAGCGCCTTGAGGATGTGCTCGACCAGCTGGAGCAGGCAAAAACGCCGCGGCAGCTCATCGAACTCCTACACGAAGTGCTTCATCGTCTCGCCCCTTGTCAGGCCTATTTTTCCGTGCGTTCTGGCCGGTTTGCCCTAGAATGGGCGACGGGCGCGCAACCTCCTGCGAATTCGGTGCTGACGGTTGAGCAGGCCGAGTTGCTCGGTCGGGCGTGCCAAACCGGCTACTACCTTGGTCCGCTGCCACCTGACGGTAGTGCGCAGGCGCTTGGTGCCACGTTGGGCTTGCGAGCGCGTGAAGAGATCTATGTGGTACCAGTCAACGTTGGGAACCGTCCGGCCTTGGTTCTAGTGGTAGGGCGCTTCGATGAAGCCTTTGCCGTCACACGTTGGGTCGACAGCGTGGTCCATCGGTCTAGCCAAGTGCTTGAGCGGCTGGCACGCAGTCGAAAGTAGCCCCACGGTTGCCATCGAGCACTTGAGCCCGGACAATTCACGGAAATCGCGCTTGCACGCCGACGTGAAGATCCATCCAGGTTTGCAGCGAGCGGAGCATTCCCACCGTGAGGCCAGCGCCCAGGTAGGCGCCGAAGTTTTTGGCAAAATCGTACTGTGGACCGATGGTCAGGCGGACGATGAAGTCCTGCTTGTGCTGAGCGGGTTGGCGTGTAAACACATTGTTGGTCTTGGGTGAAGTCTCGCGGTCGAGCTCGATGCCCACGGCGGGTTCGATGAAGAATTTGAATGCCGAGTCGCTCATCGTGTAGAGCCGCGCGCCCGCACCCAAGATGACGAGTGGTGTCGTATTGGTCACAGTTTCTTTGGCCAAACCAAAGCGGCCCCACAGAAACGGTTCGACGCCGGCGATGGGAGCAAAGCCTATGGCCGTATCGAGCGTCATCGGCGCACCAAAACCGCAAAACGTCCGAGGATCTCCTTGGTCAGTGAGCGTAGCCGAACACGGCGGCGAATCGGCGTAGCGCATGACAATGCGGTAGCTACCACCGAGAGCAAGACGCAAGTTGAACTGCCCGCGGTGACTGTGGTTCGTGTCGATTGCCGACACGTGCTTCTTCTCGGGTGAATTGCTGGCTACCTCTTCCGTTGCCTCGAACTTTTCGGGGTCGTTCGCCGGGTCTTCTTCCGTTGCTGTTTCGTCGGCACGAGGGTGAGAGTCGCCCGTGGCGGCGGACGCAACCGGCGCGGTCGTGACCGCAATGAGATAACCCAGGACAGCGAACATCGGGCGCAAGCGGTGAAGGAGGACCATAGTGGTTGATGCTACGTTAGCTCCATGCTTGGCGTTCGCCCAGGACGCGTTTTCCGAGCGCACCGTCCGCATAGGTCTTGGGAATTGGAGCGTTGGTTGAAAAAGAATCTGACGTGGGCTTGGGGGGTGCAAGCGTAGTCGAGTTCGCAGGGCGCCGATCGAAGAGCAGAGAATCGTCGATGGGTAGCTGGCGGGGGCTGGTGACACGCTGTGATTTGCGGGTGGCGCGTGGATCTTGGAGTGTGCCGGCAATGGCGCTCATGCTAAGCGTGTCGACCGATCCAAGTGCCCAATTGATCGGCCCTGTCGCAGCGTTGCCCGATTGCGCGAAGCTGCGGAGACTAATGCCGTCGCAGGGGGGTGGGTGCCAGTGACCCTCGAGCAAGCGCGCGTCGGGTTCGAGTAGGCGGACACCCACCGAAAGAAGCTGCGTGAGCGTACCGTTGTTGGCAATGCATTCGAACACCTGGCGTGTGGCTGGCACAATCATGACGTCAACGTCAGCAGCCGTGCGTTTGGTTTTGAACCAAGCTGCGGCTGTCAGCAAATCGCGCAACGTTGCCGAGCATTCGCCACCAATGATAACCTCGCGAATTGGACTGCCTGCAACTTCCGCCACCGGCACGATCCCCTGAGCGTGGAGAGCCACCAGAGGTACTACGGTCGACAAGTCGAGGCACAGCACCTCGGCACAGGGGGCGCCGGGATCTGGGGACAGTTGTCGATTGGCCTTAGAACGGCGCTGGTCGCGCAGAAATAGCTCGGTCTTCTCGTCGCAAGCGGCGATGGCCGCGGCGGCCCCAACACTTGGTGCCATCGAGCAAAGCATGGCGCGTTCGGAGACGGACAACCCGCGCGTTCCGGGCCCAGTGAATTCGAGTACGACCTGGGCTTGTCGCGCCGCAATCACGGATTGAACAAGTTCACGTAGACCGAGTCGGACGAGCTCAAGCGACACGTCGCGTGCGACTACCGCGGCAGTGAGGCGCCCCGACAGAATGATTTGGATGATCTCGGGCGTCTGCCAGTCAAGCCGTCCGGTGGCGATTGACTCGACGAGCTGCTGGGCGGACGCGACGATGGTTAGCATTCCAAGCCCGCCAAGCATCGTCATCTGTGGCGAGTCCACGACGACGACGCGTGCTGGCGCGGCGCATCGTTCGAGGTGCACCGCTGCCGGGCAGCCGATCCCCGGTCGACCGCGGGCGAATCCGAGTCGCTTCAGGTCAAAGTTAAGTTGATTGTCGTCGAGCGCAGCTCCGGCGTTGCGAATGCAGTACGGATCGTATGCCACGGCCAGATCGATTGACGTAGAGCGCTCGAGTGTCGACAACGCGGTACCGAAGCCACGAAGTGTTGGTAAAGTGACAGCGATCTGATCTACGGCGAGCGAGATCGTTTCGTCATCCGGTTCCGGTCCGTCCCTGCCAGAAAGCAACTTGACCGTCATGTTGCGAGGGTCATTGCCCGCACGTGGTCGCATCGATCGCCCCTTGGTTCGTGGGTGAGGCCGCGGCATGCATTCGCGGCGGCGGGAACAAGTTACTCGCCGGTAGGCTTGCCGGTCAATGCCACCGCGTCGCACCACCCGGATTACGAAAATCATGGCTGTACCTCCAGGTGCGGCCTAATGGCCTATCGGCCTGGGCTTGCTGGTTCCTCAGAATCCAGGCGAGAGCCGACGTTCGGTACTCAGAAATTCACGCTTCAACCAAAAACCGGTTAGCCTAGGCCCATGTTCAAGGAGGCGCTTCAGAACGTTGTCGAACAAACCCAGGGCGGATTGGCCGGCTTGCTCATGGATTTTGAAGGGATCCCGCTTGAGACGTATTCCACGCCGGATACGCCGTTCGATATCGAAGCGGTCGGTGCCGAGATCAGCGTTGTAGTCAAAGCGATTCAGCGCGCATCCGAGATGCTCGATGCTGGCGAGACGAAGGAGGTTGCTTTCAAGACCGACAAGATGGTGACGCTGATTCGCGTGATCAACGAAAGCTACTTCTTAGCGCTGTCCATCGAACCCGACGGCAACTTCGGCAAGGGCAGGTACCTGCTGCGCATTGCCGCTCCCAAGGTTCTGGACGAGCTGGAGACATAGTAAGTGGCAACAAGTCGTCGTCGTGCGCCGCAAACGTCATTGCGGAGAGCTCCCGCGCGTGGAGTCACCCAAGCAGCCAAGCGCCGACAGGTGCACGATACATCGAGTGACGGCTCGCCGATGCGCGTGTTGGTCCTCAGTGGTCCGAATCTGGATCGGCTCGGCAGACGCGAGCCCAGCATCTACGGAACCGCAACCCTTGACGATATTCATCGTCGATTGTCGGCGCGCGCCAAGGAGCTCGGCGTGGTCGTCGATTGTCGGCAGAGCAACCACGAAGGCGATTTGATTGACTGGATTGGGCAAGCCGCCGACGGTGCGGCGGAAGCCATTCTGATTAATCCGGGGGCCCTTACCCACACCTCGTACGCCCTGTACGACGCGTTGCGTGCCGCGATGTTGCCGGCGATTGAAGTTCATCTCTCGAACCCCGACGCGCGCGAGGAATTTCGGCGGCATTCCTGCGTCGCCCCTGCTTGCCTGGGTAGAGTTGCTGGGTTTGGTGCGGGATCGTACCTTCTGGCACTCGCCGCAGTTGTCGAACACTTGCGCACCACGGCTGAAGCGCGACCCATAGTGCGCGCCGAACGGTAATTCCGACGCGGCCTGCCCCCGCCGTAACGCAACGTGTCGCAGCCGCGAAGCGTCATTCCAGGTTGCGTACTAAATTTCGCGCAAAATCCGAGGTTGTCGGCGACGACACCTGCCGTTAGTCTCCTGCACCCGCCATGGGGTAGGGACCACGACCTATGCAAATCACTCTCGACCAATTACGTGAACTAATCGACACTCTGCGCGTCGGCGGAGTTGGTGAATTCGAATACGAAGACGAAGCCGTCCGAATGAAGTTCGCGTTTGGGGCTGCGGCGCGCCCGGGGGTGGCCACTCCCGTTGTGGTGCACGATGTGGCCGCACCCAGCACCACAATGCTGGCGTCCAAGGCCCAAGCCCCCGACGAAGCAGGCGTGGTGTTCGTGACCTCGCCGTTCGTTGGTACCTTCTATCGGTCACCGTCGCCCGATGCCTCTTCATTCGTTGAAGTGGGGGCACGCGTGACGGTCGGACAGACACTGTGTATCGTCGAGGCAATGAAGCTGATGAACGAGATCGAATCCGATGTTGCCGGGACGCTGGTTGAGGCGCTCGTCGACAACGGTGTTAGCGTCGAATACGGTCAGAAGCTGTTCAAGGTCAAGAAGGCTTAGCCAGAAGCGGCATAACCGACATGTTTCGCAAGATCCTCATTGCCAATCGCGGCGAGATTGCGATGCGCATCGTACGTGCGTGTCGCGAGCTCGATATTCGCACAGTTGCCGTCCACTCCGACGTCGATGCCTCGGCGTTGCACGTTCGGTTTGCCGACGAGGCCGTGTGCATCGGACCTGCACCGGCAGCCAAGAGCTACCTGCACATTCCGGCACTGATCGCTGCAGCCGAGATTACAGCCGCGGACGCCATTCACCCGGGCTACGGCTTTTTGTCCGAGAACTCCCACTTCGCCGATATCGTGCGGCAGTGTGGCCTCGGCTTCATTGGGCCGACTCCAGAAGCCATGCGCACCTGGGGCGATAAGCTCCTGGCGCGAGAAGCGGCGGCGCGTCACGGCATGCCGCTGCTGCCGGGCAGCGAGGCACTCCAAGATGCCGGACACGCCGAGTCAGAGGCGCGCCGCGTTGGCTTCCCGGTCATCCTCAAGGCACGAGGTGGCGGCGGCGGGCGTGGAATGCGCATTGTACGCCGCACTGAAGAGGTGCGTCGCGCTTATGAATCTGCCACGGCCGAGGCTGCCAGTGCGTTTGGCAATCCCGAGATGTACCTCGAGCGCTTCGTCGAGTGTCCACGGCATATCGAGTTTCAACTTCTTGCCGACAAGCATGGCGGTGTGTGGGTGCTCGGTGAACGCGAGTGCTCGTTGCAGCGTCGACATCAGAAGCTGATCGAAGAATCACCATCGCCGGCGATGACTGACGAGCTGCGGATCAAGATGGCGGGGGTGATTCGAGCCGCCGTCATGGCAACCGGATACACCACCCTCGGAACGCTCGAATTCCTCATGGACACTGACGGTTCTCTCTATTTTATGGAGATGAACACGCGGGTGCAAGTCGAGCACCCGGTTACTGAAATGGTCACCGGCGTCGACCTCGTAGTCGAACAGATTCGTGCAGCTGCCGGTGAGAAATTGTCACTCCCCGAGAAGGAGCTGTGGAAATTTCGTGGGCACTCGATCGAGTGCCGCGTGATGGCAGAGGATCCCGAAACGTTTGCGCCTTGGCCCGGGAAGATCACCGAATACCATCCGCCTGGCGGAGCTGGCGTTCGCGTCGACAGTGGCGTTTTCGGCGGATGGACGGTGCCGAGTTGCTACGACTCATTGTTGGCCAAGGTCATCGTGCACGCCCCAACGCGCGAGCAAGCGCGCCGCCGCATGCGGCGGGCTCTGGACGAATTCATCATTTCGGGGATCCGTACCAATATTCCATTGCATCAGATCCTGCTCGAGGATGAAGAGGTCCGAGACGGGCGAATGACGACGCGCACGGTAGAGCGCATCATCGCCGAACGTCGGCTTGGGCCGCACCGAGCTTGACGGTAGCGGGCATGCGATGGTGACCGGCTGGCTAATGGTATTGTCGCTTCCCCGCCCGATACGAGCAGTGGCGTCGAAGTGGCGTCGGTGAGCCGGGCGTCAGTTGGACCGAATCAGCGCTTCGGTTTCGGGCTGCCTTTGCGGCCCACGTTTTCGGCGTTGTGAGCTGATGGGCAGTGGGCGGCGACTGGGCACGCGGCGCAGGCTGGGGAGCGCGCCGTGCAACAGCGCCTGCCGTGGAAGATCAAGGTGTGAGACAGGATGTCCCAGTGCTCCTTCGGAAACAGGCGCATCAGGTCGACCTCGATCGGCCCGGGCTGGCAAGCTTTGGTCCACCCCAGGCGCTGCGCCAAACGCTGGACATGGGTGTCGACGACGACGCCTTCGGGGGTGCCAAAACAAACTCCAAGCACCACGTTGGCAGTCTTGCGGCCCACTCCCGGCAACGTAACTAGCTCGGTCAGGCTCTGGGGTACCTGCCCACGATGAAGGTCAATGAGTTTTTGGGACAACCCAACCAGGTGCCGTGCCTTCTGCCGATACATTCCGAGCGAGCCAATTGCCTGCTCGACCTCGCTCAATGGCGCTTTGGCGAGCGAATTCGCGTCGGGCCAAAGCCGGAAGAGGTTGCCAGCAACACGGTTCACCGCGACGTCAGTGCTTTGTGCCGAGAGTACGGTGGCGACGAGCAGCTGAAAGGCACTACCGTGCTCAAGCTCGCAGTGCGCGTCGGGGTAGGCCGCTAGCAGCTGATCGAACACACTTGGAGCAGCCAGTTTGCCGCGGGCCCCCGAGCCGTGCCTCGGCACCGGCGTTCGAGGTTTTGCTCCCGCGGCCATGGCTCAAATCCAAGCGGAGCGACTACGAAGTCGAACTGGAATCATCGGGAGGATCCTGGTCTGAATTTCCGGCTGGAGCCTCGTTCAGGTCTAGGTTGGGCAGCTTGCTACCCTGCGGATCTGGCAGCAACGACGGCGGTAGCGCGGCGCGGTCGTCGGCGTCCGCGTTTTCGAGGTCGTCGCCGTTCGCATTGACGTTCTCGAGGTCATCGCCGTCCGCTTCACCGTCTTCCGGACCGCCGTCATCGGGGATCGAACGATCGCCAATGGCTTCGACGGCAACGACGCGCTCGTCGTCCTCGACGTTCATGACGCGTACGCCTTGGGCATTTCGGCCAGTCTCGCGAATGTCGTCGACCGTTGTACGAATCGTCTGGCCGCGATCGGTGATCAACATCAACTCGTCGCCGGATTTGACGAGCGCCAAGCCGACGACTGGCCCGTTGCGCTCGCTACAGTCGATGAGAATGATGCCCTTGCCACCGCGATTTTGCACGCGGAACTCGGACAGTGGCGTGCGCTTGCCGTAGCCACGCTGACACAGGGCGAGGACCTGCTCGCGTTCCGCGTCGGTTGCCGTAAGGCCCACCACTTCGTCGCCTTCTTCGAGTTCGATTGCCTTGACGCCGCTAGTGTTGCGCCCCATCGAGCGAACCTGCGCTTCGTCGAAACGGATGCACTTGCCGTTCTTGGTCGCAATCAATAGATCTCGAGTTCCGTCGGTCACGACCGCGGTGAGCAACTGATCGTCGTCGGCGATTTTTACGCCAATGATCCCGCTGGTGCGGTAATTCTCGTACTCGGAAACGGCGGTCTTTTTGATCTGACCACCGCGCGTCAAGGTCGTGATGAAGATACTGTCACTGAACTCCTTGACATTGGCAATGGCTGCAACGCGCTCGTCGGTGCCGAGTTCAATGAAATTGACAATGGCTCGGCCTTTGGCCGTACGTGGCGCCTGAGGCAGGCTATGGACCTTTTTGACCCACACCTTGCCGCGGTTGCTGAAGAAGAACACGTACGAATGGGTCGACGCGACAAAGAGCTGGTTCACGAAGTCGTCGTCACGGGCCTCCATGCCACGATTGCCCTTGCCGCCGCGCTTCTGCGCGCGGTAGGTCGAGTAGGGCGTTCGTTTGATATAGCCCTCATGCGAGATCGTTACGACCATATCCTCTTCTTGGATGAGGTCCTCGATTTGGAGCTCGGCTTCGTCGTCGATGATATCGGTGCGGCGTTTGTCGGCGTGCTTCTGCTTGACCTCTTCGAGCTCTCCGATGATAAGATCCATCAGGACGTGCTCGTCGGCCAAGATGCGTCGCAACCGAGCGATCTCGTCGCTGAGGGCCGCGTATTCAGTTGCGAGTTTCTCTTGCTCGAGACCCGTCAGGCGTTGCAGGCGCATCTCGAGGATCGCCTTGGCCTGACGGTCACTGAGCAGGTAGTCGCCGCGTTGCCGGGCCGCTTCGAGTTCTTCTGCGGGGCGTCCGGCACGTAGGACGAACGCTTCAAGCCCCTTGAGCGGTAGGAGCATCAAGCGTTCCTTGGCCGTGTCCGGATCCGGTGACTCGCGAATCGTACGCACCACCAAATCCACGTCGTTTACAGCCACGCCAAGCCCCTCGATGAGCTCGCGCTGCGCTTCGGCCTTGCCGAGTTCGAAGCGAGTGCGCCGGCTGACGACCTCGCGCCGATGCTCGACGAAGATCTCCAGCATCTCTTTCAGGCTCAGGACCTTGGGGCGGTTGTCGATGATCGCGAGATTGATGATGCCGAACGTCGTTTGCAGATCGGTCATGCGGTAGAGCTGGTTGAGGACCACCTGGGGGAAGGTGTCTTTCTTCAGCTCGATGACCAAGCGCATCCCGTCGCGGTCGCTTTCGTCGCGGGCTTCGCGGATCCCTTCGATGCGTTTCTCGCGCATTAGCTCGCCAATCTTGGCGTGCAGGCGTGCCTTGTTCACTTGGAAGGGCAACTCCACGACGACAATCTGCTCGCGGTCGTTGCTGCCTTGTACCTTTTCGACGATCGTACGAGCGCGCACGACGACGCTGCCGCGGCCCGTGCGGTACGCTTGGTAGATCCCGTTTCTACCGTAGATGAAGCCGCCGGTCGGGAAATCTGGACCGGGCACGATTCGAATCAAATCCTCAACTTGGATTTCAGGATTGTGAATCAGCTGGATCGTGGCATCGATGATCTCGCCGAGATTGTGCGGCGGGATGTTCGTTGCCATGCCAACCGCGATGCCACCGGAACCGTTGACGAGCAGGTTCGGAAACCGCGCCGGCATGACCAAAGGCTCAAGCTGCGTATCGTCGAAATTAGGACCGAAATCGACAGTTTCCTTCTCGATATCGGTCAAGAGCTCCATCGCGATCTTTGACAGCTTGCACTCGGTGTAGCGGTAAGCTGCAGCTGGATCGCCGTCAACGGAGCCAAAGTTACCTTGGCCGTCAACCAGTGTATGGCGCATCGAAAAACTTTGCGCGAGTCGCACCAACGCGTCGTAGACACTAGCGTCACCGTGCGGATGGTAATTGCCAAGCACTTGTCCGACGACGGTGGCGCACTTTCGGTAGCCAGCACTGGGCGTCAGATTCAGATCGCGCATGGCGAACAGAATCCGACGATGCACGGGCTTTAGACCGTCACGGGCGTGCGGAATGGCACGCCCGATGATGACGCTCATCGCGTAGTCGAGGTAGGAAGTGCGCATCTCGTCTTGGATGTTGACGGGATGCTCGTTGGGGTGGCTCGTCGCTTCGCTTTCCATGGACCTATCGGCGCTCCATGCATGGAGTGCGCATTGCGGGACGTACCCCAGTGGCCGCACGATGACAATGGATCGCGATGATTCATTGCAATTGCACGGAACGGTGGGCCGGTGTGGCTACAATGCTGCCGCAGCGTGAGTGGCGACCTAGACCCAACTGCGACCGCTCACGCACGCCAAATTGCAGCGTGAATTGCGGCGGCCACGCGCCTGCTCAGAAGAAATTGCCGATAGTGAATTCGAACACGTTCGATTCTTCACCAGGCAACGGCTTGAACGGGAAACCCCACTCGAAACGCAGCGGCCCGAGTGGTGAGAACCAGCGCAGCCCGAAGCCGTAGGAGGTGCGCAATCGCTTGACGCTATCCCAACCGTTCCAGCAAGGACTGTTCTCGGGATGGATGGGGAGAGTCGCATCGCAATAGTTGCGCTCGAGGTTCCACGCGTTACCGGCATCGGTAAAGATGACGCCCTTGATGCCAACTGCTTCGAGCAGCGTGACTTCGAGTTCGACATTTTGGAAGTAACTGACGTTACCGCCGATGATGGCACCGTTCGCCAATGGCGCACTGTTCGGATCGGTCGTCGAGGTGAGCGGTACGCGAGGGCCCAGGGTACGGAAACGGAAGCCACGCACGTCGTAGATGCCGCCCAAAAACGAGCGCGCGAAAATTGGTACGCCTTCCGGGTTCGGGCTCGTTACGTGATCGAACTCCATGTTCAGCTTGAAGACCACGCCAGAGAGCAACGGGTAGTAGAAGCGGCCGGTCAAATGGTGGCGCAGGAACTCGTTGTGGCTGCCGAATGTGGCCGCGGCCAGCTCGGTTGACCCGCGCAGATACACACCGCTCGCGGGAAACAGGCGGTTATCGCGGGTATCGAAAGTCAGCGCCGGGCGGAAACTTGACGTGATTCCATCATTGAACAGGTTGGCGAGTGGCAGTCGTCGAAAGACGCTGGCGCCAATCGCGCTGCCTAGGAATACCGAAGTGGTTTCCGTCGAAATCGTCGTATCTTCACCGGTGTAAGTGAGCGAGGCGTAGAGCTTTGGCATGATCAGCGGGTAGCCAAAGGTCAAGGCTCCGCCAATGCTGCTCTGGGTGAAGTCCGTGTACGAGCGACGCTGGTTGTACAACTCGATGCTGGTGTTGAATTTGCTGTCGAGGAAATAGGGTTCAAAGAAGCGCAGGTTGATGAGGCGACGAATCGTGCTGACCTGAGCTTGCAGCGACAGGCTCTGGCCATTGCCAAAGAGATTGGCTTGCTGGACTTGCGCGGTGGCGATGAAGCGCTCAATACTCGAGAAGCCGGCGCCCACTTGGAACGTCCCCGTCGGTCGTTCGCCGACCTCGAAGTAGACGTTCATCTTGTCGGGGGCCGAGCCTTGCTCGGTCGATACATCGACGCGCTCGAAGTAGCCGAGTGCCGTGATCCGACGCTTGGAGCGCTCAAGCCCGGACTCACTGAACTTGTCGCCTTCGGTGATCTCGATCTCGCGCCGCAAGACCTTGTCACGGGTCTTGCTGTTGCCGCGGAATTCGATCCGCTCGAAATGAACGAGTGGCCCACGATTGACCGGGATGACGACGTCCACCTCGTGCTTGTCGGGATCGACGCGGGTTTCCGGATTGGCCTCGACGTTGGCGTAGCCGGCATTGCGGTACAGTGAACGGATCCGCTGCAAGTCTTCGAGCAAGGCTGCGCGATTGAAGAAATCTCCGGGTTCCGCGCGTAACATCATCCGAAGATTGCGCCGCCCTTCGAGCGGTTCGACTTCATTGCTATCCGGCCCGCGCTCGTAGACGCGAACCTGCCTAATGCGGAAGCGTGGCCCCTCATCGATCGTTAGCGCGACCTCGATACCAGACCGATCGGGCGTGAGCATAATCCGTGGCGTCGCTACCGACACCTGCAAAAATCCGCGGTCGTAGTAGATGGCGCTCAGAATGGCGACATCACGCTCGAAGGCATCCTGACGAAACGGACCGCCGGAGCCAAAGGCAAAGAACCCGCCGTTGCCCGTGAGCATGGCCCCACGTAGTTCGTCGTCGCTGAGAAACGAGTTACCGATGAACGAGATCCGGCGAACGCTGACCTGCTTGTTCTCCTTGATCGTGAAGCGGACGCGCACCTCGTTGTTGCGCTGGGGGATGACCTGGCTCTCAACCTGAGCCAAGAAGTAGCCCTTCTCCGCGTACATATCGCGAATTTTCTGCACGCTACGGCCAACAGCTGGCTGGCTCAAGATCGAACTAGCTTTGGTTTCGACGCCTTCCTTCAGGTCGTCCTTGTCGATCTCGTCGTTACCGACGAATTCGATGTCCGCTACGGTCGCTCGCTCGCGGACGACGAATCGAAGTGTGACTCCGAGATCGGAACGCTCGAGTTCGACCACTACGTCGTCGAAGAAGCCCGAGCCCCAAAGTTCGCGCACGTCTTGGGCGAGCTTATCCGGAGCGAACGGATCGCCGCGCTTCTCGCGCAAATAGGTCACGATATCTTCGGCGGTGACCCGGCGATTGCCGGTCACCTCAATGCCGACAATTGGCAGATCTCGAGCCATGTCGGCTTCGTTGCGCAGGCTCGGGGCAGCCCCGCGTGGAGCCTCGGCGGCGGGGCCCGGCATCGGACTCGTTTGTGCCCCGGCGTGGCCGCCGAGCAGAAGGACACCCAGGCACAGAGCCAAGCTCCACCCATGGATGCGCCCGCGTTTCACGTGAGCAGAGGCTTCTTGCATTCGTCGCATCAGGGGTCCAAACGAGAGGGGGCGCTGAGCCAAACGGGCGAATCCGACCGCGCCTGAGTAGCCCAGAGCGAGCGTTGGCTCAAGCTCCGTCCTTTGACTTCCACGCACTCGGGCCCACAAACCGGCCACAATCGGCCACGATCGAACCGTCGCAGACGGGCTATTGGACCAGTGGCCGAGCCGCAAGAACGTTCAGACATCGAGGCCAACGGCCATTTCGGCGTGTTCCATGATGAAGCGAAACCGCGGTGCCGGATCCTTGCCCATCAGGTCGGACATCACACGATCGGTCTCGAGTTGATCCTCGACGGTAACCAGCAGCAGCCGACGCGTCGCCGGATTGAGCGTCGTGTCCCAGAGGACTTTTGGCATCATCTCACCAAGACCCTTGAACCGCGTAATCTCGGCTTTGGCATTCTTGTGCTGCGCAACGATCCGCTCCTTGTCGCGATCGTCCACGGCCCAGTACGTCTGCTTGCCGATGTCGATGCGGTAGAGTGGTGGCACAGCGATGAACACCTTGCCGTTGCGGATGAGCTCGGGCAAGTGCCGGTAGAAAAAAGTGAGCAGCAACGTCGTGATGTGATGACCATCGGAGTCCGCATCTGCCAAAAGGACGACCCGGTCGTAACGCAGCCGCGAAATATCGAAGGTCTTTGCCACCCCGCAACCCAGTGCCGTTACTAGATCGGAGAGCTCCTTGTTCTCGAGCACCTTAGCGAGGCCCGTGGCCTCGGTGTTGAGTACCTTGCCGCGCAAAGGCAATATGGCCTGGCAGTCGCGATTGCGGCCTTGTTTCGCCGAACCGCCTGCAGAGTCACCCTCGACGATGAAGAGTTCGGTCTGAGAACGATCGTTGTTCGAGCAATCCGCCAGCTTGCCTGGTAGTGCGGAGCGGCCACTCGTAGCCGTCTTGCGTGTAACCGACGCAGAAGCAGCGCGCGAGGCTTCTCGGGCGCGAGCCGAGAGGATGAGTCGCGCCACGATCTGCTCGGCAACGGTACGGTTGGTGTTGAGCCATTGCTCGAGGGCTGGGCGTACGAACCCATCGACGGTGGCTTGTAGCTCAGGGTTGTTGAGGCGGTCCTTGGTCTGACCCTGAAACTGCGGTTCGGAGACGAATATACTGAGGATGGCCACGAGCCCTTCGCGAATATCTTCCGCTGCGAGAGTGAGGCCGCGTGGTGTCAGATTGTGCGTGTCGATGTAATTGCGTACTGCTTTGACTAGACCTGTGCGCAGGCCATTCTCGTGGGTACCGCCACTTCCCGTGGGGATGCCGTTGACGTAACTGCGCACGTGCTCGTCGGTCGCCTCGGTCCACTGCATCGCCAGCTCAAGGCGACAGCCATTCTCGCGATTGACGTAGAACGGGGCGTCGTGCACCTGACGCGCATCGCGCTGGACGAGGATTGACTTCAGGTAGTCGACGACGCCATCCTCGTGGAAATAGGTGGTCTTATCATTCGGCGCCTCATCGAAGAAGCTGGCCTTGAGGCCGCGGTGGATGAAACTGCCGATCTCGAGTCGCTCGCGAATTAGCTCCGCCGAGAAGTCAGTTTTCGGAAACACAGTGAGGTCCGGGCGGAAGAAAACGGTCGTGCCGCGGCCCTTAGCGGGGCCCAGTTTCTGCAATTTTCCGACTGGATTGCCCTGCTTGAACTTCATCTGCCATTCGGCGCCGTCGCGTTTGACGGTCACGACGAGTTCGGACGAAAGGGCATTGACCACCGACGCGCCCACACCGTGGAGCCCACCAGAGGTTTTGTAGCTGGCACCGTCGAACTTACCGCCAGCGTGCAGCGTGCAGAAGATGATCTCAAGGGCGCTCTTCTTGTGTTTCGGATGGACATCGACTGGCATGCCGCGACCGTCGTCCGAGATCGTGATCGAACTACCATCCTTGTGAAGCGTTACCGCGATGCTCGAGGCATGACCGTTCATTGCTTCGTCGACGGCATTGTCAATTATTTCCCACACGAGGTGGTGCAGGCCCGCCGAACCAACACCGCCGATATACATACCGGGGCGTTTGCGCACGGGCTCCAGCCCTTCGAGTACCGTGATGTCCTTGGCCGTATAGTTCGTCATGGCGATGGCTCGATTGGATGGTTAGTTCTCGGGCAGGGTAGGGGCTTCGACCGCTGGGAGCACCATTTCGACGAATTGCCCACGCTTGATGATGTCGCGTCCCGTACCTCCGCGTGACACGACTTCGAATTTCGAGGGTGAGATCTTTTGCTCGCCCCCGAGGGAAGTGCGCAATGTCAAGGCGTCATTGGCCGTGTAGGCGACAGCGAAGCCAACCACGCGATCTTCGTCGTCGAGCTTGATGAACGACACGCCCTTGCCTGGTCCGCTGAGGTAGCTGATGTCGCCGACTGGGCAAAGCAGGCCCTTTTTCTCATGGCTGGCGCCGATCAGGGTCTCTTTGCCGCGCACCAGGTATACGCCGATGACGGTGGCGCCTTCCGCCAGTTTAGCGAACCGACGACCCGTTCGCGTACTGGGCTCGATGAACCCCGAGAGACCGAATGTCAGCGCATTGCCATCACTGGTCGCCGCAACTGCGTAACGTTTCGGAAGCTTACCTTCGCGTTCCTCGATGTTACCGGTGACGCGCGGATCGAGTGAATAGGCCCCGACGATCGCTTCTCCGTCTTTGAGCTTGAACAGCTTCTGTACTGGCTCACCGTAGCCAGTCGTGGCTGGCACATCGATGATTCGACAGGTGTACACCGTGCCCAGGCTCGAGAAGAACGCGACTGTGGCGCGAGTCGAGCCAGCGATGCAGGCCAGTACCTGATCGCCTTCGCGCAGCCGAGTGGAACTCGGATCCTTGATCTCTTTTTGGCGTTTGATCCAACCATCGCGGGTGATAAGCACGTGGTTGTCCTCGGCGATGATCAGATCTTCGGCCGAGATTTCGCGCTCGTTCTCGATGCTGGCAATCAGGGTGCGTCTCTTGTCGCCCTTGCCGAGCTTCAAAAGGATTTCTTCGAGTTCGCTGCGAACGATCCCCCAGCGCCCTTTGTGGTCGGCTTCGTCGAGCAAGCGACGGATGTCCTTGGTGCGCTTGCGTTTCTCGGCGAGCTCCTTCTGTATCACCAGGATTTCGAGCCGCGCCAGGCGGTAAAGTTTCAACTCGAGGATGGCGTCGGTCTGCTCGGCATCCAAGCGGAAACGCGCGATGATCTTTTGGGCTGCGTCCGATTTTCCCTCGCTCTTGCGAATGATTACGAGGATCTGATCGAGCGCGTCGAATACAGTCGCAAAGCCCTCGAGGATGTGGATCCGCCGGGCGAGTTGCCCGAGTTCGTGCTCCAACCGTTTGGTGACGACCTCAAGGCGGAAATGCAGGAAGTGCCAGAGTATCGAATGCAGATCCAGGCGCTCCGGGCGGCCCACCTCGGGATTCTCGGTCGGTACGAGACAAGTGAGGTTGGCGCTGAAGTTGCTCTGCAGCGGCGTATGTTTGAATAGATACGCCATCACGAGCTCGTGATCGGCTTCACGCTTGATCGTCAGTTCGATCCGCACGTCATCGGTTGAAACGTCGCGGACGTCCACCAGGTGCGGCATGGCGCGGCCCGTGATAAGTTCGCCGATGCGCTCGACGAGGGTCGCCTTGTTTACGTTGTACGGAATGCTCGTGACAAAGAGCGTTCGTCCCGCCTTGGTATCCGTGCCGAGCTCCCAGGTGCCGCGCACCTTGATCGTGCCCTGACCGGTCTCATAGATCTGTTTGAGCTCCTCGGTGGTCGAGACGATTTGGCCACCGGTCGGAAAATCGGGCCCCTTCACCGTGCGACAGAGGTCACGGTTCGTGAGCTGGCGTTCCTCGACCAAGGCATCGAGTAGCCTCAACGTCGCGGTGCAAACTTCTTCCAGGTTGTGCGGCGGAATACTCGTGGCCATGCCGACCGCAATGCCCGCCGCGCCGTTGACGAGCAGGTTCGGAAACCGCGCCGGCAAAACCACAGGCTCGTTGCGCGTGCCGTCGTAGTTCGGTCGGAAATGAACCGTCGCTTGTTCCAGCTCCTCGAGCAGCGGCGGCGACGCCACGGCCAGACGGCATTCGGTGTAGCGCATGGCCGCAGCTGGATCGCCGTCGAGCGACCCGAAGTTGCCCGAACCTTCCACCAACGGAACGCGCATTGAGAACGGTTGTGCGATGCGAACCAGGGCATCGTAAATCGACGCATCACCATGGGGGTGAAAGTTACCCATCACGTCGCCAACGACCTTGGCACACTTGCGATGCTTGGCGTCGGGCCCGAGGTTCTGCTGCCACATCGTGTAGAGGATGCGGCGCTGGACCGGCTTCATCCCGTCGCGCACGTCGGGTAGGGCTCGGGCCGTGATGACGCTCAAGGCGTAGTTCAGGTAGCGAACCTTGGTGACTTCATGCAAGGCCGCGGGTTCTGCCGGCCGCGTCTTGACAAATAGATCGAGGGTGCGCGAGTCGGCTCGCTTTTGAGCCTTGGGTGACGAAGGTGGCAGAGGGGGCTTCTGACGTGGTGCCAAAGGGACCGCTCCTAATCGGCCTTTTTATAGCCGTGGGGCGATTGGCTAGGAGCCTTTGGGCTAGAAGTCAACTAGTGGTTGGTGGAATTGGCGCTATGACCGAGCGATGCGTCGCAGAATGCCGCGGACAGTTTGGGCAGCTGCACAATTGGCCGGCACGGTTTTGTTCATCGCCGGCTGTGCTCGCGGTGACAAGGCCGGTCGTGCGGCAAGGGCAACAGAAAGTTGCGCCCAACTTTGTCGACTGGTTGTCCGATCTTCGGAGCCTGCTGCGATTGAGCAATGTTATCGGGGCTGTCGGGCGCAGGTGTTTGCGGTCGGTCCGGCATGCGAGGACCGTCTGCACGACTGGGTCGATTGCGCCCGGGCCAAAGCCGAACGTGAAAAGCTCGACGCTTCCGACGCGGACACGGCGGGGCTTGTCGCGCACTATTGTCCGCGTGAGCTCAGCTACGCCAATGCTTGCGCCAAGGCAAGTCAAAGCGCTGGAATTGTACAGAACGGCGAGCAACGGGTGCAGATCAACGGGGCGGAAAAGCACGTGCTGTACGAGGTCAAGTACGAAGGAGGTTTCGATTGCGTGGGCGAACCGGGGGCGGCGGCGCGTGCACCATGCACCTCGGCTAAACTCTGCGCATCGAAATGCTACTATTGTGGGACGGCGCAATATTCGCTCAGGCTTCGCGCCTGTATCGACGGGCAGTGTGTTGACAAGACCGAACTCGATGCATTTGTACCAATGCTCGATGTGCTCGAGAACTGTCACCCCCAAAATTAGCCATTTCAACGAAAGTCGTCGATGTCGATGCCGTAGCGTTCCATCCAGCGGTGGATCTGCATGCGAGCCTTTCCGAGCTCGCGACCAACGGCCGCGACGTTGCCTCGATTACGTTCCAAAAGCGCTCTGAGCTCGGCATCGCTTGGCATTGCGCGCGTTGACACACGTGGCAGAAGCGCCAAAGTACCATCACCGTGCGACGGCGCCTCGGAGTGCGCGGCGGCGCGACCGTAGTCGTGAATTGCTTCGCGCACGGCTTCGGGCAATAGTGCGTCGGATATGACGTCACTTTCCGCCAATGCGCAGCAACGCTTGATGCACGCCTCGAGCTCACGCACGTTGTACGGCCAATCGTAGTGAAGCAGCCCGAGCATGAAACCATACGACAGCACGAGTTGAGACCGTTGGTAGCGTGTGAGGAAGGTTCGAGAGAGCAGGAAGAGGTCCTCCTTTCGGTCACGCAAGGGTGACAGGCGCAACGGGTACTCGTTGAGCCGTGCGAACAGGTCCTCTCGGAACTTGCCTGTCTGGATTAGGCGCGAAAGGTCACGGTGTGTCGCGCAGACGATGCGCACGTCAACCTGTTCGGCTGCAGTAGCGCCGAGCGGGAACACCTCGCGCGACTGCAACACACGCAGCAGTTTCGCTTGCGCTTCCACCGGCATGTCGCCGATTTCGTCGAGCAGCAACGTGCCACCGTCGGCCATCCGAATAATGCCTGGCTTGTCTCGATCGGCGCCTGAAAAGGCGCCTTTGCGATAGCCAAATAGTTCACTTTCGAGCAGGCTGGCGGGGATGGCTGCGCAATTGATCGCCTGGAAGTGGCCGTGCCGACCGCTTTTGCGATGTAGTTCCCGGGCGGCGACTTCCTTGCCCGTGCCGCTCTCGCCGAGCAACATTACGCTGAGTAAGGTGTTGGCTATCTTTTCAATTTCTGCGGCAACGTCGTCCATCTGCATGCCGCCGACCAAGTCGGTCCTGGTCACTCGCCGGCTCGTTCCAGTGACCATTTGCCCATCGATGCGATAGTTGGCGCCGTGGCGCGCTCCGGAATCGACGTACTTGAGCAAAGCATCGCCAATGCGAACCTCGGCATTCGGCTCGAGCACGGTGGAGCGCACTGGATGACCATCGACCAAGATCCCGTTGCGACTATCGAGATCGCGTATCACCCAGCGACCGGCATCCCAAACGACTTCGGCATGGACGCGCGATACCGCTTGGACGGGCAGAAATAGGTCCGCATTTGGGTCGCGACCAATGACCGCTTTGGGTGACTCGAACACCCACCCACCCGGCAATTCGGCGTGCTCGCTGGCGTAGAGGAGCAGCAGGCCCGCGTCGGCGTTAGCCCCGGGGGCCGAGGGGTCTTCGAGGATCCCAATCTGCTGCATGGCTCCAGTCGTGCGATCGGTCATGTGGATGCTCCACCCCGCGGGCGGGGCGCACGACTATACAGTCAATTGCCGCGGTTTGCTCGAGATTCCCAATCAATGCCGCCAAATCTGGGCGTTCTCGGTGGATTTCCCCCAAGCTCTTTCCGACCGCTAAAGCTACGCTCTGGGCACGATGACCGAGGCGATACCTGTTGCTGCGATTCAACTGAACAGCGCTGAAGATCCACGGCACAACATCGAGGCTGTGGCGTACTGGGTCGAGCGTGCCAGTACCGCTGGCGCCAAGCTTGCGGTGTTGCCCGAGAACTTTGCATACTTCGGCGCTGAAGCGCGCCGCTGCGAATTGGCGGAGCCGTTGGGGGACGCGGATGCACCGATCCAGTCCGCGCTCGTACGGCTCGCGCGTAAGCATGGCATTGCTTTGGTTGCTGGTGGCTGGCCCGAGCGGAGTGCGGACCCAAAACGGCCCTATAACACGCTTACCGTCTACGACGCGTATGGCGAGCTCTCGGGTCACTACCGCAAGATACACTTGTTCGACGTCGACCTAGCGAGCGGTACCGCGTATCGAGAATCAGCAAGCACGACTGCAGGCAGTGACGTCTCCGTGGTGAAGGTCGCGGGTGTGAACTTGGGGCTCAGCATTTGCTACGATCTCAGGTTTCCGGAGCTGTACCGGCGGCTGAGCGAGCTTGGTGCCGAGGTCGTGTGCGTACCGGCAGCCTTCACCGCGGAAACGGGGCGAGATCACTGGCATTTGCTTAACCGCTCGCGCGCGGTCGAGTCGCAGTCTTGGGTGATTGCGGCCGGTCAATGGGGACGGCACGGCAACAACCGCCACACCTATGGACATTCGCTCATTGTCGATCCGTGGGGAACGGTGGTTGCTGAGGCACTGGATCGCCCCGGATTCATTGTGGCTGATATCGATCTCGATTGGCTTCGGGCAGTGCGTGAGCGCTTGCCAGCGCTGCGGCACCGGCGCCTTTAGAGGTGACGTTTGGCGATCTCGGTCCAGGTACCGGATGGTTCGAGGGCGATGTAGCTGCGCCAGAAGTTGGCAGCTCGCCCCGCGTCACCGATTTGCTCAAGCGCCATCGCCAGGTTGAAGTAGGCATCCGCAAATTTCGGATCGGATGCAAGGGCACCCTCGAACAACGGGACGGCAGCCTCGGGTAAACCACGTTCGAGCATGACGTAGCCGAGATTGTACTGAGCCTCGGGTTGGTTTGCATCGACGTCCAGCGCTTTGCGATAGAGCGCCTCGGCGCCCTCAGGATCATTGCTTCGAAACCGGATATTGCCCAGATTCGTGTAGGCGATGGCGAGCCACGGATCCAACTGAACGGCGCGTTCGTAGAGCGTGGTGGCTTCCTCTAGTGTTGCTGGGTCCTCATCGAGTTGGCTCGCTCGCAAGTAGAGCTCGTAAGCCGTCTTGGCACGTTCGCGTCCCGCCGTCGGCCGCAGCACTCGGACCACATCGTCGCGCAACGTCTTGACATCGAAGTCCATTACTGTCTGACCTGTGAGGGGCTCAAATGCGGTTCCGTCTTGCCCGCGCACGACGACTTTGCGTCCGTCCGATACGACGCGCAGCTCGGCAAGCGGTCGCGTCACTCGCGGCAGTGAGATCTTCAGTACTTCAATCGCGCGAGTGACATCACGGAGCCTCACGCGCTTGTCGAGCAGCGTCTGCGCTGCCCGCAGTGCGATGAGGTCTTGGAACGTATAGGCTCTGCGCCCACGTTGGCGCGCAGAAGGTGACACGACTCCAGCCCGGTCGAGCGAGCGTAGCCGCGGCGTGGACATACCGAGCAGTCGAGAGATCTCGGTGCGGGTGAAGAGATCCGTAAGCGGTTCCTTCCGGTTGGAAGTCGCATCTGACGGCACGGTCGCTTCCGGCGACTGTGGTCGGACACGCCCACCTCCAGGTCCGAAGGCTACGTGAATCACGTTTTCCTGACGACGGTTGCTTCGCCGCATACTATCTAGTCGAACCGTTATTCGAGCGAGTGGCCCCTGACAGAAGTCGAAACCATGACTTTGGTGTTGCCAGTGTCAAGGGGACTCACGAAATCTGTTTGGCTTCCGTATCGATATCCGCTGGTTGCGCGTTCGAGAACTTATCCACATGCAGGTTTTGAACGCTTTGCATCAGAAGCGACTAGTGCGCCAACGTTCACTATTGACCTTTCTTGATGGTTCGATTTGCCATTGACAAGCCCATGCGGCGAAGCCGCGCGGGCGTGCAATCTCGGTCGTGTCGCCGCTGAGTTGTCGAATGGCAGAGTGCATAGGCGTGTGCCAAGGCCGCAGCGAGACGCGACAATTGACTTGCCTCGAACGGTTTGACGGAAACGCAACAATGTTGCTTTGAGGTCCAGTGAGGATGGCCCAGCGGCTAGCGCTTTCGCGGGCGATGAAAATTTGATGCGGACGCGCGGCTCTCAGTTTCGCTCAGCAGGCGTGCTTCGACTTCTACCGTGATTCGAACGCCACGGGGTTCTTCAGTGACGACGAACTCGGCACGAACCGAGTCGATGTCACTTTTGGCCCGAAGTTGTGCTTCGAGGCAAGCCATACGGATGGCACGGATCCGCGCATGCGGATCGACATTGAGCAATTGCGCGATCCGGCTGCGCTCAGCATCGGCGAAGTCACCGCCATGTGACTTATCCTTCAGAACGATGCTCGTCGAGCCGTAGTAGGTCGGATCCTCGTCCCCGTGCCGTACGGCTCCCTCGCTGAGGACGTCGGCGCCTTCGAAAAGCTCGCGCCACCGATAGTCCGTACACTGGACCAGCGGTCGAAGGCGAGCCTCACCGAGCGCGGCGCGCCCCGATTTCGCAATTGAGGGACCTACTTGCTTCACGTCGACGAGCGGATGGTAGGTCGAAGCGGAGCCGGCGGGGAAATTTGCGACATCGCCGACTTACTTGTCCACCTGCCAACGGATTGGGGACGATTGTGCGGCGGAGTAGTTTCTCTACATGTCTAGCGCATCACTTCCGAAGTCTTCTAGCCTGGGTAACCAGTTGCATAAGTACATCACTAGGAATTCCGAATACCTGGTGGAAGCCGGGATCTGTATCGAGGTGCGGGCAAGGAAATCCTCGGAACGGAGCGAGAACCATGCGGCACTGGACCAAGCCATTGTGGCTCGGGTTCGCTGGCGTCGAGCGGGAGGCCATGATGTCCTCGTCGGTGAGGCGCCGGAGGTAGGCGATTCTCTGCTGCTTGGTGAAACCGACGGCTGTGTCTTGACCAGTGCCGTGCGCCGCATCGAACGCCCCCCAGTCGCTGCGCAACGGAGCGCAGCGGACTCAGGCTAGGCGGCTGACCGCCAATGCGTACTTCAACGGTGTCGGTGACTGCCCGTGCATTGGCGACGAGTCTACGTGGCAATCGTGACGTCTATCCAGCGCCTAACCTGGTATGGACGCAAGACGAGCGGCTAGTTGGCGGGATTCTCCGTAGTCATTCGAGCGGCGATGGGTTCGGAACAGTGGGGGCCACGCAACGCGCTGTGTGAATTACGCAGAATCTGCGAAATCTATTACGCTCCAATACATTGCCAAGCGTACAGGAAACGCGGATATTGCGGGATATATTGCTTTACTCAGTTGAGGCACGGATCTTGAAAGCGCAGGCTTTGCGGGATTTGCCGCCTCCACCCAGCGCACTAAAATGCAGACCCAGATCATTGCATCGGAACAGAAGGCCGTCTCAATCTTTGCCAAGAGCATCTATCGTGATCTCAAGGCGGGTGGGTATTCGGGCGAAGATGTGATGCAGCTTGCCGGTGAACTACTTTCTCTGCTGACCCGTGACGTTCAGAGCTCAGGAGCGCGGCCGGCCGCCGGATAGTCCCAATGACCTTCTCGCGGCTGCCGTTGGTGTTTGGTGGTGCGGGTGGTGGGCCTTGGCGCCGAAGTGTCTTCCGTGCTGCAAAAAAAGGCTGAAGAAGCCGTTGACGATGCCACGTAGGTCGGGAATTCTATGATGGCACCGCGACTTGACGCGACCAGCGCCGATGCAGCCTAACAAGCCCTCATTTACGATTATTGTCAGCGAGAAGGGTGGCGCGGAGCGGCGTGAGTCCTTTTCGACCAATGAGCTCGGAATTGGTCGAGTTCAAGGCAACGACCTCACCCTCGTCAAGGGAAACGTTTCGAAGCAGCATGCGAGGATTTCCTATCGCGATGGCGTCTTCATCGTGACGGATCTGAGCAGCACCAACGGTACCTACGTCAATCGGCGAAAAATTTCGGAGCCTACGAAAATCGCCGAAGGCGATCGAGTGTACGTTGGTGATTTCATTCTGAGGATAGACTCGGTAGAGCACCCTGAGGCCGCGGCTGTCCATGCGGCTGGGGCCGAGGCGGCTGGCTCTGTTTCGGACTCGCAGTCAGTTCCGGATTCGACCACGACCAAGGGCAAGGTTCCCGCGGAGATACAAGTGCCGCGAGGTACCAGTTACCCAGACGTTCCTGGTGCGCCAAAGGTGCCGAGTCCTGGGACTACCGTCACATCCTGGTCTGATAACTCATCAGGACGAATCTCCCTGACGAATGAAGACCTCCAGGCCGCCGCTCGCGCGTCGGTCAGTGATCCGGCGATTCCAGGCGCTTCGGCGGCGACGTTGGCACCGGGTGAACGCGACGCCAGCAGCATGCTTGCGGCGCTTGTCGAAGCAGTCGTAGAGGTACTTGGCGAACGGTGGGTCGGTGGGGCTACGGACCACGAGCAGCACAACTCGGTCGATCGAGTCATCGAAGACCAGCTTCAACGACTGATCCAGGGAGGTAACCTCCCACCAGCGGCGCAGATCGAGCGCATGCGGGTGTTGGCCCGAACCGAGGTGTTGGGGCTTGGCGCGCTCGGGAAATTAATTGAGGATCCGTCCGTCACTGAGATTCTCGTTCCGCGATTCGACCAAGTCTTGGTGCGTCGCAATGGCAACATCGAAACCGTCGAGCAGGGGATCTCGTCACGCCGCTCGCTCAGGCGCATCATCTTGCGCTTGTGCATGAAGTCGGGCCGACCAGCGTCGCCAGATGAAGCCATGATTGAGCGTTCATTGCCGAATGGCGGCCTCCTCTTGGCAGTCTTTCCGCCGTTGGCAATGGGGCAACCATCGTTGGTGCTGCGCAAGCCGCGGGAGAACCTGAATACGCTGCAGGGGTTGGTTCGGGCCGGAGTCATATCGCGAGCCATGTCAGTATTCCTGCAGCAGGCTGTTGCGGCGCGTTCTCGGTTGCTCGTCGTTGGGCCGCGTGACGCAGATGTTGGCGGAGTTGCGGGTTCTTTGCTCTCGACTATATCCGAGGGAACCGTTGCGCTGGTCGAGGGCATGTCGGATCTTGGTGCTGGTAGTATGCAAGTGCCAACATTCCGTTGGTCGTTGGTTTCGGCGAACGACGTTCGGCGTTTGATCGGAGCCGCTGCGCGCGTATCCACTCTGCAATTTGGTGTTAGTCTCGACGACGCGATGGCTACGGCCGCAGTGGTGGATGTGCTTGGCGCTTCAGGAACTGGAGTCATTGCAGTTCGAGAAGCCCGAACCAGTGAGCACGCGCTGTCGCAGATGGCAGCCGAGCTCATGACGGCCCATCCGGGCATCTCCCTCGACGTTGCCCGGCGCCTGATCGCAGGCTCCTTCGATCTATTGCTCGAAGTTGTGCGCTATCGCGATGGCCGGCAGCGATTGATTCGCCTGGGTGAATTTGGTCGTGTCACGGCCGATGAAATCGAGATTGACGACGTGTTCACATTCGTGACCTCTGGCAATACCGCGGGCGAGCTGGTCGAAGGAACCTTTCGCAGTAGTGGCACTGTGCCTCGCGTTGTAGAGGAGCTGGTTGCTCGGGGTGCACAGTTTGATACGAACGTTTTTGCGCGACCGACCTCGCGATAGGTTCACGGTCGACGATTGCGGCGCTCGCCTAGATGCTCAAGTTGCCCCATTTGGCCGCTGGCGCTCGGACAACTTCTTGCCCATGCGGCGCCGCTGCAGCGGCCCCACCTTGTCGATCATCAGTACGCCGTTCAAGTGGTCGTTTTCATGCTGAATCGCGACAGCAAGCAATCCGGTTGCCTCGACCTCGAACGGAACGCCGTCCACGCCTAGCGCGCGGATCCGAATCTGCTCGGCACGCTTGACATTTTCGTGCACACCCGGGAAAGACAGACAACCCTCCTTCCAACTCTGGGTGCCGACTGCTTCGATGATCTCGGGGTTGATGTAGGCCGCAAATTGGGCCGGTTCGTTCTCATCGGCCACATCGATGACGAAGATTCGCAGTGGTACGCCAATTTGCGGTGCGGCCAGACCAACACCCGGAGCGGCATACATGGTCTCGGCCATGTCCTCCACGAGGCGCCGAATCTCGTCGTCCACTTTTTCGACCGGCGCAGCAACCGTCCTAAGTCGCGCGTCGGGATACTCGAGAATCGGGCGAATGGCCATGCCAAGCTCTGTCTAACACTCACTCGAGAAGCCGGCAATCTGGGCCGCGACGGGCGCGAGCGCTAGCCGCGCGCGCTAGCCGCGCGCCGTGCGCTTCGGGTATACGAGTGAGCCTGAGACGTAGGCGTCGGCACCGCAAAGTTCCCAGTGGGGTTTGTCAATTCGCGGGGCGTCGGTCGGGCTTTCGGGCCCCGCCCAATCAACCGCACCTGGGCGACCGCGCGGCCCCAACAGGATTGGCGCCACGAACACGTGCATGGCATCGACGAGGCCTGCGGCCAAGAGGCTACCGGCCAACTCGGCGCCGCCTTCGCACAGCACGCTAACGACCTCGCGAGCGGCGAACTCGGCCAGGGCAGTTTGCATGTCACAGCGACCCTCCGCTGTGCCTGGGACGCGAATGAGACTCACACCTGCGGCTTCGAGGGCCTCTCCGACTGCTCGCGAGGCTTCGTGAGTGGCGACGACACAGGTCGGAATCTCGCGAGCGGTTGCCACTAGATGACTGTTCATCGGGATACGCAGCTTGCTATCGACGACGATGCGGATCGGATTTCGCCCCGCCACATCGCGAACCGTTAGCCTCGGGTCGTCCGCGTGAACCGTATTGATACCCACCATAACGGCGTCGTGGGCGACGCGCAGCTCGTGCACGCGGGCGCGTGACTCCGGACAAGTGATCCACTTGGACGCACCAGTGCGGGTGGCTATCCGACCATCGAGCGAAACCGCAAGTTTTAGCGAGAGATAGCTGCGTTGCTGGGTGACGTACTTGGCCCAGGGTTGAACCAGGGTGCGACACGCGTCCTCGACGCACCCCACCGTTACCTCGACGTTGGCTGCCTCTAGGCGCTCGATCCCGCCACCTACCACGTTTGGATTCGGATCGCGGCAACCAATGACGACACGCCCGACACCAGCGGCTAGGATTCGATCGAGGCAAGGGGGAGTGCGTCCCTGATGATTGCAGGGCTCAAGCGTTACGTACAGAGTGGCGCCCTTTGCACGGTCACCTGCCGCTCGCAGTGCACCCACCTCGGCGTGATCGAGTCCGACAGCTTCATGGTAGCTCTCGCCAACGATTTCGCCGCCAACCGCGATGACGCAGCCGACGTGTGGGTTAGGGGACGGATCACCGAGCCGCGCCAATTCGAGCGCACGCTGCATCAGTTTGGCGTCGACATCAGCCATGAGTTACTCGATGTTCCTTGAGCGGACCAGGTTGCTCATTTCGGCCATGAATTCATCGATATCGCGGAATGACCGGTATACACTAGCAAATCTGACGTACGCAACGCCATCGAGTGCTTTCAGTCGCTGCATGACGCGCTGACCGATCGCTTGGCTCGGGATTTCCTTTTCCCCACTTTCACTCAGCTCCCGTTCCAGCGCTGTCGCTTCGCCTTCGAGCGTATCCATGGAAATCAGGCGCTTGTTGCAGGCGAGCTGCATGCCATGGAGCACCTTCTGACGATCGAATGGTTCACGGTGGCCATTCTTTTTCACCACAATCGGAACGGAATGTTCGACCCGCTCGTAGGTTGTGAATCGCTTGTGACAGCCATCACATTCGCGTCGACGCCACGTGACCGTGCCAGCGGCCACCAAACGAGAGTCGCTAACTCGACTATCCAGCTGGCGGCAGTAGGGGCATTCCATGGCTCGACTCCCCGATGGAACAGGCCTCATAGCCTGTGTCGGTGGACCGAAATCTATTCCGCGAAAGCGGAGAATATTAGCGTAGCGTTCGTGCCACCGAACCCGAACGAATTCGACATCACATGGTGCAGTTTGCGTTCACGCGCGGTGAGCGGCACGCAATCAATCGCCACTTCGGGATCTTGATCTTCGAGGTTGATCGTTGGCGGAACTACGCTGTTTTCCATGGCTTTGAGGCAGACGGCGGCTTCCACCGCGCCAGCCGCACCCAGGAGATGCCCCATCATCGACTTAGTTGAACTGACCCAAAGTCGCTTGTCAGTGGCGTTGGCGCCAAAGACTTTGCAGAGGGCTTTGGATTCCTCGATGTCGCCGGTGGGGGTCGAGGTGCCATGTGCGTTGACGTAATCGATCACGCTGGGATCGAGCTTGGCGTCGCGCAGCGCTAGTTGCATGGCGCGCACGGCGCCGACGCCTTCTGGGACTGGTTTCGTGATGTGGTAGGCGTCGCACGAAGCGCCATAGCCGACAATCTCGCCAAGGATCTTTGCGCCCCGCTTTTTGGCGTGGGCGAGCGATTCGAGGATGAGCGTGGCCGAACCTTCGCCGCACACGAAGCCGTCGCGGCCCAAGTCCCAGGGACGGCTGGCGCGCGTTGGTTCGTCGTTGCGCCGGCTAAGTGCAAACATGGCGCCAAAACCGGCAATCGCCACCGGCGATACGGTCGCCTCGGCGCCACCCGCGACCATCATTGGTGCACGCCCGTACTGGATCAGACGAAACGCTTCGCCAATGGCGTGTGCACTCGAGGCACAGGCACTGGTATGGCAAAAGCTAGGTCCCCTGAGGCCCCAGTGTATCGACACCTGACCTGCAGCCATATTGGCGATAAGCGACGGGATCACGTAGGGGCTGACACGCTTCGGACCCTTCGTGTGCAAGGTGAGGGTGCAGCCCTCGAGATTCTCGATGCCACCGAGTCCGACCCCGATGTAGACCCCAGCCTCCTCCCTGATTTCGTCAGTCAGTTCCAGGCCTGACTGTTCGAAAGCCATGGTGGCTGAAGCTAGGGCAAACGGAATGAAGCGCGCCACCTCCTTGAGCTTTTTCTTCTCCATGTACGCGGTCGGCTCGAAGCATTTGACTTCGGCCGCAATGCGCGTTGGATATTCGTCAGTGATCGGGAAGAGCGTTACGGGTCCAACTCCGCTCTGGCCTTCGATCAATGCCTTGTAGCTCGCATCGGTACCCACCCCAACCGGGGTGACCATTCCAATACCGGTAATGACGACGCGCTCCATATACGTCCTCTTGCTATTAGCCCACCGACTCAGCCGCCGGAATGCTTGGTGATATAGTCGACGGCATCCTTGACGGTCTTGATTTTCTCGGTGTCTTCGTCGGGGATGTCCATTTCGAACGCTTCCTCAAACGCCAGAACGAGTTCGACCAGGCCGAGCGAATCAGCGCCGAGATCGTCGATGAACGAAGACTCGGACTTGATGTCCGCCTCGTCGACATCCAACTGCTCTTTGATGATCTTCTTTACGTCGGCTTCGATGTTGCGCCCTTCCGCCATGGTTCCTCCGAGGGGACTCCGGCTAGGAGTGCCCCGACTGTTCTGTGCCTCCGTGTAGAAGGCGTTGACGATTGCAAACGTTGCTGGGGAAATATTGTCTCGCCACTCGACCGGCGTTTTTCAGCGCAGGTTCACGTGGTTGCGAAGCAAGCCTTGTCACTCAGGTGCATCTTCGACGATGTTCAGAGCGCCAAGACGGGGCCGTACTTAGCACGCTTTTCGCCACGTCCAGGGGGTAAATCGCCCTATACGTGCTGCGAAGCTGTGGGTATTGCCGTGCGAAATGGGATTCGCGCCTCGTATGTGCCTGCGACTACCCTAGAAATGCCGGAACTTTCGCGAAGATTTCGTGGGAATTGACGCTGAGCGTCGTAATGCGCTTGTCAATGCGTTTGACCAGGCCGGACAAGACGTTTCCCGGTCCGATCTCGAGGGCCCGGACCACACCGGCATCGGCCATGTGCCTGACGCTCTGCTCCCAGCATACCGTGCCGTCAACCTGGCGGAATAGCAGCGATGGGATTTCGGCGGCGTCCTGGTTCGGCAAGGCGTTGACGTTGGCGACGACTGGAAAGCGTGGGGTATTCAGCGCGACGCTCGTCAACGCTTCGGCAAGGGCTTGTGCGGCAGGCGCCATCAATGCGCAGTGGAAGGGGGCACTGACTTTCAACGGGATTACCTTCTGCCCGGAGGCGGTCGCGGCTGCCTTGGCGCGCTCCACGGCTGCTGCGTGCCCGGCAATGACGATCTGGCCTGGCGCATTGAAGTTGGCCGGAGACACGACTTCGCCGTTCGAAACGTTCCGGCAAATCTCGGTGATCTGTTCGGCAGTGGCGCCTATGATGGCAGCCATCGCTCCAACGCCCGGCGGAACTGCCACCTGCATTGCACGTCCACGCAGGTTGACGAGCCTAACGGCATCCTCCAGCGCAATGGCTCCAGCTGCGACCAACGCGCTGTACTCACCAAGCGAGTGACCAGCCACGAACGTTGGTGCCGGCAGCTCGGGGAACGCTTCACGCAGTGCCTCGAGCGTAGCGATGCTGGTGGTCAGGATTGCTGGCTGGGTATTGGCGGTCAGCATGAGTTCGCTGTCCGGACCTTCGAAACACAGGGTCGAAAGTTTCCAGCCCAACGCTGCGTCCGCGCGCTCGAAAACCTCGCGAGCTCGAGGTGAGGCTTCGTACAGGGCTTTGCCCATGCCAACAGTCTGTGCGCCTTGCCCAGGGAATAACCATGCAAGCATTACCATTTCACTCCTTGGTCACGTGGCCATCGAGATGGCTCGATGGTGGCCCGAATGGCCCACGGTGTGACGCTGGCCTATCCAGTGGCCGTCTCGTCGCTCCGTTTGGAATTCTACATGCGCGCGAGCGCACTCGCCCAAGAGATGCCAGCACCAAGTGCCGACATGAGCACAACGTGCCCCGGTTTGATGCGCCCGTCGCGAATTGCTTCGTCGAGTGCGATCGGAATCGAAGCACTCGAAGTGTTGCCGCGATTCTCGATATTGATGATGACGCGCTCGTACGGCAGGCCGAGGCGCGCTGCGACCTGGTTGATGATACGCAGGTTGGCTTGATGCGGCACCACCCAGTCGATCTGGTCGGGCGTGAGCTCGGCATCTTTCATTGCGGACAGCGACGCTGATGAGAGCTTTTTGACCGCCACTTTGAAGATGTCTTGGCCGCTCATGTACACCTTATTGCGGTGTAGCGTGATGGCCTCGGCCGTGATGGGCGAGAGGCTGCCACCCTCAGGGATGCAGAGCGAATCGGTGAGTGCCGAATCGGTGTAGATTCGCGTCGAGAGCAAAAGGCCGCGCGATTCGTCGTCGGCTCGCGACAGCACAACAGCTCCAGCGCCATCGCCAAACAGGACGCAGGTGTTGCGATCAGTGAAATTGGTGATGCTGGTCAGCGTCTCGACACCGATCACAAGCACGTTGCGCACGGTGCCGGTACGGACGAACTGGTCCGCAATCGACAACGCGTAGAGAAAACCAGCGCAGGCGGCCGAAACGTCGAAAGAGGGGATATCCTTGCATCCCAGTTTCTTCTGCACGAACGCTGCACACGCCGGGATTTGCATATCGGGTGTGATCGTGCCCACGACGATCATGTCGAGCGCATCTGCCGTCAACCCAGCGGCTTCAAGCGCCCGGGTGGCGGCGTGGAATGCCATATCACTCGAGGCCTCACCGGGAGCGGCGTAGCGACGCTCGCGTATGCCCACGCGCTGAGTGATCCAATCGTCGGAAGTGTCGACGATCTTCGCGAGATCCTCGTTCGTCATCACTCGTTCCGGTACGTACGAACCCGTTCCGGTGATACGACTAGCAGGCCATGTTCTCGTACTATTGGACATTTCGAGAATGCACCCTGGTGACGTTGAACCCAACCCAGCTCACCTGACAAGCGAAAACGCTCGCCAGTCCATATGGACCGGCGAGGTTGGGTCAAACGCTTAGCCCGACTGGGCGCCTACTCCTTAGCGATGCCGGTCGGAGTCGCTGGCGTGGTCGCTTCATTCGCACCCGTTCCGATAACGGCTTTGCCTTTGTATTGCCCGCAGGACGGACACATGCGATGAGATATCATCGGGGCAGAGCAGTTAGGACAGGGCACGACGTTCGGCGCGATCACCTTATCGTGGTTGGCGCGGCGCATGTCGCGCTTGCTGCTAGTTTGTCGTCGCTTGGGAACAGCCACGGGACCTACTCCTTGGTCGTTTTTCTGAGTCGGCTCGCAATTTCTGCGAGCGGTCTAAGCCTTGGATCTATCGCCGGTGAGCTTTCGCTTCCGCCGCTAGTTTCTAGGGTCGGGGGGATAGCGGGCCTTTCCGCAGAACGCAAGTCCGATCGCAGCGGCTTCATCGGAAGTTCCAGCACGAGGAACTCGCGCACCAGCTCATCGAGCTCGATGTGATCGCCCCGATAGGTGTCTTCGGCGGCGTCATCCTCGGACAATTCAACCTCCGGCCTACTGGTCTGCACCTTCTTTGGTGCGGGGGCCGCCTTGGTCGCTGCCTCCGTGCCGCTTGTCTTTTTTGTTCGCGAGCCGACACTCATTCGGCTGTCGTCATGGACCGCTGCCGCGGGGCGCAAGACCAAAAATACCTCGGCCGACAAGTCCAAATCGATTGGGTCGAGCGTCCTTGAGCAGGGAACGGTGACCCTGGCTTGGGCAGTACCGCGAATAACGACCTGCCGCGACGTGATACTGGCATCGAACGCGAGCGAGCCTGGGCCAGCAATAGTGGCGTCCGTCCCTTCGAACGCGCGTTGCAACCACGCCAAAGGGAGCTCCCAATCGTAGTGCTTCTTGCCGCGTTCCAAGTCGGCGGTGCGAACGATGAATAGGGCCTTAGACAAGTGGTAACAACGCTAGCGCCTGTGGCCCCTCGGAGCAAACCCATCCCAGAAGGGGTAGGTGTCGCCGGGGAAAGCGCCAAATCCCAACTCGAGGCAACCGCCAGGCTCGTGGTAGCTTGAGCCACGATGCTAGTGAGACAGTTGAGCCGATGGGCAGAACGTCCAGTGCTTTGCGCCTGCGTCGTCTACGGCTTGGCGACGCTCGTCTACGGCCTTGTCGCGCCGACGACGCATTGGCATCAACATACCCCCTTCAATCACTTCGCACTATTGGCCGAATCCTGGCTCAATCACCGGCTCGATTTGGGGCAGGCCCCGCCGCTACATGCCGGTGGCAACGATTTTGCGCTGTTCGGGGACCGATGGTTCATCGTCTTTCCTGGTGCGCCAGCGTTACTCATTCTCCCTTGGGTGGCCATGGCGGGCAACGCGACAAGGACACTAGACGGCCTTTTCTTCCTGATGCTCGCTGGCCTCGCACCGGCGGGCATTTACTTGACGCTCGAGCGAATTCGTCGCGAAAAATTGGCCCAGATTGAGCTCGGTAGTGTGGTGGCTCTTACCGCGTTGTACGCTTTCGGTAGCGTGTACTTTTTTACGGCAGTGCAAGGCACGGTATGGTTTGCTGCGCATGTCGTGGCTGCTGCGGCAACGACCTTCTTTCTCTATTCGGCATTAGGCGTTCGCTACCCACTTGGGGCGGGCCTGGCATTGGCGGTAGCTATCGGGACTCGCCCAGTTCTCGGCGGGTTGGGCCTTTTCCTTTTGCTCGAGTGGAGGCGGACGAATCGGGGATCGGTAACCTTTCGTTCCAGCCGACCGCTGCTTTGGTTTGGCTTGCCCGTCGCGGTAACGCTCTGCGCGCTAGGCTGGCACAATTGGGCGCGCTTCGGGCATATTACGGAATTCGGTTACCGCTACCTGGCAGTGGCATGGCAAATGCGAATCGAGAAGTGGGGCCTCTTTGGCTACCACTACTTGGCGCGCAACCTAGGCCTTATACTAACGAGCTTGCCCTACCTCGAGCATGGTCGTGACGGTTGGACGATCCAAGTTAGCGGACACGGGTTGGCGCTGTGGCTGACTACGCCCGTGTACCTGTGGCTCCTCTGGCCACAGACAAAGAACGTGATGCACCGCGCGCTCTACTCAACACTGCTCGTGGTCGCGTTGCCTTCGCTGCTCTATCAGAACAGCGGTTGGCTCCAATTCGGGCAAAGGTTTTCCAACGACTACGCGCCGTTGCTCATCGTGCTGTTGGCGGTAGGTGGATACCGTTGGTCTCGCCACATGAAGGCTGGATGGGGCCTGGCCTTGGCGGTGAACCTATTCGGCGCGGTAACCTTCGGTCGACCCGAATTTGCGTCGTATTACTACGTCGAACGGACGCAGCGGGTGATCTATCAATTGGACTAGGGCCTAGCCTAGCGCACAGTCGGGTTCGGAGACGGCGTCCGGATCTTCGTCAGCGTCGCTCTGGGCAGATTCGTTCTCGTCCTCTATCATCAACAGCTCGTCTAGGAGTTGGTCGGCCGTGTGCGGTGTCCCTGAAATGGCTTTGACCCCGCTCATCGTCACCACCGACTGTGCGTAGCGGGTAGCGGCCTTGGCGGCCTGTTGAAACGTCTCGATCACGCCCTGTCCGTTGGATGCGACTGCCGCTAGCGAAGGGATTTCTTTGCGCCACTCGAGCCGTTCGATGAGCTCGCCCGGCGGCAACGCCCCGGGCATGTCCTGTTTGTTGGCTTGGATCAAATAGGGGACGGCGGGCTTGCGTTCACGCAGGTAGCGTTGCAGTAGCCGCAGCCGTTGTCGCGTGTACGCCAAATGTTCGGGTCGACTATCACAGACGAACACCACGCAATCAGCCGATTTGATCAGCGGTTTGCGCCGGTAGGACCGCGACTCTTGCCCGGTGACCGAGAGCAGCTGGACCCGAATTGGGATCTTGCTTTGGTTCGAGAGCTCAAGCTCCATCCAGTCAAAGAACATCGTGCGACCCTTGAGCGCTCCGGGCGTATACATCTCGGTGCGCTTAGTGACCGGGTAGCGCCGACAGATCTCCTGCATGTTCGTCGTCTTGCCCGACGTGCCAGGACCGTCGTACACGATCCGAACGATCAAGCGACGGTTGGAGGGGTCGTAAATCGGCATGTCGTTCCGTGCGAAGTGGGACCCGGGCTACTTACTGCGCTTGACGGTAACCTTCTTGATCTTGGGCGGGTTGACGGCGCGGTCGCCGCGCACCTCGGTTGACGCGAGCTTATCGAGCACCGCGTCCGGGCCACACGAGCCAAATATGGTGTAACCGCTGTCGAGGTGTGGCGCGGCGGCGTCGGTGACAAAAAATTGCATACTGTTGGTGTTCTTGCCGCGATTCGCCATACAGAGCAGGCCCCGGCGATCGTGGGTGGCACCGGGCCAGATTTCGTCCGGAATGAGGTAACCACCTTCGCCAGCGCCGGTGCCCAGCGGATCGCCGCCCTGAATCATGAACCCCTTGATTATGCGGTGAAATACGCCATCGTCGTATGCGGGGCGCTTGACCCATTCACTGGTCTTCGGATCCTTGAATGGCCGCAGCCCACGCGCTAGCCCGACGAAGTTCGCAACGGTAACGGGTGCCTTGTCGCTGAACAATTCGCACTTGAGTGTTCCCGAATCGGTCACCATCTCGGCCACGAGTTTGCCTGATTTCGGTAGCCCCTTGGTGGCGTCATCCAGGGTAAACTTGCCTTCGAGTGGATCGCTGCCCGGCGGCACGACGGATCGCACGGGTGCGGCCGATGCTGGCGCCGCGACCGCGCTTGAAGCCTTGAGTGGAAGCGCGACGCTGCTCGACGCCGAGGGAGCCGCATTTGCGACTGCGGCCGCGGACAATGCCGCCGTCGGGGTAATCGAACCAATCGTGGCCGCGACGTTCGAAACAACGGCTGCGCCACTGATGCTTTCGGCGGTTGGAACTGGAGCAGGCTTCGGCTCTGGCTCGGGTGGTGGCACTCTGCTCTGACAACCGAACTGAAATACCAGTACGGTTGCGAAGAGCACGGAAGCCAGGCGGAGATTGGTTCGGAGTGCGAGTCTGCGGGTCATTTTGGACATGTCGGGTTGGAATTCGAGGGTGCTATTTAGCTCAGCTGGCCTTGATTCGCACGCGCTGCCCAGGCTGGATTCCGTGCTGCCGGCAATAGCCGGCGTTGACCTCAAGCACATGGGCGGCCGGGCAGGGGACGGAACGCGGATCGTCGTTGAGCACCGGAACCTGCTCCAGAACGCCAACGATGGTGCCATCGGCCGCGATGAACAACATGTCGAGCGGCAAACAAGTATTGTGCATCCAGAAAGTGTGGATGGTTTCGTTCGACCAAGAGAAAAGCATTCCACTTTCAGGAGCCAAATCGGTGCGATACATCAAGCCGTGCTGCTGATCCTCGGGCGAAAGCGCGAGCTCGACTTCGATGCTGGGTTGGGCACCACCAAGAAACCTGACGATGCCGCGCCTAAGTGGGGGCGGGGCCGCAGGATCCTTCGGGCACCTGGCGGCTGGCTTGGCGGCGGGGGCAGGGGCGTCGGCCAAAGGCACGATGCAGCCCGGGGCAACCACGGCTTGCGCCCTTATCAACGTCGGATTGGCCGAAACCAGAGGACTGACCGCTGGCTCGACCAGTGCCGAATGATCGGCGCGCTGGCACCCCATGGCCAATGCACCAACGAGCAGGAGAACGGAACGCGTCCTGAGCATGACCGGCTGCGGCATACCACGGAATGCATGCAATTGCGCAGCCTCGGGCCGGGTCAGGGCGGATTCGGGGCGGCCAAGGCGTCCTAATCGGGTTATCCTCCCGGCGATGCCCATCCGGCTAGTTTCGTTATTGGTGGCGTCGTTGGCGCTCGGTTGCGGCGGGCCTTCGGCTGCGCTGCCGTCGTCTCGCGCCAAGGGTGGCAGCGCTGGCATTTCATCGGCCGGTGGTGGCCGCACGGCTACGAGCCTCGCGATGGGCGGAACCACAGCGCGCGGAGGTACCGTGACTGGGGGCACCACTTCGACGTATGTCGAACCCAGCTGTCCTTTCGTTCCGACGGCACAAATCGATGCCAAGTGCGACGCGTTGAACCAAGCGACCTGTCCCGCGGGTCAAGGTTGCTACCCAACCATCACTTACCCGACTGCCCCCTGCGATCCAGAAATTTACCGTACGGCGTGCTTGCCGGCAGGTAAGGGGTTGCAATGGGACGAGTGCATGTCTTTGCTCGACTGCGCTGCCGGATTCATTTGTGTCGTTAGTGGGACGGGTACTCAATGTGAGCGGGGTTGCGACGCGAGCAATCCAACTTCATGCCCGACGGGGCTGTTCTGTGAGGCCATTGACCTACCGGGGATTGGCACATGCAATTGAGCGGACGCAGGATCTTTGGTTGTGGCGTCGCGGGAACGCTTGCGGGCATATGGCTCAGTGGGCTTGGCTGTTCGCGCTCTCCTCTGCGCAAGGTCGATGTGACCGATGACTCGGTTCCCTACACGTGTCAGAACGATGCCGAATGTCGGGGAACCAACGCTTGCGAGAGCTACGCCTGTGTCGTTGGGCTCTGTCAACGGGTTCGCGAAACCACTTGCGATGACGGCAACCCTTGCACCGACGACGGCTGCAATCCGGTCGACGGTACCTGCCAATTTGCCTTCCGTACGAATGACGATGACAGCGACGGTTATCGTGCCGCATTGCCGGGTAAGACCCCTGGGGCCGCCGATGCCTGCGGCAACGACTGCAACGATAGCTCGCCTTTGTCTCACCCGGGCGCGAGCGAGCTTTGTGACGGCGTCGACAACGACTGCAATGGCATCATCGACGACACGCAGCGTTACTACGGACCCAACAACGGTTTGCCAACCGTGTTTTGGGTTTCAGATTCTGCCAAGTTTCAGTCCTATCCAGCCGGGATGGCCTACGATGGCAGTAAATTCGCCATTACTACCGGTGAGCAGAACGAGCGGTGGCAGGGGGTCTTTCACGCGCTCGCATCGGACGGAACGATCGAGGTACCGGCAACGACGTTGACGTCGGCCGCTAACGATAGCGCCGCGGGGCCCCTGGTTTGGACGGGCTCGGTCTTCGGCACCGCGTGGGAGGATCGCCGCGAGACAAGCTACGATATCTACTTCAATCGGTTGGATGGGCTGGGCAAGAAACTCCACCCCGATCTGCGCGTGACTGCGAGCATGGGCTTTTCGATTGAACCATCCTTGGTCTACTCGGGCACCGAGTGGCTCCTGGCGTACTCGGACGACTCTGACACCGGCGATTTTACCATCTACACTCAGCGCATTTCGCAGGACGCCACACTCATCGGTCTGCCTACAGCGATTACACCGCCGTCGATTGACGCGCGTCAGCCACGGTTGTCGAAAAATAGCTCTGGCTATGGGCTATTTTACTACTCCTACACCGACAAATATTTCGCGTACCAGAAGCTCGATACCAACCTTGCCGCAGTGGGAGCGGTCGTTCCGCTAGAACCCGGCAAGGACGCGGACGTGAGCATTCGCTGGAATGGCGATCGGTATATTTTGACTTGGGCCGTCAGAATAGGCGATTCCTACGGCCCCACCATCTGGGCGATGTCCGTGGATGACGCCGGACGTACGCTCGGCTCCCCGCGGCCAATTACCATCGGCGCTGGTGTTGCCCGCAGTCCGTCAATCGTGGGCTTGGGCGACAGATTCATGCTCTTGTGGACCGACGATCGCTACAGCCCCAAACTCCTCGAACTGAGTATGCAGACTTTCTTGAACGACTTTTCGGCGCTCGACGTGCAGCAGCAGATCACGACGCTTGATAGCGACAGCCTGGATCCTGTTGGTGTTCTTGGCGGTGGCGCGCTTGGAATTTTGTTCCGTTCGCACCTGAGTGGGCCCTGGCACACCTACTTTACGGCACTGCGTTGCTTGAATCTGACTCCACCGTAGAGCGGACAAGCGGGCACGCAAGGGAGAGTTCGCAGCCTAGGGCAAACGAGCGATTCCGGGTGCCTCGTAGCCGGTCGTGGCGACGTACTCGAGGTAGCCTCCGCCGTAGGCGACTGGGCCACTTGGACCGATTTCAAGCACGCGATTCGATAATGCACTCAGAAAATGTCGATCGTGCGAGACGAATACGAGCGTGCCTTGATATTGCCCGAGCGCCTCGATGAGCATCTCTTTGGTGTCGAGATCGAGGTGGTTGGTTGGCTCGTCCAAAATCAGCAAATTCGGCGGCTGGTAAAGCATTTGCGCTAGAACGAGGCGAGCCTTCTCTCCCCCAGAGAGTATTTTGACAGGCTTGTCGATGTCTTCCCCGGGAAATCCGAACACTCCAGCCAACGTTCGCAGCGATCCTACGCTCGCCTTTGGGAACTTCGCTTCGAGAGTCTCCCAGACGCTTGCTTCGGGTGTCAGAAGTTCCATCGCGTGCTGGGCAAAATAGCCGAGCTGCGCGCTCGCCCCGACCGTGACCTCACCTGCGTCCGGTTCAATCGTGCGCGCTGCTAGCTTGAGCAACGTCGATTTTCCAGCACCGTTGATCCCCATGATGCACCAACGCTCTTTGCGTCGAACGAGCCAGTCAAAGTCGTTGTAGATCGTGCGTCTACCGTAGGTCTTTCCGACTTGGCTGAATTTGAGTACGTCGTCACCCGACCTTGGGGGCTCGGGAAAGTCGAAGCGCAGCTTTTTGCGCCGCCTGGGTGGATCGACACGGTCGATTTTTTCGAGCTTCTTCACGCGAGATTGGACCTGGGCGGCGTGGCTGGCACGTGCCTTGAACTTCGCGATGAAAGCTTCTTCTTTCGCGAGCATCGCCTGCTGGCGTTCGAAGCTGCTCTCGGCTTGCGCGTCCATGAGCGCACGCTTTTCGAGGTAAAATTCGTAGTTGCCGGTGAATACGGTCACCTCACCGCCGTTGATTTCGACAATTTTCCCCACGATGCGATTGATGAACTCGCGATCGTGCGAAGTCATGATCAGGGCTCCAGAGAAGGCCTTGAGAAATCCTTCAAGCCAAAGGATGGACTCGATGTCAAGGTGGTTGGTTGGTTCATCGAGCAGCAATACGTCGGGATTCATCAGGAGAATGCGTGCCAGGCCCACGCGCATCTTCCAACCGCCCGAGAGCGCACCAACGTCGCCGTCGATGACTTCGGGGCCAAACCCCAACCCGGCGAGGATTTCCCGGGCACGCGCGTCGAGGGCGTAGCCGCCCAATTCTTCGAACCGCGATTGGACCTCGCCAAACTCTTCGAGTAGCCGATCCATGGACTCAAGGTTCGGATCTGCAAATCTTAGTTCGAGGGCCTTTAGTCGCGTGGCAACAACAGAGACGGGCCCTGCCCCGTCAAGTGTGGCGGCGATGACCGTTTGCCCCCCCATGTCACCGACATCTTGGCTAAAGTATCCAATCGTTGTTCCACGATCGATCGAGACTTGGCCACCATCGGGCTGCTCTTCGCGTACGATCAGTCGAAAGATCGTGCTTTTGCCCGATCCATTGGGCCCGACGAGCCCGAGCTTCTCACCACGAAACACCGCAAAAGAGGCGTCGAGGAATAGTAGCTGCTTACCGTGCTGCTTAGTGACGCTATCGAGTCGAATCACGTGGCCGGGAGTAGCACGACGTTCCAGAAACGCCATTGCAGGCGCAATCGGGTGCAGGAAACCCTCATCGCCCGCCGCTCACGGCCTGCTGCTCTCAATCAGATTCGGACTTGAGGGGGCCTGCATCGCTCGGGCTTGCTGCGGCGACTGACCCCTGCATGGCTTGGCGGATGGCTTGGGTAAGCCGCGTATGAGCGCGTTTCTGTTCAGTCTCCTTCGCTCGTACTCGGTTACGGACCAGGACTCGAAGTTGCGCCCGATCGGCAAGCTTATAGCATTCGACGAATTCCGTCAGGTCTGCATCGTTGCCGTTTATAAGGCGGCTGCACCAAGTGGAAGTTGGATCTGGGGCGCGAGGTACTCGTGGATCGTTGAGCGTGTCGAGGGTGCGCTTCAATTGATCGGCGTCGACATCGCGTAGCTCGGCGCGCAACCGCTTGAGGGCGCGGGCACGCGCAGGGGCGCTCTCGATGATGCGGATCTCCTTGAGCATGTTGGTGCAAACCTCGGTGAGTCCGAGCCGGTCTTGCGCGCTCTGCTTGAGCTGGGTCAATCGATTCGCGAGTGCGAGGAGTTCTGCCTCGACACGCTGACTTTCACGTCGTTCTTCGGTGCGAGACACCACAACACGCGCATCCGCGTCGGGTTTTGCGTCATCTGGCAGGAAGTGCTCGAGTTTGCGGGCCACGGCAGCGCCATAGCACGCGAGTTAGGGGCTCAGTGTGCGGCCAAGCATGGCAGTGGTGCCGATCCAGAGAAAGTAGAATTGGGCAACGGGCCGACGTGATGAGTTCGGACCAGTTACGCCGGGCACGGGCGCGTGCTTAGTTGTTCGTTTCGGTTGGCCGTAGTGACGGATATCCCATGGATCGATTCATCCTCTCTGATGACTTGCTGACTGGCGCTGACGACATTGATGCGCAGCATCGCCAGCTATTCGACATAGCGAATCGAGTCTTCGCGTGCGCTCGGCAATGTGGCAATGCGGAACGCGAGTTCTTCGACGCGGTATCGTTCTTGTCCGACTACGTCCACTATCACTTTGCCGCTGAGGAGCACGCGATGGCCGAGCTCGGTTACCCCGAGCGGGAGCTTCATCGTCAAGCCCACGCAGATTTTCGACAACTGCTGGGGGAAATTGTCACCGAATCCCTCGAGGCGCCAAACGTTGGCGATTTGAGCGTGCGCCTTGGCGAGATGATCGAGGGCTGGCTAACGGCGCATATCGGCGAGGCCGACAAAGCATTGGCTCGTTTCCTTCGACATCTGACCGCAGCAGGCTTGGACATGTTGCCAAGCGCGGATGTTCTGGCCGAATCGGGGACGATCAACGAGCGCGCCGCGCATGCAGGACGACACCCCAGCGCTATCGGTCGGCTACGCGGCTAGCAGGCACATGAGCTAGGTATCGAGCAGTCGCATCTGTCGATGTCGCGGGTGCGGTACGAACTCAATCGGGTACTTGCCGGACCAACAGGCATGGCAATAGGCTTCATTCGCGCTAGCGCTGGGCTGATTGATGACCGGCAAGTTGGTGGCGCCGGCCCCATTGCGGCCAACCCGTGCCGCTGAGACCGCCTCGATCATCCCTTCCAGCGACAGATAAGCGACGCTGTCGCTTGTGATGTATTGGTTGATCTCATGCAACGAGTGCGACGAAGCGATTAGCTCGGAGCGAGTTGGCGTGTCGATTCCGTAGTAGCAGGGCCACGCATTCGGCGGACTCGAGATGCGTAAGTGAACCTCGCGCGCGCCTGCAGCTCGTACCATCTTGACGATCTTACGACTAGTTGTGCCGCGAACTATGCTGTCGTCGACCACGACCACGCGCTTGCCGGCCAGGACTGCAGCGATCGGTGCAAGCTTCAGCTTGACGCCAAAATGGCGGATGCTTTGCTGCGGTTCGATGAACGTTCGACCGACGTAGTGACTGCGAACGAGACCAAGTTCGAAGGGAAGCTTGGCGCGCTCGGCGAAACCAATCGTGGCTGGGACACCCGAATCGGGTACGGGGATCACCACATCGGCATCGAGGGGATGCTCATCCGCAAGCTTGCGTCCGAGGTTCTTGCGCGCCTCGTAGACACTTATGCCATCGATCAGTGAGTCCGGCCGGGCGAAGTAGACATATTCGAAAATGCACGGGCGCGCCGGCGCCTTCTGAAACGGGCGCGTGCTGCGTACACCGCGTCGATCGATGATCAGCATTTCTCCGGGATCGACGTCGCGGACGAACGTGGCCCCAATCAGCTCGAAGCAACTCGATTCACTGGCAACGACGTGACACGGATTCTCGCCGGGCAATAGACCGAGACAGAGTGGTCGGATCCCATGAGGATCACGCACCGCAATCAGTGCCTGTTCCGTCAGACAAAGCACGGCAAACGCACCTTGAACTTGGCCGAGTGCATCGGCGACGCGATCCTCGACTGCGCGCTGCGTACTGATGGCGATGAGGTGCACGATGACCTCGGTGTCGCTCATCGACTGAAAGATACTGCCTCGCTCCTCGAGCCGCTCACGCAGTCCTTCGGCATTCGTTAGATTGCCGTTGTGGGCGATGGCAATCGACCCGCGCGCATAGTCCACGGCAAGTGGCTGTGCGTTGCGCAGAAATGAGCCGCCCGCAGTCGAATAGCGAACGTGTCCAATCGCCGTATCGCCGAGGAGCTTCTTCAGCTGCTCTGGCGGAAACACGTCGATGACGTGACCCATGCTGCGATGAAGGTAGAGTTGCTCGGAATCGCTCGTGGCGATGCCGGCGCTCTCTTGGCCGCGATGCTGCAGCGCATGCAGGCCCAGGTAAGTCAGGTTGGCGGCTTCCGGATGTCCGTAGATTCCAAAGACTCCGCACATCGAGCAATACCTCGTGCCCTGGACGTTAAGACCGTCGGAGGGTTTCCGGCGGCGCAGGCCTGAGCGAGCGAATGATGACCTCGGTCGTCGATGGATGCCCGTATTTCTTGCGGGCCGGGAAGCGGTATTCACTCTCGCAACAATCCAGCCGCGGCCATCGAGTCAGGAGGCCTTATTTCGTCGGAGGAAACAATCCGAAACTGTCGGTTCGGCTCCAGTCAAGGCAAGGGCGCAAGCGAAACGGCCCGCCGATGTCGACGGGCCGTTTCGCTCCTCAGGAGAGAGGCGTGCTTTGGTGTGTTTGGTTGACTACGTGAGGTCTGCTTGCGTGAGAGATTCGCGATCAGAAATTGTGAACGAAGGTGAGGCGCCCTTCCGCTGCGTTGCCGCCGTTTCGATTGCGTACGTTCTTGTCCAATTCATAGCCAAGAAACATTCCAACGGAATTTCCGGTGCCAAAGGCTAGCTCGACGTGGGCACCGAGTGGCATTGCGGCGGTTCCCTTCGGATTGAGCACAGTGGTTGCGCCACTACCATCCGTCCCAGTGAAATCCTTGAAGTAGTACATGTACTCGAATTGGGGACCAACCGCGACCGTGCCATTTACCTTATACAGCAACCAGTTCCGAGTGTGGATGTAGTCGTTCCATACTTTGTCCTTGAAGGGCGAATAGAGAACGGTCCAAACCCAGGATTCAAAGTAGAACTTATCCAAGTTCAGAATCGTGTAGAGCTGCGGGGCGTTGAGCGCGACCGCACGTTTGGCGCCCCAATCGAAGGCGATGCCCGCCATCGGGGTCAGGGTGACTGGACCGAGCGTCAATGCTGGGCCGATGTCGAATTCGCTCCAATAGGAGTACGCTGCGTGCGATGTGACGGGCGCCGCCACTTCTGGCATGTAGATGTCCGCTGCGAGTCCGACAGTATCAGTTAACGGGTAAGTCACACCTGCCCAGAACTGCAACCCGAACATGTAGTCGTGGTCGATTCGGAAGTAGCTCGGCACCGGCTTGGGCGCTTCCGTAGCAGGTGCGGCAGGCGCAGCGGGAGTGGCCGCGGCATCCGCACTTGGGGCGGCGTCGGGCGCGGTCGGTGCGACCGCGGGCGTTGCCGCCGTCGCCGTTGCAGCAGGGGGTGCTGCTGCTGGCGCCGTTGTAGCAGCGGGCGGCGGCGCCGCCGGAGCAGCAGCGTCCTGCGCAGCGGCCAGGCTCGGCAGGCCGAGGGTCATAACCAATGCAACGTTCGATGTTAGCGTAGCGAGGTTCTTGCGCATGAATCAGTCTCCGAGGCGTTTGGATGGGGGCAGGTGCCGACCTGCATCTTGAGCTCGAATGTGCCAGTGCCATGTTGCCGGCAGATGTCGCGGGAGTTTCTCCTCGCCAAATCGGCACAGAAATGTGCTTGCCGTTCTGACGAAGCGCAGTCTGCTCGCCGGTGATGAGTGGCACTTTTGAGGATTTATGAGCGCCGGGCGGGAGCTGGCGGCGGAGCTTGACCGCCTTGACCGGATTGAACGCCTGGTGCCGTACGGCCCTCGATCATATTGCGCAATTCATCCTGGTCACTTGAATGGCCCATGGCCTCTTCGAGACTAATCAGACGGCGTGAAAACAGGCTGTAAAGGCTCTGATTCATGGTTTGCATCGCGTGCCTGGTCTGCCCCATTTGCATCTGTGAGTAGATCTGATGCACCTTGTCTTCGCGGATCAGATTGCGAATTGCTGCGTTCGGGACCATGGCTTCGAGGCAAAGCACGCGCCCGGGAGCGCCAGCGCGCGGAAGCAGCAGCTGGCTGAGCACGCCCTCGAGCACAAACGACAACTGTGCGCGCACCTGCGGTTGCTGATGCGGCGGAAAAACGTCAATAATGCGGTTGATGCTCTGAATCGCCGAATTGGTGTGGAGCGTGGCAAACACGAGGTGACCGGTTTCGGCGATCGTCAGTGCAGCTTCAATCGTCTCGAGGTCGCGCATCTCGCCGACGAGTACGACATCAGGATCCTGCCGCAGCACGTACTTGAGCGCTTGTTTGAAAGAACCGGTGTCTGTGCCCACCTCACGCTGATTGATGATGCAGCGCTTGTGGGGATGCAGGTACTCGATCGGATCCTCGATCGTCATGATGTGCTGACGAGTTTCGGTGTTGATTTTGTCGATGAGTGACGCGAGCGTTGTACTCTTGCCGGAGCCGGTAGGGCCCGTCACGAGCACGAGCCCCCGCGGCTTGGCGGCGAATTCTGCGGCTATTGCCGGCAAGCCCAATTCATCGAAGCTCAGGATCTTGAATGGGATCGTGCGAAAGGCTCCGGCGACGGCGCCACGTTGCGAGAAGATGTTCGCGCGAAAACGCGAGAGGCTCTTGACGCCAAATGAAAGGTCGAGCTCCTTGTTCTTCTCGAACTGGATCTTCTGCTCTTCGGTCAAGACAGAGTAACAGAGTTGTTTGGTCTCGACTGCACCGAGTGGTGGCAGTTTCAGCGGCACGATTTCACCATCAATGCGCAGCAGTGGTGGTGACCCCGTGGTGATGTGCATGTCACTGGCACCCTTGTCGATCATGGCGCGCAGCAGCTGATGCAGATTGACCTTGAGTCCTTCGGGATTGCTCTGCGACATAGATTCAGACTGCTTCCTACGTGAGGGGCTTAGTCGGCCATGGTGACGCGCATTACCTCTTCGGGAGTGGTTACTCCCTCGAGGATTTTCTTGATTCCGCTCATGCGCAGGGTACACATGCCGCCTTTAATAGCGGCAGCCTTCAGTTCGGCTCCCGAGGCGCCCCCAAGGACCATCTCTTTTAGCTCATCGGTGAAGCGCATGACTTCATAGAGGGCAATACGACCCTTATAGCCGGAGCCGCTGCACGTAGGACAGCCAGTGCCTTTCATCACTTTGGCCGTGGCGATTTGGTCGGGGCTCATCCCCATGTCGAGCAAGGCTTCTTTCTCGCCCTCTGCGGGGGCTTTGCAGTCAATGCACACCTTACGTGCCAGGCGCTGGGCGAGCACGAGGTTGACGCTCGCGGTGATGAGAAATGGTTCAACACCCATGTTGAGCAGGCGCGAGATGGTTGCCGGGGCGTCGTTCGTATGCAGCGTTGACAGAACCATGTGGCCCGTCAAGGCGGCTTTGACTGCGATTTCCGCCGTCTCAAAATCGCGGATCTCGCCGACCATGATGATGTCAGGGTCCTGACGCAAAAATGAGCGCAACGCCATGGCAAAATTGAGCCCGATTTCGTCGTGCATCTGCACCTGATTGATGCCCGGCAGGTTGTACTCAACCGGATCCTCAGCGGTGCCGATGTTGACATCGACTTGGTTGAGATCACTGAGGGCAGAGTAAAGCGTGGTTGTCTTGCCTGAGCCCGTGGGGCCCGTGACAAGTACCATGCCCCACGGCTGATGAATCGCCCACTGGAAATCGGCAAGGGGCTTCGGATCGAAGCCGAGCTTGGCCATGTCCAATTGCAGGTTACCCTTGTCGAGGAGGCGCAGCACGATCTTCTCGCCCCACATCGTGGGTAGCACGGAGACGCGGAAATCCATCTCGCGGCCGCGGCCCAGCTTCAGTTTGATGCGGCCGTCTTGGGGCAGCCGGCGTTCCGCGATGTCGAGCGCGCTCATGATCTTCAGGCGGCTAACGAGCGCATTTTTCAACTTGAGCGGCGGGGTCATCTCCTCGTGCAGCACGCCATCGACGCGGTATCGGACACGCACCTTGCGCTCGTAAGGTTCGACGTGAATGTCGCTGGCACCCTTGCGGATGGCATTCAGAAGTAGCACATTGACGAGGCGCACCACCGGCGCATCGGCGCTGGCGCGTTCCAGCTCAAGCGCGTTGATTTCCTCGGAATCGCCGGCAAAGTCGATGTCCTCGTCGGCGATGTTGAACTCGGCCATCACCTCGTCGTAGTTCGGTCCGACGTTGTAGTAGCGCTCGATGGCATGTTGAATGGCGGTCTCGCTCGCCACGACCGGTTCGACGTTGTACCCAGTGAGAAACTTGATGTCGTCGATGGCATGCAGGTTAGTCGGATCAGCCATCGCCACGATCAAGGAAGAGCCTGAGCGAGATACCGGTAGGATCTTGTGCTTCTCCGAGACTTCGCGACTTACCAGGCGGATCACCTCAGGATCGACTTCGTAGTTCTCGAGGTCGATAGCAGGCAATCGGTACTGGGTACTCAAAAAGTTGGTAATGTCGTCGTCGGCGATGTACCCAAGCTTCGACAGCGTGTATCCGAGGTTCTGCCCTGACTGCCGTTGCTCCTCCTGCGCTTGACGTAGTTGCTGCAGGCTAATGAGCTTCTCTCGGACTAGAAGTTCCCCTAGGCGGTTCGAACTCGACATCAGATCTCCAACGCTTGTGGCAGAACAAACGGCACGACCATACTCGAAGCTATACCGAAATCGACGTGCCAGCGTAACCGCGAATGCCGTGGGCCGTGAATACCGCGGCCCTTGAGTGAAGTAGACGACTGGGCGCTTGGCCGGGCATCATTGGCGCGCCGCTCGCGGGGTCTTCATGCATCGGTCTCAGCTGAGGCGAAGGGAAAGGTAGGCTACCGCGACGCCTGGGGGGCGCTTCGGCGCAAACCGAAACACGGCCAGACTCGGCCGAGGTTATGGCGCAGGCGCCGGTCGAGCTCATGGCGCGTCAGCACGACCGATAGCCACCAGGCGAGAACTGCCAACGCCAGGCCAGCCACGACGTCGATCAACCAGTGCCAGCGCAGGAACAGGGTGGCAACGATGATGTTCGCCGCGAAAAAGCCAACGATCGGCCAACTGAAGCGGTAGGGCAAATGGCGGCGATTTCGGAAAGAAAAGAGAGTGATGAAGGTTGGTGCTGCGGTGTGAAGTGACGGAAATATGTCCTTTTGTGCGCCGCCGCTCTTGACCGTTTCCATGACGGTATCGACCCAGAATCCATGCGGAAACCCGAGGGTGAACTGGTGACTGAGCGCCCGCACTGGGCCAAAACCTGGGACAATCATGTAGAAGATGTGACCCATGCAGAAAAGGATAAGCATGCCCATAGCGAATTCACCGAGCAGCCGCTCGTATTCGACGAACAGGAGGATGGGGATCGTGTGCAGGGCCAGAATCAGGAAGTAGCAGAAATAGAAGAACGCAAACCATTCACTGGTGAATCCGTCGATGTAGGGTTCGAGCGCGAGACAAGGCTCGAAGCCAAAAAGCTGAATGTCAAGCGTATGCAGCGTACTGTCGTAGCTGCGTGGATTGACGAGCGGCAAAAATGCGGCAAAAAAGAAGTAGCTCGTCTGCACCGTCCCCTGTAGCGCGATGCGGTATAGAAGTGGAGCGAAAAGCCCGTCGCGCAAGTGACCGCTGCGGACAGCCACGACGACCAGAAGAAAGAAACCAAGCAGCAGCCCCATGCGCACCGCACTACTTGCGTATGAAGGACTACCAATTCGAGGCAAGAGCGCGAGGTTTAGTACAAGCAAGTAGACGAACACCAGCCAGTCGTGTGGCGCGAACGCGCGAAGCGTTGCTCGAAGGCCACGCTCGCCTTGGCCGAGGTACGCTGTCATGTGCGGTGACTGAGCGGGCGAACGACTGGGTTCGCTTCATCGAGCTCAGCCTCTACGATGTCGGCTGGAACTGTAGAGCTAGCCGCGTCGATGCCGTCGCTATCGGCGACGCGCAGCCGAGTCGGCTCCACCATGCCAAATACGAGCTCACCGTCGTCGGTGACGCGTGAAGTCATGCGTTCGTCGGCGTTCAGGTGGGTCAGCAACCGCTCCGTTTGCGCGACGGACAAACCAATGGCTTGAGCGATTTCAGCGGCGGCGCGTTCAGTCGTGGAAGCGCGCAACGCGCCGAGGATAGCCTGTGAATAGGCGAGATCCAACGCGCTCTCGCGGGCGAGCAATGAAGCCTGACTGCGTTGGCGCAAGAACAGCCCGAGCAGCAATGGGACCAGCGCAAAGAACAGCGCTATCCCTGACACCCAGGTGCCGGGCATGAGGATGAGCAGGACGACCGCGGTGAGCAGCAGCCCCGGCAACCCTAAGCCGAGCATGACGTAGGAAAGCATCTTCAGCATCGTACCAATGCGCTGCGACTGGCCTGCGCGACCGAGATGCATCGTCGCCTCATCCGTGGTCGAAAGTGTCCCAGAACCAGGCAGAAACCTGGGTTTTCCGCAGACGCTGCAGTAATGAAGCAGCGTGGGGTGGGGCAGCGTTCGAGCTACCGTGTGACAATGCGGACAACGATTGCGCTCCCCATGGGCGGTGCCACAGCGCGTGCACAGCCAAGTCTCGACGTTCAAGACACCGCGACACGTGCGGCAGGTTCCGTCGGGGTTGGGGTCGAATGAGAGATGACTAACTGACATGATGTCGCATCCGGTGGCGGGGGACGAAAAGGGTGGCTACGATCGGCGCGGCCACGATACACGCTTGGGGTGACTCGAGGGTGTCGTCACTGACGAACCAGGGATAACAGGGTAGTCAGCATGCGGAAGGTCAGTCCCCAAACAATGTTGCCGTCAATGTCCCAAGCGGGGAGGCCAGTTCGGCCTTCTGGCAAATCGACCCAGTGAGTGACCTGGAAGTCGCCATTGAATAGGGGTTGAATCGGGGCCCAAACCGTCGAGACCACCTCGGCAGTTGGAACAATAGGAGTGGCAGTTTCCACGGAGAACACAAAGGGCGCAATCACCATGTCGACAATGCGGCCACGAGCTGTGGCAGTGATGTCGTCGAGGCGCCCAAGTA